>Ga0193752_1000008_pt1 | contig 449367 bp, 315 predicted proteins | sample H1c1metaG_FD_144924 | JGI IMG/M metagenome (GOLD analysis project Ga0193752, IMG submission 144924) | Soil microbial communities from a riparian zone of the East river system, Colorado, United States - H1c1 | ecosystem: Environmental > Terrestrial > Soil > Riparian zone | place: USA: East... | reverse complement strand
ATATAGTTGTACCGCTAAAATCTAAAGTTTTACTTTGTTTCATGGTTTCTGTTTTAATGTGTTTATGAAAGAAGCTTCAACTTAAATTTACACATTTGCAGAAACCATTCTCATACATGAGACCTGTTCGGAGTTACTGAAGCCGATCAGGGCCAAACAACCCCTAGCACAACATGAATACCTAAAAAAGCCGATCAGGGAACAAAAAGCCGATCGGAGACAACAGCAGCCACCGGCATGAACAATGGTATTAACCAGGAATCACAGTGGCAAATCAAACCAACCAAAAGGCCCATCCGGCGGAGTGAAGAACCGAGTGAACGCCATGAACGCGCAACGTCAACATATAACCAATAAGGCAATCAGCGCTACAAGCATTCCTAAAAAAGCCGATCGGAGACAACAGCAGAGACCGGAATGAACAAAGGTAACTATCTCCGCAGTTAACATGCACAATGTCACTAAAGCGAAATCAGGTTCTATTAACTAATTTTGTTGGTCAAATGCTGTCAAACCGAAAATTAATGAATCACATTTTGGATAATCCCATTTGGGAAGGCCTGAATACAGGTAATAAACATTTTGCTTCAGGCAATGAAAGCGTAAAATATTTCCCGGCCCTGGTTACCACTTTTGCCGGTTTCAGGGGCTTTGAGGCGGAAGAATTTAGATTATTATATGATATGCTGCCCCAGGGAAGCGTGCGCGCAACTTTTATACCTTATCATATTGAAGTGCCTGCACCATGGCAATTATTGCCTGGCCTGGAGATATACCAGATGATTGATACTGGCCATATTACTCAGATCGGTTCCGATGATACTGATGATACAGATGATACAGATGATAAGATAGTTAAACTCACTAATAAGGATATACCGGAAATGTTGAACCTGACCAGGCTGACCAATCCGGGACCATTCAATGAACGAACAATAGAATTCGGAAATTTTTTTGGAATATTTTCGGGTGATCAACTGGTTGCGATGGCCGGGCAACGTTTACAGGTACATGAATATTCAGAAATAAGCGCTGTATGTACGCATCCTGATCACCAGGGGCATGGTTATGCGCGCAGGTTGTTGCTCCACCAATTGAAGATTATTCGAGGTGAGGATCGCAAACCAATGCTTCATGTTAAAATAGACAACAAAGCGGCTGTTTCCTTATACGAGTCACTTGGATTTGAAATCCGTCGAAAACTGGAGGTAATCATTTTCAGAAAATGAAAGCCCGGACAGCATCCTCAGAATGTCCTTTCCTGGTATACCTCACCTTTTCCACTTTCGCAATAATTTTTCAGGCTTAGCAAGAACATCGCCCAGTTATAATTGCACCAACGGTAAAATTCGGTTAGCTTTCTCCATCCATAATGTTTTAACACTATAGTTGTAACATTGTTTTTCTCCTCTAATTCAAAAGAGATACCGGTTCCAATCCATTCCGGATCTGATTCAACACATTCCCAGACAATTTTTTTATACTCTGATAATTCGACAACTTTCATCTTTGTTCCGTAGTTATCGTCGAAATCAAATTCATTTATAAAGTTGAGCTGAGGTTTAACAATAAGTTTATTGGTCCAGACCTTCCCCAAACCATCCTGGGTTGTTAACGCCTCATATATTACTGCCGCTGGTACTTTTATGTAATTGATGTGTTCTATCTTTTCCATATCAATGCTAACCTTTAATGTAAATGAAACATTAAAGTAATGGAAAGATCAGATTTTACCAACCCGTATTTTGTCCCAAAGCAAGGCTGGCAATCCTGTCAGGTATTTAGCCAGGTTACTTCGCCGAAATTATCGTTGGATAAACGCTGCGGGTTGGGAACACCACTAACGAAAACGTTTTTCTAGGTCAATTTTATTGATCTTACCGGTTGAATTTTCGGAGATGAGATATGTTCTTGAACTTTTAGTTTTTACGGTGTGGAGGCACAATATTTATGGTTATGGAAAATACCATAAAAAGAAATGTATGAAAAAAGTTTTTATCTGCCTCAATTCCCTTTTGATTGTTTTATGTTTTTCGGCTGAAGCCCAGATTCAGCGCGGGAATGCCCTTATTGGCGCCGACCTGGCCAACGTCAATCTTAGTCTTGACGCGGGCGGCAATTTCTCCTTCCTGATTCGTCCTAAAATTGCCTGGTTTATCAAGGATAATGTAGCTATTGGAGGATACCTCCTCACCGGGCTGTCCACCGCAAAAGGTGAAGGGACCAGCGTTCAGTATGGCGTTGGTGCACTTGCCCGATATTATCTCGGGGGCGAATCAGTTGATCTCATTAAACATACCCGTTTGTTTGCAGAAGGTACAGTGGGTATCAACGGAGATAATCCGGCTGTCGGTGACAACACCAATGGCCTTGGTCTTGGAATAGGACCCGGTATCGCCTATTTTATCACCCCTAACATAGGCCTGGAGGCATTATTGAAATACAATGGAATAATCGGATTCGGGACTAAGCCAACTTCCAATGATCTGAATATTTCTGTCGGCTTCCAGATTTATTTATCTTCTGCGAGAGCCCGGACTATCCGGGATGAAATAAAGAGTGAAACCAAATAATAATATTCGCTGCAATACTGATTAGCTTTCTGGGGAGTTTTTAATACAAAGGTTCAATAAGTGGCGAGGCACACTTGTTGAACCATTTCTAACAATGAAATCTTAATCAGTTAATCATTAAGAAAATGGATAGCATCAACAAGCAACAGATTGAAGACAACCGAGATGATCTCGGCTCAAAAGCAGCCATATCAAAATTGAAAGAACTTGCAGATAATGCAAAGAGCTGCTTCTTTTGCACAGGGAATGGTACCGGACCTTCAGATGGTGTCAGACCCATGAGTGTACAGCAGGTAGATGATTCGGGAAATATTTGGTTTCTTAGCGCAACCGATAGTTATAAAAACAAGGAGATTACCCACGATTCCTCTGTAAGGCTTTTTTTCCAGGGCTCAGCCCATTCGGATTTTCTTTTTCTTTCAGGAAACGCAACTATTTCCACAGATAAAAATAAGATCGATGAGTTATGGGAACCGGTTTTGAAAACCTGGTTTACCGAAGGAAAAGAGGATCCCAGGATCTCTGTAATCAAAGTAGTCCCCAACGATGGTTATTACTGGGATACCAAACATGGTAATGCTGTTGCAGGTATCAAAATGCTTATAGGTGCAGCAATAGGGAAAACATTGGATGATTCAATAGAAGGAACACTGACATTATAAATAGAAAAGTACGCTGACTTTATTAATAGAAAGAACCCTGACTTCATAAATAGAAAGAACACAGACTTTATAACTAACCAGGTCAAATCCGCATTATTGATGGCAAGAAAGCCGCGCATAGGTAAACTACATATCGGTACGAGCAATGTCGTTGTCCCGGGAAACAGGCAGAGTTTTCCCGAACCGTTCAGGAACAAAAGCAGGCTTCATTACTATTCAACATTATTCAACAGCCTGGAAGTAAACAGCAGCTTTTATAAGGTTCCACTCCCCCGTACTTTTGAAAGATGGACCACCGAAGTATCACAAAATTTTACATTTACTGTTAAATTATGGAAAGGGGTCACACATAATAAATTAATCTACCAACCAGCAGCAATAGAGAATTTCCTGATGGCTGCTGATCAACTTAATAAAAACCGTGGATGTTTATTAATACAATTTCCGGCAAGCATTAAAGCCGATGATTCAACCAGGGTTTTTGAAATATTAAATTATGTGCGTTTATCAGACCCTGGAGAAAAATGGCGCATAGCGGTTGAATTCAGACACAACAGCTGGTACTTTCGTGAAATTTACGAGTTGTTGAACGAATACGATGCAGCAATGGTTATTCATGATATACCCGCTTCAAGAGTAACCGAACACCTCACAGATCCGGCGTTTGTATATCTGCGGTTTCATGGCCCTAAAGGGGATTACCGGGATTCGTACACAGAAGAGTTCCTGGCTCAGCGGGCAAAACAAATTCTTAAGTGGATGAAGACTGGTAAGGATGTCTACGCATATTTCAATAACACGATTGGTTCGGCCTTTGAAAATGCTGTTTTATTAAAGAAGATGGTGAATGAATTAACCGAGCCACGGTTTGCTTAATTTTGCCAAATGATGAAGTCGGGAATACCCCATGAGCGGAGATCAAAAAATGCAATTACTGACAGGCCTTCAATCAAGGAAAAATTCGCTGCCTTAAAAAATCTTCCACGTTTTTTTGCCCTTGTATGGCAAACCAATCGTTGGCTCACTATCGCCAACGCATTGCTCAGAATTGCAAAATCCGCAATGCCTGTAGCCATACTTTATGTTGGAAAACTTATCATAGATGAAGTTGTCCTATCAAGTACAGCAAAACCCGGCATCTTCAATACTTATCTATGGGAACTCGTGGCGACAGAATTCGGCCTGGCAATACTTTCGGATGCTTTGAGCAGGGCTATATCGCTGGTTGACAGTTTGCTGGGTGTTCAGTTTTCCAATCATACCTCGATAACCATCATGGAACATGCCGCGACTCTCGATCTTGACCAGTTCGAAGATTCTGAATTTTATGATAAACTGGAACGCGCAAGACAACAAACCGTTGGAAGAACAGTCCTGTTGTCACAGGTTTTAACACAGGTGCAGGATTTTATCACAATGGCTTTTCTTGCCGCAGGGTTAATGACATTCAATCCATGGCTGATTCTGCTACTTATCATTGCAATTGTTCCTGCTTTTTTGGGTGAATCATATTTCAACGACCGCAGTTACGCGCTAAGCCGGGGTCAAACACCGGAGCGGCGGGAACTGGATTATGTACGATATCTTGGTGCAAGCGATGAAACAGCCAAGGAAGTTAAAATCTTCAATCTATCAGCATTCCTGGTTGACAGGTTTAAAACCCTTTCCGACAAATTTTATAACGATAATAAAAAACTGACAATAAAACGATCCTTATGGGGAACCGTGTTTGCTGTCATTGGCAGTATGGGTTACTATGCTGCTTATGTTATCATGATTCTGAAAACAGCCCAGGGTCAGATATCTATTGGGGATCTCACTTTCCTGGCAGGTTCTTTCAGACAACTCAGGGGTTTGCTTGAAGGTATACTCAACAGGTTTACAAGTGTGTCACAGGGAGCCATTTATTTGCGTGACTTTTTTGATTTCTTTGAGATAGAGCCCAAAATTAAGGTGTCCGTTAATCCTCTTCCATTTCCAAAACCCATAAGACAAGGGTTTCGATTTGAGAATGTCGGTTTCCGTTATATTCATACTGATCGCTGGGCTAACCGGCATCTGAATTTCACACTTCATCCCAATGAAAAACTTGCGCTGGTTGGTGAGAATGGCGCGGGCAAAACCACGCTTGTAAAATTGCTTGCCAGGCTTTATGATCCGGTAGAAGGACGCATATTGTTGGATGGAATTGATTTAAAGGAATATGATCTTAAAGATCTTCGGTTAAACATGGGTATCATTTTCCAGGACTATCTGCGATACCAGATGACCTTTGCTCAGAATATCGCGGTGGGTAATATAGCCGAAGAAAAAAATCGCCCGCTTATTAAAACTGCGGCCGAAAAAAGTCTGGCAGATTTGCTTGCCCTCAAACTACCTGCACAATATGACCAGGCGCTTGGCCGTCGTTTCAATAATGGCGTCGAGTTATCAGGTGGCGAATGGCAGAAAATAGCTCTTGCGAGAGCTTATATGAAAGATGCACAATTACTGATATTGGATGAACCCACCAGCGCATTGGATGCCAGGGCCGAATATGAAGTGTTTCAGCGTTTTGCAGAGCTCACTAAGGGCAAGTCGGCTGTGCTGATATCTCATCGCTTTTCAACTGTCCGGATGGCAGACCGGATATTGGTTCTAGAAAAGGGACAGTTGATTGAATCCGGTACCCATGAAGAACTTTTGGAGAAAGATGGTCGGTATGCAGAACTGTTTCAGTTGCAGGCCCAGGGTTACCGGTAATTACAATTTTAGTTGAAGTATAAAAAGTTTTAGTTGAAGTATGAAAGTTTTGGTTGAAGTATGAAAAGTTTTGGTTGAAGTATAAATTTATAATTAATTCCTGGGCAATATCATTAGTCAGGCAGTGGTTTTACGTATATGTCTTTATAGAACACTTTGCTTTTAGGATCATGGCCCTGTAAAGCAAAAGTTCCGGTGCCAATACGTTTTTCTGCTCTCCCCTTCGTATTTTCAATTCCTTCTGGTTCGGTATAATCAACCACTGTGGAGTCATTTATCTTTATCGTTATCCTTTTACCCTGTACTTTGATGTATTCAGTATACCATTCATCGTCTTTTACATATAACTTTCTTACATCCTGGACTGCGTAAAGACTTCCTGTTCTCCTCCAGTCGGTGTGTGAATTATTAACCTGAACTTCGTAACCTTTTGACGGGAACCCTTTCGGCTTAAAAGCGGTATGAAAGTATATACCTGAATTCGAACCGGGCGTAGTCATAACCCGGGCCTTAAATTCAAAATTTTTAAACATATGGTTCATAACGGGCCCATCATAAAATATATGTGAGATAAGGCCATTAACTTTGATGGCTCCGTTTTGATTGAAAAATGTCGAATCGTGTTCATTAATCTTCCAACCCGAAAGTGATTTACCATCAAACAAAGAGATCCAGCCATCCTGCTTGCTGGTCTTCTTTGATGTGGCACAAAAACAAAAGCTGACAAGAAAAATAATAATTAAAAAGTGTTTCATTGTTTCCCGGTTATTGTTCTTAAAGATATAGAAAATACACCCCAACCGATCAATATTCGAATGTTTCGTAATGGACAACCTTATCTTCAAACTCAAGTAAATACAATTTATCCTCCGGATAATATTTCGCTTTCTGGTACTCCTCTCCCGCAAAAGCCTTGATACTATCATAAGAATCCCATTCAGTCACAGTCAGAAAGTGACAAATTTCACCATCTATCCTTCTTAGTATCCTTGCCGACAAGTTACCCGGAATTTTTCTATATTCTTTCATACCGGTTGCCTCCACGTAATGAAGATATTCATCGGCATGAATAGCATTCGTTCTCCCGTGCCAGACCCGCGTTATTTTTTTCATATGTTAATGTAGTTAATATAGTTATGAGTGATGAGTGGAGAGATTAGGTTTTTAGTTAAGAGTTATGATTCACTGTGTTCCACTCATAAACTCATTCATCACTCACTCATAACTCATCACTCATAACTCATAACTCTTTTCCCGTCTTTGATTATCAATCTTATCTTGCGAACATCACTGATAGATACTGAAGGGTTGCCATCTACTGCAATTATATCAGCTACGAGGCCAGGTCTTAGCCTTCCAACTTCCCGGGAAATACCAAATACGTCAGCATTCACCGAAGTGGCAGACTTCAGCACATCAATCGGTTTCATTCCATAGTCAACCATCATCTCCATTTCTCTTGCATTATCACCGTGGGCATAAACGCCAACATCGCCGCCCATACAAATGGTTACACCCGCAGCAAGGGCAGCTGCAAAGCTCTTACGTTTTTCGATAATTCTTATCGGCTCTTTCCCGGCAGATTTATTCCAGCCTTTGTATTGTTCAACAGCATCACCGGCAGACAGTGTGGGGCATAATGCAACGCCCTTCAATTTCATCAGGGCAAATATTTCCGGTGTACCTGCGTCACCGTGCTCGATGGTTGAAACTCCCGCCATCACCGCTCTGTGCATCGCTTCTTCTGTAGAGGCATGAACCACAACCTTTCGGCCACCCGAGGCCGTTAGTTCGACCGCATGGGTTAATTCCGCCTGGGTAAAAGTAGGTGCAGCCTGTTTGTTGAGACCCCAGCGGTAATCCGCATAGATCTTGATAAGATCCGCCCCTTTGCCGATCTGATATCGTACCTCATTGCTGAGTGCTTCCATTCCTCCTGCTTCTGCTGCTCCTCTTGGAAAATCGATTTCCGCCACGCCAGATTTAGGTCCATAGCTGCCAGTCGCTACTATGGCCCTGGTAGCAATCAACATACGCGGACCAGGAACTATGCCTTTTTCAATGGCTATTTTAAGTCCAACATCGTCATAGCCTGCACCTTCTGTTCCAAGATCGCGAACGGTTGTGAAACCTGCCATCAATGTAGCGCGGGCATGATTAACTGCTCTTGCAGTTCGTTCTGCACGGGATTCATTCAGTACCTGTTCGTCCCAGGTAACTTCATTATACGGATGTAAAAAAAGATGACTGTGTCCTTCTATAAGTCCAGGTAAAATAGTGGTTCCTTTCAGCAATAAAATTGTTACACCTTTTGGTAAATCTTTTACGGGCCCGACCGCCACAATCAGGTTGTGTTTTACCAGCACCTGCCATCCCTCATGCATTTCTTCGCCATCAAAAACCCTGTCAGGTCTCAGAGCATAGACGGTATCATTTTTATTTTGGGCCACAGCCGTCATGAAAATCATAACCAGGTAGGTAGATACAAAAGTCATGCGTAATATCATTTCTTCTTTTTCCAAACATACACAATTCAAGCTTTTCTCTGAATTTTCGATAATAGCTCCATTTCAATCCCTAAACAAAATGTAGCTAAATTGTGTAATAAGTTTGTATGAAAATCTCCCTCATAGTTGCGCTCTTATATATGTCCGCCACCGTGAACAGTCAGCCATCAACGGGCAAGGTTAGCAATGCAGCTACTGACACTACCTATATTTATCGTACAGCAACCCAGGACGGAACAGGCAAGTATTTTCTCGGAAGAGAAATTGCCCGGGTAATGAGTGCTACAGGAGCAGATTGGCTTGAAAGGCCGGAAAGACAACTGGAAGAAAATACGGCATTGGCGATCTCCAAAATGCAATTAAAACCCGGGGATGTAGTAGCTGATATCGGCGCGGGAACTGGTTATTATACTTTCAGGATCGCAGCGGAAGTGCCCGATGGAAAAGTATATGCTGTTGAACTACAGGATGAATTGATAAAATATCTAAATGCACGCAAAAAAGAACTGAAAACACCAAACGTTGAAGTAGTAAAGGGGGATACTGCCAATGTAAATCTACCTGATAACAAGGTTGATCTTGCGATTATGGTTGATGTTTACCATGAACTTGCCTGGCCTAAAGAAGTTATTCGTTCTGTTAGCAAAAGTCTCAAGCCAACAGGAAAGATTTTATTGATAGAATATCGTGGTGAAGACCCCAAGGTTCCCATTAAAGCGGTACATAAGATGACCATGGCGCAGGTAGATAAGGAAATGCGTGCCCATGGTTTTGAACCGGTTATCAAAGGTGATTTTTTACCGATTCAGCATTTTCTTTTATACAAAAAAATAATGCCAGGCAGGTAAATGATAACTGAGATGAGTTATGGATTGAAAAAAATATTACAGATTTGTATTTATGAAAGTTGACACAGTTTTTTATCACTTGAAGATGAACAGATGACTTTGTCACTTGAAATTTGAAGACAACCAGGGGTAATCAGGCTTTTATTTATTTCCCGGTTAACAGCCCCATCTTTTTTTCGAGTATATATGTCTTAAGCCTGTGATATTGATTCATCACTTTTTCGTCACCTTCATTTACCTCATCTTGAGCTTGTCTCCTCTCAACATAATAACGATTCATTTCTTCCAGCAGGTCTTTATTGGCGTTAAGAAAATCATTGGCTTCTTGGATAGGGAGACGCATTTTAAATAGAATTTGGTTTTAAGGTAAACATTATTTTGCTGGTTAAGGAATACTAAATATTTTAGCATTCAATTTAAGTCATGAAAACTGCTTTTTATCTTATTACAATTGTGCCATCTGGTGGCAAATCAATCTCCGCTGTCCGTGTTTTAGAAGAAGAACCGATTGACAAACTTTGGAACCAATATGAGATGAAAGCAAATGGTGTTTACCGTGACCTTAAGTATTTTAATATCGTGCAGCTCAGCCGTTACTCACAGGAGGTGCAGGAGTTCCTGAACAAAAAGAATAATCAGCAATCTACACAGGTAATACCAATAGGTAAAAAAAGAAATGAGCACGGGAAACCGGATAACTGGAAACTCGGGGACCGTAAAACTGAACAATGAATCTATCTGGCAGAAGTACTCCGGTTATAGGATATTAAGCCGGCAGTAACCGCGGCTAATACTGCCGCTGCTATAACAGTTTTGCTTGGGTTGATTTTTTTATCCCAGCCCCCATGAATGCTGGTACCGAATTCAAGGGGCAGAATAGTATTACCGGCAGTATGCCTTATAGGTTCTGCTTTCTGAACATATTTGCGGATGACACTGGCTGTTATGTTTCGGCTTAATTTTGGAAATAGCGCATAAGCGAGTTTTAGAAAACCCGCTGCAGCACCAATAGTTTTTCTTGATTTTGGGTTCTCGATAAGCTTAATTATCGCCTCCGCAACTTTTATAGGATCATAGACAGGAGCTGCCGGTTTAATGACTTTACCTGTATAATTCGCGGCGTGTTGAATACCTGGCGTATCCAGGAAGGCCGGATACAGGTCTACTACATGGATATCAGGGTAGTGACTCAATTCTCCCTTCAGGGATTCGGAATACCCCCTCAATCCAAATTTACTGGCAGAATATGCTGCTGCATAAGGCGTAGGGAACCAGCCACCCACTGAAATATTGTTGAAAAGAATCCCATAGCCCTGTTGTTTGAAATATGGTATTACCTCGTGAGCGCCATTAATATAACCAACCAAATTAGTAAGAATAACCTGTTCATTCACTGCAGGTGGCACATCTTCTAATGCTCCGGCTGCCAGAACCCCTGCGTTATTTATCCACACATCAATGCTTCCGGTTATTTCGGCGGCAACCTTTGCCAGGTGCTGAACATCATTCGCATTACGGGTGTCTGTGACCATGATTTGAACAGAGGCACCGGATTCCCGGCATTCTGCAGCTACTTCTTCCAATGCATGTTCGCGCCGGGCAGCGAGCACCAGGATAGGTTGCTTTGAAGCCAGTTTCGTTGCAATTGCTCTACCGGTACCGCTGGATGCGCCGGTTATAACAATAACCTGTTGTTCCCATGTTTTCATACAAATCTTTGAAATATCCGGCGGCAATAAATACGCCAAGGCAAGTCGGATCCGACCAAATGTTACGAAAAACATGCCCGCCATATTAAAAAATGCTTAAGCCAGGTTATGCATACTCAAGTTTTGCTTAATTTAATAGCCTTCCGAAAGGCAGGAAATCAGATCTGTTTTACCAACCAAAACTTTTTCAATGTTTAAGAATTATCTGAAGGCAGGTTTTCGCAGTCTTCGAAAACATAAAATCTTCACTATCATTAACATCGTTGGACTATCCTTATCTGTAGCATTCTGCCTGCTTTTGTATTTTCATATCCGGCACGAACAATCGTATGACATCTTTCATGAAAAAAAAGACCGTTTGTACAGGCTTGAGATGACCGAATTTTGGAATCATGCCGGAAAAGAACAAAAGCCACACCTGCTTTCGTTTCTTACTAAAGATGATGATTTAAAAAATCAACTCAATTTCCCACTAGTTACAGCTGAAGATCTGAAAAGAAATTTTCCCGAAGTTGAGAATGTAATTCCAATGAAAAGTGAAGGACCTTCCTTTGTACAGGTTAACAATAAAATTTTTAAGGAAGATAACAGCCTGTTTGTCGGGCAACAGTTTTTTCAATCGTTGTCGTTTAAAATGATCTACGGCGATCCTCAAACGGTTCTAAATAACAAGAATAACATAGTGCTATCTGAAACCCTGGCCGCAAAATATTTCGGTGACGCAAATCCGATTGGACAAACAATTACTATCACGGATTTGGATTCCGCGGTTTTTAAAGTCTCCGGAATCGTAGAAGATGCACCGCAAAATTCGAGTATAAAATATAGTTTCATCCTGCCCCTGGATGCAGCAGCAAATTATGAAGAGTATTCTAAACAAAGATTCAACTGGTTACACCATCTGATGCTGGTTGAATTGAAAGACAATGTGAATGCTTCAATTTTTGAAACCAAAATGAACAAATGGGTGAAAAGTTATTTCACAGAGCCTTTCTTTTCAGACAAGAAAACAAGAATGGATGGGTTTGATCCCCAGACTTTGCGGTGGTTCCTCAGGCCGCTGGCAAAAGCACATTATAATGTTTCATCGCCATGGGGGCATTATACGAATGCGAAAAACCTGTATCAACTCGCTTGCCTGGTTATTATTATCCTATTACTTGCTTCCATTAATTATATATTATTGACTGTAGCAAATGCAGCTTCAAGGTCCAGGGAAGTTGGTGTAAGAAAAATTATGGGGGCTGATAAAAGATCTGTTGTGTTTCAATTCTGGATCGAAACACAAATTATAGTCTTGCTTTCAGTAACCATGGGATTTTGCCTTGCATGGCTTATGTTACCTTTTTACAACAATCTTACAGGAAGTTCTATTTCATTGAAAAATTTTTCCTTTGGCGAAGTTATCGTGGCACTGGTCATCCTGTCTGCATTACTCGGTTTTATAGCTGGTTACTACCCGGCACGCGTTATATCAGCCCTCAAACCTATCAGTATAGTAAAGAGTTCCCAAACCTTCAAAATAAGCCCTGCATTTTCCAGGCTCATGATTATCGTTCAATACTCATGTTGTATAGTATTGATGATGGCTGCATATGTGATTACAAAGCAAATGAATTATATTTTCAATAAGGACCTGGGTTTTGATAAAGAGCAAATCCTGATTGTTAAAAACCAGGGTTTTGATATGGAGTTCACAAAAAAAATCCGGGAAAGATTCGAAACCTGGGTAACCCGGGAGCCGATTATCCGGCAGTATACTGTTATGAATGGTGGTATGGATGGTATTGGCAGTACCAATGGATTTATGTTGAATGGTGAGCAGAAATGGTTGAAGCAGCTGTCGGTGGACTATGACTTTTTTGAAATGCTTGATCTTAAAATTTTAAAAGGCCGGTCATTTCAAAGAACAATGACATCAGATACTTCATCTGATATAAGCGCTTCTGTGATTAATGAAACCCTATTCAATATGCTGGGTAAAAATGCGAAGATCGGAGTTTATAATGAAGACATCAGGTCAACAATTATTGGTGTTGTTGAAGATTACCATTTTGAAAGCCTGGCAAAGAAAATTGAACCAAGGCAGCATATCTTAACCAGGCGATATGCCCGGAATTTCCTCTTCAAGGTGCAGGCTGGACAAATGCAGGCAGCAATCAATAAGATAAAAAAAGAGTGGGCAACATTCAGCAATAATCTGCCATTCGAATTCACATTCCTTGACGACACCATAGCGCGAATGTATGAAGCAGATAAACGCTGGCAGAAATTGGTGCAGGGCAGTTGCGTGTTTGCTATTATTATAGCATGTATGGGCTTGTTCGGATTATCTGGCATTAATGCAGCAAACCGCACTAAAGAAATTGGAATAAGGAAGATCCTGGGCGCAAATGCTTCTAATATTGCAGGGAAGCTCGCGCTGGACTTTATTGGAATGATCATCATTTCAATGTTAATTGCCATGCCTTTTGGCTGGTGGCTGATGAATGGCTGGTTAAAGGATTATGAGTATCGTATTGAAATCACAGGATGGATGTTTGTGGCCGTTGGTTTAACTGCAACGACTATTGCCCTGATCACGGTAGCTTACCAATCGATGAAAGCAGCAATAGTAAACCCGATAGATTCTCTGAGATCCCCGGATTGATACAAGGTTGATTGAAACATTTGCTCGTATTGAATGTATTAACTTGCTGTAATAAAATAACTATAAGTTGAGTAAATCATTTCAGTCGCCAGCAATTAAAACTTTATTGGCAATATTCTTTTTTATCTTTTTTGAAGACACGGTCACGGGTCAGCAGAGTGTAATTTCAAAAGCTTCCTTATACTTTCCACCAGCCGGTAGTTGGGATATCAGAACTCCTGCGTCAATGGGACTTAACCCTGCCGCCTTAGACTCCACTGTAGCTTATGCCATTTTAAACGAATCCAAAAACCCGCGCATTCTCAGAAACGACCAGGCTGCAACATTTGGAAAGGAACCGTTTGGAGAAATAATTGGCCCGATGCCTGATCGCGGTGAACCAACAGGTATCATCGTTTACAAGGGTTTTATTATTAAATCCTGGGGTGAGCCACTGAGATGTGACATGACGCACAGTGTTACCAAAAGTTTCCTGAGTACTGTTGTCGGTCTTGCAATAGACAGTGGATTGATCAGGAATGTGCAGGATACCGTGGCTTCTTATGTACCGCCGATTGAAATACTTAATACCGGTACAAACGCAACCGGTTCAAACGCGGGAATAGTCTCTGAATTATTGAATCCGTTTTCTACTATCCATAATCGTACAATCACCTGGAATGATATGCTCAGGCAAACGAGTGATTGGGAAGGCACTTTGTGGGGTAAGCCTGAATGGGCGGACCGGCCAGACAGCAGCCAGGTTGACTGGAAAAACAGGCCGCGTCATAAAAGCGGTTCAGTATGGGAATACAATGATGTACGCGTTAATGCGCTCGCATTGGCAGCAACCAGCGTATGGCGGAGATCCTTACCCGAAGTACTTAAAGAAAAGATAATGGATCCTATTGGTGCTTCTAATTCCTGGAGATGGACTGGTTATCGCAACGCATGGATAGTGTTGGATGGACATGCAATTCAAAGTGTCAGTGGCGGAGGTCATTGGGGCGGTGGCATGCTTATCAATGCCTATGATTTGGCAAGGTTTGGACTGCTAACTATGCATATGGGAAACTGGAGAGGCAAACAGCTGATCAGCCGTGATTGGATAAAGCTAGCCCTCACCCCTACTCCTGGAAAAGCCGGGTACGGATTTATGAACTGGTATCTCAACCTGGATAAAAAACTGATGCCTTCTGCGCCTGCTACTGCCTTTATTCATTTAGGCAACGGTGCGAATATTATTTATGTTGATCCGGAGAATGAACTGGTGATGGTGGTTCGCTGGATCGACAGCAGGAAACTTGATGGATTGGTAAAGGAACTTCTGAAGGCAGTTAAATCAAAATGATTCTATTGCCTGTCCAATAATACGATTGCTTCTCAATGATGCTATTGTTTGTTTTTCACAGCGACAAGCGTTATCAATGCCGATATCAGGAGTGCCACAGACATAAAAATATAAGATGCACCATAACCCCCGGTGTCAGCATTTAGTCTCCCTACAATATAAGCACCGGCAAAGGATCCTAGGGCCCCAAAACTGTTTATTAGCGCCATGGCAACCCCTGCTACATTCTGGGGAAGGATTTCGGGGATAATGGCAAAAAAAGGACCATATGGCGCGTACATTGCCGTACCGGCTATGATCAGCAAAGTGAACGATAACCAGAAATTTCCCGGGCCAATTAGATAAGATGTATAAAATGCTAAGGAAGCAACCAACAGGAATGGCCACACGAATATTTTCCTGTTTAAAGTTTTATCTGAAAAATAGGATGCAGTCAGCATACCGATAACTGCAAATACATATGGCAATGAGGAGTACCAGCCAGTAGTTATTATATCAATATCCGGCGCTGATTTAATGATCGATGGCAACCACATAACAAAGCCATAGACTCCGATACTCCAGCATGCATATTGTAATGACAATAAAATAACCGCACGGGATTTGAATACTGCTATATAATTCTTCACCGGTTTGATACCCTGTTGCTCATTGGCCAGCGCTGTTTCAAGTGCTTCTTTTTCAGGGGAGGTCAGCCATTTCACATCACGGGGTTGATCTTCCACAAGCATCCACCATAAAAATGCCCAGATGATTGCAGGAATCCCCTGGATAATAAACATCCATCTCCATCCGAATGAGTTAAGGAGGTAACCTGAAAGAATCGACATCCACAATATAGTCACTGGATTTCCAAGAATCAGGAAAGCGTTTGCTCTTGACCGCTCGGATTTAGTGAACCACCTGCTTAAGAATATAAGCATAGCCGGCATCACCGCACTTTCAACTACCCCGAGCATAAAGCGAATAACAATAAGCCAGCTTACATTGCTGACAATACCAGTAGCTGCGGCGAGCGAACCCCAGAATAACAGTGACCAGAATACAAGTTTTTTCGCGCTACGTTTAGCTGCGTAATGAGCTCCTGGAATCTGGAAAAAAAAATAACCAAGAAAAAACAGCGAACCTAACAATGATGAAGTGGCAGCGGTAATCTGAAGATCCTTTGCCATACCACCGGCTACACCAAAAGAAAAGTTGGCGCGATCGAGATAAGCGAGACTGTAAGTTATAAATACAACCGGTATGAGTTGGTACCAGCGTTTCCTGGATAAGGTAGCATTCATGGGAACTCAATTTAGGGAAAAAACCGTTAAGAAGTTATGAGTTATGAGTTATGAGTTATGAGTTAGTGATGAATTTCACAACTCATCACTCATAATTCATATTTCTTTTGCTAATAATTCTCTTGAAGGTGTGAGCATTGTGACTACGCATAACCATTGGGAGTCTTTTAATACAAATACCGATGTGGACCATTCGTAAAATGTGAAAGCTTCGCCTTTGTAGGTTCCACTGCTGATGCCTTTACTTATGAGGATTGCTGTTTGATCGTATAACCGGATTTCGTGTTCATCACTGCTCATTTTAGTATGTGATAAATTGCCCGAATCTATTTCTGAAAGAAATGCTGCTTTGGAGGTTATGCCACCATCAGTGGCAACGCAGATCCAGTCATTAGCCATATAACTTCCAATCTCTTCAGCGTTATTTTTTTCCATAGCCCGGTCCCAGGCAAGACAATTCTGAAAAAATATATCCTTTTCGTTTTGCATTTTGATTATTTTAGCGAAAGGTATCAAAGCAAAAGGGCTGTAAATTGGAAAAAAACGACATATATTTCATGTGGATTAAAAACTTCGATGGATGCGTAGAATTTATTTGAATGCTGAGAATTCATTGGATGCTAAGACCGCATATATAGGCTAAGACTTATATACATGCTATGACTTATTTGCATGATAAGACTTCATTGAATACTAAAGTTGTTCTGATTTTCTTTGAAGTGATTCCCTTTCTGCAAAAGCGTTGGTGAGATTTATTGCTTTTTGAAATTGTTCCCTGGCCACGGAGTTGTCATTGCCAGTATATAATTCGCCAAGTAACGCATGATAGAACCTGTTTCCTTCCAGGCCTAGTTTGGTGGCTTCATCGATTGCCACTGCAGGCTATTTCGTCAATACCAAATCCACAAAGTATTCTCAGTGCCAGGCCAATCTGGGATTCAAATGATATCGAGGGATCACAAACGGCAAATAACATCTGGAGCTGGCTGTCAGCAATGTTTGTTATGGAAAGATCTGGTTCCATTTGTTGTTCATTCCGGATCGTCGCTGATAATTCACCCGCAATTTTTGAATTGAAAAGATTTTTCCGGATCATGAAGTTGCGGGCCTTGTTTTTTGCAACTGTATACAGCCATGCTGTCGGGTTTTCAGGAATACCTTTATATGGCCAGGTTTCGAGCGCCGATAAAAATGTTTCGCTGGCGATATCTTCAGCTGCATCAAGGTGCTGAATGCCCAGGTATTTACAAAGTACTGAGCAAATTTTGCTGAATTCAGTTTTGAATAGTCCTGGTATAATTTCCGTTTTCAACATAAAAAAAACCACTGCACTATTAAAGTACAGTGGTAGTTATCCATTAATGAATTCCGTCGCCTTTTGCGATTTTTCTGACTTCCACGCTGTTGCCTTCACCTTGTAAAACCGGTGAACCTTTGGCAAACTCGACGGCTTCGTCTATTGAGTCTGCTTTAACAACTATGTATCCGCCAATTGTTTCTTTGATATCACCAAAAGCACCATTCGTGACTACATTGTTATGCCAGACAACCCGGCTGTCATCGAATGGTAAGCCATTCCCATAGCTGAACTTATTCCGGGCTGCTATGCCTCCTATCCAATCCATAGTTTGTTTCATCCATTCCTGGATTTGCTCGGGAGAAGCATCTTTCGTCCCGTCTTCGTGCCTGAAAATTAACATGTATTCCTGCATAATATTCGATTTTGCGTCTGACTTTGCAGACAGTTAAAATGATGTACTTTCCATCTTATAACAATCGACATTTGTATTATTGGACATCTCAAATGTATTATTGGACATCACAAAGAAAATAATTTTAAATACCTTATAATCAGCATTAATGATCAATAAGATTTTTTCAGGCATCTGTGTATTTATTTTTCTAACCGGATGCAATGACGGCAGCAAGAATGAAAAAACCAAACCCCCAAAAGCAATAAAAATCCTGCAGTCACCAGCTACGGATTCCTGTGGCGAGCCCTATCTTGTTACAGATAAAAATGGCCTTGTATACCTCTCATGGATCGAAAAAAAAGGTAATGCTTACCAGTTGAGATTTTCCACTTTTCATGATAATGGATGGACAAAAGCCGTTTCCATTGCTGAAGGGGTTAACTGGTTTGTAAACTGGGCAGATTATCCCGTTATAGCAAGTAACGGCAACAATCACCTAATGGCAATGTTTCTTGAAAAAAGTGATTCCGGTGCCTATACTTATGATGTGAGATATGTTATATCAGCAGACCTGGGCAAAACCTGGACTAAACCAAAGTTATTAAACGAGGATGGAAAGAAAGCAGAACATGGTTTTTTGTCGGTAGTTCCATATGATGAGAAATATTTCGTGTCATGGCTGGATGGCCGGAACACAGCTGAAATTTCTTCATCCGGACATGAAGGACATCATGGTCAAATGAGCCTTCGTGCCGCACTAATTGACAAGTATGGACAAAAGGAAAAGGAATGGGAACTGGATAACAGGGTTTGTGATTGTTGCCAGACAAGCATAAGTATGGGTAAGGAAGGCCCTATAATCATATATCGGGATAGATCAGATGCTGAAATCAGGGATATGAGTCTTGTGCGAATGGTAAACGGTGAATGGTCAAAACTGGCCCTCATATATGCTGATAATTGGAAGATCGAAGGCTGTCCTGTTAACGGTCCACGGGCTGAAGCAATAGACAACAATCTTGGAGTAGCCTGGTTCACAGTGGAAAATGGTATTGGTGTGGTAAAGTTTGCCTTTTCAAATAACGGTGGTCAAAGTTTCAAGGCGCCAGTAAAGGTTAGTGAATCAAAGGCACTTGGCCGGGTTGATATGGTTTTGCTTGATAGTGCAACGGCGATGGTTTCATGGATGGAGGGTTCAACGATTAAGCTTGCAAAAGTGCATGATGATGGAACGAGAGACGCAACAATAATCGTAGCTCAATCTTCGGAAGCAAGGTCAAGTGGTTTTCCGCAAATAGCAAAAAGCGGATCTGAACTGTTCATCGCCTGGACAGATAACAAAACAAAATCCATCAAAATTGCCTCAATTGGCCTTAATTAATTTATGGCCTGGGTCAAAGTCTGCATTGTTTATCAGATCACTGTATTTGTTATCAGATCACCGTATTTGACTCGTATTCCTTAATCGTCATTGCGTTTTTCAATATGGAGAAAGATTTGAGTTTCGCGGCGGGGTCATACACATGGCTGGTAACCATCAATTCATCTATACCGGTTTCAGCTATGAAAACCGAAAGTTTTTGCCTTAATGTTTCTTCGTTCCCTGTGAATGTGCAGGAAGTCATGCTGTCAACAGCATATTTAACATCAGGAGTGTAGAACTCCGGACCCAAAGGCGCCGGAGGTTGCAAAGGACTTCGGGTATTGGTAAGAATACCCATAAACATCCGGTATAGACTGGTCGAAAGAAATTCAGCTTCTTCATCCGTATCGGCAGCCATTACATTTACACAAGCCAACACATATGGTTTATCCAATTGTGGTGAAGGGCGGAATTCCTGGCGGTAAATGTTAATTGCCTGCCTGAACTGTGCCGGTGCAAAATGGGCGGCAAATGCATAAGGCAGACCCATCTGGGCTGCGAGATGTGCACTATCAGTACTCGAGCCAAGTATCCAGATTGGAAGGCTCAATCCCTCACCCGGAAAGGCACGTACCCTGGAACTACTGTTGCGCGTACTGAAATATGTTTGAAGCTCCCTGATATCTGTGGGAAAATTGTAAGTTGAATTCATGTTGTTACGACGCAACGCTGCAGCAGTAGCCTGATCTGTACCGGGTGCTCTTCCAAGCCCCAGGTCAATTCTTCCGTTATATATGGTTTCAAGGGTGCCAAACTGTTCCGCGATAGCCAAAGGTGTATGATTGGGCAACATAATACCGCCTGAACCCACACGGATATGGTTCGTTTTACCAGCCACATGACCAATAAGAATGGCGGTAGCAGAACTGGCAATATGTTCCATATTATGATGTTCGGCCATCCAGATTCTTGTATAACCCAGGGATTCTGCCCGTTTCGCGACTTCAACTGTTCCCGCAATAGCAGTAGCTGCATTGCCACCTTCGGTTACGATTGCCAGTTCGAGTACAGATATCGGAATTTTCAACATTTGATAAAAATTATATTGAGTATTTTGGTTGGTGGTTTACTAATAACAAATACGGCTTCGTTTTGTTTGCTTCAAAAAAGCGATAACCTCAGGATATGAGTTTTCAAAATCAAGCCTTTTGCAAGAGAAAATCTTAAATGAATTTGAAATCTTAAGAGAATTACATTGATTGTCCTGGAATAACCTTTAAAGATTACTGTGATTCCCCTGGCATAACAGTAAGATCCGTTTTATATCCGTTCCTCAAAACACTCAGTTGAACATATTCTCCAATCATTTCAGCTTTGAGTTTACCATGAAGTTCGTCTATGCCGGCAACGGGCTGATCATTAAAAGACACAATGATGTCCCCGACATGTATAGCTTCATTTATTGCCGGCGCATCTGTCACTACCTCGCTGACATAAATACCTGTTTTGACTGATAGCCGGTTAGAAGAAATCATTCTTTCTGTAAGGTTTATGGTGTTTCCGGCTATACCCAGAAAAGCACGACGGACTTTACCTTCCATTATTAGTTTTCCTGCAACATAAGCTGCAAGATTGCTGCTTACCGCGAAACAAAGCCCCTGTCCGCCGTTAATTATAGCCGTGTTAACTCCTATTACTAAACCGGCACTGTTCAATAATGGACCACCACTGTTACCAGGATTAAGAGCAGCATCTGTCTGGATAATATCATCAATAAGTTTTCCGTTGGATGCCCTGAGGGTTCTACCAAGTGCGCTTACAACGCCCGCTGTTACTGTAAACTGGAGTCCCATTGGATTACCGATAGCAATAGCAATCTGGCCTGGTTTTAATTGTTTACTATCGGCGAAACGGAGACTCTTCAAACCAAATTCATGGATCTTGATAACGGCCAGGTCAGTACTTGGATCCCTGCCGGTAAGCTGTGCTATCACTTCGGTGCCACTTGTTAAAATAACTTTAATAGTAGTGGCATTTTCAATAACATGATTATTGGTAACTATATAACCATCACTACTGATGATAAAGCCAGTGCCGCTGCCCGATGCGGCAGACTTTTGCCCCGTTTGACGGTTTTTAACCTGTTTTTCAACTATTATATGAACCACCGCATCTGAAGCATGCCCGGATGCAGCACTGACCGTTTCACTATATGAATCAAGCAGATCTTTATCTGTGCCTGGTTCGAAAGATATTGTCTGAAGCATATACTACATTCACAAACTTTTCACCAGATTGATTAAGCTGACTTTATGGCACAGGCACCGAAATTAATTACTTGTCTTTTAGCTCGATCCAGGTTGGTGCATGATCGCTGGTTTTTTCCCAGCCTCTCACATGACGATCCACTCCACCGCTGATAAGACGGTCGCTTATATGTTCGCTTAATAAAAAATGATCGATTCGTAAACCGGCATCCCGGGCATACGCGTTTCGGAAATAATCCCAAAAAGTGTAGATTTTCTGATCAGGATAGAGTTTCCTGATGGCATCCGTCCAGCCAAGTTCAACAAGTTTCTTAAAAGCCGTACGCACTTCAGGTCTGAAAAGTGCATCATCCAACCACCGTTCAGGTTTATATACATCAAGCTCAGTGGGCATTACATTATAATCACCTGCAAGTACAGCCGGAACATCATGGGCCAACAACTGTTTTGCATGTGCATGCAAACGCTTGAACCAAGCAAGCTTATAATCGAACTTTGGCCCCGGGGCAGGATTTCCATTTGGCAGGTAAAGACAACCAATAACTACATCATTGATAAGCGCTTCGATATAACGACTATGGACGTCTTCGGGATCGCCGGGGAGCGCCCGCCTTACTTCTTCAGGCTTTACACCTTTTGAAAGAATAGCTACACCATTCCAGCTTTTTTGTCCATGCCATATAGCATGGTAATCCAGGTCCCGGATTGCAGTTTCAGGAAATTTTTCCTGGGGTGCTTTCAATTCCTGTAAACAAACTATATCCGGCTTCGCTTCTTGCAGCCATCGGAGTAAAACAGGGAGTCTCCCGTTAACGCCATTAACGTTGTAGGTAGCTAATTTCATGTGAACAGTTTGATTATTTCAATTGCTAAAATAATCAAGCCTCACCACAATGGGGAATCATCTTATCTATTGGAAAGCATAAAACGAATATTTTTTAAGCCCTTTTTTCATCCGTAAAATACTTTTGACAGAACCCTGGTCGGTAGGCGAAAATTGAATGGTGGATACGGTAAACTTTTTCGAAGCGTCAAGATTTGTAAATCCAATTACGGTTATGTCTATCGTCCCGCCTTTTGTAACACTTGAAAAATCTGCCTGGATCGTAAATTCCGAGTTCTCGGACAAAGAATCTGTTAACACGGAATAGTTCACAAATGGTTGTTCCTCATCTAATTTTATGGGTGTTTGGGCAACTCCTGTTCCTCTGAATAGCTTCAAAGCAATTTTTGCACTTTCTTGATCATAATTGATAATAAACCTGATCCCCTCCTGTTCCCTGATTTCATTTGGTAAAAGTGCGGCAGTTTGTTCTTCGAGTTCCTGTTTTTCTTTTTCATTGAGGTTGGAGTCTTTTTTACATGAGGTCAAGACTGTGCATAGTAATAGCAGCAGCGCCACAAACGTTTTGAGTTTCATTGAGGTTTCTTTGGTTTCTAAGCGGCGAAAATCGCGTCGGGGTTTAGCAATTAGTATTCGGGGCCAAATTACATGATAGAAGATTAAAAACGTCATACCCGCTTAAAAAAAAACACTTATTAAAATATAATTCTGTAGTGATCAGTTGCCTGAAAAAAGAATAACTTTTTCAAAACAATATTTGTGTAAGTAAATGCTTACTCATATATTTGTAAGCAAATACTTACGTTACTATTATGGAAGCGAGAAGGGATGTTTTCCAGGCAATAGCTGACCCCACCCGGAGGCAGATAATAGGGATGATTGCAGGTAAGCCAATGAACCTGAATGCGATTGCTGATAGGTTTGATATCAGCCGGCCAGCGGTTTCACAACAGATAAAAATTCTTACGGAGTGTGGGCTTGTTACTGTTCGTAAGGAAGGAAGAGAAAGATTTTGTGAAGCCAGGTTGGATCATTTGGCAGATGTTACCCGATGGATTGAGCAGTATCGGCAATACTGGGATAAAAAATATGATCGGCTCGATAAATACCTGGTTGCTGTTCAGTCTAAAAAGAAGAAAAATCCAAAAAAATAACGACTATTAATCAATTCACCTATAACACAATTCCATAACACAATCAAAACCTTAAACAATGTCAAAAGTCAGCACTTATCTTAATTTCCCCGGTAATACCGAGGAAGTTTTTAATTTTTACAAATCAGATTTGGAGGTGATTTCGGTGGCAGTGGGATAGTCCGTTTTGGATCAATGCCCCCGCAGGAAGGAATGCCCCCTCTTGCTGAAGCAGACAAAAATATGGTTGTTCATATCGAGTTGCCCATAATTGGTGGTCACATTTTGATGGGAACTGATGCGCCGGCTTCTATGGGTTTCCAGGTAAATTTTGGAAATAATATTCATATCAATCTTCATATTGATACAAGGACAGAAACAAAAAAACTATTTGAAGCTTTATCCGCAGGCGGAAAGATAACTATGGATTTGCAGGATATGTTCTGGGGAGATTATTTTGGAAGTTTTACTGACAAATATAGTGTGCAATGGATGGTTACCTGTGCTGAAAAAGCAAAATAATGTCAAAGCTTTTTATCATGTTTTCAATTCAGCAAGATTGAAAAGTGATTAACCTGTTTTCCCGTTACCAGTATTGATTCAAATTTCATTTAATGAAAAATATAATTCCCGGCAGAACCAAAACTGCCGGGAATTTATATTTATATGACTAAGTGATGTTGTCTGAATAATGAGTGATGTTGTAGTAAATAATTTATAAAGTAATCACTAATAAATAATTTAATCAGGTGACCCTATTTAGCTGCAGCCTGATCAAGAAACAAATAACGGTCACGGTGTTTTTCTTTTTCGGCACGGGTGTTGACATCAATGATCATGACTTCAGCTTCATTGGCTCCAACTGTTGGCCACCGGGGCAGTCCCTTGCCGTTTGGATTCCCTGTTTTGATAAAATTCGCGAAATAATCAAGCATCACTTGAGATACTTTATAGTCATCGGGTGTCCAGGCATAAACCTTGTTACCGGCAAGATTACCCATAGCATATTCTATTTCAGCCGAATGAACAGCACCACGGGCTGGTGGCGGTTTTGGTGCATCTGAATTTTTGACAACCCCACCTGCAAGGCCTGGTGTTGCATTTCCCATCGAAGCGTTCATTGCCGGCCTCGGACGCGAGAAATAATACCGGTATACTGGTTTGGTTCCTGTTTTGGCCTGCATATCGGACCATTTCCAGGTGCTGAATCCAATGAATCTGTCGCTGGAAAGATCAGTTGCGCTTTGAACAACTTCATCCTGGGTTGACGCGGGATAAAGCTTCAATACCTCTTCCGTTTTTTCACCATATGCTTTCTCAACAGCTTTGCGATAGTTCTCTGGAGTTGGGATTTCTGCCCCTAACAACATGCGATAACTCATCTCTTCAGAATTCCAGCCAACCAATAGAGGAACCTTTGCCTGTTCTCCTGCTGCAAAAATTGCTACAGGCTGTTTAGGCAGGAAGTATCCGTCTATAACAATCGGAAATCTTGGTACGCCCGGTTTTACTGTTGCATCCAGCAATTGGTTTGCCGGCATTGCCCTCAATGCTGCCAGTGAATTAGCACCGAGACCATCAGCAAACTGAACACAGATTTTTTCCGCTTCAGGTAGTGTCACCGGAGTAAGCGTTCCCATGATAGAACCGCTTTCACCAATAGCGCCGGCTATAAGGTCCTTTGATAATGGTGATGCCATCAATGCGCTTACTGCAATTGAGCCCGCGGACTCACCGGCTATAGTTACCCGTTTTGGATCACCTCCGAATGCGGCAATATTATCTTTGACCCAGGCTAAAGCAGTCTGTTGATCAAGTAAACCATAGTTGCCGGATGCTTTATGCGGCGATTCTTTTGTTAATTCAGGATGTGTGAAAAATCCGAATACACCTAACCGGTAGTTAACCGTAAGTGCAACAATGCCTTTTTTAGCCATCTGTTCGCCATCATAACGAGACTCAGATCCATCACCTGCCATAAATCCACCTCCATAAAAATAAACAAGTACCGGCAGTTTTTCCTTAGGTGATTTGGCGGGTGTCCACACATTGAGATAAAGGCAGTCTTCATTTTCACCATCTGAACGAAATCCCATATCTCCAAAAATTGGTTTTTGCATAGCTCTCGGACCAAATGCCACTGCCCTGCGCACTCCATCCCATTTTTTGAGAGGCTGCGGTTCCTTCCATCGAAGTTCGCCAACCGGCGGAGCTGCGAATGGAATTCCTTTGAAAGCATAAATGCCGCTGGCTTCCTTAACTCCTTCCAGTTGTCCATATTGGGTTGTTACAATAGTTCCTGCAGAAGGGGTTTTGGGCGTCTGTGCATTTATGGCCGGTAGCGTAAGTGAACCAATCAGTGTCAATAAAAAAAAAGATTTCATAATGAGCAGTATTTAGAAGAGTTTTACTATTGTTGCAATCTGCAACAATATTGAAAAATTATCCCTGGATTGCCAAATAAAAGACCGGCAACCTGATGTTCATCAGACTGATACCATTACTTTAATGACACCGCTTTGAGGATTTAACCAATCGCCGAATTGTTCTTTCACTTCAGTAAAAGCTACACGGTGTGTAATATAATTTGTGGGATCGATCAGTCCGAGTTTCATGCAATTAATAACATATTCAAAATCTGACCGCGTTGCATTCCGACTGCTCATCAATGTAGCTTCACGTTTGTGAAACTCAGGATGGCTGAATGTGATATCTCCTTTTTGCAAACCAATCAGCAGATATTTCCCACCATGAGCAATATAATTAAAAGCATTATTAATTGCTTTCAGGTTTCCTGTGGCATCTATTACGGTTGCTGGCATTTCACCTGAGGTTAATTCCATTAATTGATTATAGATGTCTGGAGACAATGCATTAATTGTATGAAAGACATTTAGTTTTTCCTTACAGAATTTCAGCCTGTTTTCATTCACGTCCAGGGCTATTACTTTGGCCCCTGCAATTTTTGCCATCTCCATCGCGCCCAATCCAATAGGTCCTGCTCCTGTGATCAACACAAACTCACTTTCTTTAATCCCAGCTTTTGCTATTCCGTGTGCACCAATGGCCAGGGGTTCAACAAGTGCCAGTTCATCGGTAGTTAAGCCGTTACCATGAACCAATAGTGAAGATGGAACAGATAAATATTCTACCATTCCTCCATCCTGGTGAACACCGCTCACCTTGAGGTACTGACAGCAATTTGTTTTTCCCAGTCGGCAAGCTATACAAATACCGCAATGCAGGTATGGAATAAAAGTAACGGTTTCGCCTTTTCTGAATCCTTCGGCTCCATCCCAATCTACTAACTCTGCAGCCAGTTCATGGCCTAAGATTCTTGGATAGGAAAAATAGGGTTGGGTTCCTTCATAAGCGTGTAAATCGGTACCGCAGATGCCAATCTTTTTTATTTTAAGGATAGCATGCCCGGAAGCCATGGTTGGCCGGAAGGCATCCTTGTATTCAAATTTGCCTGGTTCCATGCACACCAGGGTGTTCATCTTTTCCATCTGTTAAAGATAATGATTGCTCCATTTCATTTTTATTCAACCTTAGTTTTGCAGTTGCCATGAATTTAAACCGCATGGCTCTTTGTCAAATATTATCAGGCCAGCATAAATTATACGAAATTATCGTTTGATGATGAACGTTATTAAAGAAGCACTTAATTTCAGCGCTTTTTCATATATCAAAAAACACTTAGGCATAGGGGTAAAACTGTGTTGTTGGCTGGATTTTGAGCATTATTTCTCCATGTCACAGAATTTAATCTTATGGTGTTGTTATTAATCATTTCTTATGGGTAAATAGGTCTATATTACAAGCGAACCTAATCCCATATGCCTAAAACACCTGCAACCCCTACACGTAAATCTGCCAGTATTGACGTTCCTTTACCATCCACCGCCAATGATGCATTGCATCATTTAGCATTTGATCACTCGCTACAAGCCAACCTTATTTCGATTGTCAGCAACGGCAACATCCTGATCGCCAACTCCGCCTGTTGCGAGTTACTGGGATATACAATGAAGGAATTGTTATCAAAAAGCCGTGCCGATATTTTTGATGTTTCAGAAATCAGTTTTACCAGAATGATAAAAGAGCAGACTGCGGAAGGAAGCTCCAGTGCGGAAGGAACGGCCTTCAAAAAAAACCAGGAGTCTTTTCGTTGTATGATTACCTCGGCAGTTTTTCTGGACGATGATGGGATAGAAAAATCAATCACAACTATAGTAGATCAGAGCCAACAGATACTAAAACAAGAATATATTGATGCAGTGAAAGCCGAAACAGTTGAACACGATATACAGCTTGCCATTTCCAAACAATTCAAAATTGATCGTACTCAGAAAATAAAAACAAAACGCCATCTGTTGATGGTGCAGACTAAACAAAAAAGCCTTGATATCAAAAAAGCAAAATCAATAGCCAGGGACATTAAAATCGCTTTGAAAAAGTCGGCATTGCTGGTTGAAGAAAATAATGACTGGATAAAAGAAATAGCCAGGAATTCATATGATGTCATGTGGGACTGGAATATAGCAACGGGGCTTATGTATGTTGGTGACAGCATAGAAGAAGTTTTTGGCTATCGTGTCAGAGCCAACACTATCAGGTATAAGGATTGCCTGAATTTATTAATGCCTGACGAAAGAGCTGCAATAGAGCAAAAAATTCAACTGGCAATTGATGGGATTTCTGAAAACTGGAACGACTCATTTAAGATTAAACGATATGACGGTTCAATAGCAAACATTACCACAAGGGCAAGTATCATTAGAAACGAAAAAGGAAAAGCCTTACATCTGATAGGAAGCATCCAGGACACAAGCAGTCTTTGGGAACTGAAAAACCAGATACAAGTCCAGGTTGACAAAGAAAATATCGTGGAATTACAACATGCAAAAGAAATTAACCTTAAAGACCTCCAGATTGCCAATGCCATGGCAGATGCCAGGGATGAGGAACGATCCAGCATAGGACAGGAACTTCATGACAATATCAATCAGCTCTTAGGTGCTTCAAAGCTCTATCTCGACATAGCAAAAAACGGTGGTAAGGATGCCGAAATTTATATCACCAAATCATCAGAATATACGCTAATGGCGATAAACGAAATACGAAATTTAAGCCGCAGCCTGGTAACAGATACGATAAAAAACATGGGTCTTAAAGATGCCATAAACCAAATTGTAAACGATACCATGGAGACAAATAACTTTGTTATTAAATGTTCAACCAGCAGTTTTGTCGAATATGGATCGGACAGCAAATTCCAGTTAAATATTTTTAGAATAATACAGGAACAGCTCAATAATATTATAAAACACGCAAAAGCGAGCCTGGTCAAAGTCACGCTCTCACAAAACAAAACCGACATCTTATTAAAAGTTGAAGACAACGGTATAGGATTCGATACTTATAAAGCAAGTGAAGGCATAGGCCTAAACAATATGATGAGACGGGCCGCGGCTTACAATGGAAAACTCGACCTGAATTCTCATCCCGGAAAAGGATGTACAATCAGCGTCAAATTTCCTATCACATGTGAAAAGAAACCTACCCTTCTCCCCCACTTTTCTTAGCACCCGGAAGCCGGCTCTTTAAGAATGAAATTTGTCCGCGATGGTTTGCTTCATGTTCACACACATGAAACCATTTCCAATAAGTGTTGAGCTTTTCTTCTTTTGACCAAATCGGATCTATAGCCAACAGCCATTTATCATCTTTCTTTTTGAATTCTTCCAGTGTTTTTTTTCTGCCTGTTTCCAGCAGATCCAGATAATATGAAAGTTCTTTACCCTTTATTTCTTTTCTTCCCGCATCTCCCAGTTCCGATGCCGCATTCCAGATTTTTTTTTCATCTGCATTATACTCCTGCCTGCCTTCAAAAGTATTTACCTGGTAATATTTTTCAGTAGCAGCCAGGTGCATTAACAATCCTCCTATTGTATTTGCCTGGTCATCAAGCAAAAAATCAAGTTGCGGGATAGTCAACCCTTTAACGACCTGGATTATTGTCATCCGGTTATAGTTTAGCATGCTTACAAGGGTACCTATCTGGGGTGAAAAACCTTCCATTGGACCGATTACATAAAAAGAACTGTCAGCAAATTTATCATTCGCCAGGGATATAGAAGGAATCATGCCCAGGCCTCCTATTGCTGCAGCTGACAAGGTAGTTCTTATGAAACTACGACGGTTAGATTGTTGGTGCATAAAATAAGATTAGGTTAAGTTTGATATTGAAAATATGAAATTTATTCGATATGTATTCTTTAGAGATCTGGTCTTTTCAGCATATTTCGAATTGCATATATGATAGGCTTATTTATCAAAAAGACTTTACCAGGATAAAGGGGTTAGCAGAATCATTTTACTGGCAATCCGATATCTTCACAACTCAAATCAACGTTTATGCGATCATTTTTCGTTTTATCCTGCCTTTTGATAAGTGTTTATGTCTTCAGCCAGTCGCCAGAAGAGAGACTGATAAAGTCAGGAATAAAACTGCATGAACTTAAGTCGCCAGTGGCTAATTATGTTCATGCTGTCCGTACCGGTAATCTTATCTATTTGTCGGGCAAAGGGCCACAACTGGAAAACGGTGAATATTTAAAGGGAAAGCTGGGAAAAGATGTCTCCATTGATCAGGGCTACCAGGCTGCAAGATTGACGGGAGCAATACACCTGGCTGTTTTAAAGCAAGAGCTTGGTGATTTAAACAAAGTGAAAAGGATAGTCAAGGTAAATGGATATGTAAACTCTGAAGATAACTTCCATGATCAGCCTAAAGTGATGAATGGATTTTCTGACCTTATGGTTGAAATTTTTGGTGACAAAGGTAAACATGCAAGAACAGCCCTGGGTGTAAATACGCTCCCGTTTAATATGTTAGTTGAAGTTGAGATGATAGTAGAAACCTACTGAATTTAGTTGTGAGTTGTGAGTGGTCGAATCAAGGTGATCCTGGTCATTGAATGCTATGCATTGGCAATTTCTTTGTTGCTGTGAGTATCAACATTTTTAAGTGGAATCTCTACAGTAATTTTACAGCCTTCGCCTGGTGATGAATCTATATTCATTTTGCCTGCAAACAATTCAGCCCGCCTTTTCATGTTGGAAAGTCCTATCCCGGCTTTTACTTCCGAAATGTCAAAGCCCACTCCATCGTCAATAATCTTCATAATAAGATTTTGCTCCTCAATATCAACATCAATTGTTATTGATTGAGCGTTCGCATATTTATTAATATTTCTAAGCTGCTCCTGGAGTATCCGGTAAAGATTTAATTGTAATTCTCTCCCAAGCCGGCTTTTATTAACAAGTTCAGAAAATTTCATAGCTATTTTATGGTTGTTGCCAGGATTGGAATTCCTGATTAAGTTACGAAGCGCTTCTTCCATGGTCGATTCTTCATGGAAGGCGGGTGCAAGCCTGTGGCTGACATTCCTGATATCATTCAATGCCATTGAAATATATTGTTTGCACTGATCAAACAATCTTGTGCCGGCAGGATCAATGGAATTTTTCAGCATTCCAAGCAGCATCTGGCTTGTGGCAAGCAATTGACAAACATTATCATGTAATTCACTGCCGATTTCATATCTCTCATCTTCCTGGGTTTTGATAATTGCTTTTGTGATTTTATGGTCGACTAATATCTTCTCTGTTACATCAATGGCAATTACTGAGCGGTAAGCTTTATCTTGTAAAACTATAGGGCTGCTATAAATTTCTACATCAATTATTTCCTGGGATTTTTTTCGATGACGGAACCTGTTAGCAGTTAAGTTAAGCGACAAGTGATCGCGACTTTCAATCAGGGTTCTTACTTTTGGTATATCTTCTTCAGGCCTGATATCCATAATACTCAGATTTAGAAATTCTGCTTCGCTATATCCGTATTTGTTGATTGCTGCAATATTTACCTGGACGATCATCAGTGTAACCGGATCATACACCCACATAGGTTGCGGGCTCATTTGAAAAAGGTTGCTGAACCTCTTTTCGGATTCAGTCAATTGCTGATTCATTTTCTTGCGCTCAATATTATAGATAATACTTTTATATAAGGTGGTTGCATTAATGTCATCTTTCATCAGGTAGTCGGCTGCACCTAAAGCGATTGATTTAACACTAAAACTCATATCCGAAAAACCGGTCAGAACAATGACTACACTGTCCCAACCAAGAGAAGTGACTTCCGCTATCAATGACTCTCCACTCCTGTCAGAAAGTGACAGATCCAACAATATAACTTCGTAGTGAGCTTCATGGACAGTGAGCAAGGCCTTGGCGCCTGCGAAAGTGCGGGCATGTTTAATTTCGGGATTTGCAAATTGCTCTTGGAGGTAATCTTGTATCAAAGTGAAATCGCCCGGATTATCCTCTATTACAAGTATCTTAACGGGCCTTTTGTCTTTAAACATCAGAAATTGTTTTTAGATGATACCGAGACATCGATTTCCCCACGGACGCAAAACCATCACTAAAATACTCAAGTTTTTCTGTATGCTGACATTGTTTAAACGGCCTGATTAGTCTCCGGAACTATCAGATTTTGGAATGGTAAAATGAAATGCTGTTCCTTTTCCTTCCTGGGAATTAATCCAGATTTTTCCTCCAAGGTGGGTGATAATCTTTTTTACAATTGCGAGCCCGATACCGGTACCTGAATACTCGCCCCGGTTATGAAGTCTTTGAAAAATTACAAATACCCTTTCGTAATATTCTTTGCTTATCCCAATACCATTATCTTTTACGCAGAATTCCCAGTCTGATTCATTTTCTTGGGCACTGATTTCAATCAGCGGTGCTCTGGCATCCTGCCGGTATTTAAGAGCATTGCTTAGAAGATTTTGAAATACCTGTGTTAGTGGCGTTTTATATGTTGAAATAACAGGTAGAGGTCGAATGGTAACCATAGCCCCGGCTTCTTCTATCTGGTTTGCTAATAATTGTAAGCTCTCCTGAACAAGTTTCTTTATGTCGACCGGTTCCATCCTTTTTTCCCATCGCCCTACTTTTGAAAACTCGAGTAAATCAAGAATGATTTGTCTCATCCTTTTTGCTCCATCAACTGCAAAATGGATATACTGTTTACCCCTGTCGTCGATAATATCTGAATATCTGCTCTCCAATTGCTTTAAGAAACTAGTGACCATCCTAAGCGGTTCCTGCAGATCATGAGATGCTACATAAGCGAATTGTTCCAGTTCCTTATTTGAGATTTCAAGCTGGATGGCTTGTTGCTTTATATTTTCTTCTGCTTTTTTGCGTGCCGATATATCCCTGATGAATGCACAGAAAAATGATTCGTTAGGTTGGCTGATTGGGATAACAGTTAGTTCAACGGGGAATTCATCACCCCCACGCCTCAGGCCGTCGAGTTCAAGAATCCGGTTAAGCGCCCGTTTTTCCCCGGTTCTAAGATAATGATCAAGACCAGCATCATGACGATGCCGGAACCTTTCCGGGATAATAAATGTAGAAAGCTTTTTCCCCATTACTTCGTTAGTATCCCATCCAAAAAGTGCCTTCGCTTTTGGGTTCCAGAATGTAATGTCACCTCTAATATCCATACAAATGATTGCATCAAGCGCGGCATTCATAATCAGCCTGCTCTTCTCCTCACTGTCCCTGATCTTCTCTGCCACTCTTTCGCGATCAGTAATATCAATTGCCGAATGAAGTATATATTTCAGTGCACCCATTTCATCAAATAAAGGAATGCTTTCACCTTCCCAATACATCAATTCCTGGTTTGCATTCAGGTGCGAAGGATCGGGACACCAGTTAGCCACGGGTTGCGATTTCGCGGTAACAATGACCTTGTTGAATGATTGAATCAGGATGGATTCAGTTACTGAATTAGTTGCGGCCGGAGAGCCTGGGAAAATTTCAGCTGTACTTTTATTAATGATTTCGTTTTCATTAGCTGCAATGGCAGATAAAAATATCTTGCTGGCTGCAACTATAGTGAAAACAGGTGAATCAGGAAGAACTATAAAACACGGATTCCGGGAAGCCTTGAAAACTTCCAACAAATAATCGCGATCAATCATAATCAAAATTAAAATAATCAGGACAACCTAATGACGATTATTTTATGGTCTACATGATTACATTTATATCTTTCCTTCTCAATTCTACTTAGTTCAGCATAAATATGTGGAAATAAAATTCTATAAAAATGGTTTATTCTGTCCTTAAATTTTTGACCGGATCCGCGGTAGCCGCTTTTATAGATTGAAAACTTATGGTGACGAGTGCTATGCCTAGTGCTGTAAACGCCGCGACAAGATATACAACCCAGCTGATTGAAACCCGGTATGGGAAGTCTTGCAACCAACCATTCATTATCCACCATGAAAGTGGGAACGCTATGATGAATGCTATTATCACAGGCCTCAGAAATGAACTGCAAAGCATAGTAACAATACCCGCAACACTGGCACCCAATACTTTTCGAATTCCTATTTCCTTCACTCTTTGTTCAGCTGCAAAAGCCGTGAGCCCAAACAAGCCCATACAACCTACAAAAACCGCCATAACGGTAAATACAAGAAGTATAGTGCTCAGCTTATCTTCCTGGCTATACATAGCCGCAAAATTTTCATCAAGAAATTTATAATCAAATGGGTAATCAGGTGCCAGCCTGTTCCAAACCGCTTTTATCGAACTGATAGTTGCTGCAAGATTTTCCGTCCTGACTTTAACTGCCATCTTCTCTAAAACAGGGGGATAAATCTGGAGCACTGTTGTACTTAGTTTCTCATGTAAACTCTTAACATGAAAGTCTTTTACCACACCTATAACCTTTCCTTTTTTTACGGGGTTGATTGAATCAGGTATCCATTTGTCCCAGTTCAATCGCTGACCAAGGGCTTTTACAGGCGTAATGAATCCCAATTCCCGAACCGCCGTTTCATTGATGATAAAAGCCTCTTCTGCATCAGTTGCAAATTCTTTTGAAAATGGACGTCCGGCTACCATCTTCAAATTCATGGTATGGATGTAATCATAATCCACAATCAGTTGTACCGCCCCATGTGATTGATCACCATCCTTCCCCGGTACCGTGATTCCATCACCTGCCACTGCGTCGCCCGGAAGTCCATAACCACCGGTAACTCCGATAACGCCAGGAAAAGATTTTAATTCATCTTTAAACAGCTGTGAATTTGATGCAACTCCACTCCGTACATCAAAATAGATTAATTGGTCTTTACTAAAGCCAAGATCTTTCTGATGTAAAAAATTCATTTGACGGTAAACAATCACTGTGCTTACAATCAGGAAAGCGGATAATGCAAATTGCCCTATCACCAGTGCCTGGCGGATGCTGCCGGATGAACTGCTGGTATTTTTTGTTGGTTTCAGCCCTTTTAATACCCTTATCGGTTGAAAACCGGACATAATTAACGCAGGATATAAACCTGATAAAACACCAATCATTACAGCAAAGGCCAGGAGCGCGAAACCAAGCAAAGGATTTATTACAGGGTTAAATTGTATGGATTTGCCGGTAAAGCTATTCAGGTAATGAATGATAATAATGGTCGATATAGTAGCGAATATAATTGCAATCAATGACAAGAAAATCGTTTCACCGGTATATTGAATAATCAGTTGAATCCTGTCTGCCCCAACTACTTTCCGCAACCCAATTTCTTTTGCCCTGCGGAACGACCTTGCAGTTGCCAGGTTGATAAAATTAAAACAAGCTATAACCAATACAAACAAGGCAATCACTATTAAACCTTTTACATAAGTTTCGTTCCCTCTTTTCGCAATATCAAAACTAAACTCAGCTGAACCAAGATGAATACTTTTTAATGGTTGGAAATAGGGTAAATAAGTAAATCCCTGCACCTTAGTTTGTGGATGTGCCTCTTTTGTAATAGCTGTGTGGAACTTATTCTGAAGTGCCTTTATATCAGCATTAGGCTTGAGACGTACATATGTAAAAAACTGTTGCCAACGCCAGCTTCCGAGCAGATCACGCGGAAGGTCCGCCGAAGCTATCGACAACATGTAATTGAAGTCCAGATGAAAGTGTTCTGGTAAAGGCGCAAAAACACCTCTAACAATAAAATCCACTTTGTCAAGTTTGATCACCTGGCCAACCGGATCAGCATTTTTGAAATATTTTTTTGCTAAAGGTTCACTTATTACAATTGATAACCTTCCTTCCAGGCCATGTTTACTGTCACCTTTCACAAATTCCAATGGAAACATGTCAAAGAACGTTGAATCCGCTATGAATCCTTTTTCTTCGTAACCCCGAACATCACCGGCTTCCAGCAATTTTTTTCCACTCCACATCAACAAACGGCTTGTGTTCTCTACTTCCGGATAATGCTGCTGAAGATAAGGTGCGAAAACCGGCGGTGTATTTGCTGACGATGTGTTGCCGGATGCAGTAGTGGTTTTCAGATAAATCCGATAAATATTATCTCCATTGCGAACGAATTTATCATACTGAAGCTCATCGTGCACAAATAATCCAATTACCAGGCAACCCGCGATTCCAATAGTAAGCCCGAGGATGTTTATCAAACTAAATCCTTTGTAGCGCCATAAGTTTCGCAAGGCGACCTTAAAATAGTTTCTCAGCATAGTTGGCAGTTATTTTATGTCCAATACTGCTGAATCCACGAAAAATAAGCCAATTGTAATAAGTTCTCATGATCAGCCAGTTATAGCTTTAACAATCTACGAAACTGTTCGTTTTCGGACATTTACTGTCTGGAATTGACATTTTTTATATTGCGTCTTATAATTAAAGCCAAATAATTACAACCCGATAATTATAGTCCAATATAATGAAGGTTTAATCTTACTCAGATCGGAGACTGCGGACAGGATTTGTAACTGCTGCTTTCAGGGACTCATAACTTACCGTTATCCAGGCTATCATTAAAGCAATGATTGAAGCAACTACAAATATCAGCCAGCTTATATCAATATGATAAGCATAACTTTCAAGCCAGCTATTGATGAAGTACCATGAAACCGGGATAGCAATAAGTATCGCCAGCAAGATTAACTTCGTGAAGCCGGTGGATAATAAATACATAATCCCGAATACAGAAGCTCCAAGTACTTTCCTCACCCCTATCTCGCGCCTGCGTTGTTCCGCAAGAAAGGCCGACAATCCATATAAACCCATACTTGATATCAGTATGGCCAATACCGCAAATATGTTGAACAATGTACCGAGACGTTGCTCGCCCTGGTAAAGATTAGCTATGTCCTGATCAAGGAAATTAAATGCAAAAGGATAAGCCGGGTTAAGATCATCGCTGATTCGTTTCAACGCTTTTATGGTTGCTTCACTATTACCTGGTGAAGTTCGCACAATTACAAACCCGCCCCACCGATTGAGGTTAAGAACAAGAGGTTCGATTGGCTGCTGAATAGGTTTGAAATTAAAATCTTTTACTACGCCGATGATAACACCTTTGTTTCCCCACATAGACAGGGATTTGCCTACTGCTTCACTGGTTTTTATTCCCATAACTTTAAGGGCAGTTTCATTAACAAGGAAGTTGGAGGAATCGCCTTTAAAGGATTCAGAAAAATCCCGACCGCTTAAAAGTTGCATCTTGAATATCCTGATGAAGTTTTCAGAGATAGCCAGGTTGGGAATCACTACCTGTGACTTTGGATCTTTTCCTTCCCATACAACATCTATCGTACCTGAAGTGAGATTTGTCGGGAGATCATTTATGATTGTGAATTCTGTTGTTAAAGGGTTTTGTTTTAAAGCAGCCTTCATTGCATCTAGCTTACCCCACATCTCGCCCGTCATAGGCATATAGAGAAGATTCTCCTTGTCAAACCCGATGTTTCTTTTATGAATAAAATTCAGTTGCTTGTAAACAACTACGGTACCAATCAACAGCACAATGGAAACGATAAATTGTGTAACTACAAGGGTATTCCGGAAGAACAGGCTGCCACCTGATTTATTTAATGACCCCTTTAACACTTTCACCGGGCGAAATCCTGATAGGAACAATGCAGGATAACTGCCCGAAACAAGCCCGGTTGCCAAAGCCATACCCGCCAGGCCCAGCCAGATCTTCCCATCCATAAAATTGATGCTAAGCTTTTTACCGGCAATATTATTGAACAATGGGAGAAAGATAAACACGAGGCCAATGGCAATCAATAATGCCAGGAATGAGATTACCAGCGATTCGCCCATGAACTGCTGAATGAGTTGTCCACGCTTTGCGCCGGCTACTTTTCTTATGCCTACTTCCCTGGCCCTCCGGGCAGATCTCGCTGTGGCAAGGTTCATGAAATTGATGCAGGCAACTACGAGGATAAATACAGCAACGATCAAAAAAATGTTTACATATTGAACATTACCATGTCCCGGAAGATCTACCTGTAAGTTTGAATGAAGATGAATGCTGGTCAGCGGCTGTATTTGAAAATTGATCTTGAACTTCGGCTGTTTTGTTTTATAGATCGCATCCATCTGCTTTTCAAACTTTTTCGCCGAGGCCGTTCCGGCTACAACAGTTTTGTCTAACAGCAGGTATGCATAATAATTAAAATTGCCCCATGTATTGATTTTCAGATCCTGGTCTGTATTGGCTATTGCAGACATGGGCATTATAAAATCAAATTTGAGATGAGAGTTTGGCGGCAGGTCAGCAAAGATTCCTGTAACGGTTACAAAATCACCATTGTTTCTTTTCAGGGTTTTCCCCAGGGCCTGGTTCTTGCCAAAATACTTTTTTGCCATCGATTGAGTGAGCACTACGGCGTCTGGTCTTGCAAGCGCTGTCGTTGGATTACCGGCAATCAAAGGGAATGAGAATATCTCCAAAAAAGTAGAGTCAGCATAAAAAGTATTTTTCTCTTGGAACTTATTTTCACCGGCTTCAAATAACGTGGTGGTCAGATGACTGAGTCTTACGAAGTTCCTTACAGCCGGTAACTCCGCCTTTAACCCGGCCGGCATCCCTGCCGTGTTCACCGCTGCTTTGAAGTCACTCGCGTTACAGGTTATGCGAAATATGTGATCAGCATTTTTATGGAACCGATCATAACTCAATTCATGCTGAACCCATAACAGGATAAGTATACTGCAAGCCATCCCGATAGCCAGGCCGGAAATATTTATTAATGCATATGCTTTATGACGGGTAATATTCCGGAATGCAATCTTAAAATAGTTTTTTATCATGGCAGGTGTAATTGAGGTGAGTTTCAGTTATTACAACTCTGTGACGCCCCGGCTTTTGGATTTGTTACATTTTATGAGATATTTTTTATAAGATATTTTTTCATCCAAACTCATTGTCCGATTGAACTATAAGTTTTTTCGATACAGTTCCGGGGAGACCCCTGTTTTCTCTTTGAACAGCCTTGAGAAATAAAATGCAGATTCAAAATTTAATCGAAAAGCAACATCCTTGATTGAAATTGACTGATCAGATAATAGCAATTTAGCCTTTTCGATTTTCAATTGAAGCAGGTATTTATGTGGTGCGATCCCTGTGTAGTTTTTAAATGCTTTCCTGAACCAGGCATAACTAACATTTAATTGTTCTGCGACCTGCTCCATCGACAAATCACTCTCAACATTAGTGCGGAATATAATCCCTGCTTTCTTTATTACTGATGCTGTAATATCTTCTCCGGGAAATTGTTGTTGTTTGTTAAAAGAATGTATCTCACCAAGCAAATGCATCACGATACCTGCGATCAATGGTTGATAACCTGTTCTTTCCTCCTTGGTCTTTTCTATTATTTCATCAAATAACTGTACAATGATCTCATGGAGTCCAACCTCCAGTACAGCATTTTCTTTAGAAAAAAAATTTGGTGCGATATTGTCTATGATTGTTCCCTTAAAACCCACCCAATATTCATCCCATCCTGTTGTAGTACCTGGCTTAAAACGGTGCCATTCCCCGGGGAACAAAAGTATTATGGACCCTTCCTTTACAGGTTGTTCAGGGCACTTTATTGATTCAAAACTGCCCTCGCCTTTAGAGATATAAATAATCTGGTATTCATCAAGCACCCTTCCCTTTGACCAATTGAAATAATGATGAGCAGGATGATCGGGAGATGGATAACATACGTTTTTATTTATCCTGTTGCATCCTGCGTTCAACACATGCAAACCCCAGCTTTCATCTTCTGAACTGGTGGGAAGGTATTTGAAATAATTAATCATCTGATCTCAAAATGAATATCAAAAAGTGCAACTCAAATATCAGTTTGGTCATTTCCTTTCATTGGCAGGAAAGATATATTTGTTTCTCAAACTTCCAAAACAATTGCCATATGATGAAACATTTTCCTCCCCCCAAGGAACAGGTAGAGTTATGTTCCCCACAACTTAAGCAAGCCTGGGGCAAACAGCTGATCCTCTTTTTTATAATTTCATTTCTCCTTGCAAACACCCTCTCTGCCCAGACAAGAACTATAAGCGGAACGGTTAATGATGAAAGTGGTTTATCAATGCAGGGTGTGTCAGTGTTGCCAAAAGGTTCTTCAAAAGGGGTTTCTTCTTCCACTGATGGTAAATTCAGCATCACAATAACTGATTCCATCAAAACACTTGTTTTCAGCTATATCGGTTACGCTACCCAGGAAGTGACCATTGATCTTCAAAGCGAGATAGCTGTAACCATGAAAAGAGACTCAGGTAATCTGAATGATGTTGTGGTTATTGGTTATGGTACTGCAAGAAGAAAAGATATCACCGGTGCTGTATCCTCGGTAAAAGTAGAAGGCACTGCTTTATCACTTTTACCTAACGTTAACGCCCTGGAGTCACTAAAGGGAAACGTATCTGGTTTGAATATCGGTCCGGTTAATACTGCCGGCGCGCAGCCCGCAGTGATCATCCGCGGACAAAGAAGCATAAGCGGCATAAATGATCCGCTAATCCTTCTTGATGGCGTGATTTATCTCGGCTCCATCAGCGATATCAATCCTAATGATATCGCCAGTTTTGATATATTGAAGGATGCAGTATCAGCTGCAACTTATGGTTCCCGGTCAGCAAACGGGATAATTGCAATCACCACCAAAAAAGGAAAAACGGGTAAACCGGCAATAAATTTCAGGGCAAATGGAGGAGTTCAGACCTGGCAAAATCAACCGGTGATGATGAAGGGAGCTGAATGGATAACAGTTGTAAATGATCGCAACAGGTATGCTCCTGGTAGTACTAACTGGTTACAGGCGGGCGAACTTGCCAATTACAACGCGGGCAAGGAAACAGTCTGGCTCGATGAGGTTACACAAACCGGTGTTGTGCAGGACTACCAGGTTTCTGTTTCCGGAGCAGCACAAAACATCAACTATTATCTTTCAACTTCTTTCAATGACAACAAGGGCATCATAGTTGGTGATGACTTCAATCGAAAATCAATATTCGGTAAGTTAAATGCCAAAATTACTTCCTGGCTGGAGGTTGGTGTTGATGGAAACTATTCCCAGAGAGATTATGCCGGTGTACCGGCAAATGTCGGCGCCGCCCAACTCATGTCACCCTATGGCGTAGAGTATCGTGATGACCAGGGTAACCTTGAAAAATATCCATATACACAGTCCCTTATAAGTCCATTATGGGGTGTGCAGGATGGTACTATTACAAATAAAGATGTCACTGATAATTTCAGGTTGAATGCTTATGGCGTAGTACGTGTACCCTGGGTAAAGGGGCTGAGCTACCGCGCCAACTTTCTTTCGAATCTTGACAGACGGCATACCGGCACTTTCACATTTGAAGACTATTATATAAAGGAAGGTGCTGGGATACCAGGCAGGTATGACCCCGCCTCCGTTCAAAGCCTGCTGACTAATGCAAATGGTAATATTGATAACGGCACCACCACAAGTTATGTGTTCGATAACATCGTAAACTACGAAACAAATATTCTAAAACACAGGATCAATGTTACGTTGGTTGCCACCAGGGATCACCGCAAATACGAAGATGTAAACACTACCGGTAGTAATTTCGCTGCAAATGGTAATACAACCCTCGGTTATTTTGGATTATCAAAAGCAGCAGTTCAACGTGTGATTCTTACAAACGAAGAGAGGTCCAATATAGGTTACCTGGCGCGTCTTAATTATTCATTTAATGACAAGTATTATCTGACTGCATCCATACGCCGCGATGGCGCGTCTGTGTTTGGAGCGGACAAGATCTGGGCAAATTTTGCTGCAATTGGCGGCGCCTGGATGATCTCGAACGAAAACTTCCTTAAAAACTTTGGTGCATTGAGTTCTCTCAAACTTAAAGCATCATGGGGACAGAACGGTAACCAGGGACTTAGTCCTTACGCTACCCTTTCACAAGTACAGAACAGCGCGGCGGGAAATGCACGTTATGAATTTTCCAATGCGCCCGGCAGTATAAGTTATGGACTCGTGCAGACTACGCTAGGTAATCCATCACTTGGCTGGGAAAAAACAACAGCGTTCAATTTCGGGTTTGAGTCAGGGTGGCTACACAATCGTTTATTTGTTGATATGGATGCTTATAAGTCATCAACCACAGATCAGATCTTCGTACGCGTCATTCCAATATTTACCGGTTTTAATACGCAACTCGCATCACTGGGTGAAGTTTCAAACAAAGGGATTGAGTTAACGGTAAGAACTGTCAACATTCAGAAAAAAAATCTGACCTGGTCATCTGCCCTAACATTCTGGAAGAATAGCAATATACTTGAACACCTGTATAACGAAGACAAAAATAAGGACGGACTTGAAGATGATGATATTGCAAACAACTTTTTTATAGGCAAATCACTTGGCGCCATTTATGGGTATGAACAAGATGGAATTGTACAGACAGCCGATGCTTCTTATATAGCAATGACAGGGGCAGCACCAGGCGCACCGAAATACAAAGACCTGAACAATGACAAAAAAATTGATCCTACAGACAGAACTATTCTTGGCTATACTAAGGAAAACTTTCGACTGAACCTAAGCAATACCGTGCAGTATAAGAACCTCGAATTATATGTGATGATCTCCGGAATTTTTGGTGGTAACGATTTTTATCAGCAAAGCAACACGGCAGCTTATATGACTTCCGGTACCGGTCGTTTTAACGATAACACTATCTCAAAACCTTATTGGACACCAACAAATATGACTAATGTTTATCCATCCGCATATTTTTCGGGGGATAGTAGGTTCCTTGGTCTTCAGTCAAGAGGTTTTGTAAGAATCCAGGATTTATCTCTTTCCTACACATTTGATGGTAAATGGATGAAACCGGCACGGATCAATAACTTCCGGGTTTTTGCAGCTGCGAAAAATGTTGCCACATTAACCGACTGGGTCGGAGGTGATCCTGAAACAGGTACTTCTGTGCAGGCAAATACTTTTCCGGTACCCACTACATTATCACTTGGTATCAGCCTGGGCTTTTAACTCCGGCTTCTAACATAAAAAAAGTTTAAGATGAAATATAGCAAACTTAAAACGCTGTTCGCTTACATATTCTGCCTCGTATTTGTATTCAGCTGCACAAAGGTTGATGAGCGGTTTTTGCAGGCAACCCCTGAAACCTTCTATACGGTTGATAACATATTTTCAACCTCAGCCCAGGTTGACCAGGCTGTGGTAGCCATCTATTCGCAGCTAAGAGACATTTGGGCAAATCCCAACGAAGAAAACTGGATCTTCGTATTTCGTGGCAATGGCACAGATATGTTTGATGTACCGAGCATCAGGCGGGCAAATACATTTAATAACTATGGTACAATAAATGCCAATAATGCAATATTCAACAGTGCGTTTGCAACCTGGTACCAGATAATAGCCAAAGCAAACCTGGCAATCTATAGTGCAGAACTTCCTGCTATAACCTGGTCGTCGGCAGCAGAAAAAGCAAATACCCTTGCGCAGGCCAGGTTCTTCAGGGCATTTGCATATCGTAACCTTGGGGAATTATTCGGCGGAGTTCCTATCGTTACTGAAATTTCCACTAGTGCGAAATATGATTTCAAACGCTCCACCAGGGTAGAGACCTATCAGTATGCAATAGACGAACTACTTGCTATCGAAAATGATTTACCTGAAGTGACTGCCAGCGGTGGCAGACTGGTGAAAGGCGCTGCGCAACATAATCTCTGTGAATTATATCTTGCCCTGGGCACACAACTCGCTGCAGATGGCAATGCTTCCGGTGCGCAGACTGCGTTCACCAAATCTGTAACCTATGGCAATAAGGTTATTGACGGAGGTACTTATTCGTTAATGAAAGACCGTTTTGGAGCGAGACGAACTGAGACCAAGGGAAATGTATATTGGGATCTGTTCCAGGAAAATAACGTGAATTACCAGGATGGAAACCGTGAATGTATCTGGGCAATCCAGATTGATTATGCAGCTTACAGGGCTGAAGATCCCCGGTCCAAATTGCCATACTCACGAACTTACGGACCGGTTTTTCGCAATGGCGCCCCCGCCCACCTGGGTGGAACTCTTGAAGATGTAGGTGGTCGTGGTATATCACAGATCACTCCTACTCTATACACGAGAGACCTGATCTATTCTGACAAGTACGCAGATGATATGCGTAATTCGGAAATTGTTTTCAGACGGATATTTCTTGGCAACATTACCACATCTCCTTATTTTGGAATACCTGTTCCATGGTCTGTATTATACAATACAAAAGATAACCAAAGCCTGGATTATCCTGTGTCCTGTAAGATTGCTACTGACAAGTACACCGGAGTTGCAGATGGAGAAAATCTGAGCAATCTTTTCAGGGATGATTATTTTATCCGCCTGTCTGAAACAATCTTATTACGCGCTGAAGCAAAGCAAAGACTGGGAGATAAAAACGGGGCAGCATCTGATATCAACCTCCTGAGAGACCGTGCTAAGTCAGGATACAAGGTGACTGCAGCAGATGTTGATAACGATTTCAATCTTATTTTAGATGAAAGGGCACGTGAACTTATTTATGAAGAATGCAGGTGGAACACATTATTGCGGATGGGTGGAAGAATAGCCACTGAGCGTATAAAGAAATACGCGTTCTGGCCCGAGGCAAGTGCCACATTAACTTTCAATTATAATTTATGGCCAATTCCACAATTGGTTATCGATGCCAATAAAGATGTTAAATTGGAACAAAACCCCGGATGGTAAAGCCGGCCCTGTATGAAATTCATCAAATCCATTATGTTCAAAACGCTTCTTTTTTCCTGGTGCATTCTTATCTCTGTCCTGCTTTCAGCACAAAACCCGGGTTACGGGCTGAGTACATCCACCGCTGTCCGTTATGATCAATTAAAAAAAGAGTTTGTTTCACCGCCGCCGGAAAGTCGCTTAAGATGTTATTGGTGGTGGTTAAACAGTATGGCAACCAAACAGTCCATTACCCGTGACCTGGAAGAAATGAAAGCCAAGGGTTACGGTGGAGCATCGATTGTTGATGCAGGAAGCTCAAGTTATGATGTTGCAAAAAAGACCGCGGCCGGCCCTGCCTTTATGAGTGATGGCTGGATGGAGCTTTATAAACATGCAATAAAAGAGGCGCAGCGCCTGGGCATAGAGTTAAGTGTAAATATACAAAGTGGATGGAACCCTGGCGGGCCCACAATAACCCCTGAGCTTGCACTGAAAAAAATTGTTTATTCAGATACTATATCGGAAGGCGGAAAGCGAATAGAAATGACGCTTCGCCAACCTCTTTCAAAACTGATTTATAAGGACATCATTATACAGGCTTTCAAAGAAATACCAGGTATTCAACAAATAAAAGATAGTGTTATTAAAAACTGGGGTATCAAATCATTCAATCAAAGTTTTGGCTTCAAGGGAACTTATCCTTTGTATAAACTTCGGGAAGAATATGATGACGCAGAAAAAATAACCGGCATAAGGAAAGAAGAAATAATTGATTTAACTGATAAATTTACCGATGGAAAACTGAACTGGGAAGCTCCCCCGGGAAAATGGACCATAATCAGGTATGGCTGGACGGCAACCGGTGCAGTGACTTCTACGACCAGTGATGGCTGGAACGGCTTGTCACTTGATCATCTTGATCCTGCTGCATTTGAGAAATTCAATACTGATGTAATATCCCCTTTAATCAACACTGCAAAGGAAGCGGGAAACAGTCTTCATTATCTTCAGACAGATAGCTGGGAAATGGGAAATGTTGGATGGACTGACAATTTTCCGAATGAATTTAAAAAATATCGCGGCTATGACATAAGTCCTTATCTGCCGGTACTTGCAGGCCGTGTTGTTGAAAGCGTTGAACAGTCTAACCGGTTTTTGCAGGACTATCGTAAAACAATCGGTGATTGCATCGCTGCAAATCATTACCAGCTATTGAGTGACCTTGCTCATAAAAACGGGCTTGGTATTCATCCCGAATCTGGTGGGCCACATTCAGCTCCTGTTGATGCTTTAAGGGTGCTTGGTATAAGCGAATTTCCTCAAGGTGAATTCTGGGCAACAGCCAACACTCACAGAATTAAAGATGATGAAAGGCTTGCGGTGAAACAAAGCGCTTCTGTGGCTCATACTTATGGGAAAAGATATGTCGCTGCTGAGGGCCCCACTTCAATCGGACCTCAATGGGAAAGATCACCAAAGGATCTTAAATCTAATATCGACCGCGTGTTTTGTTCGGGTGTGAACCGGATAGTTTGGCACACTTTCACATCGTCTCCCCCTGAATATGGTAAACCCGGGAATGAATATTTTGCCGGTACACATATGAATCCAAACGTCACCTGGTGGAACCAGGCTGGCAGTTTTATCGATTATCTTAACCGTTGTTCTCATCTCCTTGCAAAAGGCTTATTTGTAGCTGATGCTTTATATTATTACGGCGATGATGTTCCTAATTTTGTGTTCCTCAAAGAAGAGGTCAAGAATCTTGCGTTTGGCTATGATTGGGACAAATGTTCAAAACAGGTTTTATTGGAAAGATCATCTGTAAGGGATCAAAAGCTTTTGCTAAAAGATGGAATGACTTACCGTGTGTTGATTTTGCCTGAAGAAAATGCGATCGACCTGCAAGTGCTTAGAAAGATAGACACATTGGTCAAAAATGGTCTGACAGTTATCGGACCAAGACCGGATAAATCAAACAGTCTCACGAACTATCCTGCTAATGATAATGAAATAAACGAAATAGCCTCAAGATTATGGGGTTCCATTGATGGAAGTTCAGTGAAAGAAAATGTTTATGGCAAGGGTAAGGTAATCTGGGGAATAGATGTCAATACAGTTCTAAAAGAAATGCAGGTAAAACCTGATCTTGAGTTTAAGGGCAACAATGAAAACACTGCGCTTGACTATATACATCGTTCTACCGATTCCATGGAGATTTATTTCGTCGTGAACAGATTTGGTCGCAAAGACATTAATGATTTCCAGTTTCATTATCTCACATCCTTACCTGACAGGTATGAACAAACAGAATGCAGGTTTCGTGTCAGCGGTATGATTCCCGAATGGTGGGATCCGATGACCGGAAAAGTCACTGAGATCTCTGTCTACCATGAAGAAAATGGCCAGACAATTATCCCGATATCGTTTGAGCCTGAAGGATCAAAGTTTATCATATTCCGGAAACCAACATCCGCGAATGGCCTGATAGCGAAACCACATATTGTGAGCATCCTGGCCGATGGCAAACTCATATTTCCGGGTAGTCAGTTGGATAATAAAAGGCCCATCAATAATGAAAGGCCCATTGATATTGTAAAATCGGGTAATAGCATAGCGGCTTCCGTGACTAAAAGCGGAAACTATGAATTATCCTGGTCAGATGGAACTAAAAGTCAACACAATCTCAGGGTCAATGAGCAGATTCAGACGCTGCCGGGTAAATGGAACATATTCTTCGATCCTGCCTGGGGAGGTCCGGCTGAAATATCAACTGATAGCCTCAGATCCTGGACTGCGTTTGATGATGAGCGTATAAAATATTACTCAGGTAAGGCAGTGTATAAGAAAGACTTTGTGATCGGAAAAAACATGAGCGATTCGAAAATTATGCTCGACCTTGGCAATGTTTTGGAAATGGCTTCAATAACGGTCAATGGTCATAAGTTGCCTGTGAAATGGAGTGCTCCGTTCGAATTTGAGATCACGCAATTTGTTAAGGCAGGCAATAACAAGCTGGAGGTTGAAGTGGTAAACCTATGGCCAAACAGGCTGATCGGCGATAGTAAATTACCTGCCGAGAAACGCCTTACAAAAACGAATATCATGAAATATGACAAACCCGATTCAGAAAAAATGCTGCGGGAATCTGGTCTGATTGGACCGGTAACGCTTACGTATACTCGATTTACCAAATTAGTTCTCAGCAAAAAATAATAAAATACCAAACCAGGGAAGATCTTAATACCATGACAACAGAAAAATTCAAATTCAAAGCTGGGCTGTTCGGAATTGGACTTGAAACTTATTGGCAGCAGTTTCCTGGTTTGAAATGTAAGCTGCAATCAAACCTCAACCTGATCAGTGAAAGAATTAGTGAGTTTGATGCAGAGATAGTGAACCTTGGGCTGGTAGATAATCCCCGGATGGCCATGCAGGCGGGCCACCGTTTTCGTCAGTCAGATGTTGATATCATATTTTTATATGTGTCTACCTACGCGCTTTCATCAACAGTATTGCCAGTCGTACAAAGAGCAAAAGTGCCTGTGGTAATCCTTAACTTATCGCCGGCACCAGCCATTGATTATGCAGCTTTCAATTCGATGAACGATCGTAATGCTATGACAGCTGAATGGCTTTCTTACTGTTCCGCCTGCCCCGTTCCGGAAATTGCCAACGTCCTAAAACGTGCCGGAATCAAATTTTTTGAGGTGACCGGAATTCTCGAGAACGATATAGAATGCTGGAATGAATTGAAAGAATGGGTTGATGCAGCAAAGGTCGCACATATATTAGCACATAATACACTCGGTGCAATGGGCAATTATTATCCCGGCATGCTGGACATATACACTGATCTTACGCTCCAGGTTGCCAGTTTTGGAGGTCATATAGAGATAATAGAAGTAGATGAACTGACTGATCTTAGAAAAGAAGTTCCGGATATCGATATTAACAAAAGGGTTCAGCAGTTCCAGGATAGTTTTGACATTCAGCCAGGTTGCCATCCTGATGAATTGGTAAAATCTGCCCGTACATCCATTGCCCTTGACAAACTCGCCACAAAATATGATTTAGGTTCACTGGCATATTATTACAAAGGCACATCTGGCAGCGAAAACCAGGAAACCATTACATCAATAATTCTCGGAACTTCCTTACTAACTGCAAGAGGTATTCCCGTAGCAGGTGAATATGAAATAAAAAACGCGCAGGCAATGAAGATCATGGATAGTTTTGGAGCCGGTGGATCATTTACTGAGTATTATGCCATGGACTTTGATGACGATGTAGTATTGATGGGTCACGATGGTCCTGGTCATATTGGAATTGCGGATAAAAAAACAAAGGTCCGTCAGCTTGAACAGTATCATGGAAAAGCAAGCAGTGGTCTTTCAGTGGAGATGAGTGTAAAACACGGAGCAATCACCTGCCTGTCAGTGGTTGAAATAAACGGACGCTTAAAGTTCCTGGTTGCTGAAGGTGAATCGGTACCGGGGCCTATACTTCAAATCGGAAATACCAATAGCCGTTACCAATTCTCTATCGGTGCCAGGAAATTTGTAAATGAATGGAATGCCCAGGGACCGGCACACCATTGTGCAATCGGTGTCGGACACATTGCTTCCAAAATAAAAAAACTTGGAGATCTCCTCGGGCTGGAAACAATCAAGGTTTGCTGAAATTATATTTACCAGATACCATCTTAGCAGTACCTTGCTATTTCGAAAAATATAAAATTCATGTTGAATATAGGGAAAGATGGTGAAGATTAAGAAGGATATTGAAAACCGCGCGGATGTGGAATTGCTCATCAACAGTTTTTATGATAAGGTCAAACCTGATCCCGTGATCGGTTATATATTCACTGATATCATGAAAATAAACTGGCAGGAACACCTGCCAGCTATTTATAACTTTTGGGAAAACACAATTCTTTACACTGGCAATTACAGCGGTAACCTTATGCAAATTCACAGGCACATAAATGATGTAACACCTTTGTCGTCGCAGCAGTTTAAAAGATGGACCGATTTGTTTTGTGCAACAGTTGATGAACTGTTTGAAGGTGAAAAAGCAATTCTCGCAAAACAAAGAGCCCTTGGTATTTCAACTACTATGCAGATTAAGATACTTCATTCACCCTCCTGATATTATTTTATTCACCGCCCTGATTTCATCTGCCTGATATCATCTCCCTTACATTATTTCCCTGATATTATTTAGAAGAATCTCTCAAAAATATATCGCCACTGATCGTTTTAAGATTTACTTCCGTGCCGCCGCCTTTGTAACGGCTGCTGATATCTGCTGAGCCCTTTTTGGAATTGATAGACTCTTTGTCCAGGATATTGCTGTACACGGTACCTGTAATCGTACTTAATTTGAAATCAGCTTTCAGATCCGATGGTATAAGAAGGTCGATAAACCCGCTGATACTATTTGCCTTTACTTCGGCAGTCTGCCCGGTTATTACAATATTCCCATTAATGGTTTCTACCTTGATCGGAGCTTTTTCAGGAACATAGATATCCCAGTAGATATCAGTTTTACAACAATTAGAATCTTCCTTCCAGTTATTGCTACGCTTTGATTCAATCTTTGCATTAACCGTTATGGCATCTTTTGAGTCATCAAATTCAACAATATATTCGTCATTGTACCTGTTTTCGGCAATTGAAATAGAAGCCTTGACCGACACTTCGTTTTTGTTCCAGGTAGTAATTTTGATTGAATCTGCGATCTGCAGTTTCAGTCTGATATCTTTTTTGTCACTATAGTTAAACGTTTTGTCGATCATTTTTTGTGCGCTTACTGCAGTGGCTATGATGCAAAAAATTAATGCGACCGATATATTTTTCATACATGAGTAGTTAAGAATAATAAAATGATAGTGGTTCGAAAACATTGTCTCTTGTAAAATCGTTGCCTTATGATTTGCGGAGATAAATGTTTCCGCTGATATTGGTTATTTTGAAGGTTACTCCTCCACCATTCAACTGTGCTTTTAGTTTTGATCCACCAACCTGCTTTAGTTTTTTGTCGGTTGTTGTTAAATCAAAATCAGAAAAGAACGCACCGGAAACTGTTTCCATTTCAAGATCAATACCTGATTTTGCTGGTAGTGTAACATCAATTTCACCGCTTATAGATGCCAGTGATATTGGCTTATCTTTACTCAATTCAGTAAAGACGATGTTCACATCTCCTGCAATGGTAGACAACACCAGGGGACCGGTTACATTTTTCAGGGTTATATCCTGGCAATTTTTTACTTCCACTTCGTTTTTGATATTTGAAACACTCACCTTTCCGGAATTGCCACATTCATTGCTAACACGGAGACTGAAGTTTTCCGGAACCCTGATCTTATAATTTGCTTTTTTATATATCGGCAGTAAACAATTCAATGTAATCTGGTTGCCATTTTTTTCCACTGCAATAGCTATCCCGGTATTGTCCGTACCCTGTGAGTAAACAGGGGTCAGCCCTTTTGCACGGTCGGGAGGTTTTGTAGAGTGATCAGAAACAATGATTATCTCATTGCCACTATAACCTTCTATCGGAAGATTACCCGGGAATTGATTCAGCGTTAGCTTGCCTTCTTTTGAATTTTGCACCTGTATCTTGTATTCCTGTGCATTTAATGCCCCCGATAAAAATCCACCGATACAAATGAAGAACAGAACGTTTTTTAATATGGTATTTTTCATTTTTAATTGTTTTATGTTTAAGCTTGCCAGCATTGATTACTTATTTTTTTTTCGTGAAATTTTGTTATCAGATTTTGTTATCAGATTGTGTTATCAGATTTTATTGCCAGATCTTGTTGTCAGATCTTATTGTCAGATCTTGATAATTGTATGTATTTGTATGAAAATCCTGGATTTTTGGTGCAGATAATTCCCATAAACAACAAGCGCTTGTTGATTCAGGTATTAATCGTGAGCAAAAGCTCCCGGGTATTTCAGAAGTCACAATAACTTCAGGCCCTTTGATGCAGCATCTTTAACCGGGGGAAGAGTCGACTTATCAGAAAGGATCTCTTTAATCGGGCCGATCGCTTTCACTTCTTTTTTATCTGTAAGTATATTTATCAGCACAATCTGAACAATGGGTTCTTTTTGCTGCCGCAGGGAATTGACCAGCGAATCTCTGACTGTCTGGTTGGAAGTAAATCTCGACACGGTGTTCAGTGCGGCCAGCCTGACATTTACATTTTGATCAAGATTAAGCGTATTGATAAGCGCCCGTATTACATCTTCCCCTGGGTTGTTCATCTGTTCCACATAAGTTACCGCCTTGATTCTTTCACTCGCCGATTCATCATTGAGCAGGTTAAGCATAATTGCTTCTTTCATTTCCTTTACCTCAGTTTTCAGACCGGCCATCTGTGCAGTAGTTTCATTTTCACTTTTTGAGCGGGTAACCACGCTACCAATCACTACACCGCCTGCTATCAGTAATATACAGGCCGCGATCTTCATCAGGATATTTCTGATTGGCAATAAAGGCACCGCCTTCTCTGCAATCGGGTCTATGATTCTTGTTGTAGCCAGAATATTTATCTCCGATTGAAGCATGGTATCAAAATTCTCTTTGAGGCCAATACCAGGAAGAACCGGATGTTGACCTGCAATTGAGCTGAATATTTCTTTATATTCCATCAACTCCCGGCTACAAGACTCACAGGTATTCAGATGCAGTTCCAAAGCCGTTCTGCTGGTTTGAGGCAGCTCATTATCCAGATAATCTATTAATAACAATAGCACATCATTACATTTCATCATCTTCAATCCTTTTGTTTGAAATAAATTTGTTTCAACTCTTTAATTGCCCGGTGAATCTGGACCTTAATCGACCCTTCAGACATGTTCTTCATCTTCGAGATCTCGCGGTATTTAAGTCCTTCAAACCTGCTTAATACTATCAGCTCACGGTCAACCGGGCCAAGTTTACCAAGGGCGAGATGCAATTTTTCAAAATCCTTTTCTACAAAGCCTCGTTCGGCAACGGCCGTTTCTATTTCTGAAAAATGAAATGAGTTCTTTGTTATATCCGTGATTCTTTTTTCCTGCTTACAATAGTCTGCGTGCATGTTCCGGGCCATTTGGTACATCCATGATTTAAACGACCCTTTGTCGGTATGGTAGCTATCCCTATACCGTATTATCCTATAGAAAAGGTTTTGAGTCAGATCTTCACTTTTTTGTTTATCGGTTGTCAATTTCAGGAAAAAGTTGAAGATCGCTACATGATAACGATTGAAAAGTTCAGACAGATCGGACAAATGACCGTTCTTAACGCTAACCATTATTTTTTCGTCTGATAAAGCTGACACCAGTTACTTGTATTGATTTGTTATATGGATACTCCGGTTTGAATAAATAGTTACAGGAATTTTAAAAAAAAATGAAATATTATTCATAAAACCTGGATTGACTGTCTCGGGCTATCCTGGATTATCTGGTTGATGCCGTTACGTTTTCCCTCCAGGCAACCAATTTTTTCCTGAGAGTATTCACTATTTGTATTTCCTGTATGGCCAGGTTGTTCTTTTCAAATCTATCGTCAGCTATATTATATAATTGAACATCACTCCCATCCCTGTTCATTAATAGTTTCCATGGTCCGCTGCGTACAGCAAGTTGTGGACTCCTGTCACCCGGTTGTTTGGGATAATCAAACCCAACTTCGTTCCGACCATACTCCCAAAAAATTTCTTTTTTGCGTTTTGTTTGCTTACCAAGCAGAACCATGCTCAAATCTTCACCGTCACTTGAGACATCTCTCCTAACTCCGCCCAGGCTTGCAAAAGACGGCAAGAGATCTAGAGCCGTAATAACCGAAGATGAATCTATAGTCCCTTTTGGAATATTTCTGCCCCATACAATGAAAGGCATCCTGATTCCGCCTTCAAAAAGAGAAAGTTCTGTGCCGCGCATACCTGCAGAACGTTCATGCCGGAAATTTGGGGCAGGGCCATTGTCGCTGGTAAAAACCACCAAGGTATTTTTATCAAATCCCATCGTTTTAAGACTATCCAATAACCGCCCGATCTGGACGTCATATTCATTTAAGACCCTTAAGAAATTTTTTTCGAGGTCACCTTCTTTTTTTATAAAATCGGTTCCTGGCACCCAGGGAGTATGCACGTCATCGGGCCATAGATTTATAAAGCAGGGCTTTCCTTTATTTTTCCTGAGAAAATCCAGCGTCTTGTCAACAAAATAGGCTGTTCTGTTCCAGCGACGGACGCTATCTGTGTCCGCCCAGATCCAGTTCGAGGAAGTTAGCATTGGGTCAGGATCTGGGCTCTCCCAGGTACTGCTCCATTCGGAAAAACCATAGTTGCTTATTGATGGCGCATCCTTCACATCCCGTCCTCCGCCCATATGCCATTTTCCAAAATGAGCGGTAAGGTAGCCGGCGTTTTTGAGTGTTTTTGCTAATGTCGGAGCAGATGGATTCAGGTAGTCATTTTGTTCACAATCGAGGTTATGTTTCTTGTCACTCAAATAATTTGTGATATTCCATTTTGTTGGGTGCATGCCCGTAAGAAATCCTACACGCGATGGTGAGCAAACAGGGGAAGCACTATAATAATTCGTAAATCTTCTTCCTTCCTTCGCCATTTTATCAAGGTTTGGAGTCCGGTAACTACCATTGTAGCAACTCAGGTCACCATATCCCATATCATCTGTCAGGATAAAAATGATATTCGGTGGTTTATCGTTCACCACTTTAGCTTGCCCCGCAGATGGGGTTGGAAAACTTAAAAAAAAGAAGCAAGTAACCATCGTGGCCTGAAAGACAGAGGTCGTCGGAATGGCCGAAGTAGCTGGAATGGTTGAGGTCGCCGGAATAGCTGAGGTCACAGGAATAGCTGACATTGCAGTAAAAGCTGACCTCGCAGTAATAGTTGAAGTCACAGCAATAGCTGACATGGCCGGAATGGCTGATGTAGTCTGAAAGGCTGACCGGTAATTTGGCATATTACATATTGAATGCCGAATTTATAGCATTCATTTTACTAAAGAGCCAGTCTTGCCTTTGGCCAATAAACAGGACAATCCCCAGTCGATAAGTACCGGGGTTTGTCCTGTTAAATCTGTTATTTGCGTTTTTGTACTCCTCGTTTTTTTTAGGTCCCTCGGTTTTGATTTCTTTTAAATCTGTTATATGCATTTAGTACCCATCAATTATCTCAGGCGGGTCATGCTGAAGAAGTTTAACTTTAAACTGTCTTACCTGGCTTTACCGATATAGCAGGTATCTTAAAATCTTTCACTTTTGAAACCAGATCTGCTTTTCCTGATTTTGCCTTTTCAATAAATTTCTTTGACTCAGTACCATAACTTCTGACGCTCATTGCAACCAGCAGTAAGCCCTTTTCACCTTTTTGATTTACGAATGCGGTATACCTGTAGATATTCCGTTCGGCGATCACAACCTCTTTGCCATCACGCGAGTTGGCTGTTATCATGAAATCCAGTATCTGTTCACCTTTTGCCGCATCATAACTGGTTTCATAATTTATATATGGATTGCCGGATTTCATTTTTTCGAGTTCTGCAATTTTATTGGCAGCTGCATCCTTCACATTTACTTTGGAATCGAGTACCTCCAGCATAAGCATGGATGAAAACTTTTCTGCTGTCTCCCCTTTTTGGATGTACTCCTGCTTGTAATAGTTATTGGCAGGATGAGAGGTCCACGACAAACTATAATTGTTATTATTAAACGACATGTTTAATGGTGTGTTTAAATAATTTACAGGGCCGGCGGACCCCTGGCAAATCGCCGTTGCGTTGATTAAAACCGAAGAGAAGATCATAAAAGTTATACTTGCTATTTTCATTTTTACTTGACTGATTTGAACTGATTATTGTTTCAATGTAAATGTAGAAGCTTCACCACCCCCTGGATATTTGTGATGAGCCGGCGGTATAATTACTGAGTGGTTGACAGTTATTCGAAATAATGTTTAATTTAAACCCTCATAACATTTAATGCTACTGAAAATCTCATAGAACGATTTGATTTCAACCATAAAAGTTGACCAATGAAAAATAAATCACGCAGGAAATTTATTAAACACCTGGGATTGGGAGGATTGGCAGCAGGTATTTCGCCTGTAACTATGTTGACACCTGTTGAAGCCAAAAATCTCAAGGAAGAATCCGTCTTAAATCATCATTTTGAATCAACAGCGAAACATGTTTATAATGACAGCTACACCGGGCAGTATCTAAACAGGATCGCCTTTCCTGTTGGTGGTCTCGGCGCAGGAATGTTTTGCGTGGAAGGTGCAGGTGCCATTTCACATATGTCAATCAGGAATAAACCTGAGGTGTTTAACGAACCTGGATTATTTGGCGCTCTATATGTTAAAGGTTCAAAGAACGGTGCAAAGATTCTTGAAGGCCCCGTTCCCGACTGGAAAAAATTTGGACAACCAAACGCTGGCAATGGTTCATCGGGTGCTATCACAGGTTTGCCGCATTTTCAGCAGGCAATATTTAAAGCAAGATTTCCCTTTGCCACTATCAGTCTTAATGATCCTGATCTTCCTGTTCGTGTTCAGATAAAAGGATGGAGTCCGTTTATACCGACTGATGAAAACAATTCAAGCCTGCCCGCCGGTGCTCTCGAGTACTCATTTACAAATGCCGGCACTACTCCGGTTGAGCTGGTATTTTCATATAATGCGAAGAATTTTCTAAGAGTCGAAAACGGCAAAAGTGAAATCAGAAAATACAAGAATGGATTTATATTATCGGAGCAGGGTACAAAAGAAAAGGCGTTTTTGAAAAGCGATTTTGCCATATTCACTGACCAGGATGAAACCGTGGTAGATCACTCCTGGTTCAGGGGAGGATGGTGGGATCCTTTAACGATGGCCTGGAACAAAATCAAAAGCGGGCAATCAGAAGCGGTTGATCCCGTGGACTCAGGGGCAGTCGGGGCTTCATTATTTGTGCCCTTCAGGTTAAATGCCGGAGCTAAAAAATCAATCATCGTATATTTTGCCTGGTTTGTACCTGAGTCTGATCAAACACATGGTAAAGCCGGTGAGAAAAAAGACTGTGATCCTGAATCCGGTTGTTGCTCATCACCTTCAGATCTCGGGCTCGATAAATATGATAAAGATTTTGATGCACCTTTTTATAAGCCCTGGTACAGCAGTGCCTATAAATCAGTAGAAGAGGTTGGTAAATACTGGACTGACCATTATGGTGAACTAAGAAAAAACAGTACAGTTTTCAGTGACGCGTTTTTTTCAAGCACATTACCACCTGAAATAATGGAAGCAATTGCTTCCAACCTCACTATTCTCAAGTCCCCTACCGTACTTCGTCAATATGATGGGCGGTTATGGAGTTTTGAAGGTTGTAGTGATAACTCAGGCTGTTGTCATGGCTCATGTACGCATGTCTGGAATTATGCCCAGGCAATACCATATCTGTTTCCGGCGTTGGAAAGAAGTCTGCGTCACACAGAGTTTTGTGAAAGTCAGAGTAAGGAAGGCCACCAGAACTTCAGGGCTACACTTCCAATCAAACCTGCAACACACGATTTTCATCCGGCAGCTGATGGCCAACTCGGAGGTATCATGAAAGTTCATCGTGAGTGGAGGATCAGTGGCGATAACGAATGGCTGAAAAAAATGTATCCAATGGTTAAGACAAGTCTTGACTATTGCATCCGTACCTGGGATCCGGATGAAAAAGGCCTGATAGAAGAACCTCATCATAACACTTATGATATTGAGTTTTGGGGACCGGATGGAATGCATTCGTCATTCTACCTGGGCGCATTAAAAGCCATAACGGATATGGGCACTCACCTGGGGAAAGACGTATCAAAGTATAAAGTCTTGTTCGAAAGGGGCCGGAAATACATGGAGGAAAAATTGTATGATGGTGAATATTTTATCCAGGAGATAAAATTTACCGGGCTAAAAGCAAAAAATCCGATCGAAGCATCTGCCATTTCTATGGGTGGCACCTATTCTGATGAAGCAAAGAAACTGTTGGAAAAAGAAGGACCGAAATATCAGTATGGAACCGGTTGTTTATCAGATGGAATTCTCGGAGCCTGGATAGCAAGGATGTGCGGACTTCCGGATCCGGTTGATTCTAAAAAGATATTGAGTCATTTAAAGGCCGTTCATAAATACAACTTAAAATCTGATCTGAGCGATCATGCGAATCCGCAACGGCCATCTTACGCATTGGGAGATGAAGGCGGATTACTTTTATGTTCCTGGCCTAAAGGAGGAAAATTATCGTTGCCATTTGTATATAGTGATGAAGTCTGGACCGGTATTGAGCACCAGGTTGCGGCTCACCTGATGTTGATGGGCAATGTAAAGGATGGACTTGAGATCGTCAGGATCAGTCGAAACCGTTATGATGGGCGTATCCGTAATCCTTTCAATGAATACGAATGTGGACATTGGTATGCCCGGGCTTTGTCAAGCTATGGATATCTGCAGTGTTTGACCGGCGTTCGGTTTGATGCTGTTACCAAAACACTTTATGTGGATTCAAAGGTTGGTGATTTCAAGTCATTTATATCCACTGAAACCGGGTTCGGAACGGTTTCGTTTATAAAAGGCAAAGTGACGGTAGATGTGGTTTATGGACGGATACCATATGATAAAGTAAAAGTAGGCGCATGAGTTAGATCCAATATTGGTTTAGCTGAAGCCTGCATCGCCTGTTTGATAATGCAGTTACTTCATTTTTACATTGTTGATTATGCAGGTTCATGGCGTTCACTCGGTTCTTCACTCCGCCGGATGGGCCTTTCGGTTGGTTTGATTTGCCACTGTGATTCCTGGTTAATACCCTTGTTCATCCCGGTGGCTGCTGTTGTCTCCGATCGGCTTTTGTTCCCTGATCGGCTTTTTTAGATATACTTGTAGCGCTGGTTTGCTGTTGGGCCCTGATCAACTTGGGTAACTCCGGGCAGGAATCGAAGGTGGCAATCAAACCAACCTCAGGCCCATCCTGCACGTTCTAACCTCGTTCACTTAGGGGGATATGCGACTTGTACAACAAAATTCAACATTCACTTATTGCAAAAGCCGGCGTTAAAATTATCGGCATTGCAGTGATAATTTGCCATGGCAGAAGTAAACCTGCACATTCACCTGGTGATTCTATACTTTTAATAAAGGGATTAGAGCCGACGAACAATTTGATGATACCGGCATTGAAACCAGCAATAGAGGATAGTTACTAAAGCCGATCAAGACGATACAAGCAACTATCGCTAAAAGAATGGTTAACAAAGCTGACCAGGGAACAAAAAGCCGATCAGGGCCAATCGTGTTTCCCTGCATAAACACTCTTATTAAGACAGGGAAAACAGACACAAAAAAGCAATAACCTGCTCCCCACGGAGCGAAGGAATGCAATAGAACTGTTGCATAAAGAGTGCTACTACCAATCAGCAGTAACCGCAATTCTCAGTCAACCATCCGATAAGTCGGCCTGGGATAACCCGGCTGGAAAGAAGATAGTTTTTTCACATTGATCCTACTAGTTCCTCGTTTGATAATTTCATTGATCGCCAGTGATACGATGTCTGATAATTGCCCTGGTGTTGATTGTATCCTTGCATTTATCAAAAGATCGATTTTATCGGACTTTGAACTTCCTGACATATTTAAATCCTGATGTTGATCATGAATGGAAGTATAACTTATTTTGGATTTATTTTTTCCATCATCCACCATATATTTCAGGTGACCGATGAGATAATTACTTTCGTGTATCCGGTCGACTATCCCGGTGATCAGTTCTTCTGCAACTGTTAATGCAGAGCCATCAACGGTGGTTATTTCAAGGCTTTGATCCAACCAGGCAAGTAAAGATTCTCCCTTTGCATAAACCTCATAGTCAATTTGCAGGGAATGCCTCAATGCAGGCTGTCTGAAGCTTTCCAACTTTATAAGCCAGGTATTTATATGACGCTTATCAGTGGAATTTTGATATAAAATCAATTTTTCTCTGTACTCCTGCTCAATAATGATTTGAATCCCGGACAGCTCTTCTGCATTCAGCAAGTCAATCTTATTCACGATCATTATATCCGCTTCTGCCAGTTGTTGTTTATACACATATTGAACTTCTTCACTTACAAATGAAGTATTGTTTGTCATCAGGGCATGTAACAATCTTGCATCGGCAAGAACAGTGATAACGATTTCCAGATCAGGATAAAACTTATTCAATGGTTTGGCAACCGTTGCAATAAGATCAGTGCAGGAGCCTACGGATTCAGCAAATATCACATCCGGATGTTCGTTCCTGTCTAATGTTGTTATTGCTGATGAAAGCTTTTCATAATTACAACAGAAACAACCACCCGTTACCTCGAGTGTAGGAAGGTTATTATTTTTCAAAAATGCTGTATCGACCAGTTCTTCTCCCTGGTCGTTGGTTACAACACCTACCTTTCTTTTATTGTCCAGCAAGGTCTGACAAGCCATTTGAATAGCTGTTGTTTTTCCACTTCCGAGAAATCCGTTGATCAGATATAATTTCATTTGAAATAATTATTATTTAGAGGAGTTATATTTAGAGGATTTATATTTAGAGGAATTATTATTTGGAGGAATTACATGAATATTTAATTACCCCACAATTTTAAACTATCTCCTTTTGATTTTCTCCAAACATCCCGCCACCTGTGCACATCAACAGGGTTGATGATTGGCATTGGTTTTCGCTCTGTTTTTGATTTTATGGAAGGTACCTGTGCAGCTTCTGACTGGTACCAATAGGCTACCGATCTTAGTTCAAGAACCAGCACATTATTATGTCCGTGTTCAATACTAAACTTTAGCGATTTATCGAAATAGACGGGGTCCATTATATGATACCGGTAAACATGAGTTCTGCCACTAAAACCGATATCAAATCTTTTGTCTGAATTTTCAGCAAGGTGGATTTTTGGATACCCAAAATATGGCGTCATAAAAATTTCCTTTGGACACCAGGACGTATTGAAATAGTCTTCAGTTCCTGTACCATGAAGAGCTGGCCGTGTTGATCCATCAATAAAGAACATGTCATCACCCTCTCCATACCAGATTGGTGAAGGTGAATTAACATAATAATTTACGCCTACAAACTGGCCCTTTCCTTTTATATCTGCAATAAGATAATTGCGTTCGGGGGTTTTATTTGGAACCTGTTGTTTCAATACACTCCATTCATTTTCTCTTTCAACAGGATCAGTTTCTGTTACCTGGTTATTAAACCAGGCATGAAAACGCCCAAGGTCAGCCGGGAGTTGATCCAATTCTTGGTAGTCGACATAATAGTAGAAATTGTCAATGGTTTTTTCGTTTTGATTTTCGATTTCAATCCTCGCGCCTTTGGCGAATGGCATCGCGAAATAACTTACCAGGGCCTTTGAATTTCCCGGTGTAACATTCAGAGGCTGGGTGTAGTATGGATAAGCTTCGTTCCATCCCTGCCCGAAAAAGGATCCCAGCGGAGCCTCCACGGAGGGAAATGAATTGCCGTCCCAATACATCCGGAGAATAATATCATCGCGCAATATTGTTTCCGGACCTGGTGCAATTGTTATCCAGATATGATTGATGATACCCGCACCTTTTACATCGAACAACGATTTTTTTTCGCCACTTTTTATTTTCGCAAGGTAATCACCGTTACCACCAGTAGTGTCATAACTGCTGACCCGTTTAGACCTTATACCTTTTTTTATTTTAGCCAGTTCAATCATATCATTTTCACCGACCTGGGCATTGAGCGGGATGATTAACATAAGAAGGGCAAAAACCGATATTATCAGTTTCATGGCTGGCAATACAATCTTTTTCATAGCTTACAATATTTTAAACTTATAGCAATATTAATTTTCAAGTATCACATTATAAATTTCAGCGTAAAGCCATATTAATTTAAACAATACCAATATTATTTAAGCGCATAGACAAAATTATTTTACACGCATTGTCATATTAGACTTCACGTATCACATTATAAATTTCAGCGCAAGGCAGTTTCATTTTAACAAATAGCAAAATCAATTTAAGCTCTATCACAATTTTGACGGTTGAAAGTAATCCTTTCCATCGAGACAAATTCGCAGGATCGCGTTTCAAAATTCAACGGTCATTAATGTCATCTATCATCATAAACCATCAAACGATAATGTTCAAATATACCCAGTTGATACGATGACCGATATTTCGGTCAAACTGGAGTGGTTGACTGAAATATCGGTCATTTTTAAAAAAGCTGAATAGCAATAGCTTCAATGATCAAAAATTCAAATACACTATTGTGATCAAAAATTCAAATACACTATTGTGTTTTTTGTTACAAAAGTTGTCAGGTATCTACTTGCTCAATTCATGCATCAATTATCCCGTTCTATATTCTTCATGATTGGTCTATAACTTCAACCGCCCGAGTTTTGAGCCATAAAAAAAACAAAACATAGACAACCATGAAAAAGACAGGAGTATTATTCTTATTAGCGGCTGTAATCTTTGCATCATGCAAGAAAGAAAAAGATGATAAAGACGGCATTTTTAAAGGACCTGAAATGCAGGTGCATTATGGTAAAGCCTGGACCTGGGTTCAATTGGATCATAATGGTAATCCACAAAAAATGGCCATTGCTATCAATGATGCAGCTATGAATAGTTTGCCAACCACAGGTGGCGACAATGGCCACAATCATGGTAATAACGGAGTTAATAACTGGGTCCTGAACTTTCATCCAAAGGCAAATATTTCGCCATTTAATTATCTGGGACTCGATTGGAACCCGGTTGGTCATGAACCAGATCCTATCTATGGAAAATCTCATTTTGACTTCCATTTTTATATGATGACACCAGCAGAAGTTGATGCGATTCCGGCCTATGAAGCAGATAGTATCAAATTCAAAAACTCACCTGCCCCGGCTTATCTCCCAGTAAACTATTTTAATGCAGGAGGCGGAGTTCCGAAAATGGGTGCACATTGGGTAGATCCAACTTCACCAGAATTTATCGGACAGCCATTTACACAGACTTTTATCTATGGATCATATAACGGCAAGGTAAATTTTTACGAGCCTATGATTACCCTAGATTTCATTAAGAACAATAATAATTTTGAAAGAGTAATTCCGCAACCAATGAAAGTCCAGAAAAGTGGTTATTATCCCACCAAATTGAAAATTGTAAAACACGACGGGGTGACTGATATTATTCTTGATGGAATGGTATATCGTACAGAATCTTGATTTCAATTTAATATGCTTTTGGTTAAATAGATCTAAAAAAAGGGGTTTGGTTATTCAAATCCCTTTTAGTTTTGGCAAGAATATCAATTCTTATATTCATTCTTTATATCCTTTCTTGATATTCATTCTATTTATTCATTCTATTTATTTATTGATTATTTTCTGAATATTATAAAAAATTTAGAATACCCACTTGAAAAACTCAAGTTCAGAATACTCGTAGAATAACAACTTGAAAATCTCAAGTTCAGAATACTTATTTAAAATTTCTTGCTCCCGGAAATATCTTTTCACCAGCATCCTCGCGAGTCTGAGACCTTTTATTCTGAGCATGAACAGGAATTGTTTTTTCATCACCACGGGATAATGTCAAAAGAGGAAGATCTTGGTTTCTTGATGGTGTGAGATGACGTAACAACCTGGAAAAATCATGACAGGTTCTTACTATTACATGAATCACCTCCCCTTCTATTTGCAATTTACCCTCTACCATTATAAGCCTTGATTGCAGAACTTCTTTCCGGTATTTTTCAAACAAGCTTTCAAAAACTACGAGATTAGCAAAACCTGTTTCATCTTCGATTGTCATAAAACATATACCCCCGGCTGTTCCCGGTCTTTGACGCACGAGCACAAGACCAGCCACTTTCACCAACTGACCATCCTTCAGATCTGCGAGGTCTTTAGTAGATTTAATATAAAGCTGGTCAAGCTTTTCTCTGACAAAACTCACCGGGTGCGCCTTTAAAGACAACGAAGTAGCGGCATAATCGTGAACAACGTGTTCGGAGTGTGACATGCCTGGAAGGGAAATATTTTTTTCGGAAATATCTGCGGCATCCTGTCCTGCAAAAAGAGCAACCGGTCGATCGTTTTTTGTGGAGACTTCCCACAATGCCTGTCTCCTATCTAAACCCATTGATCTGAATGCATCTGCATCCGCAAGTTTTTCCAGGGCAGCTTCAGGCACACCTGCTTCCCTTAAAGCATTAATATTATTGTATGGTTTATTTCTTCGGTCAGTTAACACTTTCATATCCTCTTCTCGTAAACCCTTCACCTGCCTGAATCCTAACCTCAGGGCACAATATTTACCTGATTTTTCTTCAAGCCTGTTATCCCACAATGAGTAATTGATGTCCACAGGTCTTACATCTACTCCATGTTTTTTTGCATCAATTACAATCTGCGCAGGTTGATAAAATCCCATGGGCATACTATTCAAAATTGCGCATGCAAATACATCGGGGTAATAACATTTTATCCATGATGATACATAAACCAGCAATGCAAAACTGGCTGCATGGCTCTCTGGAAATCCATAACTTCCAAAACCTTCCAATTGTTTGAAGACACGCTGAGCATATTCCAGCTTATATCCCCGCTCAAGCATTCCATTTATTAACTTTTTCTCAAACTGTGCAACCAGGCCTTTTGCTTTAAATGTAGCCATACTTCTTCTCAACTCATCTGCTTCACTGGGAGTGAATCCTGCTGCTACAATTGCAATCTTCATTGCCTGTTCCTGGAATAGAGGTACACCTAATGTTCTGCCCAGAATATCTTCAAGTTCTTTTGAAGGATACTCAACAGGCTCTTCACCATTTCTTCTTCTCAAATACGGATGAACCATGTCTCCCTGGATAGGGCCGGGTCTTACAATCGCTACTTCGATTACCAGGTCATAAAATGTACGGGGCTTCAATCTTGGTAACATAGATTGCTGTGCACGACTTTCAATCTGAAAAACACCTATAGTATCTGCATGACAGATCATTTCATATACTGCGCTGTCATCCTGGGGAATATTTGCCAGTGTAAGATCCAATCCATAGTGATCCTTTGCAGCTTGAAACGCTTTTCTTATGCAGGTTAACATACCTAAGCCAAGTACATCAATTTTTAAAAACCCCAGTATATCAATATCATCTTTGTTCCATTCAATACAGGTGCGGTTTTCCATCCTTGCATTCATAATCGGACATAAGTTGGAAAGTTTGCCACGTGTAATTACAAAACCACCTGTATGCTGACCCAACTGCCTGGGAAAACCCATAAACTGTTCAGTTAGCTTCAACACTTTCCTGAGATGTTTATCGTTTGGATTGAATCCTTGTTCAACAATTTTCTTACCTTCAAACCATTCGGTTGTAAATTCCCAGATAGATCCGGATAGCCTGTTAATCGTATCAACAGATAAACCCATTGCTTTTCCTACATCCCTGATGGCTCCTTTCTGATGCTGTTGAGTTACAGTAGCAATAATAGCAGCTCTGTCACGGCCATATTTGTTATAAATATATTGAATCACTTCTTCGCGCCTTTCATGTTCAAAGTCTACATCTATATCCGGGGGTTCATTACGCGCCGAAGAAATAAACCTTTCAAAAAGTAAATCAAATTTTGTAGGATTTACTGATGTGATGCCGAGACAAAAACAAATTGTTGAATTCGCGGCTGATCCACGGCCCTGGCAAAGGATTCCCTGGGATCTTGCGAACCTGACTATATCATAAACCGTGAGGAAATAAGGCGCGTAATTCAACTGATCTATAAACCCTAATTCATGATTAATTGCAGTAATGGTTTTTTCCGGGATGATTTCCCCGAACTTTTCTTTAGCTCCCTCCCAGGCAAGGAAAACCAACTCTTCCTGGGGTGTACGTCCTTCAGATGTAATCTCTTCAGGGTATTCATACTTCAATGAGTCAAGCGAAAATTGGCAGGCAGCTGAAATTTCCTGGGTACGGTTAATGGCATCAGGATAGTGACGGAACAAACGTATCATTTCATCACGGGGCTTCAGGTGCCTTTCTGCATTTTCATGCAAGCGAAATCCTGCAGTATAAATAGTACATTTTTCCCTGATACAGGTTAAAACATCCTGTAATTGCCTTCGGTCAGGATTATTATAATGAACATCATTGGTGGCAACCAAAGGCACATGCAATTCAGCTGAAATTTCAGCCAATCGATGGAGTTGTTTGGCATCATCTCCAAAATAATGGCGGGTGGCGGCAAGATAAAGGTTAGAGCCAAATACGTTCCTGTATTCTTTTATTGCAATTTTAAATGAAGGGTCAAATTCAAAATGATCATTTAATTCAGTGGGTGGAATCGCTATCAGTTTAAATTCGTCTGCATACTCAAAAACATCATTTTTATACAGATGACAGTCGCCTTTTTCTGCTCTTAGATTTCCTTTTGTTAGTAATGTACACAACTGCGAATATGCATTTCCTGTAGTTGGATAAACGAGCAGGGATGGACCATCCAATAAGTCCAACCGGCATCCTGGAATTATACGCATGCCCTTTTTTTTCGCGGCACTATGAGCACGCACAATTCCGGCAAGGCTGTTTCGATCTGTGATGGCTATTTCATGATAGCCAAATTCAGCAGCCGCTGTCACCAGTTCTTCAGGATGAGATGCTCCGCGAAGGAAACTGAAATTTGTTGTTACTTGCAACTCCGTAAAAAACATAGTTATGTAAAAAGAGATATGAATTATGAGTTATGAATTATGAAATTTAGTGATGAAATATGAGTTATGAAATTCAGAACATTCTTAGCATGATAAGCATTCAATAATTCTTATTCATAACTCATAGTTCATTTGATAATTTTTTCTTTGGTCCATTCTGGATTTACAATTTGGCCTATCAAGATGTTCTTTGTTTTCAATACTGGTTGTACCATTTTCGATTCAGGCAAAAATTCCGTGAAGGAACCATTGATAATTGTTTTCGGCTGAATAATGGCCCGATCTGAAAATCCAGTAGCGATGCCCTTCTTCATCTTCAACACTATAATAATCCCTATGCTGTCCCTCTTCGAGCCACCATTCTGTTTCGATTCTTTCAGGCCCATCGGCTTTTTTTATGTTATGCACCTTGCCCTTGTATCGAAATAACATTGGTGGATAGTCTGGAATCGGGGCTGCGACACCAATGGCCTCAGGTTTATTTAATAACTGTAAAGGCCTTGGTCGATGAATTCTCCAGGGGATATCCGGCTTTTCAGTGATTGATGAAGCCTGCCTGATGGATCGCTCGGGCCAATGATGCTGGTCCGGCAAATAACGATGAATGTTTTTTGAACCAATCTTATTCGCCAGGCGATCAATCAATTCTGCCAGGCCATTAGCTTCCAAACCGCATGAACCTTCCCATAATCTTTCCTGTATAGGAATAAGTTCTTCCACTTTTGGCGCTTCAAGGATAAAAAGTTCTATTCCGAGTGCTGGCTCAATAGTCTGCAGTTTTATCTCAAATAATTTGAATAGATGCCTGGTACTTACAGATGGACGATGTGTGCCGATTTCAATCTGAATGACCTTCCCATCTACCCTGTAACATTTGAAAATTGCATGTCTTAAGCCTTTTTGTTCTTTGTTCAAACGATGGTTGAGTTTTTCCAACAATTGTTTTAATGCGATCTCTATACCAGTTGCAGTTACAATTGGTTCCAGGCAAGGCAACCTTTCCTGGAATGGTTCTATAGGATTTACCGGTATGATAATTTCTTCGGCAAGACCCAGTGCTTTGTCAATTTGCAATAGTAATGATTCACCAAAACGACGGCGCAGCGCAAACCTTGGCATACCGATAATATTCTTAACCTGGTGAAGCCCTAGTTTATCCAAACGTTCAATGATAAGAGTTTCTAAACGGAGTGCGGCAGGTGGTAATGAAAGCAAAGCTGCAGATTGTTGCCCGGGTTCTATAACAGGTGTTATTTGACCATATCTTGCAATTGCCCATGCTGCCCCAATGGTATCAGCCATAGCTGCACGAACAGTATATCCAAGACTTTTCAGCCTGTTTGTGATTTCTTTCAGAAACAGTTTTTCACCACCCCAGAGATGAGCGCAGCCGGTAGCATCAATCATTATGCCATCAGGAAGATCAATGGCAACTTCAGGTGAATAGCGAATGCACCATTCAGCTATGCCTTTAAGCAATCGCCCGGAAAGGCCTGGCTTATCATCCATAACCTTTAGGTCTGGAACCATAGCACGGGCATCAGCTACAGCCATACCGGTTTCAATACCATTAGCGCTGGCTTCTGCATTTACGGCATTAATTATCATCCTGCCATGATCAGGGGCAGCAACAACAAAAGGATGTTCTTTTATTTCTGGTTGCCTGATAACGAACCAGTCGGTTTTCAGTTGACGAAACCATATTGATACAAAACGTTTAGCCATATCATCCAACTTTTTTCTTTTGCCCGCTTGTAATCAAGCTTATCAATCCTGAATGATTCCTGAACTTGCCTGCCTCCCATCCTATTTGCCAGGATCCGGGTTTTCCATTTCTTACTTTTGTTAACTCCACATTCCAGTTCGGAAATCCAATTCCGGGCATTCCTTCATCAATCTTGCCTGGCAATGAAGAAATTTTCCAACGGGTTACACAAGCATTGGTATTTAGATTTCGGGGCTGATGGCGGAGAACAAAACCGGTAACGCAACTTTGTTCTACTGCGAGTTGAAGTCTTCTAGAAGCTGTAAAACTTAAATCACTTAATTCACCAACTACTGCGCCAAGTCCGGGACATTTTAATGATTCTTCCATGGCCCAGAGAATATCACGTTCCTTTTGAAGATCCACGAAAATAATATGATGGGGTTCTACGCCAAACAATTTGAGAGCGGGAGGAAATAATGTTCTTGATGCACTGATCCAGATACAGGACCCCCCATTTTTCATAAGCGCATTAAGTATGCCAGCTACAAATCCACCAGTAGCCGCTTTGTCTTCCGGTGCTGCGCTGATAAATTCATGCACAGACCCCACCGGGAATGACTTATTTGGAAAAGACGAATCAATTGATCCCCACCCGATATTTAATGGAGTACCGTTGGCTTTCTTAAGACCTTGCAAAGGGAGTATATCTCTTTGTAATTGGGCTAATATGGTTGATTTGTCTGTTACCACTGTTTTTTCTATTGGGCAAATGGAGGAAATAAATTTCCATTGAATTCCCAAAGCAATAATACTAAATTATTTAGTATTTAACACCAATATTTGTAGTAAACAGATTTTCAACGAGATAGGAAGGAATTTATAATTCTCTTTTCATTTTTTCCCGGCGGATTAGCTCTGCTTCTGTTGGAGGTTCAAGTGCAAAAGATCCCAGTTTTATCGCTCCTGAAGGTTTATAGCTGGCAATGATGACTCCAGTGGTGGAGGTCGTTGATTCAAGCAATTCCCAGTTAGCAGGACTTGTTCCTTCTTCAAATAAGCGTTTACCTTTTCCAATTGTCGTAGGAAATATCCATAGATATAAAAGATCAACAAGTCCATTTGATAATAAAGTCTGAACTAGTTTCCCGCTACCGTTAACCAGCAGGTCGGGGCCATCTTCTTTTCGAAGTTGAGCCAGCTTAGCAACTATGTCACCTGTAATCAAAACAGCATTTTTCCAGGTTAATTCAAGCCCCTTACCGGAAACAACATATTTTGTTATCCTGTTGAATGTTTCTGAAATCGGATCGTCAGCATATGGCCAGTGTGAAGCAAAAATTTCATAGGTTTTTCTACCCAGCAGTAAATCATATGGATTTTTCATTGAAGCAGCCATCTTATTGTTCATGATCTCATCCCAGAAAGTGGCAGTCCATCCTCCCCATTTAAAGCCATTGGTAGGATCTTCTTCCGGGCCTCCCGGTCCCTGCATTACACCATCGAGGCTGATAAAGGTTGTAACAATAATTTTTCGCATAACTATGTTTATTTGTATACGAAGTTAACCTGGGTAGATTAGATAAAAGATGTGTGTTTACGACCTTTAAGAGGTGCGATCGCGCCAGAAAGCCTTAATTTTCTACAACCTCTATGATATAGGAAGTTATTTCAAAAAGTTTATCATCATTAAATCGAAAGATGTCACAATATTCAACTTTTCCCGGGGTATTGTCCTGGTTGGTAAAGCTACAATAACCTTGTACGACAACTGTATTATCTGTTACAACATGGTGGGTGTTATTCATCAAAGAACTTGCCATTTCAGCCAACATCTTGTTGCAATGGGCAATAACATTTTCTTTACCTGTAATAGCCGGAGATCCCACAATGTTCCATTGGATTTCATCATCAAAATGATTATAAACCGACTTTAGATCTCCCTTAGAAAATGTATCACTGATCTCTTTTATGGCAATAGTTTCCATTTTCAATGGTTTAATTTAATTATATAAATTAACAAATCCTGACTGACTGTCCAAATTGAAAAACTGATGGCCAGGCGCATAAAAAAATAAAAAAATATTTGTCCGCTTTTGTCCAATCTGATAAAGTCGGTTGTCAGTAGTGTATTAAAACAAACATTATGACAACGACAACAACAGTGGCAGGTACTGAACAAAGAATCAGCATCCTGGAAAAAGGACAAAACGCACTGAAAGCTCTCTTTGGCCTGGGTGCTTATATTAAAAATTCTACTATTGAAAAACCGCTACTCGAGCTCTTGAACTTCCGGGTATCACAAATGAATGGATGTGGATTTTGCATCGATATGCATACACAAGATGCCCGCGCAATGGGAGAAACGGAGCAACGGTTGTTTGGTTTGAGCTGCTGGCGCGAGACACCTTATTACAGTGATCGTGAAAGGGCTGCACTCGCCTGGGCCGAAGCTGTAACTAAATGCCACGTGAGTGACGAACTCTACGCCGATGTACAGCAGTATTTTTCTGAACAGGAATTAATCGACCTGACGCTGGCAATTTCAACTGTCGCCACCTGGAACCGACTCAATATCGCTTTCGCCACAACACCGGGCACATACCGCGTTGGACAATTCGGATAATCTCGTCATTCCAAACAATATCGATAATTTTATATCTTCTCAATTCAACATTATGAACGAATTCTTAATAGCTATTCACCGCGATCTTAAAAGTAAAGATGCGCAACCATCACCTGAAAAGATGCAGGCAACTATAAAACTGTTCCAGGATTGGATCGGTGGTATTGCAGCACAAAATAAATTAGTTATGCCGCCTAATCGTTGGGATGCCGGTGGAAAAGTGATAAAACATAACTCAGTAACCGAAGGTCCCTATGCGGAAATAAAAGAGTCGCTGGGAGGAGTAATATTGATAAGGGCTGAAGACTATGATGATGCTGTAGAAATCGCAAAAGGTTGCCCGATTTTAGACTGGGGTGCTACGTTAGAGGTCCGCATGGCTGTTTCTGCACCGGTTCAATAGATGTTGATGGATCAGCAAGAACTTTTACCTGGTTTATTCAGGAACGAGTACCGGAACATTGTTTCGGTACTCGTTCATTTATTCGGCATTAAACATATTGAGGTTGCTGAAGATATTGTTAGCGATACATTTCTTACTGCTACAGAAACATGGTCTTTAAAAGGTGTGCCGGATAATCCCATTGCATGGTTGTATGCGGTGGCAAAAAATAAAACGAAAAATTATTTCAAGCACAGGGATATTTTCGAGAACAAATTATCACCGGAAATAAAACACACTACACAGTTAACAGAAGAAACCGAGTTAGATTTGTCGCCCAAAAATATTTCCGACAGCCAGCTGGCAATGATATTCACCGTCTGTGACCCGGTGATATCCGAGGAAGCACAAACCGCGCTTGCTTTGCATTTGCTTTGCGGTTTCGGCATACAGGAAATTGCGGATGCCTGGTTGACTACCAAAGAAGTTATTTACAAAAGAGTTAGCAGGGCGAAAGAAAAACTTAAAGAAAAAAATATTCAGATTCAGCAACCCGCTATTGCTGAAATCAACGATAGATTAGACGTGGTGCTGTCTACGCTATATTTGTTGTTTTCCGAAGGATATTATTCAAAGTCACACAATAGTGTTTTAAGAAAAGATCTGTGCGAAGAAGCGATGCGGCTGACACTGCTCCTCATCAATAATCCCGGTACAAATAGGCCTAAGGTAAATGCCCTGTACGCACTGATGTGTTTTCATGCTTCGCGTTTTGATGCAAGAACAGATGAAGACGGAGAGATTATTTTATATGATGATCAGGATGAGGCATTGTGGGACAGGGAACTTATCGAACGCGGCATACATTATTTAAATCTCGCCTCAACAGGCAATGAGTTAACCCGTTATCATCTTGAAGCGGGTATATCGTACTGGCACACATACAAAGAAGATGTGCCGGAAAAATGGGAAGAGATCTTACAGTTATATAATCAGTTGCTTATCCTTCAATATTCCCCCATCGCTGCATTAAACAGAACCTTCGTTCTCTCCAAGGTCAAAAGCAAAGAAGCCGCTATCGTGGAAGCTGAAAAACTCAAATTAACGGATAATCATTTTTACTTTTCGTTGCTGGGTAATCTTTATTCAGGTATAGACAATAAAAAGGCCCTGCAACATTATCGCACTGCACTTAAGCTGGCGCGAACGACCACCGATAAAAAAATCATCACGAAACAGATAGAGAAATTTTGAATCGGATTGCGAAGAAGATGGTAGAAAAACATTTAATTCTGTGACATAAAATTGCCAAAATTGCCCATATTTTGTTACAAAAATGCGAGAGAATACCCCTGATTTTGTTACATAAATAAGATAAAATGCGCCTGAACTTGTGACATAATTCGGCCCGTGCTTTTTAAATTATAGGCCTTATGCGGTTGATTTTAAACGACCTGATGGTTGCAGGAAATCCGATGCTTCAAAAACTTTACAAATATTGTAAACTTTTAATTACCTTGTATATGGAAATAATCGAGGTGCCACCGGGATAAAAAAGGCAGTTATATGCAAAAGTATTACATGGAACATGCAGGCTGGCAACTATACCTTGAAGGAAATAAATTGAATAAACTGCTTAAAGAATATTTATGAAATCTAAAAAACTTTCTACAAAACATACATCGGAAGAATTAGCAGAGGCTATTGTCTTTCCTGTCACACTCACTCCCGCTCAAAAAAAGGAAGCGGCAGAACAATTGACTGCATCAAGAAAAAAAGAGCAAAAGGATATGACTGAGAATGATAGATTATCCTTACAACTTTTTCAATTAAAATTTCAATTGGAGGATTATTTTCAAAACAAGGAATTTAACCCTGATCTGACCTTTGGTCATTTTCTTAAGCAATATGTGGATCTACTTCGGGTAAAAAGAAAAGAATTTGCTGACGAAATCAGTATTGATGAAACCTTGTTAAGTCAATTTATTAATATGCATCGTATGCCACCTGAATATGTAGCAGTAAGACTTGAAATTCATTCCAACAATGCTATTCCTGCCACATATTGGTTCAAGCTGGTTCAGAAACAAAGAGAGCATGAACTTAAAACGGATAAAGAGATAAGACGGAAAGAAAGCAAGTATGTGCATAAAAAGCTTGCGGTTTAGGCCTCAAAAAAATCAGCTAATGTATTATTGGCTAATGCAGAAAACCTTGACATTACCGGTATTGAAAAGGAGATTGCAAAAATATTAATCTGCGCAAAACAATGGTTGTACTGCAGTTTATTATTTCAACAGTGTTAATAACCGGCACTTTGATCATATATCAGCAAATCAGTTTTCTTCAAAAATCAAAATTGGGATTTAACAAGGAACAGGTAATGCTGATTGAAGGAATAGGTTCGTATCCATCAAGGCAGCGATATGAAAGTTTTAAAAATACTCTTCCTCAAATTCCCAGAGTAAAAAGGTTGCAGGCGCTGATGGAGTTATTGGCGGCCCTCCCTGGACAAATAATTTCCGTTTCAGGCTATTAAGGCAGGTATTGCCAATCCCATGAAAAGCTTGAGAACTGAGTAACACTTATTGCTGTATACCAACTATTGCTATCTACCAAACGAATACGCGGATCAGAAGGAGTTATTAACCAGCTCGATATTTTCGTATCGAACTTTCCAGGATTCTGCAATTCCCGGTATTGTTCTTTCGCAAAATCTCTATGCCAACAGACATATCAATAGCGTAATTTTTTGATTTATGCTCTTTCCCTGGGGCTGGACGTCGCTGCAATACTGCTGCCCGTAGCGATCCGCCGGAAGCGGGCCAGAGCAAGCCCACCGAGGACCATTCCGATCAGCCCCACCACCAGAGCCACGGTGGCACCGAGTCGTCCGGACCCCGTGCCGATACCACCGGAGGCGCGGACCAGGTGCAGCCCGCTAAGGACTATGCCGATCAGTCCCATCACCAGGGCCACGATGGCCTTGAACCGCCCGGATCTGATACGACAGGCGGAACGGGCCAAAGCCAACCAACCGACGATCACACTGATCAGCCCAACCATAGCGGGTAAGAGTGCCGCAGCTCGCCCAGAAGTGATGCCACTAACCTGTAAAAACAAACCGACTTCAAGCAAACTTTGCATATTCATTGTCTTTTAGATATTAATAATTCTAATCACTGTTGTCTTTTTTCGTTACACCCCGTAGAAGAGAGACCATTTATCTGCAATTGCTTACGAGTTGATGTGCAAAACTAACGGTGGCAATCGCAACTTTTCTGACAAATAGACAACAGCGGTAAATGTTGCGACAATGTCAAAAGATCCGGCGACTTTCTTTTTAACGTGTTCCTGTAGGAGATACTATTCACTTATGTTTCACTGTACCGTGGTATTTATACATGGTGTCAGGTCGTAGTAAATTTAAAACCAATAAATTTGATATGGATTGGTGAGAACTAAAAGTCTTCATGTGTCGCTAAATAATGAAAATAGTTAAGTACAGGTATTTTAATTTTATAATTCATGCGCTCGCATGGAGTATCGTACTTTTTTTTCCTTACCTGGTTTCCGATGCTGATAACCAGTACAAAATTGGTCCGCTTCCAGGGCTTTATTTTACATTGTCGGGCGTTATCCATATGATCATTTTTTATGGCAATACCCTTTTTCTCTATCCAAAGCTTCTTAACCGGGCATACTGGTGGTTATATATCGTCTCCGCCATTTTACTTATTATTTTTTCCGTCAGGGTGAAATTCTATATACTCACGTCATGGTTTCCCGACGTTTTGCAGGACGCAAGATCCCACGTACTCTTTCCTTCTGTCCTGGTATTTACTGTCAGTGTTTTCTACAGCATAGCGGCAGATAGGATTCGCGATGAAAAACTGCAAAAAGAAAACGAGGCAATGCAATTGGGGATGGAGCTGAAATTCCTCCGTTCTCAGATCAGCCCGCATTTCCTTTTTAACATATTAACAAACCTTGTTTCCCTCGCTAGAAAGAAGTCCGATGATCTCGAAACATCGCTTTTAATGCTTTCCGGTTTAATGCGCTATATGCTTTATGATGCTGGTAAAAAGATATCCCTGCAACAGGAAGTGGAATATCTGGAGAGCTATATAGCTTTGCAGAAATTAAGGTTCGGTCGTGATGTGAAAATTGTATTCAACCTTGAGTTACCGCATGAAGAAACAAACTATAGTATTGAACCGATGCTCCTGATCGCTTTTGTCGAGAATGCATTTAAGCATGGGACGGGTTACGTGGATCAGCCCATTATAGATATCAACTTAACCCTCAGGGAGGGAGTACTTCTTTTTCAGGTAAAGAACAAATTTGACGGAGAGGCAGATGCAAGCAAAGACGAAAGTTCGGGTATTGGATTGAGTAACGTCCGCTCGAGATTAACACTACTTTATGCAGGCAGGCATGATCTGGCCATACACACTGACAATAACCTGTTCAGTATTAATTTAACACTGAAGCTAATATAATGATGCGCTGTATTATTGTTGATGATGAACCCCTGGTTCGTGAATTACTTGAAGATAATTTGAGTCAGGTCCCTTTTTTGGAACTGGTAAAATCATGTAAAACTGCTCTGGAAGCATTGAAGACATTGCAGGAAGAGCAGATTGATATTATCTTCCTGGACATCCAGATGCCCCGGCTAAACGGCCTGCAGTTTCTGCAATCACTGGATCATCCTCCTCTGGTCATCATGGTGACGGCTTATGAAAAATATGCGGTGGAAAGTTTTGACCTACAGGTGGCAGATTATATATTAAAGCCTTTCAGTTTTGACCGGTTCCTAAAAGCGTGTAACCGGGCTGCGGAATTGCTCCGCATGAAGAACTCTGCAATGTCTTCAGAAATAGTAAAAAACAATGATTTCTTTGTAAATGTTGAATATACGTTCGTAAAGATTGTTCCTGCCGATATCGAGTACATAGAAGGTCTCAAAGATTACATTCAGATATATCTTTCCTCAATGGCTAAACCTGTTCTGACCCGCATGTCACTAAAGTCTATTGAAGCAAAACTCCCTGTTGGCACCTTTATACGTACTCACAAATCCTTCCTTGTGGCAATATCCAAGATTACAACTATCAAACGTGACTTTGTTTGTATTGGTGCAACTGAGATTCCCGTAAGCGAAACTTTCAGGGAAAATATTAGCAGGGTTCTGAAATTTAAAAAAAAATTAACTGACGATTAATCATGTCCAAACTATTACAAGTAAAAGATAAGACGGAAGCCATTGAAACAATAAAGGTTCTTCCTTTCAGGAAAGAAGTAAAAAAAACAGAGCCTCACAAACACAACAATTATTTTGAGATCATTTATTTATCTGGCGGCAGTGGTTATCACTCGATTGATTCGCGTAAATACCCGGTAATACCTCCTATAATATTTTTCATTAGAAAAGAGCAGGCACACAATTTTGACCTGGAAGGTGAGCCGGAAGGGTTTGTAATTATTATTAAAAAAACATTTATTGAAAAAAGTCTTGATAATGAATTGAAGCTGCTATTGACAAAACTCAGTAGTCATAACTGCCTGGGCATTGACGATAACACCACTATTCATCATTTGTTTGAATTGATGACAAAGAAAATAAGATAGAAAATGAAAATTCCTTTCATGTCATCGAAGGACTATTGAAAGCGTTATTGGCAAAAGTGCTGGAAGCTTCAAAACCTTATATAAACAATCCAGAGATAAGATCTGATCTGTACCAATCTTTCCTTGAACAATTGAACACGGGGCAGGTGGTCAAAAATTCGGTGCATTACTATGCAGAACAATTGAATACTTCTCCTCAGAATCTGAATGCGGTATGTCGCAAAGCAGTAAGTCATTCAGCAGCGGAAGTACTGGCTGAATCTATAATCAGCGAAGCGAAGCGTTTATTGCACTACACAAATAATACGGTTTATGAGTTATCGCAGTTTACTCAAACTGTGCTATGACGTAACAGTAAGATTGTAAAAAATAGTTTAATCACTTTAAATTAAGATTATGGCAATACGATCACACAGTAATCCACTTGAGCACACACCTAAAGTGAAAGAAGATCTTTCAAATCTTACTAATCATTTGCGTGAGGATATTGAGAAATTAAATGATCCAGCCGCAAAGGCGCTATTTGAAGTTTCTGCCGAAGTACTTACCGGCCTTCAAATGGCGTTTACCGATTTTGAAAAAAAAAATGAAAAAGCCTGGCAAAGTTAATACGAGTTTTTGGGTTTACTTAATACTTACTTTCATAGTTTAAAGGATGCCATGCCATTTCGGTGAAGCATCCTTTTATACTTATTCCTGGATACCGTACTATTTTCAAATATACCATAACCTTCGTCCTTTATTGCCTCATATTTTAAGCAGGAATTTGGGAAAACACCGACACAGTATGTGAATGATCTGGAGGTTAGGACTCGTTATCAGGCACTAAATTATTGAACTATTTAATTTTTTATTTCAAACTTCCGGAGACGGTTGTTGGAGATGTCTCCAACATATATGTTGTTCTCTTCATCAACTGCAACATCATGAAACCAGGATTTATTCTTACTCTTTGTCAAATTCCTGTTTACAAACTTTGTAAAAATGCCTGATGAGTCAAACAGGAGAATATTTGAACCATTATGTCTCAATCCAAACCATGAATTGTTATCATCGGTCGCTACAAACCCTTTTTTATTTTTCAAAACGGAAACAGCAGTAATTTTTCCATTTTTATTCTTCCATTGATTGATATATTTTCCTGCCGCATCGAAAACCTGTATCCTGCTATTTTCCCTGTCTGCTATATATACATTCCCGGATTCATCCAGATCTATAGCATGTGGTATATCAAATTCACCTGTTTTTTTTCCACCAGTTCCCCATTCAAACATATATAATCCCTCCGGTGAAAACTTAACAACCCTGTTATTGCCATATCCATCTGTTACATATAGACAGCCATTTTTTGCAATAGCTACATCAGTCGGTTTATTGAAATGGGTTTTGTCATTACCTGGAACACCTGCCTCTCCTATTTTCAGCAACAGTTTTCCGTTATGATTAAATTTAATAACCTGGTGTAACCCTATATCGGTGACCCATATATTATTTTCTTTATCGATGGTTAGTCCATGCGGCATAATAAAAAGGCCCTGGCCCCAGCTGTTAATGATCTTTCCATCTACGGGATTAAGTTCAAGTATCGTTGGGGAAGAAATCCGTGAATCCGGCATCGGGCCGGTTAATGGCCATTGCCTGTCTGCTCGATGAAAAACGAAAATGTGGTTAGATGTATCTATGCCGATGCCGGTAGGATTGCCCAATTGAAAACCAGGTGCAAGTTGTGGCCAGCCTATCACTTCATGATATACTACCTCTGGGTTTGAATACGTTCCGGAATCTGTACTGTCAACTGTTGTACAGCCAGTTAACAAAACACTTGTACAACCAATTAACAAAACGCTCGTACAGCCAGTTAACAACAGGCGAACCAGTGTCAGAAAAAAAGCAAAAAAGGACAAAGATTGGGTTCTGGTCAAAATCCTGTTATTAAGAGAACTATCCCATCAATAATTATACGCTCCACCAATAATTAAACGTTACATCAATATTATACGCTCCACCAAAAATCAAACATTACACCGATAATTATACGTTCCACCAATAAGTCCATTTTAGCACAAATTGCCGGCTTTTTGAGGTAAATGGAGATGGATCGAAATTATCTCCGTAAACTATAAATAAATCGGAAGCAGGCTTATAGCGCCATTGCAAACGCGTATTCACATTCACATTTTTGATTTGTTCGTTGTATTGTACAAAGGCTGTAAAATACAGTGTTTTAGTGAAGGTGACATCTATACGCGGACCTATCAGCCAGAACTTATAATGATCATAAGGAGAAGGCATTTTCAAGTCAATGTAGTTAGCGTTCAAAGCAATATTCACAAATGGCTGAAAACGATAACCAACCTGCGCAGTTGTACTGACCCGTTTGCCATGATTATAGTATCCGCCATAAATCGCGTCGAACAGATATGTTAATAAAGACTGTGGTTTAGATACAAATTGTGCCTGGACAGAATTCCAGTGGTTTTCAAACCCAACCGGCAATAAGGGAGCGCCGGTATTTGTAGGATCAAAAGGTTTTAAAAGTTTTACGTAACTGTTGATTCCGCTAAGAGTAAAAACTGTACGATTGCGAAACGTAAGAATATAGGAAAGCGTACTTTCATTATCTGTCTTATTAAAATTCTCATCAAAATAATAATTAGACAGGATCTGGACTCCATGGCTTAATACTGAACCACTTTTTGGAAAAAAATTATGCAACACTAAAGGACTTATCTTATTAAAACCACTGCGCGGAATATATCCAACTTCAGCATTATAATTTTTTCCAACGTATTGATGCTGGAGATAGATCGTCCAGTATTTACTCAGATACTGCAGATGCCCGGCAACTACCTGGTCCGTGGATTTCACATCCGGTGTAAATGATTTTAAAGCAAGTAACTTACCAGTCCATAAATTATTTGACGAAGCGAGATTATATTCAAGCCCTGCAGTACGGTTATAATTAGCTGAAGGACTGGTTGACTTCCAGGTTTCAGTGGCCTGCTTATTAATAAAGATGAAACCAATATTGGATCTTGAGAAAACACGACGTTGCAAGGTAACCACGCCAAAATTCTGTGCAGCTGCATCATTGGTATTTGAGTGCCCCGTTTGAAGATCCATTATACCTACCCGCCATTGTTTGTTGATCTTTCCGGTAAGCCTTGCGCCAAACTGTATAGGTGCATTTAGTCCAATACGACGGGAGAAAAAAGGCCTGATATCCTGGTATCCAAAGTTGTTAAACAAATCACCATTCTCAAGAAAAAATTGTCTTTTCTCAGGAAAAAATAACTCAAATCGGTTTAGGTTGATGACCTGCTGATCAACATCGACCTGTGAAAAATCAGGATTTACGGTAAGGTCAAGGTTCAGTGATGAGGTTACTGCGATTTTTGCGTCTCCACCAATATCGTATCGATAATCCGTGGGTTTGTTATTAATATGATCGGTGGCCACAGCGCCCAATACATAAGGAATGATTGAAACATTGGTACCCGCTGCCGGGGGCGCAGTGTCCCAGACCAGGGTACCGGTATAGGCGAGGGCTGCTGTTGGAAATTGACGTGGAACTGGTGCCCAGGCAGATTTTTCTGTTGTTTTCAGATCATTTCGACTAAAATTTATTCCCCATTCATTAATGCCTTTTTTATAGCGGATGCTTTTAAATGGAATGGCTGCTTCCCAAACCCATTTGATATCATCCTGCGAAATTGCTGATATCCATTTAGTATCCCAGTTTAAATCAACCTTCCCGCCTTCATACATACTCCCATCCCATTGGGCGCCAGCTGCATTGGCGCCAAAACTGAATCCATCGGTGCGGGCATCAAAAGGGTCCATAAAAAATATGAAATTGTCGTTTTTTACAAAACTGAAGTCGCGCTTTAGCGATTCGACCATATATGGGCCGGCAAGTTTATTATAACAATGGACGATGATATAGATATTTTTATCGTCATAGGTCATCCTTACCTGGGTACGTACATTCGCCAGGCTGGTATCCATTGGAAGTGACATGTAGAACTCTGAAGTAGAGTCGGCAAGATCCCAGGCGAGCTCCTGCATTTTTCCATCAATAACAACCGGACTGGTGGTTTTGCGGATATGATACCTGAAACCTGAGTTCTTTTTTTGAGCCCTGACCTGTGCAGAGATTATAAATACCGCGGAGAACAGGAAAACGAATATTTTAAAAAAATAAGAATAACGCATGTAAGACACCAACCTGGAATTATTTCAATGAGATAAATTGCCTTGGAAGGTAAATGTTTTATCTGTTGAAAAAAAAGCAAAAAAAAGCTACCATTTCAAGGAAACGATAGCTATTTGATTTTACCCGGGGGTTAAAAAGAGAAGGTTACTATATATTATAGAAAGGACTTATGCCTTTTAAGATTATCATTTATTAACTTTTATCATCTTTAGCTTTTTCGTTTTCACCAATTTTTGAGGCTGGACGTCTGACAGCTTTAAGACCTGAAAACTGTACTTTCAGCTTAGCTATTTTCAGGTTGTCTGAAGAAGGAAGGTCTTTTTCGATTTCATTTTTCCTGGTATCAAGCGCTTCATAAAGTGTTTTGATTTCATCCCAGTCTTCCCGGCTATATTTATCCCGGTTTTCCTTAACGGTGTTTACGAAGCGATCATAAACGGGCAGGGCATTCTTACCGGTAACCCAGGTAAATTGCATATCCGTTCCAACCTGTTCTTCACCAAACAATGATTTGCGAAGGTTTGCTTTATAATCATTTGCTTCAGCTTCCTTCTTTTTATCTGCGATATGAACTTCGAATTCATCTTTTAATTTGTTGTATTCAGCTTTTACTTCTTCCAGCTTTTTATTGGCGTCATTGGAAAGCTCTTTACCAGCTACCTGCACTTTGTCGATAGTACGGTTATATTCAGTTTTGATTTCTGCCCATCTTTCTTCTGAATAAACAGGTTTTATACTTTTAACAGAATCAAGATAAGCGTCCAGGCTACTAAGATCGCGTTCAATCTCGCTATCGATGGAATTACAAGCTGTAAATCCAAAACAAACAATAAATGTCGCAGCTACTAATTTTGAAATTTTCATTGTCATAAATTTTAAATGTTGATGTTTTAAGATTTTAATGATGATGTTTTAGGATTCAATTTGAATATGCTTCTGTTTTATCAAACACAGGATATTGCTTTGCATTAAGAACAGAATATTACCCTAATAATCTTGTCTCTGGACATTGGATTACCTAGAAAAATCTTGTCTTCAGACATTGGATTTTGAAGGGGGATCAACTTATTTATTTTGTGGGGAGAAACTAAGCCAACTCTAACTAAATAGAACACACGACAACAATATAGAACACACGAACAACAATTATACTTAAGTAAAAGAATCGTGCCATCAGGCGCCATGTAAGTGGGTATTTATTGCGTAGACCACTTGCAAAGTGTGCAATTAACACAAAGTAGTGGGAAGCTCAGTATCAGGAACTCAGTATCAGAAGTTCAGTATCAGAAGTTCAATATCAGAAGCTCAGTATCAGAAGCTCAGTATTAGCAGCTCAGTATCAGAAGTACAATATCAGAAGCACAGTTTCAAAAGCTCAGTATTATTTACCTGAAATAGACTTATCTCTTATCTGTTTGAATTCAGAAGATTTTTTCCATTCCACCATCCTTGTTTCGAATGCCAGGCGTTTGCCAACCATAAACATTAACTTCAAATCTTCGATACCACCAATCATTGTCCAGGTGGATGGATCAAATTCATCAGATGGACGATGATAATGTTTATCCCGGTATTCAGCTTCCAGCCTTTCACCATATTCAGCGCCTTTGCCAATGATGTCTACTCCACGTTTTGTGTAAAGTGCCGGTACTCCTACCTTGGCAAAATTAAAATGATCAGAGCGATAATAATAACCAGCTTCAGGATGTGTTTCAAACGCAAGCACCCTGCCTTGTTTTTCAGTAGCTGCTTTAAGATAGTCTTCAAGCTCGGATTGGCCTTTGCCTATTATGATTATATCTTTCGAGGAATCATATGGATTCAGACCGTCCATATTAATATTGGCAACCGTTTTTGTCAATGGGAAAACAGGATTTTGGGAATAATATGCTGAACCCCATAGACCCTGTTCCTCGGAAGTTACCGACAAAAATACAATGGTTCGCTCCGGCTTAACTTTCAGGCTTTGAAAAACCCTGGCCAGCTCTAGTAAACCGGCGGTACCGGTTGCGTTGTCAAGTGCGCCATTATATATAGAGTCCCCGCTTTCATCAGGTTTTGCAATACCAAAATGATCCCAGTGTGCACTATAAATAATGACCTCATCCGGCCTTTTTGTACCGGGTATTTTAGCAACCACATTATGACTCATATTATAAGTGGCCTGTACTTTCATTGTAGTACTAAGCTTGAGATTCAAGGGCACTGCCTTAAATCCGCGTTTATTGGCGCGGGTCAGCATTGTACTGTCCATACCCGCCGCTTCGAAAAGCCGGTTGGCCGATTGTTCATTGATCCAACCGATAACATCACAGTTTTTTACATCTTTACCGCGGTTATCGAGTTGCAGTCTGGGGCTGTTGAAGCCGTTCTGCTGAACTATAAAAGGGTAACTGGCGGCAGCTGTGTTATGAACTATCAAACAGCCTTTTGCACCCTGTCGGGCAGCTTCTTCAAATTTATAAGTCCACCGGCCATAATAGGTCATTTCCGCCCCTTTGAATAAGGAAGTATCACCAATCCAGAAACCAGGATCGTTGACCATTACCATCACTACCTTGCCTTTTACATCCAGGCCCTCATAGTCATTCCATTGATACTCGGGTGCAACTACACCAAATCCTGCAAAAACCAATTCTGTTTCGGTTAATGAAATCGTCGAATCGGTTTTATCGGTCCAGATCACATAATCATCATATGCCTTCAGGTTAAAACTTCCGCGTGGATCCTGAACTTTCATAAACGGTGCCGCCGTTGCGAGGATATTTACCATTGGCACATCCTGCAGGTAACTTTTGCCATTCCCGGGTTCAAGACCAAGTGACGCAAATTCCTTTTCCAGGTAATTTATTGTTCGTGTTTCACCTTCCGTAAAAGGCATGCGACCCAAAAAGGAGTCTGAAGAAAGCACAGCGATATATTTTTTTAGCGTATCAGCACGAAAATTTGTTAACCCTTCATCTGTAAGCCCATGCTGTTCATGGTTATCACATGAAATGATCATCATAATAAAAACGAAAGCAAACAGGGATCGTAATTTGTGCATGTAAAAACTTTTAATCCACGGAAGATACTGAATTCAATCATCCGGCGTATGGAGCTAATTGGATTTATAGCCCGATTCCAAGTTTCTTAAGCAGGTTTTCTTTATAATTGGCACCTATCGGAATTTCAGTTTTTTCGAGTTCAACCATGTTACCATTTATTGAATTAACCTTGCTTAAATTTATGATGAAAGAGCGGTGAACGCGGACAAAAAGGTTTTCTGGTAGCAGCGATTCAAAAAGCTTAAGATGCAATCCTGCCAATATCTTTTTATCGTGCAGGTAAACGCTGCTGAAATCTTTTTCAGCTTCAATATACCGGATATTATTGAATAGAACTTTAGTTAATCTCGAGTCCTGTTTGATGAAAATATAATCCACCATAGGTGTTGGCGTTACAGCGATATTAGCTCTCCTCCTTTCTTTGACTTTTTCAATGGCCTGGTAAAAACGATCGTAAGTGATGGGCTTTAGTAAATAATCAACAGAATTCAGCTCGAAGCCTTCAACTGCATAGTTGTGGTACGCAGTTGTAAATATTACCAGTGGTGGTTTTCTAAGTGATCGCAAAAATTCAGTACCGGTAATTACGGGCATCTGGATATCAAGGAAGATTAAATCAATCGTATGTTGATGAATGCCTTCATATGCCTCAGAAGCATTTATACAGGTTTTCATAAGAACCAGGCCTGGTGTCGCAGCAATATGATTTTTAAGAATATCACGTGCCAGTGGTTCGTCATCCACTATCATACATCTGATCTCATTCATGTGATTCTATATTGATTGAAACTGCATATTGTTCCCCTGTCGTGCTAACTTTATAGTAAAACCTGTCTTTATAATAAAGATTTAAACGCTTTTGCAGGTTAGCCAGGCCTATCCCACCCTTTTCCTGATTATTACCTATTTCCTGATTATTATTTAAACCAGTGTTTGAATTATCTGCGCTGAAAATTATATGATTCTTTTTGATTATAAAATCAAAATTGATATTGGCATTTTCTGCATCTTCCGTGTGTTTAAAAGCATTCTCTATAACCGGGATCAATAAAAGAGGAGCGATATTCTTTATCGATCCGTCACTTTCATAATTAAAATTCACATTTATATGATTCAGGCGTATAGATTCAAGATCTATATAATTTTTCATCAGTTGAACCTCTTTTTCCACAGGCAATTTATCGCTATTACTTTCATATAAGGAGTAACGCAGAAACTGGGTGAGACCAGCAACAGTTTCAAGTGATTTTTTCTTTTCATCGTTCATGATCAGTCCGTAAATATTATTCATCGTATTGAAAAGAAAATGCGGGTTTACCTGTGATCTTAGAAAATCGAATTCAAGCTGTAAATTTTCCTGACTAAGTTTTAAAGATAAAATCTGTTGCCGGAGAAACATGATCGCATATTTAATACTTAATGGTAACGCGATGTTAAAGATTAAACCAATGAGACTGCCAAGGCTCAGCACCTTCAACATTAACCTGCCGGTAACTTGTTTTCCAAGAAAAGGCGCATATCCGGAATTGTCCCTTTCTAGGGCGGCCATGCAGGCTGAGCAGGTTTTTATTATCAATTCCTCCCTTACAATATCGGCCAGCGCATAAATGATGAGCAAAACAAAGGTTCCTGTGACAGCTGCCGCGAATCTTTTCCGGTATAGATACCGGGGAATTACCCAGTAAACAAAAGGATAATAAAATATAGCATTACAAACAGTGCCGGTGACAATATTTGCAAATACCCTGCTTTGAGGCCATCCGTGGAAGTTGTTAAATGAGATACTGACCAGGTATTGTTGTATAAATATCAGTCCCGCCCAGAATAGTAAGTGTAATGCAGGCCTTACTGGTTTCCTCGTATAAACAGTATGCAATATTTTTTCGATGTTCATGGCTTCAAATTGCGATTTTTTGCACCAGCCACATAATCTAACCGATAAACGGCTGTTTAAATTCTATAAAGACGACAAAACAGCCAATGATGCAAAATATACAATCTCCGGATTAAACTGATCGGCCAGATACCCATACCGGTAGAAAAGGTTGAACACTCTATCGGTTAAGTTTTTTTTGCGCCATTTCCTGCGGTCACTTTGTAGTCTAAATATTTTATATGAAAAAAATGATATTGATATCGCTGGTTGTAATAGTAGTTCACTTAACTGCAACCGCTCAAAAAAAGTCTGCTCAAAAAAAGTTTGATAAAAAAAAATCCGACAGGATTGATAGTCTTGTTAATGCCGGTTTTGAAAACCGGGAGTTTACGGGCACCGTTTTCGTGATAAAAGATGGAAAGCTGTTAATGCACAAGGGTTATGGTTACAGTGATGTCATGAACAAGATCCATAACGGTGAGGAGACTATTTATAATATTGCTTCTATAACTAAAACCTTTACTTCGGCACTGATCATGAAATTACAGGAATCGGGAAAGGTTTCTGTTGAAGACAATTTGTCGAAATATTATCCTGGATTTCCCAATGCCGATAAAATAACGATCAGGCATTTATTAACTCATAGTTCCGGCCTTCCCGATTATGTACAGGACCAGGGATTTCGCAATTCTGATCAAACAAAGGAGGCTACACTGGAAGTTATGATCGGTTGGTTCAGGGATAAACCACTCAATTTCGAACCCGGCACGAAGTTCATGTATAGTAACAGCGGTTATACTTTATTAGGTTATGTGATTGAAAAAATAACAGGGATGCCATATAGTGAAGCATTGGTAAAATATATATTCAAACCTCTTGAAATGAACCATACAAGTTTTGGTCCTCCAAAAGATACAGCTAAACTTGCCAGGGGTTATGGGATGTATTTTAAGAACTTTCAACGCCTTACTCCTGCTGTTCATCCATCAATTTCCTACGCAACCGGTGCGATTTATAGTACAACCGGTGATTTGTCTAAATGGCACGAAGCGCTGCAATCAGGTAAGTTTTTAAATAAACTATCATTAATTGCTATGTATCATCGGGACAAAGGTAATTATGGTTTTGGCTGGTTCACGGACTCTTTATATGGAAAACAAAGAGTGTCGCACGATGGAAATATTCAGGGTTATAAATCGAATATAAACCGCTTCCCTGGTGACAACACTTGTATCATTGCCCTCAGTAACGCAAACAATAGTGCGGTAGGTGGGATGGTCAGGAATATCGTTAACATATTATATGATCAGCCGTTCTCAAAATCCATAATGGATGCACCTGTATTGCGACTGCCGGATAGCCTGAAGACTGCCTATACCGGAACCTACCGGTTTGGATCATCAGATAAAGAAAAGATTTCTATCGCCCTCGACAAAGATGATCTCGTTCTGAGCATTCCCGGCAATAAAGAAATGAGGCTTGAAGCCCTGAACCCAAATGTTTTTCGCTCAGGTTCGGCAAGGATAGAATTTTCAGGGCCTGGCAAAGGCCAATACAACCAGGTGATGATTTTTAATAAAGGAGAGTTTTTGGGTGCGCAGAAATGATAAGATGGACAGAAATGATAACGAATACCTTGCTTACCACCATATAGCTTGCATTACCACCATATCGCTTGCAGCCTATTATTACATATCTATTTTTGGGCGAATCCTATAATTACATGTCTTTTTGGAGCGATTTGAAAATTGACCGATATACCGGTCAAACTTAGGCGGCTTTGACCGGTATATCGGTCAAATATTTTGGTGCGAAGAAGTAACAGTGCCTGGCTTTATTACAAAACCCCATTAAGACGAATTTGAAATAGCTCAAGGGACTGCGGGACTGCTATTATACGCCCAGATACTTCAAACCAATGGTGAACAACTGTATTTCATCAGGAAAAACATTTTAATCGTGTAAATGGCCGTGGGGTAAATATGGTGGCACACATGATCAGCCAGATTTTATTTACAGCAATGACTTATGGGTATTAAGCAAATCCGGAACCCATTAACCGCTTACTCCAAGTAGCGGGTAATGGGTTCCGGATTTTAATGTTCAATTATTCGACTTAACTGCACACTGCCTTTAGTGTACCTATAAGCTTGTTTTTCTATTCGACTTAACTGCGAACTGCCTTCAGTGTACCTATCAGCTTGTTTTTCTTAGCGTCCCTGATACTGATCCAGTAAGTACCGGTACCAAGTTGCGAAGTATTAAGCGTATGAATCGTTTTGTTGCTGAACTTATAAGAATTTATCACCACTCCTCTCGCATCATAGATGATCACACTATAAGTTTTGCTTGCAAGTAAACCTTTTAAGGTAAAGTCACTGATAAACGGATTCGGATAACCAGCTATTGTGACACCCGGATTATCCACATCAGTCACACTTGTGGTCATCAGGCTCTTCGTTATCTTAATACTATCTATAGCATTAACTGCCGTGTAACAAGCTTCACTGGTTTTCATCCTGACATAGATCCAGTTGCTGCCATTAACAAGTTTGTCGGCAGTAAGAACATATGTAGCTGATGCACTTTCAGCCTGCAGAATATTTGTGAAGTTCCTGTCTGTTGCAAAGGTGTAACGTGGAGCCGGACCACCGGACTTTTTGTTTGTTGCAGTGAGCATAGCAACTTCAGAGAGACTACTGATGGTTGTAGTTCCCGAAGTTAAGCCAACTTCAGGTGTCACCGGGCTCGTAATCTTAACCGGCACAATGAGCCAGCTTTCGCCACTTTCATTGATGTATTGAACCAATACCGTATAGCTTCCGGGCGGTATTAATTTCGGACTGATGTTAAAGACACTATCAGGGCTGACAGGTAATGAAGCCGTTCCAACAATCACTTTTGCTTTGAAATAATTGCCTGGATTATTCACTTTAATTTTTTGCTGCACAATTGCTCCACAATATGCCGAATCAATAGCTAATGATGGTTTTGGCGGCGCCTGAGGAAGATCCCTGATCAGGGTCTGAACCGTTTTGGTGCGGACAGGCAGGTTAAGATCAAAATATATATCGCTCCTGTTACTGATCACAGTTCCATTGGTAACAAAAGCCTGCGGTTTAATCCTGAACACCAGGTAACCATGGCTCGCCTTTTCATTTGTATTGCTATCGGCCAGTAAGATGTTTTCAAAGTTCCACTCCAGTTTGTTGTTGTCTGTAATTTGAAGTGTATAATCGTGGCTCGACCCGATCATCTGCAATGATGCTGCATCAAGATTGTTTTCAAGGGTATCTCTGATCAATACTTTAAATGCTGTGTCATTGCCGGTATTCTGAAAGCGTATTATGTAATTGAGGTATTCGCCATTATTCACCTGTGCCCGGCTCATATAGCCACCATGAGTTTCTATCTTATCGTTAGGATCGTATGACCCGGTAATCAGTTGCCTCAGTTTGACAGTATCGTTAAATGGTCGCACGTCTGTGTCGGACTGCGTGATGATAACTTTCGAATACATTGAATCTGCAAAATTTGCAATTGGGGGCACTGCAACCAGGCTCTGAATTTCAATAGCACCAAATGCAGCAGGGTTTAGCGTGTTAAGGTTCCAGGTTAATGTGTCACCTGAGATACCGGCATAAGCAGGTGTCGCACCGGTTATTATTGTTTTTCCGCTTTTTATAAATTTAAGTTTCGCATTGGTAGCTACCATTGTTCCGGTGTTCTTGTACTCAAGCCTGTAACTGGTAGCCATACCCGGTCTTACCGCTGTTAATGGTATAACGTTTACGGATAGGTCATACTGGTTCGCAACAGGTTGCAGTGCAAATATCACTGAATCGCCTGCTGTTCCCTGGTTGTAGTAACCCGTGAATACAGCCGGAGAAACGGTATAATGATCCTGGTCTGGTATACGCACTTCGTAATACCCGGTATCTGTTTGAATTTTGAATTCGCCGTTTTTAACCAGGCTACGTGAGTCTGTTCCATTTTGTTTGATAGATACCGTTACTCCATCGGCAAAAGTTTCACCGACTCCTTTAACCCCATCAAAATTCAGGTCATAAAATACCTGGCCGGTCAGTGCGCTGTCTGGAATCACAATAGCTGTAAAATCAATCATACGTATCCGGTCGTTATCGTAATCAGCTATGTACAGGTTTCCCTTGTTGTCAAAAGCCAGGTCAGTCGGGGTGTTTAAGCTGGCGTTGATTGCCGGTCCACCATCTCCTGAATATGAATTAGTGCCATATTGGCCAGCAAATCTTTTAATAATACCCGTAGCCATATCCACCTTTCTTACTATGCTTAATTCCTGTGCTGTCAGATAAAGGTTCCCGGTTGTATCTACAGCAATGCCTGTAACAGCACCAATCTCTGCATTTGTAGCCAGGCCGTCATCACCCATGGTACCACCACCAGAATAGCTACCGGCTAATGTTATAATTTTTCCTGTAATAGCATCAATTTTACGAACCAGGAAATTACCGTTTTCACTGAAATAGATATTGTCCTGTTTGTCAACCGTAATCTTTGTTGGATAACTCAGTATAGCATCAACTGCAATGGAATCATTAACGTTGAAACCATTAGCTCCGGTGCCCGCAATAGTAATGATAATGCCGGTTATATTGTCAATCTTTCGAATGCGGTGATTGTATTGATCGGCAATCAATATGTTTCCCTTACTGTCAACAGCAATATCCTGTACTGTATTTAGATCTGCAGAAATAGCGGGGCCATTATCTCCCGAATAATCATTAAATCCTGTACCTGCAATTGTTGAAAGTAAACCCGTAGCGGCAGTTACTTTCCGGATATATAAATTATTATCAACAAAATAAATATTTCCGGCTGAGTCAACAGCTAAACCAGAAGGTATTCCAATTCTTGCAGAAGTTGCAAGTGTACCATTGTCATCATTCGAACCAGACACACCTGTTCCGGCAACAGTGGTAATATTATTTGTGATTGCATCAATTTTGTAAATCTTTGCACCGGCAGCATCTGCGATGTACATGTTGTTCATTGCATCAACAGTAATATTTTCAGGATGACTCAACTGTGCACTGTCCCTGTGACCACCAATACCAGATACACCACCTGAACCGCTTCCTACCCATCTTGTAATTATGCCATTACTTTTATTGATCTTACGAACCGATGAATTAAAATTATCTTCAACATAGATGTTACCGTCTCTGTCAATTGCAATCGATCCCGCCACGGTAAAAGTTGCACTGACCGCCGGTCCGCCATCACCACCAGATTCAGCCAGACCACTTCCTGATATTGTGTTGATGATACCTGTTGCCAAATCAACTTTTCGAAGCCTTTGATAGTCTGTTATATAAAGGTTACCTAATGGATCTGTAGTAATATGACTAGGATTATTAAGTCCGGCAGCGGTTGCCTGATCGCCATCGCCGCTAAACCCTGCAACGCCTGTCCCGGCGAAAGTGGTTATAATACCGGTGTTGACATCGATTTTACGAACAGTTTTGCCGGCAAAAAATGCGCCATCAGTCAATGCATAAAGGTTGCCCGCATAATCGATGGCAATGGATTGAATTACAGAAAAAGTGGCATTTTCTGCTGGTCCGCCATCTCCAGTATTATAATTTCCTGCTGCGTCACCAGCAATGGTGGTAATAACCCCGGTTGCTATCGTTATTTTCCTGATACGGAAACGGTCGCTGACATAAATATTCCCCAGGTAGTCAGTTACCATTGAACTTATATCCGCGAAAGAAGCGTTCAACGCAGGTCCTCCATCACCTGTTAAACCCGACCCTGTGCCAGCAATCCGGATAAGTTGATTTGTATTTGGGTCAATCCTGTATATAGTTCCAGGGCCTGCGATATAAACATTATTATGATAATCGATGGCAATACATTTAGTATTGGTAACATCAGCACTCATCAATGGAATCTGGTCGATATCACTGATCTGGCCCCCGCCTGCTACCGTAGAAATAATACCTGTGTTATACTCTACTTTCCGGATTCTTTCGTTTACAAAAACATATAAATTGCCCGAGCTATCAATGGCCATTGCAGGTACGTTAGTTATGGCTACTGTTGAGGCCAGTCTCCCTTCACCCGTTGTTCCGCCGGCGTAGGTTGAGATTGTCTGAGCCTGTAATATTTCGCTGAATAAAATTGAGAAGATTGCAAAGATCAATGCAAATGCAGGACGGAATAAGGACTGCTTTTTCATAGTTCAGGGGATAAGGGATTGACGGTACGGCCTCTTTTAAATGATTTTACTTAAAACCGGTACCTGTTAATCACTATCAACGAAGTTTTAACAATTTGAGTATATGGTCAGCATAAAAAGTTAATAAGTATAAGAAAAATTGCAGCTGTCAGAATTTTTTCCCTTCATCACTACATGAAGACCCTTAGCCCCGGATGCCCTTGTAAAATTGCTTGTTTCGAAAGATGATATATAACGGAGATGTATAATCTATGAAAGCTGTATAAACGAGATTTTTAGCAACAATTCAGTCGCCTTTATGATGGATTAATAAATTGGACAATTATTTGCAGCACGTGTGCAGCGAATACAAGTTCTTTTGTAATTTGAAGCTTCAATTCAATATTGTAAACCCCCCAAATCGCGATCTGATGGCCAGCAATAAAACCAGCTTAAAAAGTGCCCTGAACGGAAATCACGAGAAAAACACATCGCAGTCGGGAACCAATGGAAATACCACGATCCCGGTCAGGAAAAACCCTGCCCGGAAATCAGTAAAACCACCGGTTTCCGCAAAACCATTGGTCACATATAATGATGAATTAGATACCCGTCATTTACTTCATGTGTTAACGGAGGTGAAAAACGGGAATTTTAGTGTCCGTATGCCCATTGATCATTCAGGTCTGAGTGGAAAAATAAGTGACACGCTGAATGAAATTATCCAGCTTAATGAGATAATGATGCTGGAGTTTACAAAAGCCGGTAATACTATCGGAAAACAAGGTAAGCTCACGCAACGTATTGAAGTGCCCAGCGCAAAAGGTGCCTGGAGCCTTGGCGTTGAATCTCTCAATATTCTCATTTCCGATCTTGTACATCCCACTATAGAAATCGCACACGTTATCAGTTCTGTGGCAAAGGGGAACCTTTCGCAGGAAATGCCCCTCGAGATAAGTGGTCATGCCCTGCAGGGAGAATTTGCGCGGATAGCAAAAGAAGTAAATGACATGGTGAAACAGCTTAACCTGTTCTCCATGGAAGTAACCCGTGTTGCCCGTGAGGTTGGTTCTGAAGGTAAACTGGGAGGACAGGCTAAAGTAAAAGGTGTTGGTGGAGTATGGAAAGATCTTACCGATTCGGTTAACCAGATGGGTAGTAACCTGACGGCACAGGTTAGAAATATTGCAGAAGTTACCACTGCCGTGGCCAAGGGTGATTTGTCGAAAAAAATTACCGTGGATGTAAAAGGTGAAATTCTTGAGCTGAAAAACACTATTAATACCATGGTGGATCAGCTGAACTCATTTTCGTCCGAAGTTACGCGTGTGGCACTCGAAGTGGGAACAGAAGGAAAATTGGGAGGACAGGCACAGGTAAAAGGTGTGGCAGGTACCTGGAAAGATTTAACGGATTCTGTAAACCAGATGGCATCGAATCTTACCGGCCAGGTAAGAAATATTGCAGAAGTAACAACAGCCTTTGCGAAAGGTGATCTGTCGCGCCAGATCACGGTAGACGTTAAGGGTGAGATATTGGAATTAAAAAACACCATCAATACGATGGTGGATCAGCTTAACTCGTTTTCCGGTGAGGTAACACGTGTTGCCCGTGAGGTTGGTTCTGAAGGAAAACTTGGTGGACAGGCAAAAGTAAAAGGCGTGGGTGGTGTTTGGAAGGATCTTACGGATTCTGTAAACCAGATGGCATCTAACCTTACAGGGCAGGTACGAAATATCGCGGAGGTAACTACTGCCGTTGCAAAAGGTGACTTGTCAAGAAAAATTACGGTTGACGTTAAGGGTGAGATCCTTGAATTAAAAAACACCATCAATACGATGGTGGATCAGTTAAATTCATTCTCTTCAGAGGTTACCCGTGTGGCGCTGGAAGTGGGTACTGAAGGTAAACTGGGAGGTCAGGCACAGGTAAAAGGTGTGGCCGGAACCTGGAAAGATCTTACAGATTCCGTAAATGGTATGGCAAGTAGTTTGACGGGCCAGGTGCGTAACATTGCGGAGGTAACAACAGCCGTTGCAAAAGGTGACTTATCAAGAAAAATTACGGTTGACGTTAAGGGTGAGATCCTTGAATTAAAAAACACCATCAATACGATGGTGGATCAGTTGAACTCCTTTGGATCGGAAGTAACACGTGTGGCCCGGGAGGTTGGATCTGAAGGAAAACTGGGTGGTCAGGCAGCAGTGCCAGGAGTTGGAGGTACCTGGAAAGATTTGACTGACTCAGTAAACATCATGGCTGGTAACCTTACTTCACAGGTGCGAAATATTGCGGAGGTTACAACAGCAGTTGCAACAGGTGATTTATCAAGAAAAATCGATGTAAACGTAAAAGGAGAAATCCTTGAATTAAAAAATACCATCAATACAATGGTGGATCAGCTCCGGGGTTTTGCTTCCGAGGTTACCCGTGTTGCGCGGGAGGTTGGATCTGAAGGTAAGCTCGGTGGACAGGCTACAGTTAAAGGAGTTGGTGGGGTTTGGAAGGATCTTACCGATTCTGTGAACGGGATGGCTTCAAACCTTACCGGCCAGGTCCGGAATATTGCTGAAGTAACCACCGCGGTGGCAAAAGGTGACTTATCCAGAAAAATTACGGTTGATGTTAAGGGTGAGATCCTTGAATTGAAAAACACCATCAATACGATGGTTGATCAGCTGAATTCATTTGGTTCGGAAGTAACGAGGGTTGCACGTGAAGTTGGATCAGAAGGAAAGCTGGGCGGCCAGGCTGATGTACCAGGTGTAGCAGGTACCTGGAAAGATCTGACTGATAGTGTAAATAAAATGGCATCAAACCTTACCTCCCAGGTAAGAAATATTGCAGAGGTTACTACCGCGGTGGCGAATGGTGACCTTTCCAGAAAGATCGGTGTGGATGTAAAAGGTGAAATCCTGGAGTTGAAAAATACCATCAATACCATGGTGGATCAGTTGCGGGGTTTTGCTTCGGAAGTAACACGGGTGGCACGCGAGGTTGGTACAGAAGGTAAACTTGGAGGACAGGCCAACGTACCAGGGGTTGCGGGTACCTGGAAAGATTTAACTGACTCCGTTAACCAGATGGCAGGTAACCTTACAGCGCAGGTAAGAAATATCGCGGAGGTTGCAATTGCGGTTGCCAACGGTGACATGTCAAAGAAAATTACGGTGGATGTACGCGGAGAAATTCTCCAGTTGAAGGAAACGCTGAACACGATGGTGGATCAGCTTCGTGCCTTCGCTTCAGAGGTAACGCGGGTGGCCCGCGAGGTAGGTACTGATGGTAAACTGGGTGGACAAGCCTTCGTACCGGGCGTGGCAGGTACCTGGAAGGATCTGACCGATTCCGTGAACCAGATGACTGGTAACCTTACTGCCCAGGTGCGTAACATCGCTGAAGTAACAAAAGCGGTGGCATCCGGTGACCTTTCCAAAACAGTGGCTATCGATGTAAAAGGTGAGATCCTTGATTTGAAAAATACCATCAATACAATGGTGGAACAGCTCAACTCATTTGCGTTCGAGGTAACCCGTGTGGCAAGGGAAGTTGGTACTGAAGGAAAACTAGGCGGGCAGGCGGAAGTTCGTGGTGTGGGTGGTACATGGAAGGATCTTACTGACAGCGTAAACATGATGGCCTCAAACCTTACCAACCAGGTAAGGGGTATTGCTAAAGTGGTAACAGCGGTGGCAACCGGTAACCTGAAACAAAAACTCGCGATTGTTTCCCGTGGTGAGGTTGCTGAACTGATTGATACGATCAATGAAATGATTGATACACTTGCACTTTTTGCGGACCAGGTAACAACCGTTGCCCGCGAAGTGGGTGTTGATGGAAGATTGGGCGGACAAGCTTCCGTTCCAGGTGCTTCCGGTATCTGGAAAAATCTTACTGAAAATGTGAACCAGCTGGCTCAGAACCTGACTACCCAGGTACGTTCAATTTCAGAGGTTGCATCCGCGGTAACCAAAGGTGATCTTACACGAACCATTCGTGTTGAAGCTAAAGGTGAGGTAGAAGCATTGAAAGATACTATCAACCAGATGATTGCAAACCTGAAGGAAACCACACTCCGTAACCAGGAACAGGATTGGCTTAAATCAAATCTGGCAAAGTTCACCCAGATGTTACAGGGTCAGAAAGATCTTAAAACGGTTACCCAGCGGATCTTATCGGAGCTTGCCCAGGTTGTTAAGGCACACTATGGGGCCTTCTATATATTAAATCAGAACGAAGAAACACAGGTTGTAAAGCTGAGTCTCTTTTCCGCCTATGGATATAAATCAGAAAAACATATCCCGGGTGAATTTGCCATCGGCGAAGGTCTTGTTGGACAGGTGGCACTTGAAAAAGAAAGAATCATTTTATCAAACGTACCTGGCAATTATATTAAGATAAGCTCCAGTCTGGGCCGCGCCAAACCGACTAACCTGATCATCCTCCCGGTTTTGTTTGAAAACAAGGTGAAGGCGGTAATTGAACTGGCTTCTCTTGATACCTTCAGTGAAACACATATTGATTTCCTTGAGCAGTTAACCGAGAGTATCGGTATTGTGATCAATACCATTGAAGCCAATTCCCGTACAGAGGAACTGCTTGCGCAATCCCAGTCTCTCGCTGGTGAGTTGAAAATTCAGCAGGAAGAATTGAGCCGTACAAATGATGAACTGCAGGATAAAGCGCTTTTGCTTGTTAAACAGAAAAATGAAGTAGAGGATAAAAACCGTGAGGTTGAGGAAGCCCGTAAATCATTGGAAGAAAAAGCAGAACAGCTGACTCTAACGTCTAAGTATAAGTCAGAATTCCTGGCAAATATGTCGCATGAGTTGAGAACCCCGTTAAACAGTTTGCTGATACTTGCACAGCAACTGTATGAAAACGCGGAAGGAAATCTGAATGATAAACAAATCCGTTATGCAAAAACGATCCACTCTTGTGGTGATGACCTTATCCAGCTGATCAATGATATCCTCGATCTTTCAAAAATTGAATCAGGATTTATCACGGCAAATATTTCATCAGTCCGCTTCGCAGAAATCACCGCCTTTGCTGAAACTACATTTAAACCTATATCTGAAGCCAGGCACCTGCGGTTCAACATTGAAACCGATACTACCTTGCCGGCCTCCATTGAAACAGATATACAGCGTCTGAACCAGATCCTGAAAAACCTGTTATCGAACTCATTTAAGTTCACAGAAAAAGGTGTGGTTAAGCTGAAGATCTATGATGCGAGAAGAAACTGGAAAACAGGCAACCCGAACCTTGACAATGCGCAACGAGTGGTTGCCTTTGCCATCAGTGATACAGGTATCGGCATTCCGCAGGAAAAACAGAATATCATTTTTGAAGCCTTCCAACAAGCTGAAGGTTCTACCAGCCGGAAATACGGGGGCACAGGCCTTGGACTCTCCATCAGCCGTGGTCTTGCCGAACTGCTCGGGGGAACCATTGAACTGGAATCTAACCCGGCACAGGGAAGTACATTTACATTGTTCCTTCCATTAGTCAATGGCATCACCTCAACTTCAATCAAATCCAATACTGACAACCTTAAAGCTTACAAGCATTATCAGCTTGCACCACCGGTTTCAGAGATCGATACCCTGCTTAATTCGATCCGTGTCACAAACGAAGACGGCGAAACCAAAAGTCTCAGTATTGTGAACGAAATGATCAATGAGACCCTTGATGACAGGACGAATATAATAAGCACGGATAGAGTGTTATTGATTGTGGAAGACGATCTACGTTTTGGTAAGATACTTATCGAAAAAGCAAATGAAAATAATCTAAAGGCAATAGTTGCCGTTAGTTATATTGAGGTATTTGATTTCATCAACCGGTTCAAACCAGTTGCTATCACGCTCGATGTAAAACTTCCGGATACCAGTGGCTGGAAAGTATTGGATCTTTTAAGGAACGACCTCAACTATCGTCATATTCCTATACACCTTATCTCGGGTGAGGAGAACAGGAGCCTGGCCTTAAAACGGGGCGCAAGGAGCTTCCTGCTGAAGCCCCTCGACAATGAATCACTGAATGAACTATTCAGCGATATTATTTCATTCAGCAATAAACAGGTGAAACGAGTCCTGGTGATCGAGGATAATGAACTGGAATCTTCCCAGATCGCCAAAATGCTGGAGAGTGAAATTGTAAAAGTAGACATCGCTTCATCCGCTAAAAAGGCAATAAAACAAATCGGGAAAGAAGATTATGACACCATTATCCTGGACTATTCATTGCCGGATATGGCTGGGAATGAAATGGTAAACAAGGTATCTGAAATCAAGGGCCGTTTAACCCCTATCATCATTTACTCGGCAAAGGATTTCAATAAAGTTGAGTTGAACGTATTGAACCGTACTTCAAACGCGATACTTGCCAAAGGTGTTAACTCTCTGGAACAATTATTGGAAGAAGTTGTACTACATCTTCATATTAATTATAACGACCTGCCATCTGATAAGAGAAGGCTTATCGAAAACAGGCGGATGAAGGAAGATATCCTGACCGGGAAAAACATATTGGTCGTGGATGATGATGTGAGAAATCTTTTTGCTTTGACCACTGTTTTTGAGCGTTATAATATTAATGTTATAACCGCTGAAAGTGGTAAGGAAGCAATCCAGATAATAAATGATGACAAAATAAAAACCGATATGGTACTCATGGATATTATGATGCCTGAAATGGATGGTTATGAAACAACACAAAAAATCAGGAGAGAGCACAAAAACAGCACTTTGCCTATTATAGCCGTGACGGCGAAAGCTATGAAGGGTGACAGGCAAAAATGTATCGAGGCAGGTGCTTCGGATTATATAACAAAGCCGCTTAAAATTGATCAGTTACTATCTCTCATGCGTGTCTGGTTCTATAAATAACGAAATCAAATAAATGAGTCAGAAAATACTGTTAGTAGATGATAGGGAAGATAACCTGTTTTCAATGGAAACCATATTGGAAACAGAAGGTTATCTGTTTGAGAAGGCGACTTCCGGCCGACAGGCATTAAAAATCCTGTTGAAGGAATTTGATTTTGCCCTGATTTTGATGGATGTGAACATGCCAAACCTTAACGGGTTTGAAACAGCCTCACTAATTTATGAAAGAGAAAAGCTAAGGCATATCCCGATTATTTTTATTACCGCAAACACATACGGGGAAGAAAACGTTTTCAAAGGCTATCGTATGGGTGCCGTTGACTACATATACAAACCGGTTAATCCTGATCTGCTGAGAGCCAAGGTTACCGTTTTTGTTGACTTGTACAAACAAAAACACCAGCTTATCATGCAGGAGCAAAAGCTGGTGGAGATCAACCGCAATCTGCAGTTTGAGATCAATGAGCGCAAAGCATCAGAAGAAAAGATCATTGAACTTAATACCGAGTTGCTGAACAATGTTGACCGCCTGGAAAAGGCAAATAAGGAACTCGACCGTTTTGCTTTCATGGCTTCACACGATTTACAGGAACCATTGAGAAAGATACTCATGTTCACAAGCAGGATCTATGCTAAAAATGCGAACGTACTTGAGGCTGAAGTGATAATGGATCTTAAGCGGATTCAAAAAGCTACTTCCAGGATGCAGGACCTTATCCAGGATATACTGATGTTTTCAAAAGTATCTGTGCAGAACGATTCTTTTGTTAAATCAGACATGAGAGTGCTTATTGAAGAAGTGCTCGATGACCTCAATGAATCAGTTGTTGCAAAAAAAGCAAGTATTGAACTGGGACAGATCCCGGCACTCCAGGTGAACCCGGTATTGATGAGACCTTTGTTTTTTAATCTAATCTCCAACGCACTCAAATATTCTAAAGAAAATGTGCCGCCGGTAATAAAAATCTATCCGGATCCCGGCAACAATGTAAATGGAAGCAATTTAGGGAATGATAGAACTTATGGTGTCTCATCCAAAGAGTATTGCCGGATTTATGTTAAAGACAATGGTATAGGTTTTGACCAACGTTATTCAGAACAAATCTTCGAAATGTTCAAAAGACTGCATAGCCAGGATGAATATGAAGGTACCGGGATTGGCCTTGCACTTTGTAAGCAAATCGTTGAAAAACACAATGGTTTTATCAATGTGTTAAGCAAGATTAATGAAGGCAGCACATTTATTGTTTCATTGCCCATTGCGCACAGCAATGAACCTGTTTTGACCTGATACGATGATGACCAGTCTTTTACAACTGCGCGATTCATCATACTTTTAAGCTAAACAAATGCCTTCAGTGCAATAAACTCAGACGTGTATTTTTTCAACTGTACCGGTAAAATTTCCAAGCCATTGTTCCAAATCGAGGCTTTCGATCGTTCCGGATGAAATCTCATTGACATCCTCAGTTACAAAAATATAATTGGAATCCTGCAGTGTATCGGAAAGCAGTTGCTCTGAGGGATCGTGCAGCACAATGGATTTAAAGTTGATTTGATCCGCCGAAGCGCGGTTTTTCAGCATTTGTATATTACTTTCAACTACTTTTTCATTGCCTGATGCTGAATCAGCGTCGTCTGATAAATCTTCGGCAGCATCGATATCACTTGGAAAAATATATCCTTCCGGGTCAGCATCTTTTGAGAGAAGGAAAACAGCCAGCAAAATGCCCTTTTCTTTTTTAGCCCAATCAAACGAGCGATCTATAACTGCAAAAGGAAATCTGATTCCGTTAAACAATACAGCTGCTTTTTTCATGACTATTGTTTTCATGAAGTTCGTCAAGTTCCGGCAGGATTTGTAACCCTAACAATAAGATAATATCATCCAAAAACTGAAGTTTAAATCCTGAAAATCTGTTCCCGGATTAAAATGAAGTCGCATCATGAACATGTTAAAACGAAATGCTTTGCATTAAAAAAAATGTCATTACATTTACTGGCATTCAACAATCCTCCCAAAACCGCTGCTGCTGATTCCCGTTCAAAGTAAAGTTGATAATCCCCTCTAACCTCCTAAACCTGTCCTAATGAGCCCTGAGAAGGCCCCCATGCTGTCATTATTGGGAAAACTATTTGTCTGTATCTTCATATTGTTGGGTGCAAACTCCGATGGCTATGCGCAGATGCGTGAAATTTTTTCCAATCCCCTGGCGGAAGTTGGCCCGGTCAAAAAGCTGGATTTTTATACTCCGAAAGAAGGTTTTGTGGCTTTTACCGACGGGATTGGCTTCACAACCGATACTGCCCATAGCTTCAGGCATTTTACTTATATCACTGCCGCGAATGTTGATTTTGTTTACTGGGGCGTTAATTCAAGTTCGAAATTTTCCATTAATGGTGTAAAAGCATTTGATATAAACAATGTCCTGGTTTATGGTGGTTACCCTAACGCTCCTGCAATCCTGAGATCTAATGATGGTGGAAAAAACTTTACAATTGTCCTGGCAACTGTTGACTGGACCGGGATTTCTGGCAAGGGAGGAGTAACGGATATCATTAACCTAAAAGATCGAAATATCACGCTCGCGGTGGATGTAGATCATATTTACAGGTCAACTACAAAAGGACTTACCTGGGATACCATACAAGTGATTGCGGACGCACATTTTACCAATATTGATGGCTATGATAACGGACATGTGTATGCGTGGAGCACGACACATCCTCAGCAGGTAATCTACAGGTCAGGAACCGATGGATCAACGTTTCTACCAATCAATGTCAGAGGTGGGACCCTGCGTGCAGCTTCTTTTATTAATGCAAACGAAGGTTATATATGTGTTAACGGTGTTTCCGGGCCTGAGGTCTATTACACCCGTGATGCCGGTGAATACTGGATGCATACTTTGGTTCCGGGTCAGACTGCCATTCCATTTAATGAATTAAAATTTGTAGATGCAGCTACGGGTTATGGTATTGCGAACCGAAATGATACCTATCAAACCATTGATTCCGGGCACACCTGGCAAAAGATACCCAGGAAAAGCTTTTTTGGTGCACCTCCGCAGGATGTTTATCTATCTACCATTTCAACTTTTGATGGAAACCAGTTATGGACCGGCGGTGAGAACTCGTTGATAGAATTGAACACCGGGATGTCAATTGCTCCGCCACCGCCACCGCCTGCAGACCCAATTTCGGTATTCAGTATTGATACAACCGGTTTCAATGCTGGTCACCCAGTGAAACTAATAAGTCTATCTGAACCTGATCTCATCTTACAATGGTTTGTAAATAATCAACTGATAAGTACTGCAGGCCTTACAACATTTGCACCGGCAGTTGGTAAAACTATTGACACGATTAAACTGGTCGTGTTCCGTGGTTTGCTTTCCGATACCAGTGTTCAATATCAACATTACCCGGTTATTAATCCCCCTGTAGAACCGCCGCCAGTCGATCCACCACCGGTTGATCCTCCGCCCGCATTTCCAACAATTAATTCAGCGAATCCATTAAGATTACCTGCAGGCGGAACCATTGATATTAGCGGATCAAATTTCAAAAACGTGATTTCTGTTTCGTTTGGCGGAGTACCGGCGGCATCTTTCGTTATAAAATCCGAATCACTTATCAGTGCAGTTGTCGGGCAAGGTGCTACAGGAACTATCGAAATTAAAACAACCGTTGGCACATCAACACTGAACGGTTTTTTGTTTATTTCAAAACCCGTCCTGATCAGCTATACACCCGGGAATGCTGCAATAGAGGAAATTGTAATAATCAAGGGAAATAATCTGTCTGCAACCACACAGGTTTTCTTCGGCACCGTCCCTGCTGCAAGGTTTGCAATAATTTCTGATAATGAAATTCATGCTGTGATGGGGAACGGCAACTCCGGTCATTTAAAAGTTATTACAATTGCAGGGGCGGATTCACTCGCTGGTTTCCGGTTTACCCCGGTACCTGATATTTTTTCGGTTACACCTGACCGTGGCATTGCGGGAACCCAGGTGACTATCAGGGGAGAACATTTTACAGGAGCAACCGGGGTTTCTGTCGGATCAATCCCTGTTGCATCTTTTAGCGTCCTTTCCGATTCAGTTATTATTGCCGTCATAGCCCCAGGCACCGACTCTTATATAAGAGTCTCCAATAACTATGGCACTTCCGGCCCAGGACCTTATTATCGTTATTCAACTGTACCTGTGATTCATTCATTTACACCAATACTAGGTGGTGAGCGCACACGGATGAAGATATATATCGATCGTATTTACGATATCGATAGCGTTAAGATCGGCGGCGTCCCGGTTCGGGAATGGATCCCTACATATTCCGGATACCTCGATGTTATTATTGGCAAAGGGGCAACAGGGAAAATCAGTTTGCAAACTGCGGATACCACGATATTCAGTTCAGATAGTTTTGAATATGTTCAAAAGCCAACATTAAAATCGTTTACACCGGCTACCGGAAAAGCCGGCACAGTCGTTACCATTACCGGAGTTAATATTCATCGTAGCTCGAAAATATATTTTGGCGATGCAATGGCTTCTCGGGTCACCGTATTATCAGATTCAGTATTAACAGCCGTGGTTGGCAGTGGGGCATCAGGCGAAGTAAAATTAGAAACTGCAGGAGGAAGGATGTCATTGCCGGGCTTCATATTTATCCCGTCTTCAATCCCGGTATTAAAGTCTTTCTTCCCTGTTTCAGGCAAAGCAGGCACCATGATCGAAATCGCGGGCGAAAATTTCAATACGGATCCGGAGCTGAATTTTGTTGGCTTTGGTGCTGCATTTGGCAAGGTTATCAGCGCCTCTCCATCCCTGCTAAAAGTGGAGGTTCCTCATGGTGCTTCAGCAGAATTTCTGACCGTTTCCTGCAATGGATTCACTGCTACTTCAAACAACTTTTTCACCTTGCAGGGATCTGTCGGCCGCCAGTTGAGCGACACTACCTATAAGGCAGTAAATACAGTTATAAAAGCAATGCTTTTTCCCGGAACAAATATGGAAGCTGATGATCTGGATGGCGATGGGAAACCGGATCTCATTGTAACTACTGAACTTGACAAATTGAAGGTGTATAGAAATACAAGTTCCCAGGATTCGGTTTCATTTGAAGAAGTTCTAACCATCGAAAATGTAAGCCTTTTTCAAAACATTTTGGTTGCTGATGTTGACGGTGATGGCCGGCCAGAGCTTGTTGCAGGGGAAACATCTATTATTAAAATATTCAAAAACACCAGCATCACCGGAAAAATCAGTTTTGATGCGCCAGCTGAACGAATCGGCGGCACTTATTCTTTTTTCAGTCTTGCAGATATTAATGGGGACGGTAAACCGGAGATTCTTAGTCTCAGCGACCAGGGGGAAGTTATTATATTCCGAAATACCTCATCCGGAAGTACCATAAGCTTCGGAAGCCGTTACATTTTTCCAAAGGGCAAAACCACCTCTCAGTTTGAAGTCGGAGACCTGGATGGCGATGGTAAGCCTGAGGTAATATCTGCAATATCCAGATCGGATCAACCAGTCAAGTCGATGCTGATTTTCCAAAACACATCCACCACCGATACCATAAGTTTTGGTTCGCCATTAAATTTTAATGGTGGAGATAGTCCCCAGAAATTTATACTAGGAGACATCAACAGGGATAATAAAACCGATCTGATCATCAACTACAACCGGGGTATCCAGTATGTGGAGAACACCAGTGGAAACGGAATTCTTTCTTTCGCCCTGGTAACCAACATCATGACAACCACCTGGACCACCACTAATGATATCGGTGATCTTAACGGAGACGGACTTGTTGATCTTGTTTGTGAGGATTCCCGCGATTCAATACTTCATATTTATGTACAGAAGCAAACTAATAACGTTGTTTCCTTTGTGGAAATAGCCCAAACCAAAACCAACGAAGAATTAAATGATATCAGTATCAGGGATCTTAACAAGAACGGCTCGCCTGAAATTCTTTTTATTGGCAGTGATAACTATCTACATATTTTCAGTGCAGATACAATTTTGACAAAGGCCGACACCTGCTCCTTTGAGGCAAACACCAGCATAGGCCGTGACAGCCTTTGTACAGGCAACCAACTTTTATTCACCGCATCTGGTTCAGGATTTTTTTCCAATGCATCCTATCAATGGTTTGTGAATGGTAATCCGCAGTCCTACACAGGTGCCAGGTTTAAAGATCCAATGCTGAATGCAGGCGATAAAATAAGCGTGGTGATGAAAGTAAATACTGTTTGTGGCTTAAAGGCTGATACAAGTAATGTGATTACGATTACATCTGTGTGGTTCGCTCATCATGAAGTTTCTATCACTGCTGCCTTAATAAATCAATGTGATCCTTTTGCAAAAACATTTACTGTTGGTCAGATAACTTTTGTAAATCCCGGGTCAAATAACAATGGCCAGGTAATTGACCCCGCGTCAGGTATTTATCTTTGGAAAGTGAATGGTCAACCTGCAGGATCAAACACTGGTGTCCTCACATTAACAAATCTGAAAGCCGGAGATATTGTATGGTTAGAATATTTGTTGCCTACCCCTTGTGGAACGGACACTATCATCAGTAATAAAAGTACTGTGAGCATATACGACAGGGTTAAACCAACTGCAAAGATCACAGGTGATACACAGGTTAAACAAGGAGAGACATCAGCAATGAAAGTCGAAACAACCAATCCGCCCGGAACAATAACTTATCAGTGGCAGGATAGTACCAGCGTACATTCGTGGGGATCGATTACCGGTGCAACTTTGCAATTACTCATGTATAAGCCTTCAACCAGCGGTGATAAACTGCGGAACATTATTATCAGCAAAGACAGTTGCAATTTTATTGATACGATAGTTACCAACCCTGTAATATTTGTAATTAGTGATAGTCCATTGCCTTTGGCTAATATGCCGATCAGGGCTTTTCCGAATCCCGTTGGCAGTACGTTGTCACTTGACAATATTAACCCCGCTGATAACTGGCAATCACTCGAACTGCTCGGTGCGGATGGTCATAAATTTATCATTATGAAAGATATTCAGAACAGGACAAGTATCAACTTAAGTGTGGTGCATATTCCAAGGGGCCTTTATTTTGTTGTATTCAAAAGAGCAACCGGTGAAAGTGCTTTTTTAAGAATATTAAAACAATAGTTTCATACCATTCAAAAGCATTCTGCAGGGATAAGCTGGAAACAGTTTTCAATATAAAGTGATTATTTTGGTTCCATAAACACTGATTATTGCCAGGCATGACGGGTTGATCAATGTTTACAATCACATTTCATTAAGCCAGCTGCGCGTGAGCAGAGAGTTGTTTTTTTAAGAGATGCTGAACTTCGTTTCTTTCAAGCCTTTGCTTTGAAGGTAGTCAACCAGTTCTTTCGCATCTTCTCCTCCTCGATTTGCATGATGCAAAAGCGAAAAACCATGAGGGCCTTTTGCATTGATGCATTGAGGATAGGTTTCAAGCCATGCCTTAACAAGCTGTGTTTTCCCGAGCATAGTTAGTACAAAAAGATTTGTTCTGGCACCGGTTTCAATTAAAAAATTGGCTACATCTTTTGTACCCACATGGCCGGCGCCTTCAAGCGCAGTTTCAAAATCGCCCCCACCCCAGTCCCAGGTTGCATACAATAAGGATGGAAACTCTGCCAGTAAAGACTTTACCTTGCCGAGATCATTATGACCTGCACCAACAAAAGCTTTCACTTTTTCAGCGGGCAATGGGTCCGGCTTCGGGTTTGTTTGGGAGAATAACGAGGATTGAATAAACAGGGTTGTACTTGCTGCCATGGAAAACTGACTTAAGAAAACTTTACGGTTCATAAACGCTGATTTCTCATAAGTTAAGCATTCTGTTGATCGACCTGCTTACCACCTGTCAAATTCGAACACCCGAAATTACGAATACTGTTGGCTAATTATCTTGTGTATCGGATTATCCTGTGTATCAACCTGCATTTTGCATAATAGATCTTTAGTAATTTATAGATCTTTAACTATTTGTCTATTATTTCATAAGTGCCTTTTGGAAATCCAGGGTCCTGTGTTCATGCTCTTCAATTTATTGTAGAAAAGGATATCTTATGAGCAATATATCTTCTCATGGCATTTGCCCCAGTCCCTCCCATCTTACCGTCCACTTACCATTTTTAGGAATACCCGGATTGTCAGTCTTACATCCATCATAACCTGCACACATCATGGCAATAGCTGCCAGTAATCCACCATTACCCGGCAAATAAATGGTCAGTCTTTTGTCCTGGTAGTTATGTCCATTGTTAAGATAGGTATTTGTCGATATGGGCATCAGCAATGCTTCAATTGCCTGTTCGGGTAAACCAAGCCTGGTTGCTGTCATGGCTGCCATCGGAAAATCCCAGCCCCAGGTATGATCCCAGTTCCAGTTTTTCCAGATCCAGTTAAATGTCGATTGCATGATTGCGGTATCGACAAGACTGGTTTGAGGCAACATTCCCAACGCTCCCAGCACTGATGGATGATCGGTGCGATAGGCTGGATTTGTATATGAATCAACAGCATTTTCGGTAAAGAGATATTTGTTTTCTTTAACAGTAAGCGGCGAAAGATCTTTTAGTACATCATCCCATTTTTTTACTGGAGGCAGTCCTGCCCGTATCCGCCAGGCACGGGCAATTTTCAACGCCCAATGCCAATACACAAGTTCATAAGCAGGATTGAATGTTGTTAAAGGATTAAATGTTTCCTGCGCGGGAATAAGGCCTGGACCGAGAATATATCTTTTTTGGATTGAATCATAAAAAGCATAAGAAACCATAAAGTCTGCAGTGGCAAATACCAGGTCCTTATATTTATCAATAGTAGGCTTGTTACTATCATTCCGGTAAATTAGTTCGGCAAAATAAATAAGATGAGGCTGTTGCCAGATAAGAAACGCTCCAACAGAAGACGGGCTTTCATTGCCATCATTATCTGTCATCTTTTGCCATCTGATTCCCTGATACCCCTGGCGTTTTGCAATGGCTCTACCCTTGGCAGCTGATTTTTTGTACCACGATAAGGAGTTTTCCAACAAAGGGTTTCTGCCCCACAAAGAAAAATGGATGCCATGCCACCAATGCATTTCCATATGAGGCCTGCCATACCAACTGTTATAAGTCAGCCCTGTTTCCTGCGGCGGAAAATTGCCCGCACATTGAATTTTTGTTAAATACTGCGAAAGAACAATTCTTCTTTCCAACTCAATTGCTCTCTTGTCGAGGCTACCGCTAAAGTCAACTGCCGCACCGCTTGTCCAGAATTTATTCCATTCCTGCCTGTTGTTGTCACGGGTTTCGGAAAAAGACTGAGCTATATTATTTTGCTGACGATCAAAACGAAAACTGAATTCAAATGTACCAGGCCCATCATAGCTATCTTGCGAACCGTTATAACTATCTTCCGGAATTGAATTTGTTTGTGATGAGTATAAAGGAGGTTGGAATAAAATTGATTGGAATAAAGTTGAAGCCGGTTGAGAAGCAGATAACTTATTTGAAGATGACGTAACTGAAGATGATGCAGTTGAAGATGATGTAGCTGAAGATGAAGTAGCTGAAGATGAAGTTGAGGCAACGGCGTATGGTGAGATGAGAAAATAATTGCTGTCTTTTGCTGTGACCTCAGCTTTTCCACGCCACTGCAAATTAACAAACCAGGAAACATTGTCAATTTCATGTCGAAGAGAAGTGGCATTCACTGACCTGGAATAAATAACAGATCTGTGTTTGCTGTTTGATTCCAACCTGCTCCCCACGTCTTTCCATTCACCAGTTGGATAGGGGAACCTTACCCGTATTTGTAGCCGGCCTTCATTCAATAATTCTGAAGATACTTTTACACCAACACCATCCTGTTGCTGATGACCATAAGTGATAACGTCAACCGGAACATCTTCTATGGTGAATTTTGAATGAATTTCACCAGTCCACATATTTAAAGTCTGCTCAATATTACGGATATCCTCTATGCCTGCAAGAGAACCGTTCTTTTTTAACAGTTCAAAACCAATATTTCCAATCTGCAAACGATGCGGATTTTGCCTGAACCATTCCACTGCATTTTTATTTCTTACAGGCCCATTGGTTTGTACAGAATAACTTATTGACCTGCCATTCAGATCATAATTTCGAAGCGTTTCTTCAAAACGATATCCTTCGGTATTGGGAAAACTGTGCCAACCCCATTCGCTCTGGGTACCAAGAGGTACTCCATTTTCATATACGTCGGGAAACGACTGTAAACCTGTTATATCGACCGTGAAGGCAAACTGACCGTTTCCAACAGAAAGCGATGACAAGGTATCTGCCGATCTGTTGACTATTGTATGTCTTTCAACAAGCGCTTTGCGGTCTATTCGTTGTTGCGCATTAATAATACCACATATCAGAAAGAAAATTAATGAGAGCCCGATAACTTTTTTCATTTGCAAGATAATTCCCATTTGAATTTATATCACCCAGTTTAGTTTACCCTTTTTACAGGCAAATACAGTTCAATTTACTCATACAAAATCAGTTCATAGTAATCAATTAATACAGTTCATAGTAACCCCTAACTAACAGTTTGCAGGGTCTGATATTATGGCATCAAATATCAATGAACTTCTTTAGCTTAGCATAATTAGTGAATTTTAAAACTTACAACGATGCCATCATTAAATCTTTCACCAGAACAGGTAAAAGCCTTCCATAAAGACGGCTATATCATTGTAAAGAATTTTTGCAGCAAAAAGGAAATAGACAAATTATACGGCACAGCGATCGAAGACAATGCGATGCGAAATAATGCCCTGGATCTGAATGACCAATCAGGAAAAAAAACCAGGCTCTCTTTATGGTTCACGCCGGGAAATGATGTGTTTGGCTACTTAACACGTAGCGAAAAAGTAGTTAATTCGGTTGCACAGCTACTTGATAGCGATGCACCTGTTTGTCACTTCCATTCAAAATTAATGCAGAAGGAACCAAGAGTTGGAGGTGCCTGGGAATGGCACCAGGACTATGGTTACTGGTATAAAAATCAGTTCATGTTCCCTGATCAGCTTGTAAGTGTAATGGTTGCTTTAACTCATGCTAATAAGGAAAATGGTTGTTTGCAGGTGATCAAAGGATCACACAAATTAGGAAGGGTAAACCACGGTTTCGCTGGTGAACAGGTTGGAGCCGATATGGTGATGGTGAACAACGCACTCCAGACAATGGACCTGGTTTACTCCGAACTTGAAGCAGGAGACGCTTTGTTTTTTCATAGTAATTTACTGCATCGTTCAGAAGCAAACCTATCTGAATTTCCACGCTGGTCAATTATTTCCTGCTATTCGTCCCAATCAAACCTTGCCTATAACGAAACATCAACATCGTGGAAAATTCCGGTTTCAATCGTGCCTGATAATGCTATACTCGAATGGGAAGCACAATCACTTTCAAATGCAGATTTTCTGAAAAAAGAAAATGACCCGGCGCTAAAAGAAACGGGATGGGAAACAAAGTTATGAGTGATGAGTTATGAGTGATGAGTGAAGTTATTGATTGACAAGAAAGTTTATTTTTTTATAGTCCTTTTTGTGAGATCAATATTTTGTTGCCTGAGCTCACCAAGCACCAGTTGAGCTATCAAACGTGCGCCGAGTTCGTTAAAATGTGTGTTATCAACTTTACCTTCAGGATAGTTGGGATGTTCACCGGGAGCGAGTTGCAGAAACAACAACTTCGAAATCTCCGGTCCGAATTGTTGCAGCAGATTCATGCTTTTTGAATCCAGGTCGATCAGCGGCACCTTGTTATCCGACGCGACCTTTCTTACAACATCCGAATAGATCGGATGAGATTCTTTCAGCTTTGCAGTGACAGAATCAAATGTGCGTCTTGCAACGGGGGTCAATAATACAGGTATGCCTTTTTTGCTGCGTGTCTCATCAACATATCTTTTCAGGTTTATTCCAAATTCTTCCGGTGTGGTATAACGGTCCACCTTTTCTTTTACTTCGTCATTGTGTCCAAACTGGATAAATACATAATCGCCCTCTTGAAGACTGTCAAGTACATGCTGCCAACGTTTTTCTGCAATGAAGGATTTGGTACTGCGGCCATTTACTGCCATATTCCTCACTTGTACCGTAGAATCAAAAAAATACGTAAATGGCATCCCCCACCCCGTTTCAGGATATGCTCTAATCTCTTTGTTTGCACAGGTTGAATCTCCAATCAGCCAGACACGAATTTTCTTGGGTTCAACGCTCATCAGTGGTAATGCCAAAAACAGTATATAGAATAGTTTCATATAAATGGATGCTATAAAAAAATAGCTTGCCTGGCAAGTTCAGTAATTTAAAACAATAGTCTGGTTTTAAATAAAACAGCTATCTAAATGTATAGTTATGAGTTGAGTTATGAATTCATAATTAATCATTTCATAACTAATTTCATAACTCATAACTCATAATTCATAATTCTTTTAAACTATTGTGTTCTAAGGCTTTTAACAGGATTTGCAAGCGCTGCTTTTACCGCCTGGAAGCTGATGGTTATGATGGCGATTAATATTGCAGATAAGCCAACAAAAACAAAGGTCAGCCAGCTGATTGAGATACGGTATTCAAAATCCAGCAGCCATTTATTCATAATGTACCAGCTGATCGGAGTTGCAATTGTTATTGCAATAATCACCAGCCGCACAAATTCGTTAGTGAGCATATTAGTGATGCCAAATACGCTTGCGCCAAGTACTTTCCTGATTCCTATTTCTTTTTTACGATTTCCTGCTGTATGCATGGCAAGACCAAAAAGCCCCATACAGGAGATGAAAATAGTTAAGCCGGAAAACAGGGCAGACAATGAACCAGTCTGTTGCTGGTCATTGAATTTTTTACCGAATTCCTGGTCCACAAAACGGTAGGTGAATGGATAAGCAGGATTGTATTTTCTGAAAGTTGCTTCTGCGATTTGCAGATTACGGGACATGTCATTTTTTGAATTGAACCGCATCACCGTATTATAAGTCCAGTAATTAGTACCAATCACCACCATCGGATTGACACGGCTATAAGGAGAACCGATAATAAAATCATCAAATACGCCAACGATAGTATATTTCCTGTTTGCCCATTCAATTGTTTTTCCAACCGGGTTTTTAATACCCATAGTTTTTATCGCTGTTGTATTTAATATCAGAGCAAGACTGTCACCAGGACGATTTTCCTGATCAATGTCACGCCCCTCCAGCAATCTGAGGCCCAAAGTGCTGATGAAATTGCCAGTAGTTCCAAACCTCGAAAAATTCATCCCTTCCAGTTCCGGAACCATACCGGTCCATTTCAAACCCGATGACGTAGATCCATCCACAGTTACACCCAGGCTGGTTTTACACATAGATGTAATTACGCCTTTAGTTAATAATTCCGATTTGATAACCTGGTAATTTTTGTTGATATCCCCTTCGATTGAGACCTCTGCAAGATTATTAACATTATAGCCGGTATTTCGCTGTTGTACAAATTTTATCTGGCTATAGATGATAGTGGTAGAAACGATGAGAATAATAGCAATTGAAAATTGAACAACTACCAGGATCTTTCTTGGTGTAAACCTTCGCTGGATATTTGAAAGCTCTCCCTTTAAAACCTTGATGGGACGGAAGGTGGATAAGAAAAAAGCGGGATAGCTCCCCGCAAGCATCCCGGTTAATATTATAAATGCAAATAGTGAAATCCAGAAAATCGGTTGGCCATAAGCGATAGATAAACTCCTGCCGGATAGTTTATTAAATGCAGGGAGGCATAACTCAACAATAAGAATGGCTAAAACACAGGCAACCATTGAAATCAATATGGATTCAGTAAGAAACTGACGAATCAATGATCCCTTGCCCGCACCAATTACCTTTCTAACCCCCACTTCTTTTGCGCGATTTTGACTTTGGGCAGTGCTGAGATTCATGAAATTAATACAAGCTATACCAAGTATCAGTATCCCGATAACAAGCAGCAGGTAAATTATCTCGATACGTCCACCCGCAACTTTGCCGTTTTCAAATCTTGAGTAGAGATGCCATTTCGTCAAGGGATGCAGGAAGATCTCTGTTTCTGATTCCGGTGCATACCGGAGTAGCGCAGTTTTTATTTTATTGTTGAATGCTTCAATTGAAGTGTTCGGATCCAACTGTACATAAGTATAATAGGAGTTATTATTCCAGCTGTTACCATAGTAGTTTTCTCCTTTTTCCAATGAAACGAGGTATTCAAAATCGAAGCTTGTGTTTGAAGGGAGGTTCCGGAGAATTCCGCTTACTTTATAAGGATCCTTGTTGTCTATCCTGACCATTTTATTCATGGGGTCTTCATCGCCAAAGAGCCGTGTAGCCAGGTTTTCAGTAATTACAATATTATTTACATCATCGAGAGCATGGTTTGGATCACCTTTCAGCAGCGGGAAACTAAACATTTGAAGAAACGGCTTATCAACATCATTTCCTTTGGCCTTTAAATTTTTGTCGCCATAGCTAAAAAGACGATCCATGCTCCAGTAGATGCGGGATGTATTTTTTATTTCGGCAAAATCATTTTTTAATGATTTACCTAGTGGTCCGGCGGTCACATCCCAGGCCTGTACATTGCCTGGCCCCATCGAACGGTTCCAGACCTTGTACAGCGTATTTTTATTTTCATGAAACTGATCAAAACTCTTTTCATTCCAGATCCAGGTCCCAATCAATATAAACCCGGCCATTCCGATGGCAAGCCCTAAAACGTTAATTCCTGAGTAAATTTTATTTTTTACAATCGTGCGCCAGGCAATGGTAAGGTAGTTAAATAGCATGCAGTAGCTTTTACTTTAAACATCAATGGCCAGGCCAGATTGATAACTAATTGAAAATCAATATAAACTGGAAGAGATCTTTTCTTGTACTGTCCGTAAGCGAACAGAGATTGTTCAAATTTGAAAACCAATAATAATGTACTTTTTGAACCATAAACTAATCATCCGGCTGCGCCATGAGATTTGTTACTTTTAATTGACGGTAATGATTTTAATAAATGGTTTATGAGCAAGTGTTTGCGGGTTCTGTTGGCCAATTGTTTCTTTATGCTTTTTTTGGTATTAAGAATCACAGTATTAAATGGCCAGCAAAACAAAGCCGGATCTATCGCATCCATATTCCGCAACACTGAACAAATCAGTGGAAGCAAACAATACCTTCAGAGCCCTTTCAATACTGCAGGTGACAGACTTTATATGGTGGGATACCAGGACGGCAGTTTTCCACCTATCGGCTGGCACTTAACTGGCGAGATGGGCGGCGTCTGGAGCCACCCGGTGAAATTACTGGATGGGTTCGAAGTCTGTCTGATCGAAAATGGCTCAGCTCTTCCAATAAAAGCAGATTCATTTATTAATTATCCTTTCGGAAACAGGCACCTTTATAATAAAATCGCTGGTGCGATTTCAGTTGAACGTTACCAGTTTGTGCCCGATGGAAAAAAAGCCTTATATGTTGAATATTCTTTTCAGAATAAATCGAAGCAACAGGTTGAGCTTAATTTTCAATTCAAAGTCACCACTAACCTCAGACCGGTTTGGCTCGGTGAACGAACCGGGATGAAAGATGGAAAGGATCAATCGAAATTTGATGGTCAGACAAATACATGGATAACAAAGGACGGGCTCAATAAATGGTTTGTAGTTTATGGATCAACGGTTACCGGAATTCCCCAACTTGTTCCGGTTATTGACAATACAAAACCCAATACCTCGACAACAATTACGACATATTCTTACCGGCTTGCACCAGGGGCGAGTCTGCTGTTTCCGGTAACCTTTGCAGCTTCCATGCAAAGTGAAGCTAAAGCAATCAGTTTATTGAAGGATGTGAATAAACAACATGTAAAATTGCTGGCCGAAAAAAAGAAACGAGTGCTTGATCTTGACAACAAGTCAAAAATAACACTGAGCGATAAAAAGCTTGAAACGGCATTCCGATGGATCAAGTACAACAACGACTGGCTGATCATAGACGTTCCTGGACGCGGTCGCGCTATCAGTGCCGGATTGCCTGATTATCCATGGTGGTTTGGGGGTGATATGGCTTATACATTGAAAGGGCTGATCGCTACCGGGCAAAAGGACCTTGTTTATAGTTCAATAGACCTTATACATGAAGTCTCCGCAAAAACAAATGGGAACGGGCGCATTGTTCATGAAGTATCAACCAATGGAGCTGTTTATAATAAGGGAAATGTCAATGAGACTGCACAGTTTGCATCACTGGTTTGGGAAGTATTCTGCTGGACCGGGGACCTGGCTTTTCTCGCTAAACATTTTCCTGATATTCAGAAAGGTCTCAACTGGTTGTTGAAGGACAACGATAAAAACCGCAACAACTTGCCCGACGGTTTTGGAATGATGGAGATACATGGAATGAATTCCGAGATGATCGATGTTGCTGCATATACACAAAAAGCTTTTGCGGATGCTTCCCAAATGGCTGCAATTATGGGACAAGCTAAGGTTGCCGGGGAATACCAGGCAACAGCAACCACGATAAAGGAGAAGATAAACAGGGATTTCTGGGTAGAAGATTTTGGATCTTTTGCAGATTTTATAGGTACAAAGGCACAGGCATTACAACTTGTCAACGATGCGATAGTAAGGGCAGACACATTGAACAAACCCTGGGCAGTAGCGGAACTGAAAGCCACCAGGCAAAAAGTTTCATCCTACCCATCTAATACCAGGAAGGGTTTTGTGATGCATCATAACTGGGTAGTGAACACACCGATGGAAATGGGGATAGCCGATTCTGCAAAGGCGATTATTGCTCTTGAAACAGCAAAAAAATTTACAAATCCGTTTGGTATGTTTGTTACAGGCATAGATCGTGATGAATCGGCAGGGACCGATACAGGATCATTTGCTGCACTTGCTAATAAAAGAACATTTACTTATACAGGGGCTGTTATGACGCTGCCAACAGGCGTACAAATTGTATCAGAGAACAATTATGGACGGCCCGATGAAGCTTATGCGTTGATGTTGAAAATGCTTGGCACTTTCAGTTATGCTTTACCGGGTTCGATTTATGAAGTATCTCCTGACTTTGGAATGATGACCCAGGCCTGGAATCTTTATGCCTTCGGCGAACCCCTTATCAAACAATTTTTTGGTATAAAACCGATGGCAATAAAAAAGGAGATTCAACTTTTTCCTTTGATACCACTTGCGTTGAAACAAGGTAAAATTGAAAATGTTGAAACAGGAAATAACATAATTTCGGTTGCATTTAACCGTGAGCCTGATGGCCTCAGTTTCAAAATAACCCAGGCCCTGGGAGAATGGACTATTTTCTTTTCGCAGCCAAAAGGAAAATTCAGTAAATGGATCATAAATAATAAAGCAGTGAACCCCGAATTAAAGGATAACAGGGACCAGGTGATTCTGAAAGGAACATCGTTTCAGGTTGAACTTAAGAATTAAAGTTTTCGCCGGCATCAAATACTACTTTTTACGAAACGTTGCCGGCATCAGACCATCAGTTTGATAATGGCTTGGACTACCGGTTCCATCCCAGGCTTCAATTAAAATATCTGAAGAAAGATCACCGCTTTTTAGTTCGGAGCCACCCCTGATTACAAGAATACCTGGTTCAGCAAAAGCAAGATTGATAGGCTTGTTGTCGAATCCTTCAAAGGATACATCAAGGGTTTTTGGCGTATCTAAGCTTGTATTATTACAATTCGATCTTTGTACACGCACTCCCGTAAATACATCAACGACCCGGAATTCCATTTTAATTTCAATTCCGCCCTGTATATCTTTTACAAAACAACGCAGCCGGGTGTCAGGTGAGCCGGCAATAGTGTTCAGCAATAATGTGCCACTGGTAGCCGGTAATGCTAAGCTTGTCGTTGTAGGACAACTACCCGGAGTCGTAACTGATGCTGCACCTCCTAATGTATAATCAGCTCTTGTACCAAAGGCGCCAATCTGATCGGCAACCAGAAGGGGCTTAATGTTTGAGGGACATGGTGCACCAAATCCCCGGTAAACGATCTTGAATTCAACCGTCTCTTTCAATGGATTCGAACTCCTTGAGTTGGTTTTTCCTCCCTGGAAACGTTCGTAATTGAAATTGCCGGTATATTTCCGCAATACTGATCTCGCAACAGATTTATTATTTGCAGAAATTTCTATGGCTCCCGAAATCTCACGATCTATTTTACAGCGGATGAAGCCAGGTGTCCAGAGGTCAGCTTCAACAGATGTTCCGTTGATCTTCACTGATCGCCCTGAAGTGCCGGGATCAGTTCCAAAAGACCCATACATATATAACATACAACTTCCTTTGTTGAGCGGGCTTTTATAATCTTCATCTACCTGCAGATAAGCGATACCATGACCTGCCAATACAGTTATGTTTGACACCAGCATGAATTGCCCTTTACGGTGCATATTAATGGTTGCAGTCACCACCTCCGGATTTGTATCCGGCTCTTCGTCGGGTGCAGTATAAAAAGCTTGTGAAGCTCTTGATATAAGAATTCCATTCCCCGTATACGTCCATTTCTTAATCTCATCTGCACGAAGTTCACGGGGATTACGCAGGATCTTCACAGACGGCTGACCGGCAGGAACATCGTCCGGATCAATATATGGAAAACGTGTACTTATTTTCAGTTCAACAGCTCCACCCAATTCTACTGTGGCTTCCTCCGGTGTCAGGTTGAGGCTTTTAAAATATCCCCAATCGCTGAAATGGGTAGTGGATACCGATATTTTGCGATTGGTTTTATCAACAGTGGAATTAGTAATTGCGAGCCAGCTTCCATCTGCCTCCTGGTTAGCTATGTCTAAAAATTCAGGCAATGTAGTGGCCAGGTCTTCTTTTTTATAATTAAAAACGATCGTTACAGCTTTCTTAAATTGTTCACCATGGGGAAAAAGTCTGTATGCATCGCCAACACCGCCTGGAAGCTCATTTGTTATCGGCTGGATGCTGAAATCTTTAGCGATATCCAGCGCACCGACAGGAATGATCACCTGGATTCTTCCATCAGTACTACTTAACTGACCACCTTTAGCATCAATTGTTTTACGCGTAACAGCACCGACAGGTGATCCTACAGGAGTTGCCGCATTTTCATCAACCGGAGGTATTGTATTTTCATCGACTGGCGGAGTATTAACGACATCATTAGTCTTACTGCAGGAATTAAATATTAACGAGCAGAGTATGATCATGCACGTTAGACAAAGCTTATTAATCATGATAAGGGTTTAAATTTGTTAACCGAAGCTATGACCCGTAATCATGATAATAACAGGCAACCCGTACAGAACGTTTTTCCTGTCAGATGAATTGGGATGTTTTCGTTTGAGTTGAACTCACAGTGACCTGTGAAACGAAATGCACATGTTAAAATACCATAAAACATAATTATTAAATGTTGATGGCTAAACGCTTAGACTTAACAATTTGTTCTTCTCAATCGTAGTTCAAGTCTGCTTAATGTTAATACATTGCGAAAGTTTTCCGGGAAACATTGCTTAACTCAAATCTAATCTAAAACATAAGTTACTGTTATGAACCGAACATCCCTCTTAAAAAGGAATGCAAGATTTCTATGCCTAATCCTAACGATGGCAATAAACCTGATGCAATCTGAACCAGCTTTTGCCAAAGACGATGACGCGCCTGCTTATTATATTGCTGAAGGCATTGTTGAAGGGATCGTTCAAGATGAAAACGGACTACCTGTTGCTGGCGCCAACGTTGTAGTTGAAGGTGCCAATAAGTTCTCTATTACAGATACCGCGGGAAAATTCACTATTTCCATAGAACCAGGAAACTATGTCCTGGCAATTAGTCACATTAATTACACTTCATTGAAACAAGCGGTGAAGGTAAAGTCTGGCAAAGAGGAAACAATTGTTGTGATGCTTAGCTCCTCCAACACAAACATGAATGAAGTGGTTGTTGTTGGATATGGTACCCAGAAAAAATTGAATCTTACAGGCGCGGTTTCACAGGTAACGGCGGAAGTACTGGAAAACCGGCCTGCCCCGAACCTGACCAGGATGTTACAGGGTGCACTTCCGAATCTTAACCTTAAAATGGTAGATGGAAGTCCCACACGTGGCGCCACTTACAATATTCGCGGAATCACTTCAATAGGAAGTGGCGGTAGTGCACTGGTATTAATCGATGGTATTGAAGGCGATCCAAACCTGGTTAATCCAAACGATGTTGAAAGCGTTTCTGTTTTGAAAGATGCTTCTTCAGCCGCAGTTTATGGATCCCGGGCCGCATTCGGCGTTGTTCTGATAACAACAAAGAGTGCAAAAAAAGGCAAGATACGTGTCGATTATAGCGGCAGCTATTCAATAAACCAGCGCACCGTTGTACCAAAGCTGGTCACTAACGGTTATGAATGGGGCAAAAATTTTGATGAAGCATTTAATGCCTGGTACGATTATAATTCGCATCCGATCTCTGTTAATAATATATACCCTTTTTCGCTGGAATACCTGGATGCCCTGAAAGCCCACAATGAAGATCCATCCCTACCCCAGGTAGAATACAACGCTGCAAAAGGAAGATATGAATACTTCGGCAACACCAACTGGGATGCGCTGGTGCACGCGAAAAACATTCCTTCAATGGAACAATCGCTAAGTATTTCAGGCGGAACAGACAAAGTGAATTACTATGTCTCCGGACGATATTATTTTCAGGATGGTATATTCAATGACAATCCAGACAGGTTTAATAAATACAATATCCGCGCTAAAGGAGATATTAAAATCACCTCCTGGTTAACTTTTCAAAACAATCTTGATATTACCAATTACACCTATAAATATCCAATGCTTGCCGATGGCGACGGCAACGTCTGGAGGAACTTTGAACACCAGGGCTATCCAATGGCCGTTGTAAACAACCCGGATGGAACCTATACTCATTCTGCCGCTTATATTGGCCTCGCATCTTATAAGGAGGGCTATAATGAATCAAACAAACAAAACACCTATCTCAGGAACACATTCAGCTTAACCGCAAAACCTATTCAAAATCTACTGACACTAAAAGCTGATTTCACCTATGCAAGACAGTTTGAAAGTGAAACAAGGGTGAATGATTTTATTAACTTCAGTAACGCCCCCGATCTCACGGCAAGATTTGGCCGCAGCCTTCTTCGTGAGCTTACATATAATGAAAAATACATCAGTTCCAACTTTACGGCGGATGCTACAAAAGATTTTGGAAAGCACAATGTAAAAGCGTTGATTGGAACCAATATCGAGTCTTTCACCGGACTTAATTTAGATGCACAGAGAGATGGCATTCTTATATCATCAATGCCGGATTTCAACCTGACAGATGGATTAAATTATGCCATAACCGGTGGTGGTACCGAATGGTCATATCTGGGTGCATTTTATCGTCTAAATTATGCGTTCAATGACAAGTACCTGCTTGAGTTCAATGGCCGGTATGATGGTTCTTCAAAATTCCCGGCCGATCAGCGCTATGGTTTCTTCCCTTCGGTTTCCGCAGGCTGGAGAGTTACGCAGGAAAAGTTCATGGAACCAACCCGGTCCTGGCTGGATGATTTGAAAATCCGCGCTTCATATGGTTCTCTGGGTAATGGAAACATCAATCCTTACCGGTTCCTGGAGCAAATGGGAATCAGTAAAACCAGTGTGATACTCGGTGGTGTTCAAAAAAACTATACTTCCCTGCCAGGTGTAATTCCTGACGGACTTACCTGGGAACGTTCAAACACACTTGATTTTGGAATAGATATCAGTTTGTTAAACAGGAAACTCAACGTCACATTTGACTGGTATGACCGGAAAACAACAGACATGTTTACCCTTGGTCAACCTTTGCCTGCTGTATTTGGGGCAGCTGTTCCATCCGGCAATTTTGCTGATCTTACCACAAAAGGCTGGGAACTTACTTTAAGTTACAGAGACAATTTCAAGTTCCTCGGCAAGCCACTTGAATATAGCTTTTCGGGGTCACTCTGGGACAGTAAATCTGTTATAACCAAATTCAATAATCCACCAAATCTGCTTTCAACTTATTATGTCGGGCAGACAGTTGGTGAAATCTGGGGTTATACTACACTCGGTTTATTTACTTCATTGGATGAAATAAATAAACATGCCAATCAGCAATTTCTTATCAATTCGAACACTAATATCTGGTTACCCGGAGACCTAAAATTCGCAGATTTGAATGGGGACAATGTAATTAATGCCGGAAAAAACACACTCACAGAACCAGGCGACAGATCAATCATAGGCAACACATCACCCCGCTATCAGTATGGCTTCAATGCTTCGGTTAATTGGAATGGCATCGGAATTTCAGCTTTCTTCCAGGGAATAGGCAAAAGAGACTGGTATTTCACTCCGGAAGCAGGATTGTTCTATGGTCCATATAACCGCCCTTATGGTTATCAGCCACAGAAAATGATGGACGATCTCTGGTCTGAAGAAAATCCAAATTCTTATTTTCCCAGATACAGGGGTTATACTGCATTAGGCGCCAACAGATCTTTGGGTGCGCCGCAAACCAGGTATCTGCAGGATGTAAGTTACCTGCGACTCAAAAGCCTGACAATTGATTACTCTTTACCTGCAAGATTATTACAGAAGATTTCACTTGTAAAGGCATCTGTTTACATCACCGGCCAAAACCTGTTTACCTTCTCAGGTTTATACAAGCATACCGACAACTTTGATCCTGAGGTAATGGAAAACCCGATTGGTGACCTGGCCAACGGCAGTGGACAGGGCTACGCATATCCCATGCTGAAATCGGTGACTGTAGGCCTGAACATCGGCTTCTGATAACCAGCAATACAACGACAAGAGTAATGAATAATAGCCGGCATTATGAAATCTCAATACAAATCAATTATATGAAACATAAGCAAACAATATTGTTACTAGTGACACTCGTCATGGTAGCAGCTACGATAACATCATGCAATAAAAACTTTTTAGAAAAGACTCCTTTTGATAAACTGGTACCATCCGAATTTTTCAATACCGAAAAGGATCTTGATTTGTATGTTAACTCATTTTACCAGCTGCAACTTCCTGCGGGACTTACCATTGTGCAGGACGATGAAATGGGCGACTATACTTCAAAAAATCAATCACCGACATTTATTGCGGGCACCTATAGTTCAATCAACGAAGGATCCTGGAACTGGACAAATCTCCGGAACATCAATTACTTTCTTGAGCAATATAATAACCCGGCTATACCTCAGGATGTAAGAAATCATTATGCTGGTATTGCCCGTTTCTTCCGGGCATACTTTTACTATGACAAGGTACAGACCTATGGAGACGTGCCATGGTATAGCACCACTCTTGCAACCGATGACTCAGCTTTGTATAAGAACAGGGATCCAAGAGCCATGGTTATGGATTCAGTATTGGCTGATCTTAATTTTGCAGCAACAAATATATATGATACGAAAGATGTGACATCAAGCACTGTCACGAGGCAGGTTGCACTTGCATTCAAGTCACGGGTATGTTTATTTGAAGGAACATTCCGAAAGTATCACACAGAATTAAAACTTACCGGCACTGCTACAAAATGGCTCACCGAAGCAGCAGATGCAGCGAAGAAAGTGATGGATGCAAAAAAATATAAATTGTACAGTACCGGTGCTCCGACAAAAGATTACCGCAATCTTTTTATAAGTGAAAACCCGGTGACAGATGAGGTAATGTGGTCACTTGTCTTCAACAATGCACTAAGAAGATGGCATGAAGTAACCTGGAAATTTAACAGCGCTACTTATGGTTCCAGGTGGGGGCTAAATAAACAGTTCATCAACACTTATCTAATGACTGATGGAAAGCGCTTTACGGATATTACAGGTTATGATACGATGGTGTTTGTAAACGAAATGAAAAACCGTGATAACCGCCTCGGTCAAACGGTCCGTTCTTTAGGCTACAAAAGAAGTGATGGCAGTGCAGCGCCACCAAATTTTGGTTACACATTTACCGGGTACCATATTCATAAGTTTAGCCTGGATGACAAACGTCTCGACGGTGTAGGCGAATCAAACAATTCCATTTCAATGCTACGCTATGCAGAAGTATTATTAAACTATGCAGAAGCAAAAGCAGAATTGAATCAAATGAACGCAGGGACCTGGACCGAAACAATAGGTGCGCTTAGAACCAGGGCAGGTATCAGTGCTACCGAACCAGCAACGGCAGATACATATCTTCAAACAGTTTATTTTCCTGATATTTCTGATAAATATTTGTTGGAAGTAAGACGTGAAAGAGGTATTGAACTGGTTTATGAAGGACTACGTTATGCTGATCTGTTGCGCTGGAAAAAAGGAAATTTATTAGAAATGCAATGGAAGGGAATCTATGTACCTTCGAAGAACCTGCCGATGGATCTTGATGGAAACGGCACGCCGGATGTTGCATTTGTTGATGTAGCGCCCGCGGTAAAAATTCCGGGAGTCATATACTATACATTGACTGGTTCAGCAAAACTTTCGGAAGGCAACAAAGGATTTGTAACCTGGAGAGATGATGAGGCAAGAAGATTTGAAGACAAAAAGTATTATCATCCGATCTCAAATGCAGATATGGTTCTGAATCCCACTTTAACGCAAAATCCCGGCTGGCAATAGTTTGAAGTATTATAATGACACATATATTCGAAGATATGTACAAATCCAAAAATGAATTCATGAGAATCAATCTTAAAGCAATCTTTCTTTCGCTCATTGTGATTTCACAAAGCGGTATATTGACTGGACAAAGTGCCTCGGCATTAAATGATAAGCGAATCATGTTGCCTAATGGTTGGTCAATAACCCCAGTCGGCAAAAACATACCCCTGGGTGATCTGCCGCTTAACCTGGTAGTAAGTAATAACAGGAAATACATGGCAGTTACCAACAATGGCCAGAGCACACATACCATTGAATTGATTGATGTAGTTAAGGGCGTCAGGATCGACAGTATTGTTATTGCTAAAGCCTGGTATGGATTAACTTTCAGTAAAAATGATCAGTTCATCTACGCATCGGGGGGCCATGACAACCAGGTAAACCGATATAAGATCATTAACAGCAAGATGAAGCTGGTTGATTCTTTTGTGCTCGGCAAGCCCTGGCCTGAGCAAATTGGCACCGCCGGGCTTGATATAGATGAGTCGGTCCACAATAAATTATTCGTTGTTACCAAAGAAGCAAAAAGCCTTTTTGTTTTTGATCTGAATACAAAAGCAATGCTCAACAAGGTTCAATTGGGTGCAGAAGGATATACCTGCAAACTTTCAACTGACAAAAAACTCCTGTATATCAGTTTGTGGGGTGATAAGAAGATACTCATCTATGATATCGCTGCACAAAAAATTTCCAGTGATATAGCTGTTGGGGATCACCCGAATGAAATGTTGCTGACAAAAAATGGGCAGTTTTTATATGTAGCAAATTCCCAGGACAACTCCGTATCAGTGATAAACACCAAAACAAAAAAAGTAGTTGAAACACTAAATGGGGCGCTGTTTCCTGCATCACCAAGTGGTTCGACCAGTAATGGCCTGGCACTGAGTGAAGATGAAAAAACCTTGTACATCGCCAATGCAGACAATAACTGCCTCGCCGTTTTTGATGTTACAGTCACTTCAAAAAGTAAATCAAAGGGTTTTATTCCTGTTGGCTGGTATCCAACGAATGTGAAAGTGATTGGCAAGAAAATTTATGTTACCAACGGAAAGGGACTTAGTTCATTTGCAAATCCACAAGGCCCGAATCCGGTAAATAGAAAGCAAGTTGTTTTGAGCCATGCAGGCGATAGTACAAAACCAGCTGCAGTGCAATACATCGGATCCTTGTTCCGTGGTACTTTGAGCATTATAGATGAGCCAACCACAAATCAACTTGCAGTTTATTCCGGGGCCGTGTACAAGAATTCACCATATTCAAAATCAAAAGAATTGCTGGCAGATGGTGAAGCCGGCAATCCAATACCCATGAAAGTTGGTGATAAATCACCGATAAAATATGTGTTTTATATTATCAAGGAAAATCGCACCTACGACCAGGTACTTAGTGATGTAAAAGGAGGGAATGGTGATACCAGCTTGTTATTGTTTGGCGAAAATGTAACTCCCAACCAGCATAAACTGGTAAAAGATTTTGTATTGCTCGACAATTTTTTTGTAGATGCTGAAGTTAGTGCCGACGGCCATAATTGGTCGATGGGTGCTTATGCAAATGACTATGTCGAAAAAAACTGGCCAGCATCTTATGGTGCTAAGGGGGGCACTCATGGAACTTCAGCGACTTTGAAGATAGGTAATAACAAAGACGGTTTTATCTGGGATCTCTGTGCCAGGCACAATGTAACCTACAGGTCTTATGGAGAGTTTGTTGCTGACGATTTTGGCGAGAAACCAAGACTGGAAGTATTAAAAGGGCATGCTGCGGTTTTCACACCTTATGGTTTGAAAGTAAGAGATACAATAACGGTAAATCAATGGAAAAAAGATTTTGATTCATTGGTCGCAAAAAATGCTTTACCACAATTTTCTTCGATCCGACTGGGTAATGATCATACCGAAGGTATGCGCGCAGGCAGACCCACCCCCTTTGCACATGTGGCAGACAATGATCTTGCAGTCGGTATGTTGATTGACCATTTAAGCAAAAGCCCCGTTTGGAACGAATCGGTAGTATTTATCCTTGAGGATGACGCACAGAATGGCCCTGATCATGTGGATGCGCATAGAAGCCCGGCATATGTTGTAGGTCCGCATGTAAAGAGAAGTTACGTAGATCATACGATGTATACCACATCCGGGATGTTAAGAACCATGGAACTTATTCTTGGTTTACCACCGATGACTCAGTATGATGCTGCTGCAATGCCTATGTGGAATTGTTTTACCAGCCAGCCAACACTGACCCCGTTTACGCATCTGCCGGCTAATATTGATTTGAATGCAATTAACCCAGCAGCTTCCCAGGGCAATGCAATGGCGAAACTATCAGAAAAATATGATTGGTCGGAAGAAGACAAGGTGCCGGACCTCATTCTGAATGAAATATTATGGCAGGGGATCAAAGGTCAGCCAGCACCATCGCCTGTGCGTGGAGCATTTTTAAAGAGAAATCATAAAGAGGACAGGTAAGAGAAATTTTATGTTGTAATGAACAAATTCATAAAACATGAATTTTGATTAACAATAACCTTCAACAAAAATTAACAATCGATGAAACCATTATTAATTGCCTTGTCCTTCACCTTAGGCCTCAGTCACAAAAATTCCACCCTTTAGGCACAACTTCAAAATCGGCTTTCCCGGAAGATAGGATCGAAGTATTTTTCAATAAGTCAACTGGCTTTACAGAACGTCGCCTGAATTTCATAAGCTATTCTTGTCGGGAAGACAAGATTCGAATTTACCCTGTATATATTTGCAAATCAATTATTTGCAAGAAGACAATTTAACGACTCACCGAATGACTCACTGACAAAATTGGATGAAGAATTATGTCTCTTATTTATTTTTTATAAGTTAGTTGTATATCGTAACTGTTAGGATTTTCTATATGATCCCGATCATTGTAATTTATTCGGAAATAATATGAAAATTTTTGATCCAAGATAAAACATGTATTTCCTTCATCTTCTTTTGCGATATTAAAAGCCTGTTCTAGAGCAGATTTCGCTCCAACCAAAAACAGCCCGCAATTTTCAAAATTCTCATTAAAAATGTAGCTCGTTGAATCCTCTTGAATTGTAAGGTAAATCTCTCTTAACAAATCTGAATCAACAAAAGTTGTTTTTTGGCCATTAACAATTTCGTTTTTAATCTTGAAACCTAAAAAGGCTGTCTTTAAATAACTCAGGATTTCATCTGAGGCGACTAAGTCTAGACATTCAAAGTCTTCCAAAAATAAACTCCCGAGCAACTTTTTAAATTTTAGAATTTCAAATTTTCCTTTTTGTTTTCGTTTTAAATAATCTAATCTATTCATTATAAAAAGCTTTTGATTTTGGTTTTGCCATTTGAGGCTTATTATTTTTTTCTCCACTTCGATTTAGTCCATCAGGCTTGCTCGGATCCTGCTTGGTCGGTCCAGCCTCCCAATGTGGTTGCCCTTCATGACCCCTATCACTTTTTGCATCTTGTACAGTTTGTTTTTTATCTCTTGTCATAAACACCTTATCTTTTGAGTTTGTTGCTTTATCGGGTATTAACGGTTGACTTGTGGGAATCTTTTGTTCTCTCATAACTTCCCGCCGCGCTTCACGACTAGTTTTTGCTCTCTCGACAGCTTTATTGACGGAGTTGCCAATGGTCATAGCTGCTTTTTGAGCTTTTGTAATCTCTCGTGCTTTTACACCAATGACTACCGTCGCCTTAGCGCCTCCTTTGATAAAAGCTGATGCACCTGACGTGACTGCCCCAACCGCCGCCGCAGACAGTATGGACTTACCATCCACCTCTGTTAGGGACTGGGTGATTGACTTTCCTTGTATCAAGTTTGAGGCAACTTGAGTGCCGTAGTCAACTACAGCACCAACCACTGCTCCGACTACCCAGTTCCAAATTTCACCGTCAGGATCATTGATTGAAATTGGATTATCTAATGAATATTGATATGGCACCCAAGCTTCTTGATCCGCTTCCTCAGGCTTAGGATCCACTTGCATAAACCTACCAATTTGTGGATCATAATAACGTGCATTTACATCATACCACTCAAGCCCCGAACCATCGGAGAACTCTTTTGATTGCAGGTCTGAACCTGCATTAAACTTACGTTTGTTTTCTAGTTTACCGACTGCCTTCGACGATATCCCAGGCATTGTGAGTCCAAACGGATAATAATGCGTTTCCTCAAGCAACGGACTCTTGGTATGACTTACCTGTAAATTATCAAAGAACACATCCCACAAAGGGGTTTCATTACTGACGTAAATATATACAAAACCATTCTTTGCAGCAACCAAATTACTTGCAGCCAGATTATTGAGTACATCTGCCGAACCAACCAGGATGGAGCTGCTATTAGGAAGCACATTAAACTGATCATCCAGGAAGACGTAATTCAGCTTTGCCTTCGGTCTGTTTGTTGGAGTTGTATCGTTTTGAGTAAATGTGGTTAATGGACCTGCTAATGGACTTCCGGAAGGATTACTTAATGCAGCCAGCGTCCCCTTGGTTTCACCAATACTACCCACGATTCCAGTAGCTAGTGAAGTTAAAACGTTTGCGATGATATTGGCAGGCGGTTGCGCCGCACCCTGGCCTCGGTAAAACGACTTCACTGCGATGTTCAACTTGTCACCCGTCATCACTTTGAGCACAACACTGGGGCCTATCTTATTTCCACTTCCATTAAGTTTCGATAAGTAGTTGTTGGGATTGGTCGTCGTGTCTGTGGGATAACCACCAGGCACAGTCGAAGATAGAACAGCTGTACTTGTGATATTGCTAAATATCTTTTCTTCTTCCGTACGCGGAGCAAGCTCCATGGAAGCAATCGTACTATTTGTTTGCTGTTCATCGGTCAACACCATTCGCACATTGCCAAGATGATCTTTTACAAAGTAGTCGTAGTGGAAGATGGCCTGTGAAGCCGGCTTATCCACTCGTACCCTACCCTCTTCCTGGCCAAAAAATTGAAGTTTATTGTCATAATTAGGAGTTGCCGGATCAGCGGGACTAATGGACTTGGATTCATAATTAAATCCGCCCAAATAAGTTGTTGCAATATCGCGGGTTTTGTTATTATTGGACGCCAGCGGAAGTTCATGTACCCGTTTTTCAAGTTTATTACCAGCCGCATCATAAATATATGTGATGGTTCCCTTCGGGTTACCCGAATCATCTTTCACCGAGATTACACTTGGCAAATTCAAATAATTGTACTGGATGGCGCCACCGGAAGTTAAATCAACACCAGCCGTAATACCCATCTTTTTGTTCAAGTCTGTGATTAAGTTCCCGTTCTTATCATATCCATAGTCATCGCCCGTGTTCTTATCGGTGAAATCTCCAAGCTTGTGATCAGGACCGGGACTCGATTCCGATACACTTTTCAGTTTATTACTGTTTCCATTGTTGTAATATTGATAGGTAAGATTGTCAATTTCTTCACTGGCGTTAAGACCCTTCATTCCCCAATGCTTCATGTTCATGATATTGCCATTGGCATCGTAAGTATTGCCGGCCGGATTGTAATTTGTACCCCCTGAACCGCCTGCGGTTGAAGAACCATTGGTGCCGTCACCCATCACCATATCAAACCTGATCGTGGGGTTGTCTGAATAGGTATTACCAGTTCCCTGGCTAAAGTCCGCCCCAAGTATCCGGTTAGCACGATCATAGGTATAACCGTAGGCGCGTTGCTGGCCATCTCCTTTCGAACGCCACTTTGCCCCTGCAATGTTTCCGTTAGTCTGGTTCAAATCAAAGCCATGATCATAGCTCAGTTCCATCCCAAACCAGTTGTTAGTAGAGGAGCCAGTGACATAATCTTTATTAATGCCACGCAACCATCCACGGATATTGTAACTATGATTCAATGTTTCAATGGGGGTATTGGTATAGTTTGCACCATTTTTTTGCTGGCCAAGTTCCTTTTTCTTTAATTGGCCAAGCTCGTCATATTCGTTTTTGGCAATCGTTACTAAGGTGCTGTTGTTATCGTTAATCGTTTTATTAATTTCCAGCAGCCTTCCCCCAAAATCATAGACCATGTTTGTTTTAACCCGCGTTGCAGCGATTTCAGAAGTTGGGTTCTGGTGACTGAGATAGGTACTTAATACTTTTCCCGTAAAGTCATACAAATTTGTTGCGACATCTTTACCACCCTTATAGTTATCACTCTGCACCTGGATGGTGCGACCTTCTTCGTCGTAATAACTTACGGTAGTCAGCCATCCACCTGCAGAAAGATCGTTGGGGTTTTCCAGCACCCGCACCTTTGTGCCCGTTACCAAACCGGTAGTCATCTGTGAAGTTGTTGCAGGAACCGGTTCACCATGCAGGTTTGCTCCAGCGCTAAGCTTGCTATTATCAGCAGTGGAGTATGTCTTGTTTCCGACCCAGTCTCCATAGCTATCATAGTAGGTAATGGTAAGTGCAATGAAGTTGTGGTTGGGTGGTAACGGGTTATCCAGGATTTCTATATTTTCCGTGCTCCCTGTTAAGTTTGGATCAATCTCGGCTGTAAAATCAGCGCCGGATTCACTTTCAAAGCCTGACAAAAAAGTTATGGATTCTTTCGCCTTATACGGATTTTTGCCCGGTTCCCGAGTAGCATATTCCGGGTTAATTAGAGCCGTACCATTGGCTATAATACCACCGGCAGTACCTGTTCCGGTTTGTACATCTACTATTGCCTGCAACTCATTGCATTTGCCCATGTACGTTATCATACCCGTTGTAACAGGACGATTCAATCCATCATACAGCGTCGTCAACCATTTATTAGTAGACCGCTGGTTTGCATCTTGCGTAAAAACAAGTCTATCTCTTTTATCATAGACCATGTAAACCCAATCTGACCCAGGCACCTTCTTTGCGATCATGCGTTCGCGGGCGTCGTATTCATAACGGAAACACAGTTCCTTAACAACCGGCTGGCTCAGCGTCCATACACCAGAGACCATTGTTTCAACGGCCTTTGGAGGAACTACAACTCTAAGCCTATTAAGATCATCATAAATATAATAAGCGCAGCGAACCCTGCATAGCCGCTATAGTCGGATGGGATACCATTGCCGATCTGTACTTTCTTAAGGATCACCTGGCCTTCTTTGTCTTTGTATTCGACAACAGCGTGGTCATTCTCGTCCTTTGTTACATTTTTATAGAGTTGCCCGTTTCCGTAAGCTGTCCCTGCAACTGGAATATTGGTGCCATCATCATTGCTGTATGTGAGTTCAGTATTGCCGATGGTCCAAATTTTCACATCATCATTTGCGATATTAATCAGGTATTCAATTCCTGTTCCTTTATCTCTTCCGGCCCAGCTGTTACCTGGAGCCATGCTCTTGATGATCCTGTTCAATGGTGAAGCTTCATAATTAGTTTTGCTAAAAAACGTTTGTTCATTTGTCAGACCAGGATTGTATGTGCTGGACTGATAGAAGGAAGCTTGCTCACTAAATGGGCTTAGTTTGAAAGAACCATCACCATTTCCTGTAGTTTGAACATAAGGCAGATACTTATAAATTTCCCGCCCAAAGTTGTCATAAACTACAGGCGACACAACATCCTTTGCCATTGGCGAGGATTGACGCGAGACGGTTTGTAATGGTCGTCCAAGACCATCCACATACTCCGTAGTCTGCTGGGCATGTTGGTAGCCAGCACTAATAAGCGCTTCTGGTGTAGCGTATGCGCCTCGGGCCTCCCAAACGCGAACATAATTTAACACTGGCTGTGTATAAGAAGCCTGATTTGGTATAGTTACGGTAGCAGCAGGCACAGTGGAGCTAATAGGCTTATTCGCTTGCTGTGCTAATAACGATCCACCCGTTAACTGTAGAATTGTTGCGATAAGCCACAAGCCTCTTTTTTCAAACTTAAGCATGGTATAGGTTTACGGTTCGGCTCTTAAATATTTTTGTTGCTTTATGTTATCCTGATATCCCAGGATTCTATAAATGATTCGACACTAACTAAAAATTATATCCTAACCGAAATTTGATCGGTTGTTCCCGCGGCAATTGACGATAACTCAAAAAATCCCATAGCAACTGAGCTTTGGTCTTTTTGAACAGCTTTGTTTTAAGTGATACGATTTTACTGATGCCAATCAAACCACTTTGTTGCCATTGTGAGATACCATGTAAATCGCTCAACGCCTTAAAGCTGCTGCGATAATTCTGTTCGTATCCACCACTCACGTAAAAACTTCCCTTGAGCTTCCAGTCAAGAAAGCTTCATAGTCCAATTCCTTCATGGCTAATTTTCATATGTTTTATGTCTTTCCCCCATCCCATTTTATAACTTCCCCCGATACCCACGGTCCCGGCTTCGGTAAGCTTATAACCTAGTGATAATCCAACATCGGTGGTTGATGGGAAAAAAGCATTTGATCTGACCGTTTGAAGATTAGTGCCGAGTTCTAACCGCTTCAAAAGCGATTTTGTTTTCTGTTCATTTGGTTTGAAGTCCGGCAAGTCAGACCCGCCATTTGATAATTTATTTTGGAGTTTGTCCTGAATGGATCCCATTGCAGCTTCTGCGCCCTGCAATTTCTGTTGTAGTGCGGCAGTGGCTCCAGTCCCCGACAAACCGGCCTGTGACTGAATGATTTGGTTTACCTGATCGCGTGTTTGGAAACCATTAATGGCAGCTGCTCCGCTGGCTGAAGGCATAGGGAACAAGGCAGCAAACTGTGAGTTTTTCTGCATGAAGTCCTGGAACACGGGAAGCTTTTGCAATTCACCGATAACCTTCCGTTCCAGCAAATCTGGTTGTTTAAGGATAGCCTTATACTCACTGATTTGTTGAGAATAATAATATGCCTGTTTATTGTATTTAGATAGCGATTTCATTAAGCCAAATCGCTGACACTGCTCTTTTAATAAGTTTTGCCGTTGCTTTACATAATCTTTGACGTACTGCGTATAATCCAGTTTATTATCAACGCCTTTTAACTTGTCACGGGCACTTGTTATTAACTGGCTGTTTTCTTTAACCTTGCCTTTGATGTTATTATTATCTAAAAACTTTAAAGATGTAGCAAGTGTATCCAGGTGTGCATCATATTTTTTTCCCTCAATGGCCGGAAAATTACCAGTCTGCATTTTTGAAATCAATTCGTCGTATTGTCTTTCACTATCAGCAAACAATTCCCTCGCTGCAACACTGTCTTTTTTCATTAGTCGTTTCTTCAGCTTCTGTTCCTGCCGTTTTAGGCGATCAAGACTTTTCTGTGTTTCGCTAACCACTTTGGACTCCAGCTTTGTAGCTTTAGATTCTAGCTTAGCCAGGAAGCGACCCGGGAATGCGAAGATGCCAGATCCTGTTGCCTCCGGTTCCTGCGCTGCAACATCCAATGACTGCAAACTCAACAGCATGCAGCTTAAGAATGTAAACAAAAACGTCTTATATTTTAGCATCAGTAGGGTTTAGTAATAAAGAGAACACACTGCAAACAACCGACTTCGTTCATTGTTCCTGACATCAGCTGAACAATTTGCTGAACGTAATATGTACCAGGTTAATATTTATCAAAGATTCCCACGGACAAGCTCTTTTTTCAAATCGTCAATTTGCTTTTGCTGATTCTCTAAAGTTTTATTCTGATCTATCAATTTTTTATTTTGTTCAATTAAATACAATGTCAACTCTTCGATTTTTTTCAACAATATGGTTTGGTTATCTCCAACATCGATACCATTCTTCTCAACCTCCACAGCTGATGGCACTTCAGGTAAATGATGATGCTGTTTAACAAAACTTTCGACTTCTGTTAACGGTCTAAGTTTGTATTCTTCATCGAATACATAGTCTGCCCAGCCAGTAGTTAATGTGACCTTTAGCTTTTCCGCATAGATATGTCCCTTGATCGCAAGCATTGCTCCAGTGGTTGGAGAACCGGTAGGTCGTGCATTGGTACCGATTAAAACGGCACCAGTGCTTGAAATTCTCATTCTTTCTATATTATTAGTGATAACCGGGAGATCGTAGTTATCTACAGTGCCGAATGTTTTCAAGGCCGCTACTGTACTGCCACCGAAGCTCCAACTGGCACTGCTCGAGCCACCTATAGTTGATACGCTCCTATAAGAAACATTCCCATTGGCATCGGTGACAAGGATTTGATCCAGTGTGTTGTTATTTGCCAAACCCTGAAACCTCAATGTACCGTTAGTGTGAAATTTTGCAGATGGTGTTAACACACCAATACCTAAGTTCCCGTTACCGAGAAACGTTGCAGCCGGCGCGGCACTGTTTGCGCCTAAATGAAGCGGACCAGTTGTTGATTTGATGGACATATCTCCCGCAACAGTTCCTGCAAAAAAATCGTTGCTTGCGCCGATACACCGAACAGCCCCTTCTCGACTCCACCTTGAAAAAAGCCTAAATCTACTTGCGTAGATGAATTCAAGCTGTTAATTGCCAGTTTACGGGTAGGTGCTAACAAACCAATACCTAAGTTACCGTTGCCTAGAAACGTTGCGGCTGGTGCAGCACTGTTTGCTCCTAAATGTAGCGGACCTGTTGTTGACTTAATGGACATATCTCCCGCAACAGTTCCTGCAAAAAAATCATTGGTTGCACCGGCTATACCGAACAATCCCTTCTCGACTCCTCCCTGAAAAAAACCTATATCTACAAGCGTTGATGAATTCAAGCTGTTAATCGTCACTTTACGGGTCGGCGTTTTTGTCCCGATTCCAAGACGATTGCTCAACATCAATGATCCATCATAAGAATCTATATTGGTTCCATCTGTTTCGTACCCAATAAACAGGGGCTGCTGTAATACCATGAATGCCTGGCTGTTATAAGAAGGATAAGCGCGAATACCCCATTTCTCTGTTAAATACGGGCCATCGACATCTGAATAAAAACGCAGTTGATTTGTTCCTTTAATTATTGTGGTTCCGTCGAACATGCTAGTGCCCACCACGTGGAACTTTTTCTGAGCTGGTGAAATACCAACACCAACATTGCCTGTTGGTGTTGGAAATATATTGTCCTGGCCTATGGTGACAGTACCAGATGTGGCAAAAATCACTGCCATTAAAAAAGCTTTCATTTTCATAAAATAATTTGAATATGACACAAGACTGTTGACTTGCTTATTGGGTTAGGATTTATTGAATTCTAAGAATTGAAATTTTCTGTGAACTCCAACTTTTGTGATTATTATTTGAATTTTGAAGCGTTGTAGTTTATAATTTATTGGGCCACCCCATCTATAGTTATTGTCCAGCCTTTAGACTTTAAATGATTGACGGCAATATCGCTTGCATTTGTCCTAGTGGTTCCACCACTTACTATTCTGATAAGCCCATTTGTAACAGTTTGCCCAGCGCCTGTTGAAATCTGGCCCAAAAAATTATCGAGTGCTAGTGATGGAATAGGAATGAAGGGATTACCGGGACCATCCTGGTAGTTTTGCCTGCTCGCAAACCAATAGACCAGGTTTAAATGTTTAAGTGCAGACAAATCCTCTCTGTCCCAGTGTTCATCTTTGATTCTTAATTCTGTCAATTGACTGAAATAAGTGTTCCAGTCGGTCTTTAATCTGCTGATCTTGAACGTAAGGTCGCGATAGCCCGTCCTGTCTGGACCATAATGGGCGGTGTGAATCCTCTCCAAACCCCTATTGTTTGCCATGAAATCCTGGGAGTAATCTAAATTCAAAGATGGATTTTGAGAGTCCCCATTGTGAAAACTTACTACTTTGATATTGCTAATTGAGTTCCAGTTTACAATATTGGCCACCGTTTGCGCGCTCGGTTGCTGATAGCTTGAACCACCAATAATCACGGCGTTTTGTGGATAAGTACCTTTAAAGTTCCTTAAGAGCATAAGACTGGTGGCTGGCACAAAAACATTGTCAAGTGCTGGCGACTCCTCTTCGTTGTGGTAAAAAGTAAGTGTTTTTAAAGAATCATTAGCGTAATTATGGGTAAAATAATAATAAGGAGACCCGACATTGTGTTCAATAGTATTTGGAGCTAGAATAACCCCTGTATTATCAGTTTCTGATTTCCCAAGCGGCATTCCGGTTCCATCCCCAAAGTCAATGTATACTGCATTTAATCTTCTTATTCCATCAATACTTGTATATGGAAGATCAAACTGATAATATCGACACCCAGTTACTCCTTTAGGAATTGTTGCTCCAGTATTTACAGTTAAATTAAAGTACAAAGGATCAGATCCGGCCTCAAGTGTTCCGATCGCTTGATTCGCGGCGTCGTTATTCCATTTGTTTTTAAAGTCAATTTGATCTACTGCATTACCGAGCAATTTACCATTGACGTTGAAAACTCCCAGTGGATAGCCAATAGTATTGGTTCCATTGAAGGTTAACATTGCCAGCACAGTACAGTTGTCTCCACAACTACTTCCCGGTACTGGGACAGAATAACTGTATTCATACAGCTTCACTATATTTTTCTTACTATCCCGAATTGCTCTAAGTCTTGAAAAACCATCGTACTCGAAGAAAGTGATAACGTTGTTGGCATCACATTGGCTCGTCATACCTAATAATGGATCAAATGTGTATGTTGTCATTCTTGCATCAATCGGATAAGCTCTGACTTCATCAATTTCGTCGGCGATAATCGTAATAGAGGTTATATTTAAGAGGGTCCACTTATATAGTTTCCATCCGTTAAATGAGGTATTAGTGATCAACTGCCCTGCATTTCCGTTCACAACAACTGACCCCGAAGGCCGGCTCCACATAGTGACAACATAATCACCAGTTTGAAGAAATGTCTTTGTCAACGTTCCTGAAAAGCTCGCTGTGCCTGTCACCCCAGTATTGTTGTTGAGGATTGATGAACCTAAGGCGGGACTCCAGCCACCGACTTCCTCTTGCTCAAAGCTAGTATACAGAGCTACCATGTTCGATGAGCTAATCATTTCTGCTATTGGATGGGATTTATTGTAACCCCATATGTAAGATTTATAAATACCATCTTTAGTTAAGTACTTCGTAATATTCCCTTTACTGTCATATTCCTTGAATGAGATATCTGTAGCTAAGGCATTATTAAAAACAGATGAGGATACCAGGGCCGGCTGTATGGTTAGACCATTCCATTTTTGATAATCTGTTGTTACTTCCGACAGTATCTTATTGTCGGTCACATTATTCACTTTAGTGTTAACTACATAGTCAAGCATATTTTTGCTAACCATCTCATTGTAGATGTTAGGTGTGCTACCGTTCGGTGCTGCCAGGTCCTGCGGATATTTCATTTTTTTGGAAATGGATTTATTGCTACTATTGACTGTCTCAATCCTTGTGGGCATCATGTGGTTGACATTCCCATATATATAATCGGTGTTTTGAAGTATTGCCGCACCACTGACCTGGTCGTATGTATACTCTTCTTTTCTATCGAGATAGATTGGAACAATGTCCGTATAATACATATCAACGCTCATTAGCGCTGTGTAAATAGAGTTAAACCCCACCCCATTTCCATCAATGATAGTTATTTCAGGTCGAACTATGTTAATCTTACAATTTGGAATTAGGTATTGATTTACTTCACAACTGGAAGGGTTGAATTTGCAATCAGGATTGTACTTGATAGTATAGATATTTTTAGTACGCTGCACATCGACAAATGCTTGACCCATTTTTTTTTGTGCAACCTGTTCAATCAAAAACCCGGTAATTCCAAACTCACCTTCGTTGAGATATTTATAAACTGTTCTGCCGTTTTCCCCTGTAGGATCCTGCGTCTCTGTAACCTGTGAATAATTGATAGACTGATTAATTCCATTCCCAAGTACCGAAACCGACGAAGATGCTAAAACATTGTAACCGCAACCATAATGATTAACATCTCCAGGATGATCCTGTGGGTCATCCGCACTCCGGCCGGGCAGGATACTGCTGTAATAGTTGAAATAATACGGCGCTGGCAGTTTGGCCGTACTGATTTGTGGCTCAGTTAAGGAATTATAATTGTAATATTTCTGCCCTATTAGTTCGTTTGCTGTGCCGTAATTTTATATTGACGAAATTCTCAAACCTCCGAAAATAATTTTTTCATGTGTTACCGTTGCCGTAACAGATTTCAGCCAGTTAATAGTCACTGATCCTGGGTCAGTATTATTGTTACGGGAAATCCTGATTTTATATGTGTGACCAGGAGTTAATCCTGTGCTTCCGCCCAAAGATAAAACTGCAGTACCTTCTCCGGTTGGCACAGAGGCGATTAATGTTGTACCATCCAGCAATTCAGCGGTCATCTGATCATCGTAAGCGATAGGGTTCAACGTCCAGCTCCACGTAATGTTATTAGCACCAAGTGGCAAAAGAAACGAGGTTTCAGTGATAAATGTATTGGTGCCTGAGTTTACATTGAAAATTACACTCTCAGGCACATTTGTTGTTTGTTCCTCGGTAACCGTATTGAGATGAGGACCATAAGCGAAGATCGATGATCCTCCTGTAGGATAGGTTATCTTATTAAGTACAGAAGACTGCATGTAGACAGAATCGGGATCCCTATCCGCACCAGTCGTCACCCCTATGCTTGGATAAGCAGGCACCAACGAAGAATTAAGTTTTCCATTATAAAACCCCCAATGATCCTGCGAAAACGCGAATCTCCACGGCATGGAATGCTCTTCATTATAAGAAAAGGTATATGCAGGTTTGCTATCTTCCTTAACTGCAACTAGCTTCAGCCTCGTGGGAGAATTTTGGAGCATGAAATAGCTATAAGAAAGTTGCCAGGTTTTTCGTGTCACATTTTTATGACGAACTATTACCTTCTCCAACGACTTTCCTTGAGCCACGTTTTGATAGGAAAGATCAAGACGAGGAGCAGCAGAGTATTCGAACAAAACTTCAGAGTTAGTTTCTGTATTTGAAATCTTTTTCAGACGAACAGCTGCTATCGTTTCAATTCGCGTGCAACTTCTATCAGTCAGGGAATTAATACATCCTGTGCCATTGTATTCCACAAAGTATTTTACTTGAGACAAGCTTCGCTCTATGGTATAGCTATAATTTTCATATTGAAAATCTACGGTCCAATTACTTGGACTAATTATTTTTGATAAGAACCATGCTGTTCTCGGGTATATTGGGTCAAGTCTGGGACTTTCAGTGCCGACCGTGCACACAGCATCGACATTAGTAATGGATTCTTGTACGTCAAAGAAAAACCGATAACCTTTTTGATCTGTTATTATAAAGCCGTTAAAGTAAGATTGATCTACAAATTCAATTCTTATATCAGAATTATATGGAATGAGCCTTGGTTTCAAATTTCTATCTCTCACAAACTTACCAGACTGCCCCAGGAAATTGTAGTAATAAATATCTCTCTCGGTATCCATATTCTCAACAATAATCTCATGGGCCTTATGATAATCAGCATAGTTAGGGTGATTCATTGACGATCATCTGCGCGGTCGAATGAAACACCAGGGTTGAAGTTTGCCGATGGGTAAGGTGTTGCATCATTGACAAAATCCGCGGTTCCTAAAATTGCACGCGTGATAACCCCTCCCGCATTTAAATTCCACCCTAGTCCTACACTGGATGCGATCTCATCCACTCTGATACCACCAGAATGATAACTTAAATTTACTCCCACCTCAATATCACCGACCCTTAGGTTATACATGTCTATCCCGATCTGAGCAAGGCCACTAGCAAGTGAGACCGGAACATCTCCATACTTGCCGAGAGAAGCAGCCTCCGGGGAAGGTTGAACAACTTTGGGATAATCCGTTTTACCTAGTGGAGCAATCTGACCGGAAAGATTCAGAACAAACGTGAGTGTGACGATGTAAAGAAAAAATGTTTTCATAGATTATCATTGAAATAATACATGCGCTAATCACTAGGATGCGCTTTGTATTTTAACCAGTGGTTTTCGCCTCCTAAAGAGGTTGTTGTTTAAACATGACGAAAAAAATCACGTAAATGACTTCATCTTAAGCAACATTGCTAAGCGCGTGCAAGAATGTTAAAATGAATCTTAGGGCGAAGAATTTTCGATGAATGATCGAAATTGCCCGTCGAAAGACTTTTGTGCTCATTTAACAGAAAAATTTAGCTCTTGTATCTCTTGTGAGGCGAAAGAAAATATGAAGGATCCATATGGCTTTCGGAAAAGATATTATCACGATAAAGAAAAGAATGGAAAGCGAATACTAAAATTATTGTTCAAATTCACCCGAGGAGACGTCTTTGTAGTGAACAACCCAACACTCAATATCTCTTCAATTTAAGATTTTCAACTTCATCAGATCATTGACGATATCGAAAAATTAAGAAAAGTGCAAACGACTTTCTATAGCAATCGATGAATTTAGCACATACATGCAAGAAGAAGGTAAAGTCCATATACCACAATCATAAACGCACGATAAATTACTTACTCCATCGTGCAGAACTTGTTGCCCAATTGGATAATGCCCGCCTTCCTATTCCGGAAGCCAAGTATATAATTGGTTTGTGTTCATTCGATCCTCCTTTTTTGATACGTTTTGAAATGATTTGAATTCACTCTTCACCTTGTTAGTCAGTCCGCACGTTCGAATCCATTTCGAATCCTGTCAAAAAATGTCAAAAAAAATTGACGCAACATTTTGAGGATGAATAAATTATCGGTCAATCTGTGAGTACAAAGGCTATGCCTTGTTTTACTCACGGATTTACTCACAGGAGTTTTGCTATTATTGGCTATAAACTGATAGGGATAAAAGAAAAAATCCCTGTAAATAATCAATATTTACAAGGATTAATAGCTTTTGACAGCTATTCTTGTCGGGAAGAGAAGATTCGAACCTTCGTTCTAAATATCTTATTAATAATTCACTGCAAAAACACAAACTATGCGGTTCGCCGAATGACTCACTGCCCTGCCAAATTTTCTCCATGAATTTCCCATTATTACAAGAATAGAACTTTTCCCAAACAAAAAGCTAACCCTTGCATCGAAGTTTGATTTAACCCTAATTACAGCACCACAGTTGCAGCTAAACTAACACTCCTTCCTACCCCATTGATTCCAGATCCATGGGTTCTGTAATCTTGATTCAATATGTTTAGAAAAGCAAGATTGAGCTTCAATGCCCCGAACTGATAACCACCATAAAGATTAAATACATTCCAACCCGGCGTACCACCCCTTGGGATACGGTTATCCTCTTTATCACCCTGCGCAAGACGAGTCTGCTCTGCTGCAATCAGAAACTCTGCTGAACCAAACCATTTCTTATACTGATAAGTGCTTAGTAAACGGCCATTGACAGGCGGTATTCTCCTAAGCGGCTCTGACCTGGTAAGACTCTGACCTTTTGTGAGAGAAATATTTCCGCTAATGTTCCATCCGGTCATCAGTTCGTAAGCCAATTCGGCTTCAAGACCTTCTATATATGCTTCCTCAACATTTTCTTTTTTATAAACGGGATAGCCATTAATTACTTCGGTATCTGATTTAACCCTTGTAATTAAATTATTGAGATGCATATAATAACCGGATAAACTCGCTGCCCATTTACCTGCCTCCAATTTATAACCCAACTCAATGGTGCGTGATCGCTCCGGTTCAAGATCATAAGCGGGAACTTCATACCTGAAATCAACAATTCCCAGCGTGCCCATATCATCCACATTGGGGGCACGATAACCAGTGTTGAAACTTGCATAAACACTTTGCGATATTGTTATCTTATAAAGCAGCGATGCATTATAAACAAAAGAAGAGGGACTTATCTTCACATTTCCAAGAGTAGTATCATTAATATTGATCTGGAAAAAATTATATCGAACACCTGCTTCAATCAACCATTTGTTAAGATCAACATGATGTAATGAATAGATGGAATAATTGCCATATTCAGACCCATCCGGATAAAGCCTTCTTTTTTTGGCACTTGCACCGGTTTGAATATTCAAATCTTCGGTACCGCTATTTACTTTGTCATAATATAATTCTATTCCTGAATTCGCGGACCAGGATTTTGAAAATTCTGAATTGATATCGGTTGTGAACCCAATGGTATTCACTTTATCTTTTTCCATACGAAGTATGTCGGTTCCGTTTTTCCTGCTGTTTCTTCCTTCCATATGCTGCTGCCAGGAGGCAGTCATGTCAATTCTATTCAGCGATGGCTGTTTACCTTCTATACTCAGTTTTGCATAAGTCAACATCCTTCGCTGTGGATCGAATTCGTTGACGGCAAAATTTTCCAGCTGAACCTTATGATAAACCGGTACTTGTTGTTGCTGCAAAAACTGGTGTGCCAGCGTCAGCCCGATATTTGGACGAAGAACAAACCTGGTTTTGACATCAAATGAATATTCTTCATATCCCGAAGGAGATTGTTTGCCAGTTGTATCACCCCCAATTAAATCACCAAAGTTTTTATAAGTAGCACCGATTGTTGCCGCTGCACCGCCTGCACTGTAGCTTGCTTCTCCCCTTCCGGTTTTTTCCATACCACCGGTCATAAATTTTCCGACCGCTTTACCCGACCATACAGGTTTACCAGTTGAAAATTTTGGGTCAGCTGTAAATACCTGGATCACTCCACCCATAGCATCAGAACCATATTGTACCGAACCTGTTCCTTTTGCAACCTCAATCTGGTTGATGGTAAAGGGATCAATGGTGTTGAGATATTGATTCGGACCGTAGCGAAAGGTTGAATTATTCAGCCTGATGCCGTCAATCAAAATTAAAGTCTGGTTACCGGTTAGCCCCCTGATAAAAGGTGATCCCCCTCCATGATTTGTTTTTTGAACAAATACCCCGGTTGTACCGATCAATGCTTCTGGCGTAGAACGCGATTGATAGTTTTGGAGATAAGCTTTGGAAACTGATTCCGTAGAATAAGGAACCAACAGATCTCTTTGTGCCTTACGGGTTGCTGTTACAGTAACTTCATCCAATAGTTTTGAAGTGTCTTTTTGGGAAAAAGCTCCAGTTGTAAATGCCAGCGATACTAATACTGTCAGTTTGATTTTTCTCATAACGGATTTCAGTGCTTGTTTCTAAGATTAATTTTTATCAATTGCGGTCGAACATTTCAAATTCAAATGGTGTTGTTGTCTACCCGCGTCTTACTGATTACTTGTCATCCGGAGTCTTCTTTTTCTTTGGAGTACTATTTAATTTAGAAGCGGCATTTTTATTCGGGGAGTTTTTGTTTGTTTTTGCAGTCTTTTCTTTTCCGATTTCCTCATCTTCGTCACCATCCTCATCATCATCGTCGGCGACGTTGACAAAAGCACTTCGACGGGGTGCGGGCATTTCACTGTCCTCGCCTTTCACCGCTTTCCAGATTATTTCGCTAAACAGCAGATCAGGTACCCGGTCTTCTTTACTCAGATCTATATCAGCGCTAAGTCTTGCCGTGGCGTTTCTGGCAGTATTTTTATCATTCAGGTTTATGTTGGATGGCAATGATTTAAATGCAGTAAGATTTGCATCAGCCGTAAAACTTTTAAACATCGGTGTCGCAGCCGCATCATACTGGCTCATAGGAGGCAATCCCAAAATCAGTTCGATAGTCCGCAACATTGATGATGTGGAGTACATAGTAGTATCAACAAATCCGCGTTTTACAAATGGACCCGCAACATAAGCAGTGGTACGATGTGCGTCAACATGGTCTGGTCCGTTTTGAGCATCATCTTCAATAATAAAAACTGCGCACTCTTTCCAGATAGGGCTGTTTGAGAGATGTTCAACAAATAATCCGACAGCGAGGTCGTTATCAGCAACATGTGCAAAAGGCGTTGTGCTATTTAGTCGCAGACCCTCGGTGTGATCATTGCTAAATCGAAGGGTATTTAGTTGAGGTACCGCATTGATGGCGACGAGAGAATCAAAATCCCGCTTCCATAAATTAAACCTGAGTGTATCCCGGATCTTAAGATCATAACCGGGGAAATAAGTACAAAAATGATCAACCAATGCTGGGATATTTGCTTTGCCACCATCAGCAAACTCGCCATAAGTGCGATAAGTAAGGCCGGCACGTTGGGCATAATCCCAGATAAAACCTTTTTTAGGATTAGCGATTTCTGATTGTCCTTCGCCGGGATATGTTCCACCCCGGCCGCCATAGCTGGTTACCCAGTTTTTTTCAAGGTAATCGGTAGCATGTGCTGAAGTACTCCAGTTATGGCCATCGGCACTTACCTCACCATCAGCATAAAAATTATCAAGCAGTACAAACTCTTTAACAAGTTTATGCTGATTCGGAGTTATTCTTTCTCCAAACAATACAATGCTTGTATCGCCATTTCCTTCAGGCACATCTCCCAATACCTGGTCATAGGTCCTGTTTTCCTTAATTATATAAAACACATATTTGATAGGAGACTTCTCTCCCACTTTCATTGGTATGGGATTTCCTGCCTCCCCGGCGCTATTTGTCTCCCTGTCTTTTGAAAACGGACTATTGGTATAAACCGCTTTTGAATATATAGCCAGGTTCGCGTCTGTTGGTTCATCAATAATTGACATAGTTCCCTTCATTAAACCACCAATATATCCTGCCATCACGGTACCTGAGGTATCTCCCAGGTGACGGACAACATTTTGCCGGGGTTCAACCGGATTAGGGCCATCCGGGTTAGGAAAGGAAGAGAAACCCTTCCCATTGGATACAAATATTTTTGACCCGATCACCTTTATATTAGTAGGATACCATCCAACAGGTATAAATCCTTTCGATTTGGTTCGCCCTGTTACAGAAACATCAAACACTGCAAGGCTATTATTATCTGCATTAGCGACATATAATTTGCTTTCATTTGTTGAGAGTGCAAGCCCATTTGATGTAGAGCCAGCCGGAGAGTTTGGATATAAAGCAGCGTTTAAAACCTCAAGTACTTTTCGCTTCCTGATATCAATAACGGAAACACTGTTGTCATTTGCATTGGCAACATATAAAACGCTGCCCTTTTTATTCAGCAATAATTCATTGGGATTATCACCTACTGCCACCTCTCCAACCAGTTTTCTTTGCCTTGTATCATAGATCAGAACCTTGTCTCCGCCCCATGAAGAAATATAAAGCTCCTTTTTATCATTCGATAACAAACAGCCATAAGCTTGCTTGCCAAGCTCAATTGTCTGAATAACTTTTTTATCTTCAAGGTTGATAACATACAATGAATTATTTTCCTTGGTCACAACATACATGAGATTTGCAACATCGTCAATTTCCAGACCTGCGGGAGAAATTTTTACCGGCCATGGTTTTCCAAGGATTATACTGTCTTTCAACTGTAGCTTATTGCTGATGATAGCATATTTAAGTATCCGGTTATCATTGCCACCGGAAGCATACAAAAATTGCTCATTACTACTGAACTTCAGACCATACCACGATTTCGGAATTATGACTGTATGAAGAATTGTTTCTTTTTTTGGATCGATGAGTTGAATACTTTGTATGCTTTGGCCGTTGTTGGTTACGGCTATATATTTTTTTGACCTGGAAACAGCAATATTCAAAGGAAGATCACCTAACGGAATTGACCGACCAGCAGGAGAAAGGTGCCAGCCATTGGGTAGCCGGACCCTGTTTTTTGACAAGCGGCTTTCAAGTGAGTCTTTTTGCGCAGAACTCAAATAAGAACAAATCAAAAGCAGCGTTGATATGGTTATTTTTTTCATAATGAAATGGATAGTGTTTTGTTGGCAAGGTGAAATTCAGCATTCAAAAGTAATACTTTAGGATAAGATCATCCTTCTGGTACATTAACTGTGTGTTATGTTGTGAACGCCTACTTTCCCATCCATTTTTTAAACAAAGTCACCTTCTCCCTGCTTACAGTCACTTCCTTATCGTGGCCAGGCTTTAAAGACAAAATCAGGCGATGCCCAAAGTAATCATCGATTTTGTCAACACTTTCAATACTAACAAAAAATGAACGACTGATCCGGAAGAATTTATTGGGATCGAGCATATCTTCCAATTCATCCATAGTGTAATCAACAACGAATTTTTTATTATCCTGGGTTCTGAAGAAGTTTAACCTTCCATCACTATAGAAATAAGAAATATCCTCAACATCAATACTCATTAACTTTTGAGCATGCTTAACCAGGAATCTTTTCCGGTAATCTTTTAACTGCAGCTTTTGCTGAAGCTCCCTGATAAGATTTTCCACCTGTAAATTTCCTGGTAGCCTGGCTTCCCCTTCATATGCCTTTTTAACAGACCGGAACTTAGCCAGGGCCGCTGACAATTCTTCTTTTTGTACCGGTTTTAAAAGATAATCGATGCTGTTAACTTTAAATGCTTTCAATACATATTCATCATATGAGGTTGTGAAAATAACCGGTGCTTTCAATTCCACCATTTTAAAAATTTCAAAACTCTCGCCATCTGCCAGTTCAATATCCATCAGGATCAGGTCGGGTTCGAGATTTTGTTCCAGCCATTGCACGGTAGATTCAATGCTATCGCTGATGCCTACTACCGTGCAGGTTTCATCAACTTCTGAAAGTGTTTTGAGCAATTTTTTTACAGCCAGGTCTTCGTCTTCTACAATTAATATGTTCATAAAATTTTCCTTTAGTTTTTAATCAAATAATAATATCATGAAAATTTGCTCAAAATTTATTTTTATCCCATAGAATACCCCGGTCTTAGTTTCACAACGAAACAGCAGGGTTGTTTATTAATATTTTAAAAATCCACAGGAACATCCCGGTTTACTATTGAATTGTCCCAGACCAGTGGCAATACAACCATAAAATTCCGTTCACCTTCAACTACCTGGAAGCCGGGTTGCTGCATCAATTTATATTTATGCCTGATATTGTTTAATCCAATACTCGTTGATCTTTCTTTTTTGATTTTAGGTTGCAGGTTATTGTTCACCACCAGCTGGTTTCCTGATGTAGTGAAAATTTCGAGTTTTAATGGATGCTGGCGACTAGCCACATTATGCTTTACCGCATTTTCTACCAGCAACTGGAGACTAAAAGATGGTAACAGGTAATTATGGTATTTTTTATCGATCTCCAGCTGCATATGCAAAGCATCACCATGCCGGGTTTTCAGCAATTGATAATAACTGCTGATGAACTTTATTTCGTTAGCCAGGGTTGCCACTCCTCCAACATTTGTTCGCAACAGGTAACGATAAACCTTACTCAATTCGTCGAGAAAAATCTCAGCCTCCTGTTTGTTTTCAAACATCAGGGATGAAAGCGTATTGAAACAATTAAATAAAAAATGAGGATTTACCTGGCTCTTCAAATTCTCGAATTCCTGCATCACATTCATATGCTCAAGCAGTTCCTTTTCTGCAAGATTTTCTTTGTATTTATCAATACTATAAAAAACTTCACATAGAGTTATATATATAAGATTTACTGAAATACCAAGTATCAATCCAAGCCGTCTATCCTGTCTTGAATTGCGATAACCAATAATTGCGAAATAATCATAAATAAAAAAGATGATGAACAGCGAAAAAGTTACTGCCAACGCAGACAATCCCATTAAGATCAGAACCCTGGTAGCAGTCTGGTTAAGCGCGGGGAACCTGGCCTGGATTTTGTCCAGGCACCAGATCTGCAACAGCCAGGTAAGGAATCCCAAAAAACAGATAAAAGGAAATGAAAATAACCAGATTCGCCAATCCGTATACAAACGCTCATCGTAAAGTATGTAATTGAGTAACCATGCTACAAATGGCATGGCAATAATGAATCCTATCAGCCTGAGAGAAACCCGTTTTTCCATTTTCATGTTGCTAACTTTACTTTGCTATGAGTGGCAAAAGGATATTTCTTTCCGTTCCCGATTCCCTGATGGTGATCACACTGTTGTTCAGCAATAAATATTTTTTTATAAGATTGTCCAACCCCTCCTCTTCATCTGCCTTATCACTGCGTTTTTTCGCATTTATAGTATGCCTGATTAGTAATTGACCTTCTTCACAGCTAACATAGATGGATAATGGGGCAGTTCTGCTGGTTGTGTTATTATAAATAATGTTTTCAAGGATCACCTGCAGTGTCAATGGCGGTAATAAAAGTTCACCATTTGCTGCATCGGTTTCAATATGGGTTTCCACTGCATCACCAAACCTTTCCCGTATCAGGTAGAGGTAGGAATTGGCAAACTTCAATTCCTCCTTTAACTCGGTCAATTGATCGTCATCACTTCTCAACATATACCAGTGAACCCTTGTCATTTCATTCAGAAAATGTTCCGCTGCATAAACATCTTCATGGATAAGACTGGATAAACTATTAAAACAATTGAACAAAAAATGGGGCTTAACCTGTCCTTTGAGCCCTAAGAGTTTGGTTTTTTGATAAGCGTTTTTTAATTGTTCGGTTTCAATAACCGATGCTTTCCATTTGTCCCAACCCGCCGCGGCTTCGTTCACAAAAGTGAGAACGGTACTGGCAAAGCAACCGAAAAGGGTGACCCACCATTCCATGTTCCGGTTTGGTTCACAACCTGCCGGCTGAAGCCATTCATTTACCGAATACAGGCCCTGCATTACGCATATGTTCAGCAAATAAAACAATGGAAGCATAATGCCAATACGCCTGAAAAAATTCCCATCTTCGGGGTATCTTTTTTTAACGACAAAAGCTACCAGTCCAAAAGCACTGTAAACTGACGCGAAATAGAAAATACCCAAGGCACTGATCTTTGTGAAAGCAATAAGATCCTGGGCAAAACATCCTCCAAAAACCATCCCATTGATAATGACAGTATATGGAATCATTGCCCAAAGGAAAATTTTGCCCTCATGACTGCTATATCTTTTCTCCTTCATAAAATCATATTGAGCGGTTACACTTTCATTATCAGCAATACATAAGCTCCCGCTTCATCATTTTGAACATCCAGGGTTGCATTTATATTAGTTGCTCTTTTTTTCATTTCATTTATATTTTTAGACATAAGATGGGTGGATTTCAGCACTGCATTTTGAGTTGAATATATATTCAGAATGAGCGTTTTCCTGCCCCTGTCAAGCTGAACCACAGTATGTTCCGATCGCAGAATTTCCACGAGATTAGTAAGCGCCAGCTTGAATATTACCATCAGTTCGTGCCGCATGTTCATATCAAGCTTTGTATTTTTTATAGTCGGATCAATACGGACTTCAATGCTTGCCTGGTACCTGTTCCGGAACGACTCAAGATGTTCATGTATCCGGTTGATCGTTTTATTCATGTCGTCATTCAAGGGATCTATGCTCCACAACACATCCCCCATGGCAACAACCATGTTACGACTCTTTTGCTTGATATCGTAGATAAACCCTTTTGATTGCTCAGGATTTTCGTCAGCTTTAAATCCAGCGATTTCACTCAGCACATTTATATTTTGTAATGTTGTATTTACTTCCTCGTGAAGGTTGGCGGCAATGCCAGAGCGGATCTGTTGTTCGCGGTAAATGTTCTTTAGCCTTATCCTGTCTGCCCAGAATATCAGGGTGACCACTAAAAGAATCAGCATTGAATAAAACCACCAGGTTTGCCAGAAGGGAGAGAACACGCGTATTTTGAGTTCTGTAATCTCCCCCATTCTCCCATCGGCATCGCGGCAGGCGGTTTTAAAAACATAAGTGCCGGCATCCAGGTAATTAAAGGTCGCCTGTTTAGCATTTCCTGCCGATACCCAGTCTTTATCCAGGCCCTCCATGCGGTAAAAGATCTCGGTAATATTTTGAAAGGTGAGCGTGGACAGCTGGAGCGTTACTGAATGCTCATAATGCTGCAGATTTATCTGGGGCAAACTTTTAAGTGAATCATAGTTTAAAGTATTATTCATCACCGCGAAACCTGCAATCTGAACCCGGGGCGGAACATAGTCACTTACGGTGACCCGGGAAGGATCAAAAACTATCAATTCGTGATTGGTACCAACCGCAATCCGACCATCCTTTAATTTTACACTGCTCGCTACGCTGAATGAATTGGTAGGAATACCATCAAGCGCATCATACAGGCTTAGTTTTTTTTTGAAAGGATGATAACTTAAGATACCTGCAGCTGTAGTCATCCATACATATCCTGCCCTGTCTTTGACCAGGTTGGTAATATGTGGCAAAGGCAGACCAATTTTTTGACCAGGAGTGTAGTTGATGTCCTGGGTATGAACATTCAAAATTGCCAATCCATCTGCCGCGATCATAAAGAGCGAATCGTTATACCTGATAACATCTGCAGCACCGTTTATGCGCAGTGTTTTTCCTTTTGCACCAACGTCACCGTATCTCGCCACAATATTTCCATCTTCTGAATTAAGTTTATACACTCCATTTCTATCGGTACAAACCCAAACATAATTATCGTCATCAACATATATTCTACCGATGATCGCTTTAAGCCTATGTTGCAGAACAAAATTCCCTGTACCCGATTCCCATTTAACGATATTCCCACGATTTGTGCCTAACCAGATATTCCCTTTTTTATCCTGCTCGATCTGACGAATAGTGCTGTTTTCAAAAACAGCCGGATGTAGTTTCTTTGTTTTTCGCAAGGCTGCATAATAGATAAAGAGATGCCCATCCTGGATGCCTTTCCAGATATCACCATTCGAACGCTGAATCATGCACCAGGCCATACCTTCACCCAGGGGATTACTCCGGTCAGAATAGTCAGAAACCACGGGATTGAACGACTGGTCATAAGGGAATATTCCATTCCCCCAGGTACTCACCAGGAGCTTGCCATCTGCGGTTTCAAGAACGTCCGTTACATCCGAGGTGTAGGCAGAATCCCTGTCCGCCGTTCTGTTTGCCACAGATTTAAATAACTGGGCGCCCGGATTGAACCAAAACAGACCTTTATTGGTGCATACCCACATGTTTCTTTCCCGGTCTTCATAGAGGGAAAATATATAATCATATCTTATGCTGTACTCTTCAGAGGCATTGCTGAATACCGGTTCTATCTCCGTAACAGCAGCGTTTACTTTGGCAAAAATGTTTACACCCCCCATCCATAGTGAACCGTCAGAAAATTCAGTGATACCCTGCAGCTCAAAGTATCGTCCTTTCATGCCCCGGTTAACCGGAACGAACCATTCTGTTTCCTTGTTTTCCGGTGGCCAGTAACTCCTGATCTGCAACTTATTTTCGGGCCATGATGTAACCCAGAATCTGCCGGTTCGGTCTACCATTGCAAAAACAACTGTTCTTGCATATTCGAAATGGTGAATGACCGGATCCTCTTCACTATTATGTCCACGGTAAGACAACTGTTGTTTTGTCCCGTTGTATTTTAATAATCCCGCGTGTGACCCTAACCAATAATTGCGACTTGAATCCTGCCATAGATAAAGCGGCTCCCAGCCCGCAGGGACCTGGAACGGATTATTGGTTGATGAAAAAGCGCTATCTTCTTCATCATAGGTAAGATATCCGAAGCCCACATAAATGAGGATAACGTTGTCATCCTTGTCGATATATAAGGCGGTCGCTGCCTGGCCCGCATTTCCGGGCACCTGCTTTATCTTAACCGCTTTATACCTGAAAGTATTCACATCAAAATATCCCACAGATACAGTTCCTGAAAGCACCCAGAGCCGGTTTTTTTTATCCAGTTTGATTCCCCTTATCCCTCCTTGTGGTAACGAAGTTTCATTGGCCGGATCCTGGTAAAAGTTCAGGAGACGTTGTCCATCATAACGCTGCAATGTATTGTGGGATGCTATCCAAATAAAACCCTTGTCATCCTGCTGAACAGCAATAATATTATCAGCCAGCAGCCCGTCTTTAATACCGAGATAAGTAAACAAATATTTCTGCGTTTGTGCCTGCGTGTTGGAGACTAAACAGCTTAATGAAATAATTAACAGAAATATTAAACGCAAGGTTTCAGTTTTATCATCCAAATGTAATGAACCTGCGCATTACATTTCCGTTGCGGCTTGCCTGCTTTCAACAATCCATACCCGTTTTTATTCAATTCATACACACTATAGGGCTGATAACTCCTTCAACCACTGGTCAGCGAATGGCTTTGCTACATCGTAAACCTCTTTGCCCGCCCTGAAAATCATTTTCCATTCGTCATTTTTACCTTCAAATACAGGATTTACAAATACTTTCTTATTGTATTTTTCTGTAAGCGCGGCATCAAAATCAACAGTTGCAGCTGTGGCAATATATTTCTCCAGGTAGGAACGAAGCTTTAAGCGGTAGTCGGTAGGATAACTCTTTTCCCAGCTTTTCAAACTTTCTTTGTACCTGTCGTCGTTCATCTTAATTTCGGAAAGTTTACCCTGGTACAAAATCTCAATAATTTTGCTGTCTGGTTTTTCAAAGTCTTTAATGGTTTTTTCAAATTCGGCAATGGATTTGCGGGCTGCTTTCTCCATGTCCGGAAATTTTTTGATCATATCTTCCGTATTTTCAATAGCTTTTTTCATACCATCAATCTGTTCCTTACGAATATCTTCTTTTGTAGTGGATTTTGCGACCGGGGCATAAGGCTTAACAGATTCACGTTCCTTTGCATATGCCGCTTTTACTGCAGCACTGTTGAGATACGTTTTCGTATAGGTGAGAAGATCCTTTGCCAGCATGGCTTTGTTGCCGGAAGTAATATTTTTAATATTTCTTACACCCCAATAGTCAAGATATCCATTCATAAAGCTGCTCTTAATTTTGTCTGAACCTTGTTGCTGACTGATGCCAAGCTGCTTCCACAAATCGTCAGCGGTCCTGGCAGCCCGATTGTAGGATGATAATGAGATGCCGGTAACAAAAAGCATGATACAAAGACTTGTCAATTTTAAAACTGAACGGTAGTTTTTTGAGAATTGTTGTTTCATAAAAAAGTGTGTTAAATAGTGATGAGTGAGGGGTTGTTTGTTGTATGTTAAAATATCAATTAAGAACTTTGAGTTAATTTGTTAGTATTGGGATTATTGTTTTAGGAATTCGACGCGTCTGTTTGCGGCTCTGCCTTCTTTGGTTTTGTTATCACCTGAAGGTTCCGATTCTCCTTTACCATCTGTATTGATACGCGATTCATCAATGCTGAAATCTTTTACCAATGCAGTTTTTATGGCAGCGGCCCTTTTTTTAGATAATGAAAGATTATCAGCATCACTACCGTCATTGTCGGTATGTCCAACAATTAGTATACTTAGCCCCGGGTTTTTGCTGAGTATATCCCCCATTTCTTTCAGCACTCCATTGCTCTCTGGTTTTATAATGGCAGTATTTACATCAAATAAAATCCCCGTTGTCGAAAATTTACCTTCATCAAGCAACTTATGCCGGACGTCCGGAACGCCTGCTGCTACTTTAATATTCGAAATATAAAATCCGAGTTCTTCTTCCTTATAGCTTGAAGAAAAGGTCCTGAAGAACATATTATTGAACAAAGCCGCTACGGGTAAAGCGCGTGGGAGATCAAACTTCTTTTCACCATTGAACCAAACCCGCAGGCGGCTTTCCTGCACCTGGATACAAACATGGGTAGACTTACCATAAAAGTTTTCCAGGTTAGAAAGTTGTTGTGTTTCTGACTGAAAATGCTTTTTTCCTGCATCAAAGCTTTCCATATAAGTTCCGGTAGTTCCACCTGAAGCAAGGCGAACATATATCTCAGCTGACTGGATTGACCGGTATGATTTCAGGAATTCATTATCAGCCGGATCTGCATCACCACTACTTAACAGTCCGAAAGAAAAATAGGGATAAGTATAGCCGGTGTTCTTCATATCAAGCAACAGGTCAAACTCCACCGTAAAGTTTTTGGTGAATGTTTGTTTATTACCTGGCAGGTAAACAGCTGTTGGAAACAATCGCAACCAATTCCCTGGCTGCTTTTCTATATTTACTAATTCAGCCTTGCCCTGGGTATTCCAGTGTAAAGGCAACTGGCCAATTTCGTCTCCGGTAAAATCATCAGCATAAACAATTTTATCTCCGGGAACGAAATCAAATTTAGAGTAACTTGTTATTGACTTGTCGCTTATACCTGCGGTTTGGGTTGAATTATTCGTAGCAGAATTTGAGTTGTTAGTGGAGGCTGGTTTTGGAGATTTACCCTCTGCAGCATCGAGGGCCTCGTCTATTTTTTTATCTATTTTCTGATCAGCACGTTGGGCTGCTTTATTCGTTACCTTATTATTTATTTTGTTGGCAAATCCTCCAAGCTGTGCAATGGCAGGCCTTACAGATAGGTATATACATACAGAAAGCAGGATTATTTTTTTCATTTGTAATATTTATGAATGCAAAGATTTGTTAGAACAAGATCAGTTGCAATGACGAGATACATCAGTTGGGACAAATTTGGATAGAACGGGGTAAAAAGAATTATGAATTATGAATTATGAGTTATGAAAAAATTTAAATTCCGGGTAAACCCCGGAGCCGGCAGGCTAAGTCTTAAAACAACCAACAATCATTTATTATGAAGCAAAACATCCTGATCGTTTTCACCTTCATTACTACGATCTTCATCGCTGTTTCCTGCAGTAATACACAAACCGATAAACAGGCAATAACAGAGATCCCGAAAGACAGCCTGGTAAAAAGAGGAGAATATCTTGTAGAAATTATGAGTTGTAATGATTGTCATACCCCCGTGAAGATGACACCACAAGGCCCGGCGAGGGACATGGACAGGATATTGTCAGGACACCCTGCAGAAATACCGGTATTTCATTTTGATACAACTTCTACAAAAGACTGGGTGCTTTTTAGTTTGAGTGGTACTGCGATGATTGGACCCTGGGGTGCTTCGTTTGCTGCTAATCTTACTTCCGATGAAACAGGTATAGGTTCCTGGACTGAAGAACAGTTCAGGAAAGCATTGACTGAAGGCAAGTTCAAAGGGCTTGATGGTACCCGGCCATTATTGCCGCCAATGCCCTGGGAGAACTATAAAAATATCAGGGAGGAAGACATCAAGGCAATATTTGTTTACCTGAAATCGATCAAACCAATAAAAAATACGGTTCCCATGCCAATTGCACCAAGGGACCTGCCTGCAAAGTAGAAATAAAATTAACAAGACAGTCCTGGCCTGATTTACATTGACAATCTGAGGATTTATTATCTTGAAAAAATATATATAATCAGGATATGTTGAATGAAGAACAATTGCGGTCAAGGGCTGAGACTTTTATGAAGATCCACCGGAGGAAGGCATATTTGTTGTTCCAAAAAACCCTGGATAACGCTTCAGTTAAAATAAAATAAGCCAAAATTTGAAGTAATTAAATTTTGACGTAATTAAATAATAATTTAAGGTATTGATTATCGTAATCTCTCTAATAAAATGATTCGAGCTGCATTTGAAAATTTAGACATAAAAAGTGGCATAATATTTATCTTAATTTGCTTACTTCAGTCTTGCCAAAAACAAGAAAGGACTTACACGTTAACATCTCTAGTTTAACTGATTCGCGGGAAGATCCATATGCATTGGATGATGGCGAACACTTCTATTTGCGATTTAACAGTAAGTCAATCCAAAAAAAGATTTTTATATACACATTCGTCTACCAGAAAGAGGGGTCAAAGAGCGCTATTGAACTTTCACAAGTGCTGAACATATTAAAAAAAGACTTTCAAATAAATTTAGGGATTATTGGAACGTACTACTTGCAAAAGTAGATGTCAAACGATAATTTGGTATTAGCGCATGTGCATTACCGGTATCTGCTGATCTGGAAAATGGATATGGTGACGATCCGGACATTTGTGCTGAAACGATAATACTTTCTGCAAAGATTGGATTAGCAGGTGGCTCCATTGACGATGCAACCGGGAAACTGGGTGATCCAATATATCCCTTCACGGAACTCTTACCTATTCAAACGAAGCAAAACCTTATGCGGATCTAAATCAGCTACTTAGTTAATTGCATTTGATAAAACCTTCGGCTTCCAGCAAATCAGAAAAAGTTCAAAATACCCGGATTTCATTTTTTGGGTCATTATTTGCTTGAGTTCCCGAAACTTAAGTCTAATTATGAGCTTAAAAAACCAATATGGGGAAAACGGCAAAGATATTGCAGCAATATTATGTTTAATTTGGGTACAGGCGGGTTTTCTTAGAAAAATACCCGATCGTATTTACCATCAAAAAGCCATTATTCAGACTGATATTAACAGTAAAATACATACATTTGATGCCAATCCAATTGTTACTGAATTCAACCCATTAATGGTTAGCCAGGCTATCTTTGCCTGAACACTCTATCGGTCGCCTCCTCCATTATCCTGAAAAATATAAAATTGATTATCAGCTTAATTTCCCGGATTTAAGCTTAAATCGGTTGAACTGGTTGTCCATTTCTTGAAAGTGGGACGATAGCCATTGACCTTAATAAAGCAGATATTTTAGACGAAATGGATTTTCAAAAGAGATATGAGTTCGAACCTAAATTTGATCTTTTAGGTAATGGTGTATTTTCGCGCATATACAAAGCTGAAGATGTTTTACTCCAAAGAACAGTGGCGTTGAAGTTTTTTACTGCTGAAGCTTCTGCAAAATATCAAATCTTAAGCAAAATACAAAAGGCAAGCAAACTGGAGCATCAAAATCTCTGTAAGATTTATGAGGTTGAATTATTGTCTACTAAAAACATTTTAGGTGAGTCGGAAAACGTTGTAGTGGCAGTAATGGAATATCTCGAAGCGGGAAATTTCGAAAACTATATCAAAACTCATCCAAATGACATAGACAAATTGTTTGTTGATATTTTGATGGGCCTCTCCTATTTACACAAACATGGTATCGTATATGGCGATTTAAGGCCACAGAATGTTCTGATCACTATTGAAGAGGACGGGCCGGTAGCCAAGATCATCGACTTTGGAATAACTAAACTTTCAGATCCGTCAAATCCCAGATCGGCTGCTGTAATGAGCACTATCGAATATATGCCCCCTGAACATTTCAATCCTAAACGATATGGAATGGGTGGGCTGATTACTTCCAATCTTGATCTATGGAGTTTTGGTCTGATGGTTTATGAGACCGTAACAAACAACAAGTTATTCGGAAGTGTAAGTACCGGCACAAGTGAAGGTGAAGTAATGTCTAATATACTTTACAAATTTCCCCTGGCACAGTTTAACCAGTTATCACGTAAGTATAAAGAAATCGTAAACAAGTGTATCGTTAAGGATGCATCTGAACGGGTTCAGAATGCAAATGAACTGATCAGAATTTTTGAAAAATACCCGGATGTAAAAGCAACTGTTGATAAAAAGCCTGTTGATAAAAAGGCTAACACCAACGGGCATTATATAAAACACGACTCAAACAAAAAAGAAGAAATTAAACCGATACAACCTGGTTATGAATCGGTTACCAATAAAAAGGTTTCCGAAGATAAATATGCTCCCGTCAACCGCAAAATTGTTGAAGAAAAACCTATTCCGGTTAACCGGCTTGATGTGGAAGACAGATCCGGTCTGAACAAACGAATTCCGTCTGAAGAGATGCCAATGGCCGGTAACAGGATAATCAGTGAGGAAAAACCATTGCCTGATACGGCTGCTACCAGTACGAGTATCGTGTCTCCCGAAAAGCCTGTTACCATCATCCGTATTGATCCGGAAGAGAAACCTGCTTCTATCGGGCGCTTTGGAGTGGAAGACAAACATGTTACCGGGCCCAAAGATTCAAGAAATTCAAATGAAGGTGCTTATGTTATCCCACCCAGGGAGGCTCGTAATGAAACGGAACGTGGTTTAGGTCCTGGGGACATTGTGCTCAAACCACCAGTCACAAGTGATATTGATCCCCCTTTGCCTGCCAAAGAGCCAATCAGAGATCCGGAAAGGCCCAGGCCCGTTATCCGACCCCCGCTTACCCCGCTAAACCGTCCATCAAACAAAAAAATACAAATACAAAAAAGAAAACGTAGAAAAATATTGTTGTTTGTCGGCCTGGGATTGGTTTTGATTGGTGGTTTTTTCTTCCTGGAGAAGTTTATTTTTCAACCTGTAAACAAGCCGAACAAGGCATCCCAGGTTTCTGCAGCAAATACATCATTTGAAACTCCCGAAATGATACTTGTAGACGGAGGATCTTATCTCATGGGAAGCAAGGCCAGTGATGCACAGGAGAATGAAAAACCGGCTCACAATGTAGTTCTTGGATCTTTCCTGATTGGGAAATATGAGGTAACTGTAAGAGAGTATTCCCATTTTATAACCGAGACCAGGTATCAGACTACTTCGGATTCGCTGGGTTTTAGCTGGATTTATAAACAAGGTCAGTGGGTAAAAGGGGAAAACGTTAACTGGACAAATGATATCTACGGTAAACTGATCGAAGTAAAAAATATGGACGCACCTGTTATTCATATAAGTTGGATAGATGCGATGAATTATTGCAAATGGCTTTCAAACGAAACCAAACTGGCTTTCAGATTACCGACAGAAGCTGAATGGGAATTTGCAGCCAGGGGAGGAAATAATTCAAAGGAATACAGGTTCAGCGGCAGCGATACCGTTAACCTGGTAAGTTGGTATGATGAAAATTCAAAACAGAACCTTGCTAAAGTTGGGCAAAAGTTACCCAATGAACTCGGAATTTACGATATGAGCGGAAATGTTATGGAATGGTGTTATGACTATTATAACGAACAGTTTTATTCAGTTGCAAAACCTGAAAACAGTTTTGGTCCGGATAGTGGTACAGAGAAGGTTGCCAGGGGAGGCTCCTGGTTTACACCGGATCTTATGTGCCGGTCCACATTCAGGATGGCCTACCCTGAAACAACACGTGGTGGAAATATTGGGTTCAGGATTTGCAGATCGATCCAATAAGCCAGGTAAAAATTATTATAAATGGCCCGTTACCCATAAAATTACCACAGTCTTAATTACTGAAAGCTGATGACAAAATATTTTTTACTGTTGGTGTGTATCGGAAGTTTTTTCACGGCTGGCTATTCGCAGGCGGTGCCTGAAAAATTTATTCCGAAAAAAAATCCTCCAAGAGAAGTTGCCAAACCTATTCCAAATACGGTTCCCAAAGTTTCGGCAAAAACTACAAGGAATACGCAACGTCCGAAGGAAGATGCTCCAAAGCCGCAATCAGTAAAGGTTGACCAAAAACTGGAAATTATCTTTTCGGCTACAGAAGATTGTTTGCTTGAAATTGATGGTAAGTGGTTTGGTACACTGGTAAAGGATGAACCGAAAATAATACCACTTGATTTTGGCCAGCACAAATTGCTCGCGCAAAGTAAAAATACCAGGGAGCTTTATAACACAACCATTACTATTCTTGGCAATAACCAGGTAGTCAACATTCCGATGTCTGGTTTAGGTCCCGCCGTGGAAGGTTTGGAAGATAGCCTTGCATTTACTGCCGTTGCTAATGTGCAGCCAACTGTTTTTGATACTATCAAAATTGATAAGGCAGATATTTCTGAACCCGTGCCGGTTTATGTTAGCCGTAACACTATTTTACTTACAATAAGTGACCTGTCGGCCAATATGGTAGCACTTTCAGGTGGGAAATATAAAAAAGACGACCCTAAAACATCGTCAGGAAAAAAGTCGAAAGATTCTGTGATGGTTGCGCCATTTTCACTGGGCAGGTTTGAAGTGACACAGCTACAATGGCAACAGGTTATGGGCTATAACCACAGTGAGAACAAAAATTGCAGTGACTGTCCTGTTGAGAATGTAAGCTGGCACGAGATTGAGGATTTTATCCGGATCCTGAATGAGACTTCTGATGTGAAATTCCGGCTGCCAACCAATGCGGAATGGGATTATGCAGTAAGGCAGGACATTCGTGAATATATTGACAAAAGAGGTGGCCCGAAGTATGGAGACAACGTAGCCTGGAATGAGAACAATGCCCAACGCAAAACACATTCTGTTGGAACGAGGATACCACACAGGTCTGGCGCTTATGATCTCATGGGGAATGTTGCAGAATGGTGTGCCGACTGGTACGATTTGGAATACCTTAAAAGCAATAAGAACCTGGTAAATCCTTCCGGTCCGCCGACGGGAACAAGGAAAATAGTACGTGGCGGCACTTATGCCAATAAAGATTTTGTGGCATTACATGATCTTGATCCAAAAGAAAAAGAAAAATATATCGGTTTCAGATTGGTGCAGTATTAATGTTTCTTACTGCAAACGAATTCGTGTTTAAAAATTTTACGTATAGTATTAGTAAATCCATCCTGTTAAGCAACCGCGCGACTTAGATCCAAATTTTATATAGATAAACCGCATTGCCGGAGTCAGATCCGGCAAAATCCATCCTTTTATATGTTTCTTCTTCATCAAAAAATAAAAGATGATAGAATTAACATTAATCGACCCAAACTAACAAAATTTTCATGCGGGATTACATAAAGTGTTGCTTGTCTAAACTTCTTTTTACATTTCTCTTCCTTGCGGGAGTAACTTCCGGTTATACACAGGTGAGCCCCTCCAGTGATTGGACCTGGGCTGATGGCGAATCCCAGCCGAATAAGCCTGGGGTTTATGGTGCAAAAGGAATAGCAGCTGCGGGAAATAAACCCGGAGCGCGCAATGCTGCCGGAAAATGGACCGACGCAGCCGGCAATTTTTGGTTATTTGGCGGGCATGGAATTGATGGCACAGGTGCAAGTGGTTATCTCAATGATTTATGGAAATACAATCCGTTGACCGGTCTCTGGACCTGGGTTGGTGGTGAAAATACGGTCACTGAAACTAATGGAACTTTTGGAAGCATAGGCGTGCCGGGTCCTGGTAACTGGCCGGGATCAAGGGATAGCAGGACATTAAGCTGGAAGGACGAAACCGGTAATTTCTGGTTATTTGGTGGGTATAAAGTAATGGGTGGCGCCAACCAGGCGCTGAGTGATTTATGGAAATACGATCCTGGAACTTCAATGTGGACCTGGGTATCTGGCTCCCAAACTGCTAATACAGCCGCAGTTTTTGGGACTTTAGGTGTTCCGGCAGCTGCAAATACTCCCGGCGGAAAACATTCGTCGGTTGGTTGGTCTGATGGAAATGGAAACCTTTGGCTTTATGGCGGTGTTGGTCCGGGAGATGCTTCCTATCAAAATGATCTCTGGAAATTTAATTTATCATCAAAGCAATGGAGCTGGGAAGGCGGTGATCAGGATTTAAGGACTGTGCCTGTTTATAATTTAATAGCTGGAATAAATATTCCACCTGGAAATCCGGGAGGCAGATTTGGCGCTACTGCATGGACGGGTTCAAACGGTGATCTCTGGATGTATGGTGGCAATGTTGTGTTTACACCGATGGGGTCGGGACAAGTAGGCAGTGATTTATGGAAATATGATATAAGTGCAAAAACATGGACCTGGATGAGCGGGTCTAAGGTTGCCGATGCTCCTACTACATACGGCTTGTTAGGTATCGAAGCGCTAGGAAGTCATCCTGGAAACCGGAAGAATGCAAATAGCTGGGTTGTTGGCAATACCCTTTATTTATACGGTGGTTTAGACAGTGATGATGGTCGGTACAGTGATTTGTGGCGATATAATATTATTGGGGGCTTTTGGTCCTGGATAAGTGGGGATAAGGGATTTGACCAGGCGTCGGTACACGTAACGAAAGGAATATCGTCACCTTCAACCAAGCCCGGCAACAGGTCCAAAGTAACGACCTGGGTCGATAACAATGGAAATCTATGGATGTTTGGCGGGTCTGCAACGGTGGGCGGAACGGACGTCCAATTTAATGACATGATGACTTATGGGGCCTTGGATTGTACACCACCGGTTGGTACTATAACACCTGCTGCAGTGGATACTTGTTTTGGTAGTTCGGTTTTGTTACACGCCACAAAAGATTATACCTATCAATGGTATAAAGATGGATCTCCCATTGCAGGGGCTACTGATTCTCTTTATTCTGCAACAGCTTCCGGCGTTTATACTGTAATGCTTAACCCTGGTGTTGTATGTGCGGCATTGGCAGCTAACTCAGCAACTGTTACAATTAATCCGGAAGTAGCGTTTACAGCTGCGACTACGCAACCAAATTGCACAATACCGACCGGTAGTATAACGGTTACGGCTAGTGGTGGATCAGGAACTGGTTTTACATATTCGATTGATAATGGGGTTAACTGGCAATCACCGAATGTATTTACAGGCCTCGTTCCTGGTAGTTACCAGGTTATCGTGCGAGATGACAATCTCTGTCTGAGTACGATGCAGGCGATTATAGTTGCCCCTGTTCCTCCCCCGGTCACTTCAACCATAACCAGTCAAACAAATATATCTTGCGTTGGAGGTAACACAGGTGAAGTAATAGTAACAGGTGGTGGTGGAACCGGGCCATATACTTACCAGTTGGATGGTGCCGGTGCGTTTGTAAGCTCCGGAACATTTACCAACCTGGCTGTCGGACCACATACCGTTATCGTAAAAGATGCAAATGGTTGTACAAACACGGCTGACGTAACCATAACGCAAATCGCCAATACCGTTGGCGGAACAACAACCCACACCGATGTTACCTGCGCCGGACCAAATACCGGCTCAATAACAGTTACTGGTAGTGGTGGCACTGCACCATATCAATATAGTATTGGCGCCGGAGCTTATCAAACCGGAGCATCATTCCCGGGCCTCGCAGCAGGCACTTATGATGTTCATGTCCGTGATGTAAATCTTTGTATCAAGGATCTAAGCGTTGCGATTGCAGCAGCTGTAAATACTGTTGATGGAACAACCACACATACCGATGTTACCTGCACCGGACCAAATACCGGTTCAATAACAGTTACCGGTAGTGGTGGCACTGCACCATATCAATATAGTATTGGTGCGGGAACTTATCAAACAGGCACATCATTCCCGGGCCTCGCAGCAGGCACTTATGATGTTCATGTCCGTGATGTAAATCTTTGTATCAAGGATTTAAGTGTTACGATTGCAGCAGCTGTAAATACTGTTTCATCCAACATTACCAGTCAAACAAATGTATCATGCGTTGGAGGTAACACAGGTGAAGTAATAGTAACAGGTGGTGGCGGAACAGGACCTTATACTTACCAGTTGGATGGTGCCGGTGCGTTTGTAAGCTCCGGAACATTTACAAACCTGGCTGTCGGACCACATACCGTTATTGTAAGAGATGCAAATGGTTGTACAAACACAGCTAACATAACCATCACCCAGTTAGCCAATACCGTTGGCGGAACAACGACCCATACAGATGTTACCTGTGCCGGACCTAATACCGGTTCAATAACAGTTACCGGTAGTGGTGGTACTGCACCATATCAATATAGTATTGGCGCCGGAGCTTATCAAACAGGCGCATCGTTCCCGGGACTTGCAGCAGGCACTTATGATGTTCATGTCCGTGATGCAAACCTTTGTATCAAGGATTTAAGTGTTACGATTGCAGCAGCTGTAAATACTGTTACATCCAACATTACCAGTCAAACAAATGTATCATGCGCTGGTGGTAACACCGGTGCTGTAACTGTTGCAGGCGGTGGTGGAACAGGACCTTATACTTACCAGTTGGATGGTGCGGGTGCGTTTGTAAGCTCCGGAACATTTACCAACCTGGCTGTCGGACCACATACCGTTATTGTAAGAGATGCAAATGGTTGTACAAACACAGCTAATGTAACCATAACGCAAATCGCCAATACCGTTGGCGGAACGACGATCCATACAGATGTTACCTGTGCCGGACCAAATACCGGTTCAATAACAGTTACCGGTAGTGGTGGCACTGCACCATATCAATACAGTATTGGCGCCGGAGCTTATCAAACAGGCGCATCGTTCCCGGGACTTGCAGCAGGCACTTATGATGTTCATGTCCGTGATGCAAACCTTTGTATCAAGGATCTAAGTGTTACAATTGCGGCAGCAGTAAATACAGTATCAGTTTCCCTGGTTTCCAAAACGGATGTTGCATGCGCTGGCAATACAGGTACCATCACAGTTGCGGGTGCGGGTGGAACAGGTCCATTTACTTATCAACTTGGTATAGGCGCTTTCCAGAATTCAGCATCATTCAGCAATCTTGCTGCTGGCAACTATACTATAACTGCAAAAGATGCTGCTGGTTGTACAAATACTGTAAACGTAACGATTGCACAGCTGAACAATACGGTCAGCGCGATATTCAGTGCACATACTAATCTCACCTGTGCACCTGGCAGCACCGGCTCATTCACAGTATCTGGTACTGGTGGTACCGCACCATATAATTATCGGTTTGGAACAGGCATTTATCAACCTAACGGAACATTCTCCGGGCTTGCAGCTGGCATTTATACTGTAAGCGTACGTGATGTAAACAGTTGTACAAAAGATACCAGTATAACGATAACACAATCACCAAATACAGTAACTGCAGCGGTGTTATCAAAAACTGATATTCCTTGCGTTGGTGGCACAGGTTCCGTAACAGTTGCAGGAAGCGGCGGAACAGCACCATATGAATACAGGATAGGAACCGGTTTATTCCAGCCGGGCGGTGAATTCACAGGTCTCCCTGCTGGCAGCTATACGATTAGCGTAAGAGATGCCGTTGGTTGTATAACCAATATTCCTCCTGTTATTATTGCCCAACTGGCAACTACCCTGACAGCAATTGTCGGATCTAAAACAGATATTCCTTGTACCGGTGGAACGGGTTCAGTAACTATAACTGCCGGGGGCGGTACTGCACCTTATAATTATAAAATTGGCACAGGTGCTTACCAGGCAAGTGCAACATTTACTGATCTTCCGGCAGGAAATTACCTGATAACAGTTCAGGATGCACTTGGCTGTACCCGGGATTTAAACGTTAGTATCGTCGCTTTGCCAAATACAGTCATTCCAACATTAATTGCAAGAACTGATGTACCATGTTCGGGTGGTAATCTTGGTTCACTGAGTGTAAGCGGAAGTGGTGGTACAGCACCATATCAATATAAACTTGATAATGGCTTGTATCAGCCAACCGGAGTCTTTACAGGGCTGGCAAGTGGCAGTTATACAGTTACCGTCAGAGATGTTAACGGATGCACCCGTGATATCGCAGTGACCATAGCCCAGGTAGCAAACACGGTAACGGCTGCAATAGCTTCAAAAGTTGATGTCCCTTGCGCAGGAGGTCCGGGTTCTGTAACAATTACCGGCGGCGGTGGCAATCCACCATACACATATAAACTTGGCGCGGGAGCATTTCAGAACAGTCCAACATTCAACAATCTTGTAGCAGGTGATTATATCGCAACTGTCAGAGATGCTAATGGCTGCACCAGAGATGTTACGGTTACAATCATACAGACAAACAATACTGTTACCGCTACAGTTACTTCCAACACGGAGATTCCCTGCACAGGGGGAACAGGATCTGTAACTGTTGCAGGCGGCGGTGGTACAGCTCCATACCTGTTTAGTATAGGAGGGGCACCTTACCAGGCTAGCGGTGTATTCAGCAGTCTTGCTACCGGTAGTTATACCATTAGTGTGAAAGATGCCAATGGATGTACAAAAGATATTGCTGTAATAATTGCACAGGCGACCAATACTGTTACGGCCACCCTGGTGTCAAAAACTGACGTACCATGCTCTGGTGGCAATATCGGTGCTTTAACCGTTGCCGGTGGTGGTGGTACAGCTCCTTATACATATAAAACAGGTAATGGTGCATTCCAGGCCAGCGGTATTTTCAATAATCTTGTTGTGGGTGCTCATGTAATAACAGTAAGAGATGCCAGCGGTTGCACAAAAGATTTAACTGTAAACATTGCCCAGCTCAATAATACTGTAGATGCAACAGTAGTAGCGAGAAGGGATGTGCCTTGTTCAGGTGGAAGCACTGGTTTTGTAACAGTTGCTGGAAGTGGCGGCACTCCACCATACGAATATAAATTAGGTACAGCTCAGTATAGAGCCAGTGGTGTATTTATTGGCTTGTCTGCAGGCAGCTATACAATTACTGTGAGAGATGCAGCCGGTTGTACCAAGGACCTTATTGTTACCATTGCCCAGTTAAACAATACAGTTACTGCTACCCTTGCATCTAAGACAGATATCTCCTGCTTAGGTGGCAGCACTGGTTCAATAACTATTACCGGCGGTGGTGGTACAGGTCCATACGAATACAAAATTGGTACAGGTCAATATGGCGCAAACCCGACCTTCAGTAATTTACCTGCAGGAAACTACATAGTATCAGTTCAGGATATAGAAGGTTGTTCAAGAGATCTGCCAGTAACTATAGTGCAGTTAGCCAATTCTATTGTCGCCACTATTAATTCAAAAACTGATATTCCATGCGCTGGTGGCAATGTTGGTTCTGTAACCGTTACCGGTAGTGGTGGTTCAGCACCTTATGCCTATAAGTTGGGCAGTGGACAGTTTGGAGCAGTATCTACCTTTAATAACCTTCCGGCTGGTGAACATATAATCACCGTCAGAGATGCAACAGGTTGTTCGAGAGATACAACTGTAACCATCGTGCAACTGGCAAATACTGTAACGGCCACCCTTAGTTCCAAAGTTGATATTCCATGTTCAGGCGGTACTGGTGCAATTACAGTAGCAGCCACAGGTGGAACAGCACCTTATGAATATAAGTTGGGTAGCGGCTTGTACCAGGCAAGTGGCGTGTTCACCGGCTTAGGGGCAGGCTCTTACACAGTCACGGTAAGAGATGCAGGTGGTTGTACAAAAGATATAACATCAGTCATTACGCAGATCCCCAATACAGTTACAGCTGTTCTTGGTTCCAAAACGGATATTGGATGTGCAACAGGCAATATCGGTTCTATAACTGTGACCGCTGGTGGTGGAACTGCCCCTTATGAATACAAACTCGGCAGCGGACAGTTTGTATCGTCGCCTACATTTAATAACCTGCCGGCAGGTAACCATATCATCACAGTAAGGGACGCTGTAGGCTGTACAAAAGACCTGGCCGTAACACTCACACAAATAAATAATACTGTTACCGCGACCATCGTATCAAAAACAAATATTCCCTGCACAGGTGGCAACACCGGTTCAGTAACCGTTGCAGGCGGCGGTGGTTCTGCACCATTTACATATAAACTGGGAACCGGAACTTATCAGGCCAGCGGTACATTCGACGGACTTGGAGCTGGCACTTATGTGATAACTGTAAAAAATGCCCTTGGCTGCACTAAAGATACATCTGTAGAGATTACGCAGGCGAATAATACCATTGTAGCATCTGTGGGCAGTAAAACAGATGTGCCATGTTCAGGTGGAAATGTTGGATCTGTTACTATTACAGCATCGGGCGGAACAGCTCCATTGACTTATAAAATTGGTACTGGCCAATATCAGTCATCTGCAACATTCAATAATCTTGCTGGTGGTGATTATATAGTTACTGTAAAAGACGCAGCTGGTTGTACAAGTGATGTGCCCGTAACCATTGCCCAGGCAGACAATACGGTCAAAGCTTCAGTAACCACTAAAACTGATGTGGCATGTTCCGGTGGTAATGTTGGTTCAGTAACTATTGCAGCAGCGGGTGGTACAGCACCATTTACCTATAAATTAGGTACCGGCCAATACCAATCCAGCGGAACTTTCAATGAGCTTGCTGCCGGTGAATACATTGCTACAGCGAAAGATGCAATTGGTTGTACAAATGATGTAAAGGTAATTATCGGGCAGTTGAATAATACATTAACCGCCACGATAGGAACAAAAACGGATGTTCCTTGCTCAGGCGGCAGCGGCTCTGTAACAATCACTGCTGGTGGTGGCACAGCTCCATATACTTACAAGCTTGGCAACGGCCAATATAGCTCATCTGCTACCTTCAATAATCTCCCAGGCGGTAACTATACAGTGACTGTCAAAGATGTTGCTGGTTGTACCAAAGACGTTACTGTAAATATTGCTTCTCCTGCAGGAACACCTGGAAGCATCACTCCTGCTATTGTTGATCCGATCTGTGCAGGAACAAGCCAGGTGCTGACCGCTTCGGATGGGGTATCATACCAGTGGTTCCGTAATGATACACTCATTACCGGTGCTACAGGTAAAACATATTCAGCTACAGAATCTGCAAAGTATAGCGTTACGATTAACAATGGTGCATGCAGCATAAAAGCAAGCAACACAGTTAGCCTCACGGTAAACTCTTGTGTTGAAACAGTCATATTTGTGCCAAAGGCCTTTACACCAAATAACAATAATACAAATGATAAGCTCAGCCCTAAGTTCATCAACGTGAAACAATTCAGATACTTTAAAGTGTATAACAGATGGGGACAAATGGTTTACCAGACAACTCTGCTTGGCGAAGGATGGGAAGGTACATTCAAGGGAGTCCGTCAACCAATGGAGACTTATAGCTGGATACTTGAATGCGTTGATAATAATGGAAAGACAATAAGGACAAGTGGTAAAACAGTCTTAATACGATAAACTTAAAACATGAAACATTATTTAAGTTTTCTAAGCATCGTACTATTAATTTCTGCAGGAGCAAGTGGACAATCATATCACTTCTCACAGTTCTTTAGTACACCCCTTCTTACAAACCCCGCAAATACCGGGGTGATGGAAGGGCCTTACAGGTTGGCATCTAATTTCAGGGCGCAGGGGCTTTCCGGTGGCAGCCCATACCTGACCGGGTATATATCGGCAGACATAAGCCCGTTTAAATCCAAACTTACTGACGGCCATAAGGCTGGGATAGGCCTGTACGTTATGAATGACCAGGCATTAAATGGAGCGCTTATTACAAATGCAGTGGGTTTCAGTGCAGCTTATAATGTTGGATTGGATGCGGATAAAGTGCATAGCCTGGGACTTGGCTTCCAGGGTACTTATCATCAACGTGAACTTGATTTTAATAAACTGTCTTTTGATTCTCAATTCGGAGGAACAGGTTATAACCCGGCTCTACCAATCGGTGAGAGTTTCCAATATTTCAGGAGAAACTATTTTGATCTTAACACAGGCCTTCTATATAGGGCACAAGGTGAAAACGTTTCATTTTTTGCTGGTGCTTCGGCTTATAACATTCTTAAGCATGAGGATAATGTGTTTGTTGATGAATTTAAAATGCCGACAAGATTTGTGTTGCAGGGCGGTGCCCAGTTTCACTCAGGTACAACCGGCACAATTTATACTTCGTTTACTTATATGCAACAGGCAAAGGCCAGTTCAACAACACTTGGTGTGGCTTATGGAATACAATTAAATGAAGGTGAACAAAACAATATCAGGTTTGGCGCCTGGTACCGTTTGAACGACGCCTTAATCCCCTATGTTGGCTTCCACAAAAATGGTTTCCAGGTGGGTTTTACCTATGACTACACAACTTCTTCGAAAAAAACGGGGGCTGAGGTGAGAAACGGGTATGAGCTTACCTTGATGTTTACTGCTCCCAATAAAAACGAACTTAAAGAAGCTCTACCCTGGTATTAATCTTAATTTTGATACTAAGGTGACAGAATGAGAACTGTTCAATAGAGATTGTCGCAAATCACCCCCAGTTTTGGCGTAACACAACAGGTTGTGAATTCAATAACTCACCTATTTTTGAGTTGACAAAAAACTAAAAATAAAATTATGAAACGCTCAAAACTACTCTACTGGATCTTTACCATTCTTTTCGCTGGATTTATGATATGGTCCGGCATACCTGGAATTGAGCCATCTAAACAGTCGGTAGATTTTTTGAACGGATATCTTGGTTACCCGATCTATTTTATCCAGTTTATAAGTTTGGCAAAGGTGGTAGGTGGAATAACTATATTGATTCCGGGATTTGCTAAGGCAAAGGAATGGGCTTATGCAGGCTTATTTTTCGACCTGACCGGCGCTATCTATTCTATTATAGCTGTTGCGAAAAAAGTAGATCCTGGTGTAGCATTTATTTTACTGCCGATTTTGCTTGGAGTACTTTCATATGTTTTCTGGAAAAAACTGGCGCCTAAGAATCCTGAATTAAGGCAGACAACGATGGCATAATCCGGGATCTTCATCTTGTTATGGGTCCGTCCCGGTCCGGGTCAAATATTCGCTTCTGTGTGTTGATCGACGGAGTTTCACCAGGACCGTCGCATGGCGTCGACATCAATGAACAGGGCTATGGCATGCTGAGCGATCAAAGACTTTACCAGTTGATCAGGCAAACAGGGCCAATCAATGACCGGTTGTTTACCATCGAATTTTTGGGATCCGGCGTCGAAGCATTTGCATTTACTTTCGGATAAAAAACTAATCGACCATAATCGACTCATTACTAAAAACCCATCATTCCACCCGTCACTCATAACCCAACTCACCACTCAATACTCAATCTTTCGGTTTAAGAAAAAAGATATGTGCTTTGAAAGCGAAGATTCGTCTTCCACTGTTACATTAACAAGTCTGAACTTCTCCTCGCCTTTCATCATCCGGAAACGCCAGTCCACCTGATCAATCGTTGTTGTTTTACCATTACTATACCACCATGCTGTAAATAGCTCCTCACCGGGTCTTGCCAGCCTGCCTATATAAACCTCTTTTCCATTTACCATGGATTTCCTGACACCTTTAAATGAAAAACCTTCACCTCGCCAACATATTAAAGGAGTATGTTCACCTGAAAAAAATTCCGGTATGGGTTTGATGTAAACCAGGACTTCTTTATTAAATAATTTTGTTATCCCGTCATTAAGTGCAGCAGACTCATAACCTGGAACGACAAATGAAACTTGTTCAGATGGTAAAACATGTTTCGGCTTTATGTGAATATAGATGCCAAGCGACATAATTATTAAAGAGCAAATCAACAGGCATAGTTGCTTAAAAGGATTTAGAAAATGTTGACTATTAACAGGCTCGATCTCCTTTGCGGATTTATTGATCATCCAGGAACTGAAAAAAAAGATTGGCACCATTATGTAACAAACAAAACAAAGTATTCCCACGATTTCATGCATAGGATTTTCGGGTCCGATTTTTAGTGCCACGAGTAAAATTATCCTTAACAGATTGCATACCATATTCAATATAAAGACTCCAAAGAAAAACAAGGAAATTTTGATAAATGAAAGTCGCCTCTCCTGCCTCCTGTATCGAAAGGATATGGCAAAAACAGCCATTAGCATGGAAGTTGAAAGCATATTCAAACCCATGCATGCTTCATCAACAGAAAAAGCAGAACCATTCAGCACCATCATGTTTCCTTCTACGGCCAAGTTAAGTCCGGCGGTTGAAAGAATGTTTCCGGCAAGCGAACTTAACCCAAGACGGATCGGAAAACCCATAATTGCTATAACCTGGTGGAAAAAAGGTGACATAAACAGGAAGAGGAATAAGATTATCCTATCACATCTTCCTATATACAGCTCAGTCAAAACCAGTAAATAGAATGTCAGCGCAAAAAAATAAAATATTTTCACCTGGTACTTATAGGCAACAGCACAGAATAACAACATTGCTATAAAATAAATAAGGTTAAATCTTTTTGCGCCGCTGCAAAACAATGAAACCGGAACCAATACAAGTCCCATAACAATATTTGTTGAGGATAGATATGATAAAGGAAATGCAAAAGCAGCACCGGTTAATAAAAGAACAATACAAAAAAGAAAATGAAAATTTATCCTTACTATCCCGAACTTCAGTTCCCGGGTTGCAAAGCTTAAAACGTTGATTTGCGGCATAGATTTTTTTTTGAGTAAAAACTGACCTTATTGCAATCATCAGTTTCTGAATTTCAGATAAAAGGCAAATGCGACGAACATAATTATAAGTACCCATTCATGAGGTTCAGGCACTGAACCGGATGATTGCCTGGCGGCATTATTCAAACTATTGCCTTTATCTGCTATACCAAATCGCTTGTAGTCTTCCTGTGTTTCCAGTACGATCAAACTTGAAACCGGCGAGACGATATATGCAGTTGCGGCTTCATCAACCAGGGCTTCATTGACATAATCATCATTGAAATACCCGCTGCTTACTTTCCTCATAATATCATTATAAGCAAACAAACGGGCCAGATGATCGGGTGCATTGCCTGGTACAAGGCTGGTCGAATCCGTCGTCCGGGTTATTATCATCCCGGCTTCATGTAATGCAACAACATTATCCGTTTCCACAGATCCGGGATAGACCTTTGTTTCAAGAATCTTTTTTAAGGCTGCAATATCACCTTCGCAAAACTCCAATCCACGCAATTCAGTTAGTGAAGCAGTATAGGTAGATTTGACTCCATTAATATTGAAGACCTTAACCTTTTTTCCCGAGGCAAAAAATGTACTTACGCCTTTCGCGAATTTACTTTCTTTAATATCGCTCAGGTGTGGTGATAACCGATTTCCCTTGGTCACTACCAGCGACTGTTCGATATCAGTGAGTTTATGATAAGGAAATAATGAAAAGTTGCGTTCCCTCATTGCCGCCGTTAATTTTGACCAGTTTGAATCAGTCAATTTGATAAGCTCTTCATCCAGGGAAACATAAACCTCGTGATTCAAAACCAGTGTTCGCAACTCCCTCAATTCATTTTTATGCCAACTGTTATTGATATCCAGGAATAAGCTGTTTATTTCGACGGTATTCTTACGAGGCTGCAAATCGGCTAATGAATATGAATAGCCATTATTAGTAAACCGGTTTGATTTCAGGACGGTGACAGGATAAGAAAATGTAAAATCCGGATCGTATTTATTTTCTGTTATATAATCACCTTTCGCAGTTTTTTCAAAATTACCTGATTCATCAAATTGCGGCTTCCCACCAATGAAGCGGATGCGCCTGGTTTCGGTTGCATTGGAAGGATCAGGTCCATCAAACAGGATGTTTTTATAAATAACCTGTCCATCCTTAACCTGGAGCGGCGATGTGATGCCAATTTTAAACTTCCTTTCTTCTTTATCCGTACATGGAAAAACCCTGACGGTGACCGTGTTGCCCTCCTGCCAGTGAACTACAGACGGATCCCGGCGTTCCACGCCCACGATTGTTTTATAAGCTTTATCTGCTTTTTGTTTTGAAGTGAGTATGGCCTTTTCTTCCCTTCCATTGATCCAAAGAGAAAGCGAAGTTACTACTGATCCTGGAGGTAAATAGAATGTATAGATACCTTCTTCAGTATTGCCCCACCAACTGCCTCTGAGGCTATTGTTCCTGATGTTCAGGTATTGCTCAGTATATGCAAGCCGCAAATCTGTATAGATGTCAATATCCGAAATGATATAGGAGGTGGTAAGATTGTCTCCGGACCAAAGCCTTTCATTTGCCTGGTGACGGCCATTGGTAATAGATTTTAAAATCTTCACTCTTTCATCATCCGGCAACGAGCTTTTTGACTTGAGACTCGCGATGTAAACAAGTGGATCATGCTTTTTTATTTCATCCCAGGAAACATTTTGTGGCATGAACCACCATTCGTCAAAATCATATTTTGCAGTGGTATATACAAGATCTGTTTTTAATATCCGCTCAGATATCCAGTCGTTTTCGAGCGATTCAGCAACATTCACCCAAACCGGAAGCTCAGTTTCATTGTACATAGCTGATTGATTGCTTATCTTTTCCATTTCAGAGATTCTCGAGTTCCATTCCACCATGAAAGAAATAGCAAGTAAAACAGGAAACAGGAAGCCGGCCATAATTGAATAGTTATTAATGCGATGTTTACGAAAATGGACAAACAAAAAAATGGATGCAATCAACAATGCCAGGGGTACGAAAATATGGCCGCCTATACCCAGGGCAATCATTCCAATTGCGCCGACCGGGTAATAGTTAGCGACATACAGCGCGAGGTATAGATATAGTGCCACTGCGCTCCCCAACAGGAAATGCTGAATATTGTTAACCCATAGTGGTAGCCGGTCGGCATATTCATAGCTCAACAAGGCTGCTGAAGTGAGTAAGATGTAAACACGAAGCCAGTTAACAGAGTTTTCGAACACCGTAATCTCCCTGTTCAATGCAAATGCTGATATCAGGAATAGGTTCAGCAGTATCATGGTTTTATTGATGTTCTCTTTTTTCCAGCTTCTTCTTATCCCGTAAGACCTGTTGAACATGAGAACAAACATATACACCATTGAAATGATATAATGCACGAAAAACAACATGAATAGATTTTCCTTTACCCGGAAGTATTCGCAAATTCCAAATAACAGTAATGAAACAAAAAGAAACAGGTATCCCAATTTTGCAAGCTCAGATACCGGCTCCGGGTTGATCTTTAATGTTTGATGTATTTTACTTTTTAACGGCTCGATGTTAGTTATTGTCTCCATGGTGTGTCAAATATTTAATTATTATAAAGTGCTTTGAACTGCAAAGTGCAAATGCATATGTTTAGATTTCTATTGCTTGATTTTTGCCATATCAACTGTTTAAATAAAGTTATTAATTGACTATGCCGAAGCCATTTACCCCTGTAAGTTGTTCACACATGATCATTTGAGACTTAATTTGAGATTGAAATGCTGCTTATACCGCTTTTTGTGCAGAATCGGGGTTGACTGACCAATTTATTATTCCATAAAGCACTTTGCGCTTCAAAGCTAATGATCTTTTTCTTAGTTCCAAACAAAGTTTGAAAAAATTTCTGCCAGGTTATATACCTGCTACCCCATCATCTTACTTATGTTATTATTTTTAATAACTTACAAAAACCTTGAGTTTTCAATCTATCACACCAATTCTTTATTCTTCTGACGTAGTAGTGAGTATTCGTTACTACACTGATGTATTGGGTTTCAAGGGTAGTTGGACCTGGGATGATCCTGTCGGTTTTGGTGGTGTTGATATGGGAGATGTCCGGATATTTTTTTGCAGGGATGGGCAGGGACACCCCGGAACATGGCTTGCGATAAACGTTGATGATGTAGATGCTTATCATGAACTGATCAGTGCAAAAGGAGCAAAAGTGATAAATCCCCCTGAAAGTTTTGAATGGGGCATGCGTGAAATGCTGGTCGAGGATCCCGATGGTCATAGGATCCGTTTTGGTCATGGCATTTCATTAAGGGGTAAAAGCGAACCACGGATGCCGGATAATATCCAAATCGCTTCCCGCCCTCCTTCTGCAGATGAACTGGAAAAGCTGATTAAATCTGTAGGCTGGGGCCACCCTGCAGGACCGAGACCTGCTACTGGCAATTCCGCCGCTATTGCACATTGCGTTATCGCGAAAAATTACGATAATGCTGAAGTGGTTGGCTGTGCTTTCCTGTTTAGCGACAGCGCCGGTTTTTATTATATCAAAAATGTAATCGTGCATCCTGAGTGGCAAGGGAAACTTATTGGAACAGCGCTGGTAAAAAATATCAATGACTGGTTCGAAGAAAATGCGCCTGATCATTCGACAATTGCGCTTCATACCGGCCCCAACCTTGCCCATTTCTATCGGCGGTTTGGTTTCTCAACTGCTTTCAGCATGCAAAAAAACAAAAGTTCGTAACAAGTAAGTTCAATGTATATTTTCTTTGCTTTAACAGATTTTAATCGATAGTTCAAAAAATGCTGTTCATCGGGAGCATCATTTTCTTAATTTAGCAATCTCAAAATGAGTTAATGAAAAAGGCAAGCATCTTCATCGTTTTTCTATTGTCCATAACAGCCATCGTGGCCCAAAAACCGAATACGCTCACTAAGAAAGAAAAAAAACAAGGCTGGAAACTATTATTCGACGGTAAATCAACCCAGGGTTGGCATACTTATCTGCGTGATACCGTTGGTTCGAAATGGCAGGTAAGAGATGGTGTTATTATTTTCGATACTTCAAAACCCAGGAATGGCGGCGGAGATATGGTGACAAATGAAGCCTTTGAAAACTTTGAATTGCAACTGGAATGGAAGATTTCAAAAGGTGGAAACAGCGGGATCATTTTTGATATCCAGGAAGATCCTAAATATCCTGCGAGCTATCTGACTGGCCCTGAAATGCAGGTTTTGGATAATATATATGCTTCAGACAATAAAAAGCAAACCCATCTTGCGGGATGTTTATATGATCTTGCCGGCGACTCAACAGTTTCGAAACCAAAGCCGGTCGGTGAATTCAATAAGGTCAGGATTGTTCAAAATAAGGGTCATCTTACATTATGGCTCAATGGTATTCAAACTTTTGATGGCCAGATAGGAAGTGATGATTGGAATGCCAGGATTGCTAAAAGTAAATTCGCGGCTAAACCTTTTGCAGACTTTGCAAAAGTGCACGGGGGAAAGATTGCCCTACAGCAACATCCCGGATCCAGTGAATGGAGAAATATTAAAATCAGGTCACTATAGATTCATGGCTTTTTTGGATTAACATGTAACTAACTGCCACAAACTGCGTCAAACGAATTAAATCGTTTGTATGAGAAAAACCTTTCGTGGAACTTTCTTACCGATCGCATTGATCGCTTTTAATATAATCTCTCTTGTTCCTGCGACTTTGCTTGCTCAGCATTCTTTGCCTGATTCTGTAATAAAAAAACTTCAACAGGTTGTTGATAATTTCAGCAAGACCAGTAATTCACCAGGCTTAAGCATCGCAATAGTACATGAACATGATGTTGTTTACAAACAGGCAACCGGTTATACTGATCTCGAAAATAAAGTGGAGACGAAGGTAGATTCAAAGTTTCCGATCATGTCGATTACAAAAACCTTCACAGCCACTATGTTCATGCAACTTGTTGAGAGAGGTGTGATCGGTCTTACAGACGATGTTAAAAAATATATACCGGAATACAAAGTTAAATCACCATATAAAGGAACCGGGCCCACTACCCTTCTCCAGCTTGCGACTCATACATCCGGCCTTCCAAGGAACACACCTGCGGATACGGCTTTTACATTTTCATTTGAAAGATGGATGATTACAGGTGGCGCTGTTCCTGTGAAAGCATTCGCCACAAATAAAGAGGTACTTCACACATTGCAATTTATGCAGCTGGATTATCCACCTTATGATTTTATTCATCAGAATGACCGGCACTATTCAAATCTTGGCTATACGCTTTTAGGTATAGCAATTGAAAGGGCAGCAAAAACCAATTATTCCGATTATGTAACAGATTATATCCTTGCGCCTCTTAAGATGAAAGAGTCAGGATTTTTATCAGATCGGGGTATCGGGCCTCAGCTTGCCAAAGGTTATCGCTTTGATAAAAACAGAAAAAAATTTGATGAGATCCCGTTTTTTGATGTGAATGCTGCAATCTATCCCGGCGGAATATACTCCACTGCCACGGATATGACCAAATATATCATGGCACAGTTCGACAATGATCAATTGCTCAGACCTGATACCCGCGCTATGATGAGGCATCTTAAAATTGCATGGAAGCCCGCTTACCCTTATGTATTGCATGAGGGCGGTTTTCCCGGACATAGAAGCATCCTTGTGTTTAACCCGGAAAGTAAAATCGGATGGGTTATTCTGACAAACAATGGCGATAACGATTTCGGTAAAATAAATGAGCAGTTTGCATCAATTCTATCTGATGCGTTTAAAAAATCCGGTAAGACAGACCTACAGCAATACACTGGAACTTACAGTTTGCCGGGTGGTTATGGTGCCATGGATATCTATCTTAAAAATGATTCGCTTTATTCAACTTATTGCCAGTACCTTCTTCCCGTAACAGCCATGAAAGCTGATGGCCCAAATCGATTCAAAGTTGAAGTGAAAGAAGGCTACAATATAAACTACGAATTCGTTGCTGATAAAGATGGGAAAATTAAAGGACTGAGACTCGGGCAATTTCTTTGGGATAAAGAGTAAAAGATAGGTTATATTTGATAATACCTTAATCTACAACCAATATGACCAACCCCATATATTGGTTTGACACAAAAGTTACTTTCATTCAGGTGTTCCAACCTTAACTAGGTGGAGAGGTGATAAGTTATCCGTTCCAAAAAAAATAAAAAACCGAACGGATGAAAAATATTATTTTCTCACTTAGTGTTTTGTGCCTCCTCATTTCATGTAAAGAAAACAAGCAACCTGTGGAACGAAGATATCCGGGTATGGCTAGCCTGGAATTTAAAGGTGATCCTCACCTTGTGGAAATGTTAAATTATATTATTGATTCGTCAGGGAACCTTGTTCCCGACTCAGTGCATTCAGAACTAGGCGAATGGAAAGAAGGATATTTGCGTTCATATACCGAGGTTGACAGTGGTAAAAAAAATAAGGTTATTGCTTCCTACTCATATTTTGAGAATGGTATGGATAGAAGCATGGGTATAAATCTGAATGGTAAATTGATCGATAGCGGAGAATCAATAATTAATGCAAAGGGTGAACTTATCGCTATCAACCATTATGACTCTACCGGCAAAATCTCTTATTTTTCTACACACAAGCCTCCAAATGAATGCGATGAGTCCACATCCGGTAAATTCTACCGGCCCGATAGTTCCCTGTTGTATGAGTATGTAAAGAGTTTTCAGGAAGGAATCAATGTAAAATTTATATCCATTGATAGTTCAGGCAAAATGGATTATTCATATACTGCGGAGTTGGACGGTGATAATAACGTCATAGAAGCTATTCATGCAACTATTACAAAAGATTCTGTAAAGACCTTCATCAAAAAATATAGTTACAAGGACTACGACCATTTAAAGAACTGGCAACACCGTACAGAATTAAATGCCAGGGGCGTTCCGATAAAAGTAACAAAACGCAAAATAACTTATGCAACAAAGTTGGCTATTTGAAGCATTATCCTTCCTGGGAGAGATGTCGTCAACTAATTTCTCTAACTAAGATGCCACCTATTCCCGACTTTGTAAATTCAGTTTATCATTTGATCCCTGGTTGTAAAATCTTGTACCCTGTTTTTGCTTTCTCGTCAGCAACCATTTTTTTCACATCAGCGAGTAGTTGTTTTGCGTCATATATGATGCCATCTTTGATGGTATATTTTACACCACCAACACGAATCACCTGGTCATTTTCAACCAGTTTGATTGAACCTGTTCCATACAGCGTTTGAAGATTTGCCAGTGGGTTTTCTTCGACAATCACAAAGTCTGCGAGCTTCCCAACCTCAACAGTCCCTATTTCTTTATTCATTCCTAATGATTCTGCTCCATTTAATGTAGCTGCTTTGATAACCTCCAGTGGATGAAAACCAGCTTCACGTAACAACTCCATCTCACGCACATATGAAAAACCATATAACTCATAAATAAATCCTGCATCTGTGCCGACTGTTACCCGACCCCCACGATTTTTATATTCATTTATAAAGGTCATCCAGAGCTTATAGTTATTCTTCCAGTCGATTTCCTGTTCTGTGCCCCAGTTGTGCCAGTAAGAACCATGTGAGTTCCAACTCGGCGTATAAAATTCCCATAATTTTGGCATGGTATATTCCTCATGCCATTCGGCACGACGGGCCCGCAGCAAATCCCGGTTGGCTTCGTAGATGGACATGGTGGGAGACAAAGAAAAATCGAGCGAGATCAACTCATTCATCACCTTGTTCCATTTCTCTGAAAATGGTGCGGCGGCTTGTTTCCACAGGTTACCAGCCTCTCCGAAACGATCCTGTTCGTTCTGATAATTATAATTCAGAGAATAATCCTGCACTGTCCGATCCGTGAACATAGCTTCTGGAAGACCATACCAGTGCTCCATAGAAGTGAGCCCTGCCCTTGCACTATTCAAAACATTCCACCCACCCACATGGGTTTGTGAATGATGCATTTTTGAACGCAAACCCAGTTTTTTATTTTCATCAAATGCGGCAGCCATTATCTCCGGCGCGGCGCCGAAAAATTTTATTCCGTCTGCTCCCTGCTTCGCATTTTCGCGTACCCATTGACGTGCCTGTTCGGGAGTAGCAAGAGTCGTGGTTGCCTTTGCTCCAAACCGGTTAAATGCCTGTATCCTTGGCGCCGTGATTTCGTTTTTATTGCTTTTTTGTTTTTGATCCAGCACCCAGTCTAATCCGTTCATACAGCCAGGTTCCGCGATCGTAGTAATACCATGAGCCATCCATAATTTAAAAACATATTCTGCATTTGCACCCTGTTGTGCTCCGCCAATATGGCCATGTGTGTCAACAAAACCCGGCATCAGGTACATTCCCGCTGCATTGAGTTCTTTGCCACCTGGTTTGAGCCTGGGTCGCCGGGATGAATCAACGGGCAGGCCAGGTGTTCCAACTACCTGCACAGACACAATCCGGTTTTTTTCAACTACGATATCAACAGGTCCTATTGGCGGCGCAAGAGTTCCATTGATAAGCGTTACTCCACGAATGATCAACTGATCCCATGGACCATCACCTTCTTTACGCGGTGGTGCTTTCAAAGGAGTGGAAGACTGGCTGAAAGCAAAAGAAAATGAAAAAAGACAGGAAAATACCAGGATGGTTTTGGAAATGAATTTCATGTAAACTGCTTAGTATAAGCAGCAAATATGCACAATCTTCACTATGGATTCCCAAACGGTATTGTATTTTTATTTCTTCTCTCTTTTATTGCACTTGATTTTTCAATAAACTTGTTCTTACGATTTTTTTGTTTTACCAGATCAAATGCATCGTATAACTGCCCTGTTGCCGTAAACGCCTGGTATTGTAAACGATCTCCGTTGACGGTTATGACCTGGAACAACTGGGTGTTTTCAGCTGTCCGATCAATTTTTGCATTATAATTTTTCCAGAGACTGTCAGAAAGCGTATACATTTTACCACCACTCACTGAAACTACGTAAACTGTTCCGCCATCACGGGTATTAACGCCGGTAGAAGCGTTTTTTGAATCAGGGCCGGCCTGTCCTCTTGTGTAAGTATGATCATGACCTGTTAAGACCAGGTCCACATTATGCTTATCAAATACCGGTTTCCATAAATCCCTGAGTTGCTTGTTATCTCTGTCACCTGCCCCGGAAAAAACAGGATGATGGAATGTGGCGATTGCCCATTTGTTAGGATTATTTGTCAGTATCGAATCCATCCAGACAGCCTGCGCCTCCAACATTCGGTTGGAATTCAAACAAACAAACCGAACACCCTGATAATCGTAATAATAAGAAGTTTCTTTAAGCCCTTGCAGACCATTTTCGGGTAAAGTAAACTGATGGTTCCATTGAACCGACAAAGTACTTCTTGATTGTGTATCACCGGGATTGTAAGGTCCATATTCGTGATTGCCCGGTACCGGTACGCTTGGTAACATACCGTGCAACCATCCACCTGCCATATGCCACTCATGCCATTGCCTTTCGCTATGAGAATTGTTAATAAGATCCCCCGCGTGAATAATAAACCTGGCTTCAGGAGCTTTCTTAAACCCTTCGCGGATTAAACGAGACCAAAGTTCAAGTATGTAATTCTGTGCATCACCAACATACAAAAATGAAAATGGTCTGGCCGTCTTGCTGGCAGTTCGAAACTGAAACCATTCACTCCAATGAACACCGTCCCCAACACGGTAAGCATACATTGTATCGGCCAATAAGTTTTCGAATTTTACAGAATGATAATTGGAAATCACTTCAGCTAATTTAATCTTAGTAGCATCCATGGTCTCTGTTTTTGCAGTCTCACGTATTGCATTTCGCCAAAAACCAGGTGCTCCGTCTGAAATTGCGATTTCTGCAAAGCCTTTTTTTACGGAAGTGTCGGTACGCCAGGTCAGGCCTTGTGACTGAGAAGGATCTCCCGAAAAAGTTAAAATGATATGATCAGGCAATTCGGTCGGCCTCGACCAACGGACCGGATAAAATGGCTCAGCCCTTTGATTCGTTTGTTGAGCTGTAACTGAGGAAAAAAGAACCAGTACACAAAATACTGTGAAAAACAATTTAGGAATAATCATAATAACATTGAAGGATTACTTTGTAAAAAGAATATAGTCTGAAGCAATAACTGCTTCAGACTATACAATGTTATGGACATCTTCCTTTGATGTTAACAATTCCTTGTAATGTTATTATTAATAAATCCAGAAACCCATTTATGATAACGCCCAATCCGGTCTTATAAAATGACAAGTGTATCCCCCTGGATGTTTACGCAGGTAATCCTGGTGTTCGACTTCTGCCTCCCAAAAATCTGAAGCGGGGGCAACCTCGGTGACAACCGGGCCCGGCCATTTACCACTGGCATCCATTTCTTTTATCAATGCTTCAGCTGTTCTTTTTTGTTCATCATTCAAATAAAAAATTGCTGAACGATAGGAAGCTCCCCTATCATTCCCCTGACGATTGCGGGTAGTCGGATCATGGATCTGGAAAAAAAATTCAAGTAAAGTCCTGTATGAGATTACTGAGGAATCAAAATCGATTGCGATTCCTTCTGCGTGATTGCCATGATTTCTATAAGTAGCATTGGGTATTTCCCCACCAGTATACCCCACAACTGTTTTTTTAACCCCGGGCAACTCCCTGATTAACTCTTCTACTCCCCAAAAACATCCCCCGGCAAGTATTGCTTTTTCGTGGCTCATTGATTTTGAATTTTATGAAAGCTATTAAGCCCGGTCTTAAGACCTGACCCGAATATAACCATCAAAAATGCAAATTGTTTAAATTACTATTGAGCTTATTCTAAAACAAATTGAGCGTTGAATAAGCAACCTGAACATCTATTGGAACATTTGCCTTACCACGGCTTCCTTCAAAATGTTTAGGGCTCAGCTTGTCTGTTTTTTTGAGCCTGGAACTTTCTGAATTTTGGGGTTCCCGGCTTTCTGACTTATCAGGAACTGAAGGAACTGGGTTTTCAGGCTTGACAGGCACAGATTTTTCTGATTTGTCTTTAGCCGGTTTTTCAGGTTTACCCTTAACAGATTTTTCTGATTTGTCTTTAGCTGCTTTTTCCGATTTGTCTTTGGCCGCCTTTTCAGGTTTACCCTTAGCAGGCTTTTCGGATTTGTCTTTAGCCGGTTTTTCTGATTTTTTAGTTCTGGGACTGTCTGGCTTTACCCTTGGCGCGGGCGTTTTTTTGGGTTCAACCGCTGGATGTTGTGGTTCACCCGGATCCTGGGGTTGCGAAGGCATTCGTTTTTTCTTTGGTGTTGCCGGAACTCTCGGCGCCGTTGCGGGAACCCGCTTTTTTTTGTGAATGGCATTCTGGTCTACCGGGGTCGTATCCGCCTGGCCTGAAAACTTTTCCTCAAGAACAATATCACTATTGTTGTGCATTAAACTTAATACAGTCTGTAACCCTAAGTTCGCAGATATTTCCTTGCCGGTCTTAATTGTAAGATCGCCCACATGCGCTGCGTTTACCGAAAATGAAACCAATCCTTTTACAAGTCCCAGCTCAAGCTTATCGCCGGCTTTTGCGTTTACTTTCACTATTCCGGAAACCTGCTCAACCAGGATACTGTCAAAACCTCTCGAACTGAGGTCTCCGTTTAAAATCCCGCTGATCTTTGCATTTCCCTGGCTGAGTTTTATTTTCCCTGCCTGTTTCAGTCGCCCGGCAAACAGATTGCCATATTGTTGAGTGATATCGATAGGTCCTTCGTAATCACCGATAATGATATCACCAAACTCATTATGTATATCCAGTGCAAGACCCTGAGGCATTTGCACGAGGTAATCGATGCTGCAATCAACATCACCATTATTATCTTTTTGCTTCAACCCGGAAAAAAAAGTACTGCATGAAATAAGGTACTCATCCCGGCTTTCCTTTATCCCTGGCTTCCCCATTGCTGTTATAGCAGCAGGTTTGTGTAGCCCTTTACCGGTAATGCGAACTGTGATCCGGATTACAGACTCCTTCCAGGTCTGGATTGTAACACTACCAAATCGATTGTCGATCAACAGCCGTTCTTTATTGAGTTGGTTGTAGAATTTAATGACTTCCCTGGATGCAGTATCCGTAACGCCTGCTTTAACGTCTGTGAAAAGCAAAACGCAGTAAAACAGTGACACAAACTTAAAGTTCTTCATCTTTTTCTTTTTTTAGGTGTTGAAGCAATGCAAGTTGGTTATTGATTACCTTCTCCTGCAATCGCAGATTCGATACCATCATTTGTAAAATTTGTTCCTTGCCAATTTCTCCAGCCAGTTTTTCTTCAAGATCACTGAATATTTCCCTTAGTTCATTGACACCCTGATCGAGCTCAATCCGAAGAGCTGGCTCACCGATTAAAAAAACTTCGATTTTTTTCTCCTGCTCGGCAACCTGGTTTTTATATACAAGCACGGTTTGTTGATAACGGTCATATATAGACGAAGTATTGCTGATGTTTGAATGCTGGTCTGCCGATGCTGATTCAGGTATAGATTTGAGGTCATTTTTGTAAAAGATGTAGCCGAGCACCAGCAAAATTATGCCCGCAGCAGCGGCAAATTTATACTTATACCTGGCTGCTATTGAAAGCTTTTTCGGCTGTTGATTGACTTCAAGTTTCGACCTTAGTTTTTCCCAAACCTCAGGAGAAGGTTTATCCTGCTCAAGTTGTTCCCTGGCTTTCTTTAAAGCGTTCTTAAAATTATCCTCCATAAAAAAGGTGATTTATCTTTTTTGAAACTTTTTGTCTTCCTCTGGCATAATGGCTCCTTGCAGTAGATGAAGGCATCCCAAGCAGTTCGCCGATTTGTTCAAAACCCAGGTCTTCAAAAACATGCAGACTAATAATAATTCGCTGGCTATCGGGCAATTGACCAAGTTCAAACCGGACAGCATTTAGCCTGATCTGATATATTTCCTCATCCAGTATTTCATCCTGTTGATCGTGTTTGTAAGTATGCTCCAGTTCAACCCAGTTTGTTTTTTCCCTTTTTATATAGCTCAACGACTTGTTGATTACAATTTTTTTCAGCCATCCGGGAAATGCCTGGCTATCCTTTAATGTTTTCAGTGTGTTAAAAGCCGTTAGAAAAGACTCCTGCAGAACGTCTTCCGCATCTGTGCTGCAGTTGACGATACGTAAACTGGTGTGGTACATGGCCTGGCTATATTGGTCATAAATTAACTGAAAAGCAGGCATGTCGCCACTTTTACAGCGATCGATCAGTTCTGATAACCTAAGGTCCTGCAGTCGATCCTTCAAATGTTAAGATTGATTTCTATTTAAGGTAACCATAACCACAAATTCGTTGCAGGTTGAGACCGTGTTTTTTTAAAACAATATTTCCTTTTTTTACGCAGGTTATCATGTTATATATTCCTGCAACTGTACTGCTCCGTTACAGGAATTGATTTATAAATTTTAGATAAGGGTTATTGTTCATGCCGTTCAAGGATTTTAAACGTTTAATTCGATAATATTCTGTAATTTATAGTAACTCCCTTCCCCTTGAACCATCTCATTCACCTAAAAACTGTTTATATGAGTAAGTTCAACTTCCACCTCTTTTACTCAGTTATTAACTCGTTTGTCTTTCTTCTGTTTTTTCACGCAGCGGAAGCTCAAAATGGCACCGTTAAAGGTATAATCAGGGGATCTGACGGGCTACCGCTTCCCAGTGCAAGTGTGCTCCTCAAAGGAACCGGGTCCGGAACAACTTCAGATAACAATGGAGCTTATTCGATCAGTGCCCCGGCCGGAAAACAAACGCTACTTATTTCTTTTGCAGGCATGACAACCAAAGAGCTGGATGTTACTGTAATTGCAAACGCTACTACCGAGCTGGATGCGCAGATGGATGTTACCCCCGATCTGACTATGGTTACCATCATCGGCTCAAGAAGTCCATCACGCACCCGTGTTCAGACACCCGTGCCTGTAGATGTGATACCCATCAGCCAGATTGTAAATGAAATAGGACAGGTTGATCTCAACCAGATATTAAACTATGTAGCTCCTTCTTTTCAATCGGCGCGGCAAACGATAGCCGACGGTACTGACCACGTGGATCCGGCTCAGCTCAGAGGATTAGGCCCTGACCAGGTGCTTGTACTGATCAATGGCAAAAGAAGGCACCAGTCAGCGCTGGTAAATGTAAACGGAACCGTTAACCGGGGTACAGTAGGTACGGATCTTAGTGCGATCCCGGCAGCATCAATTGAAAGAATCGAGATCCTCAGAGATGGGGCCGCTGCACAATATGGTTCTGATGCCATAGCCGGTGTAATAAACATTGTCCTGAAAAATACTACCGGGATACTAACCGGATCTATAAGTTATGGAGCTAATGTAACCAAGTATCCGAAAAACTATGCACAGTATAAACTCACTAACAAATCCGATGATCCGGATGTAAGTGAAACAGATGGAAATACCATCCAGGCCTCCCTGGGATATGGATTCAAAATTGGAAAGGGTAATCTGAATCTGACCGGCGAATACCTTGACCGCAAATCCTCGAACAGGGCAGGCACTTATACCGGTGCCGTATACCCGAATGTTGGTGGGGTAAACAAGGATGATTCGATTATGGGTGCACGCGGAGAAACCCGGAATAATTTCGACATGATTATCGGTAACTCCGATATTCAATCCGGTTCCGTCTTTGCAAATTTTACACATCCTACAGGTGATAAAGGCGGAATCTATGTCTTCAGTGGTTATACCGGAAAAAAAGGACAGGCGGCTGGCTTTTATCGTTATCCATCAGGCGTACCTGGGGCCGCAACAACTTATGCCAACCAGGTATTTGCGATGTATCCAAGTGGTTTCCTTCCTGAAATTCACAGCGACATTGTAGATTTTTCAATCGCAGGTGGCTTTCGGACGAAGCTGGGAGAATGGAACTTCGATATCAGTAATACTTATGGTATAAATATGTTTGACTTCAGTGTTGAGAACTCTGCCAATTACAGCCAGTTTGCAGTTCCCGGAAATAAACAAACTTCGTTTGATGCCGGTGGTTTAAAAAACTGGCAGAATACTTCCAACGCTGATTTTTCAAAAAAGTATGATATACTGGAAGGTCTGAATGTGGCCACAGGACTCGAATACAGGGTTGATGCCTTTGGTATTACCAGTGGAGAAGAGGCTTCATATAAGAATTATGATATCCCTTCCAAAGCAGCTGCCGGAGCACAGGTGTTTGCGGGTTTTGTAAATGCCATCGGTGATACAAAAACACGAAATTCCAAATCGATTTATCTCGATCTTGAACAGGACCTTACAAAAAGTCTACTCGTGACTGCGGCACTACGTTTTGAAGATTACAGTGATTTCGGATCCACTTTTAACTACAAGTTTTCGGCCAGGTACAAGTTTGGCGATTTCCTGAACCTGAGGGCATCACATAGTACAGGATTCCGGGCGCCTTCCATGCAACAAAAATTCTATGCAAAAACAAATACATTATTTGTTTCCTCCGGCGGCCAGTTGGTTCCACAGGAAGTTGGCACTTTTACAAATGATAGCAAAGCAGCAGAGATACTTGGCATACCCGAGTTGAAACAGGAAACCAGTAAAAACTATTCAGTAGGCCTTACTGCCGTGCCCACTAAAGGTCTTGAAATAACGGTTGATGCCTACCAGATTGATATTGATGATCGCATTATCCTCACAAATAATTTTAGTGGCGGTAATGATCCTCAACTTAAAGCTGAACTTGAAGCAGCAGGCGCGAGCCAGGCCAACTTTTTTACAAATGCAATCGACACAAGGGCAAGGGGTCTTGAAGCAGTTGTAAGCTATGTTCACAGTTTTGACGGCAAACATTCATTGCGTACTGTTTTAGCGATGACATTTATAGATAACGAAGTAAAAAAGGACGATAATGGAAATCCTATAATACATGCATCGCCTATACTTGTGAACAGTGGTCAGCTGGGAAGTTATTTCAACCGGGAAGATCAAAGCCGCATAGAGGTTGCAAATCCGAAAAGCAAAATCAATCTTGCATTCAACTATAAATATGGCAAGTTTGGTGCAATGCTTCGTTTTGTACGATTTGGCAAAGTAACTTACCTGGATCCGACAATTAATCCCGCCAATCCGGCTGCGTTCCCGGTTAATGCTTTCACCGGCAAAGCAGAGACGTTGGATCAGACCTTTGATGCAAAAATTGTTACAGATCTTTCTGTGTCTTACCAGGTCGCAAAATACCTTGGATTAACTATCGGCGCAAACAACCTGTTTAACGAATACCAGGACATGCACTTACATAGTGGTAATATGAGCCTGGGAAGATTTATATATAGCCGCAGGGTACAGCAAATGGGTTTCAATGGTTCTTATTTCTTTGGACGATTGAGCCTTAATTTGCCAACAGCAAAATAGTTTCATACAGCAGCGATCACAAAATCCCCCGTTCGAATGGACGGGGGATTTTGTTTGTATTGAGAAACGATGCGGTTATTATTTGAACTGCGCTGACATCTGTTGTCTGAATACTTCGTTACCCAGTTTAAGCCTTTGGGCATACATAGCAAGCGCATCCTCGCCGGCAACATATCTAAGTTGATCCTTGCCATCGGTTGCGGCTTCAAAAACAACTGATGCGATGGATTCGGGTGTTCCAAACTGTAGTGCACCGTTGGGATCGTTGATGCCTGACACCAGTTTTTGAAATAATAGATCATAGTCTTCATGCTTTGCAAGATCTAATGATCTGCCAATGAAATCTGTCGATATGCCCCCAGGTGCTACAGTCTTAATAGTAATATTATGCATAGCAAGTTCATGCGACATGCTCTCGCTCCATCCCTCCAGTGCCCACTTAGTTGCGTGATAAAGACTGCTTAGCGGATAAGTGATCAGTCCACCGATTGAAGTAGTTGTAATGATCATACCCGATCTTCTTTCCCGCATGTAAGGAAGAATGGCTTTTGTAACACGGACCACACCCATGAAGTTGGTATTCATTTGCCTGGTGATCTGTTCATCTGAATAACCTTCGAGTGGACCCATCAACCCATAACCCGCGTTGTTGAACAGGATATCGACCGGGTACAAATCTGTTGCTTTTTTAATTGTTTCTTCAATCTGCCTGGAGTTTGTCACATCCAGTGGCAGCACAGTAATGTTTGGAATCGATGCAAGTTCCGCCCCCGCAGCCGGGTTGCGCATAGTGGCAATAACGTTCCAATCTTTGCTGGCAAATAGAAGAGCACTTGCTTTTCCTAAACCTGTTGAGGCACCAGTGATGAGAATTGTTTTCATGATTATTTTGTTTTAATGAAGGAAGTGAAAACTGTTTTATGAATTAGCGTTGATCTGTGTTGTTTAAAAACCATTCTTTCGTTTGTTTAATAGAGTAGATATCATTTTGTTATAGAGGCAAAAACTCCCCTGCCCGAAAAATTCAGGTATTAATAATCTTCAATATTGTTGTAGTGATTTGTTAGCCCTGTACCACTGATGGGTTAATACCGAAAAATTGTTTGAAGGAATAAGAAAAATGTGACAGGCTTTCAAAACCGACTTCATGGTACACGTCTGACGGACGCTGTTGTTTTTCTTTGATAAGATACCACGCTTCCTCCAGCCGTTTTTGTTGAAGCCAACGATTTGGCGTTGTATGGAAAACTTTTTCAAAATCGCGTTTGAAGCTGGCAAGGCTGCGGCCGGTCAGGTAAGCAAACCGTTTCAGGTCCACGTTGAAACGGAAATGCTGTTGCATGAAAGCTTCGAGGTCAATCTTACCTGGCTGTCCAAAATCAAACAGGATATTTTGCAGTTGAGGACTTATTTGTATCAATAACATCAGGGCCTCATTTCTTTTGAGGTTAACGAGGTCAGTTGGCAGGATATCATCAAAATAGGGAGCCAGAGACTGGAAATAATGAACCAACAGTGGAGTTGAGTTCTGCAGCGTAACCGCCCGGTCGGATTTCGGTGGATTAACAACCCTTTTTCCATATTGCTTCGCGAAGGCTTCCAGCGAAAGCTGATCGAAAATAACAGTAATACATCTGAAACTGCCACTTTCATCCGGAACCTTTATAAATTTAGCCAGGAAATTTTTCCGGTAAAACAGGATCTCCCCCGCCTTGAAGGTTCTTTTCTCCCCCGAGTCAATCACTATCAGTTCACCTGAAAAAATATAGCTGAGGCCGTGTTCACTTGTAAACTGTTCCCCTTCCTGGCGCTTTTCCAGGTAATGGGAATAAACGATGCCCGAATATCTGTTTATTTTTGTGCTTTCGTTTTTCATGATTGTTCATTGTATCGATCACACAAAGTTGCTATTAAAATTGATAGCCAGGTTTCGCCAGCGGCTCAAACTTTGTTTCGTGTGAAGCTCAGCTGAAAACAGCATACTGATAATGTAGATCTCCCGGAAACAATTCTTAATGTATTTTTGGAAATTTTCACAAGCTGAAAATAATGAGGTCCAGATAATTTTTTTTATAAATTCGATTCTCTACCTTCAATAACTCAAATCTTCAAAGAAAGGTTACTTAATCCTTCCATTACTGATATCCAAAGAAAGACGACTTTCATTTGCACTGGCTTTCACAGATTCCCGTCTGGCACTAGTTGTTAATAAATCCCCTATTGTTAACTCTTCAAACAATGCTAACATTAATTGCAAATAATAGTTACATGCAGTTTATGTTCGGAACATAAGTTTTCTTTCAAACCCCTTTCAGGCAATTGTGGTGATATTGATTTTCTTCCTTTCGCATAATTCTTACCCGCGTCCCCGATCATCAAAATATTTTTCAGGATAACTGCATCCCTATTGACTCCCGGGTCCTCCCTGATACATCAACTATCTTTTGAAAATAGTCTGCGTTTAAAGCTAAGATTAGTATTGCAGTTTTGACTTCCATTAAGGATGTTCAATTCTATTCAACATTTCTTTCACCCTTAAAATTGTTGATTATGCAAATGCCACCAATTGAGCAAAACCATCGTTTGAAGATGGTTATTATCATCATGATTTTAGGATTATTATCTGGATGTGTAAAACATGACCCATTTCCACCCCCCGACAGGCAGGAAAAGGCTGATGTAGTTTATGACTGGTATAAACTTATCCTTAAAATTCAGCTGCAAACAAATCCGGCACCAAATGTAATTCAAAACAACAGGGACTTAGGCTATCTCGGAGTAGGACTTTATGAAGCAGTGCATCATGGTATAAAGAAGTCAGTGAGTCTGTCTTCAAAACTTTATCAAATGCCATCTATGCCTGATCCGGAAATCCACAAAGATTATCTCTGGGGGGCAAGTGCTAACGCCTATATTGCAAGCATGCTTAGGCAGCTTTTTCCAGGTCTCACCGTTGCAAATAAAACCAGTATCGACTCCCTTGAAAATGCCTGGAAGCAATACTTCAATGTAAATACGACCGATGCAGTGATTGAACGTTCAGAGACTTTTGGACGTGCCGTTGCAACCATCATTTATTCCTGGTCAACAACTGATAAATTTAATATTTCCAGTGTTGGATATGTGTTACCTGTTTTCCTGGCTCATGGGAGCTTACCCCTCCCGGATTTGCCAATCCTGTGGGTCCTTTCTTAAAGGACTCAAGGCCTTTTCTGGTTCAAGTCTTACCTCAACAGATCCTCCTCATTTGCCTTATTCCGAACTACCTTCATCGGACTTTTATAAATCAGCACAAGATGTTTATGATGTAGGCAAAGCCCTTACGACTGAGCAAAAAACGATTGCTAATTTCTGGGCAGATGTCGGTGGCGTTGGCGTGAACTACCCAGGTCCGGGGCATCTAGTTGCCATAATAACCGATGTTCTGCAAGAAAAGGATGCAAAGCTTGGGCAAGCTGCAGAAATTTATGCTAAAACCGGGATTGCACACAAGGACGCCTTTTATAGAATCTGGAAGACAAAATATCTGCATAATCTTATACGGCCGGTTACCTATATTAAGAAATTCATTGATCCAGGGTGGCTTCCCCATTTAATTACCCCGGCATACCCGGACTATCCTTCAGGTCTGGCGGGCATTTATACTCCTATCATGAGGGTATTGACAAGAGAATTTGGTGACATCCCGGTAACGGACAAGACTTATGTGTGGAATGGATCCGCTGCCCGACATTATGCTTCTTTTACAAAATTGGCTGAAGAGGCAGCTATTTCCAGGCTCTATGGAGGTATACATTACCGGTGGACACAGAATTATACTTTGGAAATTGGCAAAAAATTTGGCGATGAAATAGCTGATATCAACTTAACGCCGTCTAAAAGTAAGTCAGGCTATTAAGATAAACTGAGCTACAATTAATAACAGATTTCTGGTTAGTCGTCTGCAACCATGCGAAACTTCATTTAGTTGAAACAATTAAGAAGTGGATACTTTTTGGATGTTTCGTATGGCTGTCAGGCTATTTAAATTATTTTGGTCGTAAATTAGGAGTGAACAATTTAATTCCGAATTTTTATACCGGAATATTCAACACCTAAAACCTGGTCCGATGGCAACAACAAAAACCAAAGCCTCAGAAAATAATGTTACTGATTTTATCAAAAGTTGGGCAGAAGAAAAAAGACAAGAAGATAGCTTTAAGCTTATTGAACTGATGCAAGCCGCTTCCGGACATGAGCCAAAAATGTGGGGACCAACCATTGTAGGGTTTGGAAGCTATCATTACAAATATGATAGCGGCCATGAAGGTGATGCGCCGCTCCTGGGATTCTCGCCACGGAAGGCAGCTATCTCCCTATACGTTTACACCGGGCGCGAAGACCACAAATATCTGCTCGAAGGATTGGGAAAATTCAAAATCGGAAAAGTCTGTATTTACATCAATAAACTCTCAGATATTGATGAAAAAAAATTGAAGCTGCTTATGAAAGAATCTTTGAAATATATGAAAGCAAATTATAAAACAAATTAAACTGCTTCCACTACTTAATAAATTCTCCTTCCAAAAAAAATCTGTTCAACAAAGCGCTTATTAGTCATCAACGAAATGCGTTTTGACCAAATCCCCCCCTACAAAGTCTGTTTCACACCCCCTCAGAACACAATTAAGAACATAAGTTTGATATAGTTGAAAAGCACCCCCTGCCAAAAGAAGAGCGGCTTGCCCAGTTGCTATAACCAGGGCGGGTAGGCAAAAAAAAAATTAATGACCGGATGAAAATGAAACAAGGTGAATTTATTGCGTTGTCTGCCTGCACTATGATGCTGACGGCTTTAGGTATTGACGTCATGTTGCCCGCATTTGGCGAAGTTCGCAAACATTATGGACTAAGTCCCGAGTCTACCGCTCCCGCCCAAATAATCACTTTCTTTTTTATGGGCCAGGTTGCACAGATTATTTTCGGGATACTCTCCGACCGTTTCGGAAGACTGGCAATCTTACGTATCGGGTTCCCGCTATACATCATAGGAGGCATTACAGCGGCTTTTGCGCCGAGCCTTGAACTTATGTTAGCAGCACGTTTTGTTGCCGGTATCGGTGCTTCAGCAGTGTTTATGACAACCATAGCAGGTGTTCGTGATCGTTTTGTAGGCGATAAGATGGCAAGTACAATGTCGCTGATACTTACAGTCTTTCTATCCACACCTGTCTTTGCACCTTTCCTTGGATTGGCAATTCTTTCTGTTGCATCCTGGCAGGTTGTATTTCTTTCGGCTCCTATATTTGCGGTGCTTGTGTTTATCTGGTCGCTAAGGCTGGAGGAATCACATCCAATAGAAAAGCGAATTCCACTTAACTTAGCCAGGGTTGGCCAATCAATCCGGGATGTCCTGACTAACCGGGTATTTCTTCGATACACAGCTGTAACTACTGTTCTTTTTGCTGCTTTAAGCTCCTATGTATCGAGTTCCGAACACATAGTCGGAGATATCTATGGCCGGCCGGAGCTTTTCGCCTGGATTTTTGCAGGGATAGGTCTTATGATGTCGCTCTCCAGTTTTATGAACTCTTATCTTTCCACCAGGTTTGGAGCAAGGGTAGCTATAAGATGGCTTCTAACCATTTATACCTTCGTTGGATGCCTGCTATTTATGTTTACATATGTCACCGATGATCCACCGGATATGTTATTGTTCTTTATTGGTGTGGCTTTGCTAATGGGAATTAATCTATCTGTTGAGCCAAACAGCAGTGCCCTCGCTCTCGAGCCTATGGGAAATATGGCTGGGATCGCCTCTTCAGTATATGGTACTTTTTTCTTTTTCGTCGGATCAACTCTTGGAGCAATAATCAGTCATTTAATGGTTAGTGGAGTGTTTCCGCTTGTGATAAGCTTTTTCGTGATAGGTCTCGTCACAGTATTTCTGGTATTCAGTGATCCAAGGCCGGTTGCCAGGCAGTCTTTATAGATTCGGAGTATTTTGAATTTACCTTGAGTTGATCAGACAATGTTTCAAATATTGTTATTGCGTCATTAACACCTCTGCAGTTAAGACAATGGTGCTCCCACAGCAATCTCACATCTGTGGCCGGGTTTTCCGTGGGCAGGATTTAATTTTACCCCAGCTGGCGTAGGTTGCAGGTCAGGAAGCGTTGGTGTGAAACCAGGCATTGCTGGTTTTGCAGCATTTCCTTTATCAGCTAATGGAGCACCTACTTCAATTGAGCAATCATGATAAGGGAGACCGTGGGAAGGATTTGTTAAGGGTCTTTGACCAACCTGGTTGGGAAGACCTGCAGGTGCCTGAGGCAAAGTTATTGCCGGTGGTGGAATTGCGGGCAAAGGTGTTGCTGCAGCAGGTGTCGCCGAATTACCTACGCTTATACTATCTGGCGTAGGATTGCTTAAATCTTCAAAATCATCAGACTCCGATTTACAAGCTATCAATCCTGAAACAAAAAATACAACTAAAAAGACGGTAGATAACAGTTTCATGAATTTATTTTAAAATGTATAATATCGAAGTTGACCTGACTTATTCGGGCAAGTCTTCAATATATTAACGAAAACGGAGCAAAGGTATTGTTATCGCACAACATAGAAGCGTGCAGCTAGTTTGGGGACAATTTAGTGTTTCTTAAATTTTATCTGATTCACCATCGCCGATACTTTTTTACCCTGCTTCAACCCTTCAACCATAGAAAAACGATAATGAATCCCTCCCTGCAGCCGCGAAAGTGCTGCCTCCTTAGCATATGCTTCAAATGAGTCGAAACTACGCGGGCCATATGTGTTTTTGAAACTATAATCCGTAAAGGGGTAATCTTTTCCAAATGTAGCTTCCAATACCGTGGCTAATGACATCGAAATAGCAGCATGAGCCGAGGTATATTCGGGAAACGGGGGTGTGTGAATCACCGGGCGCCAATCACTGTGTCCAAGCACCGTACGGATATAGGTAATAGGTCGCACAAGATTATAATGGAACTTGGTTTTTACGCAGGAAATTGCCGCTTCATTTCCTGCAACACCATGTTTGCAATATAAGATTACAGCATCCTGCAATGAAAGTTTATTTAATAAGATCAATTGTGTAGCAATGTTCGCTGCATGTGAAACATCGTTATATTCAGCAACTTCGGTGCCCGGTAATAATACGTAAGCCCAAAACATAGCTGTCAGAGAATCTGCACGACTTAGATTTTGAGACATGGTATAAATTTCATTGACAGCATTGTAAAATGCTGAGCCCTGTTGTTCTGAATAAGGAAGAGGAGGCACCGGTTGAGTTTCCGCCGCGAGTCCGGGAATAAAAGTCCGGTTATTACCCCAATACGGATATACAGGTCGGGTAAATGGAAATTCGCCGGTTGATACCCATTGACCCGGCCCGGTTGGTGGCTGATACTTGTCTGAAAATACGTTTTTATATGCTTCATGTCCACCATCTGTTTTTGACCATTTGAAAATTGCATTTGTTATTTGCTTTCCGAAATCAACTGATTGTTTCAACACTTCGGCTTCTGTTATCTGTTGAAACTTTGTATAGTAATCTGTTTCCAGCGAATCTATTGACTGCATAAGATACTTCGGAGCATGCGGCAATAAATTTCTTAACATGGACGCTGAGGCAGCATTCGCAGATGCGGGCCAATAATATTTTTGACCGGCGGTAATGGAAGGCAATACGAGATTTCCATTAAGCTGGGGAGCTATTGATTGATAGCCCGCCATACCCGGCACTATTGATTCATATAAAGTAAGTCCTACATAAGCATAAGCCCGACCGGTAACATGCGGAAGTAGGTCTGGCATTCCGACAAAAAGCTTCTGTTGCATTTTTATCCAGCTAATAGCTACATCCGGTGGAAGATTTTCCGCCTTAGGTCCACGGGATTCTATTTTCATGCAACTGGCAGAAATTAAAATAACAGCCGCAGAAATCATCAAAACATTCCCGAATATATTTACCGGGAAATTGGTTGACAGCATTTTTGAAATTATTCTTTTCATAAAAACAATTTTACTGGAAGCATGAATTGCACCTGCTAAAGAACCAGGGATTCTTTACGACAGAAAAACACTCCATAAAATTAGAGAGATTGAAAAATTATGAGGTTGCTGAGAAGGCGGGAAAAGATGCTGTGCAGTTTATCTTAGGGGGTTATTTCTGCCTGCTCACGCTGCCGGGTGTCCAGCCATATCTACCTTTAAATACCCGGTTAAAATGTGACCGGTTCTCAAAGCCGGAAACTGCACAAACTTCATCTATGCTTAAATTCGTGGCTTCAAGTAAATACCGGCTGTATTCTAATCGTTTTTCCAACAGCCATTTGCCAGGAGTTGTCTGAAAAATATTCCTGAATTCATCTTTAAATACAGACAAACTACGTGCACATAAACGCGCAAATTCATCCAGCGAAAGATTACTGAAAAAATTTGCTTCCATTATTTCTTTAATGGAAGGCTTTTCTAATTTGCACAGCTCACTGAAAAAACATTTCAACGGCCGGTGAATTTGATTGGAAAGTATGGTCACCACCAATTCTTCGAATTTTAACTTCAATAAGGTGACAGATGGAGGAATACCCTGGCGAAAATAAGTAAGCAGGGAATGAAAATAAATATCCAGGACTTCATCCTTGCCGATAGGAATTACTGAATCGGTTTTAATATCCGAATCCCCAATAACGGGTATCTGATGCTTTTGGAAAACAGATTTGATAAACTGATCCGGCACAAAAACCCTTAACTCACAAAAATCTTCCTGGATAACATGTTGAGCGGAAAGAATACTTCCTTTTTTTGCGAAAATACAATCACCGGCCTTGAAAACATATTCACGTTCCAGGGTTTTCAATACCATCTCGCCGGCGATTGCATAGGAAAAGAAATTACTATCCCACCAAAGATTATTTGCCTGCGCATCTTCTTCAACCGGACAAATTATTTCAATAAATAGCAGGTCATCTACTTCAAACTTTTTAAAGAGGTTGGTATTCTTAATATAGTCCTGGATGTTTATCATGCACCTGGCGTTTAACAGCATGATAAAGTTAGGACAGTTTGCAGCATAATTTGGTTTTTAAAAGAACCAGCCGGACAAAGGCAATACGGGTACAGCAATACGATTTGTGGGAATATTATGCCGTTCGTCGAAATAATCAGCTATAAAGACTCTAAACAGTTATTTTGCAATTAATAATTACATGTTTGCTTTTCGCATTTTTACAGATTACTCTCAGGTCAAAAGGCTATTAAGACACCTGCTGTTTTGGATTGCTTACTATTTGTATGATGGACCTATTTCGGCTATCATTGAAACTGATCCCCTGGCAAGGGTACAGATTGCCGCTTTGGCATTACCTGTAAAGATTGTTGCCACCTATGCTACTTTATACCTGGTAAAACAGACGTATCAGTATCAAAGTAAGTCAGTAAGATTCTACCTTTATCTTTTATTATCTATTGTCTTCTTTGGATGCCTCCAACGGTTGGTAAGTTATACAATCATTTACCCCGTTTATTATCCCGACGGGCTGAATGTCGGTTTGTGGTATCTGCCGAAAGTAATCATTGAGACTTTTGGAGTATATTCCGTTGTCGCAATAGTGGTGGTCCTGCATGTCGGAAAGCAATGGTATCAAAGCCAACAGGAAAAACAACAGTTGAGAAATGAAAAACTGGAAGCGGAATTACAATTCTTAAAGGCACAGATTCATCCTCATTTCTTATTCAATACGCTTAACAATCTTTATGCGCTTACAGTAACTCAATCGAAAAAAGCACCTGAGATCGTGGATAAGTTATCGCAACTACTTAATTATATGCTTTATGATAGCAACAAGACAGAGGTTTCCTTGCAAAAGGAAGTAGCGTACATCGAAAACTATATCACGCTCGAAAAGATACGATATGAAGATCGCCTGGATGTATCCCTGAATATCTTTGATAATATCGAAAATATTGTAGTTGCGCCTTTGCTGATATTGCCATTCGTCGAGAATAGTTTTAAGCATGGATTCGGGAATGATATTGGAAAGGTTTGGGTTAATATCAATATTTTAATCAGTAAAAATCAGCTGATCATAAAAGTCGAAAACAGCAAATGCAGCGCAGAATCCAGTTCCCGGGTGGTTAGTTCCGGTGGCATTGGGTTGACTAATGTAAAAAAAAGATTGGAACTGATTTATAAGGACCGGCACGAGCTCAACATTGTGAATGAAGATACTTACCTGGTTGTTCTCAAAATAAAATTGTAATTATATAATATGACTTGCCTGATTATTGACGACGAACCACTGGCATCGGAGTTGATCAAATCATATATTGAACGGTTGGATGGACTGTTGCTGGCCAAAATTTGTTCGAATGCGATAGACGCAATGGCATATCTGCAGGGTAACTCTGTAGACCTGATTTTCCTCGATATCCAGATGCCAAAAATTACAGGCATAGATCTCATGAAATCATTAACGACAAAAACGAAGGTGATTTTTACAACAGCCTACCGGGACTATGCCATTGATGCATTCGACCTCAATGTGATTGATTATTTGCTAAAACCGATCACCTTCGAACGTTTCTTTAAAGCCATAAGTAAGGTATATAACTTCATGGCACCGGAAAACACAAATGAAATTAATTACAAGCTTTTACATGATTATAATGCTTCTTATATCTTCCTTCGTGCGGAACGCGAAATGACTAAAGTTTACCTCAAGGATATATTATATATTGAAAGCCTTCGTGATTATGTGCGTGTAAAAACTTTGAACTACGAAATCATCTCCTATAATAAGATCAGCTATCTCGAAAAAAAACTTCCTGAAAACAAATTTATTCGTGTCCACAGATCTTTTATTGTACCACTCGACCATATTATCACATTCACTCCACAGGCTATAAATGTGAACGGACATACAATTCCAATCGGGCGCAACTACAAAAATCAAACCATTAAAGCGATTACCCGGTTAAATATCATTCAGAACTGATAACAGGATTTTAATTATCATTTTTTTCTAAGTCCTTATCACACCCACACGACAAACGCCTTTTGTCTTTTAAAAAACACTTCTGTCGCAAGGAAGGATAGCTCGTCGAATCTCCGTTTAAGGATCCCGATTTTCCTATTGTTTTGTAATTAAAATTGGCAATCGCAGGTTTTGTTTCAAAGGTTAAACTTATACGGATGGCACTAATTAGCATTCAAATCAATGGGCGGAACTATAATATTGATGTTGTTCCAGAGATGCCACTTTTGTGGGTGATACGGGATTTTGCAGGATTGACCGGCACAAAATATGGCTGTGGGATCGGCCAGTGCGGTGCATGCACCGTACATCTTGATGGAAGAGCCATACGCTCATGCACCATTCCTGTTTCTGCTGTCAAAAACCGACAGGTGACAACCATTGAAGGAATTTCCAGTTACTGGAGCCACGCTGTACAACAAGCCTGGCAGCAAGAAGATGTGCCCCAGTGCGGATATTGCCAGGCAGGGCAAATTATGAGTGCTGTTGCACTGTTAAATGCAAACCCGATGCCCACAGATGAAGAAATAATAAAAGCCATGTCAGGCAATTTGTGCCGTTGCGGTACTTATCACCGCATCCATCTGGCAATTAAGAAAGCAGCATCAATCACCAAATAATTTCGTTGAAATGCAAAGAAGAAATTTTATCCGCTCAGCCTTTTTTGCAGGTGGTGGTCTTATGTTATCCTTTGAATCTTTAGCCGGTAAAATCTGGCTTCAAGACTTTAACCAGGTGAGCGATATCCGCCTGGGAGATTTCATCAGAATAGAAACGAACGGAGATGTTTTGTTCCAGTTTGTGAAGCACGAGATGGGCCAGGGTGTTTCGACTGCAATGGCACAGATCCTCACAGAAGAGCTTTGTGCCGATTGGGAAAAAGTAAAGATCGGATTTCCAGATGCAGATATGAAAAAATATCAAAACGACAAGAATGGCGGACATGATACAGGAGGAAGCTGTACAATCACTTACCAATGGGACCTTTTGCGAAAAGCCGGGGCCACAGCCAGGGAGATGCTGATCGCGGCGGCAGCAAAAAAATGGAATATTTCTGCCAATGACTGCTATGCTTCAAATCACTTCGTGTATCAAAAGATAACAGGCGAGAAACTTTACTTCGGAGAATTAGCCGCTGTAGCTGCAAAATTACCAGCCCCGGTGGTCGTCACATTGAAAGAACCCCGGAGTTACCAGGTCATCGGCAAATCAAAATCTGCAAAGCTCAATCCAAAAATTGTTACAGGAGAACTAAAATACGGCCTGGATATAAAAGTGCCCGGTATGTTATATGCGGTCATTGCGCGATGCCCTGTTTTCAAAGGTAAATTGAAGCGGTTTGACTTCACCGCGGCTATGAAAGTAATTGGCGCCAAAAGAGTTTTTAGCACGAAGCCAATTGCCGGGCTGCAGTTGAATGCACCCTATATGCCTTATGATATTCGGGAGGGCGTAGCCGTTGTGGCAGATTCTTTCTGGGCCGCAAAACAAATGCAGGCGAAACTGATCATAGAATGGGATGATGGTCCTAATGGCCGATTGAATTCGGAAGACTTTGAAAAGCTGGCCTGGCAGCGGGCAACACACCGAACTGATCCTACCGGCTACATAGGATCTGAGAATGCGATGTCAGACCTGGCGCATGTCAGAAAAACAATCCGGGCTTCCTATGTGTTTCCACATCAGCTTCACTCCTGTATGGAACCGCTTAATTGTACGGCACATGTAAGCGAGGATGGCTGTGAGTTCTGGCTTGGTACCCAGGCTCCGCATCTCATCGACAGCGAAATACAACGTGTCTTTGGTTTTCCATCAGACAAAATAAAAATTCATTTGTATCCATCAGGCGGGGGATTCGGAAGAAGATATTATCCGGATATGGCTGTGGAAGCAGCATTCATTTCCAGGGAAGCTGGCTCTGTTCCGGTGAAAATGATCTGGACAAGGGAAGATGAACATCAATGTAATTCAGGTCATCTTTTTCAGCATATGGAATACCAGGTTGCACTTGATGAACAAAATAATCTTTATGCCTGGTATGAAAAAGAATTAAGGACTTATACCTGGGCAGCACGTTATACCGATCCCAAACTTCCTTCTATGGCATATAAGATTCCAAATATCCGGTTCGACTTTGAAGATTTAATACAGGAAGAACTCGTTCAATCTTCTGCCTGGAGAGGAGTAGATGGACATGGACGGTTTTACAGTGAGTGTTTTATTGATGAAATAGCAGCAGAACTTAAAAAGGATCCTTTAGCATTCCGTTTATCGCTCCTCGAGGCAAAGGATACTTTTATTGGAGATCCCATCCCTCTTTCCGGTCTCAGGCTTATGCGTGTTTTGAAACTGGCTGCGGAGAAAGCAGGATGGGATAAGCCCGTTAAACCGGGTCAGGGCAAGGGTATTGCAGTCAGCAGCTTTGCTTATAGCTACTGCGCGGTAATTGCTGAGGTTACGATGCGTGAAGAAAAACTTGCCATCGATAAAATGACTATAGCAGTTGATTGTGGAAAAATAATCAACCCTTCCGGGGTGGAGCAACAGATAATCGGTGGACTCATCTGGAGCCTTACCGCACTTTTTTATGGTGGTCTTCCAATCAAAAACGGGCGCGCTGTACAAACCAACTTTCATCAAAACAAATTACTCAGGATGAATGAGTGCCCGCCAATAGAAGTTTGTTTTGTGGAGACAGAAGAAGAAAAACCGGGTGGTGTTGGCGAAATATCCAGTCCACTTGGTGTACCGGCGGTATTAAATGCCATATATGCCGCAACAGGAAAACGGATCAGAAAAATACCTTTATCGTTGCATGGTATTAGCCCGGTATAGCATAAATAACATCTTCTTTTATATCGAAGCCGCATTTCTACTGCATCTTTATTCCAACGTCTTTTTTATTGAATGGACCAAAAAGCAAATCACTGAATTACGACTTCTTAATGTTGAATTTCATAAATTAGCTAAAGAAAATTCGTATAATTATTCGCTTATGGGACCCAACAATAAATGGGAAGAAGAATTAAGCCTGCTTAAATCAATCCTTCTTAGTATAGGACTGACTGAAACCATCAAATGGGGAACTGAAGTATATACTCATCGGGGAAAAAACGTAGTCGCTGTTGTCGGATTGAAAAATTATTTTTCACTTTGGTTTTATAACGGAGTTTTTTTAAAGGACAAATACAAAGTTTTGGTGAGCGCAAAAGGTGGAAACACAAAGGCGTTAAAGCATTGGCAGTTCACCACAAAAGCGGATATCAACGAAAAAATAATAAAAGAATATATAAAGGAAGCTGTTAAAAATGAAGATGAGGGCCGGGTTTGGAAGCCACAAAAATCTGAAGCCGTAGAGATGCCGGAACTTCTGGTCGCCACACTGAAAAAAAATAAGACGATGAAGGCGGCATTTGAAAAACTCACGCCCGGCAAACAAAGGGAATATATGGAGCATATCAATTCAGCCAAAAGGGAAGAAACAAAAAAAGAAAGGCTGGAGAAAATGACACCGATGATTTTGGCCGGACTTGGCTTAAACGACAAGTACAAGAAATAACTATACTTAGACCATAATTTTACAGATGCTTGATCTGCTACACATCTGTATTCCAGGAAAGCAGATCAATTATTTTAAACTGTTTAAAAAGGCTGTTGCCGCTAACTAATTCTTACAAGTTGAACATTGTTCCTTCACGTATCTGGAAAGTTACGCCTTTTCTTAGCTTTTAACCATACTGTTTTTGTTTAACCGCTTGCATAGGTTTCAGGCATTGTTCCCTGAAAAATTGTGTTGTAAGTTCAGGAACTCACTTTTAGATGCGAATCTAATGGAGTATTATAAAAGATAATTTTTTAGAGGAGTAGTGCGCTTTAAATTTGGTTGTTCGTATATTCCCGATCGCTTTAATATTCTTTATTTTGTCAAAGAAAAAATCATTTATAAAAAACAAGTTCTTCTTAAACTTATTCCTCGTCTCATTTTATTTGTGCCCTTTGTCTGCGCAGACTTATGGGTTGCATTTTGCAAGTAGGGAAACGATACCTGAAAAAAGGACATCCCTTGAATTGACCCCGCATCAACCACTTTGTTTAAAAGAAGCCTTTTCTATTGACTTTGATATTCATTTCACTCCTGGGCAGGCGCGTTACTCGGGTTATATTTTACGTCTGATTAATAAAAGTTCCGAAAATATCGATTTGTTGTTTGACATCGGGATACGCTTTTTAAGATCGTTTATAAGGGATCTTTTACCAATTTAAGTTTTAAAGTTGGCGACCACTTTTTTAACTGGAACAAAATCAAGTTAAGTTATTCAACGTCCCTTGGATTAAGCCTGCACGTAAACGATGCTTTAATAGGTAGTCAGCAAGTGAAACTTAAAGATCGATGCATTAAATTTTTTTTTGGAGCCAACCAATACCAGGGATTTCGAAATAGTGATATTCCGCCAATGGACTTGAAGAATGTACGGGTAACAGATAAAAATTCATACTACTATTGGCCGTTAGACAAGTTCTCAGGAACATCGTTTTTTGATAGCAGCGGTAGCATGGAAGCAAAAGTAAGTAACCCGGTTTGGATAGCCCCTCTCCATTCAAATTGGAGCAAGAAATTGAGCTTTCATGTAAAAGGTAATGCAAGTATAAGCTTTGATCCTGTAACAGAGCATTTGTATGCAATTGGCAACGATTCACTATACACCTACTCTGCGGGCGAAGATAAGCTGACAGCACAGGTGTCTGACTTTGGAAAAAAGCTACCAAGGGGGAACCAGGCTTTATTTTTTGGAAATGAGAAAAAAATTTTAAACTTCTACCCGGATAACAAATCTCTATCTGAATACGATGTAGTGGCTAAAAAAAACAATTCATCTTTAACCGGTAATGGACGACTTCCGGCTTTTTGGCATGCTAATAAATTTATTTCCGCTGTTGACAGTTCCTTATATATTCTAGGCGGCTACGGATTTAACAAATATAAAAATACAATCCTAAAATATCATTTATACCGACATACCTGGGACAGCATTAAAACGACCGGCGACTTTTTTGCGCCCCGTTACCTTGCGGCAGCAGGGGTAAACAAAACAGGGGACACGGCCTTCATCATTGGCGGCTACGGCAGTGAATCCGGTGATCAAATGCTCTCACCAGGTTATTTCTATGATTTATACAGTTATGATATCAGGCATCAAAAGTTTGCCAAACGCTACACATTAGAAGCACCGGCAGAACATTTTGTGTTCAGTAATTCTTTAATTGTGAATGATTCAGACCGCACCTATCTGGCGCTGGTATATCCCAAAGATAAGTTTAACACCACTCTTCAGCTTATTAAAGGTTCTCTTGATAAGCCTGAGTATGAATTTCTTGGCAATTCCTTTTCCTATTCTTTTTTTGATTCTAAATCCTATACCGATCTGTTTTTATGCAAGAATAAAGGCGTGTTACTGGCTGTAACTTTATTCAGGATCGATGATGTCAAAGGGGGTGGCTATGAAGATGTATCAAATCTGGCGCCTGATCAACTGGCGAAACTGGCTGATGCAACGATAGTGAATGTCTATACAATCGTAGACCCGCCCAATGCCTCGGCGTCTCCACCTGCAGTGCCTGCCAACGGACAGGGAATAAAACAGGCCTATAAAACTACAGCAATAACCATTCTTGCATTAATTGTTACTGGCCTGGTTTTCTTCCTGTTGTTCAGGCGAAAAAATAAAGCGGTCACATCCCGCGAGGCTTCGCTGCCAATAAAGGGAGCACCTGTCGAACCAATGCACATCTACCGCGGTCCCGCGAATTTTGATAAGGAAGATTCCACTGGCGCAAAGATCTTGTTGTTTGGAGATTTCATTGTTTTAGATAAGGAAGGAAATGATCTTACCAAAGCATTTACACCACTTTTAAAAGAACTCTTTCTTATGATCCTGGTTTATACACTCAGGTTTGGAAAGGGTGTTTCACTTGACAAACTCAACGAAAATTTCTGGAGTGGAAAAGTAGCACATGAATCAAAAAACAACAGGGCCGTAAACATTGCTAAACTAAAGACCGTTTTGGATAAAATAGGTTATTGCACTATAAAAAAGGAAGGTGCATGCTGGACCTTCGCATTTGACTCTGACAAAGTTTATATCGACTTTGCTGAATATCTTAAAATAAATGCAGTGCTGCAAGAAAATAAGTTGAATATATTGCTGGGTATTGCCACTAAAGGCGGCTTTCTACAAAACGAAAGTTACTATTGGCTGGATGATATTAAATCAGAAATTTCAAACAAACTCATAGATAGCCTCATCCAGGCTGCCCATGAGCTCAATACTAATGAATCTGGTGAACCACGTGTTCAGATAGCCAATACGATATTTCTATTTGATGAACTGAATGAACAGGCGCTAATTTTAAAATGCCGCGCCCAAATTTCGCTGGGCCGGCACGCATTGGCAAAAGTGACCTACGAAAGATTTGTTACCAAGTATCGTGAAATTTATGGCCAGGATTTTAAGCTGGCATTTCAGGATATAATTAATAATAACCTGCTATTTTAAAAAATCCGCTTTTGTTCCGGTGCACAGAAATTATTCTTACCGGAAATTTCGTGGGTATCAATGCACTACGAATATATAAATAAGATATTTATATATTAATCCTCTATTAATCCTTTCATTAAGCGGCACGCTAAACCGTCAGCAGATAATTTCGTCTAAACGATTGGAATACACTCCTGAAGTTAAAATCGTCAAGCTTGTCATAATGAAAAAAAACCTACTGCTTACAGACCTTATTTTAGAGGCATTTTCTCCCTTCCGGTTGTCGGTCCAGAAAATCGAATTGAAAATTGACGCCAGTCTTTTTCCGCAATCGCTACTATCTCTCATATAATCCTACTATTCAAAGTTATAATCCATAAACAAATACGCTTACTATAATTCACAATGCCAAAAGCTACTATGAACAAAACGAAATTTGGAAAACAGTTCGGTCGCAGTGTCATATTACTGCTGATTTATTTTACCGGGCCACTGCAATCGCATGCACAAAACTTAACTCGGGAGATTGTCGTGAGGGGTACTGTAAAGGATACCTCAGGTCCCCTTATAGGTGTTACAGTTCGGGTAAAAGGCACACCGGTTATTGTTTTGACAGATAAAGATGGAAAATACATTATTAAAGTACCCGAAGAAATGCAACACTTATATTCTCAAATGTCGGTTACCTTACTGACGAACATAAGATGGGTAAGGACCGGATAATAGACGTTACCCTCCAACGGGATGCAAAGGCACTGGAGGACGTGGTTGTTATTGGGTACGGAACGCAAAAAAAATCCGATCTGACAGGTGCTATTTCAACCATAAAGGCTGCCGAATTACAGCAGTCAAAGGCAATATCTTTCATGGATGCCATGCAGGGAAGAAGTGCCGGCGTACAGGTTACATCATCATCAGGCGAGCCAGGAGCAGCAACAACAGTCACCATACGCGGTACAAATTCTTTTAATTCCGGTACGCAGCCATTATATGTAATTGATGGGGTACAAATAGACGTCAACAGTGCAGAATCTGCCAGTTCGGGACTCGGCAATACTGCACAGTCTAATCCGATGGCGGGAATTAATCCATCCGATATAGCTTCAATAGAGATATTGAAAGACGCTTCTGCCACTGCTATCTTCGGGTCCCGGGGAGCAAATGGCGTGGTGATCGTTACCACCAAAAGTGGAAAGGCGAACACTTCTGTTTTAGAATTTAACTCTTATGCCGGTGTTTCATGGGCATCCAAAAAACTTAAAATGCTGGGTGCACAGGATTATGCAAATTACCGGTTTGAGGCTGACGGGCCCATCGATAGTATCTGGTCAATGGACAGTAACGGAGACGGTAAATTGGATGCAGCGAAAAATATGACTGGCATCCCTACGCATGATTGGCAGGATGAAGTGTTACGCAAAGCGATCTCACAAAGCTATAATTTAAGTTTTAGCGGGGGTAGCCAAAGGACTACATTCTTTGGATCTGCCGGTTACCTGAATCAGGAGGGTCTTATATTAAAAAATAAATTTGAGCGATATGTTTTTAATGTAAAAGTAACGCACAACGCAACCAATCGTCTTCGTATTGGTACCAATATAAATGCCTCACAGGCAATCGGGACCGGTCCTGCATCAAATGGCGGCGAGGGGGTAAGGAATTACAACGGGCTCATTCAAAATTTTTTATTGTATAAGCCTGTAAATGTGCCCGATCCCGGGTTTCTTGCCCTTGACCCCGACGGCGGAGCCTTCGGTAGTCCGGTCGATTTTGTAAACTATGCTTATAAAAAATCCCCGCTGTTCCGCATTATAGGAGATCTGTTTGCGGATTACCGGATTATGAATGGCCTTACGGTAAATGTGCGCACCGGCGCAATTGTAACTTATTCTTCCAACAAGGAGTTTTACCCTACTAATACCTCCTGGGGGTTTGCTACAAACGGAACAGCTATTCTAAACAACAGTAACAGTACAAACTGGTACGAAAGCAACACACTAACCTACACAAAAAGGATTCGGCAAAATCACACAATCACGGCTCTCGCTGGTTTTGAGGTGAACTCTTATATCAGTGAGACATTTGCCATGGTGGGACAGGGTTTTGATATCCAATCAATCAATGCGGTGGATAATATTTCGAGTGCTAAGATCTTAACCTTACTGCCAACGACAACTAAACTAAAATACAATAGGGTTTCTCAATTTGGCAGATTAAACTACGGTTACAAAGACAGGTATTTGCTGACAGCTACATTAAGGAATGATGCGTCTTCCAAATTAGGAGAAAGTCATAAGTCGGCATTGTTCCCTTCCGGCGCATTTGCATGGCGGCTATCTAATGAAAAGTTTATGGCAAAACAGCAAATTTTTTCTGATATAAAATTCAGGGCAAGTTTTGGTGTGACAGGTAATGAAAGGATACCACCTTACCAATCGCTTTCGACAACAGCCAATGTGTATTATTCATCGCCAAATGGCGGGGCAACACTGGGCGTCGCACCGTGGATATATGGCAATCCCCTGCTTACCTGGGAAACCACTTACCAATACGATGCGGGCATCGATTTCTCCTTGTTGAAAAACAGGATAAGCATTTCAGCAGATGTCTATTTGAAAAAGACAAAAGACCTGTTGTTACAGGCTGACATACCATCGCAAGCCGGCTATATGAAACAATGGCAAAACCTCGGTCGTATTGATAACAAAGGCGTGGAGTTTACTTTAAACACAATAAACCTGCGCAACAAAGATTTTACATGGTCCAGCAATTTTAACATCAGTTATAACCGGAATAAAGTTATTGAATTAGGATCTGTAAGCTATATTCCAGTGAACATTACAGGTAGCGCCATCACTTCAGTAGGTAGGGTAATTGTCGGGCAGCCTATTGGCACTGCTTACGGATATGTCTACGACGGCATTTACCAACTCAGTGATTTTGATATATCTGGTTCAACCACTACTTTAAAATCCGGAGTACCCTTTATACAGGGGCGGACCGTAAAGCCCGGAGATATCAAATACAAAGATCTGAATGGTGATGGTAAAGTAGATAATACAAACGACTACACTGTAATAAGCAATAGCAATCCCAAACATTATGGTGGCATTGCAAACAATTTGAAATATAAAAACCTTGAACTGAATGTGCTGCTGCAATGGTCCTACGGTAATGATATACTGAACACAGGTCATTACCGGTATGAAGCAGGAGCTGGTTATTTCGCCAATTTAACAGAGGATTACTGGAAAAGCCGCTGGACGCCTGAAAACCCAACGAACGAAGTGGCCGCGTTAAAGGGACAGGGCAAAACTGACATCTCTTCTTATTATGTGGAAGACGGTTCTTACCTGCGTCTGAAAAACATTACGCTAAGCTATACTCTGGGAGAAACGAAAACGCTTAAAAAATCAGTTTTATCAGGCCTCCGGTTTTATGTAACAGCAGAAAATCTGTATACGTGGACAAATTATACAGGCTTCGATCCCGAGATAGCCTCCTATTCACCTCTCTTACCGGGCATTGATAACATCGCTTACCCGAGAAGTAAAACGATCACTTTCGGTTTAACGGCTAAATTTTAATTACAATGACAAGAATAACTTATTTATATTTTATAGTACTGGTAACGCTTATTGCAGGATGTAAAAAATTCCTGAAAGAAGAACCTTATTCAGTTGTAAGCACAGAGAATTTTTATAAAACATCTGCAGATGCCGAACTTGCAATTACCGGCGTGTACGATATTTTAAACACCACCAGTATACAGGGCGAGGGTAACCAGGCTTTGTGGGGCAGGTCTATGCAATATCTCACTTCCATGGGCTGCGATGAAATGATCGGTGATGTCACGTTTGTTAGTGCTGATATAAATTTTCTTACTCTTTGTAATTATACATACACATCGGAAAATACATTGCTTTGGTATACCTACTTCGCTTTGTATGCAGGTATCAACCGTGCTAATCTGATTATAGAAATGGTGCCCGCCATTAACATGGATGCCGCCAGGAAAAAATCTATCATCGCAGAAGCTCATTTCATGAGAGGGATGTTCTACAGTTATCTGGGCTGGCTTTGGGGCGGTGTACCGTTGGCAGATTCTTCTATAGTTGACCCTAAAAGTCCGAGGGCATCTATCAAAGAAATAATGGAAAGAGCAGAATCGAATTTTATGTACGCCTACAATAATTTACCGGCACGCAACACCATCGCAGGCAGGGTAAATAAATATACTGCTGCAGGTTTTCTTACGAAATTATACGTGTACATAGCCAGTTGCAAAGAAAACAACGTGGGCAAGTCATTAAACTTTCCTACTAACAGTTTTGATTGGGTAGATAGGGATGCAGCTTACAAGTTAGCGTTGCAATACGCAAAAGATGTATACGATAACAGTGGTTACCAGATGATCAGGCCCTTCAATTATCTTTTTCTCGCCGCAACCGAGGCAACTGCACGCAATGAACAAATGATGGTCGTACAGGCGGGTACAGGTGGCAATCAGGAATACATTGTATTTACTTACCTGGCAGGTCCAACGGGTAACTATACCCTGGTTGCCGGAACTTATGGTTGGATAAGACCGGTAAAAGAAGGATACCAACGTTTTAACGCAAACGATGGAAGAAGGGCTCTGAGCTTTAGCGGTCAAATTCCTACTACTGCAGGCTTTACAGTCATCAATGGATATAAATATTATACCCCTGCTGCTATTGTCACAAATCTTTCCAATATCTGTATAAATAAATGGAGGGAAGACGATCCCAAAGACCGTGCTAACCGGGGTACTCCCGCCTGGGCCGGTGAAACGGATTATGGTATTCTCAGGTTCGCTGATGTTGTACTGATGTATGCGGAAGCAAAATTTAAGGCAGGAGACGAACCAGGTGCGCGTGCACTGTTGCGGGAAGTGAGGCTGAGAGGATGTAATGACAATGTAACCCAGGTAAATGCGATTACCATAGCCTACTTCAAAACTGATTTCATGCAGGAATTGCTCGATGAAAGGTCGAGAGAACTGTTGGGCGAAGGCTGGAGAAGGTTTGATCTGATCAGGACCAACAAACTGGAAAGTGTAGTGGCGGGCCTTGATGTAGCGGTAATGTTTCCAAGGGAAGATGTGCCTGCGGTAAAAAACAATTTCAGGCCCTATAAGATCTGGTACCCAATTCCAAGCAGGGACATCGCCACTAATGCCAACCTCATTCAAAACCCCGGCTATTGATAGAGCTGCGACAAAACACCACCATGAAGTTAAAAATCAATACAACAGTATTATTTACGCTGATAGTTTTATTTGCCGGGGCACAGGAATATAATATCCTCAAATACAAAGCAATTGGCGATGGTAAAACGATCAATACAATTGCCATTCAAAAAGCTGTAGACGACTGTGCCTCTAAAGGCGGTGGCACCGTACTTGTGCCAGCCGGAACATTTGTAACGGGAATGATTAAACTAAAGACTAATGTAAACCTTCATCTCAGCGCAGGCGCAATAGTACAGGCTGTCGCTAATGGTACCATATACCCCAGCCTCTTAATGGTGGACAATGCGGAAAATGTTTCGATAACAGGTACCGGAACATTGTTTGGGAATGGAAAAAATTTCACTATAAAAGAATCGGCGCCTGGCAGGCCATATATTCTTTTTGTAAAGGAAAGCAAAAAAATACTGATCGAAAATATCACACTTAAGCAATCTGCCGCATGGTCGTTGCGGCTTTATAGAAATGAACATGTGATTGTTAAAGGTGTATCTATTTACTCTCATGCGAATTTTAACAACGATGGTATCGATATAGACAGCCGTGACGTGGTGATAACAGGATGTATCATAGATTGCAGTGATGATGCCATTTGCCTGAAGAGCGAGGACCCGGAAAGACTTTGTGAAAATATTACAATAACAAACTGCATTGCTGCATCAAACTGCAATTTCATAAAAATGGGCACAAGTTCAAGTAAAGGATTCCGGAATATAACAGTGAACAATTGTGTACTCAGGCGTGCTTCAGAGTCACCTTTGCACCATTGGAACATTAAGCCGGCAAATTATATTTCAGACTCAATAACCGGCATAAGTGGGATTGCACTCGAAATTGTAGATGGTGGGGTTTTGGACCAGGTGAACATTTCTAATATTTCGATGACGGGAGTACAGACTCCTATATTCATGAGGCTGGGCAGTCGGAAAAATCCGACAGGCTCTATGAAAAATGTACTGATCAGTAATATTATCGCAACATCGCAAAGCCGCATGACAAGTGTTATATCAGGGGTCCCGGGCTTTTACATTGAAAATGTAATACTGAGGGATATCATTATCAACTGTATAGGAGAAGGTACAAAGTCCGATGCAGTGCGTAAGGTACCGGAAAATGAAAAAGATTATCCTGAGAACAGGATGTTTGGCTGGAGCCTGCCAGCTTATGGTTTATATATCAGGCATGCAAAAAACATTGTTCTGGAAAACGTGCAGTTTAATTTGATGAGCCCGGACCAGCGTCCCTGCATTTGGCTTAGTGACGCGCACAAGGTAAAAATAAGGGGCTTAAAAACTCATAATGGAGAATTGGATGAGCGCCTTATCATGCAGTCCAATACATCAGATATTACAGTGGAGGAAAAACAATGAAAAAACTTTATCCAACAAGCTTGCTTGCCTGCATTTTTTTTGTTCTGCAACCGGCATTTTGCCAAACATTCACCGCGACGCCAGGCAGAACCTTTGACTATTATAATACTATCGGTGTCAACATTCATTTAAGATTTTCGGGCGTTTACCATAATTCATTTGAAAGTATTATATATCCCAAGTTAAAGAAGCTGGGATTAAAGCACGTACGTGACGGTGTACCATATAAAGGGTTCTTAAACGCAGCTGATACTGCGCTGATAAAGACCAGGATGCTGAAATGGTCTCCTACTGGAGCTTACCTTCCAGGCCCAACAAAGTGGCCGCTTTTGTGCCCCATATCAGCACTTATTTTGACCGCGCCAACTTTCACACTTATGATGCAGGTAATACCAACAGCAAAATGTTCCCGTCTTCTTATTACGACCTGACAAAAAATTTTATGGAGACTATACGGCATGGCGAGCCTTTTGTTATTACCGAAACAGGTTATGAAAACGCTCTTAACTGGAACGTTCCCGGTTCTGCAGGTTACAATCCTTCTACCTATCATTATCTTTCGGAACTGGCCTCGGCAAAATATTATTCTGTTTTATTTATTGAAATGATCAAACGCGGAGCGCATAAAGTCTATGGCTATGAATTTATTGACCAGAGCACTTCGGACCAGGCAAATAGTGAAAAGAACTTCGGATTACTGCATACCGATGGTTCTGAAAAGCCCGCTTTTACTGTTGTAAAGAACATGATCGCTATTATGAAAGATAACAATGTTGTTTTTACCCAAACGCCACTAACTTATAAGTTGAGCGGAGATACTACAGGGCTTAAAAATTCATTGTTTCAAAGAAGTACCGGCAATTATGTTTTAGGCATATGGCAGGGTATTAACCGGGGTGTCTGTTATGACTTTCCCAACTTTCAGGACCTCCCGGCGGATAGTCAGAATATTAAACTGATCTTACCTTTTAAAGCAGCGGTTATAAATGTTTATCAGCCGCTTTATTCAGCAGAGCCCATATATACTTTTTTAAATAAGGATACAATTAATTTAAACGTTCCGGATCATTTGCTCTTTGTTGAATTTTCATCATCAAGCTTAGCCAGGGAGGATAGACAGGGGTCCGGAAAAAACAAAGATGAATACGCAATGTCAGCTTTTTCCCAGCAGGGCCAAAATTCAGTAAATGTTTTGCTTAGTACTCCTGCCATTGAGGAGGGTGATTTAGCAATTTATAATTCCGCAGGTGTCTTACTGGCAAAAAAATCAATCGTTACCTCTATCTCAAAAAGTTGGATTACCATCAATTGTAATATACCATCAGGCGTTTATCTGGCAGTTTTCAAGTCGGCTGCAGGGATACGTCACAGCAAATTCATAAAATAAGATAGAATATATTTGTCCATGCGCATCAGTATTCTCTTAATATTTCTTTCCTGTTATTTATTGGCTGTACCAGCTTTTTGTTTTGGCCAGCAGAAAAATATCCCTGCAGCAAATGATCTTTTTAAACCTTTTCTTAAAAGCAAAGGTGGCAATGTTGTTGAGCTTACCGTCGAACAGGATTCGGTACTCGTGCGGCGTACAAAGTTTTCTTCTAAAAACGGCATTAATAAAATCTATTGCATTACAGCATCCCCGATCAGCAGAGGTCGATATCCTGCCATCTTATTTTTTCATGGTGGAAGCAGTCATGCCGATGAATTAAAGAGATTATTAAGGTCCTATGCCGCAAGAGGCTATGTAGCTATGGCCATAGATCTGCCTGGCATCTGCAACCCGGATAAAGCAACGCTATCGGAAGGCCCATGGAGAAACAGGGCGAAGGAACCCGACTCAAGGTTTGATATTGCACAAGGCATTCAAAACAGTTCGCTTACTGATGCCGTTACCGCTAGCCTGGAAGCATTCAATATACTAACTGGCATGTCAAATGTCGATGACCGGCGCGTAGGGCTTACCGGCTTTTCATGGGGTGGTTATATGACAACGATGGTTTCAGGTTTATTGGGCAATCGATTGTCAGCGGCTTATTCAGTATTCGGAAGCGGATTTTATGACAGGGGTTCAAAATGGAAAGACCTGTTAGCGGCTATGCCTGAGCAGCGGCGCTCTGACTGGATAGAAAATTTCGACGCGAGGCGCAAAGCGTCAAATATCAAATGCCCTTATTTTATCGAAGAAAGCATCAATGACGAATACTTCTGGCCTGACGCTGTAATGGCCACGCTGGATGCTGTAGAGGCTGAAAAAGGGTTGACATGGGGGCCTAACCTTGATCATAAAAGGCTGGATGCAGGCGAACACATGCAAGCCCTTTATTTTGATTATTATTTAAAAAGAAAGGGTGCGCCATTTGGCAAGATCAACATAGAAAGGACGACGGACAACAGCGATGAAAGCAGGGATGTATTTGTAAAAGTTGCAATTCCCAAAAGTATTACTGCAACCAGGGTTTTGCTTTATTATGCAGACAAAAATACTTTACGTGCATTAAAAACCTGGAAGCCGATAATTGCAGTGAAATTGAGTGATGATCACTATAAAATAACCATTCCTTCTGTCATTATAAAAAGTAATATTAATTATTATGTCTGCATTACAGACTCGCGCCAGGTTAGCACATCAACTTACCTGCAGTAATTAGCATCATTGATTTATTGTGAACCGTAAACTATACAGAACATCATTTGCCGCTGAATCGATAAGGCTGAATATTTTGTTCCATCATCAGTTAGTGTAATCGCAACTAAATCTGATCCTGAGATCCGGGTGAATGCGACAACAAAGTGTACAAACCGACTGCCCTTATAAGTCTGTCATTAACTCGTTTACGCAATCGCTCAGGCTCCAATACAACCATCCCATCACCAAAACCCAGTATCTCTTTTTCAAGTTCAAAATTGAGTTGCACCTTGATTGCGATCACGATCCCATCATCACGTCTTTCGATCAATTCCTGTGAGACATGCAAGGGTTTTGTTTGTACATAAGGAGCGTTTTCATGGTTCACAAATATTTTCACGATTTGTTTCCTGAGATTTTCACTAACGGTAACACCTATCACATCCCGGTAATACTGCTCTACCGATAAATTTTTATTGGGGATATAAGGTTCCACCTCATCAACTGACAAAGTTTCCATACGATCCAAGGCGAGGGTCAATAGTGATCCATCTTTTTTCTTCACGCCAACGCAAAACCAGCGGTTCTTAAACTCTTTCAGCCACCAGACATGGAACTGAAACACAGCCGCCTCCCTCGCCTTGAAAGAACAATATTTAATCTGCAAGGATTTACGCTGGATGATTGCATTGTACAATGGCTCCAGGAATTCCAAACCTTTCAATTGCTCATTCTTTTCGAAATCAATCACCGGCTCCGTTTGATGCGCTGCTGCATAAACATGATCTTCCAGTTTCTGAACGACTTCGTTGAGATCTGAAAAATGCGAGAACCCCTTAAACTGTCTCAACATCTCTACTGCTTCGTTCATTCTTGCCAAATCCTGGTCGCTCAGTGGTATCCTGGTGATACTATAGCCCGCATCCTCGTAGGTATAGTATTTTTTTTCGAGCACAATAATGGGGGCATTATAGCCTAGCTTATCACTTCGCATCATTTGCATATCAGCCTGTATTGTTCTCTTGCTGATACCTTTGTCGATTCCTTCCAGTTCATATAAGGCATCCGAAACGGCATCAATCAATTTTTCGAGCGTCCATTTTTTGCGACGGTTGCGCAGGCAGGCATCGATTGTTTTATAGCGGATCAGGGCATTACGGTTTACGGGCATCGAATGTTTTTTTGCAAACTAGAAAAATAACTCCAACTACGCAAGAAGACTGCGTAGTTGTAATACAACTTTGTTTTTACAATACAGCAACGCGGCAAAAAGCGTTCGAAATCAAAATTTAAAGATCAAACAATGGAACAATTAAACATCACCCCGACAACCTTACTGGAACTTGGTTTCAGCTCATCACCTGCAATTCCGTTGATTATCGGTACTGTTGGTAGTTTTTACCAGCCTGGTGAACAGGCAACCGCTATGATTCATTTGAAAGCGTTGTTAGCTGCACCGGGGGAGTTTTTAAATGATCCGGTATGGAAAAAATGCGCTGAAGCACTAATGCCGAAAGCTGATGAAATCATTAGTCTGAAATCAGCATCACCCTATAACGTTTACGGCTCTATGCAAATTGAGGCCGGAGCCCTCAGGCAAATGGACTTCGCTGTGCAACTACCCATTGCAGTTGCCGGAGCCCTGATGCCGGATGCCCACCAGGGTTATGGCCTTCCGATTGGAGGTGTGTTAGCTACCAGGAATGCTGTTATACCTTATGGTGTGGGTGTAGATATTGGTTGCCGGATGTGCCTTAGCATTTATGATATTCCTGGAAATCATCTTGAAACAAACTTAGCACAGTATAAAAGAGAACTGATTGCAAATACAAAGTTCGGTGCCGGTGCGGGATACCATGGACAATATAAAGCAGATCATGCTATTATGGAAGATCCGGCTTTTAAAGCAACGCCGCTGACCAGGAACTTGAAAGACAAAGCATATTCTCAACTTGGAAGTTCCGGTGGTGGTAATCATTTCGTAGAATTTGGTATGATAGAAATGATGGCGGCCGATAATGAGTTTGGATTACCTCCTGGCAATTACCTGGCCCTTCTCTCCCATTCAGGTTCAAGAGGTTTCGGAGCAGTTACCGCCAATCACTATTCAAAGCTGGCAAGGTCCATATGTAAACTTCCTAAGGAAGCAGCTAACCTGGCATATTTCGGGCTTGATAGCTCAGAGGGACAGGAATACTGGATGGCTATGAACCTGGCTGGCAACTATGCATCAGCCTGCCATGAAGTGATACACCAAAAACTTACGGTTGCTATTGGCGGACAGCTGTTGGCCAGGGTGGAAAACCATCACAATTTCGCCTGGAAAGAAAAGGTTAATGGAGAAGAATTAATTGTACATCGAAAAGGCGCGACACCGGCAGGCAAATGTGTATTGGGTATTATTCCCGGCTCGATGACTGCACCTGGTTTCCTGGTGAGAGGTAAGGGCAATGAGGCAAGCCTTAATTCTGCTTCGCATGGTGCGGGAAGACGGATGAGCCGTACAATGGCTAACAATAGTATCACAAATGATATGCTTCGCGAACAACTCAAAACGCATGGAGTAACGCTGATCGGGGGTGGAACTGACGAAGCACCGACAGCTTATAAAGATATCCATGCAGTAATGCTTGCGCAAAGTGAGTTGGTTGACGTGATGGCTAAGTTCAGTCCGAAATTAGTGCGTATGGCGGAGGACGGAAGCAGGGAAGACTAGTGAAGAACAGTTATGAGTGATGAGTAATGAGTGATGAGTGAGTTATGAGTTGAGAGTTATGAGTGAAATTAAAAAAACATTCCTAAATAGGAAAACGCGCTGAAGGTGATGCGATAAACCAGATGAGGGTCTTTAGCGCCCCATAGTGCCAGGATGATTCATTTACTGGTATGCTGTTATCGATGTTTACCCATGCACCAGTTGTCTGTCAGAGGTTCGATCCCTCTTCCCGAAAGGGATAACTCAGTGGTAGAGTAACAACCTGAATGCTGGTTCGAATCCAGCCTCCGGAAGGAGAAGTCTAATGGTTTGACACGGATCAATTCCCATGAAGCCGGCCGCTTCTAAAACTGGCCACCCGGAAACTGGTTGATTGTTTCATGCCTGGCCGATGCAGGCAGCCTGACCAGAAACCTGAAAAAGCAGATACCGCTATATCCCGCAGGTTCAAATCGTTCCAGCCTTCATAAACCAGGCATGGAACGAACTGTTCCCAAAGGTTTGGCTAAAGCCGGATCCGTTGATGATCGGGGAAATAACAATTGGTTTCCTTTTACCAAACAACCTTAAACCTCAATTAACAACCTTAAACCTTAGTTCAAAACCTTAAACCCAAACAAATGTTTACCGGAAAAATAAGAGCCTATACCAAAGGGCTCGTTTTTAAAAATAACAGGCTGACCAGGATCCTTGATGAAGGAAGATACTGGCTTATGCCCGGAGAAAAATTGGAACTATATGATATGTCCCAACCGTTTATTACCAAATATGATTTGAATGCCCTGCTTCAGTCTGAAAGTCTTTCTGAAAAACTGATCGTTCAGGAAGTGAGGCAAAATGAAATTGTATTGTTATTCGAAAACGGTTTGTTCAAAATGATTCTTACACCAGGCAGGTATGCATTCTGGAAGGGGTATGCCAATTACAATTTTGTGTGTGCAGATATCAGTAAGATCGCGATAACAGAACCGATTGACCGTAACCTGTTAACCCGTCCGGAATTCTCTCAATACATTCGTGTTTATGTTGTGGAAGCTTATGAAAAAGGATTGATGTATGTTGATGGAAACTTCAACAGTGTCCTTGAACCAGGCATCTACTATTTCTGGAAAAATGCGGTTGCTATAACCGTGTATAAATCTGACACACGTGCATTGCAGTTAGAGATGAATGGGCAAGAGATTCTGACAAAAGACAAAGCAAATCTCCGGATCAACTTTTCGCTGCAATACAGGCTGGTAGATCTTTTCAAATCTGTACTCAACAAGGAGTTCGACAAGCAGCTTTATGTAATGGCTCAACTTGCTTTGCGTGAACAGATCGCCACCTATACTTTGGATGAACTTCTTGAAAAAAGAGATGCGATATCACCGTTGATCCTTGCCCAGCTTGGAACAAAAGCTGCAGATATGGGCGTATTAGTGCTGGCCTGTGGTATGCGCGATATTATTCTGCCTGGTGATGTTAAGGAGATTATGAACCAGGTGCTGATGGCCGAAAAGAAAGCGCAGGCAAATACTATTATGCGTCGTGAGGAAACCGCTTCAACAAGGAGCTTGTTAAACACTGCCAAACTGATGGAAGAAAACGATATGTTGTTCAAGCTAAAGGAGATGGAATATGTAGAAAAGATCGCAGACAAGATCAATAATATTTCCGTATCAGGCGCAGGCGATCTTGTAGGTCAGTTGAAGCAGATTTTTGTGCCGGCGAGAAAATGAAAAGATATGAGGTTTTGAAACTGAGAAGGATCGCCATCAATCTTAAGTCACAGAAACAGCTATTTAGCTCTGTTTTGATGTAATAGACTCAATACCTTGCAAATCATCAAAAGATTTGCAGGGCTTTTTTTATGGCTTTAATAAGCCATCCTTGTCGGGAAGACAAGATTGTAACCTCTTGTTTGGGCTTAATCTATATTAACTTATTTTGATCAGTGGGATTTTAAGAATGGCAAATATCGTTCGTCCATGCGCGGTAGCCTGAAACTCAACTATGAACTAAATGAACTTGGTCTGAAAGTATTGAAAGGTGCATAAAAAAGTTATCCTGTCATTTAATGATTTTAATCAATCCTTCTTTAATGAGTATGAAAGATTCCTTGTAGGAAAGAAAAACCCATTTAATAAAGAAAGAGGGTTGTTGAATGATACCATCTTTAAATATTCTTCTACCCTGAAATCTTTCCTAGAATGAGAAGGGTGTGCCGTTGACTATGATTCAGAAGATTACACAGCACTCGGATTTGAGAACACTTTTAAAGTATGAGGGGCAAAATGAAAAGTCTTTGGAAAATGCGTTTGATAAAACTTAATTATGCTTATGATACGGATAGGTCGCTTTTTAAGTCATTTAAGGACAGTAAATATTTTTAAATTACATTAGATGTTAGCTTATGGTTTCATTTTCCGGCGTTATGAATACTATAATCCTTCTTGGGGCAATTCAGGGACTGATAATTTGCAGTCTGCTCTTTTTTTCACTTAAAAACAAGCAGGCGAATTGTTTTCTTGGAGTGTTGATCTTACTCATGTCATTAGCTAGCCTCAATCTTTATGGCACATATAAAAACTGGTTCAATTCGAATGTCTTAACCTTTATCACCCAGCTGTTGCCATTGGTGATTGTAATGCCTGTGGGGCCACTAATTTATTTCTATGTGCAGAGTTTCATTGATTCTTCTTTTAAATTCAACGGAACGTTAAAAAAGCATTTTTACCCCTTGATCATTGACCTGGTACCATCTTTATTGCTTATAATATATATTGGAGGGGTGACCACGGGAACGCTGACTAACAATCCTGTGCCCTGGGGAATATTCATTGATAATTATAATGTGTATGCGGATGTACCAAGATGGATATCCGTTAGTTATTATGTTTGGCTATCTGCAAAATATCTTTCCAAAGTAAAAGAACAGGTAAACGTAACCGCTGATCACCGATATTTTGGATGGCTGCATAATTTCATTCGAGTATTCTTGGTTTTCCAAACTATATGGCTTCTTTATTTGATTCCCTACATCATTCCACGATACACTGACTGGATGCTTAATACCTTTGGCTGGTATCCCGTTTTTGTTCCGCTTGCAATACTAATTTACTGGATGGGAATAAAGGGGTATATAATGTCTTATACCATCCGAGATAATGATAAAAAAACAAAAAGCAAAACCATTCTTAATGTTGAAAGTATCAATCCAGCCATTGAAGCACTCAGAAAATCAATGGAAGAGGACAAGGCTTTTCTTGACCCTGCAATTAATCTGACGTTGTTGGCAGAACGCACCGGAATTAGCTCAAGGACGATATCTATGATCGTGAATCAATATTTCCAAAAAAGTTTCAATGAATACATCAATGAATACCGGGTAGAAGAATTCAAGAAAAGAGTTCTTCACCCCGAATTAAGTCATTTTACTATTTCAGGTATCGCTTCCGATTGTGGCTTCAATTCACAGGCAACCTTTCAGCGTACTTTTAAAGATCTCACAGGAATGTCTCCTTCCCAATTCAAAAAATCGGCCTCTAGCTTCAGGCCCGATTGCTAATAATGGATTTTTAGTTCTCAAATCATGATTTGAGCATAGAAAAACAGCAGATTTCTGGTTTTTCACTGGATTTTTGGGCTTAAATTATTATTATGCAATCGTCAGTCTTGGTTCTCTTTATTTCACTTCTATTTATAAACAATCTTCATTCGCAAGTTCATTCACCAGGTATTCCCTCTGTCACTGGAAAACTGGATCGATACATGCAATCAGTCCATAATGCTGGGCGGTTTAACGGTAATGCCCTGGTTGTTTACAGAGGTAATATCGTGTTGCATCGAAGTTATGGTGTAAAGGATACTGCGGCCAAAGTACCGCTGGACACAAATTCGATCTTTCTGATAGCATCTGTCACAAAGACCTTTACGTCAGCAGTAGTTTTCAAGCTAATTGAGGAAGGGAAACTGGATCTGAGAGATAAGGTTAGTAAATACTTGCCAGCCTTTCCAAACGGAGACAGGATTTCAATCAGGAACTTACTTACTCATAGTTCCGGCATAGGAAATATCGACATCGAAGAGACGGATACGATTGCATGGAAACCTTTAAACAAGGAGCAGGTCCTGGCTGCGTTTCAAAATGAGCCTTTGAAGTTTTCACCTGGGAGCTCATTTTCTTATACTAATTCCAACTACTTTCTCCTGGGCTTAATCGTCGAGAAGGCATCCTCTAAAAGTTACTATGATTTAGTAAGACAATACATCCTTCGACCTATGGATATGTTTCACACCGGATTTGACTTTATTAATCTGACTAATCCTGACAAAGCGTCAGGATTTACAATGCTCTCCACTGAAAAACGAGTCCTTGCTCATAATTTAGATTCGACTATTACGCTGGCATCCGGGGATATGTATAGTACAACAGGCGACTTATTGAAATGGGCCAGGGCGGTGAACGATACCCAGTTTTTGAAAAGGCGGTCATGGGATAGTGTATTCAGCGTATTCAAAGAGAACTATGCACATGGTTGGTTAGTTAGAAAATTTGCCGGAAAAAAATGTTATTGGCATTCCGGTGGCACATTTGGCTTCGCTTCTGTTCTTGCACGATTTCCTGACGATGACCTCACAATTATTCTTTTGAGTAACGTCCAAAATAGTTCCAATCAAACACTTCTACCATTTTCCGAGTTGGCGTCGATAACTTTTGGAAACGAGGTCGCTGATTACTCGGAAGAAGTCATTAAGGACATTAACCCGAGGGACTATAGCGTGTACATTGGTACATACTCCATGAAAAGTGACAGGAATCGTAAAATGGTGATTGCAATAAAGAATGGGTATTTGACGGCAACTTTGCCAGGTACAGCTTTACAACTAGAATTTTCTTCAAAAACGAAGTTCTTCTTCAAAAATCTACCGCGTGATATTTTCGGAGAATTTATTGTCGACGGTGGCAAGGTTATCAAATTGATCATGAACCAAGGTGGACAATTTGAATGGGATAAGATCGAGTAAGAGTGAGTTTCAATATTCCGTTATGAAAGCAATTAAGGATTTGTATGCATATAAATTAATTTAGAATTCTTAGTTTGATAATGTGATTCCCTTATACCTGAAACATCGTTGAAGAACGCTTTTTAAAGGGAAACTTTAGATAGCACCAAATAGACTAAAAGTTCACCTGATAAGAAAGGAAGCCATTGAAGCTTTTACAAAAAAATGCTCAAAGCCGGGTGTCATTCGATCAACGGTGTACCAGACTGAAACATACCGAATGAGAAGAACAGCCTGATATGCAGGTTACTTTACCCAGCACGGATTTATTAGGATATGGTTCAAGCAGGGCTGGTTTCGATATTGAGGGCAATAAGTATAGGATGATTCGCAAATATGCTTTTGACGACAAAGCATAACTTCATTTGTATTTTAATTCTTGGTTGATGTAAAACTTAAATGTCTGTAGGACACGATATATAAAATATGCGAATTATGGCCTCCGCATTATCACTTGTTTTTCTTTATGCCTTGGATACGTATAGGATTTCTTGCTGAATGAATCACACCCAGGATAATTATTTCATTTGCTGTGATTTTGTATACAATCAGCCAGGACAAACAAACAGCTCTGCGGTATATCTTTGTTTTAGTAGGTATTTGCTCACATTCCCTGAAAGCAAAAGGGTTTTGTTCAATCTTAGTTATCGTTTGCCAAATAGTTTCGACAACTTTGATTGCATTTAACGGCTGCTGATTGGCAATTGCAATAAAGTCAGAAATGTCCTCAATATCTTGGAAGGCTGAGTTAAGAACTCTTACTTTGCGAGCTTTTTCAGTTGATTTTTCTTTTTGGCCCATTTTGCCTTGGCATCTTTTAAACTCATAGAAGGTCCGTTTTCACGGCTTTCAACCCAATCCTTAAATTCCTTTGTGGTCAATGGCTTACCAGGGAACACCAAGGAATTAAAATTTGGCTTGGCAATGATATTAATAAAGCGCTTTTCCTGAAGGTCTTGCAAAACTTTTAGGGCATTATCGTTAGTGATTTCCAGAGTCAGAGTTTGCATATAACTAAATAATTTACCGTTGTAAAAATAGTAAATTATTTACAGGCTGTGTGTTGTTTTCCTTCTATTGGGGCAGAAACCGACCTGCCAACACGATATTTCTCTGAAATTATAGGATATCTTTAATAGGTCATGAGTTTGCTTTTTCTAAATTTCATTTAGGTTTCTGCTCCCTAGCAAGATAATTGATAAGGCCGTTCTCTATATAGAATTTCACGCTATTTTGCTTTAAAAACCTTTTTTTTCAATTCATTGGCTTGATTTCCATACGCATTGCCTTTTGTAGCATTTCCAGGTTGTTTTTGTTTCGTTCATCATTTTTAATTACCATTTCCCTTAAATCAGGATTAACCTGGTATAAACTATCCGCAACCTCCAGATTGTTCGATTTGAAAAAGCAAATGCAAATGCTTAATACAATATCAGCTTTCGTTTTTAATCAATTCAAATTAATCTGATAATAAAATCCCGGGGCTTACCCGGGATCTTTACTATTTCAAATACTTCTCAAGATTTTTCTTAAAGAAAGCAGCACTATCTGTAACACTCTGCATCGGATCTTTAGCAAAGTTGCCACCCTGTTCTATATAGTAGTATTGTAATCCAGCCTTTGTTGCCTCCGGCAGTATAGTGGTGTAGTCTATGGAGCCGTTACCGAGTTCTGAATAGTCCCGGCTTTTTTTGTCCATGTCTTTTATATGCCACATAACAAAACGGCCAGGCTGTTTGGCTATCAGCTGTGCAGGAGTCAGTTTTGATGAATGCATAACCCAATACAAATCCAGTTGTAATTTTACCAGCTTAGGATCTGTTTCAGCCATGACAATCTCGTATCCATTCTGTCCACCATGATCGGTAAATTCAAAGTCATGATTATGATAAGCAAATCCGAGACCGGCTTTATTCACCTGTTCCCCGATAGTATTCAGCTTTCCGGTTAATTGTTTGAAATGATCAAGTGTTCTGAATGCAGGATCAAGCCATGGCCAGGTGATGTATTTCTGGCCGAGAGAATGAGCGCCTACAATGCACTGATCAACAAAACGCGCCATTTCATCCGCAGGTTTGTCGAAATACTTTGTGAAATCATAATGTCCGCTGGTGGTGATCATTTTGTTATCTGCTAATAGCTTTTTGAAATCAGCAGACTTCATTCCATAATAGGTACCTTGCACGGCATCATAGCCATAGGTTTCAGAATCTTCATAGCCTATAGCAGATACCTGTTTGATGGTACCCACCACATCTTTCCGCAACGGTTCCCTGATGGTAAAGAGCTGGATGCCCATCTTATACTTCGAAGCCGGCAAACGCCGGAGAGTGTCCATTGCGAATATCGATCCTGGTATCAGCCCGGCTGACAGCGCGATAAAATTGCGGCGGTTAAAAATTGATTTTGGTTTCATGACAAGTTTGATTGCTTCGTTGAGTTAAAGAATAGGTTGCCACGAACTTCAGCTCGCAGCAGGTAGTACCTGGGCTGAAGATAAATAACTTTGGATTCACTATTTCGAACAATCTATAACCAACAAATGACCGCGGACGGAAAGCAAATCAAAACCAGGACTTTCAAAATTGACGCTTTAAACAAACCAGTTTGACGTTTTAAACAAAATGACTTTCTTATGCTGCAGGTAGTTTTGTCTTTAAATTATAAAACTTAAAATTATAAGAGATGAAACTAACAGACAACTACGATGGAGCATTGCAGCAACCCCTTAACTCAGGTTTTGATGCAACAACAAGTGTTCATGATGTTATAAGCGGAATTGATCTTAAAGGCAAAACGGCAATTGTTACCGGGGGTTATGCGGGAATCGGCCTGGAGACCGTGAAAGCCTTTACAAGAGCAGGCGCAAGGGTGATTATCCCTGCCAGGGATATTCAAAAAGCTGCAGCCAACCTGGAAGGAATTCATAACATAACCCTGGAAAAGATGGATCTTATGGACCGGCAATCCATAAACACTTTTGCAGAAAAGTTTCTTAAGACCAATACCCCGCTACATATCCTGGTTAACAATGCCGGTATCATGTGGGTACCACTGCAACGCGATAAACAAGGCTACGAATCCCAGCTTTCTACCAATCACCTGGGCCATTTTCAATTAACAGCAAAGCTCTGGCCATCTCTGAAAAAAGCCGGCAACAGCAGGGTGCTGGCGGTTTCTTCATTCGGTCATCAAATGTCACCTTTCAATTTTGAGGACCCCCTTTTTCTAAACAGGGAATATGAAACATTGCAGGGTTATGGACAATCCAAAACTGCCAATAATCTTTTCGCGGTAGAGCTTGATCATAGAAGTAAAGATTATGGTGTGCGGGCATATTCATTGCATCCGGGTTCGGTAAATGGTACTGATCTTGGTCGTGTAGCTCCTATGGCTTTATTTCAGCAAATGGGTACTCACGATCAAAACGGCAATATTTATCCTGAAGTGGCAGCTAAACTTAAAACAGTGGAGCAAGGAGCTGCTACCACAGTATGGTGCGCAACCAGCAATTTGTTAAATGGAATCGGTGGTGTGTATTGTGAGAATGCAGATGTCGCAGAACTTGATGAAGGCAATATAGAACATAATTACAACGAGCCGAATTCGCTGCGTGGCATTAAACCCTGGTCGGTAAATGCTGAGAATGCAAAAAGATTATGGAGGTTGAGTGAAGAATTGACGGGGATATCATTTCCGGTAAATTGATATCATAGGCTGTTATTGATTTCATACCTTATATCTTCATCAAACAGCTTCCATGTATACTTTTATAAAACCCAGGCATAACTTATCGTAAGCCCCATGCATAAAAAAACCTTGCAACCCTGTACTCGCTAATTTTGTAAATTTGCCAGAATGGATTTCGAAACAAAATATATAAACAAGGATATCAAAATATCTGAATTTACGGGCAGTTCCTATAAAACGGAAGCGATGTTTGAGGATCATCTTCTGGTCTGGTTTATATCAGGTGAAACAAAAATCATCCAGGCAGAAGCCACTTATCATTTCAAGGCTGATGATATATTTCTGATTTCGCGGAATCACCTTGCAACCATTATCAATTACTCTAAAGAAGGCAATTCACACAAGGCGGTTGCCATGCATTTAACCAAAGAAAGATTAAAAAATTATTATTCCAGGCATAAACCGGGTACCAGGGGAAAATCAATCCGATCGATCTATCTTTTTTCAAAACATAAATTGCTTGAAAGCTGTATGGCTTCCCTGGTGCCCTATTTTGATTTGGGGGAAGATCTGCCTGCTGAAATCGCCGATATAAAAATTGAAGAAGCTATCACCATCGTGAGATCCATTGATAAAAACATGGATAGTGTGTTGGCGAATTTCGACGAACCCGGGAAAATTGATCTTGCCGATTTTATGGAACGGAACTTTATGTTCAATATGACTTTTACAAAGTTCGGCTATCTTACCGGCCGGAGTCTTTCAACTTTCAGAAGAGATTTTAAAAAGACCTTCAACTCCACGCCTCAAAAATGGCTGACAAAAAAGCGGCTTGAGCTGGCGCACTATCAAATCGCAGAAAAGCAACAAAAACCTGTGGACGTTTGTTGGGAGGTTGGTTTTGAAAACCTCTCACATTTTTCCTATGCCTTTAAAAGTCATTTTGGTTATCCGCCCCAGTCCCTGATTGCCCGGCCTAAGGTCAACTTCGAACACTTCTCAACAGCACCCTGAATTACCAGTTTTGGGTACTTAAACGGCAGAGCATTCCCTTCAGGACGGAATAATTTAAGGCTTCGCTTGCTCTGACTTTTCAATACTTACTATCCCTACTTTTTCTGTTTTACCTTTCAACAGAATCTTTCCCAATGCTTCTGCGGAAAAGCTTCCATCTAAAAAATCTTGATTTGATTGTATTTTGCCGAACAAAAATTCAGAAGAAAGAAAACTTTTATTGAACTCGTTGCATACACTCTGAATCCTTGAAGCAACGTTTAACGTATCACCATGATAAGCAATTTCCCTTTTTACTTCCCCGATTTCAACAGCAGTAACCTGGCCGGAGTGAACACCTGCCTTAAAATTTGGAACCATGCCATAATTTGCCAGGTAATAATCTGATCTTTTATGAAACTGCTCAACAGTTGCAAAGTAAAACCTGATGCAATAGCTGTTTTTCAGCCCTTCTTTTTCGGCCCAGGTTAGAATTATTTCATCCCCGGCGTACTGGTAAACCTGGGCCCGGTGAGGGAACAACAATTCATTAATATCAAAAAAACAATCCCTGATAAAAGAACTGTATTTCAAATGACCCAACTGCTCAGCAATGGCAGTGGATGATTTCAAATCCATGAACATGAATATCCTTTCCTCTTCTTTAGGAGTACGATATTTCCCCAATAGCAAGGGTAACAGTACTCCCGGTCCATACTTTTTATTTACCTGGTTGATAAAGCTTATCACAAGCGTCATAAAAAAATAATAAATCAACAAGGCATGATAAGTGTATCTCCATGAAAGCTCGTTCAGGGTAATTCCTTGTACATACATCGATGGGGAAATAAACAAATCGAATAGTGAAAACCTTATCAAGGCCACAAGAAGAGTCAGCACTGCCAGTGATCCCAAGGCCTTGATCACGATTACTTTTCCAAGTGATTGTTTCCTGAAAAAGTTTTTTTCGAGATAATGACCTGCCAAGCCAAGAATTAGTCCATACAAAACGCCCAACATTACAGCGATCAATATAACTGGCCCGGACTTTTCAGCTAAAGGAATACTAAATGCCTGGCCAAAAATCCTGAACTGAAGGTCTATTATTGCGACGAGCAGGATATTTGCAACAATCCAAAAATTTATCTGGATAAGTACATAGGTCAAAACAGGAAACCTGGCAGTATATCGTTGTGCCATTACCGTGTACTCAAATTTTTCTTTCATCCGGTCATTTTATTTTCTTCCTGGATTCATGATCACAAATCGGGCTTATGCAAAAGAAAGGTGTTTCTTTTAATTTTTGGAAACTTCCTGTCAGCATTAAATATTCTTTTATCTTTAAAAAAATCGTGAATTTACATACAGCATTGATGTACTATTTTTATCAACCTGGCTAATTATAATATTTAATATTTTTCAGGCTGATTGTTTTCTAAAGAGATTCATATGGGCCATTTACCAAAGCTGATTTCAGATTTAGCACTGATATTGATGGCAGGTGCGTTTATAACGCTGATATTTAAAAAAATCAGGCAACCGCTGGTCCTGGGATACATAATAGCAGGATTTCTTGTAGGTCCGTATTTTCATCTTGTTCCCACTGTTTCAGATTTACAAAATGTTGATACGCTTGCCGAGATAGGCGTCATATTTCTCTTGTTTAGCCTTGGTCTCGAATTTAGCTTTAAGAAGCTGGTACGTGTTGGGGGATCCGCGTCCATTACAGCATTCGTAGAAATAGTCTTTATCACCGTAGCAGGTTATTTCCTTGGTAAATTAATGGGCTGGAGCACAATGGACAGCCTTTTTTTAGGCGGTATGCTTGCCAGTTCTTCAACAACAATTATCCTGCGGGCTTTCGATGAGCTTGGTGTAAAAACAAAACGGTATGCCGGGGTTGTATTCGGTGTATTGATCGTAGAAGATATAGTAGTGATCTTGTTGATGGTATTGCTTTCAACCATGGCAGTTACCAGGCAATTTGAAGGAACAGAAATGATTTTTACTGTTCTAAAACTGTTATTCTTTTTAGCTATCTGGTTTATCGCGGGAATTTTTCTTTTGCCGACTTTTTTAAAAAAGGCAAAAAAATTAATGGACGATGAAAATCTTCTCATCCTTTCCTTAGGGCTTTGTCTTGGGATGGTAGTGTTGGCTACAGTGGTTGGTTTTTCTGCAGAACTCGGCGCTTTTGTAATGGGTTCCATTATAGCTGAAACAACTTCAGCTGAAAAAGTTGAACATTTGATCAAGCCCGTAAAAGATCTGTTTGGGGCTATATTTTTTGTATCAGTGGGAATGATGATTGATCCGAAAGCCATGGTAGAATATGCATGGCCCATTCTTTGGGTTACCCTGCTTACATTGTTCGGAAAATTAATAAGCACTACAATAGGTGCTGTGCTCTCCGGCCAACCATTAAAACAGGCGATCCAGGTCGGTATGAGTATGGCACAAATTGGTGAATTTGCCTTCATAGTTGCAACACTGGGCCTTTCACTTGGCGTTATCTCCCCTTTTCTTTTTCCCATTGCTGTGGGAGCATCAGCTGTTACCACTTTTACGACCCCTTATCTTATAAAATATTCAGAACCATTTTCTGACTTCATAACAAGGCTTCTCCCAGACAAATGGATTCGCCGGCTAAACAGGTATTCATCCGGTACGCAAAGCATACAGGCTGACAGCGACTGGAGGATAGTGCTGAAATCATATATACAGATTTTTATTACCAATGGAATTATCCTGATTGCGTTATTGTTAATTTCAATGAGATTTATTGATCCATTCATACAACAACAAATTGCCAATAAAAACTTGTCTGCAACAATAGCATTATTGGTTTCACTTGGTATCTCTGCCCCTTTCTTCTGGGCATTCATGGCAAAACGGCCAGGTAACCTTGCCTACAGGGAACTTTGGCTTGAGAAAAGGTATAACCGTGGGCCTTTGCTGTTAATAGAAATCCTGAGAAATATTGTTGGTGTTATAGCTATCGGTTTTTGGGTTAACAAGCTCGTTTCTACCCAGGTTGCATTATTATTGGTGGTTCCTTTCACCATTTTAGTCCTGGTTATCTTTTCAAACCGGATTCAAAAATTATATCAGCGTATTGAGGGCCGCTTTATCAATAACCTGAATGCCCGTGAAAATGCAAGCACAAGCAACGATTCTTTAACAGAAAAAATCAGGGATCAGACTACTAAGATGCAATCAGACTTAGCTAGCTGGGATGTACATATTGCAGAAATGGAGGTGAAGCCTGATGCGGATTATATAGGGAAAACATTGGTTGAACTGGGATGGAGAGAAAAATACGGAATAAATATAGGGTACATTAAACGCGGCGACAGGTTAATGCGGGTTCCGGGTAGAAATAACAGGCTTATGCCTTTTGATCATGTTGGGATAATCGCGACGGACGAACAGTTACAATTGTTTAAATCCGTTTTCAATGCAACAGAAGTTTTTGCCCAGGATGATAATGAAGCCGGCGAAATTACTCTTCAAAAAATACTGGTTGATGAGCATACAAAACTGAAGGGTACCGATATAAGAAGTTCTTCCTTACGCGAACGCACCAACGGCCTGGTGGTTGGCATAGAACGCGGTAAAGACAGGATATTAAATCCTGATTCTGCGACCATACTTGAATGGGGAGATATTATCTGGATTGTTGGTGATAAAAAAAAGGTTCAGCAGTTAACACAGGAAAAATAATTAACTATTTATTTATGCATTGAATTGCCTTAGATGATGGTCTGCATGTTTGTAAGCAAAAATTCCGATTTCATCAACGGTCATTCGGCCAAAAAAATCGTGCACAAAATCCGGGTTTGAAAAATGCTCGTATTCGCCAATAAGTTTTATCCAGGTATTTTTCAGCATTTCAATATCCCCCGTTTTGTCCCTGACAATAAAATAGCCGGTGGTTGGCATGTTCTTTTTTATGGGCCGGTCATCCTTCACTTGTGATTTCAAAGCCATTTTTCCAAAAATTAACCCTAACAGACTTTGCTTATATCCTGTCTTCTTTTTCCCTAATACCCATTCGTCCCAGATAGTGCAATGTTTTGCCATTTGGCAAACTTCCATCTTACCCCATTGCCGGACACTGTTTTTGTCAAGAGAGTTAATTCTGTTAATTAATTCATCCCTGTTTGTTTTATCAAATATTGTTTTCATCCTTCGATGTTTTTATTTAGTTTCCTGAAACCTGGTATATATGCCTGTCTACGAATCCTGCCTAAAGATGAGCAGGGCCGGTGACTTTGAATATGTTCTAAAATTAGTACAGGTCTTAAGATCGGCCGCTGTGTTAAAATGACATTCAAAGGTGTATTTTGTGCCATATTTATTTATAATTTCGAAGAGAATATTACTTAAGTAGAAGAGCACAATACTTAAGTAATTGATGAGTATAACACGCTAATAACTATGAAACATATTTCGATCCTGGTTTATGAAGAAGTTGTTTTAACTGCTCTTTCGAGCATTACTTCGCTATTGATAAGTGCTAACGACGCGGTTATCCGCAGAGGCAAAGCTGCTCCTTTCCAGATAGAACTGGTCGGGGTACATTTAAAGAAAGTACAGTTAAAAATGCCAGTGCAATTCGTTTGCAATAAGACCATTTCAGATAAATTTGAAACTGATGTTATTGTAATCCCGCCTACGATCACGAGCCCCGAAGACATAAATGTTTTGTTTTCAAAAAACAACAACCTGATAAGCTGGGTAAAGAAAAAGTATTCCGAAAAAGCACAGATTATAAGTCTTTGCACTGGTGCATATTTTGTTGCAGAAGCGGGTTTGTTAGATGGGATGCCCGCCACGTCTCATTGGGGTGCAATAGAAGATTTACAGATGCGGTATCCTTTGATTGATTTTCAACCTGACCTGGTTGTAACAAATTCAAAAGCCATAATCACCGGCGGAGGAGGTTTTTCATCCCTGAATGCGGTGTTATATTTTATTGAAAAAAACTGCGGTAAAGAAGTTGCAGTGGAGTTAAGCAAGTTTTATGGGCTTGATTATGGACGAACATCGCAAAGCCTGTACAATATGTTTTCAGGACAAAGGCAGCACAACGATCATGAAATCCATAAAGCTCAGACGTATATCGAGAAAAAATTTAAGACCGACATTTCAGTTGAACAGATTGCCGTGAAGGTAAATATGAGCAAGCGTAATTTTATACGTAGGTTTAAAAATGCCACATCATTAAACCCAATAGAATTTATTCAAAAGATAAAAGTGGAAGCAGCAAAAAAAGCATTGGAAGCCGGAGAAACCAATATAGCTTCTGTGACTTATGGAGTAGGTTACAATGATTTGAAAACCTTTAGAACAGTGTTCAAAAAAATAACCGGGTTAACTCCAATTGAGTATAGGAACAAGTATAATGTCTAGACTCTTTTGTAGATTAAAATCATTTTTCAATCCATTTTATTTTTTCAACTGCTGCTAACATCTCATAGAGGATAAACATAAATTGATACCCTGGAAAGACCAGGAAGATTTATGACATCCAGAACAAGTTTATCATTTGGCGAAGGCTCGTGAATATTTTCCAACAGATTAAAAAACTGTAGAGCAACGTATCCATGATGATCAATTTGCAGGGCTGGCAGGGAATTACTTCTTCCAGACAATTAAGTGTGAGATCTATTTGCTGTTGGGTGAATGCCATATTATCAATTGATCATTTTTTTAACGTAAGGTCTTCTTTAGCCGCCCACATTGCAATATCCTGTTTGCTTAAAACAGCAGCCATCAGGTCTGGAAACTTATCCGGGGTGCAGGCAAAAACCGGAATCCCGAGATTAGACAGGAACTGGGCATTACCCTGATCGTACATAGGAGCTCCATCGTCATTTAAAGCCAGCAGCACTATAACCTGCACACCTGCTGCTGCAAGTTCAGCGGCCCTCTTCCGCATACCAGCCTGGTCGCCACCTTCATACAGATCAGTAATCAGCACTAAAACAGTATCAAGTGGCCTGGAAATAATTTGCTGGCTATATGTTAATGCTGCATTGATGTCTGTGCCGCCGCCGAGTTGTACACCGAATAACAATTCAACCGGATCTGTCAGCTCCTCAGTTAAATCGGCTACTGCCGTATCAAACACGATCATCTTTGTCTTAATTGCAGGGATAGATGCCATGACAGCTCCAAAGATTCCGGAATAAACAACCGAGGTACCCATTGAACCGCTTTGATCAATACATAACACTACATCTTTTAATGAAGATCGTTTTCGACCATAGCCGATCCTTGTTTCAGGGATGATGGTTTTGTATTCCTTTTGATAATGTTTAAGATTTTTTTGAATAGTAGCGTGCCAGTTAATCTCATTATGTTTCGGCCTCCGGTTGCGGGCCGATCGGTTAAGGCTACCCGAAATTGCCTGGTGCATTGGTTGTGCTAATTTTCGCATAAGTTCATCCACTACTTTTCTTACAACCTGCCTGGCGGTGTCCTTGGTTTTGTCAGGTATCACCCGGCTGAGCGTCATAAGTGTTGCTACAAGATGAACATCTGCCTCTATGTTTTCCAGCATTTCTTTCTGAAATAACATTTCTGTAAGATTCAATCTTTCCAAAGCATCCTTCTGCATTACCTGCACCACCGTATTGGGAAAAAATGTACGGATATCGCCAAGCCAGCGGCTTACACCGGGTGATGATGGTCCCAGCCCACCTTTGCGGTCGCTATCATATAAGGCTTCCATAGCCTGGTCCATCCTCAGGTCCAGGCCAGTCAAAGAGAACCCGGTACCATCGTGTTGGTGACCTCCCAGTATTAACCGCCATCTGCGTATTTCCTGATCGCTATTCATTTAACTAATTTTATATCCGAACAACTTCAACATAACCGGTATTCCTTTATTTGCTCTTTCCTCGTCGAAGCCTTTTTCAGTCTGTTTTACTTTTGTTATACCACCTGCTTTTGCTTTTTCACCCAACTTTCTTCTTTCAGACTGGGAAAAGTTGGAAAAAGTTCTTCTTAATAAAGGAAGCACCTGGGTGAATACGTCTTCATTTAATTGTTTTATCCACTCATTGATGATAGTCCAGAGATCGTTATCCAGCAATAATAAAGTTCCACTGCCTTTTAAAAATCCTTCGAGCCAGGCAGCCGCTACTGCTGGTGCGTTGGTGGAAGACATGGCTAAATAAAATACCGTGACAAGTTGATCGCCTTCGATCAGTCTCTGATCCGTCAGCAAACGCGTAGCATAACCCGCAATAAGAGGAGATGTATTTTTTCCGCCGGCTATAAGAGATAAAGTTTGTTGCCAGCGTTTATTGATATCTGTTTCCTGGATAAGATTAACCGCATCATTCATTTTGTAAAACAAGTCAAACAAGTGCCTTGCAGCATCTTCATCAATCGCCGTACAGGCCGCAGGGAGGCTGATACAGATCCTGGTAATCATAGAGTTCACTATACCCAGTACGAGGTCTGCATCGGTTTTGCGTACGTTCCCATATCGTATGATGTTAACCAGGCCTGGTATTACTTCCATTAATTGAATAACGTCACCACTTGCTGCTGCCAGGTTATTGATCTGTATACCCAGCACATCAACCGCTTGTGGTAATTCTGCCGGCAGGCCCTCTGTCAGCAATTTACAAACTGCAGACAGTGACTGAACACTCTGAGCTTGTTCGAGCAGGTATTTTGAAGCAGCTTCTTCGGTTGTGTTCCCATAAGTTCCCTTTTCAATTATGTCGATGGAAAAAGCCGGATCCCATTGCAAACGCCATTGTTCTTTAAATGTGCCTTTGCCGGAAACAGTTGTGCTTTTACCCCATTTAATATCCAGTATATGGAGACGATGTAGAAATACACTACGCTCCAGGTCGTTTTCCTTACGAAGGTCTAATGTATAATCTTTCCATTCGGCAGTAACGGGCAGGCGTAAACGTTTTTGTATTCTTTCAATATCGAGTTGTAAAGGTGGTTTTGGAATATCCTCAGGTACCTCTCCTATTTTATCGCTGATGATTAATTCGCGGTTTATAAGTGAGAGCATTACACTTTCACCGTTGCATAACACACTCAGGGTTGCTTCATTCAGTTCTTCGAGTCCCGCCTTATGAAGATTGCGCAAAGAAGCCAGTGACTCAGCTAGTCGGACAGCTTCAATAACATGGGCTACAGAAGTATCCATTTGCTTTTCTCTGAACAGCTTTGCTACTTTTGCCAACCATAAAGTACCATCATCTTTGGGATGATTCCAGACATGTTCGTACCAGCCCGGGGAACTAATACCCGCTCCGTATCCACTCTCATAACTAAGCCGGTTATATGTCCATGGAATCCAGGTACAATCCACCTTTACTTTCGGTAAACCTTTCAGCAGGTCATTATCCTGCTTTTGCGCTGGCATATTAATCAAAGCAGGTGCATGCCAGGCACCGCAAATAACAGCTATATTCTGAAACATTTCTTTCTCAGCCTGCCTGATCATTTTCCTCATGTGTGCTTCTCTCAATTGCTCCAAACGGTCATTTTCCCCGGGATATACCTCGCGCAGAGCCGACATTGCTTCGGTTACAGCAGCAAAAACGTCTTCATTGTTATGCCGGTGTTCGAAGGTTTGATCCCACCATTTCTCCCCATCGGTAAACCCGGCTGTTTCAGCGAGATATGTCATCGGGTCCCTCCTGATTTCAATTATTTCATTTTCCTGGATTTTATTATTACTGAATGCAGCATTGTTTATAGGTGGGATATTTTCTTCCTGTTTTTTTGTCGTTTCATTCTCAAGTGCAAAACGATTGGCTATCGGGAGATCCATGAAACGGACATGAAGATTATTATTCCGTGCATATAATATTGCCTGCCATTCCGGAGAAAATTCTGCAAATGGATAAAACGATGATTGCTGCGGATTATCTGGTTGATAACATAGAATTGCCGCCGGGGGTTTAAGGGATGCATGTGTCGCCCATTGCAATATATCATCAGCTTCAGGCGGACCCTCCACCAGCACTATATCAGGTTTTAGTTCTTTCAGGAATGACTTCACATTCCTTGCCGAACCTGGTCCATGATGCCTGATCCCTAAAATATGTACCGCCATTATTAAACGTTATCCTTTATTGTTTTACCATAAATTAAATTCCCTGGTCGCGGCATGCCCTGTAAACATCCTTCCACTCATCGCGAGGTTTTACAACTGCTTCCAGGTATTCCAGCCACGCAATTCTATCCTGTACCGGATCTTTTATAACTGCTCCAATAATACCCGCAGCCAGGTCATTCGCTTTTAGTTGTCCATCTCCAAAATAAGCTGCCATTGCGAGCCCGCTGTTGACAACAGAGATTGCTTCAGCAGTGCTCAATGATCCCGATGGAATTTTGAGCTTTGTTTTTCCATCAATGGTTACTCCGCTCCGCAATTCACGAAATATGGTAACAATCCGCCTGATCTCTTGCAGAGCAGGTTTCTCGGCTGGCAGTTCCATAATTTTTTCAAAACTTTCTACCCTTCTTCTTACAATATCAATTTCTTCATCCATTGAATCCGGAACTGGCAGAATCACCATATTGAAGCGACGTTTCAAAGCACTTGAGAGTTCGTTCACACCTTTGTCGCGATTATTCGCTGTAGCAATTATGTTGAATCCTTTGATCGCCTGCACTTCGGTGTTCAATTCTGGTACAGGCAAGGATTTTTCTGAAAGAATTGATATCAGTGTATCCTGTACATCAGCTCCAATACGTGTCAACTCTTCAATCCTTACGATTTTCCCTTCCTTCATTCCACGCATAACTGGAGTTTCCACCAATGCTTTTTCAGAAGGTCCTTCAGCCAGCAACCTTGCATAGTTCCATCCATATCTTATGGTTTCTTCGCCGGTTCCGGCTGTACCCTGAATAACCAAAGTGGAATCTCCACTGATTGCAGCAGACAAATGTTCACTGACCCAGCTTTTAGCAGTACCAGGCAAACCATAAAGCAACAAGGCCCTGTCTGTAGCGATTGTAGCTACTGAAATTTCTATCAAACGCCTGTTGCCTATATATTTCGGTGATACTTCAAACCCATTTTTCAATTTACCTCCAAGGAGATAAAGAACGACTGATTGCGGAGACAGTTTCCAGTTTACCGGGCGTTTATTATCATCCTGCTTTTGCAGCTCTTCTAATTCCTGTGCAAATATTTGTTCTGCATGTTGACGTAAGATACCTGACATTAATTATGATTTATGTGTTGAATGCTTTGGTTGTTCTGATTTTAAGTGTAAGTAGTTTGATGATGTACTCACTTGTGTTATACCACATGTTACGGAGGTATTCCTCTTCGGGAAGACATTTATCTAATGCTGATTTCACATCAACCGGGATCAGATGAATATGCAGATTGTAAAATGACCGGTTATACTGATAATGGTTTTTTGCAGCATGCTTCAAAATGTTTATCGTAAGTTCTAAACTCCATTCAGTTTCCATTTCTGTAGCATGTCCAATAATTTGATCCGGGTACTTATCGAAAAATTTATTGCTATAAAATTCCTGTTGCCTGGCTGGCAGGAGCGGTATAATGTCTATATAAAAAAGGTCACTATACTGCATGAAATTAAGCGCCCATCTCTTATCCTTAAAGCCAACAATCGAATTTACCAATTCAGGGATCAGTTTATTTCCGGTAGTATCTTTTTGAAACAGACCTATGATTTGTTCCGGGTCCATTTCCAGGTGTTTTTCCCAGAATGAAGGCGGCACAGACTGCACCAACTGTAATATGATAAATTCATCGTCGGTGAGCTCCTTCCTATTGCTAAGCTTATCGATTCCGCTTTTATAAATTGCCTCATCGGTTGATTCCGGCAATCTGCATTGAAGGGCTGTCTTTTTCATCATGCCCAACAAAGACTTTTCTTTTTTGATTGTTACGGATTCCTTTAACAACTTTTCATACATGAGTACGATGGCTGAACCAGGAATTTTTTTCAATAATTTTATAGCGGCTTCTTTCACCTTTTTACCTTTTTCAGAAGCCAGGCCTTCCAAAAAAGCTATATCAACACCGCTTGTATTCTCTGAAAGTATTTCAAGTAAAGCTGTTTTGGTATTTGCATCTTCCTGCGCCCAGGTTTGTTGGACCCAGTCCATTGCTTTCGCGGGATCCGTATCCCGAACCTGTTTTAATATCTCTTTTCTTTGTTCAAATGTGCCTGTTTGCCAAAGCTCTTCACCTGTTTGGGTTGAAGAGAAATTCCAGGCTGTATTGAAACTCCCGAGCCATTCTCCTCTTTTACCGCAACAGGCCGCGATTATCAGTTGAAGCTTTTTTTGCTGGGCACCAGTTTGTAATAACACAGGGACATAGTCTGGCTTTACGATCAGCTGTCTTTCATAACAATGATGCAACCAGAATTTTATCAAAGGGATGCTTTCTTCTTCGATGATATCTTTCAGTACCAGGGAAGCTAAAGCACTGCAGTATGGGTTTTCTTCTACAGGAGCAGCACATTCATGGGTATTTCCTTCTGTAGTGGCAGCCCACCGCACTGGCGGTAATTGAAGATAACTGCAGCCAGCTGGAGAAATTTTTCTTCTTTATCTTTTGCAGCGTTTGCATAAATAATTGCAGCCGCCGTCGCAAGTGGCCCTGCCGGGACTTCATCGGCACTAACCTGTTTCTTGTCAGTACCCCTCATAGCGGTATTAATTACGGTATCCCAGAATTGCATGCGATCGTTTATAAACCTGGTAATAGATTATATTATTTTGTAACCATCATCCTGCCATACACCCAAAGGCTCGAATTGATCTTCTTTGCCTATCACTGCCATATCCACCGATTGACCACCACTAAGTGATAAAAGCTTCCAGATATACCTGTCTTCATTTTTCAAGGGCATCAAGGCGTTTTCAGCATCCTGCAGCCACCATTGCTGATTGTATTTTACCAGTTTCAGTTTGCTGACTACAAATGCACTTTCGCTCCTGAATGGCAATATACTGTTCAACCGGGATTCCGATTCGGCAACCTGTTGCCAATTCTCCAATGTTTTGAATTTAGTTACAGCTGTTGTAGCAACCTGTCGTTTGATCAAAGCCCGCTGCGGTATTGTTGAAGGAAAGAAAATTAATTCAGCCTGCACAAACATACCAGGTGTAAGATTGAACTGAGCTCCCTGGCCACGGACAATAAATTGCATCAATAACGCATAATTGTTTGTCTGCGTTCCGTAAAGCCAGAATTTTTCAGTAGTTACGGTATCTGTTTCTGATACCTTTTTACCAAGTACCAGCCAGGTATCCATTACACCGGTCTTCTCCTTTAATTCGTCCTGGTTTTGAGTAAAACCGATCCAGGTCCTCAGATCATCCTGCAAGCTCTCATCTATTGATGAACTATTCCTGAATCCTTCAACAATCATGTATATGCGAAGTAGCTGATCCAGGAAACCGGAATGCCAGCTTTCCGCATAAAAATTGGTTTCACTGAGAGTTCGTACGAGGGCTGCCAGGCCAGGAGCCTGCGCATCTATTAATCTCCTGGACATGTTTTCAAAAAAAGCCGGTCCCTTTTCAGGAATGGATAAGAATCCATTGCGGATGATATCTTTTAACCATGCAGTGAGTTCTTCAACGCCTGCACTTACTTTTGATAATCTTGCCTCCTGCCTCCTGGATTGGGCGGCTTCATCGACAGGCTTCTCTTTTTTTTCAGCCTGCACTGCTTGCTTTTCGGTTCTTTTACTCAACCAGTCTGCAACCCAGGCAGGTGCATCCACGATAGGAAAATCATTTTTGTTCCTCGAATATAAAAGTAATAAGCCGAGTCCATGTTTACAGGGGAATTTGCGGCTGGGGCAGGAACATTTGAATGCGATATTGCCTGTATCAACCTGCGTCTGGTAAGGCTTACTGCCACTACCCTGGCATTCGCCCCATAAAGCCTGGTCACTGGCACCCCTGGTAATCCATTTACTTATGTTTGCGAGATCCTTTCCTGATTTTTTGGAGGATTCATCGGGGGCCAACGTGAGTATCTGTTCTTCAGTAAGGTTCAATGACGGTGTTTGGCAATGAAGATAATTGGAAAATTAAAATAAACAAATGCCAGGAAATGCTTTTCAATTTTTCGCACCACCCACCTTAGCATTGTTCACCATACTATTAAATATGGCAAGCTGCTCTTTCATAGCTGTTATCTTGTCAGCAGGGCTATCGTGTGCTTCCAGGAGAATCCATCCATTATACTCAATGGATTTAAACAGACTGATCAACGTTTGGAAGGAGTAGATTTTATCATTGAGGTTTCGAACATGAACAGTATCTCCAAACCACTTTTTCACACTATTAAAATTGCTTTCCAATCCAGGAGGTAACAGATCTGTTTCATTACTATTCCAGCACATTTTTACATTCGGCTCTGTAACCTGGTCGAAGATTGCTTTTATATTGGGAATCTCCTGGGTGTATTGACCATGTACTTCCACCCTGACAAGCTGGCCATAGTCTTTGGCAAACTTTCCAACCTCGTTAAAAGAAGCTGCTATCTGGGCAATTGTTTTTTCCTTTGAAACCTGCGGTGGCAGATGGTTCGGTTTAACCTTAATACCAGTAGCACCGATATCTTTACAAAGCTTTATGTATTCTTTGGTTTGGTCAATGTTTTTTCGCAATACCTGCGGATCGGGGCTATGATATTCAAAATTAGATCCATATCCAATGCAGGTAACCTTGCTATCGGCAAACCTTTTTTTAACCTCAGCCCGCTGTGCGGTGCTAAGGTCTGATTCTACTTTGTGAGCATGCTGTGTTCTTAACTCAACCCCCAGGAAGCCCGTCTTTTCACAATTAGCAATCAATGTGGGTAGATCCCAGTCCTTTCCCCATTGATATGTTACCAGTCCCATTCTCATACCCTGCTGCTGCATGTTTAATAAGTGCAGGCGGTCGGTGAAGGCCAGGGCCATACCTGCACCAAAACTATTCTGAATAAACCCGCGACGCGAAAGATCATTTTTCATATGACAATTATTTGTTGACTGAAAATCTTTTGATATTTATATTCGATCATATTCTGATAGATTCAATAATTTCTAAGTCCAAATATAAGGGCTACACTTCAGGTTTTACTGATAACCATTATCGCATAAAGTTTGAAAGCATTGAAGATAGAAAAAAATTGAGCAGTAACTCAGCGTTGTTTTATTGAAAAAATATGAAACGCCAATCAAAAGACTTTGCCTATCCACCTTAAAAAATTAACAAATGCAAAAAAATATTATCATCATATATTTAGATTACGGTCAGCCAACCTCGAACTGGTTCATCATTTTATCAAAATTATCGCTATGCCAGTTGAAATCGTTAATTGGATTGAAATCCCGGTAACAGAACCTGAGCGGGCACGTAAATTTTACGAAGCGGTTTTTGAGTTCAAAATAGTTGACATGGAAGTCGGAACCGAATCCTATGCCTGCTTTCCAAACAAAAACGGGGATGGTTTCAGTGGTGCCCTTGTTCAATATGAATTTACCATACCAGGAAGGCAAGGTCCCTTAGTGTACCTGAACGCGTATAATAATATAGATTCGATGTTGGAAAGGATAGAATCTGCCGGAGGCAAAGTCATAGAACCTAAAAAAGAAATTGCACCAGGTTTTGGATTTTTTGCGCTGTTTGAAGATAGCGAAGGAAATATGCTGGCTTTGCAAAGTGAGAGTTAATTATTAAGAAGATTACATTTATTGAAGACATAAATCAAATTCAAAAATCGATTTTACTTATGAGAAAATTAATTTTATTACTTGTTGTTTTCGACATCGTGTATACTTCAGGATTTACACAAAGCCTTGCGGTCTCAAACAAAACTAAACCTACACTTGTTGAAGCAACCCCTTCTTCGGCCGGTTATTCACTAGAAAGGCTGAAACGCATTGATCAAACCATCCAGGAATATGTAGATAAAAAATGGATCGCGGGCGCCACGGCTATCATTGTACACGATGGAAAAATTGTTTACTATAAAGGAATTGGGTATGATGATATTGAAAAGAAAACGCCATTGAAAAGAGACGCTATCTTTCGGATTGCATCCCAGACAAAAGCTATCACCAGTACAGCCGTGATGATATTATACGAAGAGGGGAAGTTTTTGCTGGATGATCCTATTTCAAAATATATCCCCGAGTTTGCAAAACCAAAAGTCGTGGATAAGTTTAACGAAGCCGATTCTTCATACACAACAATACCGGCGAAAAGAGAAATAACCATCCGGGACTTACTTACACATACTTCCGGTATAGACTATGCGGGAATTGGCAGTAAAACCATGAGAGCAATCTATGCCAAATCCGGAATTCCAAGCGGCCTGGATGCAAAAGACAAAACACTCGGGCCGGAAATAAAAAAGCTGGGTTCGTTGCCATTAGTACATCAACCGGGGGAAAAATGGACCTATGGTTTAAATACCGATGTACTGGGTTACCTGGTTGAAGTTATTTCGGGCATGACATTGAATGAATTCTTTGCCAAAAGAATATTCGAACCACTTGGTATGAAAGACACCTATTTCTATCTACCACAGGTTAAATATAACCGCCTGGCAACATTGTATACGGAGGACTCTTTAAAGCATCTTACCAAAGCTCCTGAACCTGGCAATGGTATAAGAATAAACTATCCCAATACAAAAGGCACATACTATTCAGGGGGCGGTGGATTATCATCTACCATGTACGACTATGCGATTTTCATGCAAATGTTTTTGAATGGTGGCGAGTATAATGGCAAACGAATCCTTTCGAGAAATACGGTGCGTATGATGACAATGAACCAGATAGGCGACCTCAACATGGGAGATGGTAAATTTGGTTTAGGTTTTGGAATAACGACTGAAAGAGGCAGCTCAAGATTTCCGGTAAACCAGGGTACTTTTGACTGGGGCGGCTATTTTGGAACTTCCTATTGGGCTGATCCCAAAGAAAATATTGTAGCACTTTTTATGACCCAGCAGGTTCCCAATAGTCATGGTGACCTTGGTAACAAGTTTAAAGTGCTGGTGTACCAGGCGCTGGAGTGAAGGATCACCTAAGGATATCATAAAGAGGGATCATCTTTGCCATTCACAGTTCTGACCGGATTATCGTGTTGATGAATAAACTCTGCAAGTTTATCCAATTCTTTTTCTGATGAGAGCCACCAATCTGTCGACCAGATCCGGTAAAACTTTATACCATAATCTTCTATTTGTTTTTGTCTGAACATATCCCAGGCATATGCCTCATTGCTACTATGGTATTTCGCACCATCGCATTCGATAGCAATCATGGGTTCGCCCGACATTTTTGATCTGATTATCATATCGATATGGAAACCACCAATTCTATATTGTTGTTCGATCCTGTTTTCGCCAATTCTTCCTGCAAGTCTGTGATAAACTTCTTCTTCAAAAGGAGACAAGGAACCAGGGTTTTGTTGTGTGGTGTCAGGCACCTTTGAATCGCAGTTTGCATATAATAAATCAAGAATAGTCTTTTTAATTTCATGATTGGAATCATTGACGGCCCTGGCATAAGCCAGGTAGGCATAAAATACTGCGCGGCCATTGTTTCGCTGCTCGCTAAGCAATGTGCTCCACTGATTGATGTTTTCTGCAGGAATAGAACTAACTACAAAGATTTTATACTTAGCCCTGGTGATGATTACGTTTAGCAGTTTATAACCATTCCCTTGAACGATAGGCCCAAATTGCTGACGGAATGATCCATCAGGCCTTCTTCCGAAAGTGGTGGAGATGATCATTATATCTCTTTCATCACCCTGTATGTTTTCGAGATTTTTTACGAATAGACCTGGGCCAAGTTCAATTATTTTCTTATCGTATTCAGGATTCGACTGCCTTGCTTTGATGATCTCTTCCAGGATCAGGTTTCTTTGATAAAGATTAAAGGTTGCTACTCCGACAGATGGCATTCTTTCATTTGGCAGTGGTTTGATATGATGAAGTAAAATATCAACAACCCGGCGCGCTTCTTCTTTATTTACCTGTTCTTCATAAACCCCTTTCACATCTATAAATTCAATGGGAGTATACGCAGATTTAGGTGGCATTGGAATTAATCGTTTTCCATAAAAAGCATGGTTTGAAAACTCGATCAGATCGGGATGCTGAGAGCGGTAATGAACTTTCAAAAAAGATTGCCGGTAATTGCTGTTCTCTGCATACACCAATAATGACTCACTGTCTGCAAGATCAAGTGAGGAATTGCTAACCTTGCCCGGTGTCCCTGTAAATACCGGTTCTATGAATTCTTCCGGCTCTTCATCCGGGCTAATCAGCGCCCCACCTCCCTGGAAATAGGATGATGGCGGCATCTGTTGACTGTCACCCGATATGATCTTATATTTTCCCCTGATCAGTGACGGAAAAGTATCTTCCAGGCGAAGCTGGCTTGCCTCGTCGAATATGACAAGGTCAAACAATCCTTCTTCCAGCGGAACTATTGAACTACAAACTGAAGGACTGACCATAACAACGGGAAAGAAAGATGTGAAGAAAGAAAAATCGGTCCTGATAATTTTCCGTAAAGAATTTCTTCTTACTCCCCTCGCTCCTCTTTTATTATAAAGGCTTACCGGATTGAGATTATTCATTTGCCATTCACGTACCGCATCAGTTTGCCTGGATGACCAGGCCCGAATGATACTTTTAACCTGGTTGTCTTTTAACTCAAACTTCAATCTAAACAGGTCAGCAATCAGTGTGTTGTTCTGTGGAACATCTTTAAAATAAATTTCATGCTTAGCCAGCACCCAATAGTAATACCAGGATTCAAAAATTGCCTGCCAGTTGTCAGTTGCAGTTTCTATCATCGCCCTCACCACCTTTTCTTCATGTGGCGACAGTCCATGATAAAACTGTTTCCATTCAAAAAACAGCCTGAATTCGTCGATATGAGTTAAACATATACGAAGTTCTTTGAGAAGCTGTTGACTATAATCTTCCAGGCTGGAAACTGAAAGGGGTTTTATTACAACCTGGGCAAGCAAATCAGTTTTTTCGAGAAATTTTAATGTTTGTTCATGTTTGTTTTCAACATCTGACTTCAGGTTAACAATTGCCCGGTGATCAAGCCGGAACTGCCGCATATTTTCAAGAATAGCATGCAGGTCATCGATTACTTTATCTAATGAGCCTACAAGATCGTTAATGGTTAATGATTGGGTAATGGAAATTTCAGTGAGCTTTTGAAGATTAAGCTTTTTAATGAAATTAATTACTTCCTCTTCTAATCCGCGAAGGTGAATTGCTTCATGTTCGTATTCAGGATGCAGGGTTGATGAAGAAAAACTTTTGAGGAATAAATCAACGGTCCCGTTATTTTGTTTGTACCAGCTTTCCATTACTGCCTGCAATTCCTCCACGTTTTCGACAAATTTCCCCAGGTACATGTCTTTTTCAAACGAAACATATTCGTGAATGAAATATGGAAAGTCAGCATGCACTTCTTTCACTTCTTCGAAATCAGTAAGTAGTCGCTGGCGATTTATCTTTAAAGTTTTGTACCTGCCCAGGAATATCCCAAAAGCACTGATCTGAAAACGTGTCGCAGCCGTGTTCTTAAAAAACAGTTCGCCATATTTTTTGCGATTATCCCCAGCATATTGCAGGTAAGCTGAAGATGTGGTCTTCAGACGTGAATAATACGTTTCATAATGAGAAATTAACCATTGACTGTATGCGTTCTTTTTGTTTGCTGCTAATGTTTTCAACCCATCCAGGTAATCAATGGCCTTGAGAATCTCAATTTCCAAAGGGAACTTTTCAGGAAGTTGCGCTGCATCAAACAGGCTCGATTCGTTTATCGTATTAATATAGCTCCCGGAAAGTTCATGAACAACCGGATGATATTGAGATGCGACTTCAAGTTTCCAATGCTCAAACTGCTTGTAATAATTTTGGGCTGCGACCAGCGTTGCTTCAAGAGATGTTTTTAATGTCTCGCTGTTATCTTCCGCCTCCATTTGAGCAGCCCTGATATTGTCGCCTTTAAACACTGGAACCGAAAAGAAATTCAATGGATGATTCAGCGTTTTTACTGGTCGGAATAGCCTCGCGGCAGTGGTCAGTTTGTTGAGATAATTATTTAGTTCTTTGCCCTCTTCGTCGAAACTGAAGTCCTTCTGATTAAGTTTACCTCTTAATAAATCCGGATTTGATTTCGCGCTTTTGCCCAGGTATTCCCCTGTTATTTCTGGCCATGTTTTTCCGGCAAATATTTTCCTGTCCAGCTTTTTATGCTGTTGATTCAATTCAGTTATCGACTTTTCAATTTCCTTCCTGATTGACTCATACCTGATATCAGTTGGTGGAACATTTGTATTCAGAGAGCCGATTCGATCCCTGACTGAATTTACAATAACATCCCTGTCCGAACTGATGTCTTCAATAATAGCAGCCAGGTCACCCAACTTTTCGTTTTCCTTATGGAGGTTATTTTTTATCACATCCAGTGCAGTCTTTTTCTCGCAAACAACCAGACATTTTAAACCATTGGAGAGCGCATTCGTGATCAACGCCGTTAAAGATTGGCTTTTCCCTGTGCCTGGAGGTCCCTGTATTATTTTTTTAGGATCTGAACCCAGGGTATTCAGTATTTGTTGTTGGCTGGGATCCGTTTCTACGGAACTTAATGCTGTGCCCGTGAAGCCTTCAACTTCTAATTCTTCAAACCGGAACTCATCAAACCTTTCTATTAACCGGTCGATATCAGATATGATACTTTCTTTTTGTGCCCTGAAGAGACCAAAGACTCCACCGAAATGAATCCAGGGATTATTACCGGACGTAATGTTTTCGAAATGGCCGGGGTCTGGTATCTGTTGAAGGATCGTATCAAAATGCTCATCTAAATGTTGCCTGGTATTTTCTGACACGGAATTTAATGATGCCAAAACTGTATAACAGGCATTTAACAGTTCTTCTCTTGTGATCACAGCATCCTCGAGCAACTCTTCATTGATTTGTGGAATGGTGATTCCTTCGTCCGTTTGGAAAAACGAAGAAAGTACTTCGTTTACTCCTACCGAATGAATTTCTTCATCGACAACCTTACCGGATTCATTACGAACCTTATTTCGGAGAATGGACCAGGTATCCACCTTGTTCACTGATTTTATGATCTCCAATGGCCAGATAAACAGCGGTGCTTTTATTACTTTATTAATATCTTTCCTGGAACGTTTGATCAGAAGTGGGTATCCAAATCCAAATGTTTTGCTTCCATGTTCCTTAAAATAATCTTCGTTTTCGAAGTGTAGCGAATTGAGCCTTTTGGCCAAAAGACCAAGTTTCTTTTGTTCATCCTGTGAAGCCTTATTCAAATCTATACCATCAAAATTTATTGAAAACTCAAAAGACGATTTAGTGAGTAACGAATTGAGAAAAGAGTTCGCGGCATTTGAATGTACTGTATTCAGATGAGCAAGATCAAGCCTGGTAGCAAAACGACCGGGGATTGCATTCAGATGGATAGAACGTATGTTACCACCTTTCAGTTTATCGCGCAGGGCCTTTAAGAAAACAATATCTTTCATAGAATCGGCAGAATTGTTTGGATTGGTATTTAGTTAATAGTACTACAATGGCGGTACAGCTTTACAGTTAACTATGCCAAGGCAATTTCAATGGGCCAATATAAAGATAAACAGACAAATTGAAGGGTGAAATGGAATGTAAAATAACTCACAGAAGTTCTTCCAATGAAAATCAGGTATAATATTAGTCTGATTGCGGATTTTTAGTGTTTTTTAGACTTTGCCCACTATTAACTCACACATTATCGATTTTGTAAGCGGTGACAATTTATGATCGGCAATTCTGGAGAACATAAATCCCCCCGAAGAATGCTCTTTCGAGGGGAGATGTAGTGTGGTATAGCTAAACTGTATTTGTTACCCTTATGATACTAAACCTGAACCATTGGTTTGAAGATTTAAAGTGGTTAAGCGACTTATGGATAACTAATGCCTGTCGCTTGCTCAGCTAAAGTCCAAAGTCTTTTAGCATCACTTATATTCAATGCATTTTCGTCAATGACAGCCTCCGCCGGGTAGCCACGAACACCGCCATCTTTGTCGGGTCCATATAGTGCCCCACCGGTAACTTCTTTAGATGCGGCAGCATACAAGGAAGGTAAAGCGCCCTGCCACGGTTCCATGAGTTCACCGAAGCGCTCTACAGCCTCGTTGAAGGCTTTGTCACTCATATGCCTCGATAACTCTGTTTTATTAGCTCCAGGTTGCGCCGCGATAGATAGCACCTGGTCTCCTCTGGCTGTTATCCTCCGCTGCAGTTCAGTTGAAAATATAAGGTCCGCCAGTTTGCTTTGCTGGTACTCCCGCATTGGTTCGTAGTCTTTTTCCGATTTTAAATTGTCAAAGTCAATTTTACCATTCTTGTAGGCTAAACTGGTTAGGGTGATTATCCGCGACTCCGGAGTAGCATTAAGCAACGGGTACAGGTAACCGGTCAATGCAAAATGACCGATAAAGTTTACCCCAAATTGCAATTCATAACCTTGGGCAGTCCTGGATGCCGGAGGAATCATTACACCGGCATTGTTGATGAGCAGGTCCAGCTTATGATGTTGCTTTATATAGGTTTCGGCAAATTGTTTCACTGAAGCAAGGTTGCCGAGGTCAATCAAAGCTGCTTCAAGCGTACCTGTGCTGCTTTCTTGTTTCATTTCAGAAAGAGCTTGGTTGGCTTTCTCCAGGTTTCTGCAAGCCAGTACTACATTTGCGCCCGCCTCATATAAAGCAAGTGCGGTTTCAAAGCCGATGCCCGTATTTGCGCCGGTTACGATCACCCATTTGCCGGATTGATCGGAAATATTCTGTTTTGTCCACATAATTGAGTTATTTATGATGCAAAGTTCATTAATAACAAACATGCGGACACTACTGAATCGAAAGCAAAAACTATAAAAATCAATCAATATTTGATTGTCTGAATTTTGAAGGTGAAACTTTTTCACGGGTTTTAAAAAAGCCGGAGAAATGATTAGGCTCCTGAAAGCCCAGGCTCCAGGCAATTTCGTTAATGGTTAGGTTAGTGCTTTTAAGTAAAATTTTGGCTTCCTGCAATAAGCGGTCATTGATTAGTTGTGAAGTGGTTTGCCCGGTTATTTCTTTCAAAGTCTTGTTAAGGTGGTTCACATGAATATTTAACTGCGCTGCAAAATCTGAAGGAGAACGCAGCTGGATAACCTGGTTGCTCAATTCAATCGGGAACTGCCGTTCCAGCAATTCTGCGAACAATCCAGTGATCCTTTCAGAGGCATTGGCACCGGAATTATGAATTCCCATAGCGGGTTGCATTTTTTGTGCCGAATGGATTACCTCCATCAAAAGATTGCGCAACAGATCATATTTAAATGCATAATCACCATGAAGTTCATTAGACATACGTAAGAATAATTCATTGAATTGCCGGGCATCGCGGGGAGCTAAAGGAATCACGCCGGTATCGGCACCCCGAAATACAGGATAATCTTTGATATTGGCAAAACGGCTGAAAAACGCTTCGGTAAATATGCAGACAAAGCCGCTGTGCTGTTCACTGATTCTTTCCCAGAAAAAAGGAATCATCGGGTTGGTAAAAACCAGTACACTTTCGTATACTTCAATAGATTGATCGGCGTAGTGGATTTTACTGTGTCCCGTTACAAAACTTACTTTATAAAAATTACGCCGGCTATAGTTCACTTGCTTATGTTTGGGCAATAGCAAATCCTCTACTTTAAAGATGTTAAAATGCCCTATTTCATTCTGAATAGCTTCCGGAGCCTGGTTAATATATTTGTAAAATGTTTGCAGTTTAACTACTGTAGCCATAGACGCAAAGGTATAAAAATCAAAGAGTGCAGAAATTTTCTTTCATCTTTCAAGATCCCAGTTTTCGATCAGCTCAGCAACGGGCTTTAGATCAGATTTTTTAAGAAATGCCAGCAGTTCGGCATCCGAAAGTTTTTGCTTTTCAGTTTTCAATGCATTCCAGAGTTTCGAGGATATTGCTTTACCTCCCCGTTCATAAATCACTGCAGCTCCTGAATGCAGCCGGCATTGATACCAACCATAATTATTGGGATATTTCACAGCAATTTCATTGTAGTTCAATTCCAGGTCTTTCAGGGTGGTATAATTAAGCCCTTTTCCTCCACCGCTAACAACCATTTGCGGAAACAAGGTTAGCGCAGGCACAAGTTGCGGTTCATTTTCGGCGATATAGGTGTGCAACAACATGTTTACAAAAAGCTCCCCCATCCAGTTACGTTGCATTGTGAGACCCGCCTGCATGTGAAATGCATGTGCCAGTTCATGCACCGCCAGTAAATCGAAAAATCGCTCCATACTTAACGAACTGTCGCTGCGACTATAGACATTTTTAATTTTTGTAACCAGGTCGCCAGGTAACCGATCCAAAGGCGGCAAAAAACTTTGCCAGAATGGATTATCATCGGCTGCTACGATCAATATCTTTTCGTTATTGTAATGAGGCATTCCGTAGACCACTGTTTTCGCGTATTTGGGCCAATCCGTGGGAGACAATACCAATACGGTTACTGAAGCTTTAAAAGAAAGTAACTGATCAAAGTAAGGAGCAGCCTTATCCATTCGTTCTGCAATAGCCGAGGCTCTTTGTTCACGGCCTTCGCTATAATATAGATTTATGATCCGGGCGGTCTTTGATTCAATAAGATTTTCGTATTGCTGTGCATTTCCCGGAAGCACAAACGATGAGAGCAGGGAAAGAAATAGAAATCTGGACATAGTTTCGTTTTGATATTTAACAATTGCACGGGTTTAGGATGTGGCAATTGTTAAACAAATTTCGAAACTATAATGCCGGCAGGATAGTACAAAAGCGACATGATCAGAATCGCCTGGCCGTTTGCATACGGAAGGGAGTTTGTTCCAGTTCTTTTTCGATGCGACCCGGTGTTACTTCAGCAAACTGTTTGAAATCGCGGATAAAATGCATTTGGTCGAAGTAATTACATTCATAGGCAATTCGGGTCCAGCTCCAGTCGGGGAAATCTTCACGCAATCGGTAAGCTTTTGAAAACCTGACCAAACGGGCAAATAATTTAGGAGGGAAGCCAATTCTTTCTTTGCTGAGCCTTTCGAATTGCCGGAGACTGACACAAGCCAGTGAAGCAATCTTTTCCATGGATATATTGCCATCGTTTTTCATTAGTTCAAGCATTGCTTTATCGAAAGGCAAAATCAATTTAAGTTTTTTTGCTTTTTGCAGCAGGAACTGTTCCGTTATATCTTTGATTGCATCGAAATGAGGTGCCTCCTGTAAACGATCATTCAGTTCTTCGATTTCACTTCCAAATACATCTGCAGCATCGAGACTCTCATCGATCATCCGGTGTACAGGATAACCCAGCAACCTATAGAGACCGCCGGGCTGAAAACCAATACGCACGGCTTTCAGATCCCTGTTTACATCGATTGTAACAGGGGAAAGCTGGGGCCCCACTATTACGCTGCGGGGTTGCAGGATAAAACCTGCACCTCTTTGCTGTTGCATCTTAATACGATCGTTGATATAAAAATACATCTCGTTCTGCGGCGTTGGCGGATAAGGAGAAACAACAGGAGGTGCATCTTTACCGACCTTTGCATGTACAATCATGATGGAGTGAACAAATTCCTGCAGAATTGGATGCGGGTTATAGAATTTTATATCCAGGGATGATTTTAAAGAAAGTTACGAAATAGGTAGAAAAGAAAAAACACCTGGTTATTTAAATTCAGGAGCTTTATTTAAGAAGAAAATCTTTGAAACCAACAATTAAAAATAAATTTCCTTCCGTTTGTCCGGTTCGTCCCTACCCATTCGTCATAAGCTAAATCATCTTAAAAACTAAAAAACATTTTTATGGAAAAATTTATGCTGATCTTCCACGGAGGTATGCCAATGGATGCCTCACCTGCCGATATGGAGGCAAACATGGGCAAATGGATGGCCTGGGTAGAAAAACTTACAAAGGAAGGCAAATATGTTTCAGGTGAACCACTTTTGCCTGGTGGCAAATTGGTGAGTGGACCTGCGTCAGTAACCGATGGTCCATACACCGAAGGCAAGGAAGTAGTCGGTGGATATTTTATCCTCAATGCCAACTCGATAGAGGAAGCCATTGATGAGTGTAAAAATTACCCGGACTATGGTTATGGCGGGAAGGTACAGGTTCGCCAGGTGATGAAAGTGAATATGTAATTTGCGGTATGCAACTTTCTATTCATCAGACAGTCGATCATCTTTTCCGGCACGAGTCGGGAAAGATGATTGCTGTTTTGTCTAAACTCCTGGGCTTTCAACAACTGCACCTGGCGGAGGACATAGTGCAGGAAACCTTGTTGAAAGCCATGACTGCCTGGCCTTATAATGGTGTGCCAGATAATCCGACCGCCTGGCTCCATCGCGTGGCCCGCAACAAAGCAGTTGATCTGATCAGGAAAGAAAAAACGTACCGGCAGCTCAAGCCCCGGCTTCAATACCTGTTGCAATCTGAATACACTTTATCTGCTACCGTGCAACAGTTTTTTGAGGTGGAAGAAATCATGGATAGCCAGCTCAGCATGATGTTTGCCTGTTGTCATCCTTCGATACCGCTGGAATCACAGATTGCGCTTATTCTAAAAACATTGTGTGGTTTAAATAACGCAGAAATTGCCAGGGCATTTTTGAAAGAAGAAGAAACCATTGCCAAACGGATCTACCGGGCAAGAGAAAAAATCAGGTCCGAAAATATTTCTCTTGAATTGCCGCCTCCATCACAAATCACAGAGCGAATATCCGCGGTTCTGCATAGCCTTTACCTGCTCTTCAATGAAGGCTATAATTCATCGCATCCCGAACAACTGATCCGTGAAGAGCTTTGTGAAGAAGCCATGCGCCTGGCTTATCTGCTTACCAAACATCATTCAACCAATGGCACGCGCACACATGCATTGCTGGCTCTTTTTTGTTTCCAGGCTTCCAGGTTAAATGCAAGACTGGATGACAGGGGAAATATTATATTGCTAAAATACCAGGATCGCAGTCTTTGGTACAAGCCTTTGATTAGCCAGGGCAATCATTTTCTTGAGCTGGCCACACAGGAAGAAACATCGGTTTATCACCTGGAAGCTGCAATAGCCTGGTTACATGCAACGGCACCTGATTTTGAAAGCACAAACTGGCATGCGATCTACCATCTATACGGAATATTATCACGGCATCATCCTTCAGATATTATATCACTCAACAAAGCCATTGCTGCATCTTATGCAATTGATCGCAAGACTGCCCTTGCAGAACTGGAGGAGATCAGGGGTCTTGACAACAACCACTTATATCATACAGCGCTGGGCGAAGTTTATTTTGATGAAGGAAGGAATAATGAAGCCAGGCAATGTTTTCAAAAAGCATTAAACCTGGCTATCAACTTGCCGGAGCAACAATTGCTCCGGAATAAGTTAGAAGGCTGTTAGGTCTATTTAAATAACCATTGTTATTTAAAATAACCATTTTTTGCCATAAATAACCATTGTTTCTTTTAATAAATAAATGAAACCCGCTATAACTGGCCCATTGTAAATGCCATTATGCGGGTTTCAAATAAATTCAAAAAAAAGTTATCCTTTCTATAACAAAATTAACGCTTCACCGTAACCTTCAAAAAGTTGGCAGGTATTGATGTCCTGCCCGCATCTGTACTTTTGTTCTGACTCTTAAATAAAACTTCCAGCTCATTTTGTAAATCAGCAGTCTTCCCAATCTTCCCTGCAGCTTCAAAAGCATTCATGGTTGGCCCATAAAAGTTTTTAAATTGGTTTACAAATTCCGAAGCGCTATAAGGGGCATTAAATGTAAACGTCTCTTTACTGAAAGATATATTTTCAGCTGGAATTCCGGCTGCTACAAAACGGTCGGTAACATGTTGCTCTACACCCCATAACATCGGGCTTACAAAACCTTCGGGTGGCGGTGGCATATAGGCAGTGCTGATCTTAAGGATTTGTGCTACGAGGGTTGGGTCACCAGGTATCCAGTTGCCCATCACGATTTTACCACCGGCACGGGTTACACGTACCATTTCCTTTGCCACATCAAATGGTTTCGGGGCGAACATTGCTCCAAAAATAGATACCACAAAGTCAAAAGATGCGTCTCCTGTTTCATTCATGTCTGATGCATCCGCTTCATAGAAATTGCAATTGGTAAGTCCTTCGGCTTTTGCCCTTGCATTTCCAGCTGCAACGAGGTTACCTGCAATATCTAATCCTGTAACCCTGGCCCCGAGCCTGGCTTCAGGTATGGCAGTAGTTCCATCTCCGCATCCGAGATCAAGAACATCCATGTCATTTGTAATTCCCAGTTTGGCTACCAGTTGCTCACCGCTTTCACGCATTGTGTCTGCAAGCCGTGTAAAGTCACCCTTTTCCCAAAGGGCTTTGTTTGGATTCACCTGGTTTGTCTTTTCAAGTACTGCTGTGTTTGAATTCATGTAATAAGGTTTTTGAAATTTTGAACTGAAATCAATTTGATTATTGCAGCTCAAAATTAGAAGTCCCCCGGGTTTATTCTTTATCTGGAGAGTTCGGAATTTTGACTTAAAAGTCCAACTTCTTTCAACGGATTCGATGCATTTAATACGCTGGCAAGACGATGGCTTCCAAAAAATTGGCAACTATTCCTATAGTTTGGCGGGAATCTTTTCGGCCAACAGTTCAGTCGAATGCAGATAATCTTTCAGATCACTTCGAAACACCTTTAAGGCTTTAACAATATGCTTTTCAACCGTGCTTACAGAAATATTTAAGTCTTTGCTTATTTCTTTATGCGAGCGTTCTTCCTTCCGGCTAAGCAAAAAAGTCTGCCGGCATTTTTGAGGAAGGTTTCGTAAAATCTGATCAATACGGCTACTCAATTCACGGGATTCCAGATCTGGAGAAAAACTATTCCTGTTACTATCATCCAGGAAATGGCTCTTAAGATATTCGGTCCTGGTCGTTTCGTCCCGAAAATAATTCAGAATCCTGAATTTTACTGCCTGGCTCAGGTAGGCCTTTAAAGATGAAGTGATTTCGATTGTGCTACGCTTATGGTAAATTGCGATAAAAATTTCCTGGACTATGTCCTCTGCTTTCTCTTTGGACTGGAGGCGACGGTAGGCTGAATCTATCAGATGTGGCCAGTAACGGTTGTAGATCTCCTCAAAAGCCTTTACATCATCTTGTTTTACAAGATCAAAAAGTTGCAGATCAGAAATTTCCTGATACGATGAACTAAGAAGGGGCATGCAATTCGTTTTGGAATGACAGTAATATACAAACTTAAACCAGGCTAAATTATAAGTGATTAATATTTAATTACTGAATATACATAATTGGCAAATCCATTTGGTTTGCCTGGTCAGTATTAAATATAGTCACCTGAGTTTAACAAAGCCGCCATGCCCGCTAAAAAAAATTTTTAATAATTTTTCCCTGCTCATAATGCCGGTTCAAGGGAAACCCTTCTTTTTTTCGGCATGTTGATTCTGTAGATGCGGTTAGTGATTAATTCGATCTGTTGCTTCCATGTCTCTCTCACTTCCGGAAACCTGGCTTTCTTATAGGTATTTACCACGCCACGTACGAACGGGTCCCGCCTGGCATATAACAATACAGAATCCATTGTTGATTCGGTATCATTGAACAATAAGCCCTTACTGGTCAGAATTGAATAATGCAGCCAGTAGTATTCCCGGAGGCGACGTTCCAGTTCCCATCGCTCTACATTCAATTGCATGATGGCAAGTGATTGCTGGTATTGCGGAGTTGTGGTTATTGTTCCCAGGTTTATCCCTTTAGCCAGATCAGCCCCACTCCATTTGCCGATCACTACCGTATCAATCTTCAGGATGTATTTCAAACCAGGCTCCAGGCCACTAATCATCAAAGACTCCGTATTAAATTCATCCGTAAAGGGTACAATTGCTAAAGCATCGGATTGTTTTTTTGGGTTCATCCCTCCACTTCCACCCCTTGAAATAGTGTCAATGGGGTAAGGTAGTGAATTGGATAAATAATCAAAACTTAAGATATGATTGTTGTTGGAAATTTTGGTGACTTCGCAGTTCTTTGAATTAAGAACTTTCAACTTCAGCGCGTCTATTTTTATATCCGCAACTACTGAACCGGCAAGTCCTTGCTGCTTCAGGAAATAATAAGCCATAACCATATGCCCGTCATTTGCCGGATGTATCCGGTCCTGGCCGCATAGCGTAAATAAAGGATCATTTTTTTGACCGGCCAGGTTCAAAGCCACTATTGGTCTATTAAGATCAAGGAACTCCCATTTATTTTTTTTTGCTGTTTCCGCCTGAAAATCTGCTATGCGTAATAAAGCATTGTTTTTCCCGGTGAAAGCCCTGGTCTTTATTTGTGATGTTTCATCATATGGGGACGAAGCTATCATCAGTTTGCGGGCATCCGGATAAGACAGCAATTTTTTTTCGATGAGTCTGAAACTTTCGATCGATTCCTGTACACGTTTATCCGCAAATGCTTTTGCATTTTCACGGAGATATTCCTGGTAACCGGTATCGTTCATTCCAAAGGTAAGAGTGATCACCGTTGGTTTATGAATAAAGACATCTGACTCCATCCTGGAGTTTATCTGGGCAGCGATGTCTCCGCCTATACCGGCATTAAAAACCCGGATATTCATATTCGGAAAATGGGTCATGTAATATAACCAGATATAGGAGTGATAATGCCCCCCATCAGTAATACTGTTGCCCACAAAAACAACCCGGTCTCCTTTCCTGAATGGTGTAACTGGTTGCGCATTTATATGTATGCAACAAATCAGCAGGCAGATAATAACCGTTATTGTATGAAATTTTTTTTTCATTATTAGTACGCTGAGAGATCGTAGCAAATAGATTGCAGTTTATTTAACCAGGCCTGGAATTCGGATGGTTCTGAACCCAAAACGGGGTACTGAAATCATTACTGAAGATCTGCCCCCGGCTTCTGATTTAACGGTCAATGAATTTTTAACAGCACCGTCCAGCTCAATCAATTCCATCTTAGTTGCCTGTAAATTAAAGGTGATTTTTTTGGGTTTGTTGTCAGATTCGGCATTAAATACACGCACAAGCAGATCACCACCTTCAACAGTAACTGAACTAAGGTGAAGCTGGTCTCCTGAATTCACGATACCTGGAAACGGCGCAGATTTATCCGATGCATCAGAAACAACAGCTATCAAAGGTTCATTCCATTTCTCAGTTTCCGTGTAGATACCGGCATTGTCCCATTTTCCCTTGTGCGGTATAAGTGAATAATTAACTTCCATTGCACCTGTGATGGTATAATTTCTACCCCATAGCCCCATTCCCGAATATTGCATGGTAATACCAAGTGGATGATCCTTACCATGTACATAACTGGTGGTATGATCAGAGAGGACGGCCAGCCCATATGCATCTGTGGCATCGGCAATATCTACCCAATTGAGTATAATATTATGTTTGATACTATCCCAGGTACTAAAAAATGTATTTTCGTTTTTACTTGAGGTTACATCAAATGGGGCATTTTTATAAAGTTTCTGTGATACCGGGGAAGGAAACAACACCAGGAGTTTGTCGCGGTCATCATAAAAGGCCTTGTGATAATCTTTCTGATCCCACTTTACATCCTGCGCATAGGCATTACCGATACCTACATTTGATTTCCAGTTAATTTTTGTCTTCAGATCTATGCGTTTCTGACCATCGGATAAACTGATCTGTTGAGTAAAAGGATGCCCTGCAATTGTGCCGTTGATAGTGATCTTTTTCAATGCCGGACCATCTTCAGTAATTGTTATGCTGGCTGGATTATCCATCGATGAATGAAACCCTCCGTCTTTAAAAAAGTTACCACGTAATTCGTTAAAACCCCGTTTGTTTTTGGTATCCACAAATTCGCGGTTACCCAGCTTTTTAGCCACGAGGCTTTTGATCACTCCTCCCCGAACAGGATCAATTATAATACTATATAAATCAGATTCTAATTTATATGTACCATCGGGAAGCTTTTTCACTCCGCCAGCGGCCAACTTTTTTTCAGTGCCTGCACTGATCATAAAATTGCTATAACCCATTGCCGGAACAGTGGCTTTAAATTTTATCAGTAACTGGTTACCGCTATCCGATCTGGAAATTTGCGAAACTACTACTCTTCCAAGTTGATCGGTTATGTTGATTGCTCCAGTTAAAAGACCGGCATCAACAGAAGCATGCACCCATTCCTGGCGGTCAAAACCAAGTGTGTTATAAACCCTTAGCTGCCGAGCCGATGTTAAATCTGATCTATCTGAGTTTTTATAAATTAAACTATCAGCGTTGCCATTGCTCACTTTTGTCCAACGCTCTACCATACCAGCCCAGTTAGTATTAAACTTGCGGTTATATGGAACGATCCAACAGTCGTGATGTTGAGCCAGTAACAAAGGTCTCCAGCTTAGTTCAAAAACTTCTGCAGGCCAGGGTTGTTGTCCATGAACAGTATTTATGGCTGCGATTTTCTCTGCCTGTACCAGTTTGTTTTCAGCTGCTCTTACCTGCTGGCCTATGCGCTGAAGAATCTGCGATCCCCATACCAGGCTAACCTGCATATCTTCCTGGGAAAATTTCCAATCCTGTGAAGGTGTTTTGATAGAGACATTTGCGATATAATCGCGCCAGGTTTTATAAATGGAAGGATTGTAACTCCGGCTACCATCACCAAGCCAGGGTCCATTTTTCCATCCTGCGTCCTGCAGGCACATTCCAACCGGGTTTGCGATACCATATTTCAATGCGGCATCGATATATTGTTTCGAATTGTTCCAGGAGATTGTTTGCCAGGTCGAGTTTGGCTGCAGTGCTTCAATTGCATATCTCGGTACTGTTATCAGTTTTGAAGAATTATCCGGGGCGATCCAATTCACCAGTTCTCCCCCAAAGGCACGGGTGTAACCACCCCAGCAGGTGTTCGGATTCTTAAGTGAAGCATATTTATAGCCGTACGATTGGAGTATGGTTGGCAATGCACTTGTAAAACATGGTTCTTCTGACGAATAGGAAGTGAACACCGCTTCAGGAAAATGATGTTTCACTTTTTTCATTCCATAATAAAACTGGCGGATGATACTTTCACCTGAAATATTGAAAAGATAACTTTGTCCATAGGACGGGTTTACATATTCAATCCGCCCCCCCAAAGTTTGGTCAGCAAAAATCTTTTTAAAATCGGCATAGGCCGCAGGGTCCTTAATCATGGCAGTATCCCAGGTATCGGGTTCTATTTCAATATTGATGTTCCATTTAGGATTTTTTTGCAGTTGATCCACCATAAATCTCGTATTCCACTCAGGATAATGACCCCAGACTCCACCATGATAGCCATCGATAAAATAGGCATTCTGGGCATGAGTGCTGATAAGTGAACCCAGCATGAAAAACGCAGTTAAATAAGTTCTGATTAGAGCCATAGTTTTTGGTTTCTGGATGATTTTTTATAGTGCCTGAAAAATAATAGCCTTGTGTAGAAACAGAAGGCCTTGAATGCACCAAAACGATTGCCTGTAGAACGCTGCCTGTAGCGTTAGATCTAAGACACATGAACAACAGGAAACCGCCAGCCAGCTATCAAATTAATCTTCGGAATTTTGTAAAAAAACAAAATCCGGCAACTTATTTTAGATTCGGGTTTTTTTGAACCTCAGTCAGGGGAATTGGAAACAGCAGATTTTCTTCGGTGAAGGGAATGAGATGATTTGGCGATTTATATCCTACGAGGTCAACGATTTTGTTTTGGCCGACATCAAAAGCCTTGCGCGTCCTCAGCATATCGTACCAGGTTTGAAATTCAAAACAGAGTTCCCAGAATCTTTCTTTCAATATGTCGTCCACTTCGAGTTTTGCAGGAAGGAGCGCACCTGGAAATGCCCGGCTATGCACCTCATGCCAGGAACTTATTGCCAGCGGATCAGAAGTTAAGCCCCCATCCTGCCGGGATTTCGCTTCGGCACAGATCAGCAACACTTCCGCATAGCGGATCAAAGAAACATTGAGTCCGGCCCGGTTGGTAAGTTCCGCAGTGGAATCCCAATATTTAAAAATATACGGAGCGTTGAAATTAACATTCAGGTTCGGCGTCCCAAACTGAGGATAACTATTATAAAAAAATACCCTCTCTTTTTTACGGACATCTGAATCGTGAAACGAATTATAAAACTCTTTTGTAGTGCCCATGGCGCCGCCGAGCGTCGGTTTTATACTTATCGGCAGATATGGATACGGCATTAAGGAAAAATGTAAAATATTCGGAGCATTTACAGGATCACGCTGCAACATGAAAATATTTTCGCCTGTATTTTGCTTTGATTGCTGGCGAAGATCAGCAAAGTTGGGAAAAAGCGAAAATTCGCCGCTGTTTATTACTTCCGCAGCTTCCTTGTATGCAAGCTGGTAATATTCTTTTTTTAAAAGCGGATAACCGGCCATAGTAATATACACCTTTGCCAGCAAAGCTTTTATGGCTCCCTGGGTAACATGTCCCCGTTTATCGGTCCAGGGCAACCCGCAAGCCTGTGCAAAGTTCAGATCATTCACAATCTGTTTGTAAATATCTTCGACAGGTGCCTTGTTTATATGGGTGTCTGCCAGGCTTAAGGTGGGAACAGTTTTCAAAGGAAGACTTCCAAATAACCTGACACCCTGGAAATAATACCAGGCGCGGAGAAAATGAGCTTCACCAAGAAATTTTTTCTTTGATACCTCGTCTAGAATATCTGTTTTTGACAGATTCGCTATGACACTATTGCAATTTTCAAGTGGATAAAAAGTAGCATTCCACCAATCGCCAAGATGCTGATTAGCCGGGTCAATTTTTATAAGTTGTAGAAACTGGATATCATCACTGTTCGGGGCATAAGGGCGAGTACTGTAACCCGTCATATATTCAACTGCAAACAATGGGCTAACAGATACGCCTATGCGATTAGTGTGCAATCTTGATAAGCCCGCATAACATCCCGCTACAGCAGCTTCGGCCTGGGCTGGAGTGGTATAATATTTTGATGCATCGATAAATCCTGTTGGTTCTTCCTCCAGGAATTTATTACATCCGCTGAAGAAGAGCAACAATAAAGCAGATATGGGCATTATTTTTATCATCAGATAGTCACTGATAAATTTATTGAGATAGTTTTAGCTTTAGGATACTGGAAGAAATCAACGCCCTGGTTAAGATCACCATCAAAAGAGGTATTCTCGGGATCGTAACCCTTATAGCCCGTTAACAGGAAATAATTTTCTGCCAGTACAGTAAGACTTCCCCGCTTCATTCCAAATTTGTTCAATAAGCGGGTAAGGTCGTAACTCAACGAAATATTTCTGATCCGGAGAAAGGAGCCATCTTCTATATTATACGAATCAATGCGATTTTCGTTTCCATCCAGCGGCAACCGCAGTTGTGCCAATGGTGTATTTTGATTTTGTGGTGTCCAGGCATTGAGTATGCTCTTATAACTATTCGCCCATGGCGCCTGCGTTTCATCTATATTTCGAAAAAAATTAATGATTTTGTGACCATACATCACCTGCACGTCCACAAATAAAGAAATTTTTTTATACCGGAAATGGTTTTCAAAATTTGCCTCAAAATCCGGCATTCCGTTTCCAAGCGGAACACGGTCATCTGCGTCGGTCATCTTATTTCCATTTATATCAGCCCATTTAAGATCTCCCGGTTTTTTTGCATAAACCGCTGCCTCGGCTGCTTCATCAAGCCCCCATGCATCCTGGCGGAGATAACCAAAAAACTCATTTAGCGGTCTGCCTTCTGCGATTCGCCCGCCCCAGGTATTGATGATATCCCCATTAAGCCGGAGTACTATTGACCGGTTCATCGAATAATTTATACCCGTGTTCCATGAAAAGCCTTTTCCGGAAATTACTCTTGCGTTGATCCCCAGCTCAAGCCCCCGGTTGCGGATAGATCCAATATTATCAAAAACTCCACTGTACCCGGTTGTTACGGGCAGTTGTTTTCGATATAGCAGGTCGGAGGTCACTTTATCATAAACATCAGCCACCAGGTCAATCCGGCCATTAAATAGAATCAGGTCAAGACCAAAATTAAGCTGGCGCGCTTTCTCCCATTTAAGATCCTGGTTACCCAGTTCCGCTACTGTAACGGCGGGGTATAACCGATTATCAAAAACAACCTGTGAAGCATTGAGGCGGTTTAGTGTTACATAGTTACCTATAGCAGCATTGCCATTGGTACCTATACTGGCTCTTAGCTTAAGTGTGTTAATTGCCCCGGTCGGGGGAAAAAAATCTTCCTCTGAAATCACCCACCCTGCTGACACAGATGGAAAAATTCCATATTTACTATTTGCACCAAATCTTGATGACCCATCGGCCCGTAGCGAAGCCCCGAAAAGGTACCTGTTATCAAAATTGTAATTTACCCGGGTATAAAACGAATTAAGCTGATTACGGTCGGTGCCGGATGTTGGTTGTTCCCATACTGATCCGGCCTGGAGATTGTTAAAGCTGAAGTAGTCGTCGAAAAAGTTTTGTGCTCCCGCAGCGGTAGAAGTACTGAGATAATAGTACCAACTGGCACCAGCAATAGCATTAAACCGATGTTTTCCTGATTTTTTTGTATAGGAGAAATAGTCTTCATTGGTCCAGGAGCCACCATTAGTATGTGTTCTTCTTGCAATACCCTGTTGGGTCGCAGAATAATCGTAAACATCCCTCCCGGCATAGTAAAAGTTGTAGCCTGCACTTGTGAAGCCGCTCAGGCTGGAAATAAAATCAAGATCCGGGGCCAGGTGGAATGTGGCAATGATATTCGCCTGTGTATATGTGCGGCCGGTAATCGACTTTACATCGTTAAGCAGGCGCACCGGGTTCTCGGAATTTTCTGCCCCGGGATAATCCGATTTGCGGGAATAGGTACCGTCCTCATAGGTGACAGGCAAAAAAGGAAGAAATTCCACCATTTGCCTGAGTGGATTAAGACCGAGTGTATTCAGATCGATATTATTAGATTGTGTTCCCCCGGTGTTTATTGATGCTTTAATGCCCAGCCATTTTTTTACGTTCCAGCCTACATTTATATAACCATTCACTTGCCTGGAGTAGCTGTTTAACATGATACCCTGTTGATTTCTGTAGGAAATGTTTGCCAGTACTGTCAGATCGTCTTTTCCTCCGGAAAATGTGAGGGAATGGTTGTGTGATAATGCCTCGCGGGTGGCGGCTTCCTGCCAGTTAATATTATGAATGGGTTTACCATCAGAATAAAACAATTCTGTTTTCCGTGCAAAAAAATTGAAGGGATCCAGGTGGGGAGCCATCCTTCCTGGAACGTATTCATATGTACGCCGGAACATTTCAAGCGCACCATCTGCATCCAGCAATTCAAGTTCACGGGCTAGTTTACCTACGCTCAGGGTGCCGCTGTATGAAATTTCTGATCTTTCCTTCTGTCCTTCTTTCGTAGTAAGTATGATGACCCCATTTGATCCTCTCGATCCATAAATGGCAGCCGCGGCTGCATCTTTAAGTACGCTCACAGAGGCTATTATGCTCGGGTCCACAATTGCGGGATCGGCACCCACAAACCCATCAATAACATAGAGTGGGATGTTCGAAGCATTAATCGATCCGGTACCCCTGATCTTAATGGTTGGCTTACCTCCGGGCTTACCCGAATTTAACATCACACTTACACCCGGAATTTTACCTGCAATTGCCTGAACAATATTTATGGAATTTGGACGCTCACTAATTTGAGCTGTACTCACCAATCCAATTGCTGTAGATATATTTGATCGCATCGTATTACCATATCCTAATACAACAATATTGCTCAGGGCGCTTGTTGAGTCCCGCAGAAGCCTGATCAGATGATCAGTTGTATTGCCAACCCTGATCCTTGTTTGTATATAACCGATAAAGGTGAACTCCAGGCTGTCTTCAGCTTTGATGCCATTGATTACAAATTTTCCGGATGTATCTGTCGTTACTCCCCTCAGACTATTTGCAACACTTACAGAAACCCCGGGAAGTGCTGTACCCCGCTCATCAACAACTTTTCCCTTGATGAACACTGGTATTACCTGCAAAGTTTTCCTGGTAATAAGAATATTTGTTCCCTGCTGTTCAAACAATAGCGATGCAGGTAGAAGATCATTAAGGACAGCATATACAGAATAATTTTTTTTACTGATTGTAAACCTTCCCAGCTTCCGTATATCTGTGGAATTATAAACGAATTTAAAGCTGCTCAGCATTTCGATCCTGTCAAAAATTTCGTTCAGGTATTGATTTTCTTCGTGGAGATTAACAAAAACACTACGTGGATCGGGGGCAGATTGAGAATAGACCCGGATATTTGTGAGTAGCACAAGGGATAGCAGAATGATCGGGAATTGGATAATTTTATTAAGTAGAAACAATCGTTGAATTATCTTACACTTCATATCCCACCTTATCAGTTAATTTGTTGCACTAAGGCAATTCGGGTAAGCCTTCGGATCTGCCCGTGCAAAGATTGTCAATCGATGATGACCTTATTTACAAGGCTTACCAGAAATTACATACCGTCCATTTTGTTTAATAACTTTACTTCCATTTATACTGGATAACATTTTAATAATTTCAACCGGGCTTACGTTCGAATCAAAACTGGCAGTAAGCAAACATTTTTCAATCCCGGGATCCTTGAAAATGATATCCATGTCAAACTTTGACTTAAGTTGTCCGGCAATATTCTTAAAACTGGTTTCCCTGAATATCAATGAACCGGTTTTCCATGCAATGGCCTGATCCGGGTTAACTTTTTTTGCGGCAGTTCGCGCTCCACCGTTGGAATTATAAACAATTTCTTCGTTCATACCCAGCACGCCCAGTACCTCCTGGTCAATATCAACAGCCACTTTGCCTTTAGTTACCGTAACTACTGTTGTCGGATCAGATTTATGCATCCGGATATTAAATTCAGTGCCAACAACACTTACATTTAATTTACCCGCATGCACGATGAATGGTTTTTTTTGTTGGGAAACTACAGAAAAATAAGCTTCGCCATCCAACCATACTACACGGGTGTCTTTTATGAAGTTGTTGTCATACCTGATTTTGCTTTCGCCATTGAGCCAAATAATGGATCCGTCGGGAAGGGTGGTTTTTGTAGTTTGTTTTTCTTTCCCGGTTATATTGACATAAACAATGCGAGACGTCTCTCCGGGACGGGAAACTAAGTTATAAACCAACAAGCCCAGGCCAAGCAGGATGATTAATGACGCAGCTATCATCAGCGACCGGTATCGCGATATCGCTGGTACCTTCTGAACCTTTTCGGGCTTAGATGGAAGAATCGTTCCGCGTATGCGTTCAAGCATTCTTGCACTCGTTGCCGATTTTTCAGAAGCATCCATCTTATCGGTTAATCCTTCCTTTGCTTCAAATGAATCATACCACTTGTCAAGCAGTGACAGCTCTTCCGGTGTGGCTTTCCCTGCTATTGATTTTGTAATAATGTCATTAATGCGTGATTCATCCATGGGTGGTGAAAATACGAATTTATCATTGAATGGTCAATGGTCACCATCCCTCATTCTGTTTGAGATTAGATCCAAGATCAATTTGTTCCTGAGGAAAAGGAAAAAAATTCTGTTTTGGTTCGAAAACCCGATCCTGCACTTTCACGCGCTGGTATGTAACGGGATTTCCGGCTCCATCAACTGTAATCTTTATTCCGGTAACAGGTTTGTTGAAATAAGTTTCTCCTTCCTTCCATCTCCGTATATCATAGAAGCGGTGTTCTTCAAAACACAATTCCACCCTTCGCTCATTTTTAATACGGGCGCGCATTTCTGCCTGGTTGAGGTTAGTTGGCAGCGCAGGCATGGAAACCCTTGCACGCACCTGGTTCACAGCATTGTGAACCGCAGAAACCGGTCCCTGTGCTTCGTTTAATGCTTCAGCATAGTTGAGAAGTACTTCAGCATAGCGGAATAAAACCCAGGGGCGACGGATCGATGCATTGGAAACCTGGTTCCATCTTGCATTTTCACTGAGAAACTTTTTCATGTAATATCCCGTCTTTGTGGCATTGATACTTTGATCAACAGCGTCTTTGCCACCAACATGAGTCAGCACTTTTGCGGTTTTGAAAGTTGATCCGTTAAAAAAAATAGTCAGTGCCAGCCTTGGGTCCCGATTGACATATGGATTATTTTCATTGTAACCGGATGTAGGATCAGTAATCGGTTTACCATTGCTCATTTCAAATGCGTCTACCATTTCCTGTGTTGGATTTGTGCGACCAAGTCCGCCATCAAAACTCACGGGTGCATTAAATATTTCGATGCTGTTGATATTATTAGCCTGTGTAGCAAAGATTACTTCGTTGTTATATGCCGCAGTACTATAATTAAACACATTGGCATAACCGGTGATCAGTTGTGCGCGGTTAAGATCAATTATCGCTTTTGCAGCGTCGGCAGCTTTTTGCCACTTTACAACATCTGTGCCCGTACTGTAAAGCGGACTTGCGGAATAAAGATAGAGTCTTGCTTTAAGGGCCATAGCTGCGATCTTCGTGGCCCTGCCGATTTCCTTTGTATCGGCTGAACCATTGTAGTCGGTGTTCCACTGAGGTAGATTTGCATAGGCGGAATCACAATCAAGTACCACCTGCGCAACACATTCTTCCCAGGTATTTTTGGGGAGATTCAGATCCTCCGTTCTGTCAAATACCCGGTTAGCAATAATGATAGGACCATATCTTTTCATCAGTTCAAAATGAAATAGTCCCCTGAGAAAAAATGCCTCACCGCGCCATCTTTTTCTTAATGAATCTACTGTGAGCGTAGAATTCAACGGCCTGATTTCTCCTTTAGAGATAGTCTCAAGGAAAACATTAGCCTTCCGGATCCCATTGTAATAATTCGCATAGCCGTCATCGAAGGTCCGGGCCGGACCCCAGGTTCCGTTAACTAAAGTATAAACAAAGGAATTCAGGTTTGAATTCACAGCTTCATCACAGGCAGCGGCAAGCATAGCACCATTGCTATCGAGATTGAAACGCGCGTCATTGGCAACAGTACCCGCGCCGATTGTGTTGTATATATTATCCAGGAATCCTTTAACGTAAAGAAAGTTACCGGTCAACTGGTCGTCAGTTATTTCACCACCCTGGTGAAGAATATCTTCATCGATATTTTTCTTACATCCTGCAAGCGATGCAGCCAGGCAAACAAGCGCTGCAAACAAAATATTTTTAATTTTCGATTCCATTGTTTGAAATATTTTACATGGGTGTTTCATATTGCTGATTTAATTCTGTTAAAACCTGACATTAATACCACCGGAAAAACTAGCCAGATAAGGGTATGAGCCGTAAACGCCACCAGTAACCAGATCAGGGCTAAGATCCAGATCCTTCAAACCCCCAAAGGCAACTATATTATACCCGTTCAGATAGATGCGGAAGGATTCAACTCCCGCCCTTTTAAAAATCTTTGACGGTAACGTATAACCGAGTTCCACATTCCTGAGTTGAATGAAATCGGATTTCCTCATCCAGAAGGTTGATGGAGCCGTATTATTTCCCCTGTCTGCAATGCCCAGTCTTGGCCATATTGCAGTGGAGGCAGTGGCTGCCGACCAACGGTCAATGCTGTACTGATTCAGGAATCCATTTGCAGCAATTCCTGAGTTAATTATGGGATTCAGATTGGCAAAACCACCGTGTTGCCCGTTAAAAAGAAAACTAAGATCGAAGCCGGCGATATTCAGGCTTGCCCCGAATCCATAATAACCTTTGGGTATCGTGGAATAGTCAAGTACTGAACGATCGAAATTATCAATCAGCCCATCATTATTAACATCACGGTATTTTAGATCTCCCGGTTGTATTCTGCCTGAAAGGGTCTGTCGCGGCGATTTGCTGATTTCATCCTGGCTCTGGAAAATTCCTTCAGACTCATAAACCAGCCCAGGATTCGCGAGCGGATGCCCGGTCTGACGCTGATTCTCTGGTAAGCCCGGGCGGTCATTGTAGGCTACGAGGTTTGATTTTGCATATGTGTAATTAGCAAAAACATTAAGCTGTAGTCTTCCGATCTTTTTTGTATAGCTGACCGATGATTCAATGCCTTTGTATTGTGCAATACCATTGTTTTCCGGAACGAGGGTCTGACCAATGAAGCCCGGGATAAATGCAGGTGAAATCAATCCCTTGCGACGGTCTATAAAAAAGTCGATACTTAAAGACAGTGCCTGCGATAAAAATTTCGCATCTACTCCTATGTCAAGTTTGTTGGATCTTTCGAAACTAAGATCATTATTTGGTAATGAAGCCTCTGCCGTGGCGCTTCCGGCACTTGAAAACCCGGTACCAAAACTATAGCTTGGAATATTGATCGTATTATAGAGTGACTCCCAGCTATAAAGTCTTGCACCATATAAATTTTCGCTGCCTGTGCTTCCATATGAGGCACGGACTTTCAGGTAATCGATCGCCGGTACTGATTTAAGAAAATTTTCTTCTGATAAAACCCATCCTACCGAGGCAGCCGGGAACAGGCCGTACCTGTGTTCCGGGGCAAAGCGGTCATTGCCTGAATAGTTCAAAACCACATCTGCAAAATACCGCTGCTGGTAACCATAAGATGCGCGGTAACTGATACCTTTCCGTTTAAAATCAAACCGTGCATTTGCAACAGGGTTAAAATAGGCAGAACTATTGTACCGTAGTGACATATTCAGATCACTTTCTCCAAACCCACGATCATAATCAAAGCCAGCCCAAAGCTCATTGCTCCGGATGCTGTTGCTGAAAGTAGCCGGGCTGAATGCCAGGGCTGAACGCGGACCGCCAAAACGTGTATAAGCCCCGGTCGCCGGATTCTCCTGGTAAACATCAAAATTTTCGTTACGGCCATTTTGGTAGAGGCCGGAGTAATCATATGAATACATCACATTTGCTGACAGTCCCTTCAGCCAATCATCCATTTTATACCTGGCCGTAGTTGAAGCAAGCAACACACGGTTCACCTGTGAACTGTAACCTTTGTTTTTTAAAGTGCCCAGCGGGTTATTTGTAAATATTGAATTGCCTCCGTAGGATCCGTTTTTGTTCACAAGGGGATAAGCATTGGGTGGTGTAAGATAGATGGCATTCATGAGGCTATCCATTCCGGTGGTGCCAAGACTTAATTGTACCGGCCCGCGACGGTCTTCTATACGGCCACCAATATTCAGGGTTATATCAAGTTTATCCGTCACGGCGGCGCTGATATTTGACCGGAAATTATATCGCTGATATCCCGCATTGGAATTATAGTTGTCTGATTTCGATTCTGCGAACAGTCCACCCTGGTTATAGTAACTGAATGAAGTAAAATATTTCACCGCGGTGTTGCCTCCGGAAATTGTACCAACATATCGTTGCAGCGGTGCAGAACTCTCAAAGAATCTATCTACAAAATTATTGTCAGGATAAAGGTATGGATCAGTACCATCACGGTAACCATCAAGCGCTGTTTGATTATATAAGGGTGCGAAACCATCATTCTTCAAAGCTTCATTATAGAGAGTGGCATAAGTAAATGAATTCAGCGGTTGTATTTTATACTTAGGTGTCTGCACGCCACCCATTAGATCCAGTGTGATCTTCATATTTCCGGCATTGCCGGTCCTGGTGGTAACCAGTAAAACCCCGTTTGCGCCCCGGATCCCGTACCAGGCTAGTGCGGTTGCATCTTTTAGTACACTCACACTTTCAATTTCATTGATATCCATATCAGAGAAATCCCTTTCAATGCCATCTACCAGTATTAATGGCGCCTGCACATCGTTGTAGGATGATCTGCCCCTGATTAGTATCGATGCCGCATCATTTCCAGGAGCCGTTCTCACTGGATTCACATAAACACCTGCAAGCTGCCCGGTGAGAATATTTGTAAGTGAAGAAAAAGGGATCTGGGGAGCCCCCTCTCCTTTTAACACCGATACCGCGGTTGTGAGTTGCCTTTTTTTCCTGGTGCCGAAAGGAATGAATACTTCATCGTTTTCGGTACCATCGATTAATCTTTCGGTCAGCATAACTGAACCTTCCCTGATATCTTTCGCAGCCATGCGAAGCAGGTTGAATCCTTCTTTTGTAAAACTTACATATTCAGACTCACCGGCCTCAAGTGTAAATCTTCCGTCAGCTTCAGTGACCAATTTTTGTGATCCGCTTTCTGTTTCAATTAATACACCAGGTACCGGCTTCTGATTTCTGTCTGTGACTCTTCCTGCAACTTTTAGCACCGGACCTGTTTCCTGTGCAAATGCAAACTGTAAGAGGAGAAGGAAAAAACATAAAAAAAATATTGGTCTTTGCCTGAAAATATTATTTCTCATTTTTTAAAAAATTTAAGGTCAGAATCGGATTATTCCCATCCGGGGTTTTGTGTGAGAATACCTTTACTTTTTTGTATCTCTGTCCTTGGGATCGGATAAAAATTCTGACGTTCAAGAAATACTTTTTGTACGCCGGCACCAAGATTTATCACCTGGTAAGTGAAAGTTCCATTCCCGTTTTTTATTACATTCATCCCTTTCATTGTCTGGGCAATAACCTGTGGACCAATTTTCCAACGCATAATATCATACCATCTCTGATCTTCAAAAGCAAGTTCTACTGCGCGCTCATTGCGGATACGATCTCTCATGGCTTCTTTACTTAAACCTGCCGGAAGATCCGGCATGCCTGCCCGGTTACGAATAAGTTTAATTGCCGCGTAAACGGATGCATCGGGGCCGGCGGCTTCATTCTGAGCTTCCGCATAATTCAATAGAATTTCACCGTAACGGAAATAGATATAGTTTACCAGCGCGGTGGCAGATGAACCGGCATATGTAACCTCCGGCCACCATTTTTTACAGTAATAGCGGGTCATTGAATAGGTAGCATTTCCTTCCTTATAATCCTTGCCTCCATCCCACATTTCCATGCGTCTTCCCTGCCAGGCCATATCATTATAAACAACATTCACATAAAAACGGGGGTCACGGTTGAGATATGGTTGCTGTGGATTATAACCTGAGGTTGCATCAGTGATCGGTTTTCCTGTGTTCATTTCATACAGGTCAACATGATTTTGGGTTGGATTATTTGTTCCCTGGTCGCCACCGGAACCTGGAGATAATATAGCATCCTGGAGATATGTAAAGAGCCGGCCCCTGGGTCCCCTTGGTTTGGTCAGGATATATTCCGGTGATTTATTCTGGCTGAGGATGGTTATGTAGCTCGGCATTAACGAATACAAGTTCATATCCATTACCTGCTTAGCCGCAGCCGCTGCCTTTTGCCATTTACCTGCATCATTTGAAGGATTATCGCGCGGGCTTGCCGCATAAAGCAACACCCTTGATCTTAATGCTTTTGCTGCACCTGCGGTAGCGCGTCCGTAATTTGAAGTATTGTTTGGGCCGCTTGTTGCGTTGTAATCAAGTGGTAACAATTTTTCGGCCTCCTCGATATCTTTCAGGATAAGATCTACAACTTCATCGTAACTATTTCTGGGCACATCAATATCATCGTTGAGCGCATATGCTTTATCGATAATCGGCACCCCACCAAAACGTTTTACCAGGTCCGCATAGTAAAATGCACGAAGAAAATATTGTTCGCCTTTTATCCGGCCGGCATCCTGGGCAGCGGTCCATGGCACTTCATCCATCTTCTCCAACATCACATTGCAGTTACGTATGCCTCGGTATGAATTATCCCAGACTGTATTAATGTCATTGGTGGTGCTATGATACAAACCTCCATAAAAAGGAAGAACAGATCCGGCTGCATCGCCCTGGGCAACAGCTTCATCGGAGATATGCGAAGTACTTGTCCGGGTACTGCTTGCACCCCAACGGTGATAATCGCTGATACGAAACTGGTACGAATTGTCTGCAAAATTCGATGCCAGGACGGGATCGGCAAAAACAGCGTCCAGTGTCAGGTTAACCCCAGGTGCACGTTCAAGAAAATCTTTTTTACAGGATGAAAAAATAAACAGTATAAATATTAAGTTGAATATTTTGATAAGCTTCATAGCTGAATGCTTTTAAAAGTTAGAATCTTACATTTACTCCGAAATTGAAAACCTTTGGCAGTGGATAGTTTCCGGTGCCGCCCTGCTCAGGATCAAATCCAAACCGATAAGGGGTCCATGTATACAGGTTCTGGCCACTAACGAATACATTAAATACCGACATGCCGAGTGATTTTGACCAGCGGGATGGGAGGCGCCAAGAAAGCTGGACATTTCTAAGCTTCAGGAAAGACGCATCCTGTAACAGGAAATCATTGGGCTGATAGTTCACGAAAGCATTACCAAGCGCATGCAGTGTTGGCCAGCTGGCTGTTCCGCCTTTGGATGGCGACCACCTGTCGAGCATAAAACTATACATCTGCTGACCAGGAGAATTCTCTGTAAGCTGTACGTTGGAACTAACATTTGCCTGACCCTGGAAAAGCAAATCGAGTGACAAACCACGCCATGCTAATGACGGAGAAAAACTATAATTGTACTCAGGTCTGTTTGAGAAACCAATCGGCACGCGATCGTCAGGGTTGATCTGGCCATCACCGGTTACATCTTGATACTTAAGATCACCGGGAACTACTTTGCCAAGCGTGTTTACCGGCGATGCCGCTATGTCTGCCGCAGACTCATAAAAACCTTCTACACGGTATCCAAAAAATTGAGCGATCCTTTTGCCTGCTTGTTTCTGTTGCTCCGGTGCACCAGGCGGTTCATCAATGTTGATAATGCGGTTCCTTGCAAAAGATACCTGTGCATTAAGACCATATGTAAATTCTCCGATCGTATTTCGGTGACCGACCTCTATTTCATACCCTTTGTTTTTTACTTCTCCTACATTGATTGCAGGATAAGGTTCACCATATTGATTCAACCTCGATTGGGGGTTTGTAACCAGGATATCCTTTCGGTGATCATCAAAGATGTCAAATGTGAGTTTAAAAAGGCCAGCTCCAAAAGAGGCTTCGAAACCAATATTTCTTTTTGTTGTTTTCTCCCAGGTCACATCCGGGTTGCCAACACGTGAGTGAATAACACGTGGATAGTTTACAAGCGAATTATTGTCGCCAAATTGTTCATTGCCACTGACTGTATAATCATCAAGGAAAAGAAAACGGGTGCCCCCTATCTGATCATTTCCTGCGGTTCCATAAGACCCCCTGATTTTAAGCAGATCGATCCAATGGATATCTTTCATAAATTCTTCATTGCTCAGTGTGTAACCAGCGGCAAATGCCGGGAACACGCCATACCGGTTGCCTTTCATGAAGTTTTCAGATCCATTGTAGCCTACACTTGCTTCTATAAAATACCGGGTGTCGAAGTTGTAGGTAACGCGGCCAACCATGCCCTGGATAGCACGTACAGCATCACTACCAATAGAAGCCCGGGCCTGGCGCGTAGCCAAAGCCATGGCTGTGATATTATGATTGCCAAAACTGCGGTTGTAATCAAAACCAAGCTGGATGTTGGTATTGATGTTTCCACCATTTGTATTTGTCGTAATGTTTGAAGCGTAATTTTCTGTTTCGTGTTGTGGGGAAATACCTGAGATCTTATTTCTCCTGTCTATGATATCATAAGTACGATAACCATTGGAAGATTGAGTTATTGTAAGAGAATACGAATCATAGGCATAGGTTCCGCGAAACGACAACCCCTTTGTGAGTTTGTCAAGTTTATAGTTCAGATCAATTTTTGCTTCTATATTGTTGTTTTCATTTATCTGGAAACCATCGTTGGCGATTAGTGCAATTGGGCTAATCAGGTTGAGGCCAACAGAAGGCGCACTGGTATAACCAAGTCCGGGCAAAGTTACCGGCATAGCATAAGACGGAATCTGGATCATCTTTCCCAGCACAAAACCAATATCGCCAAAACTGGTATTACCCGGTGAATAGGCATTGCCCTTAACACCTCCAAGTGTAACCGAAATCTTTGCGTCCTTGCTTACATTCAGGTCAACGTTAGATCTGAAATTATATCTTGAAAAATTATTTACCGTTCTTGAACCTTTGGGAGTGCCAAAATCTTTTGTAAAACCATCTTCATATAAATATCCGGCAGACACATAGTACTGCGCGATTTTACTGCCGCCTCTTACATTAATATTATGCTGCGTTTGAGGGAAATAATTCCTGACCATTTCCTTATACCAGTTTACGTCGGGATACCAGACAGGGTCCGATTTGTCTTTTAACTTCTGAAGTTCGGCGTCTGTGAACATCAATGCTTTCCCGTCATTTGCCAGTGCTTCGTTTTTCAATGTGGCACTATTGAAAGCATCCAGCACATCCGGCATCCCTGCGAGCTTTTGCAAGCTAAAATTGCCATTATACGAAACAACCGGTTTTCCCGGGGTTCCTCTTTTTGTTGTGACCACGATAACACCGTTTGCCCCGCGAATTCCATAAACCGCAGTTGCGGAAGCATCTTTTAATACATTGATTGATTCCACTTCATTGGGATCAATATTGCCGAAATCAGGTCTTTCAATTCCATCAACCACAACTATTGCAGAAGAATTTCCAAAGGTTGACTGCCCGCGAATCAGGATCGTTGCTGCGTTGGAGCCCGGCTTGCCGGTGGTTTGAATGGCCGTTACCCCTGCGATTCTACCGGTAAGTGCCTGGGTTAGATTTGGTGTGGGTGATTTTATCAGATCCTCTCCTTTTACTGATCCGATAGCCCCGACTACTGAAGCTTTTTTCTGGGTGCCGTAGCCAACAACAATTACATCCGACATTGTTTTCTCAATATCAGGCTCCAGCTGCACATCAAAAGAAATCCTGCTACCGAGCGGCATCTTAATTTCACGATAACCGACATAACTAAAGCTGATCTCCTTTTTATTATCAGGAACAGTGAGACGGAATTCTCCATTCTGGTTTGTAGTAGTCCCTTTATTTGAATCACCATAAGTAACTGTGACACCAGGCAAAGGCAATCCTTTTTCATCAGTCACTTTACCGGTAACCACAAGGCTCTCCTGGGCAAACGCACTGAGACAGGAACAGAGACCGGCAGGCAGGAAAAATAAAAGAACTGAAACAATTCGCAGCAGCATGATCGTTAGTTTTGATTTTGTAATTACGTATCCTTATTGGTATAGTCACAAAATCAGGTCGAAGCCACTATTATTGATTCAAATAATTCCAGGATTTTTCAAAACAATTGTTTTCTAAATTTAGCAAATGGAAAAAATCAACCCGGACGATATACGCTATGCTGATCTCGCAGGAAAAAGATTCAACAAACGTTTCACTGGCAAACCTGACTATATCCTCCTGCCAGGGTGTACCGGGGAAGTTGTTGAGGCAGTTCAGGAAGCCGTAACTAATAAACAACGACCAATAGTGCGCAGTGGCGGACATTGTCTGGAGGGTTTTGTATCAGACCCAACTGTGCAGGTGCTTATTGATATGTCGTTGATGACTGCTATACATTATGACGCTGAAAAGCGTGCCTTTTTGGTGGAGGCCGGGGCAACTGTCGGTGAGATGTATCGCAGGTTGTTCCTGGGCTGGGGAGTTGTTCTACCAGCTGGTGAACATCCTGGCATAGGAATGGGTGGACATGTATTGGGTGGAGCATTCGGTTTTCTTTGCCGCGAGTATGGATTAGCGGCAGACTATCTTTATGGTATAGAACTGGTGACAGTTGATACAACCGGTAAAGCTTATAGCATTATAGCTACGCGTGAACCAACAGATATTAACCGGGAGCTTTGGTGGGCGCATACAGGTGGAGGTGGTGGCAACTTTGGCATCGTAACGCGCTACTGGCTCAGGTCCCCTGATGCCAATGGATCAGATCCATATTCGGCCCTTCCTAAAGCACCGAAGTCCATTACCACATTAAGAGTGACCTGGGACTGGAAACATTTTGATGAGCATTCGTTTTCGCATCTCGTAAGAAATTTCGGTTCGTGGTGCCTGGAGAATAGCGGCTCCGACTCGGACTTCAGGCGATTATTCAGTATCCTTTTTTTGAATCATCGTAACCTGGGCAAGCTGGAAATAAAAGCCCTTGCTACGGGATCTGATGCTACCCGTCTTCTTAAGGAGCACCTGGCGGCAATTGCTGACCCGGTCGGATTACCTTATACAAATCAGCCCTATACATATCAGATAGAGGAAACATCATGGTTAAGGTTTGCGCTCAATCCATTTCCTGAATTATTTCAACCGGGATTTGATAACGTACATACAAAAGTGAAGGACGCATATTTCCGCCAACCCTTCACCGACAGCCAGATTACAACTTCCTTCAAATATCTCAATGCGGATGGAAATATAGGAGGAGTGCTAGGCATGGCAACTTACGGAGGTAAAGTGAGTGAGGTGTCGTCGGATGCAACTGCATCTGCACAACGGGATCCTATTATGGATGTTGCCTGTAATACAGGATGGATCAATCCGGAGGGTGAAGCAACATCGTTGGACTGGGTGCGTAATTTCTATAAGGATCTCTTTCCGGACTCAGGAGGTGTTCCTGTGCCAAATGAACAAACAGATGGCTGCATGATCAATCATCCGGATACAGACATCGCGGATCCACAGTTTAACAAGTCAGGCGTTCCATGGCATATCTTCTATTACAAGGAAAATTATCCAAGGTTGCAAAAAGTAAAATTCAAATGGGACCCACTGAATATATTTCATCATGCATTGTCCATACAAGGCGTGGGTTAAGATGAACCCTCAGGTAAGCATACGTGGTAATGCTGCTTTTGTTTCTGGTCCCGCCTTCTCCGAATATTTTTCAAAATTCCGGATGAATAATTCTGCCAATTGATTAGCAGCTTCATCATAAAGATTTTCATTCTGCCAGCTGATGCGCGGGTTTAGCATATTGGTTGGTACACCCGGCACATATTCAGGAATCTGAATGTTGAAATGTTCGTCAGCGTGATAATTCACATTTGCAAGATCACTATTCAAGGCAGCGCGTATCATAGCTCTTGTATACGATAAAGAAATCCTAGTGCCCTTGCCAAATCCACCCCCTGTCCAACCGGTATTCACCAGCCATACATTTATCTCGCGATGAGCCTCCAACAACCCACCTAAAATTTCTGCATATTCAACAGGATTGAGAGGAAGAAAGACTCTGCCAAAACAGGCAGAAAATACCGGCTGAGGTTCAGCAATACCGATTTCGGTACCGGCGATCTTTGCGGTATAACCACTGATATAATGAAACATTGCCTGGCCCTTATTCAGTTTACTGATTGGTGGCAGAACACCGGAAGCATCACAGGTAAGAAAGAAAATATTTTTTGGGTTGCCGCCAACAGAGGGTTGTTTAGCATTAAGGATAAAATCGATCGGGTATGCCGCTCTCGTATTTTCACTGATAGAATCATCGTCAAAATTTACTGTCGTAGTGCCATCAGTAAACACTATATTTTCCAGTAAGGAGCCGGGTCGTATAGCGTTGAAAATCTGTGGTTCTTTTTCGGGGTCTAAACGAATGCATTTGGCATAACATCCCCCTTCAAAATTAAACACTGTTCCTTCTGCCCATCCATGTTCATCATCGCCAATCAATGCGCGGGAAGGATCGGTACTCAATGTTGTTTTACCTGTTCCGCTTAATCCAAAGAATAGTGCAACATCACCCTTCTTTCCTTCATTGGCGGCGCAATGCATGGATAATACTTTGTGGCGGAAAGGAAGAACAAAATTCAGCACACCGAATAATGCTTTCTTGATTTCACCTGTATAAGCGGTGCCACCTATCAGGATAATTTTCCTGGTAAAATTCAGGATGGAAAAGTTTTCCTGCCTGGTGCCGTCTTCACCCGGTACAGCCAGGAAGCCAGGTGCCTGTATTATCAGCCAGTCTGTTTCAGGATATGGAACTTCAGATGCTTCCGGTCGCAAAAAAAGATGATGGCAGAATAAACTGGCCCAGGGAGTATCGGTGATTACACGAACATTCAGCCTGTATCTTTCGGATGCACAGGCATAGCTGTCCCGGACCCAGATTTCTGTTTTGCCGGATAAATAACTACACACTTTATCGTATAGCTTATCAAATTTTTTAGCATCAAACGGAATGTTGACATCTCCCCAATCGACAGAAGTGCGTGTACCTGCATCCTTTACGATAAATCGATCTTTGGGAGAGCGGCCAGTGAATTTCCCGGTATTCACACATAAAGCACCCGTGTTATTCAATTTCCCTTGTTGCAATTCCAGGGTTTGCCGGGTCAGTTCTTCGGGTTGAAGTTGGTAGTGAATGGTATTGGCCTCAATACCCAGGCTACTGAGGGCTTTTAGAATGGCAAGCTGCATAAAAGAAGATTTAGAAAAGCTAACGAACGTTAGTTTGTACTCAAGATATCAAATTCTTTGAAATTTTGACTGTTTTTAAAAAAATATTGATGGGGAAATGCTTTTTCCCGGTCTGGTTGGAACGGTACATGAATTTCCTTGTTAATATTTGCGAAAGTTTCGAGACGCCGACGCCGGTTTTTTTAATAAGGTGGGATTGCGTTGATTTTTACCCCGGCCATTTTAAATACCGCGGCTTCTCACAAAGTTTTAGGTTTTATGGGCATTAAATGCATGGTGATATCTTTTCCCCGGATTTAACTAACTTTCAGAGACAAATACTTGCGTTATGAAAAATCTGAAAAACATTTTCGCAGCCTTTTCTTTTGCAATCTGTATTTCCTTCACTCCCCCACATCATGGCTGGGCCGATTACGACCAAACCAAAACGCTTGACTTTACGGGAACTATTAAGTCATCTGTCTATGAGAATCCGCACGGCGTGATAAAAGTAAACCAGGACAAAAAAATCTGGACCGTGATTCTCGCACCGGTAAGCCGCATGAATGACCGTGGTCTCAACGCCGATATGATTAAAAAAGGCGGCTTGATTCGTGTAGTCGGATATCCGCATAAGGAAACAAAAAATGAAATGCGTGCAGAAAGAGTTTTTGTAAAGGACACGAAATATGAATTGCGTTGATGATCGCGATTGATGATCTGCTGCAGTTTTTGGAACAATCATCCTGGGCTGTTGCTATCCGCCAGTCTTCATGGCTTTATCCTTTTCTTGAAATTATTCACATTACCGGTATAGTACTGTTGGTCGGCGCTGCATTCTTGTTCGATCTTCGTTTACTTGGTTCATCAAAGCATATTCCCATAAATGATTTGAATCGCCATTTATTGCCCTGGTCGCTGAGAGGATTATTCCTGGTGATCCCTTCCGGTATACTGCTTTTTTCTACCAATGCCGGTGCGCTTGGATATGATCCTGTATTCTGGTTAAAGATGAGTTTGCTGGTACTGGCCGCCAGCAACGCTTTCATGTTTCACAAGGTTGCCTCCCGATCTCAGACTGGTGATAAAGCATCGCCACCTGTTGCTGCAAAAGTGATGGCAGTTATTTCAATTTTCCTGTGGGTAGCGATTATTTCCTGTGGGCGATTGCTGGCTTATTAGTACACTGAATTAATAGCTAATTGTTGATGTTGCGAGTTCATGGCGTTCACTCGGTTCTTCACTTCGCCGGATGGGCCTTTCGGTTAGGTTGATTTGCCGCTGTGATTCCTGCTTAGTTTGGTCGTTTATGCCAGTGGAGCTTGTAGCCCTGATCTTCTTTGAGCCCTGATCGGCTTTTTTAGTTTTGTCTTTTTGTGGTAGCTGGTGTTGGGCCCTGATCGGCTGCAGTAACTCCGAGCAGGAATCGAAGGCGGCAAATCAACCCAACCTCAGGCCCATCCTGCACGTTCCAACCTCGTTCACTTGAGGGGATATACGACCAGCACAACAAAATTCAACATACACTTATTGCAATTATCAGCATGCAGACTCCACTTGGCAGACTTCGCATTTCCTTATTAACAATGCAGTTATCAGGAATGCAATGGTCGCATTGGCAATTATCCGAATAAACTTCTTTAAATTACCCTTCTCTGAATTATACTTCTCTGAATTATACTTTCTCTGAACTATGCTTGTCGAATTACGCCTGTCGAATTAGACTTCAACAATTTAGATGTTGACGTCCAGATGTTGACATTTCTAATTTCTCTCTTCTATCTCTGTTTTATTGGCAGTGTGAATGCTTTGACGATATCGTAATTGTGTCCATAGATGAAACCGCAATAAAGGACTAGTAACACTTGTAATGACTGGTCGCATATTCCCCCAAATGGATGAGTTAGTTGGGAGCGGGATGGTGCTTTTGTTTGGCCTTCGTACCGTGGTCGAAGTTACTGCAGCCGATCAGGGCGGTGCAGCAGCTACCACCTGATGAATGCCCGACAAAGCCGATCAAGGCACAAAAAGATGACCGGAGACAACAGCATCCTCCGGAATCAGGAAACATACTAACCACGGGACACAGCCAAACAAAAGCACCATTCCGCTCCCAACGGTGCGAAGGAATGAAACAGAACTGTTGCATAATAAGCCATTAACTATTCCATAATCAGCCATTATTGCATAAAGCAATCGAAAAGAATTGTCCAAATCAACCCCTTATATTGTCGTGTTAACACCCCCGCCCCGATTACGCAATTAATTACCTTAGCCCTCAAATAAGGACATCTGTCACGATAGCCTTATTTATCCATCATTAACCTTTAAAAATTTAAAAGAATGAATTCAATAAAAATCCTTCTCTGCGCATTGCTTTTCGTAACTGCCAGCTTCAACAATACTGCCGGCCTAACCGATTCAGAGCGCAAATATGCCTCAGGCCTGCTGCAGGAATCACGCAAGACGCTACTAACCAAAGTGAAAGAACTCACTCCTGCACAGCTCTCTTTCAAGGCTGATTCCTCATCCTGGTCAGTAGCACAATGTGTTGAACATATTACTATAATTGAGAATGGCCTTTTTGATTATGCGCAATCAGCTTTGAAAGTTCCGGCTGATCCTTCTAAAAGAAACGAGGTCAAATTGCGTGATGAAGATGTTTTAAAAATGGTTGCTGACCGGAGTTCAAAGTTCCAGGCACCGGAATCGGCAAAACCCAACGGTAAATTCGGCGACTTTCAGGCAACTGTGAAGGAATTTATCTCCAGGCGGGAGAATCATATCAACTATATAAACACTACAACTGATGACCTGAGAAATCATTACAATGATTTTCCTTTTGGAAAAATTGACGCATACCAGACGATCGTTTTTATGGCAGGTCACTGCAAACGGCATACGGCTCAGATTGATGAGATCATGCAGAATGCAAACTTTCCAAAAGCAGTTAAATAAAAACCGTTAAATAAATTATAGCTGGGGGTCTATAAAAGTTGAACATATGATAATCGATTGCCCGCAGGGTCTTTGAAATCGAAATACTTCACCACGCCCTCAACCGTTTCTATATCATCCAAATCAGAAGTAAGTTTTTTTACCAGGCTATGTGCAGCATCAATATCTTTCGTTTCAAAACGAACAATTGACCCGCCGCCAACTTTAAGATAGCCGGTATCATCAAGCTGTAGCCATACATTGTCTGTTAATTTTAGCTCAATAGTGCCTGGATCAGGTTCCATCGTTTCAACATCGCCAAACAAAGCCTGGTACCATTCCGTAGATTCTTTGACATTCTTTACTGCAATACCAATTGTTACACTTTCAATTTTTTGTTTCATACTATCCGAATTTGATTTACAGTGCAAATCAATAGAAATTTCCAAAGCAAAAATTGTAAAAATGCGACACTAATCACTTTTGTAGAAAAGTGCAGAAAGTGCCATTTTATCATCTTTTAAAAATTCTTTGGGTGTCGTTCCTGTAAATTTCTTAAAGTCTTTAATAAAATGTGCCTGGTCGTAGTAGTCACTTTCGTAAGCAATTTTAGTTAAGCTTTCAGATTGATGATTGATTACCATTTTTAAAGCAGTTTGTAATCTTATAACTTTTCCTAATTGCTTTGGGCTCATACCAACTTGTTTAAAAAACTTTCTTTCGAGCTGTCTTCTTTTGTATAACTCATCTTTAAGAATTGAGCTTATTGGTGAACTCCCTCTTGTTGAAAATAAGGCATCAATGGTTGATTTTACTATGTTATCAATGGTTGCTTTGTTCTTCAATATATCTAACATGAAATCTTCTATGATTTTTATTCTTTTATCTGTGTCTTTTGCCTGAAGTATTTTTAGTTTCAATTCTTTTGACGGTTTTTCTCCAAATAACTGCCCTATCGGTGTCTCTCTATTTGATAATTTTTTAATAGGCACTGAAACAAAGTTGGCAAATCCGTAGGGATAAAACCGAACTGCAAAAGAATTGACATATCCTGTCGGTTCGATATAAAATGGTTCAGTAATTTGTCCAAGTATGAATGCACGAGGTTGGATGATAAATCTGTCTCCGGAGGTAATTCGCTTTATATCGTCGCCAAGAATAAAAATCAATTCAATACAGCCATCGGGTACAACACGCTGTCTTTTCGAACCTCCTCCGGCTAAAACTTCTAAAGTCCAATAGCATTTTATAAGAGATACTAAGTCTGAATGCGGTTGAAACGTTTGATAGTTCATATTTAGAATTAATATTAGTGCTTCTGACTTATAAAATCAACCATTTCACGGGTAAATTTGGAACATACTTCCTTGAATGCATGCGATATTCTTCTATTTTTTTTGAGTAAATTTAGTATCATGAAAAAAATACTGTTCCTCTGTATCGCCTGCTGTTCACTGTATGCGGTCGTGATGCCTCTTCATCGCGGAAGCGTGACTGCAGGCTATCGTGATGCTATCAGTGCCTGTAGCCCGCAGCAGGCAGGATCCATCATGGAAAGAAAAGATGGAAAGTTCATCACTCCATTACCAGGTTGGGGACATTACAGTTATACTATCTCTACTACTTCAGACAGCGCACAGTATTATTTCAACCAGGGGCTCACGCTATACTATAGCTATCATCCGAAAGAAGCGCTCGCCTCCTTCAAAGAGGCTAACCGGTTCGATACTTCCAGTGTCATGGCAAGTTGGGGCCAGCTGCTGGCCAGGGGTCCTACCTACAATGGCGCCCATTTTTACACCATGCCACCCGATGTAACCAATACGATGCTCAAATTGCAGGATCAAATAGCCGGCAGCGCTGCAACAAAGGAAAAAGAAATGGCGGAAGCAGTAATAAGCCGTTATCCTGCCGCAGTGCAAACAGCTCCGAGGGATACGTTGAATCGTATTTATGCGGCAAAAATGAAGATACTGATGAACAAATATCCCGGGGACATTGATATTGCCGCCTTATACGTAGATGCTGTTATGCTTATCCATCCATGGGATTTTTGGAACAACGACGGCACCCCGAAAGAATGGACCGAAGAACTGGTATCCATCAGCGCAAACATAATCAAAGCGAAGCCTCAGCATCCGGGCGCCTTGCATTATCAAATCCACGTGACCGAGGCTTCGCGCCACCCGGAGGTAGCGTTGGCCAACGCGAAAGCATTACGTGAAAACTTTTCCGGCATCGCACATATGGTACACATGGCTAGTCATGAATATGAACGCAATGGTCTGTTTGCAGAAGGGATACCTTCCAATGATAAGGCTGATGAGAACCTGCTGCTCTATGATTCTCTTGCGCCTCATCTTTCATTGTCGCGCCATTCGCAGCACTACTTCGCCGTGCAGGCCTACTGCGCATTGAGCGGGGCGATGAGCGCAGAAAGCGAACGAACAGCCAGTCGATGCAGCAAAAGCGTGTCGCCCTCACCCGAAAGCACTTATGAACAATACCTGTCTATGTTTCCTTTGTTAGCGCAGGTCAGGCTCGGGCAGTGGAAATCTGTTCTGGAGCAACGACCACCCGACAATAAACTTTCTTACGCCTCTGTATTATTTCATTTCGGGTGGGGGATGGCTTTACTCAATACGGGAAAGACAAATGAAGCGGAACAGCAACTCCGCTTACTAAAGGAACGCCTCACAGATCCGATACTAAAAATCCGGCGTATCCCTTTCAATACGCCGTTGGATGGTGCCAGGATTGCGGAAGGGATATTGGAAGGGGCTATCGCGTTTAAACAAAAAAAAACATTAGCTGCACTGGCGGGTTTCTCACAAGCTACTTCAATAGAAGATCGTCTTATTTATACCGAACCTAGTGACTGGATGTTGCCTGCCCGTCAATATCTTGGAGCATATTTACTACAAGCGGGACAGGCCGCGACTGCCGAAAAAATCTACCGCGAAGATCTGGTATGGAATCCCGGAAACGGTTGGTCATCCCTGGGTTTATATCTGAGCCTGAAAAAGCAAAACAAAAAAACGGAAATGCAATTCTACCGCGATGCATACCTGCGCTCATTTGAAAAGGCAGAGAACATACCATCCGCATCAGCCTTCATTCCATAAAAAGACATGCCACTTGCATCTACTCCATAATTCTTCTATATTGGGCCCTGTTATATATTCACGTCCTGCCGGACATACAATAACCAATATCATTAATGAAATTCTACCTGTCAATATTGACCTTATCATTGTCGACCGTTTCCCCGGCACAGACAACTTTTGATATTGAGAAAAGATTAAAGCTACTGAACAACCACGCTGCCTTTGCGTTCGATACAACGGGATTTTCAAAAATTCCGCCGCTTAAAGACTACTTCTGTGATGATCAAAGTTTTCGTAAATGGGACTCCTACCATGTTGTTGATTTAAATAACGACGGAATTGATGATCTGATCTATTCGGGACCTTGCAGGCCTTATCCGCAAACCGGAATATTTCTGAATGATGGACAGAAATTAAAGCAGATTCATGACTCTCCCGGACAAATAATAGCACTGGAACAAACTACAAAAGGCACAATCATAAACATTCTTAAGGAAGCCTGTTGCTGTGATTATTTCTCAGAGTATACCGCGATAACGATTTACAATGACTCCGGGGTCGATAAAAACGTAATAACCTTCGACGGAAACACTAAAATCACTTTGGATAAGTTGCACGAAACGGAAATAAAAGGCACGCTTCGCAGCAGTCCCAAAATAAATGATATTGTGAAAAAAGACGATTGCTCAGAAGAGACCATAAAAGGAAACCATGTCCGCTACATCAGTAAATTGACAAAGGTTGTTGAATTGACAAGCTCCGGAAAATGGAGGCTGGTTTTCTATCCGGAAAATAAGAAGCAGTCGTGGATCGGATGGATTCGACTCTAATAAAACATTGCTTAAAATTATTTTATTTTTATGACTCGTACAGACCACATTCAAGTCCTGACATCAGCGGCGCTTTTAGCGACCGGGGACCAGATTTTACCTTTGTTTTCGATCATTGAAAAAAATTACGTCCATGATGAGTTAAGAAAACCCCACTTTGTTTCCCTTGGGGCCCGGGAAAACGGTGATGAAGAAACATTCGCAGGTTGGATCAACAGGCTTCGTAGCGAGGATGTATTGAAAGTAAAGTTGTTCAATAGCTCTTTGCAGGATCACGCTTTGCAGGCGCATATACTTGCAGCTTTTGCCGGCCCGTCTGACCTTCTGCTTGAAATTACAACAAAAAGCCAGATCCGTACTTTTGTACTAAACAGCTTTTCTTCGTCTCAGTATGAAATTACACCCGAGCAATTCATTTTACTTCTCGACAGTCAGCCAAATAAAGAAATTGCCTGGTCCAGGGCGGCAACCTTAATACTGGAATCAAATATTCTTAATCAACGCGGAACCTTTCCACAGGCTCAGGCGCCAGTATATCTTTTAACCGAAGAAGGAAGAAAGGTATTTGAGTCTCTCGCTGACAATCTGATCAGTGAAGTACAGATCGAGTCCACAATTCATGAATGTAAATTCATAATACCTGAAGGTATGCAGGATGTATTTATGAAATACGGGCAAATGCCCTATTTTGTTGATAACATCGAGCATGTATATCTGAATCCTTCAGGCGACGTTTCGTCCGGCGATATCCTTTTGTTGGTAGAGTCACAGTTGTTCGAAGAGAAACTCATTTGGGAGAGCCTGAACGCTTCCCTGACGGAATACGCTTATGCAAACATGACTCCTGTTCCTGTGGATCAGTGGCGGAAAAAAATTGAAAAGATGGAACACGACTTGCTACAAAAGATCGTGAATCCCATCTGCCGCTGCATTTGCACATTGTGTGAAGAGCAACACAAAAAACGAATAATTCCGTCAGCGCTTTCAGATAAGTTTGGACCGGATGACCTGGAACTGAAAAGAGCTGCCGCCCGGTCAAAGTCAGAAAATGACAGATGGGTGCCGGAAAGTAAAAAACAACACTGGGAATACTATGCGTTTGAGCAGATTAAAGAAGCACTGCTACCGGATATTCCTGGTGCTGATATGGCGCGTAAAAAATTTATTACCGCTTTGGAAGCCATTAAAACTTTTGCGGCGAAAATCAAATCTCCTTTTGAAGAATCCTTTAACCTGAGCCTTTATATACTCGAAACGGAACAACCTGGTGAGAAATATAATGAAGAGCATTTTGAATTATTGGCGGCGAATTTAATTTCAGCTGGTTTTTCAGAACATGCTGTCGCGAAGCTTCGGGAAGCTCAATGGATCGGAGAACTTTTTAAAATGTTAGGCTGGAGAAAGGTGGATATCTATGGTATGTTAGCAATTGCATTCGCAGATGTATTCGGCGGCATGGGCTCGTGGAATGATCAGCAGGTTGAACAGGATCATGAAAAATATCAGGAATTCTCGGCGACATTATATAGCGCCCTGAGAAATTATTTTGCATCCCTTCTGTCATCTCAGGCAAGTAGATTAAACTAAGATACTGTAAGCCCGGGTTAACATTAATTGCCAGGCACAGCATAGCCCGGATGTGTTTCCGTTTACAGGCAGGAAAGACAGTGCCGAAGGTACCCTCTCTGTTTGATTTTCTGTTTAAAATATAATTGGAAATGCTTTCAATAAAATTGAAAACATTTCCAATTATATTTTAAACGTAGGTAGTTGGCTTATTGTAATTCTCTGTCGAAATAACAGGGGTTGAAATAACAGGATTAAGAAAAATGGGAACTACTTTTTTTCTAAAACTGGCTTACCATGGTATGCCGCTTTTAATTTTTCAATATCAAGTTTTTTCATCGGCATAAAAGCCTGGGTAACCCTGTCCACCTGCTCACGCGTGCCATTAGTCATCATTTCTTCCAAATCGACAGATGAAATCTGCCACGATAATCCATATTTATCTTTCAGCCAACCGCATTGTTCAGAGGAAGGGTCGGCCGATAATTTTTTCCAGTAATAATCTATATCGGCCTGGTCCTCGCAGTTTACCAGCAAAGAGACTGCTTCATTAAAATCATATTTGTGATCGTGTGCACTATCCATTGCCGCCAGCCAGGTATTTTCAAGCATAAAGTCGGCATACATAACTGAGTCTTCTTTATCAGGTGCCTGATCTTTGCCGTAACGAAACAACCCACCCATTTTTGAATTCTTAAATACGGAAAGATAAAAGTTGATCGCTTCCTCTGCTTTGCCTGCCTTGCTACCGACAAACAGAATAGATGGCATTATTGCGGGTCTTGGCTCTCCTTCGGGATCGCTGAGTATCAATTGCCAGGACAAGCCATATTTATCCTGGATCCAGCCATAGCGCTCACTGAAAGGATATTTGTCCAGCGGCATCAGCACCGTGCCGCCTTCCGATAATTTGTTCCAGGCCGTATCTAATTTTTCCCTGGCTTCTTCTTTTGAGCTGGCAGAACCAAATAGGAGCGGATCAAAATTAACAATAAATGATACAGAAGGATTGAACTTAAACAGTGGGCCGGCACTGATAGCCATAAACTCCAGATTCCAGAGTTGGAAACTAACCACTTCGGTGTCACCGGATGGTGTGTCCCGGAGCGTAGTTACATTGCTGATTTTTGAGTCCGGAAAAATCGAAGTATAGAATTTTGCTGCTTCTTTAGCTTGATTATCAAACCACAGATGGGGAATAACTTTTTGCATAATCTTTCATTTAAAGGTTTAAAATGTAGAAATTACCTTAATTCAAAATTCCAGATAGGTTTGGCTCCCATCAGATGCTCAACGAAATAGTTCCATTTCTTCTTGGTAAAATAGTCATTGAACTTCCCGGTATAGCCATGATGCTGGCTGGGCAAAATCAGCATATCAAATTCCTTGTCCGCTTTTATAAGTGCCTCTGCAAATTTGAAGGTTGCCGAGGGATTTACATTCTCATCGATTCCGCCATGAACAATAAGTAGTTTCCCCTTCAAATTTCCTGCCATTGTGATGTTGGAAACCTGGTTATATGTTGAATCAACCGGCCAGCCCATATACATTTCCGGCCACCAGTCTTTTTCCATTCTGAAGTCATGATCACCGGAGCTTGCAACAGCTACCTTATAAAAGTCCGGAAATTCAAGCACGGCATGTCCCGCATCATAACCACCTGCTGAATGACCAAATATCCCGACCCGGCTTGTGTCCATCCATGTATATTTTTTTCCCAGTTCCCTGATCCCCATCACATGATCCGTAAGATTTTTTCCCATGTTCTTATATGAAACATTGTGAAACGCTTTTGATCTGCCCGCCGTGCCCCTGCCATCTATCGTAACAACTATAAACCCGAGTTCAGCAAGCGCCTGGTTTGAACGCGCCAATGAAGCGGTAAAACTTCTTGGGAACATATTGGTATGAGGCCCTGTATATGACTGGTCTATCACCGGGTATTTTTTTGTTGAATCGAATAAGGTTGGTTTCCAGATAGCGCCGTAAATCTTTGTAGTACCATCACCGGCAGTCACCGAAAACGTTTCAGGGAAACGATAATTCATCTCCATTAGCCCATCGATGTTGGCTTTATTAAGTTCACGAATAATGCGGCCGGTTTTGCTTTCACGTAGAACTAATACTGAAGGCTGATCAGGCGCCGAAATATTATCCGTAAAATATTTTCCATCCGGTGATACTGAAACATCATGGTTGGCATTCTCCGGCGTTAACAGCGTTATTGCTGTTCCGTCGCGGTTTATTTTATAAACATGCTGGTAGTAGGGATTCCGGCCAGGTTCCCGGCCCGAAGCGACAAAAAGAATGGGTTGAGAATTTTTACCCGTGTGCAGAATATCATTTACATAAAATGTTCCATTTGTGATCGGACTGAGTGTTTTATTTTTTATGTTAAGCAAATACAATTGTTTCCATCCATCCTTTTCGGATGTGATAATAATTTCATTGGCATCTTCCTGTAGCAGTGAGTTATAATTGTCAATATTTGTAGGACTTGTTTCAGTATAAATTTTCTCCTGTTTTTTTGTGTTAAGATCATAACGGTAGAGATCTGTTTGCTGGTAACCCCGTACCCTGTTCTCCATATAGATAATGCCTGGTTCCTTTGCCCATTCAAAATTGGCCGCATTTACGTTCCGCAACTCATCCAGGCGCATCTCCTCCCCTGTTTCAACATTAAAAATCACAGGAATCATGTATACCATATCTGTATCGCCAGGCGAGCCACGATAATAAGATAAGAGGCGGGCACGATACAATGTATCAACGCTCCAGTCCAACAAATACATCTTTTGCCCTTTGGTGAGATCACAAATATAAGTTTGAATCCATTTGGAATCATGCGACCAATTGCCCCCAAAATGAGGAGGACGCTCACCATTTTCGCCTTCAATCAACTCTCCCCATTCGTAGTAGCTGGCATATTCATAATTCTTTTTTCCACCGGTACTGAGTTGTTTTTCTTTTCCCGTTGATGTTGATCGGACATAAAGATTGTTTTCTTTGCTGAAGGCGATCCATTTCCCATCGGGCGATTTCGTCTCCATCTCGTTTTCTTCCTCCGGCATTTTGAGCTTGAGTATCCAACTATTTAAATCGATCTTATATCCCTTGCCGCGAATATTAAATTCAATGGTTGATTTGTTAACATATCTCACAACATCAAATGGCAACGCGGTTGGTTTAAATGCTGTTTTTAATGAATCTGTCAACAGCTTTGCAAGCCTGGCATGATCGAACATCCTGTCGACCTTCATTTCTTTAAAATTATATTTATTAAAGACTTTCTCGTTGCTGCTATGGGTAACAAATGAAAACCCCGTACTGTCGGAAAACCAGTTAACCTGTAAAGAAAGATTGAATACTTTGTTATTGGTGAGGTTGGACCATAGGAAGGAAACCGCGCGGGCATAATCAGCTTTCGACAATTCCTGCGCCAGTGTAGGATATAAAAATAACAAACAAAAAACAGCAGTTATAAATTTCTTCATTGTATGGCTTTGGTCAATTAATTTAATAGAATAATTCCGCAGGAGGATTAATACTATTTTTCATAAAAACGCCAGTTGGTCTTAAAGTTCCTGGTTAAAGGCTGGTTGGTTAAAATAGCCCTTAACATCTCTATAGGCAAACTGTTCTCGTGCAATATTGCATCATGATATTGCTTATAGGTCATTTTATGTGTATCTACCAATTCTCTTTTCAGTGCCATGAATTGTAACCCACCAATCATATATGCTATCTGGTATAAAGGGCCATAGCTTCCGGTAAACGATCGTCGCACTTCACCTTCAGCGTTGGCTCTTTCATGACCTACGCGGTCAACCAGGAAATCGATACATTGCTGTGGCGTCCATTTGCCAAGATGATAGTTTAGTGAAAAAATAATTCTTGCGCAGCGGTGCATACGCCAGAATAACATGCCAATTTTGTCTTCCGGTGTACGCGGGAAATTCATATCCCATAATAATAATTCCCAATACAGCGCATTGCCTTCCACCCAAAATGGTGTGTCGAAATTTCGGTAGGTCTTATGTCTTCCCTTCATGTAACCTTGCAAATGATGGCCGGCAACCAACTCATGATGAACTGTAGCACGCGAAAAATAAGGGTTGTTACCCCGCATACTCATCATTTTCTCATCATAAGTCATCGAGTTGGTTGGATATGAAATTATCAGTGATTCTCCTCCCAGGAAGAACGGATTTACTCTTTGCCTGTCGGGCGACATCATGTACATACCCCAGGCTTCCTCGGCCAATGGTGGTATTGTGACCAGGTCATTTTTTTTCAAAAAATCAACGGATTGTTTGTACAGATCATACATTGCTTCCGGTTGTTTACCTGGCTGCACAAACATATTTTTTACTTTTTCCTGTGCCGCTTTCCAGTTATCACCAAACCCCATTTCCCGCGATGCTTTCAGAAGTTCTGCATCGCACCATGCAAATTCTTTATTAGCGATATCCACGAGTTCTTCTGCGGTATAGGGAATAAATTCAAGTTTCAGTGTTCGTATCAACTCTTCCCTTCCGATAGGATTACCAATGATACCACTGCCATCGTCCTTTTGTGCGGTATTAATCTTTCCTTTCTTTTTTAATGATAAGGCATACAGGTTGAGTAAGCTATCCAGTCCTGTATAAGTCTTCGGTACCCACCAGGTAAATAATGGATCATAACCGTTATAGAAATTATAATAATTTTTCAAGGCACCTTGTAAAGCGTTGACAGCATCAGCTGCAAGGCTGGCTTGTTTCATCTCAATGCTATCAATCGTTTTCAGTTTCTTAATCGCCAGGTTTACTTCATTGCTGATTTCATTCAACTCCTTTGCTGCCAGCTCTCCATTTACGGCTATTCCCCTGCGACGTGGTTTTTCAATAACATATATTTTATCAGAAAAAGTTAAGAATTTTATCACCTGTTCATAATCCTTTTGTTGCTGCAACAATTGGTTCTGACCATCCTCAAGATTTCTTTTGAATAACAGGTAATCTACTTTACCATTGATGTTCATCTTATCAAAATCCACCACTGTTATCTGCCTGAGATAGTCTGCTGTGAGCTGCATTAAACGCTGACGGCGTTCGGGAGAATTATAATCGCTCCGCTGTTGTCGCAGCCGCGATTCATCGCCGGATCCGCTGGTAGAATAGAAACGCATGATGCTTGCTCTGTCCGCATCATATTGTATCATCATATCTGCCATCTCGCTCGTTTGCTGGTATAAATTAGTTCCACGGGAAGTCTGCGCATTGGAGTGCAGGGAAAAACCCAATAAAACTGATGCGATAACAAAAGCCAGATTTCGTTTCATATTCTCAAAATTGACAGATAGTATTTCAGTTGTCTTGCATATATGCCTTTGGCTGTTAGTGAACGATCTTCCCATTGAAACGGCAACTTTCATTGGTATAACAGGAATGGCCTTATGGCCTTATTGTTTTATCTGATTGGTTAAGCTTAATTGCTGTTTTTGCTGTATCAGGCTTTGCTTCAATGTTTCGTATGGCAGGTCCTGTACGCTGACGTCCCCATCAATTGCCAGTGAAGCAGCAGTAGCCGCTGATTCACCAAGTATCATAAAGACCGGTTCCATGCGTATAGAACCAAAAGCTATATGTGAACTTGAAATACAAACAGGTACCAGCAAATTACTACACTCTGCTTTTTTGGGTATGATTGATTTGTATGAAATGCTATACGGTTTTGGTGCCTTCACACCTACATCACCTTCATTCTGGACAAAACCTTCAGGTGTAATATATCGCTGTGCATGGTGCGCATCTATTGTATAGGAACCCATACCAATCGGCTCCGGGACTTCGCGTTTGCCAAGGGCATCATTTTCAGTCATCACATAATCACTTAACATACGGCGCGCCTCACGCACATAGATCTGGTGAGGCCAGTTACCGTTATCTTTAAATTCATCTTTTGCAAGTCCCCAGGTGTTGAATGCCTTTTGAATACTATCGGGAATCCTTGGGTCGGTGCTTATAAAATACAAAAGTCCCTTCTGGTATGTTTCGTGATTTTTTATGATATCGCGGCGAACTTCATAGGAAGCTTCGGGGTAATCATAATTCATCCCGATATAATCGGTACTAAAGGGACCATGATTATTTGTATCGGTTTTACGATTTGGAATGGGATCAAATTTATCAAAGAGTTCATTCCATCCTGCATTAAAAATTCGAACAAGTAGTTCGTACTGTGTAGAATCATAGCCATCCGGCCGGGCAAAAGCTACCCGGTTTTCAGGATGATTGCTCAAACACATCCGGAAACAATAAGCCTGGATCTTATTATCTCCTTCACCATTTTTACCCGGATCTTCAGATGAAATATTTGCAAGCAAACCACTTGAAGGATTACCTGGTACTTTATAAGGAGAGATCTGCATTTTGAAGTTGTGCCCATGATGGAAGATCCCGGTCTGCACGCCATTCCATTGTTCATTGTAAACGCTGTTTGCTTCGCGGCCAACATGATACTTTACGCCGGCTGCAGCCATCAGGTCACCTTCGTAAGTTGCGTCAAGGAACATCTTTCCATTAAAGGTTTTACCGCTCAGCGTTTTGAAAGAAACAATCTTATTATCTTTTTTCTCAACGCCTTTTGCCCGATCCAGCCATTCATTACGATGGATTTCGATTTTATTTTCCGCGATATAGTCTTCGAAAATCGCTTCGGCCACATGTGGTTCAAAGATCCACATGGTTCGTTCATTACCATCGATTGCCGGGGTTCCCTGCCCTTTGTTGCCATATTCTGATTTAGGCTGCCATTTCCAGGTGCTGTCCTGCGCATACCGCATATAAACCCGGTGATAAAAATCACGTGATAATCCACCAATCACACCCTTGTTACCGGTATCTGTAAAACCAAGCCCGCCGGCACTGAGTCCACCCAAATGGGTATCCGGCGAAACTATAATGACAGACTTACCCATTTTCTTTGCCTGTACAGCTGCGGTAATCGCAGCGGAGGTTCCACCGTAGATGATGATATCAGCTTCATAACTATTAGTCGTCTCTTTCGGTGAATTACAGGCAGATGATGCAATCCAGAATAACAGCATTAATCTTATTGGAATAGAAATTTTCATCAGCATTGTTAGTAATGTTTATAGTAACAGTCAGGCATATACGTGACGGGGAATTCATTCTCAACCAGGCTTGCCACCTGCTTTAAAAGTAGGGATTCAGAACGTAATTAGGAGACTAATAGCGAAATTTAAATTATTGGCCGGGTGCATTCGTTGAATCGGTCGAAGGAGTTCCATTTCCGATGGTTGGCCAGCCGTTATGATAAATGATTTTGTCAATAAGCATCTTTCTGCCCCCGTTGCGTTGTGCAGAGTCTATGGCATGATAGATAATCCAGTTAACACCCGCTCCATCTTTCACAACAGAATTGTGACCCGGCGCGATCCAATTTGAGTTTTTTCCCAGGATGACTGAATACTTACCGTCTGCTTCGCCTGATTTATTTTCAAAAGGACCCGAAGCTAACTTCGACCTTGCTATCATCACACCATAGTGTGCTTTTTCACCACAACAATTATCTCCCGAAAAATACATGTAATAATATCCGTTATTATATTCCACCCATGCCCCTTCAATCAGCTTCTGGTAATTGGAAGGATCCTTATTTATCACGGGAGAAACAAGATCTGTTGGAATACTTCCGGCTTTAAAATTTATCCTGTCAGCAGACAGTTCCTGCACTTTTATTGGTTTGAATGCTGATCCCCAATACAATAATTTTTTCCCTGTTACAGGATCATCAAAAGCCATAGGATCGATGTTAACAAATGTTTCGCCGCAGATCAACGGACTTCCTTTATCAACAAAGGGCCCGGCCGGTAATGATGATACCGCTACTCCCAAACATTTTCCCATGGAATCATTTATGGATTCACCGGAATAATAAAGGAAGTATTTTTTAAGGTTGCCATCATAACTGACATGAGGTGCCCAGAAGTCCTTATTTGCCCAGGTGGGTCGCTGTGGAAGTGCATCTCCGAGCAGTTCCCACTGAACCAGGTTCTTTGATTTCGCAACCTGGATATTGGTCATACTGCCATCCTTGTTACCCGTATTAGTTGCGTATGCATAATAAAACCCATCTGCTGCCTTAATAACAGTCGGGTCCGCAAAATCCTTGTTAAGAACAGGATTGATGAATAATGAATTGAAATTTCGGGATTTTACGCCCGATAAAGAGCCCGTTGCTTGCTGACCAGCAGTACCACAGCTATAACAGGCAGAAAAAAGAATAATAATGTTGAGATACTTGTTGAATCCAGTCATAGCCTGCAACTTTTGAACCCCATCAATAAGTCAGTCCTTTTATGTTTTAATTACCGGGCAAGTGATAGAGCATTGCACCGTTAAAATTTGAGACATTGTTTTCCGTGAAAATGCCAACACGCGAAGGACCAAACTGTTGCTCAATGTGCGCCACATGTTTTCCATCGATAAAAATAAATATCTCATTCCCTATCTTACGGGCTCTTAAGTTGTAAGATAACCGGTTGTTTTCACCAACCCAGATTTTATAGAGGTACCTGTTGTTGTCAGCACCTTTATTGGTGAACCTTAGACCATCCGCATACACGGGGTCAAAATCCAGGCTGTCGAAAGCAGGATGATTGGATACTACTTTTTTTAAACCGGTCAATGGTTTCCAGGTACCATCCGAACGATACATAATATCCATTTTAGTATAAAGGTCATTAATCATCGTGTCCGGGTTGTTAAGCGGGTGACGGCTTAGACGTAAACCTGTAAGTTTTGTTTCCGCGCTCATGGAATAAGTATTTTCGGCAAAATCAGTATACTTTATGTCGGAGTATTGCGGAGTCATTTGGTGAAGGGGGACACTTATTGATTTGCCTGGGATTCCTTTATTCATCACTGTTATGAGAAACTCGCTTTGCGCAAAATCGAGTTTGGCCCGGACATAATTTTCATTGTCAATATAAACCGGGTAAATACCCGCTGCACCCGCTGTATCATGACTGGTTACCTGGATACCAAATTCATAGTTTTGTAAGAGATCTCCTTTTACAGCTTTGTAAGTACCGCTTTTGATTACTGGTTTTATACCTGTAGAGTCTATGATCCAGTTTGTTGCCAGTTGACGGGCATTTGTTGTTTGAACGGCCTTAACAGTTTGACCTGGTGCAGCCGATTGCCAGCCCTTAAACGAGGCATCCGCTTCGTCAAAACCCTTTGTGAAAATAATCCCATCGAAAGCAGTTGTGCCGGCACTACTGTAAAGACCAGGCAATCCCTTACCTGAAAAAGCAGTACTGATTGTAAATCCACCCGGCAGTCTCAATCCATCGATTTCCAATTGAAATTGAGAATCATTTTTAGAGACACTAACAGTATGGTACACACTTAAATCAAAACCGGCCGGCAGTACAATGTTCCTGGTATGTAAAACAGCATTTTTCCTGGTGATAAGCTGCAGCTTCTTCTCATCCCGGTTGAAGACAATCAGCAGGTTGTTTTTTTCATCCTGGTACCAGGCATATATTCCGGCCCGGATTGAACCTGGTTTCACACCCACTTCAAACAGATAATGGGTGGCCGGATCATCTTTGATAAGCACCTCAACAGGGGCATTACCTGTTTGACGGGCCTCTCCTTCAAGCACCGAAAGTTTGCCGGACAAAACCCGGTATCGGTTGTCATCAAATGTATTTCCATCGAAGATATCGCCAACCGAAGGTGCTGAAGGCAATGGATGGTATCCTGAAACATCTTTGCCGGTGATTCCATCAACATACATTGTTTTATCAAAAAAATGAACACGGTCAACATATTGGCTGCGTCGCTGGTCAGTCTGATCAGCCATATAAACCATCCACCATTCAAAGCCATTTGGTCCTTTCACAATATTTGGCTGACCCGGTGAATAAACAATTTTTTGTGCAGTGTCGGTTCTCATTGCGAACAAAGCAACATCGATCAGTGCCCGCTGCCCGGCTTTACTATAGACTGCAATTGAATTTTTACCATCACGAAGCAGAGCAAGTGCCTGCGGCTCAAGGTTCAAAGACAAATACCTGCTGCCAGTACTATCGTAGATGAGCCGGCCATTCAGCCAGACCTGGGAAGGGCCGCTGTGATTTAGTCTTAATGCAAGATTGCCATGTTTAATTTTATCATAGTTAAAATCACGGCGAAGCCAGATTTCCTGAGTCTTCCATTCTGTTTTTTTATCCCTTGTGGTAGAGCCTTTCGTAAATTCAGCCGCGAATCCTGGTCTGCCCTGTTTCCATTCACCTTTAGATAGAGGTAAATTGTTCCAGTTGCTATCAGTCGGTTTGCTGGTCGTATACCAAAACAAACCACCATCTGTCGAATCATATTTCAACAGGTCCGGGTAAAGATCTTTCAGATCAAACTGATTCGATTGCATCACCGGGTAAGCATATTTGCTGCCATTATTAAATCCAAGCGGTGTATTTGATTGTGCAACTCCGAGCATGTAGTTTCCCCATTGCGTAGATGTATGATTTGCATTATAAATCATGTAATAGTTTTCACGGTATTTCAGTACCCATGGACCTTCTATTACCCGATTGTCAGCAGTTTCCCAGGTATTGGGTAAAGAAGCGAAATGGAAAACGGGGGGACCTGAAAAAGATCCGGGATCTTTCATGGGCCTGCCCCAGATAGTGTTACCATCGGTAAACTTCACCATATACATGTATAATTTCCCATCATCATCAACAAACAATTTGGGATCAATCCGGCTATCAAGCCAGGTTAGTGAATCAGGCTCCCTGTAAGGACCAAGCACTCCATTTGCCCTGGCATGCCCGATATGCCGAACGTCCTTGTCATTGCCAAAATGATTAACGGACCAGTACAGGTGAAATTTGCCATTGATATAAACCATATCGTTTGCATGAATCTGGTTATCACCTGAGGCGGTGCCCGTGGCCCAGCGGTTATTCATCGAGAATACATGGTGAGGTCCTTTCCAGTTTACGAGATCACTGGAAACATAAAAAGATCCATTGGTACGAACACCCCCAATATAATATTGGCCATTATATCGTAACACTCCTGCATCAGCCACATTCAGCAGTACAGGGTTAGAAAGTGAACCCGTTGAAGTTGATGATGATTGTTTTTGCTGCGCCAGGCTACTGATAAAACAAAAACAGATTAAGCAGAGTATCGGAAATTTCATTCTTTCTTTTATTTATTGGATCATAGCATGCCCTGACTTGTATTCGGGCAACAAGTACTTTCATCATTATGATTTATCATCATGATTTTTTCACTGTGCTGTCTGTAATGGCGAGTTTCTTAATGAGATCAGTCTCTTCTTTTTTATATGGTTTTCCATTGCTCTTAAAAATCTCGTGGAACCATAATTTCGGTGAGGCATTGTATTGTTTTTTCCAGCTATCCCAGGCATACTTGGTTTGTGATTTTCCATCGACCAGCCCCCAGTTATAAGCTGCAACTTTATATTTTTTGGCTATCGGCAATGAAGTGGCAAAAAAGCTGCCGTTACCGCGTGCCATATATTCAGTGCAAAGAATTGGCCTGCCATAAGGTTGCAGCCATTTTATCCTCTTCTCGAACTCCTCGCCATTTTCATAGTTGTGGAAAGAAATTACATCAGATTCTTCAAGCTGTACTTTTTCTATTGGTTTCAATGAATCGGATGTGGCCCAGTTGCCGACCCATACCCCACTGGTCAACGGCTGAACAGGGTTTACCGCACGCGCCCACTGGAATGCCTTTTTCAATAAAGGCAATACATAGGCAGGTTTATCGGGAAGTTCGACTTTTCCATAAGCAGAAGTATTGGGGTTATCAGGTTCATTCCAGATATCCCAGCCAAGTATTCGATCATCTTTCGCAAAAGCCCCCACTACACCTTTTACATACAGCTCAAGTTCTGGATGCTGTGTTGAATCTTTTAACACTTCAAGTCCCGGACTCTGCACCCAACCTGAATTGTGAACATGCGGTTTTGGATCACGCTGTTTGCCGGTTTTTGGAAACGGATCCCAACAGGAATCAAACAAGACAAATAAGGGTTTGATATTGTGCTTTTGAGCTATTGCAAGAAACTGATTTAAACGACTAACAAAACCGGTGCTGTCACTGCTCCATAAAAGATCATGAAGATAAACGCGAACAGTGTTCATCCCGATAGAAGCGGCCCAGCCCAGCTCACGGTTAATGGTGGCAGTATCAAAAGTTTCAGCCTGGAACATCTCAAGCTGGTTAATAGCGCTGGAAGTAATAAAATTACAACCAACCAGCCAGGGTTGTTTTGCATACCAGTTATTTGCATCTTCACGCGACCAGATCGTACGGGCCTTTATGGGTTCTTCCTGTGAACTGGCAGCTATTTGTTTTTCCTCCGGTGTGCCGCAGAATTGAAATAACAGGCACAAAAACGCAATCGTAAATACTGACTTAATCTTATTCATGACTTAATCTTATAGTTTAGATATTATTTAGACGATTGAGCAGACTTTGGAAACACCTTGTTATCCGAAACCTGGAATATTGTCTGAGCGGAACCTTTTCCCGGGGCAAACATTGCTTTGCTGAATACGGTTTGACGGGGTGTTGCAGATTGCTCATTTGCATGGGCATGATAAAACATGATCAGTTCATTTGAACGATTGGCAACAAATTCGCATCCTCCCGTTCCTTTTATCTTATCTGTTTGTTTAATCAGTGGATTTTGATTGTATTTAACGAAAGGTCCTAACGGTGACGCTGATACAGCGTATCCTACATTATAAGCCGGGCTCCTGAAATCATTTGCAGTATAAAAAAGATAGTATTGATCCTGGTGCTTCAACATGGCAGGGGCCTCCGTTACCGGCCATTCGGATCCGGAAACAACTTCCCATGGTTGCGAATAGCTGATGCATTCCACGATCGTTTCTTTTTTTACTGATAACATATCATCAGAAAGTTCAGCGGCATAAGTACGGTTACCTTTAATAAGTCTTGAAAAATAAAGATACTTCCTGCCGTCCGTATCTATGAAAACATGCGGATCTATTTCTTTCACTGAATCCTGCATGGGCCGGAACTCTTTTTGAATAAACGGCCCAAGCGGCGAATCGCTGGTGGCAACCGCAATTTTTTCGTTCGCGGTATAATACATGTAAAACCTGTTCTTATAATTTACGACAAAGGGAGCCCAAAAACCTTTTGTTCCATAACTGCTCCCTTTGGCAAGCGCCAGTTTACCTTCAGCCTTCCCTGCCGGTCCACTCCAGTTAATCAAGTCATCCGATACAAGGACAGGGATACCTGCATTTGGGTTTTTGTCATCAGTACCATAGAGGTAATACTTACCATCGAAATTTAGTACAAATGGATCAGCTATGTTAACCTGGGCGCAAAGCTGATCAGCAATAAGCAAAAATAGAAACAGCAATTTTCTAATCATGGTCTTTTACATTGCGTGGACTGAATCAATACGGACTTAGGATCAATACTGTGGATTTTGACTCAGTTTCGGATTGTTCAACACTTCCTGTTGTGGCAGCGGCAGCCGGATATGTTTATTTATTATGAAGTTCAGGAAATCCGGATCACGTTGTGCAACAATATTCACTTTTGCAGTGCTTTGCAGATCATCCCAGCGTTTCAGATCGGGCCAGCGCACACTTTCGCCACACAATTCCAACACTCTTTCTATTTTGAGTCTTTCCCTGAACTGGTCCTTGCTGAGTAAAGCAGTCGGATGAGCCACAGCAAGCGGGGCCATATTCACCCGCGCACGAACGCGATTAACATGCGGTGCCGCTGCCGCGGTCTGATCAAGTTCGTTCAGTACTTCTGCATACATCAACAGGATATCAGCGAAGCGAACGATGCGATAATTATTCTGTGCAAAATAATCTTCATTGTTCCTGAAATAGTCGCGTTGATATTTTCTGAACCAGGCTTCATCAGCGTTCCACTCCCAGCTTCGGCCATAAATCTTATCTCCAAAATCAGCTTCGATAGCAGGATAAAATAAAGTAGTCCTTAATCTTGGATCAAGTTGGTTAGCCGTTGTTCTTTCTTTTTTAAATTCGGTTACAAGCCAGTTACGCGCCTGGCCATCGGCCCAACCAATTCCACGTGGCGCAAAAAACTGTGCCCTGTTTGAACCCATGTTCTGGTTAGGATCATCTCCGTCACCACCCTTGTTGGCATCTGAGAATTGTAATTCAAAAACAGATTCAATATTGTTTTCATTGGTATGCGTAAAATTATCATTGTAGTTTGCAACAAGATTGTACTTGCCTGCACCTGCACCAGTGAAAAAATAATCAAGCTGTGCTTTTGCAGCTGTCCATTTCCGTTGTTGCATTAATGTGCGGGCAAGAAATGCTTTTACAGATCCCTTGGTTGGCCGGCCAACACCAACTGCGGGCCAACTAACGGGCAATGCAGCTTCGGCTTCGGTGAGATCTTTTTCCACCTGTGCCCAAACCTCGGCAAGTGTTCCGGGTTCAGGTAAATCATCCGGCAACGAGGGTTCAAGCACAAGTGGAACGTTTTCCCAAAGCACGGCAGCATAATAGTAAAAGAAGGCTCTCAGGAACTTTGCCTCGGCAAGAAGGCTTTCTTTTTTTGCCGCGTCAGCAAAAGTTATTTCGGGTACATTGGCCAATACCTGGTTACACCTGAAGATTGCCTTATAGGTATCACGCCAGGTAATCACATTACCTTCCCAAAAATTATAATTCACATACTGGAACCGGGTCCAGTCTGCCAGTTCAATCCATGGGCTTTTGCTAAACCCTTCATCTGAAGTAAGATCCATCCTGAAATACATCCATCTCGCCCAGGTGCCTGGTTTCGCGAACATGGCATAAATTGCGTTCACACCTTTTTGAGCATCTGACTCTGAAATCCAGAATTCCTGTTCGGTCAGCGTGTTCGGATTATCTATATCCAACAGGTCTTTATTGCATGAGGTTAAAATGATAACCGGCAATAAAAAACAAACGATTGTATTTAATATCTTTTTCATAATAATGAATCGTATTTATTAAAATCCAAATTGTAATCCAACAGTATACATTTTCAGGTTGGGGAAACTGAAGTTGTCAAACCCGCGTTGAAAAATACTTGAATTATTAAATTCGGGATCCAGGCCATTATAAGATGTAATTGTTATCAGGTTCTGACCTGAAACCGAAAGCTGGGCGCTGGTGAAACCTATCCTTTTCAAAAGATCAGGAGAGAAATTGTAAGAAAGGCTGATCAGTTTCATTCGCATAAAACTCCCATCTTCCAGCCAACGATCCGAATCACCCCGCGAATTCAATGTTGATCCGTAATAAGCACGTGGCGTGGCATCGGTAGGTTTTGCAGCCGTCCATGGCTGGATACCGGAACGATAATTTGAATTGTCATCAAACCTGTCAACCAGGCTATAGTACCCGTTGTACACAGTTGCCCCGAATGCACCGAACCAGTTCATCGTGAATTCAAATTGTTTCCATGATGCTCCGAGGTTTAAACCAAGTTCAACATCGGACCAGGGACTACCAACTACAACTTTATCAGAGTTGGTAATTTGCCCGTCACCATTGTTATCCCGGAATTTAATGTCTCCTGGTTTAGAGGTAGGTTGTATAACCTTGCCGTCTTTATTGCGATAGCCATCAACTTCTGCCTGTGTCTGAAAAAGACCATCAGTCTGCAAAACATACCACATTCCTATTGGGGCTCCAACTTCTGTCACAGTGTTTCCGACATAGATATTATTGCGGCCGTAACCAAGCTCCAGTACTTTATTTTTCAGGGTAGTAACATTCGCAGTGACATAATAATTAAAGACGCCCGCATTATTACGATATGTTGCCGAAACTTCGAACCCGGTGTTTTTTAATGTCGCTGCATTGGCAACCGGGTTGCCACCATCGTTGCCGGAGGTTAATGGGATAGGCATATCCGTTAGTACATCCTGTGTTTCTGAAATAAAATATTCAGCGCTTAACAATATTTTATGATTAAACAATTCTGCGTCAATTCCAATATTGGTCTGCTGGAGTTTTTCCCATCTCAGGCTCGGATTTACCAACCGCACCTGTGTTGCTCCCGGTTCAACATGCTGATCAAGGCCAATGGGTACTGTAGAGAATGTATTGATAGTGGCCAGGTAATCCCAATAACCGATGTTAGAGCTACCAAGGGTTCCAAAACTGGCACGTAACTTCAGATCATCCAGCCAGCTGGCTTTGAAGAAGTTTTCGTTGCTGATGCGCCAGGCAGCTGATACGGAAGGAAAAGTGTACCATTGTTCGCTGCGGCCAAGCCTTGATGATCCATCCCGCCTGAGTACGCCGTTAATAATATATTTCTCATTAAAATTATATTCAACCCGGGCGAGATAGGAAAGAAGAATTGCCTTTTGTTCGTAGCCACCAGTCTGTGGTTCGTTACCCTGGTCAAGCACATCATAATAAGTGCCGAGTGAGTTCTGGAGAATATTTCTTTTGGTTCCCCAGATCTGGGCATAATCATCGCGCTGATAAGTTTGACCCACAACTGCATTGATTGCATGTTTACCAAATGCCTTGTTAAAGCTAAGCGTGTTTTCAAGCAATACCGTTTGAGACCTTGCCCGGTTTTCGTTCAGGATAGCCGGATCAAATGCCTGGTTCAAGGTCCAGTTGCCCTGCTTGCGGAAATATTTGTAATGATCATTGCTTGTTTCATATCCAGCATTAAAGCGGTATTTCAACCAGGGACGGAATTTTAATTCTGCCCATAGATTACCACGGATTCTGAAATTCTCATTATCCCGATCTTCAAGGTCTGCGATGGCAGCGGGATTGGTGCCAAATGTTCTTGCTTTTGACTCGTTGCCATAACCATAACCGCCGGGATTGGCCGGATCTTTAACAGGAATGGTTGGAAGCAAACGCACGACATCGGCAACAGGATTACCGGAAATTTCATCCGTCCTGCTATTCGTAATGGCTATATTTTCACCGATACTAAAAATACCTTTTGAACCCTGCGAATTTACCCGTAGGCTCACCCGGTTGAAGCCGGTACTGATAACTGTTCCTTTATTATCGAAGTAGTTTGCAGACACCAGGTATGAACCATTATCGCTACCCCCGGAAAACGTAAGATTGTAATCCTGCATGGCCCCATTTTGAAAAGCAACATCCTGCCAGTCGGTGTTGTTATTCATATCCAGGTTTTGTCTTGTAGCGCCGGCATTATCATATGCCATATAATTAAGCGCCGCAAATTCATCACGGCCCGCAAGATTATACTCGGGCATTTTCTGAATGCTTGCTTTGCCGGAGAATTCAATCTGCATCGGCCCCTTCTTTCCTTTTTTGGTAGTGATGATGATAACTCCATTGGCCGCCCTCGATCCATAGATGGCCGCTGCAGAAGCATCTTTCAAAATCTGGATCGATTCAATATCATTTGGATTAAAATCCCGGTTACCGGTTGTGATGAGTCCATCTATCACATATAAAGGATTCGCATTCTGTACATTTTTCAAACCACGGATCTGGACCCGGGCCTCAGATCCCGGCAGGCCACTGGCGCGGACATTCACCCCGGATGCGAGTCCCTGTAGAGCCTCACCAACCGTTGTTACCTGACGCCTCTGAATATCCCTGGCAGAGACCACAGAGATTGCACCTGTAAGATCTTTTTTTCTTTGGGTACCGTAACCCACCACCACTACTTCTCCAAGATCTGTGGCATTGCTTTGCATGACAAGATCGATGGTGGCACGATTTGAAATTGAAATTTCCTGTGGTGTGAGTCCAACAAAAGTGAATACAAGCGTACCGGTAAGTGATGGAACCTCCAGTGAATAGTTACCGGAAGAATCTGTAGCTGTACCGGAAGTTGATTTTTTGAGGTTCACCGAGACGCCCGGCAAGGGTTCGCCATTAGATCCGGTAACTTTACCCGTAATTACGGTAGAAGTTTGTGCAGAGGTGAACAGTGAAAAGAGTAGAAGGACCGGCATGAGCAATATTTTTATATATTGCTGCGATAGCCGCGAATACAATGAAGATCTTTTCATCATGGCTAAGCTGTTTTAAAGAAAGTTTTTCAATATGTTCCGAAGTCGGAAGCAACAAACGTTAATGAATTGTAAATTGAATGAATTATATTTTCCAGCTCAACCGTTTTGTATCAATATTTAGTCTAATTGTATCAACCTGATCAATACTTGTCAAAAGCCAGGAAATCAGCAAACAGATATCAGTGCTTAAGTTATCATGCATATTAATCTTACTGTTTACCAGTTTCATTACTGTTGCACAACCATATTATTTCAATCATTTCCAGGTTGAGAACGGTTTGTCAAATAATGCAGTGATGACAACCATGCAGGACAGTCACGGCTTTATGTGGTTTGGCACAAAAGATGGTTTGAATCGCTATGATGGTTACTCATTTAAAGTATTCCGCAATGAGCCCGGTGATACAAATAGCATAGGAAGAAATATTGTCTATAGCTTATTTGAAGAACAAGATGGTACCATCTGGGTGGGTACAGACGGAGGGCTTTTTATTTACGATCCGGCCACGGAAGCCTTTACTTATTCGTCAATTGCACCGCCACAGGAAATCACAGAAATCATTGCGGTCGGAAAAAATGAAAGATGGATGATTTCGCGTGGCACCTTATTAATATACAATAAGTCAAATAAAACAACCGAAGCATTTAAACAACCGCGGCGCTTTGATGCCACCTCGATGTGCCTTGATGATCAAAACGAACTCTGGGTTGTTACAACATCTGGCTCTGTTGAAAAGTATGACAGGTCGAAAAAAACTTTTGAGTCTTACAATCTCTTTGAGCATTCGGCAAAACCGATCTCTACCTGGATTCAAAAAATTACATTTGGCGGACCTGGTCGCTTGATAATCGGCACTGCTGCTCAGGGCCTGAAATTTTTTGATACAAGGCAAAGAAAATACATGGATGTTAAAATTCCTGATGTCGAAGATTCCGGCTTATTTGTCAGGGATATCCTTCAATATTCCGATAAAGAATTATGGGTAGCGTCAGAGTCCGGTATAATCATATACAATTCCGATACTAAGAAATTTAAAAGGCTTCGAAAAAATTACAATGATCCCTATTCAGTTTCTGACAATGCCGTCTACACTTTCTGTAAGGATCGCGAAGGTGGTGTTTGGGCAGGCACATATTTCGGTGGGGTAAATTATTATCCGCGCCAGTTTACAAGATTCGAAAAGTTTTTTCCACAATACCAGGTAAACTCAATCAGCGGAAATGCGGTCAGGGAAATAGTTCCGGATGGAAAGGGAAACCTGTTGATCGGAACTGAAGACGCGGGGCTCAACATCATGAACCCGGCCACCGGTTTATTTGACGAGTTTAGTTTTCACAACCGGAACTCTAACTCAAATATTCATGGTTTACTTGTTGATGGAAACAAATTATGGATCGGTACCTTTCAACATGGCCTCGATCTTGTTGATCTGGAAACGGGTAAAAAACTAAAGCATTACGATTCAAGATCACATGGATTTAAATCAAATTTCATTTATGATCTTGCAAAATCAAAAGAGGGCCGGATACTTGCAGCCACCAACCAGGGAATCTATATTCATGATGTTGTCAAAGATGATTTTGTTGAGTTCGCAGATTTGCCGGAAACATTCTACACATATATTTTCCAGGATAGTAAAGGAAAATTCTGGATCGGCAGTTTTGTTGAAGGCTTATTTACATACGATCCTTTGAGCCATGAAACCAGGAATTTTAAATATCATCCAGACAACAAACTTAGTCTTGCCGATAACCATGTAACCTGGATCCATGAAGACAGCCATCAAAATATCTGGGTAGCTACTGAGAGCGGCCTCTGCAAGGTTGATGAAAACAAGCAGTTCACCAGGTTCACCACTGCAAATGAACTTCCGGGTAACCTGATTTTTGCAATGCTGGAAGATCGTGCCGGTCATTTCTGGATCAGCTCTTCCAAAGGCCTGGCTGATTTTGATCCAGTATCAGGCAAAGCAAAATCTTATACAAAGGCAAACGGGCTCATCAGCGATCAGTTCAACTATAACTCCGCGTTCAAGGATTCATCGGGCCGGATGTATTTTGGTACCGTGAAAGGAATGGTCAGTTTTCACCCGGAACAATTTATACTTAATAAATATCTGCCACCGGTTTATATCACCGGTTTTCAATTGTATGATAAAGAGCAGGGTGTAAAACAGGCGGGATCTCCATTACAGCGATCTGTTACTTTTACGGATAAAATCATACTGAACCACGACCAGTCTACTTTCAGTCTTGATTTTGCGGGACTGAGTTTCACGGCTCCGGAACGAACAAAGTACGCATACCGTCTTGCAGGACTCGATGACAACTGGACCTATCTCGAAAAAAACAGGAAGGTTTATTTTACCGGGGTACCACCCGGTAACTACCGGTTCGAGGTAAAGGCTTCCAACAGTAGTGATATCTGGAACGCACAACCGGCCATTCTCCAGATCCAGGTGAAGCCACCGTGGTGGCTGAGCAGTTATGCGTATACGTTATACCTCATTATTTCTTGTACGCTTATATGGCTGGCGTTGCGTTTTTATCACGGACGTATTGCCGAAATCAATGCCCGCAAACTTGAATTGCTGGAACATGAAAAAGAAAAGGAAATCTATCATTCCAAGATTGAATTTTTTACCAATGTTGCCCACGAGATCAGGACTCCACTGACACTGATAAAGGGACCGATGGAAAAATTGATGCGCAACCAGCATGCAGACGCTTCTATATTATCTAACCTGCGGATCATGCAAAGAAATACCGACCGGCTGCTTGACCTCACTACTCAACTGCTCGATTTCCGGAAAACTGAAACCAATAACTTCAGCCTGAACTTTGTATGTACTGATGTATCGGCATTGTTGCGGGATAATGTACTCAGGTTTAAGTCAGCGGCAGAGCAAAAACATATCCATATCTCCATCGAAACACCTGAAGCCCTACTAGTTTATATCGACAAGGAAGCGGTAAATAAAATCATTTCTAACCTATTAAATAATGCCATTAAATATGCGGATTCCCGGATTGATATCATGCTACCGGAACCATCTGCAGACGATATTTCGTTCCGGGTGATTATTTCCAATGATGGTCCTTTGATTCCTTATGAGATGCGCGAAAAAATATTTGAATCTTTTTTCCGGTTAAATGAAAACAGTCGTGAGACCGGCACCGGTATAGGGTTAGCTTTGGCAAGATCACTGGCGGAATTACATCGCGGATCATTGCAACTTAACAAGTCGGTTAATAATATGAATGTGTTTGAAGTTGAATTGCCCATGCACCAGGAGATTGAATTTAACCTGGCGCCTCAAAGAACTACTAGAACTGTGTGACAGTATCGGGATTAGAATCTCAACGTTTAATACCATGACCTCAACTAACTTATCTATGAAACCTGCAATATTATTAGTAGATGACAACAGGGAGATCCTTGAATTTCTTACAGAAGATCTTTCTGAGTCTTACAAGGTTTATACGGCAACGAACGGCCAGGATGCATTAGGAATTTTAAGTACAGATGTGATCCAGTTAGTGATCAGCGATATCATGATGCCGGTAATGGATGGTTATGAATTGTGCCGGGCGATTAAATCAAACATTGAGAACAGTCATATCCCGGTGATATTGTTAACGGCAAAAAACACCTTGCAGTCAAAGATCCAGGGTCTGGAAGAAGGTGCAGATGCTTATATTGAAAAACCTTTCTCACCTGCCTATCTGCAAGTGCAGATTGCAAATCTTCTATCGAACAGGCTTAAGATACGTGAACATTTTGCCAATACGCCGCTGGTAAATATCAACACGGTTGCCCATACCAGGGCAGACGAAATCTTCCTGCAGCAACTGCATGAATTAATTATGCAGAATCTGGAAAATGTTTCGCTTGATGTGGATCTGCTTGCCTGTAAAATGAATTTCAGCCGGGCGACGCTTTATCGCAAGATTAGTGCAGTGACCAACCTGACACCTTTGGAACTGATCAATATCACAAGGTTGAAACGCGCGGCTGAACTACTCGCGGCGGGCGAGCATCGTATCTATGAAATCTGTGACATGACCGGATTTAACAGCCAGTCAAATTTTGGGCGCAGCTTTCTCAAACAATTTGGCGTTACACCCTCTGCATATGCTACTATGAAAAAAGAGCCTGCAAAGGAGTGAATGTAAAGATTTACAAAAGCAAGAATCTTCATATTTGAGTTATAATTGTAACGCAAATGACTTTTTACAAAACAATAAATTCTTGATAAAAGAATATAGTTACTTTCAAGAAAATAAATAATCAAAAAAAACAATTACAACTAACGCCATGACAAACACGAAAGTTGATGAGTTTGTAAACAAACTCAAACATCCACTAAAAGCAGAAATGGAAGCTGTAATAAAATTTATTCGTGAAGCCAGTCCCAGGCTTGAGGAAGATGTGAAATGGGGTGGTCCAAGCTTTGACTATAAAGAACCAATGGCAACATTTAATCCAAGAATAACAGATTATGTCGCAGTGATATTTCACAAAGGTGAATTATTAAATGATAAAACCGGGGTACTCGAACCAGGACCAAAAGGGAAAGCATATGCAAAATTTCATTCGATGAATGAAGTAAAAAAACACAAAGAAAATCTTCAAAAAGTTGTCAAGGATTGGATTAAATTAATGGACAAGTAACGGGACATAAGTTTCAACCATGGTTCTGACAGGCTTTAAGGGGCAACACACAAAGGATTGTAAACAGTATTTATCATTTAACTGTATTCTTCGAAATCACCGGTAACTTAATCAAGGATGGGTATTTCGATGAATGATGTATTTTGTTCTCCACCACCACTCCTTTTGATTCATCATAATTGTTGCCGCCTGTGTTCAGGTTCCGGTCAAAACGCGGGAAATTACTGCTCGAAACTTCAATCCTGATCCGATGACCCGCTGCAAAAAAATTGCTGGTGACCATCGGGCTAAGATCCACCTTATAGACTTTCTCTTTTTCCATCATCACTTCCTTGTCGTAACCTTCGCGATAACGCAAACGCTGGATGGTTTCATCCAGGTTGTAGGCTTTGCCATCGGCGTCCACATCGATCAGTTTTAACGTGATATCGGTATCCAACCCCGTCGAAGAAACAAATAAAGTCGACTCGATAAAACCGGTTATCTCCACGCCTTCTTTTAATGGCTCGGAAGTATAAACCAGTATATCATCGCGCAACTCCATTTCAGATTGATCAAAGGCTCCTCCCTGTACTGCAGTACCGGTGCAGCATACATTACCACCATAGGATGGAACAGGATTCATGGGATCGTATTTAAATCCATCAGCCAGGTCCTTTGCACCAGGCTTTTTCAGCATCAGTGTACCGTCTCCATTCCTGGTATTTGCTTTGCCACCACTGTTCAGATAATATGTCCTGGTTTCGGTATTTGGCAAAGGAAAACTTTCAGCCTGTTGCCATTTATTAATACCCATTGTAAAATATCGCACGCGTGGATTGGTTTCTTTGAACTTATTATTTTCTCCCTTTAGTAACATATCGAACCAACTCCAGGTAAGTTCATCATAGTTCAGGCGTGCATCACCCATACTGCGTTGACCAACAATGGTATTTTCCGTAGCGCGTTTATAAGAACAATGGAGCGTTGGAGCAATTACCAGGTACTGGTTATCAGCAACGGCCTTACTTTTTGCACTGTTTCTTACATGATTAAACAGCGCAATATTCGGCGCCGAAGAAACATCATACCAGGATACGAACCAGTAAGCCGGAACTTCCAGCGGCATGTTGTCATGATAAAGACCACCCTTAAACCAGGCCGTGTCATTGGGTTTGCGGGCAATCATTTTATCATAGATCCCAACCGGACCCTGTGCATTTTTGATTATGTCTTTTACAGGAAGATGCCTGAGGCCTGCAGCCCAGTCAACCCTTGGCATTTCCGGTCCCATATCATAAAAGCGTTGCAGACGGCGGACGTCTTCCTGTGTAACATCCTTTGGCAGGCGTGGTTTGTATATGTCGTCCTGGGTTCCATATAGCCAGGCAGTAAAAAGCATTTGTTGAGCACCACCTCGGTACCAGTTACCCTGTTCCATAAACTTTCCAACCCGGCCAATTCCAGCTCCAAAGCTTTGTGCCACCATAGCTGCAAGCGCAGGATGATTTTGAGAAGCCACAGCCATCTGCCATTCAGCAGTAGAAGAACAACCGATTAAACCAATCTTACCATTACTCCAGGATTGTTTTGACATCCACTCAAATGCATCATAGCCATCTGTAAGAGGTGTGCCTAGTATATCCCATTCTCCTTCTGAAAAAAACCGGCCGCGTTCATTCTGTACCACCAATGCATATCCACGGCTTACCGCGTTATATGCTTCTTCCAGTGTACGGGTTGTCATTTTACCATCTATCCAGGTATTGAAATTATATGGAGTGCGGGAAAAAATAATCGGTGCTTTCGCATTTCCTTTCGGACGATAAATATCGGTTGCCAGCCTGACGCCATCCCGCATGGGCATCATCACTTTTTGATCTATGATAGCTATTGAATCTAGTTTACGGTAAGCAGCGGTAGTGTCTTGCGCGGATAGTACTCCTGTTACCAATGCAAACAGGAGGGACAGCATGATTTTTCTCATATTGCTAAGATATGGAATGCGTCAGCTTTTTACCTGGCGAAGCCAATGATTTTTTATAGATGTTTGTTGATGCTTTACCAGCCGATATCCGGGCTTTGAATATTTTTATTGAATAATTTATGATCTTACTCTGTTTTCAGACTCTTCACCGGGTTTGCAAGAGCGGCTTTTATTGAATGAAAACTGATTGTAGTAACGGCAATCAAAATCGCAGTTAGGCCTGCAGCACCAAATACCCACCAGCTTATGATAGCCCGGTATTCATAAGATTGCAGCCAGTTATCCATGATTAACCAGGCCAACGGAAATGCCACCAGGCAGGATATAATCACGAGTTGCAAAAATTCTTTTGACAAGAGTACCGTCACACCCGCTACAGTTGCGCCAAGCACTTTTCTTATGCCGATCTCTTTTGTTCTCCTTTCGGCAGTATATGCTGCCAGCCCAAACAACCCAAGGGCTGAAATCACTATGGCAAGGCCCGCAAAAATGCCGGAAATTTTGCTCAGCAGTGTTTCCGTTTTAAACAGTTGGTTGAACTGTTCATCAACAAATTTATATTCCAGGGGATAAGCGGGGTTTAACTTCTTCATTACGGCTTCAATTTTTGCCAGGGAACTTTCTGTTTCAATATTGTCTTTCAGCCGGAGGTAAAGAAAATTCTGATTTTGAGGAGGTTTACAAAAAATAATCAACGGGTCGGCCTTACCAAAGATATTTCCATAAACATAATCTTCCACTACCCCTATTACTGTCATGTCGGAAAACACACCGTTGTCATTTCCGCGTGGCGATTGTATAATCTGTCCCACAGCAGTCCCCGATCCCATCAACTTCTCCATTGATTGATTAATAATCACATTTGAATTTTCAGCAACAGGATTATTTATGAAATCCCGGCCATGCATAATGCGCATGCCCGATACCGCTATGAACTGGGGACTCACATGACGGTGAGCAATAGTCGTTGATTCCCCGCCCGGTTTACCTTGCCATTTAAACCTGCTATCAGTATTTCCCCCAACAAGTGTTGAATGGTCAGCTAGTGCAACATCCTGGATGATACCGGTCTGGATCAACTGATCCCTGATTATCGGGAAAGTCTTTGAAACATCCTGCTGCGGGTTTATCTCGATCAGGTTTTCGCGGTTGAAGCCAAGTTTCCTGTTTTTGACATGGAGTATCTGATTGTAGACAATAACAGTGCTGATGATAAAAACAACAGAAACTACAAATTGTGTAACTACCAGCCCTTTCCTGATATAAACTGCGCTGCTGTTTTTGCCTCTTAACCCTTTTAATACTTTCGTTGGATTAAAGGATGATAAAAACACCGATGGGTAGATACCTGCAGTGATGCCGCAAACCAGCGTGATGACCATCATCGCGAGGATATGATTTGGATTGCCAAAATCCGGTTGCAACGTTTTTTCCATCAGCAGGTTGAAAAAAGGAAGGGTAACCGTAATGATGATCAGCGCAAACAGCATCGCGAAAAACGACATCATAAGGGCCTCTCCCATAAACTGCAGTATTAATTTTTTGCGTCCGGAACCAAGCACCTTGCGGACACCGACTTCTCTTGCTCTTTTCTGGCTGCTTGCGGTAGCCAAGTTCATAAAGTTTATGCAGGCAATCAACAAAATGATCCAGGCAATGGTTACAAACATATTTACCTGTTTGATGCGACCTCCACCTGTTTCCTGCCCATTGGCAAACTCATTATATAAACGCCATTTTGCCATTGGAAATAAAAACGCTTCCGCTTTCTGATCCGATGCTTTTTGTTTGATAAATCCTTTTAAGAGTGAATTTACATCTTCAACATTTATGCTGTTCTCAAGCTCCACATAGGTAATAGGGCCATAACTACCCCAGTCCACAGCATCGCTGATAGACTTTGTGTTCTTTAATTCATTCGTAATAATCTCATAAGGAGCCAGCCATTCAAACTGGAGGGTGGAATTTTCCGGCAGATCTTCAACAACAGCGCTGATTACATAATCCTGTTTGTTATCTATGCGCACAACCTTACCAACAACATTTCCTTCATTCCCAAAAAGTTTTTTGGCGCAGCTCCCGGTAATTACCATTGAATACAATTGGGGGAATGGATTTGAAGCATTGCCTTTTAAAAAATGAAAGCTAAACATCCGGAATAAAGAAGGGTCGGTATATCTGCCCAAACTATACAATGATTTATCACTTGTATTAACCAAAAGTCTTTGTGCGTTATCTGAATATCTTGCTGCATCTGCAATACCGGGAATTTCAGTCTTCATTGCGGCTGCCATTGGTCTTGGGGATGAATATATGGTGAAGAGATTTCCAGCCAGTTTCAAATTTACTTTCAGTTCATAAAGCTTTTCAGCTTTTGCGTTATTTTTATTATAGTTGAGTTCGTCTTCCACCCAAAGAAATATGAGTCCGGCGCAGGCGATTCCGATCCCAAGCCCAAAAATATTCAGGAAACTATAAGTTTTGTTTTTCCGGATGCTACGGAAAGCAGATTTTAAGAATTGGCTTAGCATGGCGAAGTTTTATTATCGGGTAACTTACAACCGTCGTGCCGTTTTGCAATTACCTGTTGAACAGAGAATTAGCAAACTGGTTTTAATTAACCCGTTCGAAAGCGGACATTATCCGTACAGATTTGGACAGGAGTAGTTGTGGCTGTCTGGATGTGATTATCATTTTGAATGATCTATCCTGGATGCCCGGTGCAATACCATAGTCCCTCCAATAATTGCCCAAACATTTACAGCGTGTAATAAGCGCCGTTATAATTAAAACTGGCGGTCGTATTTTCCTATCGAATATACTTGCTTGAATAACAGAATTTCATTTTTAGAACATTTGTAGTATTTTGCCTCCGATCATCCCCTATCATTCATCCCCACCCTTTTTCCAAAAAATGAACCTAATCCATTGTAGACTGCGCATTGCGTTGAAAACCCTTATTGTATTACTCATCGTCGCTGTAACATCAAATAAGGCTAAGGGCCAGATTATTACTACTATGGCAGGTGGGGTCAGAGGAGATGGAAAAATCTCAACCCTCATAGCACTAACCAATGTTCCTGCAATTGTTGCTGACCAGAATGACAACTTATTTTTTTATGACAAACAACACCGGAGTATCCGAAAAATAGATGCCGTCACCGGACTTGTTTCAAAGATTGCCGATACTGACCATGAGATAAAAAGTGATATCTATGGAATTTATTTTGTTACAAATAGCGTTGTCACTATGGCCCTCGATGGCAAAGGTAGACTCTATTTTGCCGATGCAAACTTTATAGGACGGGTTGAACTTTCAACCGGTGCTGTTTCGTGGTATGCAGGCAAGGATAAAATTTATGGTGGAGACAACGGTGCAGCGGCTAACGCAGGCTTTGCAAAAATTTCGTCAATTGCCATTGATGGCAACCAGCAACTATATGTTGTCGATAATTCGAGACTCAGGAAAATAGATCTAAGAACTGATATCGTAACGACTGTTGCAGGAACAGGTATTGCTGGCGGCGACGGAGATAATGGGCCGGCCACATCCGCAACAATTTTACCCGGGCCCGTCGCATGCGACTATGCCGGAAACATATTCCTGGTACAAAACCGGAAATCAATCAGGAAGATAACTGCTTCAACCGGATTGATCTCCACAATTGCTGGCAGCACTTATGCCGATACAGCTTTTTCGGGAGATGGAGGAAATGCTTCAATGGCAAGGTTTAACAGCATAAACGCCATGACCGCTGATAGTGCAGGCAATCTGTACATCAATGACAACACGCGTGTAAGAAATATAGACACCAACAATATTATCAATACGGTAGCTGGGACAGGTTCGCCGGTTTCTACAGGTGACAATGGCCAGGCAACGCTCGCCTCTTTTCCAAAAAGTTCGGCAATTGCAGTTTCCCCTGCTGGCAATATTTATTTTGAGGATATCAACGGTAGCAACTCTATCCGCAAAATCAATATTCACACAAAAATGATCAGCCGTTATGCAGGCAACGGCACGATTGGCACTTCGGGTATACCAGGACCAGTTTCACAAGCACAGTTCTATGAAACTTCTTATATAGCAGTTGATCGTCATGGCACAGTCTTCTTATCAGATCCCTTCAATCATAAGATTTACAAAATTAATCAGGCGACCCAGATGGTCACTGTGGTTGCCGGTACGGGTATTAAGGGCCTGAATACGGACAACAATACACCTGCAGTAAATGCCAGAATTTCTACACCAAATGGACTTTGTGTTGACAGTTCGGGTAACCTTTTTTTTATAGAAGAGAATATTAACATCAGGAAAATTGATGGACGGACCGGTTTAATCAGCCATGTTGCGGGCACAGGTCTTTTAGGATTGTCAGGCGACGGAGGGCCAGCAAATAAAGCATCTTTGTTTCTTCCTTACCACCTTGCCATAGACTCTGCCGGTAATCTTTTTATTGCAGACATGGCTAGTAGCCGCATCCGGAAAATCAATGCAGTCACAGGCATCATCAATACAGTAGCCGGCAGTGGTGAACGTGGGTTTTCCGGCAACGGCTCATCAGCCCTTGCAGCAAGTTTTGACTATCCCCGAGCTTTATGCGTTGATCCTTTCGGAAATATTTATGTAGGGGATACCTATAATTATATGGTACGGAGAATTGATGCGCGTACAGGTATCGTTACTACCGTGGCAGGAAACAAAACACCTGGATGGTCAGGTGATAACGGGCTGGCAAACGTTGCTACCATCGGGGAACCCTTTGGCCTGGTATCAGATCGATTGGGAAATATTTATATCGCGGCTGCTGGTGTTGTCAGAAAATTAGATGTTAACACTGGAATCATCACAGGAGTCGCAGGCACTTATCCTTACCTTGGATATAACGGTGACGGCACTGCGGCAAATACAGCAAAGCTATTTAATGCGCTGGATGTCGGTATCGATGGTTCAGGAAACTTGTACATCGCTGACCAGCTTAATTACCGTATCAGGAAAGTTACGCCACCGTCCGTTGAACCTTTCAAAGGATATATTCATGGTAAAGTTTTTTATGATCAGAATAACGATGGAATCAGGAACGGCTCCGAAAAATACGCAGATGGAATTGAGATTTCATCAAAAGGCAACAGCCATGAGTTGAGAACTATATCAAAAAACGGAACATTTATTTTGCAGACCGACACGGGTTTTTATGAAACAAAACCATTAGCACAGGAATATTTTGCTTCAAGGCCTTCATCGACCTGGAGCGAACTTCGACCTGGTTCGGCCACCGATACTGTTGAATTTGCACTGCTTGCAGTTGACAACAAACATGATATCGGTATCTATTTCCAGTCCACCAGTGCGGCAAGGCCTGGGTTTAAAACAACCCACGAACTCCGATATTATAATCAGGGAAATAAAGTCGCCGAATCAGTAAAACTCACGGTCATAAAAAGCAGTAAAACCGATAGCATCGTTTCTATACCAATGTATTCCTTTGCTTCGGGAGACACATTGGTGTGGCAACTGGACCCAATTGAGATAAACAGTACCAAATCAATCTTAATAAGTTCCACAATACTGGCACCACCGGCTGTTAACATTAGCGATACATTATTTTATCGTGCATTCATAAGTCAGGACAGCCTGGATACCAGGCCATCGAATGATACTGCTATGTTACGCCAATTGCTAACCGGATCATTTGATCCGAATGACAAAGCAGAAATACATGGAGGGATCATATCTCCTGAATCATTAGTTTCAGGAGAAACCCTTCAATACACCATTCGTTTCCAGAATACCGGGACCGACACTGCATTTACTGTTGACATAAGAGATACGTTGGATCTTATGCACGATCCCGCAACGCTTAAAATGGTGGCAGCCAGTCACGATTATCGTCTCTCAATTAAGAATGGCAACCAACTCAGCTGGAGGTTTGACAATATTTTGCTACCCGACAGCAATGTTAACGAACCTAAAAGCCATGGCTTTGTAGTCTTTAACGTTAAGTTGAAGCCAACAGCCGCTCTTGGTGAAATCGCCCGCAACAAGGCAGCTATTTATTTCGATTACAACCTACCCATCACTACTAATACCGTTACTACTAAGGTAAAAAAATTGCCGCCTTTACCAGGAAAGCCTGTCACTAATTTTCAATCAGGCATTTATTGCGGCATGCAGGCTGGACAAACATATAAGATCCTTAATGTTCCGGTATCGGCCAGGCCAGAATTGATTGTTGACGGTAAACCTTTACCTGTTAACTCAAATGGTGACTTTGTTTTACCAATAAACAGTATGCAACCCGGTGAACATCTTATTCGTATCCGTTTTTCAAATGAATCAGGTGAAGCTTCATCCGTTTTTCCTTTTAAACTCATTCGACCGGTTGTACCAGAACTCCAAATAATTGCTGACAAGAACGTCCTGATCCATAACGAAGAGTCCGTAACAATTACTTCCATTGCGCGCCAGGGAGGTGGGACAGATCCATCTTACCTGTTCGCTCTTGACAGGCAATTCACTAAGGTACTTAAAGCCGAAAGTTCAGGCAACATAGTAAGCATCAAAGCTGCTATACTGGTTGAAAAAATAAACTGGATTTATGTGCAGATGAAAACCAGCGAAACATGTTTCACAAATGCCACAGTTACAGATAGTATCATCATCACAAAAAACCTTACAACAACTGCTTTGGTTGATCCGGATAACCCGTTGGCCACTATCAATGTATTTCCTAACCCGTTCTCTAACACCATTTATGTTTCAGGACTTTCACCTATCAAGTCGTACAGTATACAGTTATTCGATACAAAAGGAACAAATCTGCAAACAACTATTTCAAGGAATGAGCAAACGGTAACTCTCAAAACAATACAACTCCTGCGAGGTACTTATTGGATGAGAATCTCTGATTTAAAAACAGGAAAAATGGTAGGTACTTTACGGATGCTAAAAGTTTGATGTACCAAAAAAATAAGTGAATTTTAATTATAGCCTTTCACTCTCGTGTGTTGTGATCTGCAATTCCGTTTGTTCATGCCCGAGATCTACAACCGGTGAATCCACGTTATGATGATATTCATATAATCATGTTTTTGTTCCCGACAATAGTTTAAGGATCCTTGCGGTCCGAATTGCGATGCTATTCGTTTCTCAAACTTTTTACCGGGTTGGCAATGGCCGCTTTGATAGCCTGGAAACCCACCGTAACCAGGGCGATTGCCAGCGCTGACAAACCTGCTGTTACAAACAAACTCCAATTAATGGTGATCCGGTAAGCAAAATCTTCCAGCCATTTATTCATACTCCACCATGCAATCGGAAAAGCAATAAAAGCAGCCAGCAAGACCAGTATGATAAAGTCTTTGGAAAGCAAAGCGACAACTCCCTGTACTGAAGCCCCCAATACTTTTCTAACACCTATTTCTTTTGTGCGTCTTTGCGCCGTATAAGTGGCCAGGCCAAACAAACCAAGACAAGCTATAAAAAGAGACACACCGGTGAATATACCAACCACCGTTCCCATACTTGCTTCGGAACGGTATTGCGTCTCAAACTCGCTGTCTAAAAAACTAAAGTCGAATGGTGTGTTCGGTGCAAAGCTTTGCCATTTATCTTCAAGTTCTTTTAGTTTATCACTAACGCTTCCTGGCTTCAGTCTTACGGAAACATAGGAAAGTCCAAGATTATAAGTATTGGACGAAGTATGAAACAAAGCAAAGGGAGCCACTTTATTGCGCACCGATTCTATACTAAAATCCTTCACTACACCAATGACGGTAAACACTTGTGAATTGCCGGGATAATTCAGCACTTTACCGACCGGGTCCTTCCATCCGATTTCAGCTGCAGCAGTTTCGTTTAAGATGACTGAAGATGAATCCCGGAAATTCTTTGAAAAATTTCTTCCTTTTAAAACCTGGACCTGCAGGGTCGGAATAAAATTTTCATCAACCATAAATGAAGAAAGCCCGATCTCCGTATCTACCGGTTCATCACCATTAGATGAACCAGCAACATAACTATCACCGAAATTCACTTTTGTAGGGATGCTTGAACAGACGGTTGCACTTACAACTCCTTTAAGTTTGGTCAATTCCTGCCGGAATGCCTCTTCACTGTTGCCCAAACGGTCGGTATTTGCGATGACTACTACCCTTTCCTTATTCAAGCCAAGATTTTGATTCCTGGCAAAATCCAGTTGCCCGAATACAACAAGGGATGCGATGATCAGGACTATGGAGACGGTAAATTGAAACACTACTAAACCATTACGGATAAAATTATTTCCACCTTTTAAAGGGAAAAACTTCATTCCCTTCAGCACAACCACCGGCTTAAATGAAGTAAGATATAGTGCGGGATAGCTGCCAGCAAGAAGACCAGTAAGCAGAAAAAGCCCAGTTACAAAAAGCAAGGTATAATTTCTAAAAACCAGGCTGAAAGAAAAATCCTTACCGGTTACTTCATTAAAAGGATGAATCAAAACAAGAACGAGTAACAAAGCCACAACTGTTGCTATCGCACTATACAATAAAGCTTCTATAAGAAATTGTTTTACCAATTGCTTTTTCAGAGAACCTAACACTTTGCGAATCCCAACTTCCTTTGCCCTTTTTACGGCCTGTGCAGTGGACAGGTTCATAAAATTGACACATGCGAGGATGATGATGAAAAGGGCTATAATGGAAAAGATCCGGATGTATTTTATATCACCCAGGGTGGTTAAACGCGAAGCCGTACCCATACCAGCCGAATAAAGATGCACCGATGTAAATGGTTGCAGGTGATACTCAAGTTTGCCGCCCTTTTTAACAAATTCATCGTATGATTGTCCACGTTTAAAAGCATGCGTCTTAACCATTACCGGGAATTTCGACTCCAGGTTTTCCATGGCTGCTTTATTTACCGGCACATTATCCCGCAATTTTACATAAGTACTTACCTGCAGCCATGACCAGTTCCAGCTTCGCTTTTTTACTACAGGATAAGATGAAACAGGTGCCAGCATATCAAATTGAAAAGAAGATTGAGCCGGGATATTTTGCAGGATGGCTGTTACAGTAAATGGCGTTTTATCATTATCAAACAACAGGATTTTCCCAATGGGGTTTTCTTCACCGAAATATTTTTTTGCAGTTTGTTCTGATAAAACAATTGAATTTGACTTATTGAGGCAGGTTGCCGGATCACCTTTAACTACCTGGTAGCTGAAGACCTGCAAAAAATTTGAGTCTACGGCGAGGATACGCTTTTCAGTAAAATAATTCAACACCTCTTTTCCTTCCTCGTAACGCACCATAATATCACCGGGACGGTAAATCCTTGCAAATGTCTCCAATTCCGGGAAACTGGCTACCAGCGCCGGCCCCACAGCAGGAGCCGTATTGCCGGTCAGGAATTCATTACCATTATCGCTACCGGTCATATTGACCTGGTAGATCTGATCAGCTTCCTCAAAAAACCGGTCATATTTTAACTCATCCTGTATGTAAAAAACAATCAGCAGCACGGAAGCGATTCCGATAGCCAGTCCGGCGACATTGATAATGCTATTCGATTTGTTGCGGGAGATGGTTCTCCAGGCAATTTTGATATAGTTTTTTAGCATGGCTTGGCTTATTATAGTAATCAAATGTAAAAAAGCCCGGGATATTAAGCCGGGCTTTTTTATTTTTAGTTTTGATCCTCATCAGGGCATTTGATCCTTGTTCTATTTACGTATTTCCCAGCTTAAATGGTCGTCCTCATCAGGACAGTTGATCCTGATCACGAACTTAATTATATGTTTCCATCTTTGTTTTCTGTACGAAGCGTTTTGATCTTATTCATTACCCTTTCCGTTATCGCATCACAGTAAACAAGATTAAATTCAAAAACATCTGCCGCTGAATAAGATTTTTCGATTTCCTTTCTTAGCATTGTTTTTGCCCGGTTGAGACGAACTTTTACGTTTGTTTCACTGATCTGTAAAACATCTGCTGTTTCTGCGATATTGAATCCATTAATTTCCCTTAAAGAAAAAACCATCCTGTAATCCAATGGCACCTGTTGCAGGGCATTTTCTATGATTGAGCCAAGTTCCCTGTTCACTACCATCTTTGTTGTATCGCTATTTGACTGTTTTGAAAACACGGGTATTGAATTATCATTTAATTCTGTGGCTGCCTCATTTTTGAAACTAAATTTCTCTTTTTTCCTGTAACAATTATGAAGCATTATTTTAATTATCCAGGTTTTAAAGGATGCGCGGTTTTCAAATGTTGACAAATTCAAATAGGCATCTATTAATGTATCCTGCATCAGGTCTTGTGTATCCTCATGCCGGTAGCTATAAGAGCGGCCGGTTTTGTACAGGCACGCATTATACCTGCGAATAAGGATTTCAAATAGCCCTGATTCACCGGCCAGTATTTTTTCTATGATTGCTATGTCTGTATATTGCTCCGACTCTCCCATCCTGAAAATCGTTTGTTTATGCCGGGTTAAATTTTGCCATCCGCGCAAGGGAAAATGCACCAATAGCCATTACCAGGTCCCGTACAGCAACATCCAGGTAATTACCGCTTGCCAGTAATGTAAAGGCAATTAATGTTAACCAGGCTGCTACTATATATCCACCAATGGCGGGTTTTGCCAATACAATAAACCCGGCTATTATTTCAATTACCCCAACGATCATCATAAAGGTATGGGGAGCAAAGGGTAACAATTTCGCAAGATCCGGATTAAGATATTTTTCCCAATCAGTAAGTAAATTAGTGAATTTGTCTAGCCCGGCAACAATGGGGACAATACCATATGTTAATTTCAGGAAGTTGAAAGTGGACGTTGTTGGTTGGTTAAGTGCGATTGTTTCCATTTTTTTGAAGTTTGGTATACTTTCATGGAGACAGTGAACAATGAAAAGGTTACAATTGCCAGGGAATTTCTACCTGGTTTTCCTGAAGTCTGAAGGTCGGAAATGTGTAAATTGATAAAAAGCATTACTAAAGGAACCAATATCGCTATAACCACACATAAAGGAGACTTCTTTTATCGATTTAGTTGTTTTTAAAATGATTTCAATTGCTTTTATCATTCTTACTGTTTTCAGATACTGCAAAAATGAAATTTTTAATGTTGATTGAAACAAACGGGACAATGACCTTTTCCCAAGATTGAATTTTTTGCTTACAGATTCTAAACTGAGTTGTTCTGATATGTTTTTCTCAAGATGCCTCACGATCTTTTGCATGCGGTCATCGTCAGTTAATGGCAAAATGATAGGCAAAGACTTGTTGCTTATCCCGGGTAATAGCTTCTTCAATGAAATAAGAAATTCAAAATTATAGTCTTTAATAGTTACATGTTTCCCGTCCCACTGCTCTGTGTAGTTAATCATTTGAATCAATAACTCCCTTGCAGGGTATATGCCCAGCCTTTTATAAAACGGATTAGTGTGATCATCCAGGCCATAAAAATACAAAGACCGGAGAACCGTTGCAGAATGTCCTATCCGAAGAACGTGCTTTAATCCTTTCGGAATCCAGAAATAGTGGCGTGCCGGAACAAAATAAGTTTTATTAGCAATGGTAATGTACGCTATTCCTCCTTCAACATAGCTTAGCTGCCCCTTATTATGAGTATGAGCGGGAATTAACTTTTCGGATTTTTCATGCAATACAAATACCGAGTTAGGTCGTTTGTTTATTTCAGGCAATAATGCAATTAAGCCCATTAACATTAATTATTTAAGCAAGTTAATCGATTTGGCTGGAATAACTAAAGACGGTCAGTATTATTAGAATGAGCCCCATTACTTCCTGCCTGAGCGCCTTATCAAAATTAACATGATGTTAAGATTGGCCTGAATGAGCAAATTTTTGTCTATTTATCTAAAACGTCTTAACGTATTTAATGGTAATTTTGCCTGGTATGAGTGAGAGCATCCAAATGAAGAAACCTGCTACTTTGGCCAAAGTAGATCAGAATAATTGTGGTGAATTAATCTGGTGGTCGATTCACTTCGGCATTACTCCGGAAAACATTCTATCAATCATTAACAAAGTCGGGAATTCAACGGAGGAAATCAGAAAATATCTTCAACATTGTAAAAAGAACTCTTAACTATCTGATAAATATTATGCCTCCCCTGATAGAAATAAAACGAGCTTATGACAGGCCTCTCAAAAAGGATGGGTTTAGAATATTGGTTGATAGAATCTGGCCAAGAGGGATAAAAACCGAAGTAATTGAAATTGATGAATGGGCTAAAGACATAGCGCCTTCCCCTGCTTTAAGAAAATGGTTTGGGCATGACCCCAAATTTTGGAATGAATTTCAAAGAAAATACAAATCTGAACTAAAAAAGAATAAAGGTGTTGATGTCTTTGTGGACAGACACAAAGATAAAAAATTAGTGACGCTTATATACGCCGCAAAAGATGAACATCATAATCATGCCTTAGTGTTACAGAAGTACCTGCAAGAGCGATATGCTGACAGTTAACAAAACATGGCAGCACTCAATTTACGCTTATCACCTTGTTTAATTCAAAAGCCTAAACATCAAATGTCCTTTTCAAACTTCTGCCTTTCTTTAAGTGGAAATGAAAAAAAAGCAGAGGCAGGCAGATTAATTCCTTTATGACTGGACGAAATAATGATGAAAAAAGGAAGACAACAAATTATTAATCTTGATCAATGCAAATAGATTGGATCAGGATTAACTGTAACTTACCTTTTTGAGTGACATCATTTACTATTTGACCTATGCAAAATCCAGAATCATTCCTCCATCGTTATAAACAAAATAACAAACTCAGTATCCGTCTTATTTCACCGACATTCGGGCACCTTGCTTCCGAAATAGTTGGCATATATGGGCCCACACACCGCAAGTCACACTATTTTTTCATCTTTATGATAGAAGGCCTCACCCGGCATGGCGTAGACCTTCACGAATATGATATAAGAAACAATGAACTTCTTTTTATCCTCCCCCACCAAATCCACAAGCTTCCATCCACAAAAAAAGGAACCGACTATTTCAAGCTAGGTTTTGATGAAAACTGTCTATCCCTCCTACCAAAACAATATCCTTTCCTCATCAACCCTTTTAACAAGCAAAAGATTCAATTTTCTTCTTTACCTGCGGCAAGGGTGAAATCTGTATTTGAAATTCTCCAGGAATTGTTAAGCGCGATGGATACAAGTCCTGACATAATCCTGGCACACCTCAACAGCCTTTTTACAGAAATCAACGCAGCTTATTTTGCTACTGATAAAAGCCCTGCAGACAACAGGCTGTCTACATATATCCGGTTCAAACTGTTTGTAGAAAATAATCTTACCGAACATACAACTGTTACCGATATCGCTGAAAAGCTCACGGTTGGTACCAACAGCTTGTACAGCATTGTTAAACACTATGCAGGAGTTTCTCCTAAAGAATTTATTACAGGTCGTCTCATGCTGGAAGCAAAACGCCGTCTCTACTATTCGGAAAGTTCCATCAAGGAACTCGCTTACGATCTTGGATTTAACGATCCAGAATACTTCGCCCGTTTATTTAAAAAAGTAAACGGCAAAACTATCAGCATGTTCGTGCAGGATTTGTCAGGGGACTAATATGATTTGTCCGGCTCCTGTTCTTATGTTCTCGGCATCTTTGTTCAACAATAAAATTTAAATTATGAACAGAAGATTAGGAACAAACGGCCCTCTTGTATCAGCAGTAGGATTAGGATGTATGGGAATGTCCGGCGCCTATGGACAAAGCGATGATAAAGAATCCATAGCCACTATTGAAAGAGCCCTTGAACTCGGGCACAACTTTTTAGACACTGCCGATTACTATCGGATGGGACATAATGAGGAGCTCATCTCCCGGGCCATTAAAGGCAAACGTGACAAAGCTTTTATTTCGGTAAAGACCGGAGTACTCATTGCTCCCGGCCCTAACAAATCGATGGCACACGGGCCGGTAAATGGACATCCTGATTATATCCGAAATGCAGTAATGTATAGTCTTCAGCGGCTCAAAACTGATTATATCGATCTTTACACCCAGGGACGTGTAGACCCTAAAGTGCCTGTTGAAGACACAGTCGGCGCGCTATCCGAATTAGTTGAAAAAGGAGTGGTTCGTTACATCGGGCTCTCGGAAGCATCCACAGCGACAATACGCAAGGCTGCTGCCGTTCACACCATTACCGCTTTGCAAATTGAATACTCCCTCTGGAGCCGCGATATTGAGACCGAAGTGCTTCCAACAATCCGCGAGCTTGGGATCGGGCTTGTTGCCTATTCGCCCTTAAGCCGGGGCTTCCTAAGCGGTGAATTAAAAACACCGGAAGATCTTAAAGACAATCGCGTCAACATGCCACGCTTCCAGGGTGATAACTTCTTCAAAAACCTGGAGTTGGTGGAAAAAATAAAAACGATTGCAAAGCAAAAAGGCTGCACAGCATCACAACTTGCCATTGCATGGGTGCTTGCGCAGGGTGAGGATATCATTGCCATCCCCGGCACCAAAAGAATAAAATATCTTGAAGAAAACATCTCCTCCGAAAATGTGCAACTGACCAGTGAAGACCTGGGAAGCATCGAAGCAATTATGCCTGCCGGAATTGTTTCAGGCACACGCTACCCTGAAAGATTTATGGAACACCTGAACCGATAACACTATTAATAGGCTCCAAGTATTTTGTATGGACGAGTATCACTGGAAATCACCGGGGTAATATTGCTGCCATCGATGGAAGCTGAATAAATAAAACTTGTCCCGGTACTGCTTTCATACACGTCGAAAAAAAGCTTCGTACCATCTGGTGAAAGTTTGGCATTCGTACCATTCAGCTGGCGTCCGGCAGGCAAGGTAATCGGAATTTTTTTCTTGCCGCTCCCATCATAATTACAGATAATAAAACCATCAAGCTGGTCCTCTAAAAGAATGATGTTCTTTTGGGAAATATTGGTGCTATCATTTGTGACCACGGAAAGCTTCCCTGCACTTGTTACCTGTAGCCCGTCGCCGATCATTACACCGCCAAGGTTAGTAGAACTGGCCGCCGGCAAAATATATTCAGCCACCTGGGCAATGGCATCTTTACTACAACTAACCTGGAAGATTAAAATAGCGCAGGAAAAAAGGGTCAGGGCAAGGGATCCCATGAGTAATTTTTTCATTTGGATTGGATTTTGATTTAAATGCAATAACGCAGAAGATAAAAAAATATTATTTTCAGCCTAACAATCTCTATGAACCGACTGAATCAGCTCATAGACTTATTGTAATTAATTATAAAACGATATTGTTTTGCGGCTGCAAAACCGGCGGCAAATCAGTCTCCCCAAGCATCTCCCTTATATCAATCTCTACCGCCCGGCTCATTTGTGAGATGGGAACATCATTAGCATTACCTTCAAATGGATTCTCTGTGCTTTCACCCACCTGTTCCAATGATGTATATACCCATGAGATCAAAACGCTGAATGGTATAACAAACCAAACCATATTCCCTTTCAAAAACCCATCAATATTTTCATTCAGGCTACTGAATTCCCCCAGCAGGGAAAATGGAAGCAAAATGCAAAACAGTTTTACAAAAAGCGTATTTATGGTGGCATATTGCCTGGGGTAAGGAAAATTTTTGATTCTTTCACTCTTTCCCTGGTGGTTGGAAAATTCTCTTAGCGCACTATGCATTTCCATAAACCTGAAATTATCCAGCAAGCCTTCTGTATAAAGATTTGTCAGAGCAGTGCTTTGTAAGCTTAACAATTGAACTGCCTTATTATTTTTGGACATGATCATTTCCAGTTCGTCCTTTGTTATGTATTTCAATAATTCCTTTTCCAAGGGCGTTTCCAGTTCGGGAATAGTATAAAATTGTTTATACTCTTTGTTATATGATTTGTTTGTGGATTCCCAATTCCTGTGCACTCTGAGCTGGTATCGCAAAGCAGTAAGCCATGCGAAATGTCGATAGATAATTTCCCTGGACTTGTTGTCGTCCCCGATAAAATCCCGGCACATCAGTGCCCAGGATCGACTGGCGCTGATAGCAGCGCCCCAAATTGTCCTGGCCTCCCAGGTACGATTATAGGTTTGTACATTTTTAAACCCAACAATAAAAGCGGTAGCCGTACCCAGCAAGGCCACAACCGTCCACGGAACTGATATCCATTTTAAATCAAATACCTGGTACAGGACTGTAGTAATAATGCTCCACAACAGGAGCCAAATTATGCTTCTTCGCGTCCAAAAAAGAAATTCCGAAAGTTTATATGATTTTCCACTATGCACTTTAAGAGAATTATTTTAAGAGAGATATGAATTATGAGTTATGAATTATGAAAGAAGTTATTTAGTGGTGAGTTATGCATTTTCATTCATAATTGAAAATGATAATTGACAATTGAAAATGCTAAGCAGGGATGGCCGCATAATCATTATGGGATAAACCAGTTACCCCGGCTTATAATTGTCCGGCTGCACTGATGATGAAATCCGCTACTTTGTTTGGTTGGGAAATCATTGGAACATGGCTGGATGCAAGTTCGATCGTGGTTGCATTGATCAACTTCGTTTTGAATCGCTGAAGATCAGGGTTGATCATTCCGTCTTTTGCTGCGACGATAACCCAGGAAGGTTTGGTTTTCCATGCCGGGCTGAACACTTTCACATGGGTGGCTGATTCAGCCCAGTCAACCTGTGTAGCGTATATTACTTTTCTTTCTTCAGGTGAAGCGTCCTGGGCAAAAAACTCGTTGATACCTTTCAAAGACAAAGATAAAAAGCCCTCGGGACTGAGCTGGAACTCCGGTCCAACACCTGTTAGTGGCATCGCTGCATTAACGTCGTTAACATTTTGTCCTTCCTCTGGAACCAATGCAGCAATGTAAAGCAATCCGGCTACCTTTGGATCTTTTCCCGCTTCGGAAATCACCATTCCACCATAGGAGTGTCCCACCAGCAGTACGGGGCCGTCCATTTGAGCTATGGCACGCCTGGCCGCAGCAACATCATCAGTGAACGAAGTGAGTGGATTTTGAGCAGCAATAACGTTGTAGCCTTTAGCCTGCAATTGTGTGATGACCTTCGACCAGCTGCTGCCATCCGCAAAGGCACCATGTACAAATACCACGTTCTTTATCCCTTTTTTGTTTGGTTGAGATTCTTCATTTTGTGATAACATAAAATTTTGTTTTTTGATTTTAAAATTTAGCTCTAACTGAGGTTTGTGAAGATTTATTCATTTTCCTTCACGGTTGTTTCCCCGTACGGCTGATCTTTCATTCGTATGCCATCATCCAGGAACTCACCGCCATCAGTTATATTTATTTCGTGCTGATCCGGATATATGCTTTCCTGGATTCCTTCTGGCAAAGTCACCTCTTTGTAGGAATCTCCTTTTTGAGGAGAAAGGATTGTATTCATGTTAAATCCTTTTTATCATTAGAAAATAAGAATACCTATTGCCTGGCGTATCGCTGTGTAGCTGATCGGTTTTTCACGGGGACACCGCGCCGACTTGGGGTTGTCCCTTGCACGAACGGGTGGAAAGTGCAAGCCCCTTACAGCCGCCTCAACGAGCTGACACCCGTCATCTTCGTTACGAAGGCACTGATCGAATAAACTTTACCTACCTAACTAACTACCTAACTAACTAACTAACTGGGTGCGGAACCAATCTTCATATTTAATTTTTCCAAGACGTGGATTTTCGCCTGGTACAAGCGCGTCATCATTCAATTCGGTTCCGAAATAACGGGCATGCTCATCCGCTATCAAGTGACGTGAATCTTCTGTAGCATCCAGGTAGTAGCGAATAAATTCATACATCGGCATACGTACCGGACCTGCGACTTCAACAGTAGTATTTAAGGGTCCACCAAGTACAATTTCCACCAATGCATTTACTACCTCTTCAGAAGCGATTGGTTGTACCGCACCTGTTGATATGTGAATCTCTTCGCCCATTGTGCCCGACTTTGCTATACCCGCAGCAAATTCAAAGAATTGTGTGGAACGCAAAATCGTATACGGAATACCGGATTTTTTGATCAGTTCTTCCTGCGCAAGTTTTGCACGTAGATAACCACTTTCCGGCAAACGTTCAGCACCTACCACCGATACTGCAACATGATGCTGTACACCCGCTTTAGTTTCTGCAGTCACCTGGTTATTGGTTGATTTTTGAAAAAACGCCAGAACTGCATTGTCTTCAAATGATGGCGAATTTGAAACATCAACAACAACATTTGCGTCCTTAACAGCTTCATCAAGGCCTTCACCAGTAATTGTATTAATACCTGAATTCGGTGATGCCGCTATCACTGTGTGACCAAGCTGGCGAAACTTGTTTACGAGATTTGATCCAATAAGTCCGCTACCGCCGATTACTACGATTTTCATTTTTTTGTGTTTTTAATTTATTTTATGATTGGTTTACTAAGTGCCTATATGATTGATAAGTATTCAAAAACTGTATTAAAAAACCCAGGTTGATTTCATTGTTTATCCTGCTATGAAAGTTTCAATGCTTCTTTGATAATAGTTGCCGCCTGCAATAGTGCCGTTTTAATAGCAGGAGTTTCTGCTATTGGATTCAACAAACCGTAATCATGAATCAATCCACCATACCGGGTTAATGTTACAGCAACCCCGGCTTCATTTAATTTCCTCGCATACGCTTCGCCTTCATCGCGCAGCACATCATTTTCTGCAGTTTGAACTAAGGCGGGCGGAAGTCCTTTCAATTGTTCCAAAGTTGCCTGCAACGGTGAGGCGTAGATTTCTTTCCGTGCATTTTTATCGGGCAAATAATTATCCCAAAACCAGATCATCATGTTTCTTGACAGAAACCTTCCCTCACCCAGTTCTTTATATGAACCGGTTTCAAAATCTGCATCAGTTACCGGCCACAGTAATACCTGGAGCTTTATTGACGGACCATCTTTTTCCTTTGCCATCAGAACGACAGATGCGGTCATATTTCCACCTACACTATTGCCAACAACAGCAAGATTTTTTCCATTCACCCCGATTTCATCTCCATGCCCGGACACCCATTTTATAGTAGCATATATCTGATTAATGGCGGTAGGATAACGGGCTTCGGGAGATGGAGTATAGTCTGGAAAGACTGCATCAGCCCCGCTTTCCACAACAAGATCTCTTACTAATCTCCTATGTGTCGGGTAATCTCCCAATACCCATCCCCCACCATGTATAAAAATGAATACCGGCGCACCTGGACCGGCGCCTATTGGTTTTGTGATATGTATCTTGAGATTTTCTCCGTCCTGGTTTATCATTTTCTCAGATTCTTCAATACCTGAGTAATCAACTGTGGTTGAATTTTGTGCATCAACCAGCACTTTTCGCGCATCTGCGGGGCTCAGTTGTTCTATAGGTTTACCTGTACCTGAATTAAGTACTTTCAGGAACCCTCTTATTTCTTTAAAAATGCGTGGATCGTTTTCGGCTTTTAGTGTTTGTTTGGGCTGAGCCATAAATATTGTTTTTAAATATGAATAATGTTGTGAATGCCGTGAATGTTGTGAGTGCCGTGAGTGTTGTGAATGTTGTGAATGTTGTGAGTGTTGTGAATGTGGGAGTGCTGTGAGTGTTGTGCGTGTTGTGAATGTTGTGAGTGTTGTGAGTGTTGTGAGTGCCGTGATTATTGGAAAATGATTTTCATGATGGAATAATTTTTTACTTGTTAGCCGCTTGCTATTGTCGGGTGATTTTGCAGCTTCTTTATCATATCAACACCGGTGCTTTCTGAGGATGCGCCATACCCGTCCACTATGGTGCCTTTTACTCCACCAGGAGCAGTTAGCGCATAGACGACGGCGTTATCTCCAGTCCTGGAATCTCCTTCAAAATGGTAGACTTCGTCTATATGAAATTCTTCTTCGTTTAGCCGCAAATCCAGGTTGCTGCAGTACAGGCAATCTGACTGCGGTTCAAAGTCGGCTTCATAACCTCTTTTCCTGAGATCATCCATAGCATCGACCAGTGATTCATAATTTTGCATAATATTTTAGTTTTAACTTTGATTGTTTGTATTCTCCCAAGGTTATTCGAATTGTAGTTTTTGTGTCATTTCCGGGCTAATGTTGTCTTCATAAACGAAACATGCATCTATGAGAAAACCTTTGAGTCCGTCAATTGAAGAAATGGCATAGAGCGTTCTGTCTCTGTCAGTATTCAAAGTATCTTCGAAATGGTAATATTCGTCTACCATGAAACTATCGGGCATAATCCAGCGGTTCAATTCTATGCAATTGACACAGGTTGTTTCTCTTCTGAACTTAAGCTGGTAACCCCGCGTTTTGAGACCTGCGACTATTTCACCAATTGAATCGGGATTGGGTATTACCTGTATCGGTATCAACAGTTTTTCCTGGTGTATCATTACAATAGTTTTAGTACTGGTGTATCTTTACAATAATTTTATTAATTGTTAAGCATGCTGCGAAAAACTACAATAAGTCTTCCCTGGATCCGGCTGCAACACAGTCTTCAGTATAGATCAATGGCTTATCAGTGAATAATTATTTTTGCTGACAATTGCTTTTACTGTCAGACTTATTTCAGCCTGATTAAAAGTTGTTATTGAAAAAATATTAGGTTACGGTGCTGTAGCTCAAGAGAATGTATTTCCTTCCGGTTCTCTATCTCATTTCCATCCTTATGAGGAAAATTCTTTTGTGTTATAACGAAGATCTATGCCAGTTTTTTAGATAATTGGTTTGCAATACTTTAATATTTTATCAATGAAATACTTTATTGCTATATCAATAATTATTGAAAAAATCCGTAGGTAGACTGTTGAACATGAATGTTTTATGGTTCGGACAAATAACTGTTGTAAATTTATTAATAATTAATAAAAGTTTATTCATTGTTAATAAAAGTATTAAGCAAATCAAATAAAACTTCATTGAAAGCAAAGATTCTGATAGTAGAAGATCAATTTATTGAAGCGAAAAGTCTCAATGTTATCCTCACGAACGCAGGTTATTCCACTTGTTCTATTGCACGATCAGTTACTGCTGCGTTATCAATCATTGAAAAAGAAAAACCAGACTTGGTGTTAGTTGATATTTTTCTACAGGGAGAAGGCACCGGTATTGATCTTGGTAAAATACTTAATGAAAAAAATATGGCCTTTGTCTATTTATCTGCCAATTCCAACAGGCAGATACTGGAAGAGGCAAAAACAACAAAGCCTTATGGCTTTATGGTCAAACCTTTTCGTGCGAAGGATGTATTGATTATGCTAGACGTTGCCTTGTACCTGCACAAAAACCGGGTGACTGAAAAAATCAATATTCCTTCCTCACAAAAAACCGCACCCATTGTCCTTCCCCCTGAATTCAGTCACCTCGTTGGCAGGAGCCAAAAATTTCTAGAATCACTTGAACGCGCCAAGATGGTTGGGTCTACAGATATCTCCGTACTGATACTTGGCGAAAGTGGTACAGGAAAAGAATTGATTGCTCATTCGATTCACAAGGTTTCCGCCAGGCGTCATAAACCATTCATCGTTGTTAATTGCGGAACATTGCCAGCTAATCTTATCGAATCTGATTTGTTCGGGCATGAAAAAGGCTCTTATACCGGAGCCGTTAATAAAAGGGAAGGTAAGTTTGATCTGGCTGATGGTGGAACAATTTTCCTGGATGAGATCGGCGAGTTACCGCTTGAACTGCAGGTCAAGTTCCTGCGGGTATTACAGGAAAGAGAAATTGAACCTGTTGGAGGCAAGCCTAAAAAGATTAATGTACGGGTGCTTGCAGCTACCAATAAAGACCTGGAAGAGGAAGTAGCAGCAGGACGCTTTCGCATTGACCTTTATTACCGGCTTAACGTTTTCCCTTTACTATTGCCATCGCTGCGGGAAAGAAAAGAAGATATACCGCTATTGGCAAATCATTTTTTGAAAAAGTATAGTACTGAAGAAGGAAGACGAGTCCCTGAACTGTCCATAGAAGCTACAAAAATGCTCATGCAGTATCAATGGCCGGGCAATATCAGGGAATTAGAAAATACTATCCAACGAAATGTGGTGTTTGCAAAGGGCGATTTTATTGAATCACTCGAAATACCAGCTTCAAAAAATACGGCCACTGTGATCCCGAACAATCACAACGGATTCAAAACCATGATAGAAAACGAACGTGATCACATACTTGCGGTGCTTGAAAGCTGTAACTGGAAAATATCCGGCAAAGGTGGCGCCGCAGAAATTCTTGATGTAAACGTGAACACGCTGAACTCAAGAATAAAAAAACTGGGCATTGAAAAGGACATAATTGCCAGGAAAAATAATTAACCATTTAAAGTATGTTGAACAGGCTAATTATAGTGATAATGCTGACCTTAACAGGACTTACAACTTATAGCCAGGGGGTTGGCAAAGAGTGGTGGGACTTGCTTCGGAAGACCTTAAATGAAGGGACACCAGATGCGGACCGGATGCATATTTATTTCATGGAAGCTCAATACCACATATTTAAATCCGGAGAGCTAAAGATCGATCTTGACAGCGCCGGGGAATGTATGCGTAAGGTAGCGCTGCTGAATAAAAAAATTAAATCGGATGATGCTGATAATATCCAGATTTTGTTTGAATCACTTCTTGCCAGGGAAAGAGGACAGGAAAAAATAGGAAAAGAATTAGCGGAAAAAGCTACCAGCCTGTTGAAGAATGCAAAGAATCAGTATTATGCAGGTGTGGCATGGTTTAGTTTATCAGACTATTATAATTATGCCATCCCGGTTGAAAATGCAGAGAAAAGACGTCTTGTCGAACTGGCTATTCAATCTTTTCATAAAGCTGGTTACGTAGAACAGGAAGCGTATAGTCTTAAATTTCTTGCTGATCTGTACGCGGTAGACGATCTGAGGGAAAAAGCTATCGAAAAGCTCAATCTATCCTTACAGCTTTATAAATCAATAAATTTTACAAACCTCCAGGGCGTATATATTTTATATTCCAACATCTATTTTACTGACGGCAATTACAAGCAGGCCCTGAATCATGGCCTGATGGCGCTGACGAGTGCCCTCAAAACAGGGGATAACAGCATGACCCTCTGCCAGGTCAATAATTATATAGGAATTATTTTAGGCCGGCTAAAAGAAAACGAAAAGGCAATTGGATACTTCAAGGCAGCGCTTAAGGTTGCTGAAGATCACAAGGACAATGACGCGGTGTTGCAAGTAATGGCTAATATCGTTGACAGCTATATTGCATTAGAAAATCCTGATGAAGCGTTGTTATTTATGAGAAAGCTTCCAAAAAAACTTCTAGAGCCGGGAGATGATGAAAGCTATATTTATACTCCACTATCCTATCTAAGAATTTACAACGAGTTGAAACAATATGCTGCAGTCAAATATTATTCCAACCAGATACTGCAACTCATCAAAACCCACCGGCCATCGGATAAGCAGCTGCACCAGTACTATTCTTTACTTATCGGTTTTCACCTGCAGTCAAAACAATATTCTTTGGCCAACATATATATTGGAACAATAGATTCATTAGGCAGGAAAATCGGTGACCCTCACCGGATCAAAGAAGATTATTTCCTCAGGTTCCGGTTAGATACAGCCCTGGGGTATTACAAATCAGCAACAGAAAATTTGCTGAAATATCAAACTTTGAATGATTCACTTTTTGATGAAACCACCAGCAGGCAAATAAGTCAATTGGAAGTGGAATACGAAACAGAAAAAAATAAAAATGAAATAACTGTACTGAATCAAAAGAACCAGTTGCAACAAAACCATCTTGACCGTGTGAAACTGGTAAGGAATTTTACAATCGGCGGAATTGCCTTACTGTTTGTCATTATCGGATTGCTCTACAGGCAATACTTGCATAAACAACAAAGCAATGAGGTTATACTTCATAAAAACGAACAGTTACAGCATCTCTTAACTGAAAAAGAATGGCTGATCAAAGAAATTCATCATCGTGTTAAAAATAACTTTCACATTGTGGCAAGCCTGCTGGAGATCCAATCAAGTTATCTTAAAAACAAAGAAGCCTTATCTGCTATAAAAGAAAGCCAGCACAGAATTCACTCAATGTCTATTATTCATCAGAAACTTTACCAGTCCGAAACATTGTCTACCATCCATATGCCCGAGTACATATATGAACTGGTTGAGTACCTCCGTGAAAGCTATTCTATCCGGGAAAACATCGGATTTTCACTGCAAATAGAGAACATCGAATTGAACCACGCGTCTGCAATTACATTAGGGCTGATACTTAACGAGGCGATTACCAATTCGATTAAATATGCGTTTGCAAAAACGGCAAACAAAAAAATCTCGATATCGCTTACTCATATTTCAGATTCTCAGCTTTTATTGAGTATTGCTGACAATGGACGCGGGCTTCCTGTTGATTTTGACACCAAAATAGGGGCATCGATGGGTATGGAATTGCTCCAGGGTCTCACCGATGATCTGGGAGGTAGTTTAAGCATTGAAACAAATGTCGGAACGCATATAAAAGTAATTTTCAACTTTAAGCCGATAGACCATGCCAATGTTTCATTTTCTTGATGACTTTGAAAAGGAAAGTCGGAAGTTTACTTAAACTCCGACTATCCTTTGGAGCAAACACTATGATTTATTTCACCAGGCCCTTCGTAGCTTCCATAATTGGATAACGGTCTATAAATTGAATTACAGTTACAACTTTGCCGGCCTCATTGTAATAATAATCAGTATGGGCCCAAAAAGTAAGCGTCTTTCCATTTTTATATTTTACTTGTGAGAGCGTCCAGGCGAAAACCCATTTGCCGTTCGGAGCATACCGTGGCGACTGGCTTTCATTTATTTTTACCGGTAATACAATGACTTCAGGAAACGACAGAGATTCGATGAGTTTCCAGCGGTTGTTCCAGTAATCTTTAATGGCTTGTTTGCCAACAGCACTATCGCCTGCTGCCCAGAAATACCGGGCACTGTCATCGTAATTGGCTGTCATTCCATCTATATCGCCTTTAGCCAGGGCTGCGAACGAAGCTTTCAGGCCATCAGCTTCGCTTAAATCCAGTACTTCTGTAGCCGGCTTTTTGACAGAGCTGCTATCAGTGGCTACATCGCCTGCAGTTTCAGCTTGTTTGTCGTCGTTGCAGGCCCAGAGGCATGCACAGAAAATAATTCCAGGAATAATCTTCTTCATGTTTTTTGTTTGAGGGTTATATGATGAGGAGTCGAGACCTTGGAAATGCAATCTGAATAATGGGGAGGGTAAGGGAAGATTATGGCGGGGTACCTGTAGCTAAGCTATGTTTTAAATCAGATAAACAAAAATATATTCCTTCCTTATCTCACATAAAACGGAAGGTTGGCAGTAGCGACATTGTTATTCCCATCAGTGATGTAAACGAAAAGACGATACGCCCCTGCTTTTGCCGGAGACTGCAGCGTTGCTTTTCCTTCACGAGTTGATTTGATAAGTCCTTCAATTGGTTTCGGTCTTGCTTCGAAATCACCACCTTCTCCCACTTGTGTGGGTTCAGGAAGCAGCTCCCAGCGATAATTGAGTTTATCATTGTCAGGATCCGTAGCATATGTGGCAACTGCACTGATGCTGCCCGGGGCCAAATATACGTTTTGAATCGATTTGAGATTGTTGATTTGTAATGAGTAAACATGCGGAGCCTTGTTTGCCGGCCATTTTCCTGACCATAAAAACTGCATCACATCCATTACTTCAGACTCTTCCCCTTTTTCTGTAAACAAGCCATACCAGGTAGGTGTTCGCTCTTGTTTTTGTCCCCACAAAAAAACATATGAACCAAGGCATTTGGCTCTGTCTCTTTCAACAGAATATTCGTACCTCATTTTATAAACACCAGCCTTTTCACTGCTCGTTTCTTCTATCGGTGATTTCCAGGCAGTCGAAAGTCCTTCCCAATGACCGGTAGGTCCCCATTCCGTCACCATATAAGGTCCGTTCCATCCAACATTCTTCAATGTTCCCGGAAGCGTTTGCAGGCCACCATAGGTGTTGATACCGAGGAAATCTATATCAGTTGTTTTTTCTTTAATCAGATCCACCAGGTTTTTATTGACTCCAGCGAGAATGGTTGAGGTAGGATGATTTGGATCCACCTCATGAATCATCTTCGATATGTCATTTACCGCATCCCATACCTTTGTATTTTTATACTGGAGATTCAATTCATTTCCAATTCCCCAGGCAAGCAATGCAGGATGATCTTTGTATTTCATTACTTCGGCACGGATCTTTTCAAGTTGCATTTTTACTGAGTCAGCGTTGTCATAATTAAATCCATGACGTTCGCGCGCCACATCAAGTCCCATCAATACGGTAAGTCCGTGTTTCTGGGCAGAATCCAGGATCTTGTCGGCGCCACGTGTGCCCCAGGTACGTATAGAATTTCCGCCGTAAGCCGCAATCCTGTCAGGGTATTTGCCACCGCCTGCTCCGTTAACGAAATACGGTTTGCCCGCGCGCAACAACTGGTAACCGCTGTCAGTCTTCTGAATTTCCGATTTTATGGCACCTGTTTTTTGTGCAAAGGCCATAATATTGATATAAATGCATACCAGGACTAAAAAGAATTTTCTCATGATGAACGCTGATTTAGAAATGACTTATCCGTGAAATTTTAAAGATTATTTTTTATGAGCTCTACAACTATTTCCTTTTTGTAATTCTTACCCAGTCCACAATCATCTTGCTGTTATTATTTTTTATGAGGTCAACTGTAGAAGCAGGAAGACCATAATAAGGTTGTTTCACACCGTTTACCTTGGCAGGAAACGCACCGCCAAGCGCAAAATTCAGAATAACGAATTTTGAGTTATCGAAGGCCCATTTTCCGTAGTGCTCAACCATCGGTTTTGTTACACGGAACATTGGCTTGCCGTCGTATTTAAAAACCAGGCTATCGGGTGTCCAATCCACCGCATAGGTATGCCAGTTAGTAACGTCTGCTTTCTCCGGGAAATAGAACCGGTCCACAAACGGAGTTTCGCCACTGTACCCGGGGCCGTGAACTGCCGCACTGGCCCAATCTTTTTCTCCCACATATTCCATTATATCGATTTCCCCGGTTTCCGGCCAACGACCGGCCCCCAGCGCCCACCATGCTGGCCAAAGCCCTGCACCTTCAGTCAGCCTGATACGTGCCTCAGCGGTTCCATAATTAAATTCCATCTTGCCACGGGAATCAATCCTTCCTGATATAAAATCGAATTTCTTACCCTGTTTTGTTATGAAGCCGGGTGAATATCTTGGATGAAGAACAAGAGCCCCGTTTTCAATAAAAACAGTATTGGAAGAATCTACATAAGCCTGTTGTTCATTGTTAACGGTGCCACCGGTAACTCTTACGTTCCATTTTGTGGTATCCAGCAACGGGCCTGAAAAGTCATCAAAAAAAACAACTTCCTGCCCCTGCTGCAATGAGCTTGTCTTAACAGAGGAAGCACAGCTGAATGATAAAATGCAGAATAGAAGTAAACCCGATAGTTGTGCGGACGTTGATTGATAACCCATAGTTGATAAATAACTCTTAGTCGATTGATAACCCATAATTTATTTTTGAAAGACCCTGATATAATCTATAATAAGATGTTGTGGAAAACTGGTACTGGCATCAGGTGCGCCAGGAAGATTTCCTCCAACAGCCATATTGATCAGCAGATAAAAATTCTCATTAAAAGGATAATTGTTATTGCCAATATCTGCCTTGCTGATCGTTGTGTAAAGATTTCCGTCCAGGTACCAACGGATCTGGTCGGTTTCCCATTCCAGCGAAAAAACATGGAACTTATCATTAAAGGTTCCTGCTGTTAAAGAAGTGCTCCTGGTGATATAGGTGCTGCCGGGTCCCGGACCATAATGTACTGTGCCCAGCACTTTGGAAGGCTCACCACCTATGTATTCCATCATATCAATTTCGCCACTCCGGGGCCAGCCGCCGAACACATTATCCTGTGGAAGTAGCCAGAAAGCCGGCCATAGCCCTTTTCCTACCGGCAGAATCGCCCTGATATCAATCCGGCCAAATTTAAAAGCTCTTTTGCCTTGTGTTTTTATACGGGATGATGTATAATTTTTACCGCCGAATGTTTCAGCCCGGGCTTCGATAATCATTTTGCCGTCCTGAAAGAAGAGATTGTCGGGTGATGAACTGTAATATTGCAGTTCGTTGTTTCCCCAACCACAAAGAGTGGGACAGCCATCTCCCGTTTCGTAAGACCAGGTCGAAGGATCTAATGTTGGTTGATTAAATTCGTCGTTCCAGGACAGACTGTAGCCTGCATATGTAGTTGGTGCATCAAAACCAGTATTGCTGAAGCCGATTTTTGTATCGTTATTTCTTATCGTAATTATTATTTTGCTTTGTAGCAATGTAGCATTCACCGGCCTGGACAGATTTACATAAAAGATCTCGTCTGCCTCTTTAATATCATCATCAACAAGGTTAACCGTAATGATCTTTTCCGTTTCATTTGGTTGAAACACCAATGTTTGATCGGTAACAGCAGCAAAGTCCGCCCCGATTTTTGCGGTACCATCGCTGGTTGACCAGTTGACAGAAACAACGCCGGAAACCGGCTCACTCAACGAAATTTTCAACTCTGCTTTGCCACTGTTTTCAGCAACCGGGACGTCGCTGAAACTGATGGTGGGCATTGTCTCCGGCCCTTTATTCTTTTTGTCGCATGCAGCTGCCAGTACAAAAATCATGAGTGGAACTAAGTATCTATTCAGGAGGCAGTCTTTTAAGAACATTTTTCTCATTGCATTAATTTATTTCTTCACACTTACCACCTGAACCCTGTCATTATTTTTTGAAAAAACGACGATCGTTTTGCCATTTGATTTTAGTTCAAGTGCATCCCTTACATCCCCGGGAACATAGAGACCGGTTAATCTCCTGTCTACAGCAGTAAAGGTCCCTGTTCCGTTACCTTTTAGCAACGTGCCAAGCCCTGCGTCGCAACGGCCCTGCTGTACTCGAAAGGGATAAAAATTTCCGGCAAGTAGCAGGTCGCCCTTTCCATCATTGTCAAAGTCCTTATAAACTATTGAACTGACAACACTGAACTGTGCCTCTTCCGGTAGTGGTTTACATTCGAACCGTGCACCACCATTTATAAATAAAGACGTTTTTGTATTATAGATATATAGTTTGTCAGCAGTTTTCGCCCGGTCTTCGCCCAGCAAATTTTTTATAGTAGCTTTTGCAAAATCATCATATTTCAGGTACCGTTTATTCAATACAGGCATCTGCTCAACCAGTTCGTCTCTCGAATTAAAAGGGTAACTAATGCCCTGAATATACCAGCTCATCACGGGCTCCTTCCTGCCATCGTCATTAAAATCAGCTGTGTATGTAACCATGGGTTCATTGGCTGATGTTTTGAATGAGTTATTAAGTCCAAGATTGCCGGCTATAATATCCATATCGCCGTCCCCATCAACATCGGCGACCAACAATTTGTGCCACCAGCCATTTGATTTTTCCAAACCCCACTGGACCGATACATCCATCAGCCGGCGGCCATTCTCATTTTGAAAAACCATTACAGGCATCCAGTCGCCGGCAATGATTAGATCCTGCCATCCGTCTTTGTTAAGATCGACCCATACAGCATCATTGACCATCCCGGCCCTGAACAATTCATTTCCCGCAACCGAAGCAGTGACATCAGTGAACCTGATCTTGCGGGTTGATTTATCGAAATCATTTCTCAGAATGATGTTTCCCGCACTGGCAGGATATTTAACAGGTATAGTTCCGGCACCAACAAACAGATCCTGATCACCATCCTTATCATAATCTGCGGCAATTACGCAGCTTCCATTATATACTTCAGCGGGTAGCGCAGTGCTATCGCGGACAAAATTTCCTCTACTATCGTTAATGTATAACCGATCCTGAAGCCATGGACCGGGATAGAACCATTCATTTCCGCCACTTGTGACATAAAGATCCTGATCACCATCGCCATCCACATCAAAGAAAATTGCTCCCATATCTTCTGCTACAGAATCGGTTATCCATGGCTGTGAGGCCGATGACAAGAATCTGCCATCTTTTGCCTGCAGATATAACCTGCCAGCCTGGTTTTTAGCTCCGCCGATAAATATGTCATCGAGCCCATCATTGTTAACATCGGCTCCCGCCATTTTTGGTCCCTGCCTTGATAGTTGGTATGGAATCAGATATTCGGTTTTAAAATCAATGTATGAATTTTCAACATGCCTGAAGTCGATGCCTGCCGACCTGCTGACATCTTCAAATGTGAAACCTGAATCTTTATGATTAGGTGATCTGAGATTTTGGGAAGAGTTGAATTGCGATGAAGCGTTTAAAGAAGCATTGATAGCAACAGACTGCTTCTTCGAAATGGTGATTGTTGAATTAATTGCCGGATCAGTCACAACCGTGGCAGAATCACGGTTCCAAAAAACCTTAATCTCCTTCACGTTTCCTACCTGACCCAATCCAAAGTTTAGTACGTAATCGACTGATGACTGGTATCCCCTCACAGGATACATCTCCTGCATCTGTTCCCCGCTGTCTGTTTTTACAATGACCCTGGCACCGATAGCGAATCGATTCTGATGATCGCCCTCCAGCTTTATTTTAATGAAATTATTCCCGAGAATAACATCAGCATTATTTCTAAATATAGATACAGGATCATTATTATTACATACAATAAGATCCAGGTCACCATCATTGTCCAGATCTGCATAGGTTGCGCCGCTGCTGACTGATTCTTCATCCAGCCCCCAGTTGCTGGTTTCGTTGGTAAATGAAAGCCCCCCACCATTACGATATGCGTAATTACTGATTTTTTTGGTTGGCATTTTCTTCACGAGATCATATAAAGGCATATTTTTCGCATAACCCATGGCGGTAGAAACATCAAGGCCCTTTTCCGCGGTTACGCGCAGCGCTTCGGCCACTTCATATCTCATAAAATCCAGGTTGGTCGATTCGCGTAAATAACCGTTTGTTACAAACAGGTCCTTGGCACCATCATTATCGAAATCTGCAAATAAAGCAGACCAGCTCCAGTCTGTATTTGACACTCCTGCCAGTTGGCCGATCTCCGAGAATACCGGCATTCCATCATCAGTAAACCCACGATGAAGCTGAAGCATGTTGCGGTTATACTGATAACCGTAGCCACTATCAACCATTTTTGTAAACTTATCATATTCATCCGGACCCTGTAAAATCTTCTGGCGGTAGTTTGATTCAGGTAACATATCCAGGGTGAGGATATCGGGCAGGCCATCGTTATTAAAGTCTGCAATGTCGAGACCCATAGTATTTCTGCTCATGTGCCCAAAAATCCTGTGGCACACATCCGTGAAAGTTCCATCCTTGTTGTTCAGGTAAACATAGTCCTGCTCGTGAAAATCATTGCTTACAAAGATATCCGGCCATCCATCGTTGTTTATATCACTTATCGATATTCCCAGTCCAAAATTTATTCCACCGCCGAAAATACCTGCAGAGTCACTTATGTCTTTGAACCGGTTTCCATCATTTCGATAAAGACGGTTTCCGTATTCAGGATGGTGAAGGGTCCGCAGCCGGTGTGTATTGAAAAATGGAGAATAGAATTCGTTTGCATGATTCAGTAAAAACATATCCAGGTCGCCATCGAGATCGTAATCAAAAAAGGCAGACTGGCTGGAATAAGTGCCGGGGGCATCAATCCCGTATGCTGAGGATTTCTCAGTGAAAACAGGAATACCATCTTTATCATTTCCCTTATTGATAAACAATTGCTTTGCCCGGCTCTCCGCGTTTCCAAAACCGGAATAACACACATAGATATCTAACAGGCCATCGCCATTAATATCTACCATATTTGCCCCGGTGCGCCAGGCGTTTCTGCCCGCCACCTTGCTCTTTTCTGTGATATCCTCAAATCTGAACGATCCTTTGTTAAGGTATAGCTTTGACGGGGTTTGATTACCGGTAAAAAACACATCGGGAAGGCCGTCGTTGTTTACATCCCCAATGGCTACCCCATTGCCGTTATAGTAGTATTGATAGGTGAACACATTGTGATCCGCGGTTTCTGTAATGGTATTCGTGAAATCTATATTGGTAGTTGATTGTTCCAGTTTTTCAAATAAAGTATCAGGCCGGTTACATGACATAGCAGCTAAGACAATTAATATATACCACAACCTGAATTTCATAATCAAATCAATCTACTGAAACTTCATAATCAAATCAATCTACTGAGAAATCAATATACATTCATTTATATCATCTGCACCAGCATTTTATCATCTGCACCAGGCAAAATATACCTGCACCATATAGTCATCCTGCCATCAACAGATAATCAATGCTCCTGTCAACATGCAAAACAATAACCCTGGCCTGAAAACCAGGGTTATGAATGCAGATTGGAATTAAGGGTGTTTATTATTTATGTGATATCGTGGTTATTATTAAATGTTATACGGTTAAAACTTAGTAACCGGGGTTTTGCGTGAGTTTGGCATTTCTGTCAACCTCAGATTGTGGCAAAGGCATCAGGTTCTGAAACTCCTGGTAATTCCGGCTTTCCCATAACGGATAATTATACTGCAGGGTGCCATTAGTAAGCCTGGTGATCTGAACTTTGCGTATCGGCTCTTTAAAATATGTTGAACCAAGTTTCCACCTTCTCACGTCGAAAAACCGATGCTCTTCAAAAACAAGCTCTACCCTTCTTTCGTTCCTGATCCGTTCGCGCATTTGTTGTTGTGACAAGGCAGCAAGAGCTGGCTGACCTGATCTTGAACGAACCTGGTTAATTGCAGCGAGTACACTCATATCCGGTCCGACAGCTTCATTCTGGGCCTCGGCATAATTGAGCAGCACCTCAGCATAACGAATAAAAATCCAGTCGTTGTCAGCATTGCCTGCAGCGCCGTATTTTGTAGTATCAACCATCTTAAGTAAACCATATCCCATCTTTGAACTATCGAGCCTGTTTGCATTATTTGTGTTGCCACCTCTGAAAGTTTCAATGACAATTCCGCTTTTGTAAATGGAACCCTGGTGAAGTACGGATTTATCGAGGCGACTATCGCGATTGACATAAGGTTTTTGAGCATCGTATCCGGAACCGCCGTCTGAGATCGGCAAACCATTTTTCATTTCGTATGCATCAACCAGGTTTTGTGTGGGAGAGAATCCGCCCCAGGCACCGTCATTAACACCAGGAACACTCATGTACCATTTGTTTCTTGCACCATCGCTCGGATTGAGACTTGGATTCTGAAATTTCCGCGCAAATATTATTTCCCGGTTTCCCAGCTTATCAATAAACAGTTTATAATAATCGGGGTGTAGACCGTACTCTCCTGAACCTGGTGTCGGCCCGAAGGCCATCACTGCTTTAGCAGCATTAGCAGCGTCTGCCCAGAGAGACGCGGTGTTACCGGAGTTGTTAAGGGGACTTGCCTTATAAAGCAGTATCCTCGCCTTTACGGCAAGTGCGGCCACCTTCGTTGCACGTCCCAGGTCCGCAGGCGCACTTGCAACAGGAAGTGCTGCTGCCGCTTCGTCGCAATCTTTAACTATCTGAGCTACCACTTCATCATAGGTGTTTCTTGGAATAATAGCTTCCTCGGGTGTACCTGCAGTCAGCATCAGTGGAACACCACCAAAACATTTTGCGAGTTCTGCATATGAAAATGCCCGCAGAAATTGAGCCTCGGCTTTCATCCTCGCCTTTAATGCTGCATCTCCCGGAACGGCATCTATTTTTTCCATGAACATATTGGCTTTACGAATCACTGCATAGTTCTGAACCCAAATATCATCCGCATAAGCCCATGTTGTCGGCAGCACGCCCTGGTTAAGACCCTGGGTAGATGCCGCCAGGTTGTTTGCTTCCGCGTCATCCTCGGCCATTGCAAACGCACTCATCCCTCTTGACCAACCGGCATCGCCCGGATTTTGATCCCGCCGGGAAAATCCGTTTGGCAGGGTACCATAAACATTATTTAAAAACCGGTTTGCGAATTGTATGTCTTCAAACACAGTTACATCAGACAAAGCATTGGATGGATAAATATCAAGCAGATCCTTTTTACAAGAAGCAGCAAGGGTGGCCAGAAACAATATTCCTGTTACCCATTTTAAATTTCCTGCGTTCATACTTACGTTTTTTATTTTATTTACTAAAATCAATTTCATCCGTTCATTTCTATTTTTTATAGCCGAACGTTTCATACAATCACTGATCAAAACTGGAGGTTCAATCCAAAATTATAAACTGCCATTACAGGATAATACCAGCCATTGCCATCTGAATTTTCCGGATCAACATTATGCAGCTTTGTAAATGTTACCAGGTTCTGGCCCGTGGCAAAAATCCGCAACTGTGTGGCTCCAATTTTTGAAAGGATAGCGGGACTGATGGAATAGGCTATCTCTACATTTTTCAACCTGAGATAGGATGCATCTTCTATCCAGAAACTATTTCCACCATTGCCATAGGCAGGACCGCCAGGTATCTGGTAGTTGTTGGTAGTGGCTGTCGCGTTGGTACTCAGCCTTGGATATTTCGCGTTAGGATTATCCGGTGTCCATCTATCGAGCCATTCCTCAGTAACCCTGCCACCATTGAAGAAAGCAAAACCTGCATTGTTGGTCAATTGTTGGTTAACACCAGTTGCACCCTGAAACAGGAAGCTGAATTCAAAGCGTTTATAGTTAATACCTCCGGAGAATCCATAGACAACGCGTGGTATATTTCCATAATCCAGGAACTGCCTGTCAGCATTATCAATTATACCATCGTTATTGAGGTCCTCATACATTATATCTCCAAGGCCGATAGGGAATGCAGTGCTCTTGTTATAGTTCTTAAAGTCTGCAGAATCTTTAATGATACCTATCGACTTGTATCCGTAATAAGAACCAATTGGATTCCCGGCCACCTTGAATTCGGCAGGCACATTGTCTGCCTGGGCAGCATTCAATATTTTATTAGATGTGAAAGTGAAGTTGCCTCCGAGATTGTAGGACCAATCCTTTGAGATCCTGTTTTCATGGGTCAGGGTGAGCTCAATACCCCTGTTCTGCACCTTTCCTATGTTTTCAGCAGGTAAGGGTCCGCCATAACTGGATGGGATCTGGGCAGAACGTGTAGCGAGTATGCCGTCCCTGTCTTCCATAAAATAATCGAATTCCAATCCCAATTTGCCACCAAAGAAACGCGCTTCAAGGCCAATATCTGTTTTTGTGGATGTCTCCCACTCAACAATCGGGTTAAACGCATTTGGATTCAGGCCCGGAACAATCGTTCCGCCAAAGGCATAGTTATTTGCAACTGTGTTATAGCTTGTAAGATAGTAGAAACGGGATCCTGGCAACAAATCGTTACCCAGTTTCCCCCAGGATCCTTTGATCTTTAAATAGTCAAGGAATCTTCCTGTAGAAGCCATGAAATTCTCACTCGAAATCACCCAGCCTGCAGAAAGAGCGGGGAAATATCCGGTCCGCACGTCAGGTGCGAAATTCTCTGACTGATCCCGGCGCAAACTTGCCTGGAAGAGGTATTTATTATCAAAGTCGTAGTTGATACGGGCAGCGGCGCTTCTGAGAGCAAATCTATCCTTAGTACCAGCTATAGTTTCAGTGATAACACCGGCCGCATTTGTAGACGGACCCTGGCTAAGTACATCAAACAAAGAGAATTCATATCCCGATCTGGAAGCACTAAACTGATTTTGAGGTCGCTCCTGCTGCAGTAATAGTACAAGCGCGGAAACGCCATGCTTTCCAAAACGATTAGTATAATTCAGCTGCCCCTGAAGTTCAGTCTGGTCATTCTGGAAAAAATTCTCCGCCAGACTTGAGTTGTTATAAGCAGAACGGTCATATCCATTGGTTGTTGGGTTCCGCGTATAAACATAAACATTTTCCGTCCACCGCTTACCATAGTTCATTCTTTTGTCATAGGCCAATACACCTTTGATTGACAAGCCTTTTACCCAGGGTATCTGTTGTTCTATCTGGAAATTGGTGAGAATGGTATTGTTTTCGGTATTGTCATATCCTGCTTCAGCATCAATCGCCCTTAAAGTGTTCACATAAGAACCTACCTGCGCATATCCCACACCGGGATAGTCAGCAACAATTGTCGGAGGATTTCTTAACGTATGTTCAAAAATGCCAGAAATACCTGTTGTTGGTGCGGTTCTTTTTTCAAGTCGACCGGCAAGATCGATTGTAACTTTTGTTGTTTTGGTAACCTGCAAATCAAGATTTGTTCTGAGGTTGTATCTTTTGTAGTTCAGGGAATTGTATAAACCGTCCTGATCGAAATAACCGAGTGATGCGAAGTATTTAACCCTGTCTGACCCTCCGCTGAATGATAAGTTGTGCTGCATCTGGGGAGCTGTTCCACCCAGTACAAGTTTTTGCCAGTTGGTATTCGGAAACTGTATAGGATCGGAACCATCTCTGAACTTTTGAATATCTTCATTACTGAAAGCCAGCGGAAGATTATCGTTTAATAGTGCTTCATTGAGCATCGTGGCATATTCATATGACCCGAGATTGTTGTTGAATTTCGTGACCTGCTGAAAGCCATAGTTGAAAGAATAGTTCGCCGTAATCTTACCCGATTTACCTCTTTTGGTAGTTACCAGCACAACTCCATTGGCACCTCGTACACCAAAGATAGCAGCCGAAGATGCATCTTTTAATACACTTACAGATTCCACTTCATTGGCATCAAGCTGAGAAAAATCTCTGAAGGTTCGTACGATACCATCAACTACAAAGAGTGGCTCCGTGCCGCCACTGAAAGTGGAAACGCCACGGATAAATATATTTGCATTATCCCTTCCCGGTTCGCCGGAACCTTGTTTGGTTACGATGCCCGGAACACGACCCATCAATGCATTACTAAGATCCGAAACAGGAGCCTGGGTCAGGGCCTTTGTATTAACTGTGCCGATCGAACCGGTAAGATTATTTCTACGTTGCTGTCCGTATCCAACCACGATCACATCGTCTAAAGTGCCAGCTTCAGATTCGGATAGTTCGAAGTTTAATGCACCACTGGCTGTAACCGGTCTCTCCTGGGTTCCAAGGCCGGTAAATGAAACCACAATTGTAGATCCGGAGGGAACACTCATCGAAAAATTTCCCCCGGCATTAGTAATAGTTGTGGTGGTGGTACCTTTCAGATTTATGGAAGCCCCTGCAAGGGGTTCCCCTGTTTTTTTGTTTGTAACCAGGCCGGTTACCTCGAGGGTTTGCCCATGTAATACGGCAACCGAACAAAGTGTAAGAAATATGCTTGTTAATATTTTACCTAGACGTTTCATATGCAGCTATTAAATTAGTATGGAAAAATTGCTTAAAAGCGGTGCGGTTTGTTGGTTACCCTCTTCTCATTGAGCCACAAATTTGAACTGGTGAACTGTTTGAGTTGAAGTGCCTGAACGTAGCACCATAGCCGTCGCAGATATGGAAATGATACGGTAAGTATTGGATGATATATCCGTAACACCTATAAAATTTGCAGGGGGCAAGCCAGGGGTTGTTATCGTTGCTATGCCTGCTCCTCCGGAAACACCTGGTTGAAACGTGTAAGTAATATTATTGTATGACCTGTCACCACTACAGGTATAATTAGGTGACAAATTACCGGCGTTGAAAGTAGAACCATTCGCCGCATAACTTAGTTTGAAGTCGGTGGTGAAAGTGTATACATCATCTTTCTGGCAATCTGCGAGTGGACCACCCGGAGAATATTGGCCGGGATTGCCCTCTGTGCCAACAATTATGGCGTTCGCTCCATCGGTTGCATCCAGTTTCCACTTCTTAGCAGTGAGCAATTTAAACTGGGCATTGTTGCCTATATCATCCACTGTAATTTCCACAGCCTGCTCCGCTGTAGTAAATCCTCCTCTGCCAAATGCCCTCAATTTGACGGTAAACTTCCCTTTTGTTGGGAAATAAGCAGTGTCTGAGACTTTACCTTTCACAAAGGTTCCATTACCCCTGTCCCACTGAAAACCCCATGCACCGGCGGAGGTACTTTGGAGAAGATAAGTGTTTACCCGACCTGTTACTGGTGTTACTGTAAAAGAGGCTGTAGCCGGATCGCCCAGCAGTCCTCCCGAATCGGGGGTGCATCCGGCCATAATTAAAATCATGGTTGGAATATCGATTAAAAGCAAAAATCTAATAGATTTTTTCATAGTATTAATAAATATTCGGTTGAAAAAATTGCACAAAGCGTAAGTGGATATAAAAAGTGAACATCGAAATTACGCTGCCGTTGTGTCAGTGAATTGCAAGAACCCAGCGGCCTTTGTAAAGTAGTTCAGTAACTGTCGGATTGTTGGGAGGAGCGGTTTTGTCCCGGAGAAGCGGCGTGTTAAAGTTAGCTACATGTAACGCTTGTCGAAGTAATGGCTTGACACTTATCATAAGCAAATTGTTGGTTAGTGAACGGCCGCAATCGTAGGCCGTTTTAGTAGGATAAATGTAGTTTCAATTACTTCCGCGGAAAAACATCACACCACATCTCTACTACATCCTTCAAATAAATACGCTATTTTATGCCTGAATCACTACATCTTAAGTACATCAACAAAAAAAACGCTGCTCAAAAGGAACTGATGTACTGAATTAGCCCCTAAATTACTTTTATGTTTTGCCGAAGGTTATTATTGCCTGTTTTACTGCTGTCAGCGATTTTATGTACTGCCCAGTCTTATATAGGTTTGCGGGAAATCAGGAATTTTCAAAAGCAGGATTATAATGGCGGTTCACAGAACTGGAATATAAGGCAGGACAAGAATGGTATAGTCTATTTCGCTAATAATGAGGGACTTTTGAGCTTTGACGGTGTTTTTTGGAATCTTTTTCCCTTAAGTAATAAGACTATTGTAAGATCCATCGAAATAGCAGGCGATAATCGTATTTATATAGGCGGTCAGGATGAGATTGGCTATTTTTCTCCTGATAAAACCGGCAAATTGTCATTCGTATCTTTAAAACATCTTATCCCGTCGGGGGATCAACAGTTTGCTGATATTTGGGACATTGTTGCTGTCGGTGAGGATATCTTTTTCCGCACATCCCAGAAAATCTTTCATTACACCAGGGAGAAAATGATCGTTTACCGCCCGGAGAGCAATTGGCTTTTTCTTGGACTGCTAAACAATAAACTGGTGGCACAGGACGAGAAAACAGGAGTCCTGTTATTCCAGGATGGAAAATGGGTCCCCTATATTGACAAATCCCTCCTGCCCCGAGGTGCCTTTTTAAGAAAGGTGGCTGACTATGGCCGGGACTCTTCACTGGTGATAACTAACAACGGTATAGTCATCATCACTGGTCAAATGATACTTCCCTTTACAATCTCCGGTCTTAATATTGACTCAAACATTTTATTCTCCAGTCTTCTGAAGGTAGACGAAGAACATTTTGTACTGGGCACCTATTCAAAAGGATTTTATTTAATCAACAAAAAAGGAACCGTCGTTGAGACTATTTCGAGAAAAGATGGCTTACAAAACAGCAATGTAAGAAGCGTTTTTAAGGACAGAAATAACAATATATGGCTCGGCCTGGATTCCGGAATCGATTTTATAGTTTTTGATAATGCCATAAAGCATATTAACCCTTCCATAATGAATGGAGGCGCTGGTTATTCGGTGTTAACCTATAATGATGACATCTATTTCGCTATGTCAAATGGTATTTTCAAGCTTCCCTTACCACATGTAAAAGATTTAAGCTACGCCCCGGATAATTTTAAATTGATTGCTGAGGGGCAGACCTGGGGACTATCGGTGCTGAACAACATGTTGCTTGCCGGCCGTCATGATGGTTTTTTCAGGGTGTTGGAAGATAACCTGGCCGCAGTTCAAAAGGGAACCGGTTACTGGACCTTTAAGCAAATAAAAAACCAGCAATCACCCATTATTGTGGGAGGAAATTACTTGGGGTTAGCGTTGTTTGAATTAAAAAACAATACAGTAATTGAAAAGGGAAGTATCAGGAACTTTAGAGAATCCGCGCGATTTATCGTTATAGATAATGACAATACCATCTGGATCTCACACCCATATCGCGGAGTATACAGAGTGCTGTTAACAGAAAACGGCGATGCAGATGTCAGGTTATATACCACGGCAAAGGGTCTGCCTTCTACTTTAAACAACCATGTTTATTATGTAAGGAATAAGGTACTCATTGCAACTGAAAAAGGCGTTTATGAATATAACCTCCGGCTTGACATTTTTGAACCTTCCGGGTATTTCCGGGAGATCTTTGGAGAACAAAGCGTGCGTTATCTTAAAGACGACTCTTCCGGAAACATCTGGTTCGTACAGGAGAAGAACATAGGCGTCGTTGATTTCTCCAATCTGAAACCAAGGATTATATATTTACCGGAATTGCAGGGAAAAATACTCAGTGGTTTTGAATACATCTATCCTGTTAATGACAATAATGTATTCGTTGGGGGAGAAAAAGGTTTTTATCATATTAACTATGAAAAATATAAAGAGAGCAACCGCCCGCTGAATGTTTACATCCGTAAGATCATGTCCGGTGGTAAAAAGGATAGCCTGATTTTTGGCGGCTATGGACCCGGATTCAGTGCAGTTGCAAAACAAAACGAAAATACTGTTCCAGCCCTTTCCCACGACAATAGCTCTCTGCATATTGAATACGCTTCGCCTTTATTTGAACAAATATCAAACCTTGAATACAGTTATTATTTGAAGGATTTCGATACAGACTGGTCCTCATGGTCAAAAAAAACTGAAAAAGACTACACCAGTCTTCCACCGGGCCGGTACGTCTTCAATGTGAAAGTGAGGAACAACCTGATGGGAGAATCTCCCGCAGCCGTGTATTCCTTTGTTGTTTTGCCTCCATGGTACAAAACAATCTGGGCCTGGTTACTATATGGATTACTGGCAGCTTTGCTGGGTGTGGTTCTATACCTGAAACACCGGAAAAAATTAATGCAGGAGCGACAAAAACATAATGAAGAACAAAAACGACTGGCATATCTCCATCAGCTTGAAATGGAAAAATCCGAAAAGGAACTTATGAAACTCAAGAACGAAAAACTGGAAACAGAAATTGAGTATAAGAATTCTGAACTGGCCACTACAGCGATGCACCTGGTGCAGAAAGGTGAACTACTTATAAAGATCAAAGAAGAATTGCAACAAATCAATAAATCGGGAATAGATAAATCTGACTCGCCGGAGGTAAAGAAACTATTAAAGATTCTGAATGAAGAAGAAAAGTTAAATGAAGAATGGGAGCAATTCTCCGTTCACTTTGATAAGGTTCACAGTGATTTGCTGGTAACGCTTAAAGAAAAATATCCCGCATTAAGGGCGCATGAATTAAAACTCTGCGCATATCTCCGTATGAACCTTTCGAGCAAGGAAATTGCACAACTGATGAGCATTTCAGTAAGGGGCGTCGAAATAAGCCGTTACAGGTTGAGAAAAAAGTTGCAAATACCTACCGAAACAAATTTATTCCAGTTCCTGTTCGACCTTCAACGCAATAATCTGCCGATAGCACCAATGGACCCGGGTAACCTGGTTAAAAGCCCACAAATAATCGGGGAGCAACATCCACCGGAAAATTAAACTGCATAAACATCAAAAGAGAATTCTTATGCTAGAACGATCATATCAAATGTTAACATGCTGTAACGATCATACAAAATATTAACAAGGGACAATTGCCATTTCAAACATCTGCAAACAATTATTTAAACGATCATGATTGCCAGGAAACTTATCTATCTGCTATTTATAGCCATCGCAACATCCGCGCATTCCCAGCAGCCGGCTAACGGAAGCAAATCTTTATACGAAAGTAAAATTGATGATACAGCCGCTGTTACTTTCTCTCCTGAAAACTTTTCCATAAAAGCTGATGGTATTATGGATGTGTCGGAGGCACTACAAAACGCTATCAACACACTCAAAGTAAAATCAAACTTTGGAATAGTCTTGAAATCGCTGGGAGCAAAAGGTGATGGCCAGACCGACGATACAAAAATCATTCAAAATGCTATTGAAAACCACGAGGTGATATATATGCCGCAGGGCTGGTATCGCGTCACCGGGACCATTCGCTTAAAACCACACACAGTACTTATCGGGCTTAACCCGATTGCCACTCAATTGTTCATTTCCGACAACACAGAAACATTCAGCGGTTTCGGATCACCGCTACCCTTGCTCGAATCACCAAAAGGCGGCCGTAACATTGTTACCGGCATTGGTCTTGATGCAGGAGGTTCGAACCCAAGGGCCGTTGCCTGCAAATGGATGGCCGGAGAATTTTCTTACATGAATGATGTAAAGTTTATTGGTGGACATGGCAGCATGAACCGCGACGGGACAAGGGTGCCGACATATAATGCGAACCGCACCGGCGACGGCAATCCCGATAGAAAATGGGATTCACAATACTGGAACCTCTGGATTACGGAAGGCGACGGGGGCATTTTCAATAATATCTGGACCGCCAGCCCTTATGCTTCTGCAGGTCTTTATGTTTCCAATACCAACACTCCCGGAATCATATACGCAATGTCTTCAGAGCATCATGTTCGCAATGAGGTAAAATTCAAAAATACTTCCCGCTGGAAAATGTATGCCCTGCAACTCGAAGAAGAAGTTGCTGAAAGCTGGAACTGCCTGCCGGTAGACATTGATAGTTGCAACGATCTTTTTTTTGCAAACCTTTATTTGTTCAGAACCATCTGGCTGGCTAACCCTTACCCTTATGCGATCAAAACCTGGCATTCTCAAAACATAAGGTTCGCAAACATTCACAACTTTACACAGGTAAAATATACAATCGACAATACGCTGCTGGATGTGGGCACAAATATGGAGGTGCGTCCATGGCAAATCGCATGGCTGCAAATACCAGGTGATAATGGATTAGCAGGGCGCCCGGATGCTACTGTGAATTCAAAAACAGCCGGTACTGCTGACGGCCAACCATTAAAACTCGCCGGAGGATTTGAGTTTGCAGATGCTATATGCCGCGATAGCAAAGGAAATATTTTTTTCAGTGATTCAAGATGGATGCGCATCTATAAATGGGATGTGATTAAGGAGCAGCTAAGTGTTGTAACTGATATGCCATGGAAACCACTATCACTGGCCTTTGATACCCGGGATAACCTGATAGTTGTAGTTGAATATACCCCTTTAAAAGGGTCCGTCGTGGATGGGAAAAAGGAGATATATCCTAAGCCAGCTGATGCGGCCGGTACAGCTTACGGTGTCTGGTACAACACCGGTTCTACAGTTAAAGTCTTTACCGCTGATCCTTCCCGGCCTGAAGAAACTATGCGTGAGCTAATGCCCCAGCCCGGTTCTTCTGTTACAAAAGTCTTCAAGGCGCTGTACCCGGCTAACAGATGGCGCGACAACAGTGACTATATGAACATCACAACAAAAAAACCAGGATCGTATTTTATCGCCCCCGACGGTGTGACGGTGATACCTGTAGCCTATGATCTTATCCGATCCAATTCGCTGCTGGAAGCATTTCCCGGAAAAGTATTTCATGCCGTGGATGAATACAATAATAGGATAGTAAAATTTTCAGTGAGTGAGCAGGGACACTTAAGTGAAGCCAGTATACTGATTCCCAAAGGTGAGTTCTCTGTAGCATTGGACAATGATGGCAAAATATATGTTCCGGACGGACAGATTTATATTTATGATAAAAATGGAAAACCTTCCGGTGAAATCAGGATGCCGGAAAGACCTTCAACACTCATTTTTGGCGGTAAGGATGGAAAAACATTATTTGTTACTACGCGCACATCACTTTACAGTATAGAACCAAATTAACAGAATAGAACCAAATACCAAAATAGAACCATAATAACAGTGTAGTACTAAAACAAACATAAGGATCATTAAAACATACCGATTGTTCAACTTATCCATCTATCTGAATATATTTTTTCAACTCCGAAAATATTTTGCCGTCTTCACATTCATTCCGGCTGCGTTCTCCTGTTCCAACAGTCAAAACAATTCATGGACGGTTTATATTAATAATAACGGCACTTATTCTTCGCCTCGCCTTGTTGATCTCAATAATGACCAGGTATCTGATATCGTGATCGGCGCAGGAGGCAGGGAGGAGAAATACAGCGACACGGCAGTATTGGCGCTCGACGGTAAATCGGGAAAAATTTTATGGGCAATACCCGGAATCAATCAATATGTTGGCTCAGCTGTTTTTAAAGATATCAATGCAGACAATGTTCCCGATATTTTTATAGGCGGAAGATGGGCGCAGTTAACTGCCATTAATGGCGCCGACGGCAAGATATTGTGGTCCTTTTATCCCGGGCGCAAACAAACAGATGGCAGCGATGGTGGATGGTACAATTTTACCACACCGCAATTTATTCCTGACCAGGATAATGACGGGATAGATGAACTGATCATTGCAAATGGCGGTGATGCACGCGCTGCTCCTTATGTTACCACCAGGCCGGCCGGCCGGTTGCTGGTAATCAGCACCAAAACCGGAAATATCCTTGCCAATGCGGTTGTACCGGATGGAAAAGAAACGTATATGTCTGTGATTTGCGAACCAACCCAGGATGGCAACTGGAAGATATTGTTTGGCACCGGAGGTGAAACAATCGGCGGCGGCCTTTACCGTACCCGGCTTAACAACATTATGGAAAATGATATCAGCAGTTCCACATTAATTGCAAGAACTGAAAAAAAAGGATTTGTGTCTTCACCGGTACTGGCAGATATAAATAATGACGGTATAAAAGACATTGTAGTAAATGATTCTGAAGGAAAGATGAAAGCAATTGATGGCGTTACAGATTCAATATTGTGGCAGGTCAGCTTTCCTGGCACAGAGGCCTATACGGTTCCTGCGGTCGGTAGTTTCACCGGGGATTCCACTCCTGACTTTTTTGCGAATTTTGCCATTGGTACATTCCCCAGGCTCACGAAATCAATACGCTTTATGGTTGATGGAAGCAATGGCAGGATCGTTTTCCAGGATACTGTGCAGTCCTTTCAATATGCCAGCGCCGTCACTGCGGACCTTGACGGTAACGGACATGATGAAGTTATCATTAATCAAAGTGCATTAAGGAAAAGGCAATTTGATAATGTTTATTACTGTTACCTGATGGCTATTGATTTTACTAATAACAATAATATACTTTCCCTGAAGGATACTATTCAGTCTACTAATTTCGCATCTACGCCCTGGATCGGTGATATTGACAATGATGGCAAATTCGATATTATTTATTCTTCCGTAAGATATAATGATATCAACCTGGACCTGGCTGAACCACTGGGTTTGTTTATCAGCCGATACAAAACAAATATCCCGATAAAAAAAATGTCCAACTGGGGCGCCTTTATGGGTAGCCGTTATAATGGAACTTATCCCTGATATGAATCTTCAAGTATTACCATCTGTGCCGGACCGTTAGGTTTGATATGTGAAATGTCTATTCTAAGATCACCAGACATAAGTGGCCACTCCACCTCCGCCCAACACAGTAGTAGCGGTTTTACCGGCAAACCTTATCCCGAAAGTCTGGCTGCCGTTATCCTTATTCAATACAATCAGCACTTTTTTCCCCTCGGGATTTTTGAAAGCAACCGTAAGTATAGAAGTTGTATTTGAGGAGCTGATGCGAACGGACCCGGGCCTTACAAAACGGGAAGCATGAGCAATGATATAATAAGAAACATTCCGGGTGATGTTACTGCTTATAGTAAGCGCTCCCAGGCAATTGGTGCATCCGCCGTTTGTGTGTGGCCGGTATTCAGGATCTGAAGCGAGGTTCCATTCAAGCACATTGCGGCTCCAGTTCCTTGTGGCACCGATAATCAGCGTTTCTATATGCCATTTCAAATCTTCGCTAAAATTACCGGGTCCACCTACCCATTGCTCCGTGAAATAAATATTCTTTTCCGGAAAAGCATTGTGCACCTGCGACAATGCAGTGACTGGTCCGCCATATAAATGGAATGCCGATCCATCAACATACCTGGCTGCTTCAGGATCATTTAATATAGCCAACGGATAATCGGGCCGGTCGGCATTATGATCATATACGATGATTTTGGTGTCAATACCGTTAGCAGCAAAGGCAGGCCCAAGATGGTTTTTAATAAAATCAAGCTGCTCTGCCGGCTGCATTACCATGCTGGGATTGTTTCCGCCATGCAATGGTTCATTTTGCGGAGTGATGGCGTCAATACGAATGCCCTCGCTTTGCATTGCTTTTATATATCTGACAAAATAATTCGCATACACATCATAGTTGTCTTTAAGAAGGCTGCCGCCAACAAATGCCTTATTAGATTTCATCCATTGTGGTGCCGACCATGGAGATCCCAGAATTTTTATGGAAGGGTTAAGTTGAATTATCTTTTTCAGCACCGGTATCAGGTTCTTTTTATCTGGTTCGATAGAGAACCGGGCAAGAGGATAATCTGTTTCGTTTAGCGGGATATCGTTATAACTGAAAGGTGCAGCATCAAGATCGGATGCGCCTATGCTGACCCGGAGATAGCTGATGCCTATGGATGTACTGTCTATATTAAATAATTCTTTTAACAACTCATCTTCCCGCGCAGGTAGCAGACCGTGTATCACAGCAGCACTTCCACCCGTAAGTGTAAAACCGAACCCATCAATCGTTTGATATGTGACGGCGGTATCCACATCGATCACGGGATGGCTCGTTGTGGCATCTGCAAAATTCACTTCATCAGACTGCTTTTTAAAATAGATGAAACGGTCGGGCTGAGTAAGATAAGTTGAGATATCTGATCTTGAATTGGCTGGTGGTTCCGGTGATACTGTATTATTTTTATTACCGTTTTTATTACAGCTGCATGCAGCCATCAGCATACTGCAGGCAATCAGGATGTGATGAAATTTAGTTATCCTGGAAAGGATTGTTCGCATAATTCAAGTTTAATGTCTCAATAAAAACTGTTGATAAAAGCCCCATCATCACATACCACGGAGTTCGACATTATCAACTGCCATACCTGTAGTGCCCAGGTTGGCGCCCCCGGTTTTAATCAGCAGATATTTGTCTCCGCCAGTGGTGAAAGTAATCTCACCATTCTTGCCCACTAATGTGCCTTCACAACCGATGGTTGTGATAGGGCCATTGAAGCTGGTTGTGCCACAGCCGGCCCAGGTGTTCATGCTGATATAATTCCCACCATCAGAATAATCAACACCATTTACCGGTGCAATGCTGCCGAAAAACACTTCCAGCCAGGTTTCGGTAGCACCGGACCCACTAACGGTCATGCCGAACCGATATTTTTTTCCAGCTACAACTGTTACCTTCTGCCAGATCGCTGCATGCCCCCAACTTCCACCTGTCGCCACCATCTTTCCGTCAACGTGGTTAAACGCTACACCCGGCGATATCACTATTTTGGTCCATTTAGCTACATCTTCAGTATTCATCTTTCCACCGGCAATAAGATTTCCGGCAACCGGATCACTGGTGGCGACAGTAATGTCCCGGGCAGGTGCATCGTAAAAGACGCCACCCTTTCCCATCACCTGCATTTTTACTGAATACACACCGGCATCAGGATAGAATATGGTGTCTACTTCTTTTCCGTCAACAAACCCGCTACCATTACCAAAGTCCCACCGGGTTTTTATAAATCCCTCAGTATTGTTCCTGACCACATAGCTATTCGTGCGTCCGGAAATATTTTCTACAACGAAAGTTGGTGTCAATGCCGTTTCAAGACCATTGTCGCGGAAATCTTTTCGGCATGAGTTCATTGTTATAACTACCAGCACTGCGATTAACTGGAGGAGTCCTTTATATAAATGCATATAGTCAGTTTAAGAATGTTTAAGAATCTGTTTAGATCTCTCTTTGACAAGTAGTAGATACATGCGTGATGATATCCCTGTTAATAGCCGGGGTTTTGAATCAGCTTGGTTCCCTGCAACTCCCTTTGCGGAATAGGAAATACTTCACTTTTGCCGGCAACAAATCCCCGCGAACCCAGCACGGTTGCAGCATCACCCCATCGTACGAGATCAAAGAAACGATGCCCTTCTCCTGCAAGTTCCCGCCTTCTTTCCAGCTTGATAGCATTAAGCGAAACGGGTACGGTAGAAAGCCCCACTCTTGCGCGAACTGCGTCAAGCAGAGCCTGGGCCCTGGCACCTGTTGCTCCGAGTGCCTCGGCTTCCATCAGATAGGTGTCGGCAAGCCGGATTATGTAGGAGTTCTGTTTAAAATTAAGCTCCTGTGCCCCGCCCCCGGTCCTTACATCGGCCATTGTGGGAAGGAATTTTTTCAGGAAATAACCTGTATTCTGATAGCCTTCGATATAGTCGGCCTGACCGGCGGTCTTGAGAGCTTTAAGGTCAAATACCGTCGCTTCAAAGCGCGGGTCGTCTTTTATGAAGTTGTAAAAATCTTCCGTAAATACATTGAAGCTCCAACCGGAGGGAAGATCGGGAGCTGTTGATCCGGCAGGTCTGGAGTAGCTTCTTGGCCCGACCATTACATTTATTGTGTTGCCTTCATCCGCCCCGGATCCCCAAAAGCCCCAGTCGGCATTGGAAGCATCGGTATGCATTACTTCGAGAACGGACTCTGTATGGAATTTGTTTTGCGGTTTCCATAAATCGGCGAAACTGGCAAGCAACTGGTATCCCAGGGGGCTGACAGATCCGGGAGTGCCATTCACTTCGGTAAACTGTGCTACTGCCTCGCTATTTTTCTTCTGATACAGATATACTTTGCCAAGCATCGCTTTGGCTGCACCTCTGGTAATCCTTCCTGCTTCAGTTGCGAGTGCAAGATTTACCGGAAGGTTTGGAATAGCCTCCTTAAGATCAGTTTCAATCTGAATATAAACTGCTTCAGGCGCCGCCTGTTCAGGATCGTAAATCGTTGCTGTGGTCGGAGGCTCCAGCAGCAAAGGAACGTTTTTGAACATACGAACCAGGTTAAAGTAATAAATGGCTCTCAGCGCTTTAGCCTCTGCAGAAAAACGCGACCGGTTAGTTTCGTCCATAGTAGCATCCGGCAAACGATCCAGTAGCGTGTTGGCCCTGAAAATCCCCTGGTAATGATCGTTCCAGAAACTACCAGGAATGGTTACATCATTGAGTGTATGTGTGGAAAAATTCTGTATGCCTGCGCCGTCAGTAGAACCACCTCCGCCGGCGTATTGATCGTCTGATCCAGCATTCATCATGGTAACCATGTTTTCGAAGCCACCCGAATTTTTGCGGAGCACATCATAAACGCCCACCAACGCATCGTACGCCTGTTGCTGGTTAGAATAATAGTTTTGTGACAGAAATTCACCCTCGGGTTGAATGGTCACAAAATCTTTACCACAGGCTGCCATGATTAGTGATAATGTGGCAACAACCAATGAATGGATGGAAAATCTCACGAACGTTCCCTTGTCTTTTAAAATTTTATATTGACTTTTCATAAATCTCAGGTTAAGAGTAATAAGATTAAAACTGAATCTGGATGCCGCCTAGAATTGAACGTGCCTGTGGATACTGGCCCCTGTCGATACCAAATACTCCGCCTCCAACTTCAGGATCATAACCTGAATAGCCAGTGATGGTAGCAAGGTTCTCGGCAGTAATATAAACGCGTAACCTGCTTACGCCCACACTTCTAAGCCAGTTTACCGGCAACGTATAGCCGATTTGTACCAGTTTCAGACGGGCATAGTCGCCGTTTTCAAGGTAGAAATCAGACATATTGCCGAAGTTGCCGTTAGGGTCGTTGCTTACCAGCCTGGGGTAATCATTGGAACTACCCTCTCCTGTCCAGCGACCCATCGCTTTTGCTGAATAATTAGCATTTCCAATATCCAGCCGGCGAAGGCCCTGGAAAATCTTGCTGCCAGCGGAGCCTTGTGCAAATACCATCAGGTCAAAACCTTTGTAGTCGAGGTTAATCGTAAGGCCATATGTGTATTTAGGGATATTGGTTCCCAGGAACACCCTGTCCTCCGGGGTAATCGCCCCGTCGCCATCAGCATCCAGCCATTTGAAATCACCTGGCCGGGCATTGGGCTGAATAACACCTCCCTTTCCGTCAACATAATTCTGAACGTCAGCGTCATTCTGAAATATTCCCATCGTTTTGTAACCGAAGAAAGAGTTGTAAGATTCGCCCACCTGTGTACGCGTAACTTCTCCCATTGATTGGAAACCTGCGTCACCGGGAATAAAATCAGCATCGGCAGCAACATAAGTAACCTTGTTTTTAAGCAAAGAGAGGTTTCCATTGGCTGCAAATCCTATATCTCCGAAACGTTGGCGATAACCAAGCTCCAGATCAACTCCCAGATTTTCCATGTCTGCAATGTTGGCGTAAGGAGCTTCGGGCACCCCGACATATCCGGGAATATTCACCGGACGAAGTATACCCGTGGTTTTCTTTTTATAGAAGTCGACTGTAAGATTGAGGTTCCGGAACATTGTTGCGTCAAAACCAATATTGGCCTGCGAAGTTTCTTCCCAACGAAGTTCAGGATTGTCGAGTGTGGTAGGTGAATAGCCGGTTGTAACCGCCCCTGAATTGCCGATGGTATAATTGTATCCGCCGCTGATTGTGGAAAGGTATCTGAAGTCGGCCAGGGCATCATTCCCCACCACTCCATATCCGCCACGGATTTTTAATGTATTTATTACTTCATTATCTGCCCAGAAGTTCTCCCTGTTCACTACCCAGCCCAGCGAAAAGGATGGAAACACGCCCCATTTCTGGTCGTCACCAAAACGAGTGGAACCATCGCGTCTTATAATTCCCGTGAAAAGATATTTATCCTTGTAGCTATAGTTCAGTCTGGCGAAATAAGACGCTATCTTATGCTGAATCAAATCGGATACAGAAGATACCCTGCTGGTTTGAGGAATATCAAAACGGAAGGATGCTTCGTGAAAACTAGTGATCGGAAGATTATATAAAGTGACACCCATACTTCCACCAATATTCTCCACGTAAACACCCTGACCTAAAAGTGCTGTAAAGTTGTGATCTTTTAAAGTCTTATTATAAGTAATGGTGTTTTCAATATTCCAGTTGAAGCTATTGTTCTCCCCCTTTGAATAGTTATTCTGCGTATTATTATTTGTGGGATTCAGGTAGAAAACCGGCGTAAAACCGATATTACCCCAATAGGCTTTTTTTGCACCAAGTGTGCTCCGTACTTTAAGGTCTTTGGTGATGGCAGCGTCCAGGTAAACGTTCCCTACGATATCATCGGACCAATTGTATGCTCCCAGGCGAGTTTGTACATAAGCAAGCGGATTGGTCATTTCCTGGCCGACTATTGTCGAAATTCCGTAAGGATGGCCATTTACGTCCCGGAAAACTGGATTTGAGTTATAGGGCGGAGCATTTGCTGCCGTAGGATCCGTTACTACCAATGGAGTAATAGGATCGAGATTTATTGCCGAACTCAGCGGCCCGCCGAATTCACTGTTAGTGTTTCCCAGGCCGACAGACTTCTGCCGGGCATAAGACAAGGTTTGTCCGAGAGTGAAAACATTTGAGATTTTGTGAGTGGAGTTGATGCGGATGCTTTTGCGTGAATACCTGGAAATTTCAGTTGTCACAATGCCATCCTGGTCCAACATACCGAACGAGAGATAAAAGGTAGATCGGTCATTACCTCCGCTCAGGCTTATTTCATTTGAATACCTCCGGGCATCGTCGTTAAATACTACATCCTGCCAATCGGTTCCTTTACCAAAAGAGGATGGATTAGCATAAAGAATGCTTCCCCCGCCGGCAACCGACCGTTCGTTCATCAGCGTGGCATACTGTGTTGCATCCAACACTTCCAGCTTACGTTCGGCAGACTGTGTACCATAAAATCCGCTGTAGGAAACTGTTAGTTTACCAGACTTGCCTTTTTTGGTAGTGATGAGAATAACACCCGTTGCCGCCCTTGTACCATAGATAGCAGCCGAAGCCGCGTCTTTTAAAACCTCGATGGATTCAATATCCGATTGATTAAGATAAGAAATGGCACCTGCATCCACTACAACACCGTCTACCACCCAAAGCGGATTATTACCACCTCCGAAGGTGGTTACCCCGCGCACCCGAATCGTTGAAGCAGATCCCGGTTGTCCGGAGTTCTGTTGAATCGTGACACCCGAAACCCGGCCCTGAAGCGACTGCTCGACCCTGTTACTGGGGACGTTTTGTAAATCACTGGCTTTAACGCTTGAAATAGCGCCGGTAACCACGCTTTTTCGCTGTGTACCATAACCCACAACCACTACCTCGTCCATTGCGGCACTGCCTGAGACATCTATCTGCGCATTAACAATCTTGTTTTCAGGAATAGAAACCTCCACAGGTTTTATGTTCAGATAAGTAATTACCAAAACCGCAGAAAGTGAAGGGACATTAATAAGGAAGTTGCCGGCGGAGTCGGAAACAGTGGCTGTAGTGCTTCCCTTCACGCTGATGGTAGCGCCGGCCAGGGGCTGGTTATCGGATTTTTGGGTAACCTTTCCACTTATAGGGATGGTCTGCGCAGTTGCAAAAATCACCATCATTTGCAACGCAAAAAAAATCGAAACCTGGTAAAGCAGTCGTTTTTTCATAAGCAAGAAGTTGTTTTGGAAAATTGAGAAAAGCGTTCGTTGGCACTAATGTAGGTATCAGTATTAGGGAGGCCCAAAAAAACACCCCCTCAATACCACGTCATTATTCGGTCGACTTTGGTCTAATACCCGAATCAAAACTCATCATTACCACATCAACAGAAATTTCTAACTTAGGATCACGATTGCTCATATGAAACATCCCTATAAAGTTTCAATTTTACTGTTTCTTATATTATTGCCTTCGGTGGTGAGACTCAGCGCACAAAACACTATTGCGATTCCTGATATCGTGAGTTATACCAAGGAAGATTACAATGCCGGTAGCCAGAACTGGAAGATTGTTCAGGATGATCTGGGAATAATTTACGTTGCGAACCATGAAGGATTGCTCACTTTCGATGGTAACCACTGGGAAAAGTATGTACTGCCAAACGAATCGATTGTCAGATCGCTTGCCCTGGGCCCGGGTGGAAGGATCTATGTCGGTGCTCAGAGTGAGATCGGATATTTTGCACCTGATCAGGCGGGCCTGCTAATGTATCATTCCCTTTCAGGTTTGATACCTCCCGATCAGCGCGAGTTTGCAGATATATGGAACGTAATCATATTGGATGGCGGTGTTTTTTTCCGGTCAAATAAAAAGATATTCCACTTTACAAGCGACAAAATTATTGCTTATCCCAGCCCCAACTGGGATTTCATGGGCTATGCCAATGGTATGCTGATTGCCAATGAATATGAACGGGGACTACTTCGTTATAAAAATGGAACCTGGGAACCATTTGTCGAAAATGGCAAGACGCTGAAAGATGCCAAGCTAATCGATTTTGTAGCTTTGAAGGGAGACAGTTCGCTGATCGTCACTAAGACTTCCGGCATATTTTGTTATAGCAAAGGTATTCTTACTCCTTTTGTGTCCGGCGATTTGCGGCAAATAACGGATAAGATAATCAATGGACTCATCGTGGTTAACGATGACAACCTGGCTATTGCCACTTCTCTTGCAGGATGTTTTATCATCACCCGGAGAGGCAAACTGATACAACGACTTTCGCGTCACGAAGGCTTACAGAACAACAATATCATTGCTATATCAGCCGACAAAAATAAAAATATATGGTTGGGGCTTGATAATGGCATAGACTTCATTGCATACAATAGCGCCATCAGGCATATTTACCCCGACGACCAGGAACATAATACTGCTTATGCAGCCATCATTCATAAGCAGAGTTTGTATCTCGGTCTTTCGAGCGGATTATACCGGGCGCCGGTTTCTTCCGAAAGCGATATCTCAAATATGCGATCTGCATTTACCCGGGTCAATAACACACACGGTCAGGTCTGGAACCTTTCGGAAGTTAATGATCAATTGATAATGGGACATAATGACGGCGCCTACATAATTGAAAACAATAATGCAACACGGCTCGATGGTAGTTCCGGCTTCTGGCTTTTTTTGCCCTTGAGCCCGGTAGAGCCTTCAGATTATATGCTGGCGGGCACCTACAACGGAATAAACATTTATGATTATCGAAACGGTCGGTTTTATGATAGTCTACGGCATATTCATTTCGAATCATCGAGGTTTATTGCCATGGATAATAATATTGCCTGGGTTGGCCATCCATACCTGGGACTATTTAAGGTGGACTTTAAAACTTTCCCCCAGCCAAAGTTCGCAGCGTATACTGATAAGCAAAAAATCCTTTCTAAAAACAGGAATTATGTCTACAAGATCAAAAACCGGATTATTCTTTCCAACGATAACGGTTTATTTGAATACGATTCGCAGAAAGATGACTTTGTGCCTTGTATTTTCCTTCGAAAAATTTTCGATAATGAACCGGTACAATACCTGAAAGAAGACCAGAAAGGAAATATATGGTTCATAAAAAATAAGCATCTTGGTGTAGTCAACTTCAGCAACGGGAAGCCTCAGGTTACATTCATTCCTGAAATGGATTCAAGGTTGCTGACCAGTGGATATGATTTTATTTACCCTTATGATCTCCGGAATGTCTTTGTAGCAGGTGAGCACGGCTTTTACCTGTTGAACTATGAGAAATATAAATCCATGACCGATAAAATTTCACTGCTAATCACTTCAGTGAAGGCTATCGGAGACCGCGACAGCAGCCTGTTTGGCGGTCACCTGCAGCAGGTCGGGATCGGGGGCAGACCTGTGAATCAACATGTACCTGAATTAGATTACGCATGGAATACATTGCATTTCACTTACTCATCACCGTTATTCGGCCGCCAGGCGAGCACGGAATATTCGTGTATGCTCGAAAATTTTGACAAGGCATGGTCACCCTGGTCCAAAAAAACAGAGAAGGAATATCTTTACCTGCCACCCGGCAATTATGTGTTTCAGGTAAAGGTCCGTAGCCACACAGGCTATCACCCGGTATTACAGAGTTATCGATTTACCATATTGCCACCCTGGTATAAAACCGGCTGGGCGTGGCTACTGTACGCCACCATATTCGGGCTGATCATTGTCGCGATTTATCATCGTCAAAAACGAAAATTTGAGACCCAGCGGCGTCTGCATAGGGAGGAAAACAAGCGCGTGCAATATCTGCATCAGCTGGAGATTAAAAAATCCGAAGCAGAGATAGTAAAGCTAAAGAATGAGAAGCTGGAAACTGAATTGCAACTTATAAACAAGGAGTTGGCCACAACATCTATCAACCTTGTCCAGCGCGGCGAAGTGCTGCATAAAATTAAGGACGAAGTACTGAGAATGAAGAAGACCGGCAATGAACATGAACATAACGAGGAAGATTTCAGGAAAATCATCCGCATGCTGGAACCGGAAAAAGTGAAACACGACTGGGAACAATTCGCACTTCATTTCAACCATGTGCATGATGAATTTTTGGTGGCATTGAAAAGAGAATACCCGGGGTTAACACCCAATGAAATAAAACTATGTGCTTATCTCCGGCTAAACATCAGCAGTAAGGAAATCGCGCATATCATGAATATTAACGTGAAGAGTGTTGAATTGAGCCGATATCGACTGCGTAAAAAGCTGCAACTTGAACCAGGTGTACACCTGTTCAATTTTCTGCTGGAGTTTCATGGTCAGCATAAAAAAGATGTCGGATTATAAACAGCTTTACGAACAAGAGCGAATTAAGCGTGAAACGGAGTCGGTACCATTTGGATAGATACACTTTGCACTGAACAGTTTTAAAAAAAAATCGATTTTGAATTGATTTGGTTATAAGTACAAAATTAAATATTTTTAGTACAAATACGTACTATGGCTAAAAACAGAACTGCGGAGTCGAAAAAGGGAGGCATAAAAAAAAGCTATTTAAAAAAACAAAAAATAGTGCAGAGCGGGTCTGTGGGAACAAATTTGGTTAAGTCACAAAAAGTTTCCAAAACTGTTGTTGAAGTGAATGAACCCGAGGTTCACTATCTCAGGGATTTATCGCAGGTTTTGCAAACCAGTAAAGGCAGGCCGGAGTACAAAATGAGTTCATTCGAAAAAATTGAGCTCGTTGAAGGAGGCATATCCAAGAAAGCGCTGGAGAACTTAAAACAGAAAGCGGGTCTGGATTATGATCAACTCTCCGAAGTTTTAAATGTAGCCCGGACAACGCTGCTCAATAAAAAAGGCAACGAAAAATTCAATAAAGATGTCAGCGACAAGATCCTGGGGCTCGCTAACGTTTATTCCTATGGATACGAGGTATTTGAAGAAAGGGAAAGGTTTAATGAATGGATTTTCAGAAAAAACAAAGCGCTGGGTGGTCAGGTTCCATTTGACATCCTGCACACCAGTTTTGGCCGTGAGGAAGTAAAGCATTTGATTGGCCGCATAGATCATGGCGTTTATTCATAATCTATGCTTTTATACAGGATTGCAAGAACCAAATGGGCGCGGACGGTAGATGGCGAAGGAGCAAGACTTCATGGTGGCAGATGGAATCATTCAGGCACACCATGTATCTATACTTCGGAAAGCAGGGCGCTGGCCATACTGGAATACACTGTGAATACAAACCTTGATGATATACCCCGGGCGTTAAGTATCATCACTATCCATGTGCCGGAGGATGAAGCTGCAAATTTTTTCATGGTCCCAATTTCTTCTCTACCTGGCGATTGGCGCGATTCCCCGGCTCCGACCTCTGCAAAAGATTACGGAACCGGTTTATTAAAGAAAAATTTCCCGGGATTTGGCATTCCTTCGGTCATTATCCCGAAGGAGTTTAATTTTTTGCTTAACCCAATGAAGGGTTCAGGCAAAGCCTACAGTGTGACAGAAATTGAAGATTTTGTGTACGATATAAGAATCAAAAGGGTCTAGCGTTTTGTAACCAAGTCAGATATTTTTCATTGCACAATATTGATAATATATTTATATTGCAGCAAAGAGAACCAATTATACTAATTGCTTGCCCCTGCTTCAAATAACGAAACGGATCTGTTGCAACAGGTCGCTAACGGCGATGAAACTGCCTTTAGCAAATTGTATTACGGGTATCACAACATACTCGGTATCTACATCTATCAGCTGACCCAATCCAGGGAATTGTCGGAAGAAATTGTGCAGGATGTTTTTCTGAAAATATGGGTTGGTCGTAAAGCTTTAACAGGAGTAACCAATTTCAAAGCCTGGCTTTTTATAGTTTCCAAAAATCAAGCCTTAAACTCCCTGCGTACAATTACAAAAGAAAGAACACTCAAAAAAGATCTTTCCAGGGATTACGAGCATTCATCCGGCATTAATGAAGAATCTTTTGATAATGATTCTTACATACTTCTTGAACAAGCCATCAATCAATTACCAGAACAACAAAGAAAAGTTTTTATCCTCAGCCGCTATCGCCGGTTAAAATATAAAGAGATAGCAACAGAATTAAAGCTATCGAGGGAAACAGTAAAATCTTACCTGGGTCTTGCCGTTTCTTCTATTACAAAATTTGTCAATGCCCGGTTATATCCTGTTTTTTGGATCGTCTATTTGCTTTTTTTATAGAAATATCCGGCGGGCTACCCCCTTTTTTCTAATTTTTGTGTCTTCTTCAGGGAGCCTTTCCTTCCCAGTCATTTCAGGCCTTACTTATGGATATAAGAAACACCAGATTAAAATTTTTATTACAGCGTTTTCACAATAGGACAGTAAGCCAGGAGGAGATAGACGAACTGAAATCGTTAATTAAAGGCAACAACGTTGAAGAACAGCTAAAAAAAATCTGGGACGAAATTCCGGACCAGGACCCGTTTTTCAATGAGGATAAAAGCGCGGAAATGCTTGCTGAAATACTGCAACATCAACCGGCTGTGCTGATGGAACCACGGAAAAGAAGAATTGCTGCATTCATGATGGCCGCCGCCACAGTACTGGTTTTACTAATAGCGGGTACATGGATTTTTTTTAATGCTAAGGACAAAGCGAAACCATCTGCAGATAACGTCGCTGTAGCTGATCATAAACCTGCAATTATGCCTGGCAGCGATAAAGCCATGCTGACCTTATCGGATGGTACTATAATAATTTTGGATAGCACCAATAACGGAACGCTGGCTTTACAAGGAAATAGCAGAGTAGTAAAATTAAACGATCAGGTTGTATACAATAAAGATCAGAAGACTGGTACATATTCGCCTCAAACAACTTTTAATACCCTTTCAACACCAAGAGGCGGACAATACGTGCTCAAACTGGAAGATGGGACTAAAGTCTGGCTGAATTCAGTGTCTTCGATAAAGTATCCTTCGGCATTCGGTGCTGGTGAAAGAACCGTTGAATTAACAGGTGAAGCTTTTCTTGAAGTTGCCAGGGATGCTAAGCGCCCTTTCACTGTTAAGGTGAACGGAATGGCTGTAAATGTACTGGGCACTCATTTCAATGTGATGGCATACGAAAATGAGGAAGCAACGGTTGTCACTTTATTTGAGGGCGCCGTAAATGTCACAAAAGATAAGGAGAAAATCACCTTGCGACCCGGTCAGCAAGCGATGCACAAAACGGGTGCAGCATTGAAGGTGGTCAATGATGTAAATCTTGAAGAAACGATCGCATGGAAGAATGGCTATTTTCAATTCAATCATACCTCGCTGGCAGTGTTGATGCGACAGGTGGAGCGGTGGTACAATGTAGATGTAATGTATGAAGGCAAAATTCCAACCAGGAAGTTTGGAGGTAAGATCTCCAGGAAAAGTGATATCAATAACGTAATTAAAATACTTGAAGAGAGTAAGGTGCACTCACGCATTGAAGGAGACAAAATAATTATTCTGGATATTTAGGAAACAAAAGCCGGAGTGTTGGCGCACTACCGGCTTGACATGGTTTCCATAACAATTTTTTGGGTAAGCTCTTCCGATTTAAAGAAGAGGTATTGTTAATGTAAAAACACACAATTAAAGGTATGCTATTTAGAGCTAATCGCAAGCCCCCGTGTCTCGTATGGAGACCAATTGCTAAAATGATGCTTATTATGAAACTGACTACGGTAATAATATTATCGGTTTGTTTGCAGGCAAGCGCTGTAGGGTTTGGCCAGAAAATTTCACTCAAGGTTAAAGACGTTCCATTGGCGCAGGTCTTCACGATTATTGAAAAGCAAAGCGAGTACGTCTTCTTTTTCGATCAGTCGCTTATTGAAAAGGCACAGAAGGTTACGCTGCATACAAGCAATGAGCAATTGAAAGACGTGCTTGACGCCTGCTTTAAAGATCAGCCTTTAACTTATTCGATAGTTGGAACAACGATCGTTGTAAAAATTAAAGAGGATTCGTCAGCAGAAAAACAATCACCTGTTGTATTGGTAAAAGGCCGCGTGGTGAATGCAGAACAACAGCCGCTGGTTGGCGCTTCAGTATTAGTAAAAAACGGGAATAAAGGTTCAAAAACCGATGCCAGCGGAAATTTTATCGTTGAAGTAGATCCCGGTACTATCCTGGTGATTTCTTATGTGGGCTATAGCCCGAAGGAAGTCAAGATAGAAAACAGCAATGATTTTTTGAATATCGTACTTAACGCACAGATAGAAAGCAATGAGGAGATCGTTATAGTGGCCTATGGCAGTATCAAGAAAAGTGATCTTACCGGTTCCGTTTCCCAGGTAAAGGCGGGCGATATCAATTCTTATCCTACTACTAATGTGATACAGGCGCTCAGCGGCCGCGCAGCGGGTGTAAGAGTGATACAGAACAATGGAGCTCCGGGTAGTCCCATCAGCGTACGTATACGGGGAGCTAATTCGATTCTGGGTGGCAACGAACCTTTATATGTAATTGATGGACTTCCCAGCAGCCCTACCTATCTGCAAAATGCGGATATAGAATCAATGGAAATTTTAAAAGATGCGTCGTCCACTGCTATGTATGGCTCAAGGGGCGGCAACGGCGTGGTACTGATCACCACCCGTTCGGGTAAAAAAAATCAACCCACAAGCGTAAAGCTCGATATGGGATACAGTGTGCAGTCGATCACTAAAAAAATGAAATTGCTGACACCGCACCAATACGTATCCCTTTACAACGAGCAGGCGGTGAATGATGGACTGGCACCCTATTTTTCACAACAACAGGTAGACTCGTTCAAAAATGTGAAGGGCACTGACTGGCAGGACCTGTTGTTACGCAATGCACCCATGTATAACACGAGCATAAGCGTCAGCGGTGGATCAGACAGAACTTCGTACTTTCTTTCCGGGGGCGTTTTTTCACAGGAAGGGATCATTCCTAATTCTGATTACAACCGGTATTCATTGAGGATAAACCTGAATCACGAAATCAGCAAGATCTTCAATGTGGCTTATAACAGCACCTATACGCGATCTGACAGGAGTTCACAAAATTCACAATTGGGAAACAGAGGCGGCGATATGTTCGGCGGAATGCTTTTTGCACCGCCTACAGTAGGCCCGTACACGAACGACGGACACTATGTACGTCTCAATACTATCTATCCTTTTATTTCCAATGCACTGGTTAACCCTGTCGCTACCAAAAACGAAGTGACCAATCAAACTAAGGTGGATGATATTGTTGCCAACCTGAGTCTCAACATCAAGCCGGTTAAAAATGTGACCGTACGCATATCGGGAAATTTACTGAACAGTAATAACCGCAATGATAATTTCAGGAACAGGGAACCCTATGCATTGAATTCTGTAGGTGTCGCCAACGTTGCCACAAGTCAGTACACCAGTTTGTTGAACGAAAACATCATTAGCTACAAAAACGTTTTTAGCGGCAGGCATAACCTGGATGTCGTAGGGGGATTCACCAACCAATTGGATAAAAGTACGGCAATGGAGTCAGGGAATGCTTCTGACTTTTTGAGCAATGAAGTATTTACCGGCAGCCTTCAGTCTGCTGGTGTATCCGGGCTACCCAACTCCCGATATTCAAAAGTTGCATTGTCATCTTTTGTGGGCCGTGTTAACTACGGCTTTGACAACCGCTATCTTTTTACGCTAAGCTTCCGCCGCGATGGATATTCTCCGTATTCCGATGAGAACAAATGGGAAAATTTCCCTTCTGCAGCCATCGCCTGGAAGGCATCCAATGAAAAATTCCTGGCAAATTCGGGAATAATTTCTGATCTTAAACTCAGGGCTTCATACGGTCGCACAGGTAACACATCCATCAGCGCCTACCAGTCGCTCAACATATTACAGCCTTACAACACTATTTTTGGCGACGCATTATCGATTGGCTATGCGCCCAGGGCACAATATGCAAGTAAACTTAGATGGGAAGTAACTGATCAGATGGATATGGGTGTTGATATCGGGTTGCTAAACGACAGGATCCGCGTGACTGCTGATTTCTATTACAAACAAACTAAATACCTGCTGAACCAGGTACAGTTGCCCACGTCTTTTGGATATGAAACATCTCTGCAAAATGTAGGTGAAATTAGCAATAGAGGTATTGAACTGGCTGTTGATGCAAGTGTCATCGACAACAGGGATTGGAAATGGAATATTGGAGCAAACATATCTTTCAACCGGAATATGATTGTTAAGCTGTATGATGGTCAGGATATTGTAGGGTCCAATATTTTTACCGGCAACATCAACGATTATGTAAACCTGCTCCGGGAAAATGAACCCGTATATGTATTCTATGGGTATAAAGAAACCGGCTACACCGATAACGGTCTTATAAAATACGAGGACAAGAATAAGGACGGAGCTATCAATGCGCTCGACCGAAGTATTATCGGAGATCCTAACCCCGATTTTATCTATGGACTGAATTCCATCACGAAATATAAAGGATTCGAGCTGACATTGTTTATTCAGGGTTCCCAGGGAAATGATATTTTTAATCTGAACAAGGCGAGCACACTTGACATGGGTTGGGGCCTGAACCAGATCGAAGAAGTGTATACAGATCATTGGACCACTGACAAGCGGGATGCAAAATATCCTAAACCTTCGAACAAGATCAATGGTAACTTCTCCACCAGGTTTGTCGAAGATGGTTCATACCTGAAATTCAAGAATATTCAACTTGCCTATACATTGCCGGTAACTAACTGGAAATTTAATGCATTGAAATCTGCACAGCTATATGTAAGCGGACAAAACCTCATCGTTATCACCAATTATTCCGGATATGATCCGGAAGTCAACGCATACGGTTCTGCCAACTCGATGGTGCAGGGAGTTGATTACACCGCGTACCCAAATAGCAAATCAGTGACTGTCGGAATCCGTTGCGGATTTTAAACTAATAATAGAAAATCATAGTATATGAAGAGTATTTTCAAACTAACTGTTTTGAGCCTGGTGCTCCTTGCTTCATGTTCAAAAATGCTGGAAGAACATCCGCAGACGATTGCAGCAGAAAACTTTTATAAAACGCCGGTCGAGATTGAATCAGGATTGAATGCTATCTATGAAACAGTGCGCTACTTATCTACTTTTGGTGGCTTCTATACACTGCAGCATGAAATAAACACCGAATATATGTATGGAAGGGGAAGCTTCGCCCCCATGAATTCCTACGACGGCCTCGACAATACCAATGTTGGTCGCATCACAGATTCCTGGAACAATTTTTACAAAGGTGTGCGTAACGCCAATCTCATCATTCAGAAGGCGCCGCTTGCTGATATTACCGAAGCAGAAAAGCTGCGTTATGTAGCGGAAGCAAAGTTCCTGAGAGGTTTGTATTATTTCCACCTGGTAAGGAACTGGGCCGGAGTACCATTGCATACCGAACACAATATGGACTCCATTAACCTTAAAAAAAGTAGTCCGGAGGAAGTTTATCAGCTAATTGAATCCGATCTTCTGTTTGCTGAAACCAATCTTACAGACAATCCAAGATTGGTAGGAACCCCTTCGAAATGGGCGGCCAAAACAGTATTAGCTGAATTGTTCCTGACTCTTAAAAAATATGACCTGGCCAGGAAAGCGGCATTCGAAGTGATACAGTCAAACAAGTATTCACTGATTAGCGTGACTGTTGCCGATGATTTTGAAAAATTATTCGGCAGGGATGCCAATAATACTTCAGAGGAAATTTTCTATTTTAAATTTTCATCCAAGGTTTCTGGCCAGGGGTATCAATACCTCGCCTATCTCCACGCTACAAAAACCACAAATTTTCCTCCGGGCGGGTTTGCTACAATATATAGTGACTCTCTCAATCCATTTTTGCGCGATTGGGACAGGAAGGATCTTCGCTATACATTTACCTGGTATCCTTCAAACATCAATGTCACCCCTACTACTGTACTGTGTAAAAAATTCAGTGACCGTCAGGCCACGATACAGTCGGGAAACAATGATTACCCGCTTTACCGATACGCTGATCTGCTGCTTTTTTATGCCGAAGCTGAAGCAAGAATGAACAATGGTCCCACAGCCGATGCGGTTGAAAAACTCAATATGGTAAGGCGCAGGGCTTATGGCAAACCGGCTACAACCGCTAATCCCCTTATTGATATCAAATCAACCGATTTTCCAACCACCGATGCCTTTGTAAGACGGGTAGTAATGGAAAGAGGATATGAAACTGTTGGAGAAGGCAAGCATTGGTTTGACTTAAAACGGTTAGGCATTGCTCAACAGGTGATCAAAGAAGTAGAAGGATTAACAATGACTGAAAAACATTTGTTATGGCCTATCCCTCCCCGCGAGTTCAATGGCAATACTTCCCTGCATCCAACTTTGGATCAGAACCCTGGCTACTGATGTAGCAATTCAAATATTTTTTAATTCTAAATCAGGAGAGGTTATGATATACTTCAGATTGATAACAGTGCTCTTATGCGCGATCATATCTATTCCCGGACAACAGGCCAGGGCAAACAATATAGAAGCAAACAATATAGAAGCAGACATTATAGAAGCAGACATTTGTATTTTCGGCGGCAATGCTGCCGGTGTAATAGCAGCCTATACAGCTGCAAAGATGAATAAAAAGGTATTGCTCATTGAGCCCGGTCAGCATCCTGGCGGATTAACAACCGGTGGATTGGGTTATACAGATATTGGCAATAAATATGCGATTAATGGTTTGTCCCTCGATTTTTATCGCCGCATTGGTAAATATTATGGAAAGCTGGAACAGTGGATATTCGAGCCGCATGTGGCAGAGAATATCATGAAACAATACATCAAAGACGCGAAGGTGAATGTATGGTATGGACACCAGCTTTCAGCAGTGGAGAAGAAGAACGGAAACATCATATCAATAACAGTGTATGATGCATCCGGAAAACAACAACAAGTAAAAGCGAAGGTATTCATTGATTGTTCCTATGAAGGAGATCTGATGGCAAAAGCCGGTGTATCCTATACTGTTGGACGGGAAGCCAATAGTCTTTATAAAGAGACCTATAATGGTGTTCAACTCCTGAAAGGACACCAATTCCCCGACGGAATAGATCCTTATAAAACACCCGGAGACAGCAGCAGCGGGCTGGTATGGGGTATAAGTAATGAGCTGCTTAAAGAACATGGCAGCGGCGATAAAAAAGTACAGGCTTATAATTTCCGCATATGCCTGAGCAATAAAGCAGATAACATGGTGCCCATTGAAAGGCCGGATAATTACGATTCGGCCAGGTACGAATTATTATTGCGTTATCTCAAAAAGAAGGTACCCGGAGATCTCTGGGGATTTCTAAAGTTCGACCTGATGCCGAATAACAAAACGGATATCAACAATAACGGTCCATTCTCCACCGACATGATCGGCATGAGCAATAATTACCCGGAATCCGACTACGCAACAAGAAAAAAAATACAGAAAGCTCATGAGGACTATACGAAAGGCCTCCTCTATTTTATCGGACATGATGAGCGGATGCCGGAACACCTGAGAAAACAAATGCTTAAATGGGGATATCCTAAAGATGAATATACAGATAACAATAACTGGACGCCGCAGATGTATGTAAGGGAAGCGCGCCGGATGATTGGTGAATACGTTATGACCCAGGCCAACTGTGAGGGACGGGAAACGGTAAACGATACCGTGGGTTTGGCGGCTTATACCATGGATTCGCACAACTGTCAGCGAATTGTATTTAATGGCATGGTAAAGAATGAAGGTAATGTCGAGATCGGTGGTTTCGGACCTTATCCCATTTCTTATCGTTCCATTATCCCTAAATCAGCTGAATGCAAAAACCTGCTGGTTCCGGTTTGTTTGTCTGCCAGCCATATTGCTTATGGATCTATCAGGATGGAACCTGTGTTCATGGTACTGGGACAATCGGCAGCAATCGCCGCTGCGCTTGCAATTGAAAAAGATAATGACGTACATAAGGTCGATGTGAAGGAATTAAGATCATTGCTGACATCAAATCCACTGATGAACGGAAAAACACCGGAAGTATTAGTTGATAATGACAACTCATCGCAGGTAACTGTAACTGGTGATTGGAACGTTCGTAAACAAGGCGCCTACGGAATGTCGATGCTTGTTGATTCCAGCAACGGAACCGGCAACAAGGTTATTCGGTTTACCCCCGTTTTGCCACGGGCGGGTACTTATCATATCTATACTTACATACCTAAACTACAGGGCCTTTCTTCCACCACATCTGTCAATATTTACGATGGCAACAATATAAAAAAGATAGTCATTAAAGCCGAAGACATTAAAGTGGAAGGGCAAACCTCCGGTGAATGGATCAGTCTTGGACTACATCGGCTGGCAAAGGATAAAAAAGTGTATGTAGAAATTTCCAATAACAAGGCGGATGGTATTGTATCTGCCGATGCTGTTTTGTTTATACCGCAGTAAATTTTATGCCGGAGTAAATGTGTCCGTTGCGATTGCTTCAACTGAGGTTGAACAGATAAATTTTTATACCAAATTCTGACGCTATATGAAAAAAATTATTGCTTTGCTGCTTTTATCTGCCCTATTTGGTAATAACAAATTGCGGGCCCAATTAGTGCTGGTTGATGATATGGAAGGCAACGGGCCTGCCTCGGGAAACTGGATCTATAATGCCGGAGCGAATGCCACAGGCTCTGTACTCTTCCATGAGCCCAACCCGGCTCCTTCCGGCCTTAATAAAAGTTCCCATGTTGCCAAATTTACAAAGGATACTACCTGTTCCCCTTACATGGCCGCAGCCGTTACGCTGGGATCCCCGTTTGACCTGTCTGGCAACAATACTTTTAAAATGCTGGTGTACAGCAATGTGATCGAAGAGGTATTGTTCAAGCTTCAACCGGGCGGCGACTTCGCGCAGGCTGTGTTTCAAACATACCGCATTAAGAATATAAATCAATGGGAAGAAGCTGTGTTTACTTTTCCTGGTGCGAGTAACCGAACAGATCTGAATCGCATAACTATCCAGTTCATGGATGGTAAAAAAGCAAATGGAATATTATATTTTGATCAGATACAGGCTCCCAATTCAACCAGTATCAACCTTACAAAAATGAATATTCCGATGGGCCAGGAGAATGGCAAGGTGATTGAGGTAAAGTTGAGTGGCGACAAATTTAAAACAACACTCAATGTAGCTAACTGGATTAGTTCGGGTCTTCCCCAGGGCGTATCGATTGGTAACCTGCTAAGGATGAACGACACCACTGTCAATATTGTTCTAAGCGGCAACTCAACGGTAAACTATTCTACTACAACTTTTACACTAACAGTAAACGGTAATGAGTTGCAAAATCCTAATATTGTTAGCTATAATGCAAAGGGAATTGTAGTGTTCGACGGCAATCCAGGCTGGACGATGATATACTATGACGAGTTCGAAACAGAAGGACTACCCGATCGTACCAAATGGAACATCGATCCACACCCTAAGGGATGGATCAACAGTGAGCAGCAGGTATACACCGATTCCACACGTGACAATGCCCGTGTGAGAAATGGTAATCTCGTCATCACTGGAAAAAAAGATTTTCCAACCGGTAATCCAGATGAACCCTGGTCTTCAGCCCGTGTCACTTCTCTTCGCAAAATGGAATTTTTATATGGTAAAGTAGAAATGAGAGCAAAACTACCGAGAGCGAGAGGTTCATGGCCAGCATTCTGGCTGATGCCAACAACCAATGCTTATGGCAACTGGCCCAAAAGCGGTGAAGTTGATATCCTCGAGCATGTAGGAAATAGTTTTGGTAAAGCCATGGCCGCCGTACACACCGAAAACAAAAACTGGACAAACGGCGGCAACCTTGGTGGCAATCAGATGATGCCCGACCTCGATACAGTATATCATGTGTACGGACTGGAGTGGTCTCCCGATTCATTGCGATTTACTCATGATGGCGTTGGTTTTTATACATATGTTAATCCTCAAACCGATTGGAAAGACTGGCCATTCGACAAACCGTTTTATGTTATCCTGAATATTGCTATGGGAGGAGGAATGGGCGGCAATATCGTGGAAGCTGACTGGCCAGACAGCATGCTCGTTGATTGGGTGCACATTTCACAAAAAGGATTGGGAACGCCGGTATTGAATTCGATTATTATCACACCGGACAGCATATCTGTTCTACCGGGGAAAACACAACAGTTCATAGCCAGAATACAAGACCAGAACGGTCATGTAATAAACGGCATTACTCCAACATGGAGTATTTCAGGAACTGGTAACGTGATCAATGCTGATGGTTTCGCCACCATTCAAAGCTCAGGTGTGGTTACTGCAACCACTACGGTTGAAAATATAACGGTATCAGGATTAACCAATATCACAGTAAGACCTACTGATTATAAATCGATACCTGCAAGGATAGAAGCCGAAGATTTTGATAATTCAAATGTATGTTGCACGGAAACCACTGCTGATACCAGTGGCGTGCTGAATGTAAGTTATATCGGTAAAGGATCATGGTTTGAATATGATATCGATGTACCTGACTCAAAAGCATATCGCCTCCAGCTGAGGGTAGCGGCGAATTCGGCTTCAAGTCTGAAAATCGCCATCGATACAACTGAGTTGACAACTGTTCAACTTCCCGCCAGTGGTGGCTGGCAAACCTGGATAACTGTTATCTCCGCTCCCATCGTATTTGGACCGGGGCAAAAAACGATCCGCCTGACCTCGGAGTCTCCCGGCTGGAATTTCAACTGGCTACAGATCGTTAAGGCAAATAAACACAAAGTAAAAAGCGTGGTGATACAGCCTGACAGTGCCCGGATCTTTGCAGGAGAATCTTTACAATTTAAGGCGCTCGGGTATGATAAGGACAGCAATTATATTATGCTTTCACCAGATCCTGTATGGACAGTTTCCAGTTCCAATGCCGCAGTTAATACAACCGGTCTCTTTACATCCGACTCTGCAGGTCAGTATACGATTATTGCAGCTTCTTCAAAACACCTGAGCGGAAGTGCTATTGTAAATGTGTTTGGTGTTCCGGTTCTAACAAGGATAGAAATAAAACCAGATACCTTAATCATACCTGTGGGTGCTTCACAACAGTACACGGCCAAAGGATTTGATCAATATGATACACAGGTGCCATTAACTGACACGGTATTTTGGTTCGTTACCGGCAATGACAATACTATCGGCACAAACGGTTTGCTAACTGCAGGTAATATGCCCGGAACTTATTTCGTTACGGCAACTTCAGGAGGTGTGAGCAGAACATTGGAATTGGAGTTAGGTTATACCTGTACTGTCAACAATCGATACGAGGCCGAATCCGCTTCTTCGAATGCGGCAGGACCATACCTGGTCAATACAGATGATACGGATGGCGGTCGGCATTTTGAAGGCATCACCGCAGGAAAATGGTTTGCATACAGTGCGCTTAAAGTGCCATCGGCCGGCAAATACAATATCCGCCTGCGCGTCTCTACCACGGCTCCCGCTAAAATTAAGATCGGCCACGGCGCATTCACATTCCGCATCATTGATGTGCCTTCTACCGGCGGGCAATGGCAAACGATTTCAGATACATTGACTCTTCCGGCTTTATCCTATACAGGAATCAATGCAGTATCGGGAACATTTAAATTCAACTGGTTTACGATCGATAACTGCGCGGAGTTGCCCAAACAACCAGTGCGCATGGAACTGACTCCCGACATGATCACCCTTGCGGTTGGCGGCACCCATCAATTTGCGGCTCGCGGTTACGATATTAATAACCAACCTGTATCGTTATCAGCACCATTGCAATGGTCAGTAAATGGCACGAATAACACTGTTGATTCCAGCGGGTTGGTAACGGTTAATTCGGCAACCGGGATTTATGCTGTAATTGCTACTGCCGGCACGCTTACTGATACAGCCTGGGTTAATGTAGTTGAATGCTCTGTGAATACAAAATATGAGGCGGAGAGCTTTTCCGCCCGGCATTCCGGACCAGTGCTGGAAACATGTTCGGATCTGGGTGGCGGACAGAATTTTACGGGTCTTGCGCCAGGACATTATTTTGCCTATAATACATTAAATGTTCCCGCCACAGGTTTATACAGGATCAGCTTTCGTGTATCGTCTACTGCACCTGCACAGATAAAGATTGGTCACAGCAATTATAATTTCGGAGTAATAACTATCCCGTCTACAGGCGGTCAGTGGCAAACCATTACCGATACGATCACTTTGCCTGCACTAAGTTATACCGGGATACATGTAGTTTCCGGAACCTTCAGGTTTAACTGGTTTGTTATTGATAATTGTGGAACTGTGCCAAAGGGTATCAGCTTCAATCAATCCGCTGCTGGCTATAGCAGCGAAATGTTCTATAAAAATGGTAAATCCAGTCTGAGTGTATATCCCAATCCAACAACCGGACATGTTGTGATTAAACCGGATGATACAATCTATCACACAATGAAACTGTTTGATAGCCATGGCAGATTGATACATCAATGGAAAACCATTCCAGGTCAATTAACAATCAGTAAGGATTTCAGTTTCCTGAAAAATGGTATCTACATATTGAAGTTGGAAGGAATAAATAAACAGCAAACATTAAGGATAGTGAAACTATAACGACCCTTTCCCCTGTTATCGAAGAGACTGTTGAAAGACAGTCTCTTTTTATTTGCAAATGATCGGATTGCCACAAGAAGAAAAACGGACATTCTTATTTTGGTATGGTGGCGATGGCCTCTTGTTCATTGGCCTGTCCATATATAGTTCCTTCTTCAAAACCCGTCATGCCCATACAACCCAAACCGATAATTGGTACAACCAGGCCCTGGCTTCCCAATGCAATATTTTTGATTTCCATATTGTTTATTTTCATGGGCCAAATGTCGCTAAGGTTAGCGACCCCGCTGTATGCAAAGCCCTGAACATTGTATGCAAATCAAGGGTTGTGTAATAATTCGTCTGAGAAGTCATAATTCATCGGGGCGTAATTCATCTCGGCTGGAAGAAGCCGGACTCTGTTTTCAATGACTTTTTTAATTTGACCGATACATCGGTCAATATCGCCTTACAATGACCGATGTATCGGTCATTTATCAAACAAGGTAATAAACAGGTAATAACCTGGAGATAACCAGGAAATAACCAAGTAATAATAGGTAATAACCGGGTAATCCAGAAATAGGTAGGCGAACAAATACCGTTGACAAAGCAAATTGCCTTCCTTAATTTCTGCAGTCAAAAATATCTGCAGTCAAAAATATCTGCAGTCAAGAATATCTGCAGTCAAGAATATCTGCAGTCAAGCCATGTGATTAACATCGTGACTGTTTTGTTTGTGGGCGGCCCGTTGAAACAGCAACGCCGATCCAATAAATAGCAAGGCGAAGAACGCATGGAGACCAAACACTGCTAATACACCGTTGGCAAAAGCGGGCGTGCCGATAATCAACGCAATCGCAGGCACCAGCACAATCGCGAACCCCGTTGCAAGCAAAGCGCGTGACATTCCAAGTGGTTCTAAGTGTGCGATGATGGCACCGGTTAACCCGATGAGGAGCACACCGAAATACATCATGTTGGCGGGGTTGTCCCCAAGAATACCGCCAACTGCAGCATTCATCCAGGCGAGGAGTAACACTGCGGCAATCGCCACAACAACAGCGATCTGGTATGTCTTATTGCTCATCATGTTCTTCGTCACCATACCATACAAAAGACCGGCGGCACCGATCAGCAGAATAAGGGTCATAACAATTGCTCCCGGTTTCCAATGCCAGATGGCAAGAAGCAACAAGACCATGAATATAAGCAGTATGATCCCTATCCATTTAGTAATGCCAGTAATGTTTTTCATGATTTAATATTTTTAGAAGGTTACTTATGTTTATAAAATTTATAGAAAGTTGTTGTTATAAATTATAATTGCAGGCAGTTACTTTTCCTTTGTGAAAACACGCTGCCCGCCTCCCCGTTTTATGATCATCTGATTTTTAGCGGCGTCGAATTCAACGACAATCGCACCTTCGATTTTAAATTGATCCTGCGCCGTCGCTTCGAGCGGCGCAGGAGATTCAGCATTCGGTTGAATGAAAAGCGTTGTGCCTTCCCGTGAAATCGTAAATTTTACAGAAGCATCGGGACTCGAATAAACACCTACGTATTTATCCAGCACTTCTTTGCTCACGGCAATACTTTCGAAGGCAGGAATTTCGAACGGCTTATTGTAGTAGATGTCGATAACGCCGCTGACAATATCGCGCACAGGATAAACCTTTGCGTTCGTAGTATAAGCAACCACCAACTTTTCCTCCGGCAGATAGGCCAGCCAGGCTCCATAGTTATCTGCCCCACCCGTGTGCCCGTAAAAAGTTTTGCCGGCGAACGTAAAGCTTGCCATTCCCAAACCTTCCCCGTCCCGCATTGTCTTCATCAGGCCGAGACTTTCAGCAGACACGATCTTTCCGTCAAATAGCGCCACGATAAATCTGGCCATATCGTTTGGTGTCGAAACAATCGCACCCGCACTGAAGAGGATGCTCGGATGCGTTTCGGGCAACTGTTTCCATTCACCTCCCAAATTCATATAAGTAAGGGCCTCGTTTTTATTGACATCAATATTCCCGGTTGCGATGTAGGTATCACCCAGACCAATCGGGGAGATGATTCTTTCTTCAAGTGCTTCACCATAAGTTTTATCGGTTATCTTTTCAATTATAAGGCCGAAAAGAAGGTAGCCGGAATTGCTGTACATGTGCTTTGAGCCCGGCTCAAAATCAGGCTTGCCATTGACAATCAGTGCAAATATTTCATCCTTCGACATAGGCAATGTGTTCACGTTTTTTTGAGCATTCTGATCGCGTCTGACGTTAGGGATACCGCTGCGATGCTGAAGTATTTGAATGATTGTGATTTTGCTTGCATTCGGGATCTGGGGGAAAAATTTATCAATTGTGTCGGTCAGCTTTAATTTTCCTTCCTCCACAAGCTGCAGGATCATAGCAGCAGTAAACATTTTTGTGATTGAACCAATCCGGTATTTGTTCGTCGCGGATAATGGTTTCTTTTCTGTCTCGTTGATCTGGCTGTACCCGATGCTGCGGCTGTAAATGACATTACCATTCCTGGCGATGACCAGGCTCCCCATTGCCTTATTTTTTTCAGCGAGCCGGTCAAAAAACTTGTCGAGTTTGGCTTTGTCCGGCGTCTGTGCGTAGCTACCATTTAACAATGTCAATCCCAGTATAATGTTGAATATTATTTTGGTTTTCATGATAAATAAGGTCTAAAATACATTAAAATAAAAGTACTTTGCAAATCAAAGTAAGTAATAGTTTTTCTAATGTCAAAATTTTTCAGTCAGTAAAATTCATATGATTTGATAAAAGGCAGCGTCCATCATTGGACGGTTATGTTGTGATAATATCGGGAACAGGTCTTTGCAGCTAACCAAAATAATTATGGATGATGTTATTATGTTGATGCTGATGCATGCCACCGCAAGAATGTGGGCACGACAAAATCCTACATTTCAAAAATTGAAAACAACACTTGCTAAACAGTTATCTCGCATCGACTGTCACATCCGTGCTGACATACATTTTCTGTCACATACCATATCGAGAGGCAAAATGCCAGATAAACCATCATACACAGTAGAAGGTGATCACAATATTTCCCGTTTTTTCGCCAGTCTCAACATAACGAAATGCATCTGAAATTTTATCGAAGGGATATCGCCTGTCAATCACTGCTTTGAATTTTTGTTCTTCCATAAGTTGCCGGATCAGCACGACGCTGCGTTTGCAGTCAAAAGGAATCGGGAAGATCACCTTCTTACCTTTTCTCAAAGACGTACTTAACGCGAGGAAAATATTTATCGCCCATGGACCCGGCTCCGAGAAGATGTACGCGCCATCCGGTTCGAGCAACGGTTTACATTTTGCAAATGTACTCTTCCCTACCGCGTCAAAAACGTAGCGATACTTTTCTTTCAATATCGTGAAATCTTCCTTCAGATAGTCGATGACCTTGTGGGCACCTAACGATTGTATTAATTGGATGTTCTTAGTATTACATACCGCTGTTACGTTTGCACCGTAATAATTCAAAAGTTGAACCATGGCCGATCCGATCGCACCCGAAGCACCGTTCACCAAGACATTGTCACTGGGTTTCAATTTAATTTTATTCAGCATGTTGTAAGCATAGTGGGCACCTTCGAGGGCGGCTGCTGCCTGATCATATCCCACACCTTGTGGCATAGCCGAAATCGCCTTGCTTTCAGGGATGCATACATACTGCGCGTGTGTACTCAAGCCCGTATCCTCAAATCCAAAAACATTGTCACCAACGTTGAATGAGGTAACTTCTTTGCCGATGGCCATCACTTTACCCGCAAAATCAGTTCCCAAAATTGTTCTTTTCGGATTAAACAAGCCGGTCAGGAACCGCATGATAAAAGGCTTTGCTCTGAGCATCGCGCAATCGGTCCGGTTAACGGTCGTAGCGAAAACCTGTACAAGTACTTCATTATCCCTGGGTAATGGAATTTCTATCTCACGTATACGCAAGACGTCTGGCGGGCCGTATCGTTCATAGGTTGAGGCTTTCATGTGCTTTAAGATAATTTGTTTCCGCGCCTGTGAATTCATTTTACTCCTTGTTTTCCAATACTAACCGGGTTTTGACTTTTCCTGCTCTTACCATTTCTATCGCTTCATTCACTTTAGAGAATGGCATAAGATCCACCAGGGTCTCAATATTATGCTTTGCCGAGAAATCAAGCATATCTACCATGTTCTTGCGACTACCCACATAATTTCCATAAATAGTTCGTTGAGCATAATCATATAGCAAGCCCACCTGATGTCCCATTTTATTGAAAAACCGGATTGCCAGCTGCCCAAGGCCACCTGCTCCCAGGACTCCAACAATGGAATTGGCGGGTAACTGTGCTCTCGCTGATCAGCCTCAGACTATCTTTTTCATTTTTATTTTTTATAACGTTGATGATTTATATAATGCTGTAAATATATAGTTATTGTTGTTTTCATCCTTTCGCTTTTAACACTGATGATTGCCCCTTGCACGAGACAAATTTGGGAAACCAGTAAGAAAAAGGACGGGTAAATCCCGCCAACTAAAATATTTTCCCCGCCCTGGCGTTTATGATTACTGATTCAAAAATCCTAAACCTTATCCAATGTCATCCGAAAAAGAAAAAGGTGGTTTTACAATTGACTTTTCCAGGCTGTTTTCCTCAGACTACGACAAAGCAGTTCCGGGAAGTTATGATGAGAGCCTCTATACCGATCCTGTTACCGGTAAATTCCGTTTCCCTTCTAACAATACACTCTTCAAAGGAATAATTTCTGTAAAAGATGAAACGAATTACAAGCAAGAGTATTTCAGTGGTTTAAGTATTAAGGAGAAACAAGCGTTTTCTATTGATGAGTTTGAACGTAATTTTATGATCCCCTTATTCTCCATTGAAAAATTCAGTGATTTTATGGAAAGGATGCCGGAGGAGAGTTTTGAGAAAGGAATTTCCAAAGAGAATGTACTATACCTTTTCAGGAAGTTTAAGCATTTCATTAATGAAGAGCATTTTATTAATGACGAGGAAACCGAACCTTATTTTATTTTAGAGAAGGTGAAGTCGGATGATGCCCTGCGCCTTGGTTTGCTTTCGGCCTTCGATATTACAGCTACTAATTCAAGAGAGCTTTGGGACAATCTACATACCAATATCCTAAAAGAGATCTGTAAAGCGAATAATCTAACAGGAACCAATAAACGAGCAGCGATGCTTGATAAAATTCTGGAACTGAATCCTGCATTTCCACATAATGTGGTAAATGCCTCAGACCTTTTACAACAAACCTTTTTTTCGTTTGTCGATTTCTACCTGGATGATATTAAAAACACCATTGACCAACTGCATCCCCTTTACCTGGAACCGGTCTGGGAAACGGTGCGTGACACAAATTTCGGAACAAGGTTCAGGAAAAGGGTGAACGAATTAATGGATTCAAGATACTGGGCTGACAGATTAATTACAATCACTACAAACGATGAGGAGGATGAAGATGGAGAATAAATGGTATTACAATAACCCGGTTTTTACAATGCCTGATAAGAATCCCACTAAATCTGCTTTGGGTTCTGCCCCTACCGGAAAATTTCTTAAGGGAAAAGCGGGCTCTTATGACGAAAGCCTTTTTAGCGATGCTTCTACAGGTGAATTCTGTTTTCCTGATTATAATGCCGGATGGAAAGGTGTTGTGAAATTAAAGGACCATACAAAGTATAAGCAAGGAAGTTCTATAGAGGAGTTTGAATATTATTTCTTCAGCCCGGCTATTGAAGTTCCCGATTTTGAAACTTTCCTGGAACAGTTACCAGGGGATTATTTCCCGGTTAATACATCAGGCGGTAAACTATTTGAACTTTTTGAAGAGTATCAGGATTTTGTACAGGGACATGTGAAAGCCAGTTATTATTTTGAGCAGTTCCGTGATCCATCGGAATTAGTACAGGCAGCATTATTTTATAAGGTGGATAATTCAGCATTGAAACCTGCGGATCTGTGGGAGGAAATAGCACCGGTAAAAGTGGACGAGATCTGTATAGCGAATAATATCAGGCCAGTTAAAAACAACGAGGCGAACATCAAAAAACTGGTGGAAAACAATATCCCCTTTCCTTATGAATTTTACCGCCCTACCGACCTGTTAAAAGAGATATACAAACGGTTTACCATACTCTATGTTGAAGATATCAAAGTTAATACCGATCATTTCCATCCCTTATACCTGCAACCTTTGTGGGAAGAAGTGGAACGAAGCTGTGGCAATGAAGATATCGAAGAGCAGGTAAATGCAATTTTAAAATCCAAATTCTGGAAGCAAAGACTCATCTGAAGCAAAGAGTCTTCTGAAGCAAAGACTCTTCTGAAGCTAAGACTGATCTGAAACAAAGACTTATCTATGAATAATGAATTATTCTCTAACGCGGTAGCGACAATCTCAAGACTGCTGTTTGCGCCAGCTATTGTTGAATTGCAACATGAGGAAACGGATACTTATGGAGATGAGTATATTAAGGCAATAGAAGGATCCTATGACAGGGGTTATTTTACAGAGCCGGGCTCAGGTAAGTTTCGGATGCCATCTTATAACAAAGACTGGACGGGGCAGGTAAAGATTAAAGATTGTACAAATTATAAGGAGGCTTATTACGGGATACTGGATAAAGATGAAAAGGCAAAATATACCATTGATGATTTCGAGTATAAATTTCCTTTTGTTTGGTTCGAAGTACAGGATTTTCAAACCTTTCTTTCAAAACTTCCGGCGGCCTCTTTTAATAAAGGATTGAAAAGAGAACAGGTGATAATGCTTTTTGATGAGTACGAAAATTTTATTAAAGGCGATAAAGGAGATTATACTGATTTATCAGATGAAAAGTATAAAAAGACCGCTGTGGAACTCGGCTTATTAGAGATCATTGATCAGGCAGATAAGACGCTGACGGAAATATGGCAGCAACTCCAGCCATCTCAACTGCGGGAGATATGCAAAAAGAATAAGCTTGAATCGACTGGCAAATCGGCTTCCATGATTAAAAGTCTTATCGCAGCGAATATCAAATTTCATTTCGAACTCTATCAGCCTTCAGAACTGTTAAAACAGTGTCATGCTATGTTTGTTGATATGTATCTTGACGATTTGCGTATGGGTACGGATCATCTCCATCCATTATATTTTAATTCTCTATGGGACCAAATATGCCGGGAAAATTATCTCGTGGAAACCCTTGAAGCGAAGGTTAAAGAGATTATTAAAAATCCTTTCTGGGCGGTAAGACTTTGCAAGGCGGTAAGATTGGAGGATAGTTTAACGGATTAAAACAAATAAAATCGTTGTTGTAAATCCCCCGCAGGCGATATGGTTAGCAGCCCAAATTCTACATCGGTGAATTCGGCTTTTGCCGCAGCAATTATTTTTTCCAAAATTCTATCTCAGAGCTCAATATGCTTGCGGGAGTAACGAGATGCCGCCGGGCTCCACTTCCTACCAGGACTGCACAATTCTCTGCCATCAATGGTATGGCAGCAGATGATTTTGATGACAATGGAAATCCAGACCTTTGCATTAACACGAATGATTTTGGATCCGCCAGGCCTGCCTGATTTGTTATTTCTCAGTTGAAACATATTGCAAAAGCCCTCAGTACTAATAAATATCAGGTCTCTTCGTCGCCGTAACCACTGTAATGCAACCTGAATTGGCAATAGTAATTTCTAAATTAAGCTACTTTCTTTTTGGCTACATTAAAGAGCGTTTAAGCTACATCCGGTATTGATTTAATGATCAATTTTGTGCTGTCAAAAAGGAAGAATATGAAAATCATTGTAACAGGTTCATTGGGCCATATCAGTAAACCACTAGCATACGGGCGTTTTGGGAAGATCCATTGGCATTCCGGATCTTGAATGGCGTATATTAACTGAAGAGCAAATGATGCAGTCGCTCCAGGCGAATGGTGTTACTGAAAATGCAGCCGTAAACCTGGTAGAATTGGGACGGGCAACACCTACAGGACTTTTACGGGAAGATTTTGACAGGAATCAACCGGAATCCGGAGAAGCATCATTGGAGGATTTTGAACAGGAATTCTCCGCCGTTTATAATCAACAATCATCTGCAACAACAAAATAAAGAACAATGGAAATAAAAAACAAAATTGCGCTTATTACCGGGGGCAGTCGGGGTTTGGGAAGAAATATGGCTCTGGCAATTGCCCGAAAAGGTATCGATGCGATCATCACCTATAACTCCAATAAAGCAGCAGCTGATGAAGTAGTAGAACAGATTCGTTTTATGGGCCGAAAAGCTGCAGCCTTCCAGTTGGACACAAGCGATACCAGGAATTTTGATCCGTTTGTCAGCGAATTAGTATCGCATCTGGGCACAGGGTTGGGTCACCCAAGGCTTGATTTTCTTATCAACAACGCAGGAACAGCATTGTATGCCCCGGTCGCTGAGACTACTGAAGCGCAAATGGATGCTGTATTCAATATCCACTACAAGGGAGTTTTCTTCTTAACGCAAAAGCTCTTGCCGCATATAAACGACGGTGGGGGTATCGTTAATATTTCTTCCGGACTTGCACGCATTACCATGCCGGGGTCATCGGTTTATGGTTCTCTGAAATCTGCAGTCGAAACGTTGACACGCTATATGGCAAAGGAATTGGGCGATCGTAAAATACGCGTCAATGTAATAGCTCCGGGGGCTATTGAGACTGATTTTGGTGGAGGGCGTGTAAGAGACAATAAAGACATAAACGGGCATATTGCAGACATCACGGCTCTGGGACGTGTGGGCTTACCTGACGATGTCGGCGGAGTTGTGGCTTTCCTTTGCAGCGAGGAGGCTTACTGGATAAATGCCCAGCGGATCGAAGTATCGGGCGGACAGGCTATTTGATGAAAAGATTAAATTTATCATTATGAAACCTTATAAAATAAGGTCGATCACTGAATTTCACAGCGTATTCCATTTGCAGGGACCCCAACACCCCCTCATCAGTGTTGTAGATTATAAGGTTTTAGTGGCTGCCAAAAAGCAAAGTGAGATTACCACAACCGTGGCTGATTATTATTCTATTTCGGTCAAGCGGGGGCTGAGTGAAAAGATGCGTTATGGCCAGCAGGAATACGATTTTGATGAAGGTATTATGTATTTCCTGGCGCCGGGACAAGTATTGCAGACTGCTCCGGTAACGAATATTTCATTACAACCTTCGGGCTGGATTTTGCTGATTCATCCGGATTTTTTTTGGAAAACAGCGCTGGCTAAAAGCATTAAGCAATATGAATTCTTCGGATATTCCGTCAATGAAGCGCTTTTTCTTTCAGAGAAGGAGGAAACTATTATTAACAATATCGTTCAAAATATTCAGCAGGAGTATAATTCCAACATTGACAGATTCAGCCAGAGCATCATCATCTCTCAAATAGAAACTTTATTGAATTATGCGGTGAGGTTTTATCAACGTCAATTCATCACACGTCAAATCACCAGTCATACCATTTTGAATCGTTTAGAGGAGTTGCTTACAGAATATTTCAATAGCCGGGATTTGACAAGCAAAGGGCTTCCAACCGTTCAATACATTGCCGGACAATTAAACGTTTCACCCAACTACCTTCGTAGCCTGCTCAAAGTGCTGACGGGGCAAAATACGCAGCAACATATCCACGATAAATTGATTGAAAAGGCAAAAGAAAAATTATCTATCACTAATTTATCAATCAGTGAAATCGCCTATGAGTTAGGCTTTGAACATTCGCAGTCCTTCAGCAAATTATTCAAGACGAAGACCAATGTTTCGCCTAAAGCGTTTCGGCAATCATTTAATTAAGTTTTTCCAGAGATTTGTGATGATTCGCAGGCTTCATCAATAAAAGCAATCAAAGAAAATATCAAATTCAGCTCGACGCAATTCTTTTTCGAAAAGGACTTATCGTGTTCCAATTTACGTTGTTGATATTTGTTGCCATACTCAACTTACCAGTGTTAGCTTGCCGGCTCAGGAAAATATTCGTCGCTGATGAATTTCCAGGTTGGACCATCCTTGCCAAGCACTCCATAAGAGGTAACAAAGAATAGCAATTGAATTGGAAACTTCACAACCGCTTAGTTGTATTTGTTAAAAATTTGCTGTAGCATTACCAGATTATCAAAATCAAAGAACTAACGTTAATCCACAACCTATGAAAATTAAAATACATCTGTTAACACTCTCTGCGTTAGTGATGATACTATCTGCGGTCTCCTGCAATAAAGATTCTGATGACCAAACTGAAAGTGGACCTGTTAAAGTAAAGTATGAAATATCAACTTCATCAACAAGCTTAACCTTTAAAGACGGCAATCCTGCCGTTGCTTATACCAATGCAAATTTTAATGCCGAAACCATAACCGATTTACCTGGTGGGGGAATAAAATGGACTAAAGAATTTACCATTCAAGAAACAAAAAAAGGAAATTCTGTAGTGATTGTGGGCATACTACAGTTCAAAGGAATTACCGGAGGTGTAACTACAAGGATTTATATTAACGATGTTAAAAAATCAGAAACAATTCAAGGAGTTCCCCAAAACGGTGATGGCTATCCATTGGTAAATATTAATGCTACTTATACATTTTAATATGAGGTCAGCAGAAATAGTTTTCTTTGAAATGAGTATCAACTTTTTTTCAGAGACGCAATAACCTGGTTTCGTTTTACCAGCATCCTGAACCTTTGCCTTCGCAACGAGATCGCAACAACATTGTTTTTCTCCAGGACCATTTGCAGTTTATGCGTATTAAAAACGGCCTGCTGAGTAAAAAATCCTGCATATGTTTTATCCTGCCGCAAAACGGGTAAAAATTCAACATTTTCGGCGATCATCTTTTCCATGGCGAACCTGACAGTATCGTTCACACGAACATATAGTGTCTTTTCAGTAAGCACTGTTTTCACCGGTAATAATTGCTGTTCCGGGGCATTAAGCTTCAAAATGTCCGAAGCATTTAATAATCCTTCAAATTTGTTATCGGCACCGACTACAATGATATTTTTTTGTTGATGTTCAAAAGATTTTAAATAAGCCAACTGCAAATCCCCGATCGTGATGTCCGACTTTATAACCAGCGCATCATTGTTCATAACTTGTTTTACAGTATAAGATTGGAGTATGTCTGGTCCGTATGCTACCGGAGTCTGCACACCCCTTCGCGAAATCTTTTCGGTCATAATGGTATTCTCCATCAGCAGGTATGAAATAAAATAAGCCGCTGTGCAGGCTGCAAGTAAGGGCACCAAACCATTGAACTGCCCGGTGGTTTCGAGGGCAAAAGCAATAGATGTAAGAAAAGCTCGCGAAGCCCCGGTAAACATAGTTGCCATTCCTACCAAAGCCGACAACCCAATCGTAACACCGGCCGCCGGGAAAATCTTCATGATAACATAACCCAATATTGCGCCCGCAGCACTTCCTATCGTTAACAATGGCGCAAGGGTGCCACCGGAGGTACCACTGCCTAATGCAATCGCCCAGGAACAAAATTTCAAAATACAGAGTATGGCAATAAAACTCAGCGTTAGCTCCCCGTTCAGAATATCAGTGATGTTATTATATCCAACGCCAAGTGTTCCCGGTGCCATATATCCGATAACGCCAACAAAGAGTCCCCCAATAGCTGGCCACCACATCCAGTGAACGGGTAATTTCTCAAAAAGATCTTCCACGAAGTAAACTATACGGGTTACGCCAACAGAGATTATCCCGATTATAATCCCCATGCAGCTATACAGGAACAGGCCCGTGTTTGATGGCACCCCGATAAACTTCCTGATGGCAAATACCGGTCCTGATTCAAAAAGAAAATGATGACCCGCAGCGCCGGTTATACATGCCAGTGCAACCGGGATGATTGCCCGCGGTGAAAATTCAAACAACAACAATTCAATGGCAAGAAATATAGCTGCAACAGGGCTACCAAAGATTGCAGACATACCTGCCGTGGAACCCGCAGCGAGCAATATTTTTCTTTCATTTGATGTAATCTTTAACAATTGACCAACTGTGGAACCCAATGCACCGCCCGTGGCAATGATCGGCCCTTCTGCGCCAAACGGTCCACCGGCCCCGATCGCGATGGCTGCAGAAACTGGCTTTAAATAGGTGATGGAGGGTCTGATCTTACTATGATTCGTCAGTACTTGTTCCATCGCTTCCGGTATGCCATGACCACGAATGGCTTTTGATCCGTAGAGTGCCATCAGCCCGACTATGATACCGCCAATGGCAGGTATGAAGATCACCAGCCAACCCAGGTTGTTAGACGCGGGGCTAATATCGGCAACAGACAGTTTACCAAAAAAGAAAAACCCCGTGGTAAAATTGATCAGCAACACGAGCAGCTTCGAGATAAAACTGATAACCAGCGCAATCAATACAGCCAGTGATGAAATAAATACCAGGCGTTTCCCGCGATGATAGCCTGCCCACTGTGATTCAGTTTCTCCCTTATCAAAATTTAATGATGTAGCAATTGGTATGCTCTTAGGTACAGCCTTTATACGCATAATCTTACAATAATCCGCAAAAGTATGATTTAAATCATATTTTGGTAGTAGGAAATTGCCAGAATCGGTTTTTTATATGTTTTGTGTAATATTTTGCATGCCTTATGATCAAATCCCCGTCTGCGTGTAATCTTAAAGACTGCTTCCTGTGTCAGCACGTTGTAGCCCATTGGTTACCAGGTATCAAGGCTAACAAAACCAACATTCAATTCAGAAAAGGGGAAATCATTTTTAACGAAGGGGATCAGGTCAAAGGCATTTATTTCGTCTATTCAGGGATCGTAAAGGTTCATAAACATTGGGATGAGAAAAAGGAGCTGATCTTTCGGTTCGCAAAGGCGGGAGACATGTTTGGTTATCGCGGCCTGGGAAATGAAAAGATTTATCCGGTCTCAACCACGGCGATTGACCAGGTAACCGTATGTTATATCGATCTCGCATTTTTTGATGTTACGCTCCAGGCCAATCAATCGCTGACATACAGGTTGATGCAGTTCTATGCAAACGAGTTACAGGATGCGGAGAAAAGAATGAGAAACCTCGTGCATATGGAAGTAATGGGCCGCGTTGCTGAAACACTTCTCCTGCTGCGGGCAAACTTTGGCCTTTCTGCAGAAGGATATATAAATATCATGTTGAGCCGCCAGGATATCGCCTCACATGCCGGTACTACCTATGAAACCCTTTTCAGGATAATGCGGGCATTCATCAAAGACAAACTGATTCAAGTGAAAGGGAAAAAAATTTTTATTCTCAGGGAGTCTGCCTTAAAAAAACTTTCATCTCCTTGATCTGATTTTGCAGACTAATAAATTATGGTCACTGACCAGTATTGATTTTTACATCATTAAACATAAAAACATTATCACTAATCCAGACTGCCTTCCCGCTTGAAGCCGTAACGTTCCTTAAAATAACTTCTTGGTTTTGACATAGGGAACCTGAATAAGATCCGCTTAGTAAGGCAGCGCTGATAGGTTTTCCGTCTGCCGGTACGAAGACACAATAGCGGATCACCAGCTCCCCTGCCATATGCTGCCGTAATCGGAACGCAGGTTTATTTTGCTCCTGCCGCGAACAGTGGAATTCTCCACTAACAACATTCCACTTCCAATTGAATTGATCCCCATATGTCCAAGCTTCCCGATTTCCCATCGTTTAGGGATGGCCGATACTGTACCGTAGCGATACAAGCCCGGTTTCGTAGGTTTTGCTATGGAGAAGCGTGAGCTTAGTCCGGCTATCCTGCGGGCGGAAAAGAGGTTTGCCGCAGCCCAGCAGGATGGGATGCACCGACATCCATATCTCATCAACAAGTCCCTCTTTTATCAGGGTGTCGGTAAGCGATGCACCGCCGAATAGCCAGATATCCTTGCCAGGAAGTGCTTTTATTTTGCGTGCCTGGGCAAGGCTATCTCCTGAAACCAGGATGGCACCTTCTTTTACATGGTCCAAAGTATTAGAGAATACATACTCCTTCATACCGGGCATGCCGGGCACCACTTCTCCATTATTATTTTTTGCGTGCTGTAATGCCATTTCGTAGCTTTTCCTGCCAATGAAAATGGCATCTACACGAGAGAAAAATTCATTCAGTCCATAATCCTGGTCTGTAAAACACCAGTCATATTCTCCGTTTGGGCCTTCAATATAACCGTCAAGTGTCACGGCCAGGCCTAAAATTACTTTTCGCATAATGTTTCTTTTTTTATTACGCGAAGTTGCCCGATTTCTGTTTCACATAATTGTACAAAACGGACATCAATACAAAATATGCTGCGAATGTGCGAGTTCGCCAGGTGTGTAACCAGCATAGGTTTTATAATCGCGTATAAAATGGGCCTGGTCGTAATAACCGCTTTCATAGGCCACAGCTGTAAGGGAATGAGCAGGATACTTCTTCAGGTGCTGCAATGATTTTATGAATCTGCTGACACGTAAGTATTCTTTAGGCGACAAACCGATGCATTGCTGAAACCTACGGGAAAGGTGACGCTGGCTAAGGCCTGTTTTATCGGTGAGCTGCTTTACCGATAGCATATCAGTTGAAGCTTTGGCTTGCTTCAAACACCAGGCTATTTGCCTGTCATCCCTGCTTTGAGCCAATTGCTGTACCAGGTATTCCTGAATGACAGACACACGTATATCGTTGTTGCAGGCATAGGCCAGCTTATCTTCAATCTCTGAAGCCTTACCTTTCCACACATTATCCAAAACCGTAGTGGTATCAGTGAATACATGCATCGGAAGGTGAAAAAATTTATAGGCCATGCCAGGATGGAAGCAAATCGCCAGGCAACCGGAACCTTTTCGCATCTGCACATCCATAGGGCGGCTCATACGAAAAGTGATAATACTTCGATTGTAGAGTTCATTACCAATGATTGCTACGGGCGTACTGGTATAGCTGATGAATAGTTCTACGCATGCATCGGGCAGAACCCGTATATGCCGGGTATCAGCATCATCATCGCAGTCCATAGAACAAATCACCTTTACATAAGGCTGCAGTGCAGGAATGATATCGTATAGTTGCATACGCACAGTATAAAATTAAACAATAACATGTTTACTGTATACTTCATAACATGACTTAGTTTAAAGGCCGTGTAATGATAAATCCGGCTCCTCCTCTTCGGTGGTTGAAACTTTTTTCAGCTGGTTTGCAATCAAAAAACAAAATACCAAAAATTATTGGCTGGCTTGCAAAATAATTTTATCTTAGTGGCTAAGATATTCAGTCAATGAGATATAAAATGAATGATGAAATAATCAACAGAATAAGAAAATTGAGTCAACTGTATGCATATACGTCTATCCGGATGCACGAAGCCATTGCGCGTAAAGCGGGACTTTCAGGGACTGACCATAAATACCTGGGATTTTTGATTGAAAAAGGCCAAATGACGGCAGGTGAGCTTTCAGTATTAACGGGTCTGACAACTGGTGCCGTTACTGGTTTAATAGACAGATTTGAAAAGAAAAAACTAGTCAAAAGACAATTTGCTGATGGCGACAGGCGGAAGGTTATCATTGTACCAAACACTGAAAACATAATGACGCTTTTCGTACCGCTTTACAAAGAATTCCGAAAAAAGTCAGAAAAACTTACTGCTTCATTTTCAGAAAAGGAGACAAAAGTCATTGAAACTTACTTTTCGAAAGCAATCGAAATAATGAATGAAACCACAAATAAACTTAATCCCAAACTTTAATACCAACCTCATAGCAGGATGGAAGAACATTTTGGACAATTCATTTGAACCGTAGTGAAGCGATTTGAACCTGGCATATCAATCTAAAAAAATCGACAAAAACAATCAAATATGGCGAAGATTAATATTATGGGTTCTCATACAATCAGTTTACACGATGTTGACAAATCGAAAACTGAACTTGTCGGAGGCAAGGGTGCGAACCTGGGGGAAATTTCCAAAATTGAAGGGATCCTTGTACCTGGTGGCTTTTGTATTACCACCGAAGTATTTAAAGAAGTTACCGGCAATAGCGATAAGTTTAATTCATTGTTGGACCAACTCACCATTCTGAAAGCTGAGAACCGGAAAGGCATCAGTGAAATCAGCGCGAAAATAAGAAAACTGATTGAAGGTATAGTATTACCCCAGGATACTCGTAATGAGGTTAGCCGGTATATTGAGCAGTTTGGTAAACAAAATTCTTATGCCATAAGATCCAGCGCAACAGCTGAGGATCTACCTACTACATCTTTTGCAGGGCAGCATGATACCTATCTGAACATTATCGGAGAAGAGGCCGTCTTAGAGTATATCATCAAGTGCTGGGCTTCGCTGTTTACGGAGAGGTCAGTGATGTACCGTATTCAGAATGGCTTTGACCATCGTAAAGTGCAGCTGGCTGTAGTTGTTCAGGAGATGGTCTTCCCACAGGTAGCAGGAATATTATTTACTGCTGACCCGGTTACGGGTAACAGGAAAGAATTATCCATTGATGCAAGCTTCGGCCTCGGGGAAGCATTGGTTTCTGGCCTGGTCAGTGCTGATAACTATAAAGTACGAGAGGGCAGGATTATAGATAAGAAAATATCCACGAAGAAACTGGCGATTTATGCCTTAAGAGACGGCGGTACGAAAGTGCAGGAAATTGACCCAGGAAAACAGCATACACAAGCACTGACTGATGAACAGATATTGCAACTTGAGCAAACAGGCAGAAAGATCGAAGCACATTTCGGCAATCCCCAGGATATTGAATGGTGCCTGGTTGATGATACATTTTACATAGTCCAGAGCCGGCCCATCACCACATTATACCCTATACCGGCACCACCGTCGGCAAGCCTGTGGTGGTCGAAGGAAGCAAATGATGGGGAAAATCGCCTTTATATATCTGTCGGCCATCAACAAATGATGACCGATGCTATGAAACCATTGGGATTGTCATTTTGGTTGTTAATGACTCCTCCAAATACGCGGACAGCCGCCGGAAGGTTGTTTGTTGATGTCACACATATGCTAGCTTCCCCTGGCAGCCGGGATACAATAATAAATACACTGGGAAAATTTGATCCGTTAATAAAGGACGCAGTTACAACGATTCTACATCGTGGAGATTTTATAAAATTATTGCCGGTTGATGACAAAGAACCAGGTTCCGGTCAAACCAATAAAGCTACGACGCTTCCGAATTACCAGGCACTAAACGAATACGATCCCACAATCGTTGCTGAGCTGATCAGCATTAGTCAAACCTCGTTAGAAGCGTTAAAGCAAAATATCCAAAAGAAATCAGGTTCAGATCTGTTTGATTTTATCCTGGAAGATATCGGGCAATTAAAGAAAATCACAACAGACCCACGAAGTTTTGGTGTGATTATCACTGGAATGAATGCTGCAGGCTGGATCAATGAAAAAATGAACGAATGGCTCGGTGAGAAAAATGCAGCAGATACTATTGCCCAGTCTGCGCCAAACAATATCACTTCGGAAATGGGCCTGGAGCTATTGGATGTAGCGGATGTGATTCGTCCATATCCGGAAGTGATCGCCTATTTACAACATGTAAAAGATGACAAGTTTTTGGATAAACTGGTTAAGTTTGATGGTGGACAGGAAACACTTGAGGCAATTACTACTTATCTCAACAAGTACGGAATGAGATGTGTTGGAGAAATCGATATCACAAAAAACCGTTGGAGCGAAAAGCCAATTACACTGGTCCCCTTGATTCTTAGTAATGTCAAGAACTTTGAGCCAGGTGCCGGCAGCCGGAGATTTGAACAGGGACGACAGGAAGCTCTGAAAAAAGAAAAAGAATTACTGGATCGGCTGACGCAATTACCCGGTGGCGAACAAAAGGCAAAAGAAACAAAACGAATGATCGACCTGGTCCGGAATTATGCCGGTTATCGGGAATATCCAAAATATGCCATCATTAGCCAGTACTTTGTTTATAAGCAAGCAATACTAGAAGAAGCTGAACAACTTGTACGCCATGGCGTTCTTCATGAAAGAGAAGATATTTACTACCTGAATTTTGAAGAGCTCAGGGAGTTAGTAAGTACAACGAAACTGGATTACGAAGCTATAAACAAACGAAAAGAATTTTATAAATTATATCAAAAACTAAGTCCGCCACGTGTTATAACTTCTGACGGCGAAATAGTCACGGGGAGGTATAAGCGAGAAAATCTCCCGGCCGAATCTATTCCAGGTCTGGCTGTTTCCTCCGGGGTGATTGAGGGAAGGGCACGTGTAATTTTAAAAATGGAGGATGCAAATCTGGAAGAAGGAGATATATTAGTCACCTCATTCACTGACCCTAGCTGCACACCATTGTTTGTTTCTATAAAAGGCCTTGTCACCGAGGTTGGAGGACTAATGACGCATGGTGCAGTTATCGCAAGGGAGTATGGCATACCTGCCGTTGTGGGTGTGGAGAATGCCACCAGGCTGATCAAAGACGGGGATAACATCCGCGTAAATGGAACTGAGGGTTATATAGAAATCATTTAATTCAATCAATCCCGATGACGAAGGCCTTTAATTCATGCATCTTACCGTCGCGAAACCGCCAGACATCACAATAGGCATAATTGGTCATTTTTCCGTCTTTGTCCTTTAAACTTATTTTACCAATGGCCGATACAAAATCATCTTCGGAAATAAAATTTTCAACCATAAACTTTGGCGGCTCGGGGTAAGAATCTGCCATATACTGTCGGACAGATTCTTTACCTTTTATTGTTTTGTCGCCTACAAATGTCCATTCTGTATCTTCGGTACAGAATGCAAGAAACCCCTCATGGTCGCCACTAGTGACTGCTGCATTTGCTTTTTCAAGGATTGTTTTATTATTCAATGCCATATGATATTGTGATTTGATCAGTTAAACGATCGCCTGAATTCAAGCGGAGACAATTTGGTTTTGGTTTTGAATAGCTTACTGAATGATTGAGGATGTTCGAAACCCAGCTCATAAGCTACTACACTCACCGATAAGGTAGTGGTAGAAAGTTTTTCCTTTGCCTTTTCAATCAGTTTTTCATGGATGTGTTGCTGTGCGTTTTGCCCTGTAAGTGTGCGCAACATATCGCTTAAATAACTGGGTGATAAATTCAGATTTTCGGCAAGAAACTGAACGGTCGGGATACCATTACTTAAAGAATTTTCATTGCTGAAGTAACTGGTCAGCAGATCTTCCAGTCTTTGCAAAAGATCGTGACTAACGATCTTACGGGTAATAAATTGTCGTTTATAAAAGCGATTGGCATAATTCAGCAACAGCTCAACCTGAGATATGATGAGTTCATGACTGAAGTCATCTATCCGGCTGTTCAATTCCTCTTCCATGAATTTGAAAATGGAAATGATAGTGGCTTTCTCATTTTCGGAAAGGTGCAGCGCTTCGCTGGTTGCATATGAGAAGAAGCCATACTGACCAATCTTTTTAGCTATGGGATGACCTAAAAAGAAATCCGGGTGGATCAGCAAGGTATACGCAGAACAGACTACATCGGTCTCTCCCCCACCCATTACCTGGCCGGGCGAAGCGAACAACAAACCGCCATCATCGAAATCATAATAGCCCTGGCCGTATTTTAATCTGCCTCCAATTTTTGGCTTGTAAGAGATTTTATAAAATCCCAATACATGGGACTGGGACGGCAGTTGTAACTCAGACCAGGAAGGTGCCCCGTTGATCATACTGATCAATGGATGCTTAGGTTGAGGGAGGCCAAAGGCCCGGTGGGCATCGGAAAGTGTATCAAATTTATGCGGGCTTTTCTCGTCTTTTTTCATTTCAAATCAAATATTTCATGAAAACAAATATCATCATAACCGGCAACCATTTATTGGCGGTTATGATGAGTTCTTATTTAGGTTATAATCTGTTCTTCTTTTAGGTCATAGCCATTCTTCTATAAGTTAATAACCAGTTCTTCTTTAGATATGCCCTGGGCTGAACTGGAAACGGCGTCCCATTTTTCCCAAAGAGCCAAACGTTCTTCATAAGCAGCACGTATCCTTGGCAGATTATGACTGCCCAAATTGAACCGTAACGGCGGGTTGTCAGTATCTACAATCTGAAAAAGCGCTTGTGGTGTGGCATTCGGATCGCCTCTTTCTATATCTTTTAATCTTTCAAAAAATTGTGTTTTAAAGTCCGAATATATTTCCATGCCGGCCGCAAATTTCAGAGAGTCCTGGCTGCCGAATTCCGTAGCATAAGCGCCCGGTTCGATAATGGTTACAGCAATTCCAAAATCTGCCACTTCCAAAGCAAGGCTTTCGTGTATAGCCTCAAATGCCCACTTTGACGAGCTATAGTAGCCAATTACCGGCAATGTTACATGGCCAAGATTGCTGGAAACACCAAGGACATGTCCGCCACCTTGCTCCCGGAGTAACGGTAACGCAGCCTTGATAACAGCAAGCGTCCCGAAAATGTTCGTTTCATACATTGCCTTAACATCTTCTGCACTCGACTCTTCAATAGTGCCGACTAATGAATAACCGGCATTGTTCAGCACAATGTCCAATCTTCCAAACCAGGCATGCGCCTCTTCTATGGCCCTTTTTGCCTGGCCGGGCTTTGTCACATCTAATTCAAGAGTTAATACATTTTCGCCATATTTTTCTTTGAGTCCGGCTAAACTATCAACGCTACGTGCCGTTGCTGCAACTTTATCGCCACGTTCCAGGGCGGCCTCCGCCCAAACGCGTCCAAACCCACGCGAAGCGCCGGTAATGAACCAAACTTTACTATTCATTTCTTTTTTCATTTTCCTGATCTTTTTTTAATTATTGATGAAGCAAAGATCAGGAGGCACCGCTGACGATATGTAGTCTAATCGGGGACTGTTGTAGTCTATTTGAGGATTTACTATTATTACCATATCACCACCGCCGGCTTCCACACAGTCGCATTCAAAATATCTGCAGTCTAATACTCCAATCTTTTCTCCAGGTTATACCTTTATCTTCAGATGCCGCAAACGACCTCCATAATGTCGCGATATGCCTGCAGTGTCACGCACCTTCCGCATATATTTGTGAGTGAAATAAATTTTAATATTTGAACTTATACAAGAATCGCTATGAGTAAAATAAAAGTAACAGCATTTTCGGTTTCACTTGATGGCTATGGAGCCGGACCTGATCAAAGCAGAGAGAACCCCTTAGGTAAGAGAGGTGAAGAACTTCATGAATGGATATTCCCTACCAGGATGTTTCAGAAAATGTATGGCAAGGGAGACGGAACGGAAGGAACAGATAATGACTTCGCTGAAAAGTCATTTGAAAACCTCGGTGCGTGGATTATGGGACGCAATATGTTTGGTCCTGTTCGCGGACCCTGGCCTGATGATGAATGGAAAGGTTGGTGGGGTGAAAATCCGCCGTATCATGTTCCGGTATTTGTTTTAACAAATCACGCAAGAGAATCTGTCAGCATGAAGGGCGGAACGGTATTTCACTTTATAACAGATGGAATTGAATCTGCGCTGGATAAAGCCAGAAAAGCTGCTAACGGAAAAGACATACGCATTGGAGGAGGAACATCCACTATCCGGCAGTTCTTACAAGCAGGTTACATAGATGAAATGCATCTTGCTTTCGCTCCGGTGTTTTTCGGATCCGGAGAACACCTGTTTGCAAAAATTGATTTGCCCGGGCTGGGATTCACTGAAACACAAACAATGTATGGCAAGGGTGCAGCTCATGTGATTTTAAGGAAAGGGCAACCGGCACCATTTAGCGTATAAAGTTAACTTACCAAACTGTTATCCTTTCGTTTTCGGGTTTATACATTTTATCGCCCGGTTGCAGATTAAATGCATTGTAAAAAGGAGTGAAGTTCATCAGTGGTCCATTTACACGCCACCTGGCCGGCGAGTGCGAATTGGTGTTTACATACATGCGCATAAACTCATCTTTTGTTTTAACACGCCATATTCTTGCTATCGAGATAAAGAAACGTTGATCGGGTGTAAAGCCATCCAGCTTCGTAGTGTCTTTTCCTTGTTCCGTCAATTTGAAGGCATCATAGGCAATGGCAATACCGGCAATATCTGCTGTGTTTTCACCCACGGTTAAAGCGCCTTTTACATGCATTGAGTCAAGCACGGTAAACGAATTGTATTGATCAATCACCTGCTGTGTCCGCGCCTTGAACTTCACATAGTCAGGTTTTGTCCACCAGTCCGTCACGTTGCCTGCCTTATCATATTGAGCACCCTGATCATCAAACGAGTGTGTTATTTCATGACCAATCACCATACCGATACCGCCATAGTTTAGCGCATCATCAGCATTCACATCAAAATAAGGAGGCTGTAATATTCCGGCAGGGAAAACAATTTCATTCAGCGGAGGATTATTATACGCTGTTACTGTAGGCGGAGTCGTGTGCCATTCCGTTCTGTCAACAGGCTGGCCTAATTTAGCCAGGTTATATGCGTAATCATTTTTATTAGCCGACAAACGATTTTCAAAATAAGTATCCCTCCTCACGTTCACATTCGAATAATCTCGCCACTTATCAGGATAACCGATTTTCTCCGAAAAGGCGTACAGTTTTTCTTTAGCCTTTGCCTTGGTAGAATCGCTCATCCAATCCAGTTTATTAATACGTGCTTCAAATGCTTTTTTCAGGTTGCCTACCAGTACACTCATTCGTTTCTTTGCTTCATCAGGAAAATATTTCTTTACATACATTTGTGCCAATGCATGCCCGAGAGAGCGATCTATAGCTTGCGTCATTTCTTCGGCACGTGTTTTCTTAACAGCTTGTCCGGTCAGTATTTTTGTGTATTGAAACGACACGTCAGCAAAAGGCTGGCTTAAAAAATTCGCATAGTTGGTAAGGGCTGATGCCTTTAAATATACTTTCCAATCATTGATGGGCACCGATTTCAACATCGCATCCAGTTTGTCATAATAAGCAGGTTGCGCCAGGTTAACTGAATCAACCTTTGCTCCCAAATCGTTTAACAAGGCAGTCCAGTTTAGGTTAAGATGTTTTTTTGAAAGCTTAGTGACAGCCAGTTTATTGTAGTTAGCCTTTACATCCCTGAGTTCGATATTTGTTCTATGTGCAGTGGCCAGTTGCTTTTCTATTTCAAAGGTGAGCGTTGCGTTTTTCTCTGCGGTATTAGCCTCAGTTCCTGTCAATTCAAATAAACTGGTAAGATATTTTTTATAAGCGTTTTGAATAGCGATTGTAGAAGAATCTGATTTGAAATAATAATCTCTTTCCGGCAAACCAATCCCTGCCTGATTAAACTGGGCTATATTGATGGTACTTTGTTTGTCATCGGGCCCAACGTAAAACCCAATAATGGAGCCATTACCCAGTTTTTGTTCTTCAGCTACCAGTTTCAACAACGAAGGCAGGTTCGTAACAGCATCGATGGCTGCAAGCATAGGCTTAATGGGTTCATAACCCCGTTTGTTAATGGCGTTCGTGTCCATTCCCGAAGCATAAAAATCACCCACCTTCTGTTCAATGCTTCCTGCCGGATTATTGCTTCCTGCAACACTGTCCAGGATTGCCTGCATGCGTATACGTTGCGGATAATTTAAAAATGAATAAGATCCTACGCCTGACTGGCTGGCTGGTATTTGGGCGGTATCGTACCAAATGCTGTTAGCGTACATAAAAAAATCATCCCCAGGTTTTTTTGAAGAGTCTATCCCGGTTATGACTACGTGTTTTGTTTCTGTATCAGCACCTTGCTTACAGCCTGATGCTAAAACTACCGCCAGGAAGAAATATAATATTTTTTTCATGTTTTCTGGTTTAAAAAAGCGGATTAAATGTACACCGACTAATTCACTTTATAATTGAAAGATTAATTTTCTGTATCAACTTCCCAAAACTTTAATAAACACAGTTGATCAAGAATTTACGACAGTTGATCAGGTGAATTTTGTGAATATGTCAATTATCGGTTGATTTGCGGGTAGTAACCATCAGCAATTTTCGCCCATAACTTTAAGATATGCTTAAAAATTACTTTACTGTTGCCTTGAGATATCTTATGCGGCACAAATTAATTTCTTTCATCAATGTTTTTGGATTAAGTATTGGCATCACATTTTGCCTGATCATTGGTATTTATATATCTACTAAAAAAGCTGTCAATTCACAAATCCACAATATTGACCGGCAGTATGTATTAAAAAGTAACTGGAAGGATGACAATACTGCACCTGCAACAACAACGGTTGGGCCGCTGGCAAAAAAACTAAAAGAATTATATCCATCTCTTATTGCGAACTATTACCGGTTTGATCCGATCAACGCCATAGTTTCATCCGGAACCAGGCAATTCAGGGAAGATATTGCTATAGCCGATACCACGCTGGTATCTATGTATGGATTTCCGCTTGTTGCCGGCAACAAGGCGGCTGCTTTCAGAGACAACAGATCGGCAGTAGTCACTGAAGCCTTTGCAAAAAAACTATTTGGAGGATCCGATGTGCTGGATAAAATTCTGACTATCCATACGCAGAAAGGAACAAAAGAAGATTTTGCTATTACGGCTGTTTTAAAGGATATGCCGTTTAATTCTGTCATGAACTATAACCAGGGTCATCAATACGAGGTATTTGTTCCCATGGAAAGCGACACGCTGTTCCGGTTACAACACTATGGAGACAACTGGAGTATAGTGTTCGTAACTGGCATGGTTGAATTGAAGCCTGGCGTTGATCCTGCTTATGTAACAGCACTTTTGCCCCAGGTATTAAAATCAAATGCCGCTCCATGGATCAGTTCCGGTTTAAGTGCCGAATTAAGTGCAATGAAAGATTACCACCTGAAAGAGAATAATGGCACCGTTAGAAAGATGATGAATGCACTTACGCTTGTGGGGTTATTGATATTATTAATGGCTGTGATTAATTTTATTAATATTAGTATAGGTATTTCTGCATGGAGAATAAAAGAGATTGGTTTAAGGAAAGTATTCGGCGGCAATAGAAGGCAGCTTGCCATCCAGCACGTATTCGAGGCGCTGGTTCTTAGCTATCTTGCTGCAACTTTGGCTGCTTTATTTTATGAATTGGCACGTCCTGCTTTTAATAACTTGTTGGCTACAACACTTACTCCCCTGTTTGATTTCAATACTACTACCATATTAACAGGATTGCTATTCGTTGCCCCGATAGGAATTATAGCAGGCATATATCCTTCCTTTGTCCTGAGTGCTGTTAGTGTGACAACTGCAGTTAAAGGTAAAGCTGGTTCAGTGCAAGCGGGGATCACGATGAGAAAGGGACTGCTGATCATGCAGTTTTCCCTGGCAGTTGCGGTTTTCATCAGCAGCCTTATTGTGTCCCGGCAGGTTTCATTTTTCTTCACCAAGGATCTGGGATACAAGAAAGATCAGGTACTGGTTATCTCATCTGTTCCACATAAATGGGATTCGGCAGGTATAATACAGATGGAATCTATCAGGGATCAACTTGCTGGTGTGAATGGAGCTATGGCTGTTTCATTATCGTCTAATATTCCTGATGGCAGGCCGGAAGGATCCGGAGGCCTTTCACCAAGTGGAAAAGGCGGTAAAAAACTTACCTGCCCGATAATAGTTGCAGACCGAAATTTTGCAAAAGTGTATGGAATTCCAATGAAGGAAGGTGTATTCTTTAGCCAGGAAAGCTACATTCCGGGGCAAATTGTTTTAAATGAATCTGCTATAAAAGCACTTGGCTGGGAAACTGCAACAGGCAAACGTGCCGGCAGGCTGATTGGCAGAGAATTGACCGTAGCCGGTGTTATCAGGGACTTTCATATTGCGTCATTGCACGAAAATATTGAGCCTCTTGCCATCATGAATATACGGGACATGCAGGCTTATGATTACCTTTCCCTGAAGCTTGCATCGACAGACATACACGCGACGGTTTCTGGCGTTGAAGCCAAATGGAAGGAATTGTTCCCCGGCACTCCGTTCGAGTACTTTTTTATGGACGAAAAGTTCCACGCAATATATAAAGCCGATCTCCAGCTAAAAACAGCTTCTTCAATAGCCACCGCCCTTACTCTTATAATCGTGTTACTGGGCATTGTTGGTGTAATCACTTTTACGCTTACAAAGCGGACAAGGGAGATTGCAACACGTAAAGTGCTGGGCGCTTCCGCCGGAAGAATCATTGGACTTTTTCTTAAAGAATATGCGGTATTGATTTTTGTTTCCAATCTGATAGGCTGGCCCCTGGCATATTTCGCAACTACTAGATGGCTTGAAAACTATGCTTACAGGATACCAATTACCATTGTACCTTTCCTGACTGTCGCGATTTTAATTTTTTTAACGATTACGGCTGCGATAACAGTAATATGTTTTAAAACTGCGTCTTCAAGGCCTGCGCAAAGTTTAAGGATTGAATAATGCGTGCCTTGATTCAATGACCTACACTAATTGACCTACACTTATTGACCTACACTTATTGACCTACACTTATTTTGATGAAATAGCAAATGATGCAAATTGACTGGTTACGAACACAAGTTGTATCGTAATCATACAATAAGCGTTTAATAACATTTTGGAAAGACATTGATTTAGAATAAATTACTTCGCTGGCATCAATCTTGACCCGCTTTGGCTTGCTGATGGTTAATCTCAATAATGCCTGGAGAAATTTCCGTAAAGGAAAACTCATCTCCGCTATAAACCTTGGTGGACTTGCGGTTAGTGTCACATTCTGCGTAATTATTCTTTTGTGGGTGAAGGATGAGTACGGCGTCGACGGTTTTCATAAAAATGCATCCCGGATTTACAACGTCTATGAACGGGAGTTTGCGGATGGAAAAGTGGTTCACGATTACTCGACGCCGGGTCTGCTCTCGGAAGAATTGAAAAAGAAAATTCCTGAAGTGCAATGGGCAGCGGTGTTCGATCAGAATAATTAAGGAACCCTGCAGGCCGGCGATAAATGGATAAAGTATGTGGGCTTATATGCCAATGAAGATTTTTTAAAGGTCCTGACCTTCCCCCTCTTGCTTGGCAAAACCGAAGAAGTGCTTAAGGGCCCGTCATCGATAGTCATTTCAGAAAGAGTAGCCATCGATCTTTTCGGATCTGTTGATAAAGCCATAGGGCAAACTTTGCGTTATATGGATCGTGATGATTTTAGCGTTTCAGGAGTGCTGGCTAATGTGCCGGATCATTCCAGTCTCAGGTTTGACTATATTATAAATTGGCAAATATTTCGAAGACAACGTTCGTGCGTTTACCTGCAGACCTTTATGTCAGACAAAGGCTGGTTACTGAATGTATCAGTCAATAACCATCGGGCTTTATAGATTTTTAATCCTTCCTGCTTAAAAATAGTTTTGCCTTTATCATCCTTTACTTCATCTGTCCACCAACTTGTTTTTGGCTGCATCATAACAGTGGCATAACCAGCAGGACCTGATGAAACATTTTTTATATCTTTTATAGACGATGCTTCAACAGCTGTCACTTTTTTTGTTGAGGGGTTCACACTGAATACTCCGTGCACTGTTGTCAGCCACAGTTGATCTTTACCAAATACCGGGTAAAGGTCATGCGCATCGGTATCTGGCAAAATGGTAGAGTCTGCCAGGATCAGATCAGGCTTAAGGCAGTCAAAATTGTACTTGTAAGTATATAATTTATTCCTGCCGGCAGACCAGAGAAGCTGTCTTTTCTGATCCCAAACTACATTATGAGCGAAGGGCAGATATATTTTTTTCCGGTACAAACTATCGTGAAAATGTAAAGTATCGGTGTTGAAAACCATCAGATAGTTGGCAGTACTGGAAGCAGTAACGATATTACCATCAGGCAGCAGATCGGCAGAATGCGTATTCCCACCGGCATATGAATAAAACACCGTTTTTTTATCGGATATCCGAACCAGTGCCACACCACCGCCACTGGCTACGATCAACAGATATTTACCATTATAAACGGACTTGACATCACTGGGTGCAGAAAACCATTTAGTATCCTTTGGCAGCACACCATCATTTTCCGGCTTCCACTCCCAGGTAATTTTACCGGCATCTGCATCAACTATCAGGATCCGGTTTTGAGACTGGTCCGTAATAAGCAGGTATTTATTGGCGTTCTGAGTAATGGTATGGTCCACAAAAACAGTTACCGATTTGCAATTTAAGGGCAATTTATAATTGCCGGTAAGGAAATAAACCAGGCAGATACCGGGAATAAGAAGATAATTTTTCATCACGATCAATAATAAGTAAACATTGATAAACCGCCACAATTATTGTGTTATTTTAAAATATTTTTGCTTCGAACTTTTAGCTGGTCTTATTTTGAAAAGAGCAGCACCAGCTTCTATTCCCAGGTCCGCTTCAATAATATCAGCACCGCTTTTGACTATATCATGATAGCGAGTTGCCAGGTCATCCAGACTTTTTATTTTTCCACTTGTATATTCCCTGTCGGCGGTGCGGGAACTACCCATAATGCACATAGCACCTTTAGCATGGATCAATTGAAATATGTTTGCATCAGACGGCTTTGTATGAGTAACAAAAGCTACCACATTTGACCAGGGAACACCCGTTGAATCAAACCTTTTTATTGCCTGGGCATCCGGCATCATCACCTCCATCATAATATCCTTATCGATTTCATAACATTTTTTTGCATCCTCATAGCTGTATGCGATAAGAATGACATTAGCCTGGGCTTTATGTTCACGTATTTTTTGAGCGCGTACTTCTACAGGAACTTCTTTTGCATCCAACACTAAGATAGTTTTTCCTTTAACCCATTCCAGCATTTCGTCGAGGGTCGACATGCTGTATTGGGTAACTTTGCCTTCGGTATCTTTCAGCTTGAACTTTCTTAGTTCTTCCAGGGTATAGTTGATTATTTTACCATGGCCATTTGATGTCCGGTCTAAGGTAGGATCATGCATTACCACCAACGCACTGTCTTTGGTATAGTGCGGATCCAGTTCTATAATAGACCATGTTTTTTGTAAGGTGTTTTCAAAAGTGGCAATACAATTCTCCGGAAAACCTTTTAAGGGTCCGCCCCTGTGCGAACTGATGAAGGCGATACGGTCATTGGTGTAGTGAAAAAAATCTTTCAGATCACGAGGGTTTTTAATGTCAATCACATGTAAGGGTGCTGCTTTATCAAGCTGTACTGTTTTATCAAGCTGTACTGTTTTATCATGATTTACTGTAAAAGCAGTAACCAATACCATACAACCAGCCATAAGCAGGCAGGTTATGAGTTTTGTTTTTTTATATTGGTGATTCATAGTTGTAATTTTTTCAATTAATAATTTTATAGACATGATAATTTTATAGTGATGATAATTCTATAGTGATGATAATTTTAACGATAATAACTGTATTGAGACAATAACGGTATTGGACAATAACTGTATTGAGATAATAGCCTACCTGGTATTCTGTGCCGTTGCCCCTATTCTTTTGCTGTATTCTTTGGCGGTGTATAAAAATTCCATTCTGCCAGTACCGCAAGCTCCCGGGTTGCCAGGTATTTTTTTGCTTGTTCGACTATCTGTGGATTTTGTTTTGCTAAATCCGTTTTTTCTGAAAGATCGTTTTGAAGATCGTACAACTCAATTGGCGCGTTCGCATTTATATGAGTTCCTTTACGTACCGCCTTCCAGTTGCCGAAACGTACAGCCTGCATGCCGCGCATCGAATTATGTATCTCCCAGTAAAGAAAGGGATGCTTTTTCTGAGCCTTGTTTAATAATGTGGGAAGAAAAGAAATACCATCAATTTTTTCGGAGGTATATGTGCCGGCGACCTCTCCAAAAGTCGGCATCAGATCCCAGATAGCTGATGGATGATCCGATTGAGTGCCCGCTTTAATTTTACCCGGCCAACAGGCGATAAATGGTACCCGGATACCACCTTCGTATAAAGCACCTTTTCTACCACGAAGTTCACCCGTACAATTAAAATAATCTGCATCCACGCCCCCTCCAACTGCTGCACCATTATCGCCTGTGAATATTACCAGGGTATTCTTGTCAAGATTCAATTTTTTCAATTGTTGTAATATTCTGCCTACATAATCATCGAGCAGGCTAATCATGGCTGCATAAGTAGCGCGCGGTGTACGGTTTGGCAGATAACCGCCTTTGTAAGGTTTATCTTCAAATTTCCCGAGATAAGGTTGAAGATAGTGATCGGGTATTTGCAACGACATATGCGGAAGCGTATATGCCATATACAGGAAAAAAGGTTTGTCTTTATTATTACCAATAAATTTTAAAGCTTCCCCGGTTATCGTGTCACAGGAATATACCTTGCCCTGGTAAGCTTTATAAGATTCGGGGTCATCAGGATTTTTATCGCCCAGTTGCTGATGGGAACTGAAATAATCATTGGGCAGTTTTTCCGATACTTCATTGCGCCATAAATGAGTTGGATAATAATTATGTGCCTGCTTCTGATCGAGATAACCATAAAAAAAATCGATGCCTTGTTTCCAGGGTACACCGGGAGAGCCGGGACCACCCAGCCCCCATTTTCCCATGGCAGCTGTTTTGTAACCGGCTGACTTCATCAGTTTTCCAAGCGTAAAAATATTGGCCGGTAATGGCAACTGGCCGAATTCCGTAGAATCTTCAAATCCACCCAGTTCATAATTATCGCGTACGATGCTATGCCCCGAATGCATGCCGGTAATAAAACTTGCCCTGGTAGGCGAACAAATTGAGTTGGCATAGAAACTTGTAAGCTTCATTCCCTCTTTCGCCATCCGGTCAAGGTTTGGCGTTAATATCTTTTGCTGCCCGAAAGCGCCGATACTTGCATATCCCAGGTCATCGGCCATAATAAAAATGATGTTAGGCTTTTTCTGTGCCATTACAGATAAAGACAACACTAAAGAAATTATGCAGCTTAAAAATTGTTTTCGATATTCATTCATAGCGGCTCATTATATCTGATTTCGATTAAAAACCATCATTTTCATCATCACTCACAACTCACCACTCACTCATAACTCATCACTCATAACTCATCACTCACATCAAACTGTCTTGTCACTATCCTTACTACATTAGTCTTCAAATTTCGTAAAGAAGCCTGTAAAGTATGTTTACCCGGAGAAAGTTTTTTGGATGTATAAAGGTAGTAACTGTCTGTTACTGCTCCCCTCCTGTCTTTTAGTTCGACATACTGGTGTTCTACCGGCATGTTATCGATACGTAACTGTTCCAGTTTAACCAATGGGGCTTTCATGATCTGCTTATTGGTATCCCACCAGCAACGGATACGGATATTTAACCCTTTATCAGGACTTGCGGTTTCAAATGAATCAGCAGGATGAAGTACCGTGATGGCAGCCCAGGGATGATTGAGTTCGTTACCTGTTTCGTTCCACCATTTCCAGTTCTGTTGTTGCGATAAAACATATTCCTGTACCCCGGCAGCGCCTCCAAGCATTCTTGTTTTAAATGCAGAAACGGAATCGTGCCTTACTGCCACCACCCAATTGTTCTTTAATGCTTTTAATAATCCTTCATGGGTGGGTTCAGTAGCCAGGAACAAAGTACGATATGCAAGCAGGTCATTTGACCACCACCATGATTCAGTACCATGAGCATCCTGCAAAGCAACAAGCGGAAGCTGATAACGATACTGATAAAGAAAAGGAAGGAAGAATAAAAAATTCTGGCCAAAGTGAATGGTGCTGATGGCAGCATAGCCTCCTTTTCTGACAGATTCGTCCAACAGCAACCTGGACATCGCTTCGTTATTGGATATTTGAAATATCAGTCCGCCTTTATTATTTAACAAGGGTTCAACAACAGTTTTCCTGTATTGGGGCCAGGGTGTTTCATTTTCTATTTTCAATGCAGGTGCATTTACCGGGGCAAAATAATCAAGGATATGACCAAAGGTGCCCATACCATCCACGCTTACATTTTTGCCATAGGGTTCATCAGCGTAAAAAAAAGTGACCGGAACCTTCTTCTCATTCGCGATCCGCTGCGCTTCGGCCGACCAGGCAGCATTCCCATTTTTAGCACCCCACAAATGAATACGAAAACTATCTGCCAGCATCACTGCTTCCGAAGGACTGCCCGAACCCTGTGCTTCAAATTGAACGGTAAACACTTTCAACTTCGAAAGATCTTCCGTTTTTTGAACCACCGCCTGTTTGGGAGCTTTGGCTGCATCCAGTGATGAAAATGCATTCAGCGCTTTTAATGCATCGATGGCATAGTAGGTTGACATCGGCGTTGAAGGCAGTCCCGGCCGGTTACCAAAACCACCATCCGTATTCCGGAGTGATAATAAATATTTTATACATCCTTTCAGATTTGAAGGCTTAGCTCCGGATAATTCCAGTGATTTTACAGCAGCCCAGGTATATACTACTTCATCGTTACCCGCTATTTGCGGATGCGGCTGATGTGTGAAACCTCCGTCTTTAAGTTGACATGATTGTAGCCAGGAAATAATTTGTTTTTGAGACTTATTATTTTCTCCAAATATTTTTAGGGTATACAAACTCCACCAGGTGTTTAACACATTACCGTCACCGTTAGCGGCAGGCGCATTATTATAACTTCCATTCGCCCTTCTTCGTTCATCCAGGTATTTTTTGAATGAAGATGAAATATCATCCACTGATAGTTGCAGCAGGTTTCGGCAAACCGGGGTCATTACCTCCTGCATCAATACTCCATAATTATGTGTTTCATAATTGTAGAGGTTTTTTGCATCGGACTTCCAGCCGCCTACTTCTTTTTTAAATTCAGACAAATCGCCGCCAAGCCATGCAAGACTTTGCATTTGCTGGTAGAGTAAAATCCTTGCATCAAAACCGCTGGGACCGGTTTCTTTATTAACGGTTCGCTGAGGATGATGTGTTCGCACAAATTCTATCAGGGATGTTTTATCAGCAGGAAGCTGATCTATATCCTTTAAAATGCCGATCACTGCATAAGTCGGCTCTATATGAGAGTCAGGCTGATCATCCCACCCATAACCGCCATCGCTTTTGGAAAGTTTTTTATCGATGTATTGTTGTAACTGGTTCTTCCAGGAAGCTTGTGCATCGACCTGTTTATAACAACCCATAAAAACCATCAACACGAACAAATATCTCAAAATAATCAAAGGCCTCGTAAAACGATTTGTCATCAGTTCGTTTGTTTTTTATATGGAAAATAGGGGGCATTATCTATAGTACAGCCTGGCAGTATAGCTGTTATCTTTTTAATGACATCAGGATTTTCATTCGCAACATCATTCTTCTCACCTGGATCGGTTTCCAGGTTGTAGAGCGCTATCGGCGCATTTTTATCCTTGTACATATCTTTTTTTATGGCTTTCCATTTACCCATCCGCAATGCAATACTTTCCAGGTAATTCCTTGGCGTATTATTTTCAGGCTTATTCCAGTTATAGTTATAAGTGAAATATTCCCAATACAGATACGAATGGTCAGCCTGTTTTTTTCCTGTTAATTCTGGCCAAAGTGAAATTCCATCTAAACCTGCAGGGGTAGAAATTCCTGTTACCTGGCAGATGGTCGGCAACAGATCCCACGATGCCGATATAAGATCTGAGACCGTTGCAGACTTTATTTTACCCGGCCAATATGCAATCATCGGCACCCTGATTCCGCCTTCGTATAGCCCGAATTTGGATCCGTTAAAAGGTCCGTTGCTTTTGAAGAACCTTGCAAAACCTGCATTGGCTCCATTGTCGCTTGCAAAAAATATAAGTGTATTATCCGCTACGCCTTTTTCTTTCAATACTTTCATGATACGGCCTATATCCCTGTCGAGTTTGCTGATCATGGTAGCATACACTTTGAAGTTAGGCTGCCAGTTATTATTTATATAGGGGGTATCAGGTGGTAATGAATATTCGCCGTGTGGAAGCGTATAAGGCAGGTATAAAAAGAAAGGTTGCTTTTTATCGATATCATTTAGATAATCCATTGTTTTTTGCACAATGAGATCATGACTATATACCCCTTTTGCGCCATCCTTGTTTTGCGCGAGCTCAATCTTTTTACCAGTTTCATATAAAAATGGCGGATAATAATTATGGGCCTTTATCTGGTCGAGATAACCATAGGTGTAATCAAATCCCTGTTTTTCCGGTCCATCCTGTTCGCCGCCCAGGCCCCATTTACCAATAAGTGCGGTATGATACCCGGCTTTTTTCAGGTATTCAGCAACAATCATTTTTTCACCTGGCAGCGCCGGATCTTCCTGTTTGTCAGTTAAGAAATTTCCCCGGATATATGTATGACCGGTGTGCTGACCTGTAAGCAATGTTTCACGTGAAGGTGCACAAACACTGCATCCTGAATAGTAATTTGTAAATCGCATGCCGCCGGCTGCAAGCGCATCGATATTTGGTGTATGAATGAGCTTTTGTCCATAACTGCCAAGATCTCCATAACCCAGGTCATCGGCCAGGATTATTATGATGTTGGGTTTTTTCTGCTGACTATAGGATGAATTAAACAGAAGGAAGGCAATAACCAAAAGAAAAGACAATCTTAAATGAGCTTTAAAGTTTTTTACACCATTTGCATATAAAGCGCGCGTTTCATTTTTGTTCATAAACTTTGAGATTGATCATAACAGTCAGGCGCTGTTAATGGCTGGAAAAATATTGAACAAACAGTACTAAAGGAAAGCTATTAACCACTTATTGGATAATGTGGATTAATAGCTTTCCGGTTTCTGTATCTTTTTAGTTGAATCCAGGGTTTTGCGTTAGTTTGGGATTTTTGTCCCTCGCATATTGAGGCACTGGTTGGAGATATCCTTTAGCAGCATCGAATTTAACGGTACGAACCACTACCTTTTCATAATTCAATATATTGCCGGAAGCGGTAATTTTCATTCCATATATTGGCTGACTGAAAACCTGTGCCGCTGTTTTCCAGCGCATGATATCATAGAATCTTTTTCCCTCAAAAGCAAATTCGATCCTGCGTTCATGACGAATCCGGTTGCGCATGTCCGTTTGTCCAAGGCCGAATGGAAGAGCTGGTTGCCCTGCACGTGCACGAACCTTATTAACAGCGTCATATACTGATGCATCGGGACCTTGTAGTTCGTTCTGCGCTTCAGCATAATTAAGCAAAACTTCTGCATATCGCAACATAATGACATTAGTGCCATCCAGTGAACCACCTGTAGAACCGATCGTAGAATCCTGTAATTTTCTTACAAAATACCCGGTCCTGCCCGCATTGCCCGTTATACCGGTAAGATTGATTTGATTAGGATTGTTTGGTATTCCCAACCGGGTATATACTGTTTTGCCTCTCCAGGTACAGCCATCATAAATAATGGAAGCATAAAAACGTTTTTCCCTGTTTAGATAAGGTTTAGAAGGATCATAAACCACAGATCCTCCGGCAGCAGTTTTCCCATCGGTAAATTCATAGTCGTCGACCAGGTTCTGGGTGGGATCACATGAGCCCCAGCCAGCTCCTTTAGCTACATCGACAACACCCCAGTACTGGTTGATACTCTTTGACTTTATAGTAGGTGCAAACTGAATATCAAAAAGAACTTCTTTGTTGTTTTCATTATTGGCATAAAACAAACCAACATAATCAGGGAACAGGTCGTACACTTTTCCGTTACCCATTTCATCGATGATCTTTTTATTTGTAGCTGCTGCATCTGCCCATTTGCCTGCATATAGTTCCGCTTCTCCTTTCAATGCGAGCGCCGCTCCTTTGGTAGCACGGCCGATATTTTTTCCTGTTACCGTAAGTGGAAGATCAATTGAAGCTTCAGCGCATTCGGTCTGAACAAATGCCACACATTCTTCATAAGTATTTCTTGCAAAAAATATGTCGTCACCGGTATTGTTATCAAGCACTTTGGTGATCAATGGAACACCTCCATACAGATCGATCAGTGTACGGTAAAAATGAACACGGAGAAAGCGGGCCTGGGCAATCATCCTGTTTTTTGTTCCATCAGGGAAATCGGAGGCTGTAACTTTTTGAATAAACAGGTTACACTTCCTGATATTGGCATACATATTTGTCCAGGTGTTCTGAAACATCGAGGTAGAAGGATTATTACTACCATTGTCAAGATACTGGGCTGAAGCAAGACCGGATGAAGGCCCATAGGTGGTATTGTCGGTAAAGTCGTCCAGCGGATCATTACTGATCTCACTGGGAACGGCTGTGAATACATTTGGAAAAGGACCTGCATTCAGACTATTGTAGATATCATTTAAAAACAAATTAGCAGTTGCAGAATCTTCCCATACAGTAGCATCACTCAGCTTATCTGTAGGTGTTATCTCTAATTCATTTTTATTGCATGAAGCAAAAAGGATCAGAGTTGAAAATATTATTAAACAAAACTTCATATAAAATATTTTTAGCTGTAAACAGATCAGAAACCAACATTTACTCCAAAAGAAAAAGTCTTTTGCTGGAAATAATAGCGGGCCCTGTCGTTACCTAATTCCGGATCAAGGAATTTAATATGACTAAAGGTTAACAGGTTCTGTCCCGACACGAACACACGGAACGATTGTAACTTCACGGTGTTTATGATTGATTTGGGTAATGAATAACCAAGTTCAAGCGTTTTTAACCGTATGTAATTACCATTCTTTATCCAGAAGGATGATTTTTGCTGGTTATTTGTGATCAGCGTTGAAGTCAGACGTGGATAACTGGCTCCGGGATTTTCCGGTGACCAATAATCCGTTTGCTCTTCAAATATCTTGGCACCATTATAAAATGGATAAGCAGTTTCGCCACTAAGATAAATACTTGCTTTACCTGCGCCTTGCCAAAGTGCCGAGAGATCAAATCCTTTCCAGGAAGCTCCCATATTAAAACCATATGTTATGAGCGGGAACAATGGATCGCCAATTTGCGTGTTGTCGTTAGCATCTATTTTTCCATCTGGTGCGGTGGACTTACCATCTGCGCCGGCGGGTCCGGCCAAATCTGCATATTTGATATCACCTGGTAATACTGGGCCAAAAGTAGGAACTGGTTGACCTGCTTTCAGGGTTTTACCGTCAGCTTCAAAATCACTCAGCTGATAAAGACCGAGGGCTTCCAGGCCGAATTGCGCGTTTAAAGGTCTGCCTGTGGTACGCCTGTTGGGATTATTGAATGTAGAAGCTGCTTCCAGCGTCTGAACGAGTTTGTTCTTTGCATATGAAAAATTAAATGCGCCTGTGAGTCGAAGACCATTGCCAAATTTGTGTTCAGAATTAACACTAAATTCTATACCCTGGTTTTCCATTATGCCACCATTAACCTGTGAAATACCAATCCCGTATTCAGAAGGTACCACCTGGTTTGGACTGATAAGCATATCCGATCTTTTTTCTTTAAATACATCAATCGTAAATCCAAGTTTTCCATGCCATAAAAGACCATCAATACCGATATCTGTTTTTGTAGCTGTTTCCCAGGTAATATTGGGATTAGCCTGTGAATTTTCGTAAATGCCCTGAACCTGTCCCGGAGCCGTTCCTCCAAAAACATAAGCACCACGCAAGCCATAAGAAGTCAGATACTGGAAGGGATTACCGGCAAGGTTTCCGGACACACCATAAGAACCACGAAGTTTTAAATGATCGATCCAGGGTAGCCTGTCTTTAATAAAATTTTCTTCAGATAATCTCCAGCCAACTGAGACAGCTGGAAAAAAAGCATAACGTTCACCAGGCGCAAAATAATAATGCCCGGAGTAACGACCAGATAATCCAAGCATGTACTTGCTGTTATATGCATAGTTTGCCTGGTAAACCCAACCCACCTGGGCACTCTTACCGGATGAGCCGGAATTATTGAAATCAATCTTATCGCTACTTCCCAATGACAGTTCATCAAGGAATACGGCATAATTTATACGCCCTGCAGAAAAAGCATTTGTTATTCCATCCTGTTTTTCAAACACACCTATTGCATTAATGCTATGTTTTCCAAACGTGCGGTCATAGTTTAAATATCCCTGTATAACAATGCGCTGATTATCGCTGAAAGATTGTGACAAAGTTGGTGTCGGCGGACCCGATACCTGTGTATTAAACTGATCCTGCGCATTCAGACTATAGAAAGTAAGCGGCAGGTTCCAGGTCTTACCAAATGAATAATTTTTATTGTAAGCAAAAGCTCCTTTTAGAGATAACCCTTTTATAAAGGGTAACTTTTGTTCTATGGTCAGTTTTGCGTTGAGTATATTATTGTTATTATTATTATAACCACTTTCATAGATCTGTGGCCACAATGCATGTGCAGCCAGGCCATTGCTATACTTAAGCGCTAATATCGGCGGGATTTCCGTTACGTCTGTAAATATCGAACCTCCATCATGTCCGCTGGGATTGGTTTGTTTTCCTAAAGAACCATTGAGGTCAAGTGACACCGTAGTGCTGGCAGTAACATCAGCATCTATATTGGCCGTTAAATTATATCGTTTAAAATTGATATTTGGGACAACTCCTTCCTGGTACAGATAACCGATATTACTATAGAAACGTATTTTTTGCGTACCGCCCGTAAACGACAAGGTATGACGGGTTATGGGTGAATTGAAATTAATGATCTCTTTCACCCAATCAGTATTTGGATAATGATCAGGATCACTGCCGTCTTTGAATTTCTGAAGTTGTTCCGGGGTATAAGTTGCCGCATTGCCAATATTTTGATTGGCGATACTCAGCAGCCGGCCGTAATCATAAGAATTCAAATAATTTGGTATGGAAGTAGGTTTTTGAAACCCGTAAAATCCATCGTAATTTAGAGAGAACTTTCCTTCCTTTCCACGTTTGGTTGTTACGAGTATTACGCCATTTGCTCCTGCAAGGCCATAAGGCGCTACTGCAGCAGCATCCTTGAGTACGGATATAGTTTCAACTTCGTTTGGATTAAGCTGGTTATAATCCATCGGGATTCCATTTACAATAACCAGGGGTGCGGAGTTACCTGTTGTACCTATACCCCTGATCTGTATCTGGTCGTTATCGTTGCCCGGAGCTCCGCTCGACTGGCGTGAAAGTACGCCTGCCAGCCGGCCGCCCAGTGTATTACTAATATTGGCAACAGGTGCTTTTGTAATTTCTTCGCCTCCAATAGTGGAAACGGCTGCTGTTACAGCGGTTCTTTTCTGCTTGCCATAACCCATTACAACCACTTCATCCAGCCCATTTATTGCCTGTTGAAGAACAACTGTCACTCTTTCTCCATCCTTTACCTTTAATTCCTTTGTTTCATAACCAACATAACTAAAAGTGATGATGGAAGAAGTATTGTCCTGGAAACGCAGGTCAAATTCCCCGGCATTATTGGTGACGGTACCCAGCGATGTTTCCTTTACGGTTACTGTTACGCCAGACAAAGGCAAACCTTTGCTATCACTCACTTTTCCGGATACCTGTATGATCGCCTCTATTTTATCAACCGGTGATAATACAATAGCCTTATTCTCGAGTATGCTGAATTTTAAACCGGTTTCTGTTAAAATTTTGCCGAGTATTTCCGAAAGCAATACATCCTGCGCTTTGATGCTTACAATTGTTGCAGCAGGCAGGTCATCATCACTATAAAAAATGCGATAACCACTTTTCTTTTCTATTATGGTTAGCGCTTTATTGAGTTTTACCTCTGTGAGATTGAGACTGATTTTCATATCTCCCTGGGAAAATCCCCGGGCAGAAACCTGCAAGCAGCATCCCAATATCAGAATGAAACTTAATTTCATATATATAAGGGCTTTGAAATAAAGTTCAGAGTGGGCATTTCCTACCACCCGTATGAATTTTTTCATACTTTTATAACTAGTTTAAAGTTTATTAAATCGGAACCGATAGCTTTCGCGGGCGTAGGTTCCAGTACTTTGGACAGCGGGAAATGGACCAACATTTCCCGTTTTTTATTTTAGCATTTTAGTAATGGATGTTTTATTTTATCTTTTATTCTATCATAAGTAGTTTTATTTTTTAATAATGATTTTTCCGTTGTTTAAAGTAAAGTGAAAGGGTTTCATCAATTGTAATTCTGAGAGCGCCTGCTCAACGGTTTCATTGGCAAAGGCCCCGGTAAGTTTATATTTTTTCTGTTCTTCGTTTTCAAACTCAATAGTTACATCATACCATCTCTCCATACGGATTGCCAGTTCTGCAAAGGTTTCTGCCCTGAATACCAGGCGATCTTCCATCCATGCTGTTTCAACCAGCAGGCTGTCCTTCGGATTAATGATCGCTGTCGACACCTGGAAAATCCGTTGGCTCTTATTCTGATCAGCCTTACCGGCATTATTATCACTCTTGCCAGATTCTAACGTATTTGAATAGACGACGATCTTCTCATTAGGTTTTGTTAGTATGGTCGATTGTTTTTCATTTTTTATTTCCACCTCAATCGAACCTTCGATCAACGTGGCCTCGGCTTTTTCATTGGGATAAGCTTTTACATTGAAAGAGGTACCCAGGTCACGGATATCCATCTGCGCCGTATGTATCAGGAAAGGATGATGATCATCATGCCTGATTTCGAAAAATGCTTCACCAGATAAAAACACTTCACGTATTGAATCTTTGCTGAAATCACCAGTATAAGTGATCGTTGAACCCGCATTCAGCCAGACTTTGGATCCGTCGGGAAGTATAAAATGATTTTTAGCCCCTTTTGATGCAGCCAATGTTTTGTTCGATGCGGTTGCCACAGGAGATTGATTGCTTTTAGATTGCAGGTTCCAGAAAGCTGATATAGCTATAACCAATAACACAGAGGCTGCTATGGCATATAAAGCCGGCTTCCTTAGTTTTAATACAGGTGTTGCTCTATCTTCTGATTGTTGCCAGACTTCCGCAGCAAGTTGTTCTTTCTGAATCCGAAGCATATGTTTTTCAAGCGCCGCTTCACGCTCAGTATATTCCGTTTTTTTTTCTGACGATGTCCAGTAATGACTTATGATCTCCAATGAATACAGTGCTTCCGGAAATTTTTCCAGCATGGCGTTTAGTTCATTCAGTTCAGTTGTTGTGGCTTCGCCGGCTATTTTTTTCCCAGCCAGTTCCCACATTCTTTTTTCTTCATTCGAATTCATAATAGAATAAGGCATTCGTTAGTATCGATAACATTGTTTCAATAACAATGTATCAATAACGATGTATCAGTAAGACAAAGTTTTTTTGATTTTCCCTTAAAGGAATTTGAAATATTTTTTTATTACCTGAATGACTTTCTTTTTTCGAAGGTGATACAGGGCTGTATCGCATCACTTAGTTTCTTCATGGCAATACCTATCTGGGCTTCCACTGTTTTAGGAGAAATGCCGAGCACTTCAGCCACTTCACGGTATTTCAATCCATCTTCCCTGATCAGTTTAAAGATCATGCGGCATCTTGGTGGAAGTTGTTGTATAGCCTGATCCATTTCCCTGATCATTTCCGAAGTAATATAAAGCTGTTCCGGATCAGGTGCAGAACTTGCAATGGCCAGATTGTCTTCGGCAAACAATGTGGTTATTTCCCGTTTTTGATGGGCAAGGTAATTCAGGGAATGATTACGGACACAGGTATAAAGGTAAACGGTGAGATTGTTGATGGTGTCCAGTTTACGTCGCATATGCCAAATCTGCAGAAAAACATCAGACACGATCTCCTCAGCCGCCGGTTTATGTTTCACGAAAGAACCGGCAAACTTTAGAAGAGGTGTAATATAGACCCGATACAAGCGCAGATAGGCCGTTTGATCGTCCGATAAAGCAATCAGTTGTTGAAGTTCCTTAACTTCTTTAGAATCTATCATGATCTTTGCAGACCCTTTTATAATAGCGGGAGACAGGCAACGCTATAGAAACTTCAGCGAAATATATATTTTTTTCTACTGGTATATTTTTTCTACCGGAAAAATCCTTGTTGCTACATCCTTCTAGTATGGGCACACAAAGGACTTTTGTTTTAAGATAAACATCAAGAGTTTCCGATTATGAAATTGTTATATCTGCATCATAGAACATGTGAAGGTGTATTTTCCGGAAAATATACTGATGAAGATCTGGATTTGAGGGAACAATTAAATGGAGATCGGATTAATTAACATGATAGCGTGATCGATCAACATTCCCGATAAGTCTCATTTATTCCCAGAACCAAAATGCCAGGGATAATATACTATAACTCCTTTTTCAGATCCGCCTGAATGTGATAGTCAACCAGGCCTTCCATAGGCGAAGACATTATCCGTCCGATCTTCATATCAAATTCATGACATACTGATATCAATATACTTTTAAAATGAAGCCCGATAGAGCCGATGCTATTAAATGTTAAATGTTGATAATTCTCATATTTGCTTACAAGCTTTTCAAAAAATTTCCTGAAACAAATCTTTACCAGGGATTGAAGGTAACTGTTGTCAATATGATCGTTGATAAATGTACAGAAGGCGGCACAAAAACGGTTTGCCATAGGTTTAGTATAAATCTGGTGCATAATCTCATCCGGAGATAAATGATATTTTGACCAGAATAAGTCATGTACATCAGATGGCATATTGTTGCGCATATATTCTGATAGCAATTTTTTTCCTATAGCTCCGCCACTCCCTTCATCACCCAATATAAACCCCAATGAGTCAATGTTTTTTACAATCTTATTTCCATCATAAATACAGGTGTTGGTACCTGTTCCTAAAATGGCAGCAAAACCTGATTTGTATCCAAGCAACCCTCTCGCAGCTCCTAACATATCCATTTCAATGGAAATCCTGACACCAGGAAATATTTTTTGTAAAGCCTGCTCAATTATATCGTCTCGTCCACTGGCACATCCTGCGCCATAAAAAAAAAGCTCATTGATTTTTTCACTTTGGATGGTGGCGGGAATATTATTTCGGAGTGAATTGCTTATATATTCGGTATTAATGAAATAGGGATTGTATCCTTCCGTCTCAAAGCAGATCTTCTCCTTTAGGTCATTTATAAAACACCAGTTTGTTTTAGTAGATCCGCTGTCAGCTATCATCATCATAGTTAAGATTTTAATTTCTATATTGCCTTTAAGACTGGTGTGTTTCGGATTTTATGTCCGTGAACGGAATAATAATAAATAACCAGGTAACAAGGCAGGAGCATCCAGTAAGCTTGCTTAGCACCTATATAATCTGTTAAAAATCCATAAAACAAAGGGAGAAATGCGCCGCCTCCAATAGCCATAATCAACAAGGAAGAGCCTATTTTTGTAAAGCGGCCGAGTCCGGCAATTGCCATTGGCCATATGGAAGGCCAGATAAGAGAATTAGCCAGCCCAAGCATGGCGATGAATGTGATCGAAAAAATGCCATTTGTAAAAAGAGCTCCTAACCCGAATGTAATTCCTAACAAAGAACAGATCTTTAAAGCGTTTTGCTGGGCGATGTATTTGGGAATGGCTATTATTCCAATGATATATCCGACGAGCATTCCAATTAGGGTTGCACTTGTAAAAAACTTCGCTGTAGACATAGGTATTCCTTGTGATTGAGCATAGGTAATAATAGTATTTCCGGCTATCACTTCAACGCCTACATATAAAAATAAGGCTAACACACCGAGCAATAAATGAGGAAACTGAAATATTGATTTTTTCTGCTCATTTGCTATGGCCAGAGTTTTATCTTCTATATCGCTATCGATCTCCGGAAGACCTGAAGCTCCTATTAAAAAAGATAAACTCAACAAAATTATTCCGGTGATCAGATAAGGCATTTCCACGCGGTGAGCTAATTCATTCAGAACCTCAGTATTCTGATCCCCGCTTATATTAGAAAGCTTTTCTTTTACAAGATCCGCATCGCTTAGCACAATCGCCCCTAAAATGATTGGCGCAATAGCACCGGCTACGCCGCTACAGATGCCCATTAAACTAATACGCTTTGCCGCACTTTCCAATGGACCAAGAATTGTCACATAAGGATTGGAAGCCGTTTGCAAAATAGCCATTCCGCTTCCCTGAAGAAACAAGCCAAGTAGAAAGATGCCATACATCCGGGTCTGCGCTGCGGGTATAAAAAGAAAGGCGCCTATTGCCATTACCCACAGCCCTATCACCATTCCTTTTTTATATCCTACTCTTTGCAATAGCCAACCTGAAGGAACTGCCATGAATAAATAAGAGATATAAAATGCAAAAGCAACCAGGAATGCCTGGAAATTATTTAACTGACAGGCAATTTGTAAATACGGAATTAAAACAGAACTGACCCATGTGATAAATCCAAAAATGAAAAACAGGATCCCGATTATATACAATGGTTTCGCGATGGAAGAGCTTCCTTTTTTGTCGTTAGTTGTAGCATTCATATTTACGAAAACTATAAAGGGATTAAGACACCCGATAATTACCTCAGATTATTTATATATTATTTCCTTTATAAGTAATATTGAAAACTTACAACTCCTTAACCACCGAGTAATGTCGATTTTTTAACAGTATTAATTACGCATATTTACTCAATAATTTTACCAATGTTCACGAATAAACGCAAACTGCACTGAAGTATGAAACGCCTAAACTTTAGATAATCAGATGTATACCCTTCCAACGTCAATAGAGTCCGAATTCAAAACTAAACTTATTTGCAGATATACGCAAATTAAAAACGCAGATTAAATTATTCTAATTGTGCTAAATTGCAGGTTAATCCGGTAGGTTTTGAATAGCAGGTATTATAAAGATGCAAAACATATACTAAAAACTTGTCATTCTTCATTTAAATTCGCTCTAGGCAGAATGTCTTCGACAATTCAAACACCATGAGGCCATCTAAGGTTGTCTGGCTTGTGATATAAATAAGCCCTTCACAACTTTATACCTATTAATTGCCGGACTTTTCCAACCATTGGAAAAAGACTCAGTGAAAAAAGGTTTAGTACTGGCTTGAAATAATTAATCCAGTTCATTTATAATTAAACTATGCAAGTATGATAAAAGAAGAAAGATTGAAGAGAATAATGCGTGAAGTTAATATTCATAATAAAGTCCTTTCCGTTGACTTAAGCAGATTATTAAATGTGTCGGAAGATACTATAAGAAGAGACTTGAAAGACCTGGTAAATCTTGGCAAAATCGCAAAGGTCCATGGAGGAGGAATCAGCCTTTCTTTTGCTTTATCATTTAATCATACCAACAACAATGAAATATATGCACTTGAAGAAAAACAGCAAATTGCTCAAAAAACAAAAACACTTTTAAAAAAGGATATGACCATCCTTATTGAAGGAGGGACTACCATACTTGAAATAGCGAAATCGATTCCAGAAAATCTAAATGCAACCTTTTTTAGCTTAAGTCCGCAAGTGGGAGTTGCATTGGCAAAATATGAAAATCTGGAAGTTGTTTGTATTGGTGGTAAAATAAACAAAAATGCCTATTTATATACTGGTGCAAGTGTAATCAACCAGCTGGCAGACATGAAAGTAGATTTGTGTTTAATTGGCGCAAATGGGTTTTCTATTGAAGAAGGATTAACGGATTCTGACTGGGAAGTAGTCCAGGTACTTAAGGCGATGATACGGTCATCACATAAAGTAGCAGTTGTTTGCATTTCTGAGAAACTAAATACAGGGCAGAGAATGAAAATCTGCGATACAAATTCTATCAACTACCTGATAACTGAACTTCCTCCGGACGACTCGCAATTATTACAATACCGAAATGCAAACATTACAGTTATTTGACAAGATTCCAACGGTATTAAATCAATACATACGAATAAATGTTAAACGATTCCGAAAAGTTTATAGTTTAATATCATCTATCACTTCAGCAGACACGGAGCTAGCTATTTCCTGTATGCGTGATTTACTCAAGCGAAATGATTCGGGAGACCAGCCATAAACTTTTCAGAAAAACGGCACACAGCAGCATCGCCATCTTCTTCTATCTCTTTGATTATTTGGGCTACAGTGTCCCGAATCTTCGCTTCTGCCTACTTTCCTTTTGCTTCCGGTTTTCCTTTTTTTAAGAATATTGCCATATTTTGCAACGATGTTTTTTCTGTTAATTGTTTTTGACTTTTATTTTTTCCACCACTATATCCAGAATGTTTTCCGGGAACAGTGAAGGCTGGGAATTCCAGAAAAACGATTCATTACCTTCATACGTTTGCCTCTTTATATGACTTTCCGCAGGTAAATAACTTGGAAGATCATTTGTATATCCAACAACACTTACCAATTGATCGGGCCACAATTTTTTAATGGCAAAACTATATGCAGTTACTACCTCCCTGGAAAGACCTATCAATTTCCAATTCCCGATATTTATTGTTTGAACATATATCGGCATAGTTTTCGGCATTGTTTTATTTTCATAGTAATTCAACATCATATCTGCCCATCTCACATTTTTTTCAGCAGATACATTTCCTTCCTTGTTACTATTTTCGATTTTAAATTGCTCCACTTTTTCTTTGCTCCAGGGTTTCACAGGCACCTCGATAGTGTCTAGCGCATATGAAATGTCACCAGCAATTTTCTGCATATTGCCCCGCAAAACATCCTGCACATTCATCGCAAGATCTGCCCCGGTTTTTTTAGGATCGGTATCTCTGGGATTGATATCTCCGGCGCAAGCCTGTAAAAAAACGGCATTGTAGATCGACAATTTATTTTCGATGATCGTTTTGGCCACACCCGGAAAATTTGCCGATACCGTGTATCCTTCTTTGCCTTCATTTTTAAAGACGGGATGACAGCCGGTTAAAAACAATATATTATTCCCCCTTTTATTTTCACTTACGGTACTCACTACATCGACAGTGTTATCGTACAGACCAGGTTGATCTCCTGCGCTTCTATTACGCCCGATATTTGTTGTACCTCTTCCAAAATAAATAGTTGCCGGATACATATAACCGAGGGCCGATTCAATAGCCTTAATGATGCCCTTTTTTACAATTCCATTCAGGTAAGTACTATCCGGCACCTGGCCATGATCACCAAATGTTGGAAAGCTTTGAGTAACCGGCGCATAATGAGTATGAGAACAGTTCAGGAAAATAGCAAAAGGAGGAATCTTTAGCTTTTTGTTTATGATGCTTTTTATCTCTGTGGCAAGGGAATAATCAAAACCGCAAACATCAAATCCCACGACAACAACTACTTTTTTCCCCTTCCTTATTGCAATTGCTCTTGCAGATAAATCACCGGTAGAATTGTGGCTTGATATATATACTTTTTTATCGCTGGAAACGGCATATAGCCTGTTATTTGCTACTGCAAGCTGGTTGAGTCTCAGATCAGCTACTGCCCTGATATATCGTCCGATCTTTACCCGGGGAAGATCAGGCATATTAGTCTTTCTCATCCAAAGGGATTGGTCGGCACCGATTGTATATATCCTATTTCCATAAGCCGTCATGCATAATGCACTGTCAGCAACTCCTATCGTTTTCCAGTTACTGCCTGAATGAATACTTTTTACCAGCAATTCATTTCTTGTATTTGTTGCATAAAATTGCCCGTCAACTATGGTAAGTGTTGCAGTATTGTCTGCATTACCTATTTTCTGCCAGGGAGCATTCTTTTTCGAACATTCCCTGCTTAACAACTCATGTTTGGAGTTTACTGAATAAAGCCTGTTCTTATAGCCCGTTAAAGAAATTATATCATGAGCAGTTCCTAATTTCGACCAACCTCCATTATCTTTCAAAACGTCTTTTACAAGCAGGTCCTTATTCTGATTTACCGCATATAGTTTTGTTCCAACTCCTGTTAACAGTAAAATGGAATCAGGCGCACTATCCGACCTTTCCCAGGCAATACTAAACCGGCCGTCGCGCGGTGCACCATAGCCCGCAAGTGCAAGGGAAAATACAGAACTATCCGGTTCAATGCTGATGCTGGAACTACCGATAAAGTATTCAGATTGTCCTTGCGTATTAAAAAAATGGAAAAAAAACAATAGGGTAAGCAGATAAAAAATGACAGTACGCATACACTCAATATTTATTTATCCTGCATAAGATAATCCATTGCTTTTTTGACACTTCCCTTTTCGAGAAGTAGACTCCTGGCCTCGTCATAGTTATTGAGCTCAGATTTTTCGATTAAAGTCCTCACACTCCGGTCTATAATCTTTTCATTAATAAGCACCACATTTACCATCCGGTTATCTTCTACTCTACCCAGTTGAATCATTGTAGTCGTGCTGATGATATCAAATATCATTTTTTGTGCAGTGCCACATTTCATCCTGGTACTTCCGGTCAGGAATTCGGGTCCGGTGATTATCTCCACGGGATAGTCTGCATTCACAGCGATCGGGGATCCGGGATTGCTAACTATACAACCTGTAGTAACGCCATGGGCACGGCACTTGATCAATGATGCCAATACAAACGGCGTCGTTCCACTTGCAGAAATGCCAATCACAATATCTTTTGTTGATACCTGGTGTTGCTGAAGCCTGTTCCAGCCTTCTTCTATATCGTCTTCTTTTTCTTCCCGGGCTTCTATCAAACGGTCATTCCCTCCGGCTAGTATTGCTTCTACCACTCCCTTGTCAATACCGTAGGTAGTGGGGAGCTCAATTGTATCCAGCACCGATAAACGACCACCGCTACCTGCGCCCACGTAAAACATCCGGCCACCTTTTTCCAATTTTGCTACAATAGTGTAGATTAATTTATTCAACTCGGGCAAAGACTTTTCAATCGTAAGAGCCACTGATTTGTCTTCAGTGTTGATTGCCCTAGTTATTTGTTCTACAGTCATTTTTTCTAAATGCCGGTACTGCGATGGTTGCTCGGTAATTTTGATCATAAATTTCTTTTGTTCGTTTTCATTTACCATTATAAAATCCTTATCTGAATATTCCTGAAATATGCTTTATTGCCATGATCCTGTAATGCGATCCTGCCCTTATTAACCGAAGCATAATCCGGATAGGTTTTCCATTTTCCTGTAGTTCTTTCCCTGTTCCATTTATCGGTACCCCTTTGAAACTCCAGAATTTTTTCACCATTTAACCAATGTTCAACCTTTCCATTATTATATAAGATTTTACTGGTGTTCCATTCTCCAACAGGTTTTAGCTTCTTTTTATCGTTTGGCAATGTCATTGCATAATCAGCTCCTGCCTTTTGCCATTCTTCCAGCTTGCCGGGAAATCCAATATCATCAATGATTTGGTATTCGGGCCCTGTTTCATAGGGAGCTTTGTATTTTTTGTTTTCAACAACGTGATACATAACTCCGCTATTACAACCTTTATTAACTTTCCATTCCCACTTCAATTCAAAGTTTTCAAATTCCTGGTCGGAGACAATATCGCCACCTGTGTCACCATTTGCTGCACCTAAACATTCCAGAGCGCCATCCTCTACTTTCCAGTTTTTTACTTCACCCGTTTTATTAAAGCCATGCCAACCCTTTAAATTCTGGCCATTAAAAAGATTGATCCAGGATTCCTTTTTCTGATGAGTGCCTACACCTTGTTCATCGATTTCCGGCTTTGAAGCCAGTTTTGAATTGTGACACGAAAGCAGGCTTATTGCGAGTAAAAAACTACCGAGACATGTTATTTGCTGTTTCATAAAACGTTATTTAAAAAGTTATTTACCTGTTTAATTTTTTGATCTGGCTAACTACGATGTCAAAAACATCCAGCGGAGGAATGGCAGGTTGTGCATTCCAAAAAAATGAATTGTACCCTTCGTATGTTTTTGCCAATATGTGATTAGATTTTGGTAAATAGCTCGGAACATCATTGGTATATCCGGCCACAGAAACCAGTTTATCTGGCCATAAGTTTTTTATGGCCATCCCATATTCGGTTACAGCTTCCCTGGAAAGACCCACTAATTTCCAATTACCTATATTCAGTGTTTGTACATATACGGGCCAGGTTGTGGGAACCTTTCCCTCCTTGTAGCGCTTAAGCATTACATTGGCCCAGCGAACATTCTTAATTGACTCGAGATCTTGCTGTTCACTATTGTCCTGTTTAAATTTTTCAATCTGCCCGATACTCCATGGACTAATATGGATTTGCAAAGTGTCGAGATAAAAGGAAATGCTGCCTGATATTTTTTTCAATCCTCCTGTTAGAGCCGATACGATATTATTAGCGAGTTCTGTACCTGTTTTTTCATGATCGTCATCTCTTGGATTAATATCGCCAGCACATCCCTGGATAAACATCGCCTGGTTAAACAGGCTTTTATCCTGTAGCAGTTTCTTTGTTACACCGGGAAAATTTGCACTTATGGTATAGCCTTCAAAGCCTGCATTTTTAGCTACAGGATGGCAGCCGGTTAAAAATAAAATGCTTCTTTTTTTCTTGTCAGAGCTTTCAGCTTTTATTATGTCCAGTGAATGATCGTAAGGATTTTCACGATCCGGTGAACTCCTGTTATGACCTATATTAGTACTGCCTCTTACAAAAGATAATTCTGAAGGCGACAAATTATCCAGGGCTGTTTCTATTGCTTTTACAATTCCATTTTTTACCACATTGTTTAGATAATTGCTATCCGGCAACTGCATCGGCTCTCCATATGTTAAGGCCTCCTTCATAGTTGGCGCAAAATGCGTATGGGAACCATTAATGAATATCGCCTGCGGTGGAATGTTTCTTTTTGTGTAAACAATATTCTTGATAGCAGTAATCAACGAATAATTAAAACTCACTAAATCGACACCCACAATGATTACTGTCTGCTTTCCATTTTGAACAGCCATCGCTCTAGCCGAAATATCTCCATCGCTGCTATGCCTGGCCCTATAAATCTTTCCATCATCCGCAAGGGCATAAAGGCTGGTATTGACCACTGCAAGTTGGCGTACTTTGATTTTGTAAGTAAAGCCGTTATAACGCCCTATTTTAATCCATCGATTCCCGAAACCTACTTTTTTGAGATACCAGATAGTATTGTCATTATTGACAGAATATAACATTCTGCCATCACTGGTAAGTCCGGATACGTCATTAATACTATCTATTATTTTCCAGTTACCGTCAGAAGCAAGATTTCTTTCCAGCAATTCATTTTTTTCATTAATTGCATACAGTTTTTCATTCAGCCCTGCAATTGCGATTGTATTATCCTGAGACACTCCTATCTTCGACCAGATTGCTTTGTTTTGAGCAGGCGCTCCCTTTAATAGTTCATGCTTATTATTTATACAGAATAATTTTCCATTTAAACCCGTTAGGGCAATAATATTTTTCTCAGTTCCAAATTTCTGCCACGAAATATGTGTTTTTGAAACCGCGCCTTTCAATAATTCATTTTCAGTATTTAAACCATATAAGTTTCCGTTAAGTCCTGTTATATTTTTGATATGCGGTGCATCTCCGGCCAGGTCCCAGGTAATTGTAAATCTTCCTTCCGCAGGTGCTCCATATCCTCCCAGTGCAAGGGAAAAAATGGATGAATCCGGCTCGAGACTTATTATGGAAGTTCCTATCCGGTAACCGGACTGCGCATTCACATCCACATCCACATGAAGGAAAAATAAAATAATAAATGCTGGTAAAGCCCGATACTGCATAGCTTATCGTTGTTTAAATATTCTGTCAAATCTGATCTGTACGTTATGCCGGCCTGCAATTTGTTGAAAGAAATCATTGCTGTAAACAAAATATGCCTGTGCAATGAATCTCATTCACAGGATTTAAACCTTATCTATCTCCTTAGCATATTTTTGTATTTTTCTGACTCCATCCGCTATCTGGTCCATATCTTTTTTCGTTCCCAACAGCATGGTTTGAGTTAACCATACAGACTGCTCTCCGGTTAATATATCATTCTGTGGGCACTGATTGCGCTCAAGCCATTCGTTCATTGTTTTTTCTCCGTAAATTTTCAGATAATGTCTGTTCTTAGCGAGGCCCGTTACATAAGAGTCTTTATTCATCATACCATAGCCACTTGAACATGGAACGCCCTCTGCATTTAATGCTTTTTGAAATTTTTCCCGACTCAATCCTGCAAACTGTGTTTTATCGTATCTGAACATGTAAAGATGATAAGCACTTTTCGTGGTGCCTTCATAAAGTTTCGCAGGTTTGATTCCGGGTATTTCATTTAAGAGTTTAGTAAGATAGATTGCATTTTCGCTTCTACGATTTGATTGATCTACTAAACGTGACATTTGTGCAAGCAAAATAGCACCCTGGAATTCTGTCAGACGCAAGTTTGTACCACGTGTGCCCGCTCCTGTGGTATATGCAGCTGTTTGTCCTCCCTGACCCTGGTTGTGAAAACTATAGCAGGTTTTTATAAAAGCATCATCATTTGTAATAATGGCGCCACCTTCAGCACAGTTCAGATTTTTGCTCGCCTGAAAACTAAATGCACCAGCGAGGCCATAAGTTCCGACCTTTTTACCACGCCACTCTGCCAGATGCGCCTGACACGCGTCCTCAACTACAGGCACATTAGCTTTTTTGGCAACAGCCATAATCTTATCGAGATTTGCCGGCGAACCACCAATATGAACCGGCATTATGATCTTTGTTTGTTTTGTAATAGCTGATTCGATCTTACCGGCGTCAATTTGAAAACTTTCAATATCAGTATCCACTAGGATAGGCAGCGCGTAGTTTAAAACCACCACATTGTATGTAGCAACAAAAGTATAAACGGGGATAATTACCTCATCACCCGGACCCAGGTCCATTGCTCCAAGAATTGTGTACAGAGCACTTGTACCGCTCGATACTCCAAGACAACGCTTTGCACCAAAAAGATTCTGATATTCTTTTTCAAATTTATTCATAACGTTGCCGCCCAGGCGCCCCCATTGTTTGCTTTTCAGAACATCAGCCAACGCAGTCTCTTCAGTATGATCATATAAAGGCCAGCCCGAAAAACCGCCGGGATGTGATTTTGGACCTCCCAGCAATGCGGGCTTGTTATCTGCAGCAAAAACAATATTCGGTATACCGAGGGCTAAGCCAACACCAGCAACTGACATCGTATTGAGAAACTCCCTGCGTTCTAAATTCTTTTTCATGTTAAAAAATTTATTTTTTATTAGTAAGTTTTACAACGTGTATATATGCGACTCTGATAATTTTCGAACAAATAAAATTATTGGATCTTAAATTCGATCTGGGAGCTATAGTTGAAATAACTACCGGGGTTGGTTGTTCTGCCAATACCTCTTAAATAATAGGTAGTTCCCGGCTTTAAATTTTGTATTGTGTATGTCTTTTCACCCGAGCTGAGGTTCTGAGACAGCACATTATCGAGCGTTCTTCCACCGCCACTGAAAGTAAGATTGTTCGGATTTCGCAAGGTACTCCAGAGCACTCCGAGCTCGGTTAATGGTTGAGATGCATTGACTTTGGTATATCCCAATTTTATTACTGCCGTTGTTCCTGTATTCGACACAAGTGTGGCTTTAAGTCTTACATGAGGCATTACTTTTATTTCAATCTCGGTGTTGTTATTATTGATCACCAAAGACTGTGGCGCTGCTGATGTCAGAACAAACGGTCCTACTGCCGTATAGCTGTAATCACCAGGGAACATCCTGCTATTTATAAAATTTCCTTCGGGAAATGTCGTAAGATTTATCGGTTGAGCGGAACCTCCTTCATACAACCTGACAACCGTACCTGCATTGACTCCACCCGACTCCACCAGCTCACCGTTTTGTGAATCAACGATCTTACCCGCGATGCTGAGGTTAGGCATCTCATAATTATCTACGGAACAACTGGTAAATGATATTATTACTGCGAAGAAAAAAATAATTTTCATTTTAATTAATTTATAGATTACCAACCTGGATTGTTAACAATATTTGCATTGGTGATTATATAATCGGACAGGTTACTATAATAATCTCTCTCAGCAAAAGTGCGGACCTGACCATTATCAAGGGGGGAACCCTCTACACGTTTAAAGGTCCACTTATAAACGCCGGCGCCCTTATAAGAAAGATATGGCCAAAGCCCATGAATTCTGGTATTAGTGAAAAGAGAAGGTCCAATCCTCCAACGTCGCAGATCCCAAAAGCGCTTGTCTTCAAATGCCAGTTCAACTTTTCGTTCATTCCTTAACCTGTCTTTTGTTAATTCAGCAAGAGTAAGAATTTTGATGCCCGCACGGTTTCTTATTTGATTGGTGGCATCCAACGCTTTTTGCATATTCGTGCCTAATTCAAATTCCGCTTCCGCGTAATTGAGTAATATCTCGGCATAACGAAAATCGATATAATTCTGATCGGATCTTCCTTCAGCTATAATTGTACTGGTAATCAGGTATTTTTTCAGATAGAAACCCGTTTTTCCGATATCGCCTAATGAGACTGGCCCGTCACGACCCACCTGCGAAACGGCAGGATCTTTTGGAAAAGGAGTACTAAAATTCTGAAATAATGTTCCATCTGTATCTGTCACTCCACGATAGATCTGGACCGGCCGGCCATTAAAAGGACTTTCCGGACGAAGCACACTCGCATTGAAACGTGGATCTTTATCTTTAAAAAGTTCGTCCGGGTGATTGAATTCTTTTGTACCTCCGCCGATAGCCAATGTTCCGGGAGTGCCATCAATATATTCAAAAGACTCAACCATCTCCAGCGTAGGCGATGAAGCATTACCGCAGCAGCCCGTTTTGTAACTATTGGGCATATTGGTATTATCAAAAGAATGCCGTTTGTCAGGATTACTGTATGCCTTCTGGAAAATAACTTCTTTGTTTCCTTCATCAAGGAAAATATTCTGATAGTTTGCAGAAGGATCTCCCGTCTTCGCAATCGGGTTATATAACTTGTCGTAAAGACCATACTTATTACCATCGATAATTGCCTGCGAAGCATTTTTTGATTCAGTAAAATATTTAGTCGCATTATTGCCCGGAATACCGACCAATCCATCTAGTTGAATTGAACCATATTTGGCGATGGACCCTGCATACAACATGGCTCTTGATTTCAGTGCAAGTGCCGCCCATTTGGTTGCGCGATTCTCATTGGCGCCATCACGGCTTGCCGGGAGATCTGATACAGCATCATTGAGTTCAGCCAAAATAAATTCGTACACTTCAACCTCTTTATTTCTTGGTACTTTTAGTTCATTGAGATTGCCTTCAAATATTTGCACGTCTTTAATGATAGGCATTCCACCATATTTTTTCACCAGGTCAAAATAATAGTATGCCCGTATAAACCGGCATTCAGCCGTTAGGGTTTTGATCTGATCTTCTGTTAAACTGCTTGTCTTGACTCTTTCTAAAAAGAAATTTGCCTTCCTTATCCATTGGTACATGGTTGAATTGAGAGCTAAACCGTTACTACCGTAGTTGTTTACAAGTGTAACTCCTGCCCATGGATGAGATGTTTCATCCGTCATATGCGACTCATATACCGTACCAGCGCCTATCTTATCAAATCCAATAGGTATATTATCATATAGTGCTGCCAGGTAAACCGTGATAAGTGTTTCAGAATTCCAGACATCCTGGTCGGAGAGAATATTTAAAGGCTTTCTATCCAACACATTTTTTATGCATCCGGCAAGACCGATTGTCATGATAAATATCAATATTCTGATCTTCATAATAATTTGTATTAAAAGGTTATGTTGATTCCGGCATTGTAAGTTTTCTGTTGGGGATAGTATGATCCTCGTCCACTTGGTATTTCAGGATCAAGGCCAATAGAATTCAATCCCGAAAAAGTCAGTAGGTTTTGTCCGCTTATGGAGATCATCAGGTTTTTGACTCCATATTTTCTAAGAAATCTGCTCTCCAGATTGTAACTTATATTTAAAGTTTTCAATCTCAGATAAGTTGCATCTTTTATCCAGAAGGAGGAGACCATACTGTTATTGGGTGTTCCGTTGTTTACAGTACTGGGATATTTACCGGGTATCCATTCTGAATTAGGATCTTTTATATCTGCCCTATGCCATCTATCCATGAAATAAGCATACGAGCCCATGTCGTTATTAAATGGACGAATCAGATTTTCACTCAGACGTACATTGAAATTAGCAGCACCCTGCCAGTTCATATTTATTCCAAAGTTTTTCCATCTCAAGTCCATGCCCATCCCAAAATTTATTTCAGGAGTTTCACCTCTTCCAATGGGTTGCTTGTCCATTGCGTCGATCACGCCATCCTTATTAAAATCATCGTATTTTATATCCCCTGGTCTTAGTGTAGAATTTGCCAGTGCATCCTGAACAGGTGAGGAATTGATTTCCTGCTGTGATTGGAATTGACCCAAAGCCTTCAATTCAAAGAAACGGTTCTTGTATCTGTCATTCGTATTATTTTGCCAATTATCGACTTGCGAATTAAATGCTCTTAATTCAACATGATCCCATCTTGATTTGTAAAAGGATACATTTCCCGAAATATTGTAACGGAAAGCTCCCACCTGATTGGCATGACCAAGTACCAGTTCAAATCCTTTAAAGTCGTCTGAGTTCAGGTTTTCCAGTGGAAAGCCTGCGCCAAATGTAGAAGGCAATATCTCGGCCCTGGTTGCTAGCAGGCCTTCCCTCTTTCGATGAAAAACATTGGCTTCAACCTGAAGAAGGCCATTCCATAAACTTAAATCAATGCCCAGGTCAACCTGACGGATTTGTTCCCATGTAATATTAGGATTAGGAGTTCCTGCATCCACCAGTCCTGCGGTAACCACATTAGACCCAAAAACATAACTTCTCGAAGGATAGGTATAGCCGGTCAAAAAATAATAGCTGTTACCGGTAGGATCATTACCCGACTGTCCCCATGAACCACGTAGTTTTAAATTATCGATCGCAGGAAAATTATCCTTGATAAATGACTCTTCTGAAACTCTCCAGCCAGCTGAAATTCCGGAGAAAAATCCCCATCTTTTTTCTTCGGGGAACTTTGGCGAGCCATCATACCGAAAGCTATACTCAAAAAGATATTTACCTGAAAAATCGTAGTTCACACGACCGATCAATCCCTTTCTTCCATTGTCAAAAGCAGATCCCGTGTTACTTTTATTCAAATCAGGTCCTGCAAAAATCTGGTCTATCGGTACTACATAATTTATTCTACTGGCCGCAAAAGAATTGAAGGTATTTTCAGCTTCCTCATACAAAAGAAGTGCACCAATATTATGTTTGTCAAAAAATTTCCTTGTATAATTAAGCGAGGCCTGAATGCGCGAAGCAACTGTTTTTTCGTTTAGTAAATTGATAGTATTGCTCTCGCGGGTTGCGACCTGAGTTGAGACCTGTGTTACCGGATCCCAGTTAAATAAACCATACTGTTTTCTCCATTGTTTTTCATCACGATATGAAAGATCTCGTGATGCCAGTACTTTCGCACTTAAACCCGGAACAAATGGAATCTTATAGTTTATAGTCAGGTTGCCCTGAAAATTATTTCTGTCATCTGCAATATATCCCGATAGATCTTTATTGAGATATGCAGTATGCCGTCCGCCGGTCGAAGTCACTTTTCCATCGGGGGTGAGTGGAGCACGGATGGGCCAGGTATACTGAAGCCAGGAAGCCATGAGGAAATCATCCTGCACCAGGTTGTTACGATCTTCATTTCTTGCACCAAACTCAACAGAGATATCTAGTCCATCAGTAATCTTCGCTTCCACATTACTTCTGAAATTATATTTTCCGTAATCCTGCCCTCCACCTCTCCACATTGATTCCTGCTTGATCGAACCCAGAAGAAAAAAGTATTTGATCCGATCGCTGCCTCCTCTCACTGTAATATTCTGCTGGAATTGCGGCGTATAGTCACGGACAAAATAATGATAGTAATCAAAATTGGGATAATCGGGGTCAGTACCTAAACGATATTTTTCAATCTCTTCAGGTTTATATATCGGAGAACCTCCCAGATTCACAGAGGATTCATTTTTTAATTCTGCAAACTCAGCGGAGTTAACCATTCGCGGATATTTTGTGACATGCTGTACACCGTAGTTTGCACTATAGTTAAACTCTGGCTTCCCGATTTTTCCTTTTTTTGTAGTTACAAGAATTACTCCGTTGCCGCCGGTTACTCCATAAACTGCCGCTGAAGCTGCATCTTTAAGAATAGTAATTGTTTCAATCTCGTTTGGATCCAGTCGCGTAAACTCCCTTCCGGGAACTCCGTCCACTACTATAAATGGATTGGAAAACCCACGCACCAAAAGTGCTGCATCGTCATTTCCCGGTTGCCCGCCCCGTTGAACCGCAACCAGTCCCGGCAGCTTACCTGCAAGCATCGACGTAACATTCGCGGTGGGTACGGTAGTAAGGTCTTTTGAAGATATTGTTGCGACTGACCCGGTTATGTTTCCTTTTTTCTGTGTACCATAACCTACTACTACTACAGAATTCAAATTATTTACAGAAGGGGCAAGGCTCACATTTACCGTAGAAGGACCGTTGACATTATATTCCTGGTTCTCGTACCCAACGCCGGAAAAAACCAGGGTAGAATTTTTTTCGGAAATCCGGATGGTGTATGCGCCTTTCTCATCTGTTATTACAGAAGATCCTGAATTCTTGACATTTACAGTAATAGATGAAAGAGTGTCTCCCTGGGTACTGGACACTGTTCCGGAAACAACATAAGGGCTTTGACCAAAAGCATGTCCGGAAAAGATAAGCTGAATTGCAAGCGTGGTAAGTAACAGGATCCTTCTCCACGAAAAGCTAACAACAGCTTGAGATCTTGAAATAAGTGTAATAAAAAGTTGCAGCATGACTCAGCAGTTTATGGTTATTGTTATGATACACGGTGATTTCTAATAAAGCGAGGTAGTTGTTCCTGCGCTAAATCTAATCCCGACTGAAATTAACAAATAGTTCACTCAAATACGTTTTTTTGCGTTTTTATTTTTGCACGTATGCGCAGTTATTTTAAAAATAGTTCTAAAAAGTCGCATTATTTGACATAAAATGCCGTTCAAGACAAAATTATGCGTTTTTAAAGCCGGATTTAATATCTGTAGACCGGCATGATGCTGTTAAATGCGGACGGTATTAAACAGTCAATTCGAAGGAATCAGAATTATTTGACGCAAATCGAACATTACACCTCTTTTCGACGAAGGAGCTGACCTGAAAACCAATTTGTGCAGGCCGGCGGTTAATTGAATAGTTCCTATTTTTTCTTTCCGATAGGTAAACCAGGAGCCTGTTTTTCCAATAACCCCTTTTATTTTTTTACTACCCGACTCAAATAAAAATGTTTTACCAGACTCTTTGTCCGAAACTGACCATTCAAGATATACTTCGTAGGATGCCTTTTTGCTTACCTGCAAATCCCACCTGGCGGTATCGGGCGTGTTAAACCATCCAAAGGCTTTCCATTCCGGCATATATTTAATAGTGGGACCCGTTGATTCCGCCTTCGAAGCTGTCAGGTAGACTGAACTATTTGGCGAAGCCTGGATTAATTCAAGACTATTGATTGTATCCCGTTTTTCTTTAAATGTCGCAGGGAGTAGCTGATGAACGGCATTCACAATACTATCTTCAATATCTTCAATAAACGGTGATGGTTTATTGTAGAAATACATACTTTCTTCCGTTTCATAGCCACCTTCTCTTATCAGTCGCCTAGAAGCGATGTAACAAGACACATCATTAGCATATGCATTGATCCAGATATTTTCTGCTCCCAGTTCATTTTTTAATCTTACAGAATAATCTGCTACCACTTCTCCACCAAGGTTAATCATTGCAAGCGCATTCCCAAAAGTCCATACCTGCACCGGATACGATAGGTACTCAGGTATTGTTTCTCCTCTCGCAAGTCGTTCAAGAGCCAGGCGGGCATAATAACCTTTGACCGATTTATCTTCTGATTGTTTGGTAAATTCTTTCAGGGAGGGACGAACCGTATATGGAAGTCTTATCCATTTTATACGCGTTACCGGCGGTACCGATATTGGTTGTAACTGAGACTGCAACAGCTTATTTACGTTGTCAGAAATTTCCTGGCCGTACTGTTTCATATACTCTGATTTTCCACGCAGTCTTGGATTAGCATCACCCCCACAGCCTATCGAAACCATTGCGACGACGCCGGGATGATTTTCTTCTATCAGGCGTTGGGCCTCGCCGACCCAGTCGCCATGAATTTTGTTCACGTCTGCATCCAGCGTTGTACCATGACAGGCATAATTTGCTAAAATGGCTTTTAACTTTCCATCTGTGTTAACAACCCGCAAAAAAGGAAGTGATGGATCAACCGGTCCACCTTTTGGTCTCCGGTTTTTCGCGAAGCCCGCCTGTCCCTGTCCCCAGGCAACATATGCAGGTTTGCGATCTTTTAGCGCAGCTAAAACAAGTTCTTCAAGCTTTTGACTCAGCAATTCGGTATATGCCGTTATATGTAGTAACTGATCGAGTCCGAGAAGCGAATCACTGAAACTTTGATCCTTTTTGTATTGAAGAATGTTCAGGAGATTGCCTAATTCCGGACCGCCATGCGTATGAGATGAACAGATAACAAGTTGTGCGGAACTAATACCCGTTTTTTTCGATAGACTTTCCGTTAGTCTTGCGGTTATCCATGCCGGAATACCGATCAGATCAACGGTAATAAAAACAGCAGGATGCTGGGCGTCACTTCCGAAAACCAGAGCCTTGGCCCAAAGCCTGTGGATGGTTATTTCGGATTCGGATTTTTCTCTGTTTGCATAACCTGCAAGACGTATCGGCGATTCGGGGGTAATATCAATCCTGGCAACTCCCACTTCCATGGCAACATCTGCAGCATCTGCCTGTTGAGAAAAAAGGTTGTTATTAAAAAACAAAAAGGCAAAAACAATAGTAAAAAATCCCCTCGTTATCAACGTTTTTCTAAGCCCGTATATAATAAAGAAGTAAGGCTTATTCCGAAAATGTAAACTGGGAGTCATAGTCATTTGTTTTTTAAAATTATTCTCTAATGGTTGTTAAGTAAGGTGATCTTAAAACTCTTGCAGTCAAAAGCCCACCTGTTTGAATAGCATGATTAAATCAAACTCCGCCAAAAGCGAATGGTAGTCATATCTATCAATTACGATTTAAAAATAGTACAATCAAAGGATATTTGCGTTTATATGCGTTATTTATTTGCGTATATGCGCATTTTACTTATTTTTACTTGGATTAACAACAAGTGTCAGGTGGGATTGATTGGAGTAACGCATGTCGGTAATTAACCCATATATTATTGCATTTCAGACAATTAAACAGTTCACAATGCTCAAAAACTCAATTTTATTACTTCTAATCCTTTTGCACCAGTTTACTGGATTGCAAAGTCAGGAAAATTATCAGATCGGAAGCTCAAGGGTGGGCATCGAACCAGACAGTAGCACATTTTCAGTTGCTCTGGCAGGCTATGGAGCTCCTCGTGACGGACGTTTTACGATTGAATGGATGTATCAGGGTAAAATCTCTCCAATAACATCAGTGAGTGCCTCTGGCAAAAACATGTATGCAATTGATGCGAATAATAGTTTATCACAAACCAGTATCGATAATATCTATAAATGGAAGTCATCTGGTACAACTAAAAATGCAAATCTGCTAGCGGTCCTGGACAATCGATTTTATATTACTCTGGCTAATGGCGATTTTGAAGTGAGGCAGATATTTACAAAAAACGGGTATACAATTCATTCAAATGGAATAAAAAACCTGAAAGCTATAACAGGATTTAATAAAAAGATTTATGCTGTAAACGACCAGAATGAATTATACAGAATAGATATTTATGAAAAAAAAATCGACGCGAAAAAAATAGGTCATGCTCCAGATATCATAAGCATGACTACAAATGAAAAACTGATTTTCGGTCTCAGTTCAGATAACAATATATGGAAGAGAGGAGTAGGAAATGTAGAAGATTGGATAAAAATCGGTCGATATAATAGTATTACTTACGATGTAAAATTAAGGCATATCGTGATCGTGAAGGACCGCTTATATGGTATTGACGAAAACGGGAAGATGTACTTAGCAGAACATAGCTCTAAAGGAGACTTGTCGGCTTCTGCACTTGCGATCAAAAAAAAGGAGAAGACAGTTGTTATCGTAGGAATCGATCTTCGTGGATTTGATCACATGCTGATAGATTATGTAAAAAAGGAGATCACCAGGAGCACTAATATTCCTGCCTCCGCTATATTCATCAATGCATCGCACACTCATTTTGCACCTGTAGTGCAGGCATTTCCTTCGTATGGTGCATATATGCAAATGCCTGACAGTTTTTACCTGGACCGTGTAAGAAAAAGTGTTATTAAATCAGTTGAACTGGCGATCAGTAACATGGTCCCTGCAAACTTATATTTTGGCAGGGGGACAACAAAGATTGGTCGCAACAGAAGTTCTGCAAATAAACAAACGCCGTACGACAGCACACTGGATGCTCTCAGGATAGAAGACAAATTTACAAAAACTCAAAATGTTCTTTTTTTGACGGGTTGCCATCCTGTTTCGAGAAATACAGGAAGAGAATCTTTCACTATGACCGCAAACTATCCCGGAGTAACAAGGGCCCTGGTTCAAAAAAGAACAAATGCAGGCATGTCAATTTTTCTTCAGGGTTGTGGAGGGGATATAAATCCTGTATCGGATGATTACAATAAAACGGGGATGGATCTGGCGATCGATGTGATGAAAATATTAAATGAAAAAATGGAAAAGATAGATGGGGATATTTCATATTCCCTCGATACTATTCTGATACCCATAATTCCGTGGAGCAAAGAAAAAATAGAAGCGTTTAAAATTGAGAACAGCGGTAAGGAAGGAAATGTATCGGCGGAAAAAAATGTGCGCTGGGCAGATGCAATGATATCAAATTATAATAACCATACGGTTCCTACAACATGGCCGGTATATGTACAAACGCTGAATATCGGTAATTGGAAATTGGTGGGCCTTTCAAGAGAAGCTGTAACAGAGTACGGAATGGCCATAAAAAACTTATGGCCAGGTAAAATGGTTTCGGTAGCGGGGTATACCAATGATGAAGTAAGCTATCTGCCGCGTGATTGGCATATTCAAACTAAAACATACGAGGGATATGATTCATTTTTCTGGCACTCTCAGCCCGCAATACTCCCAACAAATGTTTTTGATATCATCATTAATCGAATTAAACTGTTAAATAGATGAGATATTTTTATTTGATCCTGACTGGTTGTTTTATTTTAAATTCCGGTTGCCAAAACAAATCCGATTCTCCCCATGATAAACCGGCAATAGAATCGCTTTCCGATTTTGAACTTGAACCAGGTTTTAAGATTGAACTGATAGCTTCCGAACCATTGCTTTCAGATCCTGTTGATATGGAAATCGACGAAAATGGAAAGATGTATGTGGTTGAAATGAATGGAGTGCCTTTTAATAAATCAGGTGTCGGGCAGGTAAAACTCATGGCAGATACTAACGGAGATGGCAAAATGGATAAAAGTAGTGTTTTCGCCGACTCATTGATTTTACCAAGCGGTGTCATGCGATGGAAGAAAGGTATTTTGGTAACAGATCCTCCTTACGTACTTTATTTCGAAGATACAAATGACGATGGCCGTGCCGATATTAAGAACGTCATGCTTGCCGGATTTGATTCAACAAATCTTGAATTAAATATTAATAATCCCAATTTTGGATTAGATAATTGGATTTATCTGCCGAACGGAGGTAACAGTAAGACAGAGATTCATTTTACTGATAATCCAGCAGGGCCTGTTCTGCCGGATAACGCAAACGGCCGTGTCGTTCGTTTTCGCCCGGATACAAAAGAACTTCAAAGTTTGTCAAGTAATACCCAGTATGGTCAAAGTTTTGATAAGTGGGGCAATCATTTGATGGTTAGAAATTCCAACCACATTTTTCAGGAAGTAATTGCTGCTCGATATCTTAACCGCAATCCTGATCTCCTGGTTTCTAATTCCACCAAAACACTTTCAGATCATTCCTCTGAAGTATTTCCAACTACAGTCAACCCGGAAAACCAACTTCTGACAGATATAGGAGTATTTACAGCGGCATGTGGAATTACGGCAAATCTGGGCGGAGCATTTCCGGACCCTTATTCAGATAATACAGTATTTGTTGGTGAACCAGCTCATAACCTGATTCATGTTGACAGACTGACTCCTGAAGGTGCTTCCTTTAAAGCAAGCCGTCTTCAGGCAAGTAAAGAATTTCTGACTTCCCATGATCCATGGTTTCGACCAGTCAATATGTATATTGGTCCCGACGGTGCATTGTATGTTGTAGATTTTTACAGGCAGTTTATTGAGGGTCCCGAATTCATGGCAGACGAAGTTGTTAAATCAGCCAATCTTTATGCCGGTACTGGTCAGGGACGAATATACCGTATTAGCCGAACCCAGGCAGAGCCGGCAGAATGGACAAAAGGTCTCACACTTGGACAGGCTACAGTCGAACAACTAGTGGAAAAACTGTCAAGTTCAAACATCTGGTGGCGTCAGAATGCGCAACGGTTGCTTGTCGATAGAAATGATAAACAGGCAATACCGCTGTTAATCCGAATGACTCAGAATTCTACATCTTCCGAGGGAAGACTACACGCTTTATGGACATTGGAGGGAATGCATGCGTTAGGTAAAGAATCAATTATAAATGCATTAAACGATACGGTGACCGGCATAAGAGAGAATGCAATTAAACTTGCTGAACTCCACCTCCAAACTGAGCCCGCCCTGCAATTACAATTGTTCAAACTAAAGACTGACCCGGATCCAAAAGTAAGATTTCAATTGCTTTGCACCCTGGGATTCATAAATTCCTCTGAAGCGATTAGTATCAGAGAGGAGTTATTATTTAAGGATATCAACGATCCGTGGATACAAATTGCTGCCCTTAGCGCGCCATCATTTGATAACCTGGGTTTATTAAATGCTGTAATCACTAATTTTAAGCCCAATATCCCGGCCTATGCTACACTTATTGAACGGTTAAGCACTACAATTGCAGCAAGTCTCTCACCGAAAATAGTTAATCAGCTTTTAATTAGAGCAACTGCAACAGATGTTGTCCACGTTGCCTGGAAAGACGCCATATTAAAAGGATTGGAAAAAGGAATTCAAAGCCGGAAGTCTTCTCCTGCTGAATTTGCTTCAGAAAGAAATTTATTGATGCATTCTGCGCTAAAGCATCCTTCCCAATCAATAAGAGAAAGTTCCTTACATATTCTGAGGATAATAGGGATTGCAAATGATAATAAAACAGATGCTGCAATGGCTGAGGCCAGAGAACTTGCAGGAAATCTTAAAATGAGTGAACAACAAAGAGGAAATGCTATTAACTTTCTTGCACTTCAGGATCCCAAAAAACATGTACCATTTTTAACAGGATTAATAAATCCTCAAGAGCCTCTACCGGTTCAGTTAGCCGCTTTGCGTACATTGAATCTGGTACCAGACCTCACAGTAAATAATTACATACTCATGCGGTGGCCTACCCTTACTCCTGAAATCCGGGACGCAGCATTAAATACATTCATGTCTAATTCGGAGCGGGTGAGTTTACTTTTAACTGCTATTGAAGACGGGAAAATTAAAGCAACCAGTATTGGATGGCCAAGAAGCGTAAGGCTTATGGCAGGACGCTGGCCTAAAAAACCTGAATTTGCAAAAGGTGATTCACTACTTAAAGAACGTGCAAGAAAATTGCTTACCAGAAAAGATGATAAACAGAAAGATCTTATCCGTGAATATCAGAGTGCACTTACATTGAAAGGAGATCCGATTCCCGGCAAAGATTTGTTTATAAAGAACTGCGGAAACTGTCATCAAATAAGAGGAAAGATAGGTGTTGCATTGGGTCCGGACCTTGGCACGGTTCGTAACTGGAGTTCTGCCGACATAATGTCTAATATCTTAGACCCGAATCAGTCTATCGCAGATGGTTATGATTCGTGGGAGGTGGTACTTAACGATGGAACATTAAAACAAGGAATAATTTCAACAGAGACTCCCACAGCTATTACAATTGTAAATTCAGGAACATTGCCAGCTACCATATCACGTAAGGATATTAAATCCATATCTGCATTGGGAATGTCAATTATGCCTGTTGGACTGGAGAAAGAAGTTAACAAACAGGATATGGCTAACCTCCTTGCCTTTCTAAGGGGCCGCTAAAAGATGTACTTAATTCAACAACCAATGTATTCATACAATCCATCTTTAAAAACCGAAAGTTCTTCCGAAAAATCAACTGATGTTTTGACTGTTCGATTGAATGTTTTGATAGTGGCACTTAAAAATAAAATACCTGAGTTAAATAATTATCTGTTGAAATGATCTTTGAAATTTTCAACAGGAGACATTATATAGAAACTAAAATTTTGGTTAAGGCTTCACTCATACAACAATTACACAAAAGCGAGTAGGAAAGTAGCCAACTTTGTTGGCTATCTTTCTCTCGCATCACTGCGCGTACCGTTCGGCATACGGCGGTTTTCTGTTTTAGGTCAATTAACAATCAGTAAGGATCTCAGTTTCCTGAAAAATGGTATCTACATATTGAAATTAGAAGGAATAAATAAATAGCAAACATTAAGGATAGTGAAACTATAACGACCCTTATCCCCTGTTATTGAAGAGGCTGTTGAAAGACAGTCTCTTTTTATTTGCGAATGATCGGATCGCCGCAAGTAGAAAATTAAAAATGAGTGTATGGAATAATGCTGTCAATTAAATGACTGTCGAAACTTAAGGGGTGACATATCAGTTTTGTCATCTGTCTTAAAGAAGAATAAATCAATATCAACTTCCTTGTCATGAGCTTTGTCAAAATGAACTATCTCATCTCCTGAGTGAAAGGAAAATAAAAAATTTCCACCTGGATTCAATACGCGGTATATGTCTCCGAAAACAATTCCTGATCTGATCATTGGTAAATGTACTATTGAATAGAACGCAATTGCACTTCCAAGGTATTCCGGTGGATAAACGATATTCAACAAGTCCCCGGTTTCAAATTCAATTTCAGCGAAAGTTTCCGGGCAGCACTAATCATCGCCGGCGATAGATCAATGCCGATGATGTCTTTAAGGCCATTGTTGTAGAGAAATTTTGTTGTTTGTCCAGGACCACAGCCAAAGTCAGCACATAACCCCTTGTCTTTATTGACAGATGCAAACTCCTTCAATAACAATCGGTCAAAATGTTTTTTCGAGAGTTCGTCCCAGCGCTCAGCCGCATAGTCGCTTTGATGCTTACAATTGTTGAAGCAGGCAGGTCATCATCACTATAAAAAATGCGATAACCACTTTTCTTTTCTATTATGGTTAGCGCTTTATTGAGTTTTACCTCTGTGAGATTGAGACTGATTTTCATATCTCCCTGGGAAAATCCC